>ERZ808041.2-NODE-2-length-580981-cov-11.957396_pt1 | contig 580981 bp, 589 predicted proteins | sample MGYA00380192_ERZ808041 | MGnify/ENA primary metagenome ERZ808041 (study PRJEB31490, sample SAMN06133412) | mouse gut metagenome | isolation source: Z1_1 | host: mice | place: China: Chengdu | collected 2015-05 ...
CTTCACTTCATTTGTCTAGATGGTGATACTCACAAAGTTGTTCAAATTCTTAGGACTCGTTTCAAGCCTGATATTCTGCACTATTTTTATAAGTTTACTCCTAAGGCTCGCTCAATGGTTAAGACAGTGACCATGGATCTTAACTGCTATTATCCACTTGGATTATGCAGGACTTTATGACTGCTATTCAAAATAAAAATGAAAAATAGATTATTCACTTACTTAACTCAAAACAAACTGTAGGCAAGCAAATGCATCAAACACTACTGACCTTTAAGCATAATTATACCGAAGCAGATTGAGCGTACCGCTTACGGATACAATAATTTTAGACATTTATTAATTAGAATTAGACTAGAGGAAAATTTGGTCAAAGAAAAAGAGCCAAACAACTATTTTCTAGTTGCTTAGCTCTCTTTACAAATTATTCATCAACAGGATTTGACAAACAGCCAATTTTATTTATTTTTTCAAAAAAAGCTCTGCTGAAAATCAGCAGAGCTAAATATTTAATCTTCTTCTAAAACGGAAGCTACTTTTTTAGTTTTAACAAAATGAACAACTAATCCAACTACTAAACCAACCAAAGCTGGTACGAGCCATGAAAGTCCCATATTAGCTAATGGCAAATTATTTCTAAGAGAAGCAACAGCTAAACCAAATGAGCTTTGACTTACAACGCTTGGAAAAGCAACTACCATGTCACCTAAAGCAGGAACAACTGTAAATAGGATTACAAAGAAGTAAACAACTCCATCTGTTTTAAATAATGGTGAAAAAACAGATAATAAGATTAATACCATTGATAATGGGTATAAGAACATCAACATTGGAGTTGACCAAGCGATGATTGTGTCTAATCCAAAGTTAGCTGCTAAGAATGATGCTAAGCAGCTAAGTGCCAACCAAGCATGGTAGCTGACTTGTGGGAAGTGCTTATGGAAGTCTTGTGCAAAAGCTGCAACTAATCCAACAGCAGTAGTTAAGCAAGTAACGGTTAATAAGAAAGCAAGTAAGGCTTGACCAAATACACCGCCATAAACATTAACGATTTGGTTAAATGCAACACCACCGTTATCGGAAACCTTAAAACGACCTAATGACATTGCACCCATTAAGATTAACAATAAATAGATAAAGCCGATAGCCAAAACTGCTAACAAACCAGATTTAGCAACTACTTTAGAGACGCTCTTAGCATCTTTTTGTCCCATACCACGAACAGCAGTAACAACTGTAATACCAAATGCTAAACCTGCTAAAGCATCCATTGTGTTATAGCCTTCTAAGAATCCGTTAACTAATGCTCCATGCTTGTAAGCACTTGTTACAGCTGCAGTTTGTGGGTTACCCAAAGGACGAGCAAAAGCAACAACGAATACTAAAAATAATAGAGATAAAAATAGTGGATTTAATACTTTACCAACGTTAGACAAGATGTTGTTTTGATGGTAAGAAAATGCAAAGGCTGCTAAAAAGAATAAAGCAGAGAAGACTAATAAGGCTGTTCCTTGCATGTTCTTAGGAATAAATGGTGCCATTCCCACTGTAAATGAAACAGTGGCTGTTCTTGGAGTACCAAATAAAGGTCCAATTGTAGCATGGATTAAAACCATAAATACAACTGCAAATCCTGCACCTAAAGGCTTTCCAATATCATAAACCCCATCAGCGTGGGTAATTGCAACTGCTAACACTGATAATAAAGGCAGTAATACACCAGTGATTAAAAATCCAACAGCAGCTGTTCCCCAATTGGCTCCAGCAAGTTGGCCCAAATGTAATGGGAAAATTAGGTTACCAGCCCCAAAGAATAAACCGAATAGCAAAGAAGCAACTACGAGATAGTCCTTCCATGTTAATTTACGTGATGTATAATCTGTCATCATATTCTTTCCCTCCAGAAAATAAACATCTGAATACAAAAAAGTCCCTCAACCAAATTACTTTGATTGAGGGACGCTTCAGCGTGGTACCACCCTTTATTTATATTGTTATCACTAACAATACCTTTCACGTGCGGCCAATTACTTGGCGATACGTTGGCACTATAATGGGTGCTCCCACTTCTTCTTACTCAAGATTAAGAATTAGAACTCGAAAGTGATTTTCATTTAATCTTAGAATTTATCTCCTCACACCTAACGAGACTCGCTGTAAATTAAAACTAAACTACTCTTCTTTCTCTTTGTTTTCAGATTAATTAAATTTGTTAATAATTATTTTAATATAAGCATCATAAATGTCAACAATTTTTTTATATTTTTCTTGTTAAAAAATCAATTTTATTATCTAACCGTATTATCACCTGATAAAGTACTCAAAATAAGACGGGATTTATCATTTTCCTCCCCTCTTTGTGCAGCTACACCACGTTTTCCAAAAAGTGAATTATCCCCACTTAAAGTAGAGAGTTGATATTGAGCTACTTTAGTATTTTCAACCAAAGTATCCCCAGAAGTAGTTGAAACCCTAAGTTCATCGCCTACTTCACTATTTTTCATCTTAAAATCTCCACTCGTTAACTTAACTTTTCCGTGATTTACTATTACATTAATAAAATCAATATCTCCCGATGTAGTAGTTAATTTAGCATCTTCAACTTCTACCTTCTTCAAATCTAAATCTCCACTTACTGCAAACCCCATTAAAGCTTCTAATTTTAAATTTTCTAAACTAGAATCTCCACTTACCGAGCTCGCATTTAACATGTGTAAGTGCTGATCTTCTGGCACAGTAATTACTAACTCTCCCCTGTCTTTATCTGTAACTATGTTTATTTCAATAATCCCTTTTTTCCAAAACTTACCTCGTTTACGCTCTACCTTAGGTTCTTTAATTTCAAGCAAGTTTTCATTGAAGGCTAGACTTGGCTTCTTATCAACCGTTCCGCGATAATGAACTTCAAAATGATCCCCTGCTTTAATTTTTAGGTCTAGATCAATTAAATCAAGTTTCAAATTAGTAAAACTATCATTACTTAAGATCTCATTAACATATTCATTCTTCGTTTTCTCACTTGTATTGAAAAGCATTTCAGCCACCTCGTTTTATTATTCATTCATTATTCTTATTTGGTTTTAATTTTACTATCATACAAATATTTTTCAATAACTTCTTACTAAGTGGCTAAAATTGATAACTAAGATGCAAAAAAGACAACCTAAACATACAGTTTAAGTTGTCTTTTGAGATTTTACTTATCATTAACAATGATCAACGACTTAATTGCATCACGATTACTCATTGCTTCATACGCATCTCGAATATGATCTAAATCAAAACTCTTGGTAAATACCTTACCTGGATTAATTTTGCCATCAAGAACTACTTGTAATAAAACTTCTTTATCTGGTTTAGTTGCAGAAGCAATACCACCACGCAACCCTACATTCTTCCAGAATAATTGGTTTGACTTAGGTTCTGCATGTGGTACACCCACTCTACCAATCACAGCACCAGGACGAGCAATTTGACCGGCTTGTTCAATAGCACTTTCTGCACTAACGCATTCTAACACTGCATCAGCTCCAGCATTTTCCTTAGTTAAGGACAGCACATCCTTAACAGCTTCTTCGTCGCGACTAGAAACAATATCAGTTGCACCAAATTCTCTACCTAATTGTGCACGATCATCATGGTGAGATAAAAGAATAATTTTTTCAGCATCTAATAATTTGGCACCAGTTACACCGGCAGACCAACAGGACCATCCCCAATTACGGCTACAGTGTAACCAGGTTTTACTTCAGCATTTAAAGCTGCATGATAAGCAGTTGCCATTACATCTGATAAAGTTTGAAGGGATGCCAATTGATCATCAGTGTAGTCTTCCGGCTTTCTAGGGATTCTAACTAAAACTATTTTCTTTGTGATCTACTTGATCCTTCTTTTCACTATCTTTCTTATCTTTTTTGTCTTCATCAGTCTTAGTCTTTAAGATTTTTTGACTTTTAGCATCAATCTTAACTTCAGTTTCTTTATTGCCATCTTTTAATTCAACTTCCCAAACTGGTTGCTTATCGTCCATTTCTAAAGACCACTTAACAGCCTTACCAGATGCCTTAGTTTGGGCAAGTTTTGTAGCTTCACGACGGCTTATTAAGCCATTTAGATCTAGGGCCTCTTCTTTATCATCTGCATCTAAGTTTTCTGACTTAGCTTTTAAAATTTTGCCACTACTTGCATCAATTTTAACTTTATATTCTTTTTCTGAATCAAAGCCCTCTACTTCATAAATATATTTATTTTTCTTATTCTTTAGTCCAATCTCCTTAATTGATTTTGAGCCATACTTTTCATTAAATTTATTAATTGCATCACTTTGAGAAAGATTGATTGAGTTAGAAGTTTGTGTTTGTTCCGTAGCTTGTCCACCAGTAGATGCTTGAGCTTGATTAATTAAAGTAAGACTAGTTCCACCTAAGGCTAAACCTAAAACAGCTGCGCCTAATGATAATCTCTTAATGTTTGTTCTCATAATAGAATCCTCACTTTTTCTTCAAATTTATTTTTGTTGCTTAACTTTATATATTTAGTTTACGAAAAAACGAGGATGAAAAAACTAAGAGCAGATATAAATTAAATGAAGATTTTTTCATTTTAATCATTAGAGTGGTAATTTTATTTCAAAAATCGCCCCTTTAGGAGTATTAGCTGAAACACTAATTTTTCCATGATACTTGGTAACAATATCTTTTACAATAGCTAAGCCAATTCCCGTACCTTTAATCTGACTAGAGTGAGCTTGATCTTCTCGATAAAAACGATCAAAAATCTTATCATAATTTTCTTCTCTAATACCAATTCCCTGATCATTAACTCTTAAAGTTAAGTACCCATTATCTTTCTGTAATTCTATCTTTATTTTGGCATTGTTTTTAGAATACTTAGCTGCATTATCTAACAAGTTATGGATAATTAAGCGGAAATCTTTAACTTCAATTGGGTAAAAAAGTTTTGTTGGACTTGAAATATAGACGCTGCAAGTATTATATTCTTGTTCAAGAATTTCACTCTCTTTTTGAACTATTGGCACTAGATCAATGGGTCCAATTGATTGGTGTTGTTTCTTAGCTCGTCCTAATTCCAAAAGTTCATTAACCAGTATTTCCATCCTACTTGATTCAGAGTCAATATATTGGAGGGACTTTGCGACAACTTCGGGATGTTCTTTACCGCGTCTTTTAATCAAATTAATGTGGCCACGGATTGCAGCAAGCGGCGTCTTCAATTCATGAGATGCATCAGTAACAAATTGTTGTTCACGCTGAATTGCCTTATCTTGATACTCTAGCAATTTATTAAAAGACTGCGCTAAGTGATGAATTTCTGCTGGTTGTTTCGGCACGAATACTTTCTTTTTTGCCGTGGTTTGATGTTCAATTGCCTCAATATCTTGATCTATTTTCTCTAGTGGCTGACTCCATTTTCTTGAAAAACGTTTAATTAAAGGAATCGAACAAATGATGGCAATTAAATTTAAAATAATGATTGCAAGTAATAAATGGGTAATTAAGGTAAAAAGATCGTCAACATTTAAAATCACAGAAATTCGATAGCCATCGTCATTTGCAGTCCGTAAATAATAAACGCTATTTTCCATAAAAACAACATTATTGTAATTCCTATGATTCTTTACTTTTTCAAATAATTCTTCCCCATCTTCCGAATAGACAGTCTTACCCTTAGGAGTTTTCAGTGAAATCGCATCATTACTTTGTCTAGCAAGATAAGCATTTAGAAATAATTTCCATTCATTTTTATTCTTATGCTCATCGTGGTCACTAATATTATCACTAATTGTATCAATAACTTCTTCTGCTTGCTCATGAGCATTATTATAAATGAATGCTGTTGAAATACCAGCAAAGGCTAAATTAACTAGGAAGAGAATAATAATGAATAAAGTCAGAAACAACTGTGTTAATTGTTGGGAAGTTGTTCTTATTTTTTTATTCATTATCGTCCACCTTTCTTAAGCAATAGCCATATCCACGAACTGTTTTAATCAAATTACGATATTTTCCCAACTTATTTCGCAGCGCTCTTATATAGACATCAACTGTGTTAGTTTGACCGACAAAATCATATCCCCACACGATATCTAATAATTCATCCCGGCTTTTAACTTTTTCAGGATCATTCATTAATTCACATAGCAATGCATATTCTTTTGGAGTTAAGTAGATTTCCTCACCCTTGCACCAAAATTTATGAGAAACCAAATCAATTTTTAAAACACTAAATTCTAAGGTAGACCTGGCAACCCGTCTCTTTTCTCGTTCTAATCTTCTAAGAATCACTCTAATTCGGGCGAAAAGCTCTTCTATTTCAAAAGGCTTGGTCATATAGTCATCTAAGCCTTGATCTAAAGCATTACTAATGTCAGAAGCTTGGTTACGGGCAGTTAACATAATAATAGGAATGTCACTAACTTTTCTAATTCTTCTTAAGACAGTGATGCCATCATAAACAGGTAACATCCAATCTAAAAGGATTAAAGTTGGTTTTTCTTTTTCAAAAAGTTCCAGACCTTCTTTACCATCTTTAGCCCAGACTACCTCATAGCCTTCTAATTCAAGCTCTGGTTGAATAAAACTAGCTAGGCTCTCCTCATCTTCAATTAAAAGGATTTTTGTTTTTTCCATATCTTACCGACCTGCTTTCCAACTCACCTTTAGGATTGATTTAAAATAGTAAATTCAATATTAATTTGATTCTTTTTATTTTAAGTGTCTATTAAAATAGCTCCAAGTAAACTGCTTGGAGCTATTTTGTAATAATTTTTTATTCAAACTTAGTATCCCAATTTGGATCATTATTTGCTTCAAAACACATTGCAATTTGTTCTTCTGTGTTTCTATCAATAGATAAGTTTGGCAAGTTGTCTAGAGCAAAGTAGTCACAAGCATCTGTTTCATCATTAGGAGTAAATGTACCGCCGAATTCTTTACATAAAAAGAAAATCTTAGTAACGTTAGTCGCTAAAATTGGCTTATTATGATGATTACGATCTTGAACTGCAATAATTTTAACTGGTTCTACTTTTCTACCAGATTCTTCAAAAGCCTCTTTAACACAGTTATCTGCGACAGTTTGATCATAATCGTTCCAGCCGCCCGGTAATGACCATTCTTGAGACATTTTTTCACGAACCAATAAGATTTTATTATCTTTAAAAATTGCAGCTCGAGTCTCAATTTTGGGAGTTTGGTACCCCTCATCCCCGAGAAACAAGGTCTTAAGTTTCTCTTCTGGAATTCCAGTCCTAGCAGCCATCATTTCACCAGCAATACGCCGAACTTCTTCATAGCGTTCACGATCAAAAACATCATGGCCATATCTTAATCCGGCTTGCGCTAGGCTCTGCAAATCCATTGCCCAATTTGCAATTTGATCATTTGTTTTCATTCTTCAATCACCTAAAATTTACTTAATGGTTAGAAATATATTCTTGTAATTCGCCAAGTTTATCAATTTTAAAGGTAAAAGCTAACATACCAAGCTTCTTTGCTGCATCGGTGTTTGCTTTTAAATCATCGATAAATATACTCTCTTCTGGATTTAAAATATAGCGAGCAATTAATCTTTCATATATTCTTCTATCTGGCTTCATTAATTTCTCTTGGGCAGAAAAAACATAACCATCAAAATAATTGCCCATCTCAGAATTTTTAACAAAATTAGCAAACTGCATTCCCGTATTGGATAAACCGTAAATCTTATAGCCTTGTTTACGTAGTTCCTCCATATAATTAAAAACTGGCTCATAGAAATCAACATTTTCTGGCCAAGTTGCCATAATTTGCTTAACCTTACTTTTTAGCTTATCCGGAACTTTACTAATAAAAATTTCAGTGGCTTCTTCCTCGGTAATTTTTCCAGAGTCGATTTCGCCCCACTCTTTAGATTCAAAAATAGTTTTTCTAATTAGATCATGATCCTCGGGACTCAATTCATAATGATTTAAAATCTCATCTGGATTGTAGTTCATAATGACATTTCCAAAGTCAAAGATAATATTCTTAAGCATTAACTTCCCCTCTATCTTTAATAGTCTATAGTAAAAATATTGCTCTTTTTGCTAGAATCTTGCAAGAAAAAATGTGAACTAAAATTTGATTAACAGCAGGTTAGTAGAACTATTCTGCATTAAATTATCTAAATCTTCTGTTACAGCGTCTTCCATGGCACGCCAAGTTTCAAGATTTCCTTCAAAGTGACGATCCGTTGATTGATTTACTTCACTCCAAAGTTGAGAATTATGAATAATCATCATATCTAGATAATTTAATCCCATCTTCTCTAAAGTCTCATCAATCGATGCTTTTGTCTTTTTATAATCTTTTATTTCAGCAGCGACTTTTGAATTAATAAAAATTTTGTCCCGAGCAATTCCTGAGTTTCTTACTCCTTCACCTACTCCTCGTTCATTCCCATAAGCCTAAACAGTATCGATATGGCGATATCCAATCTTAATTGCTTCTTCAACTGCCTTTGGGGTCTGATCATCCGGAATCTTCCATATCCCAAGTGCCATCTCAGGAATTTTTAAACCATTATTCATGGTTAAAGTTTCATCAAAAATAGACATAGAATCATCCCTTTCTTTGCTAATTTCATTTTAAAAGAAAAATTTTTAACTACCTAAGATTTAGAATGCATCAATTTCTATAACTTAAATGCATATTTTGCTTATTTCCATCTTAATTACCGTCTTTAAATGTTGTAAAATGCTAATGTTAGTAAATTGTAAGGAAAGATAAAATGAAAAGAAGAAATAGAAAAGAACATACTTTTAACGATTTTTCAAAGCAAGAAAAAGAGAAATTAAAAACTGTTCGTCAAGAACTTATTCAAGCACAAGAAGAAGAACCAGAAAGCCTGCGTGAACACCTGCAAGCTTTCAACGATGGAGTAATGGCAATCATTATTACAATTATTGTATTAGAAATCCAGCCAGCTATTAATGAAGTTCACTATGGCCAATTTCTCGCAAATATTATTGTATTTTTAATTACATTCTTTATTGTGGCCGATTTTTGGTATGATCTGCATTTAGCATTTTCCTACTATATATTTAAGCCTTCGAAAACAATAGCTGTTTTAGACTTCTTTTTCTTAGCTGATCTTTCTCTACTTCCAGTAATGACAAAATGGATTATGGCAGAAAGTTCAACATTTGCGGTAGCTAATTTTGGAGTAGTTTTTTTAATTGCTAAAATTTTAGAATATTTGATTCAATATTTTGGTGCTAAGAAGACGGCGAAATATTCCCAAATCATGAACATTATTATCAGTCGATCTTTTATTAGAAAGGTTGCTGTCACCTTATTTTTAAATATTGTTCTCATTGGTCTATCGTTTGTTCTTCCTAGACTTGCCATGATTCTTTATGTAGTTATACCAGTTATTTCTTTTTTATTTCCAGTTAAGCGTAATAAAATCATGTAATAAAGGCAGAAGCACAATTAAATGCTTCTGCCTTTATTACATTTCCAAACAAAAAAGGCGATGTTCCACTTTAGGGAGTATCGCTCTTTTTCGTATCAACGATGTTGACTATTTATTCTTTTTTCTCTTGTCTCCTAATCCAAACAATGAGAATACACCTGCTAAACCAAGAAGTGCAGCTCCTGCTAACGTTAAGTTAGAGTTATCCTTCTTACCAGTTTGTGGTAAAGTAGCCTTCTTGTTTACTGGAGCGCCATTCTTATGACGAACAGCATTTCTCTTAGGCTGAACTGAATTTGTAATTACAGTTTGTTCCTTACTTTCACTCTTAGTATTAGTGCTTACTTGGTTAGTGTTCTGCGCAGTATTGTTTTCTTCATTATTGTGATCTGGAGTTACATTAGGTGAAGACTCATGACTTTCAGTATTGCTCTTGTCAGCAATACGAGCTGGAATCTTCACAGCTTCGATGGCTTTAATACCAGCTTTGGCTTCAGCATCAACTTCTGCATTAGTTGTAGCATTGAATACCTTGGTCTTAGTCTCTGTAGCAATCTCAGTAATTTGACTGATTAATTCGTCTTTTTGCTTTTGATCAAGATCAGCTGCATTGATCTCATCAGTCTTCTTCTTCAAAGCATCATCGATTTCATTAATAGCATCATCCTTACTTTCAACTAAGCTTGGAACTTGAATACTATTAATATCTTCTAAGCCCTTGATTTCTGCTTCTTTAACATCATCATTTGTTTGAGCATTATTAATGGCCTTAGTAGCATTCTCAGCAACTTGATCTACTTGGTCAATTAAGTTTTGCTTCATTTGATCAGTTAAATTATCGGCCTTATTGATTTCATCAATCTTGGCTTCCTTAGCAGAGATAATTGCTTCCTGAGCATCTTTTTGGACACTATCTAAGGTTGGAATAAACAAGTTAGTAATTTGATCAATTGCTTTATCACGAGTGTCAGTAATAACTTCATTTGTAGTTGTTGCTGAATCGTTAAGCTTATTAATTGCGTCTTGAGCAATCTTATTCACTTGATCAATTAAGTTCTTTTGTTCATCTGCATTTAGATTCTTAGCTTCTTCAATTTGACTGTTCTTAGCATTTTGAACTTGTTTAATTGCGTCAATTGCTGCCTGTTTAGTTTCAGCTAAACTTGGAACATTAACATTTGCAATATCTTCAATTCCCTTGTTTTCTGCCGCAGTAACAGCAGCATTAGTAGTTGCATTGTTGATAGCATCCTTAGCAGCCTTGGCAATTTCAGTTGCTTGATTGATTAACTTAGCTTTTTCTGAATCACTTAAGTTAGATGCATTATTAATTTCATCCTTCTTAGTGTTCAAAGCATCTTCAATCGCACTATTTGCTGCCTTCTTAGAATCGTCTAAGTTAGTAAAGTGAATGTTGTTAATATCAGCAACACCTTTATCTTCGGCAGCTTCAACTGCAGTATTAGTCGTTGCACTGTTGATAGCATCCTTAGCAGCCTTGGCAATTTCAGTTGCTTGATTGATTAAATCAGTCTTTTCTGAATCAGTTAAGTTAGATGCGTTGTTAATTTCATTCTTCTTAGAATTCAAAGCATCATCAATTGCTTGAGTTGCATTCTTCTTAGCATCTTCAATACTTGGAATTGAAACATTTTCAATGTTCTTAACTCCAGTATTTGCAGCTTCCTTAGCTTCATCATTAGTTTGAGCATTATTGATTTCATTAATTGCTTCAGTAGCAATATTCTTTGCTTGATCAATAAGCTCTTGCTTTTCATCTTGACTCAAGTTAGAAGCGTTATTGATTTCATCTTGCTTTTCATTTAAGGCTTTGTTGATAAGATCAATACTTTCCTTCTTGATGTCAGATAAACCTGGAACAGTAACGTCTGCAATAGCTTTTTCACCATCAACTTGAGCAGTTTCAACTTCTGAATTAGTAGTTGCATTGTTGATGTTGTCTTTAGCAATATTTGCGGCTTCAGTAGCTTGATTAATTAAATCAGTCTTTTCTTCAGAAGAAATATTAGTTGCATTATTAATTTCATCCTTCTTGTTCTTCAAAGCCTGATCAATTGCCGCATTTGCTGCATCCTTAGCTGGAGAAGTGGTTGGAACGTTAATATTGTTAATGTTCTTAACCCCTTCTTCTTGAGCACGAGTTACTTCTTCAGGAGTAGTTGAGTCGTTAATCTTTTGTTTTGCATTATCTGCTTCATTATTGATTAGATCAGTGTAAGCTTGTTTTTCTTCATTTGTTAATGAATCATTGATTTCCTTAAGTTTACCAGCCGCTGCATCGTCAATAGCTGCATTAGCAACATCCTTATCAATTGCTAATTTTCCATCATCGACTGCCTTCTTAACATCGTCATTAGTCTTAGCATTATCGATTGCTTCTTGTGCCTTCTTAGCGTCAGAATCAATTTGATCCTTAGCTGCTTGTTTTTGCTCGTCAGTTAAGTTGTTATCTTGATCAATTGCCTTCTTAGCTTCATCAACTTCCTTGTTAAGGTCAGTTGTTGCGTCTTCCTTAGCTGCTGATTTAGCTGAGATTTCAATACTGTTGATCTTGTCAATGCCGTTGTTTTGAGCTTCAGTTACTGCAGCCTTGGTAGTTGCATTATCAATCGCAGTATTTGCAGCATTCTGAGCATCGGTAACTTCTTGCTTCAATGCAGCTTTTTCTTCAGTTGTTAAGCTTGAAGCATCAATTGCCTTGTTCTTTGCATCTGCAACTTCGGCCACTGCCTTCTTAGCTGCTTCTTTAGTTGCTGATTCAGTTGGTACAACGATGTTGTTAATAGACTTAATGCCATTGTCCTGTGCTTCAGTTACTGAGTCTGAAGTAGTTGCAGCCTTAATTGCTTCCTTAGCTTCTTGAGCCTTTTCATCTACTTCATTGTTCAAAGCAGTCTTTTCTTCATCAGTTAATGGTGATTTAGAAATTTCGGACTTCTTACCTGCAACTGCATTGTCGATTGCTGCATTAGCAACATCCTTATCAATTGCTAATATACCGTCATCGATTGCTTTCTTAACGTCATCATTGGTCTTAGCATTATCAATTGCTTCTTGTGCTTTCTTAGCATCAGAGTCAATTTGATCTTTAGCTGCTTGTTTTTGCTCATCAGTCAAGTTGTTATCTTGATCAATTGCCTTCTTAGCCTCATCAACTTCGTTGTTAAGGTCAGTTGTTGCTTGATCTTTAGCAGTGGATTTAGTTGGTACTTCAATAGAATTAATTGCTTTAATACCATTTTCTTCCGCCTCGGTTACTGCGGCATCAGTAGTTGCATTATCAATTGCTTGATTTGCAGCATTTTGTGCGTCAGTAACTTCTTGCTTCAACGCAGCTTTTTCTTCGTCTGTTAAGTTTGAAGAATCAATTGCTGCATTCTTTTCATCAGCTACCTTAGCCACAGCTTCCTTAGCTGCTTGTTTTGCAGCTGATTCAGCTGGCACTTCAGTATCGTTGATATTCTTAATGCCACTCTCTTGAGCACTAATTACAGCTTCTGGAGTAGTTGCATTATTGATTGATTCTTTAGCAGCTTGGGCTTTTTGATCGACTTCATTGTTTAAAGCAGCTTTTTCTTCATCAGTTAATGGTGATTTAGAAATTTCTGCTTTCTTGCCAGCAACTGCGTTATCGATTGCTGCATTAGCGATATCTTTATCAATTGCTAATATACCGTCATCGATTGCTTTCTTAACGTCATCATTAGTCTTAGCATTGTTGATGGCATCTTGAGCTTTCTTAGCATCAGAGTCAATTTGATCTTTAGCTACTTGTTTCTCTTCATCAGTCAAGTTGCTATCTTGATCAATTGCCTTCTTAGCTTCATCAACTGCGTTGTTAAGATCGGTTGTTGCTTGATCTTTAGCAGCTGACTTATCAGAGACTTCAATGCTATTGATCTTATCAATACCATTGTTTTGTGCTTGAGTTACTGCTGCATTGGTAGTTGCATTATCAATGGCAGTATTAGCAGCATTTTGAGCATCACTAACTTCTTGCTTCAATGCAGCTTTTTCTTCGTCTGTTAAGTTTGAAGAATCAATTGCTTTATTCTTTGCGTCTGCAGCTTCGGCTACTGCCTTCTTAGCTGCTTCCTTAGCTACGGACTCAGTTGGTACATTGACATCATCAATGGATTTAATACCACTATTTTGTGCTTCAGTTACTCCCTCTGGAGTAGTTGCCTTATTGATAGCATCTTTAGCAGTATTTGCCTTTTCATCTACTTCATTGTTCAAAGCAGTCTTTTCTTCATCTGTTAATGGGGACTTAGAAATTTCATCCTTCTTGCCTGCAACTGCGTTATCGATTGCTGCATTAGCAACGTCTTTATCAATTGCTAATGTACCGTCATCGATTGCCTTCTTAACGTCATCGTTAGTCTTAGCAGTATCAATTGCTTCTTGTGCTTTCTTAGCATCAGAGTCAATTTGATCTTTAGCTACTTGCTTCTCTTCATCAGTCAAGTTGCTATCTTGATCGATTGCCTTCTTCGCTTCATCAACAGCACTATTAAGATCGCTTGTTGCTTGTTCCTTAGCATCTGACTTAGTTGGTACTTCAATAGAATTAATTGCTTTAATACCATTATCTTCTGCTTCGGTTACTGCGGCATTGGTAGTTGCGTTATCAATTGCGGTATTAGCAGCATTTTGTGCTTCTGCTACTTCTTGTTTCAATGCAGCTTTTTCTTCAGATGTTAAGTTTGAAGAATCAATTGCATTGTTTTTAGCTTCTGCAGCTTCTGCTACTGCCTTCTTAGCAGTTTCTTTGGCTGCTGATTCGGTAGGTACAGTAACATTATCAATTGCTTTAATACCATTGTCTTGCGCTTCAGTTACTGCAGTGTTTGTAGTTGCAGCATCTATTGCTCTATCTGCTGCGTTTTGTGCATCAGCAACTTCTTGCTTCAATGCAGCCTTTTCTTCATTTGTTAAGTCTGAAGAATCGATTGCATTGTTCTTGGCTTCTGCAGCTTCTGCCACTGCCTTCTTAGCAGCTTCTTTAGCTGCTGACTCAGTTGGTACTTTAGTATCATTGATATTCTTAATACCATTTTCTTGTGCAGTAGTTACAGTTTCTGGAGTAGTGGCAGCCTTAATTGCTTCTTTAGCATCTTTAGCCTTTTGATCGACTTCATTGTTTAAATCAGCTTTTTCTTCAGATGTTAAGGATGATTTAGAAATTTCTGCTTTCTTACCAGCAACTGCATTGTCGATTGCTGCATTAGCAATATCTTTATCAATGGCAAGCTTACCATTATCAACAGCACTATTAACCTCATCATCAGTCGTAGCATTATCAATTGCTTCTTGTGCTTTCTTAGCATCAGAATCAATTTGATCTTTAGCTGCTTGCTTCTCTTCATCAGTCAAGTTGTTGTCTTGATCGATTGCGTTCTTAGCTTCATCAACTGCAGTATTAAGGTCACTTGTTGCTTGTTCCTTAGCAGGTGACTTAGTTGGAATTTGAATGTCTTTAATTGCTGCGATGCCGTTTTCTTTAGCAGTTGTTACTGCTTCATCAGTTGTTGCACTGGTGATATTTGATACCGCGTTACTGTATTCTGCTTGAACTTTATCTTTCAAAGCATTCTTTTCATCGGTAGTTAGATCAGTAGCATTATCAATTGCACTACTCTTAGCATCACGTGCTACATTCAATTCTTCAATAGCTTCTTGTTGCTTCTGAACTAAAGTTGGAATAGCAATGTTATTAATGTTATCTAAGCCAGCTGTTTCTGCACTCTTGACTGCGTCATTTGTTTGAGCAGCCTTAATTTCCTTAGTTGCATCATCAGCCGCTTTATTGGTTTGATCAACTAAAGCTTGCTTTTCTTGATCAGTTAAGTGAGTAGCGTTGTTAATGTCATTTAGTTTAGCATTCTTAGCACTTTCAATTGCATTAAGAGCATCTGTTTGTGCACCGTCTAGAGTTGGAATAAATAGATCAGTAATTTGCTTGATTGCATCATCACGGGTTGCAGTAACTGCATCATTTGTAGTAGTTGATGAATCATTAATCTGAGCAATTGCATCGTTAGCAATTTTATCTACTTGATCACTTAATTCTTTTTGCTCTTCAGTGCTTAAGTTAGATGCAGCAGAGATTTGCTTATTCTTAGCATCTTGAACTTGCTTAATTGCATTGATTGCATCTTGTTTAACTTGATCTAAGCTTGGAACAGTCACATTGGCAATATCTGCAATACCCTTATTTTGTGCTTCAGTTACAGCATCATTGGTAGTTGCATTGTTGATATTGTCTTTTGCATTTTTAGCTACTTCACTTGCTTGATTGATTAAGTCTTGCTTTTCTTCAGTACTTAAGTTAGATGCATTATTAATTTCATCTGTCTTAACTTGCAAAGCATTGTCAATTGCAGTGTTTGCTGCATTTTTAGCATCTTCTAGTGAAGTAAAGGTAATACCTTTAATGTTATCAATTCCAGCATTAGCTGCATCGCGAGCATCATCATTGGTAGTGGCCTTTTCAACATTATTCTTAGCAGTAGTTGCTGCTTCATTTGCCTGATCAACTAATTTTTGCTTTTCAGTTTCATTCAAGTTAGAAGCATTGTTAATCTCATTTACTTTAGAGTTCAATGCATCATCAATAGCTTGGTTAGCGTTCTTCTTCGCTTCATCAAGAGTTGGAATAGTAATGTTTTCGATGTTTTGAACGCCAGTAGTTGCAGCAGCTTTAGCATCGTCATTTGTTTGAGCTTGGTTGACGTTGTTAATTGCCTCAGTTGCGGCATTAGTTGCATCATTGATCAAACCTTGCTTTTCATCTTGAGAAAGGTTAGAAGCATTATTGATTTCATTAGTCTTGGCATCTAAAGCTTTGTTAATTAGATCAATACTTTCTTTCTTAACATCAGACAAGTTTGGAACTGTTACATCAGCAATTGCTTTTTCACCCTTTATTTGTGCAGTATCAACATCAGCATTAGTAGTGGCGTTGTTGATATTGTTCTTAGCTGCATTGGCTGCTTCAGTTGCTTGATTAATTAAATCAGTCTTTTCTTGAGTGTTGATATTAGATGCGTTGTTGATTTCGTCGGTCTTCTTTTGAAGAGCATCATTGATGGCAGCAATTGCCTTTTCTTTGGCGGAAGAAGTAGTTGGAATTTCGGTATTAGTAATTTCATTTACACCATTTGTTTGGGCAGTAGTTACTGCTTCAACAGTAGTTGCATTAGCAATATTTTGTTTTGCATTAGTTGCTTCAGAGTTAATTAAATCAGTGTAAGCTTGTTTTTCTTCAGTAGTTAATGGATCCTGAATCTCCTTAAGCTTACCAGCAACTGCATTATCAATGGCTGCATTAGCAACGTCTTTATCAATTGCTAATGTACCAGCAGCTGCTGCATTCTTAACATCATCATTAGTCTTTGCATTATCAATTGCTTCTTGGGCAGTCTTAGCATCAGAGTCAATTTGATCCTTAGCTGCTTGTTTTTGTTCATCAGTTAAGTTGTTATCTTGATCAATTGCTTTCTTAGCATTTTCAACTGCCGTGTTAAGATCAGTCTTTGCTTGTTCCTTAGCATCTGATTTAGCTGGTACATCAATACCATTAATTGCCTTAACACCTTTGTCTTCTGCTTCAGTCACTGCTGCGTTGGTAGTTGCATTAGCAATTGCTTGATCTGCAGCGTTTTGTGCTTCAGTAACTTTTTGCTTCAAGGCTGCTTTTTCTTCATCAGTTAAGTTTGAAGCATCAATTGCTTTATTCTTTGCAGTTGCTGCGTCGGCTACTGCCTTCTTAGCTGCTTCTTTAGCTGCTGATTCAGTTGGTACAGTAACATTATCAATGGCTTTAGTACCACTATTTTGTGCCTCAATTACTGCCTCTGGAGTAGTTGCAGCATTAATGGCATCTTTAGCAGCCTGACCCTTTTGGTCTACTTCATTGTTCAAAGCAGTCTTTTCTTCGTCGGTTAATGGTGAGTTAGAAATTTCTGCTTTCTTACCAGCGACTGCATTATCAATGGCTGCGTTAGCAATATCCTTATCAATTGCTAATGTACCAGCGTCAACCGCCTTCTTAACATCATCGTTAGTTTTGGCATTATTGATTGCTTCTTGGGCTTTAGTAGCATCAGAGTCAATTTGATCCTTAGCAGCCTGCTTTTCTTCATTAGTCAAGTTGCTATCTTGATCAATTGCTTTCTTAGCACTCTCAACTGCCGTGTTAAGATCAATGATTGCCTTTTCCTTATTTGCTGATGTTGTTGGAACTTCGATGTGGTCAATTGCACTAATACCATTGTCTTTAGCTTCAGTTACGGCTGCGTTGGTAGTTGCATCATCAATTGCTTGATCTGCAGCTGTTTGTGCTTCAGTAACCTTTTGCTTCAAGGCAGCTTTTTCTTCGTTTGTTAAGTTTGAAGAATCGATTGCATTGTTCTTGGCTTCTGCAGCTTCTGCTACTGCCTTCTTAGCTGCTTCTTTGGCTGCTGATTCAGATGGCACTGAAGTTTCATTAATGTTATTAACACCACTGTCTTGAGCAGTTGTTACTCCTTCTGGAGTAGTGGCATTATTGATTGCTTCTTTAGCCTCTTGAGCTTTTTGATCGACCTCATTATTTAAAGCGGCCTTTTCTTCGTCTGTTAATGGTGAGTTAGAAATTTCTGCTTTCTTACCAGCGACTGCATTATCAATGGCTGCGTTAGCAACATCCTTATCAATTGCTAATGTACCATCATCGACTGCCTTCTTAACATCATCATTAGTCTTGGCATTGTTGATGGCATCTTGGGCAGTCTTAGCATCTGAATCAATTTGATCTTTAGCTGCTTGTTTTTGTTCATCAGTTAAGTTACTGTCTTGATCAATTGCTTTCTTAGCATTTTCAACTGCCGTGTTAAGATCAGTGACTGCCTTTTCCTTAGCATCTGATTTATTTGGTACTTCAATACCATTAATTGTATTCACACCATTGTTTTGTGCTTCAGTTACTGCTGCATTTGTAGTTGCATTAGCAATTGCTTGATCTGCGGCATTTTGGGCTTCAGTAACTTTTTGCTTCAACGCAGCTTTTTCTTCGTCTGTTAAGTTTGAAGAGTCAATTGCTTTATTCTTTGCGTCTGCAGCTTCTGCTACTGCCTGCTTAGCTGCTGCTTTAGCTGTTGACGTAGTTACTTCAATACCATCAATTGCACTAACACCTTTGTTTTGTGCTTCAGTTACTGCTGCATTTGTAGTTGCATTATCAATTGCTTGATCCGCAGCTGTTTGTGCTTCAGTAACCTTTTGCTTCAAGGCAGCTTTTTCTTCATCAGTTAAGTTTGAAGAGTCAATTGCTTTATTCTTTGCTATTGCTGCGTCAGCTACTGCCTTCTTAGCTGCTTCTTTGACTGCTGATTCAGTTGGAACTTTAATGCCATCAATTGCAGTAACACCATTATTTTTTGCTTCAATTACAGCATCATTAGTCGTTGCGTTAGTAATTTCTTCTTTTGCCTTATCTGCAGCTGTATTGGCTTCTTGTGTCAATGCAGTCTTTTCATCAGTAGTTAAATCATTAGCGGAATTGATTATTTCTAATTTCTTAGTTAAAGCATCGTCAATTGCTTTGTTTGCATCAGATTTTACAGTATCTAAGCTTGTTGGAACAATGTTCTTAATTGCATCCACACCAGCTTGGCCTGCTTGAGCTGCTTCGTTGTTTGTCGTAGCAGTTTCGATATTTTCTTTAGCCTTATTGGCCTCAGCAGTTGCTTTATCAATTAGATCTTTCTTTTCTGCATCACTAAGATTATCAGCTTTATTAATTACCTCAGTTTGAGCAGTAAGAGCTTCATCTACTGCTTTATTAGCTGCCTTCTTGGCATCTTCTAAGCTTGGAACAGTTACATTATTAATATTAGTTGTTCCTTCATCTTGTGCAGTCTTAATTGCATCAGCTGTGGTTGCTTTATCAATGGCTTCTTTAGCATTATTAGCTGCATCGGTTGCTTCGTTGATTAATTGATCCTTAGTTGTTTGATCAATATTGTTAGCATCGTTGATTTCTTTAGTCTTAGCCTTAAGGGCATCATCAATAGCTTCTTTTGCAGCATTTTGACTATCAGTAACGCTTGGTACCTTTACATTGTTAATTGCATCTACACCAGCTTGGCCGGCTTTAGTTGCTTCATCATTAGTTGTAGCCTTCCCAATAGCATCCTTTGCTGTATTAGCTGCATCAGTTGCTTCTTTAATTAACTGATCTTTTGTTGTTTGATCAATATTTTCAGCGTTATTGATTTCCTTGGTCTTATTAGTTAATGCTTGATCAATTTTTTTGGCTGCGTTAGTTTTAGCATCATCTAAACTTGGAACAGTTACATTGTTAATGTTCGTAATTCCTTCAGTTTTAGCAGTATTAACAGCATTTGGATCGGTTGCTTGATTAATCGCAGTATTAGCATCCTCTGCTGCCTTCTTAGCATCAGCAATTAATTGATCCTTAGTAGCTTGATCAATATTAGTAGCGTCAGTGATTTCGGTGGTTTTAGTATCTAAAGCCTTTTGAATATCTTCAGTAGCAGCATTCTTAGCATTTGTAAGGTTAGTATCCCCATTCAAACCACTAATTGCATCAGTAATAGCCTTTGCTGCACTGTCTACTTGCGCCTGAGTTGCACTAGTATTCTTTAAAATCTCTTGACCAGCAGTAATTGCATTATTAAGAGCTTCTTGATTTGCTTGGTCGGCATTAGTGTAGTTACCAGTTTTCTTAGCATCATTAGCATTAGTTAAAGCTTTTTCCAAAGCTTCAGTGTTAGTAGCCACACCTTTAAGGTTAGCCTTTGCTGCATTGATTTTATCTAAAGCAGTCTTAACGTCATTTGCAGATGGATTTGCTTCATTCAAAACTGCTTGACCAGCAGTAATTGCATTATTATATGCTGTTTGGGCTTCTTCACTACCGTTATAGTATGCAGGCGTATTTCTTACGTTTGGTGCATCTTTGACAGCAGCTTCTAAGGCAGCCTTGTTTGCGGCTTCAGTCTTGGCATCCCCATTTAGGTTATTATTTGCAGTTTCAAGATCTTGAAGAGCTTGGTTCACTTCTGCTTGAGTTGCATTAGTTTTACCTAAAACTGTTTGTGCAGCTGTAACTGCATTATCATATGCAGTCTTTTGAGTTTGGTCTGCATTAGTATAGTTATTGCTTTCTTTTACAGTCGTAGAATTGTCAACTGCTGTTTGAAGCGCTGATTTATTAGTTGCTTCACCCTTAAGCTTACCCTTAGCAGTATTAATGGCATTTAAAGCATCAGTAATTTGAGTAGCAGTTGCATCTGGATTATCTAAAACTGTTTGACCTGCACTGATTGCATCGTCATAAGCAGTTTTAGCTTCAGCAGAACCATTGTAGTATGCCGCATCATCTGATTTTACAGTAGGTGCTTCATGAACTGCCTTTTGAAGAGCTGCCTTACTTGCTGCTTTCTTAGCATCACCATTCAAAGCATCTTTTGCATTATTAATGGTGGTTAATGCATTATCTACTTCAGATTGAGTGACATTTTCTTTATTTAAAACTGTTTGACCTGCGCTAATTGCATCAGTGTAGGCTTTTTGTAAATCAGCATCCGCATTAGTGTAGTTATCGCTTGATTCTACTGTTGATGCTTGGTCAATAGCAGCTTGAAGTTTAGTCTTGTCGGTAGGTTCACCGGTTAAAGCTTTCTGAGCATTTTGAATGGCAGTTACGGCATCATCAACGTCAACTTGATCGTAATTATTTGGATTGGCAAGAATATTTTTACCATTTAAAATTGCATCAGTATATGCCTTTTGAGCTTCTTCAGAGGCATTGTAGTAACTTGCTTTCTTTTCTTCGTCAGGAGCAGCATCAACTAATTCTTGAAGAGTAGTAGTATTAAGCGCACGTAGGGCTGCCACACTTTTAGTTTGAGCTGCTTCAACGAAATCTTTTGTTGCAGTCACTTTAACTTGCGCATCATCAGTCAACTTACTTGCAAGCTTGGATAAATCAATAGAGAAATTACCACCAGTTGAAGCAGTTTGTGCAGCGTAATCAACATTGTTTGAAGTTACTGTGCCTTTAGTGTTGGTATACACAGTATAATTTCCGGCTACTGGAATATTAGTGCTTACTCCACCAACAGTAACAGTTACATAAATTGGATTGTCACTACCACTTGAAGCAACAGTACCAGTCAATACATTATCCTTGCTTAAATGAAGGTTAGATAGAGTTACGTCTTCACCAGCCTTAACAAAATCAATCAAGTTCTTGTTAGCAAGACCTTCTCCCACTTGCTTAACAGTATCTTCATTTAAAGAAGTTATTGTATATGCCGTCGCATTACCATTTCTATCATAAGTTACATCAATTTTACCTAAAGGCTCTGAAGTAGTCCCATCAGTCGCCACCGTCTTAACACGACTAAAATTGATAGTACCGTTTTTAATTAATGATTTGCCAGTACTGGTGTTTTGAGAAAGATCAATAGTAAATGCATCTGGTTGGTCTGAGGTGAAGGTACTCCCAGATGATAAATTGATGGCAGTTAAAGCACCTGTACCGTCAGCACTAATCTTAAAGTTAGAGTGAGGTGCAAGTTTAACTGTTCCCTTACCAGAAATTGACATCAAATTATCGCTGTAACTTCCAGTATTGGTAGCACTTAAATTAAACTTACCACCATTACCAACATTAATTGCTGTATTACCTGCAATGTATACTGGGTAACCATTATCTGTAGTACTTGGAGTCCCGTTTGAATTGATATTCAAATTACCATTTACATTAAACTTGGCATCAGAATTTAAATATAAAGCACCAGCTACATCGCTATCACCGCTAGCTTTTTCAGTATTAATAGTTAAGTTAGCACCCTTATCAACGTTAATTGTAGTGTTAGCGTTTGAAGCAATCGCACGCGCAATTGATCCAGTTCCAATACCATTACGATTTTCTGGTTTTCCCTTAGAATGTGGGTTAATAGTTACATTAGCACCATTTTTAACGTCAATTGTAGCTGTACCACCATCAATTTCAAGTACATTTGAGTTAGTTGTCCCTAAGGTCACATTACTATTTTCATCAAAAATAATATGATTAGTTCCGCCCTCAAATTGAAGAATTTGTTGGGTGTCCCCACCTTGACTGGAACGTGATTTACCATCAATTGGACTAGTGTATGATCCTACTGTAGTAGCTGTAACTTTGTTCTTAAATGTAACGGTTGCATTAGTATTAGAAGCCGTATAAATAAGCTGTGATCCGGTGAAGTCTACATTATCATATACATACCCACCAGCATTATAAATTACTCCCCAGTAACTACGTGCATAGATATCCAAGTCCTTGAAAGTTACTGTGTTTGGAGTACTCATGTTAAAAACATAGCCAGAAAAATCAATAGTATGTTTTACACCATTTGTTGCAGATTTAATTGTAAAGTCTCTAGTATTAATTTTTCTAATATACGTATACTGAGAATCAGTAACTGTAGCAAGATTAATATCATTGGCAACATTAATCGTAGTAGCAGTTCCTTTTTGAATTGCATCGATTAATCCTTGAGCATCCCTAACTGTTACTGCATTAGAATCTTCTGCTTCAGCTGCAAGTGCTCTAGTTGCCACTTTGCTTTCAGTAGCTGCTCGTGTACTAAGGAATGATGCATTTCGAACTGCTTTATTTACATTAAACGTATTAGTTGAAACCTCAGTACTTGCATTCTTTACTGCGTTTTTTAAATCAGAAGAAGTATTGTCAACTGCTGCTTCTACTTTTTCTTCATCAGTCTTTACAGTTTGAGTTTCATTGTTCTTAGTATCTACATTAGGAGTAGCAGCTTTAGTCTTTACATTTTCTACTACTTTTTTATTAACATCAGTAGCAGTATCTGTCTTAGCAGCTGCTTCTTCATTTTCCTTAGCTACATCATTAGTTGCATTGTTCTTTGTTTCTGCTTCCTTAGTAGCAGCTTCTTCAGTTTTAGCAGTTTCAGTCGTTGCAGCTTGCTTTTCATCTGACTTACCTTCAGTAGTTACAGTCTGCTTTTCATCTGACTTATTTTCAGTATTTTCACTACTCTTGTTAGCTTCGCTAGTATTATTAGTGTCAGCCTTATAACTGGCAACAACAGTACTATGGTCAAGATTATCAGTTACTGTTGTTTGAGTTTGATTAGTATTTGTTTTATCTTCGTTATTTTGAGTATTAGTATCAGTAGTTTGATTATTGTCTGTTTGTTCTTTATCTTGTGAACTTGATACAACAGACTTATTGCCATTATCCACCGTATCAGCGGATGCTTGTTGTCCGTTATATAAACTAAAACTTAGCCCAATTAAAACGGATGCAGCTCCTACACTAAATTTACGAATAGAGAAACGTTGTTTTTCGTCTCTCATTTTTTTATTTCTCATTTCAATATTATTCTTTGAAACCATATTTTCCTCCAATGACAAATTTAAGTCGATTCAATTAAAAATTGTTGTCTATTTAATTTAGCTTAAATTTAAACATATTGATCTCATCATTTCCTTACTGTTATTTAAAATTAAATATAATAAAAAATTTATATAAACACAAACAACTTACTCACTATAATTCTTATAGTAACATGTGTCTCTACTTTATTCTACAATATCAGATTATTCCTAATATTTTCTTTAATAAATTGCTTTCCCTATTAAATAACTTTTTTCTATTCAGTGTTTATTATGTATAGTATTATTTATTAATTGTTCATTACCGATTAAAAGTCATTTTCAACCGATGACTGACAAAACAAAGTAAAAATCTCCTATATCGATATAATTTAACTTGAAAGGAGTAAGAAATGAAATTTAAGTTATTTATTAATCCAAACAGTCAAGAAATTGTCGAAGCTACCGTCCATCGAAAAAGTGATTTTTCCACTCAATTAGAGCACTTCGTTTTATCAAATGGCAATTCAAATATGATACCTGCTTATGATGATAAAGATTTAATTATGCTTAACTTAGACAATATTATGATGTTTACAATTATTGAAAATAAAGTTTTTGCTATCTGCAATAATAAGCAATACCACATCAGAAAAAGACTCTATCAAATAGAAGATATCCTTCCTACTAGTTTTTGGCGTATCAATAAATCTACTATTATAAATCGCTTTTATATCGATGAATTTAAAGAAACAAAAACTTCTGGGGTAAATGTCATTATGAAAAATGGATTAAGCGACTATGTTTCAAGACGTTGTTTTTCTAGGATTAGGAAGGAACTGAATTAAAATGAAAGATTTTATCAAAAATTTTATTAAAAGCGGCCTAAAAGCTGCAGGGTTTGGTCCCTTAATTCTCGTGATTTTTTATTACATTTATTCTTTTACCATTAACTTCCATACTATTTCGATTCAAAACGTAAATAAAAATATTCTTTCAAGTCTATTATTGGCCTTTATCGCTGGCGGTATTAGTGCAGTCTTTAAAGTTGAAAAAATCTCTCTTGGACTTGCAACTATGATTGATGCGATCGTAATTTACGTTGACTATCTTCTCTTTTATGTTTTTAACAATTGGATTGAGTTACAAATCATTCCATTCCTAGTTTTTACTGCACTGTATATCATCGGATACTTAATTATTTGGCTCTGTATCTATCATCAAGTAAAAATCCAGGTAAAGCAGTTAAATCATAAATTATAAAAAGAAGCAGATCACTACCATAATGAACGGTAATGATCTGCTTTTTTATCCTTCAGCCTTTTGGATTTGATCATGCATATCAGCAATATCTAAATCTTTGTCCAAAAATTCTTGATTGTCCATTGGCAAATGTTGCTCAATAGTAGTAAATGGCTGTAAATAAACAGTTGCTTCTTTTATCTTGAAGTCTAATAAGTGTCCACCAATTGACTTATTATCTGCTAAAAAATGTAAATGGTATCCAGCAGCAGCCATGCCTTGGAACATCTTCGGTGCAAAGTAACCTATAACGGTGCCAGAAACATCAGTAGATTCAAAAACGGCTTGTTCATCTGCTACCTGCAATAAAGTTTTGTAAGGTCTTGTCTGCTTTTCAACTACTCTTGTTTTAATAGTTGAGAAATTCCCTACAATTTTAACTGCAAAAAAGACATTTTTATAAGGGTAATCAACTAGAATTTTATCTTCTAATTCTTTTTGAGTTAAACTTTCGACCTTAAAACTATCTTTTATCTCTTCAAAGTGAACTGTCGCAAATGGGACCTTTTCTTCTGGTTTTAGGATTCTAATTTCACCATTGCTTTGAGCTAAATACGGTACATGATCAAGTAAAATCATTTCACCATCAAGTCCACTAGCTGTTCCAATGCCCCAGTCACCATGCTTTAAAAGATCTGCAACTGTCATTGTCCCTTCAAACAATCCTGGCACCAGCATCCCCAAAGTACCATGCTGATAAACCTTGCTTTCATATTTTGCCATAATTTTTCTACCTTCCATTAATGCAGTTGATCCTCTAAGATTGTCTTTCCTAATTCTTGATTAAAACTATAATCAACTGGTATATCAACCACAGTTGGACCATTTTCCTTAAAAGCCTTATCCAAAATCCTATCTAAGTCAGCCGCCTTCTCTACACGGTAACCCTTAGCACCAAAGCTTTCTGCATATTTAACAAAGTCTACAGGACCAAATTTAACAGCTGCTGAATCGCCATACTTCAATTCTTCTTGGAATTTAACCATGTCATAATTTCCATCATTCCAGATAATATGGACAATATTCAAACCTAATCTAACAGCAGTCTCTAAATCTTGTGAGGAGAACATGAATCCCCCATCCCCAGAAACGGAAACAATTTTTGTATTTGGTCTTACCAAAGCTGCTGCGACTGCCCAAGGAAGAGCGACTCCAAGTGTCTGCATTCCGTTACTAAAAAGCAAATGATGTGGTTCATAACTTCTGAAATGCCGTGCCATCCAGATGTAAAAACTACCCACATCTACTGTTACCGTCATCTCATCAGTAACTCGGTCTTGCAGAGCTTGGATAATACTCAAGGGATGACTCTTCACTTGATCCTTAGTCACAACTGGTGGAGTATCACGTTTTTGCAGGGTTTTACGCAATGAATCAAGATACTCTTTAGATTCATTCGGCATTGAATAGCCCTTCATATATGGTAAAAGAAAGTCTAAAGTTTGAGAAATATCTCCAACCAATTCTCGCTCAGGCTGATAATTTTTATCAATTTCTGCCCGCATAGAATCAATTACAACAATATTTGCGCTTCGATCAGAATTCCAGTTTCGAGGCTCATACTCAATTGGATCATAACCAATTGCAATGACCAGATCACTCTTTTTAAGTAATTGATCCCCTGGTTGGTTTCTAAACAAACCTACACGACCGAAGAAATCATCCTCTAATTCACGTGGAATAATTCCAGCCCCTTGAAAAGTTTCAACTACAGGTAGATGAGTTTCCGCAATTAAACGTCTGATAGCTCTGGTAGTTTCTGGATCAGATGCCCGCATTCCTAACAAAAGTACAGGAAGCTTTGCAGCTTTAATACGCTGTGAAAGTAAAGTTGATTCAATTGGACTAGCTGGGCCTAGCTTCGGAGGCTCAAGTGGCGCGATCACGCTCGTCTTTACTTCTGCATCAGTGACATCTTGTGGAACAGAAACAAAACTTGCCCCTTGCTTAGATGCTTCTGCTTCTTGATATGCGTTAGCAATCACCTCAGAAATGTTCTCAGGTTCTTGAACTTCGGCACTATATTTAGTAATCGGAGCAAATAAAGCTGCATTTTTCATACTTTGGTGAGTTAAACGCAAAAGATCAGTTCTCTGCACTTGGCCGGAAATAGCTAGTACGGGATCACCTTCTGCTGTAGCAGTTACTAAGCCAGTTGCTAAATTTGATGCACCCGGCCCTGAAGTAGTAAGGACAACACCGGGTTTTCCTGTAATCCTTCCTACTCCAGCCGCCATGAAGGCCGCATTTTGTTCGTGCCGAGTTAAAACAAATTTAGGCGTACGTGGATCTTTAGAATGTTCAAGTAATTCAAATACTCGATCAATTTTGGCACCTGGAATTCCAAAGACAAATTTAACATCATGATTAATTAAGCTATCAACAATTGCATTTGCACCGTAATATTTTTCTTCTGCCACAGCAATCTTCCTTCTTCCAATATAGGTTGTATATCTACTTACAAATTAAAAGTATACTTACAAACCAACATACTTTCAAGTAAATATAATTATGGAAAACTTCGAATCAAATACTTCTAATATAGATATATCACAAATCCATTCTATAATAGAACTTGAATAAAAATAAATTTAAGCGAGGAATAGACATGGTTAGTATCTTAAATAATCAAACTAGTAATGAAGAATTCTTAGAATTTGCGACTAATGAAGTTCACAATGTTGATGTTGCTACGACACATCATGGTGCACCTTCTGCTCAAGTCTGTGATCTAGTTTTGAATAAAAATGGTAAGCTCTACATTGTTACCTCTAGTCAAAATCCCTTCTTTCAAGATTTGATCCATCAACCTAAGGTGATTATTAATGGGTACAAAGGAGATGGCACGATGGATTCATGTGGCTTTTCGATTCGGGGAACAATTAAAAATGTCGAACATGAATATATTGACGAGATTTTTGAAAAAAATGATTATTTAAATGAAATATATGCAGATGATATTGAAGGTGCAAAAGAAGATCTGCGAGTTTTAGAAATTACACCAAAAGAAGCAGCCTACTTAGACCACCGTACTCACCCTGTTTTTACAAGAAAATTTGAATTTTAATTAATCATTTTTTTCACATATCTAAATAAGTAAATAAAAATGGATAGGTTTCTTTTACCCTATCCATATCCATTTTTTAATATGGTTTAGTTAGCTAATTTAATTCTTTTATCGGCAACGTGTTCAATAAAATACTGATCGTGATCTATTAAAAGCATCGCTGGTTTTACCTCTTGTAGTAAGTTAATCAATTGATCTTGGTTAAAAACATCTAGATAGTTTGCTGGTTCATCCCATAAATACAAATCTGCTGGCTCAAGTAGTGATTTGGCCAAAGCAATTCTTTTCTGTTGTCCCATACTCATCTCTTCAATTGGCACATTAAAGTTAGTACGAGGAAAGCCCATCTTCTTCAAAATATTAAGCAAATCCTCATAAGACAATTTTTGATGAAGCGCAAAATTCTTTAAACTCCCTTGATGTATTGTGAAATCTTGTGGTAAATACGAAATCCTTAACCCATTAGCTAGCTGATATTTTCCGCTACTGTTTACTGGGGCTTTATTCAATAAAAATTTTAAAAAAGTGGATTTTCCAGAGCCATTTTTACCTTCAAGTGCAACAATACCATGATTTTCTACTATCAAATTCAAATTAGAAAATAGATGTTTATCTCCTACCTTTAGACCTAAACCTCTAGTTTCAAGAAGAGTGGAATGATAATTAGCTTGAAAGTTCATCGTTAATTTTGGTATATCTTCAATATTAACCATCAATCCTTCTTTTTCTTCAATCTTTTTATCCATTCTATTTCTACGTGTAATAGATTTCTTCATCATTTTGGCTGCTGCATGTCCAATCGCAGCCTTATTTACTCTAGCTCTACGGTTAAGAATATATTGTGTTTTTTGTCCCAAATTTTTTCTAGCTTCTATTTTTTGTGCCCAATGATAAAATTGTTCTTTTTGATTATGTAAGTTTTTAATTTCGCCAGCTAGTTTTTCATTTTTTTCACGATTGAATTCATCACGTGCTTCTTTTATTTGTTCATATGTTGCATAATTTCCTTGATATAAATGAATTTCAGTATTTTCGATTGCTAGCACATGATCAGTTACTTGATTTAAAAAATTACGATCATGACTTACAACAATATATCCTTTATGATGCTTAGTTAAATATTTACAGATTTCCTGACGACTTTCTTCATCTAAATGATTTGTAGGCTCATCAATAAGAGGAAAAGAATTTTGATCAATAAATGATAAAGCTAATAAAATTTTGGTCTGTTCTCCACCGCTTAAAGTATTGAATGGCTGCCAGATTAAATTTGAGTCAATGTGCATTAAATTCAGCTCACGCTCTAGTTTCCATTGTTCAAACATAATTTGATCTTGTAATTCGTATAAAGTGATATTAGCTGGATCCTTAATCCTAATTGGATAATAGGAAAAATTCAATTTAGTTTGAATTTCACCTCTTCCAACTAATTTTCCCTGTAAAAGATTAAGAAAAGTTGTTTTTCCTCGTCCATTTCTACCAACTAATCCTAATTTCCAAGAGCTATCTAAATCTAGATTTAAATTATTAAAAATATTGTTGCTGCTATCTTCATACCTAAATGATACATTCGAAATTTTAATGCTGCTCACTCAAATCACCTCGAAAAAAGAGCCTGCACTTATGACAAGTACAGACTCTTCATATTTTTACGTATTAAAAGAAGATCATGTCCGTCTAATAATCTTGTCAAAAGTGCACAGTTCATCCCTTTAATAAAAAACGAATAATTTCAACTATGCTTAGTTTTGCAAGATTAAAGACGCAACAGCGACCCTTCTTTCTAAAGGTGAATTTCAATTGATACGATTAAGATATCATGAAATCTAATCAAAATCAATCATAAATAGTTAATTTATATTTCAATAAGTTCATCTATTACTCAACTATTCCTTGATAATTTTTATAATCCTATAAATAACGCCAATAAACAACAGGCTTACACCGATGATCAAGAAACTAGTCCAATATACACTTAATTTCTGATGATATACATTCACCAAGATTAAAAATATGAGTAAAACTAACATTCCCACTATAGATCTTATTTGTTTTTTCTTGTTTGGCAGCATTTTCAACCCTCCCACGTACAAAATAATTATGACTTAACTAATTATAAAAACTCCACCAAGTATTTGTAAATACTTTGTGAATTTAACTATATTTTTCTCCAATATAATATTTAAGATGAGGTGGCTCATCAAAAGTTCTATGCCTGCAAAACCAAACTCGTCTTATGCCTTTAATTGAAAAATTGCAGGATCAATGGAGTAAATATGATCAAATGTAAAAAAGCCGATTGCTTGGTGAAGAAGCAATCGGCTTTTTATCATTAATTTAAAAGAATAACTTACTCATAATAATCATGAAGATCATCAAGCAAGTAGAACTAATCGCAGCAGCCCCAAATACGGTACCACCACGTTTGAAGATAACACTGAAGTTAACTGAAATACCTAAAGCGGCCATTGCCATCCCCAAAAAGACATATGCTGCTTGAACTAAGCCATCTAAAACTACTGGTGGGAATGGTAAGAAAGTACCTAAAATACTTGTTAAAATAAATCCCCCTAAGAACCAAGGAATTGGTAATTTCTTAGGTGCTTGCGTATGATCTTGCGCACTTTCTTTTACCAGTCTTCTTTGGTACCAGTATCCAATTATTAAAGCTACTGGTGCTAAAAGTAAAACACGTGATAATTTCATAATTAATGCACTATCTAAACTTGCTTCACCAAAAGCACTGCCGGCTGCAATAGCATGGGCAATTTCATGAAGAGATCCACCAGCAACAATACCAAATTGTGAAGCTGTTAACCCAAGCATTGGCTTAATCACAATCTCTAAGAGTGTAAATACTGTTCCCATCACACAAACTACGGCAACAGCAAGTACCTCGTTTTCTCTTTTACGTTCTTCATCTCTACTCTCAATTTGAGGGGAAACACCCATTACAGCAGCTGCTCCACAAATTCCGCAGCCACAAGCTGATAACACTGCTAATTCATCTTCTGCCCCAAATTTCTTACTAAGCCAGTAGGTCAAAACAATCGTTCCACTTACCCCTAGCATTGCAACTAAAATTGTTTTAATACCAGCATCAGCTAGCTTAGTAAGATTAAGTCTAAAACCCAGTAAAATAATTCCTAATCTCAAAAACTTATTAGAAATAAAACCAATCCCTGGTGCTGCTTCTTCTCTTACCCCAACTGGTAAAACCTGCAGTGAAATTCCTAATAAAAGTGCAATTACCAATGCACCAATCAAGTTGACATAAGGTAATTTTGCTAGAAAAATACCTGCCACGGAACAAATTAAAGTCATTGCAGCTGCAAGACCAAATGATTTACTCTTAACAATACTTATCAATAAAAATACCTGCTATACAAAACATGGAAATATGTAGAAGAATACGAATTTTCTACATATCAGAAAGATATATTTTTTCCTTTCTTTGTTTCATTTACTGTCGTCTTCACTAGTATTCTGATATTCCAATCTAGGAGTAATCACATTGACTAGCTCGTACAGCTTAAGGGCCTAGCCAGCCCTGTTTATTTTCTTTATTTTGCTAAAGCTAAAAGGTTTAAAACCGCATTTTCATCTCGATCATTACTATAGCCACACTCATAACAAATATACTCATTATGTTTTGTACCATGCTTTTTATTGCCTTGCAAAGTGATTTTTTCATCACCTTTTTTGACATAGCCGCACTCAGCACATCTTTGAGTTGATGGGTATGTTTTATCAGCCAAGATTAATTCTTTGCTATACCAATCACACTTATAAGTTAATATCTGCCTGAATTTGCTAAATAATGATCGCTGCATACCTTTTGAAGCTACATGCGTCATCATCATTTCTTTAACTGCTAAATCTTCAATTACAATTTGGTCGTAATCATCTACGAGGTTAGTAGTAAACTTCTGTAAAAGATCATTTTGAATATTAGCTACTTTGCGATAATCTCTTTGCAGTTTGGTTCTCACTACATAGTAATTATATGATTTTGTAGCTAACTTACCGTTAACTTCTCTTTTACGTGCTAACATTCTTTGATAATGTTTGATACGCTTATAAAGCTTTTGCAATTTAGCTGGCAAAACATTGATTTGTCCATCTGTGTAATTAAAGTGACCGACATTGACATCAACTGCTGTCTTTTGATGAGTTTTAGATTTACCTGAAACCTCTTCTTCATAAGGCAAAGCCGCATAATAAGCGTTTTTTTCTTTGAAGATACTTACTACTTTAACTTCACTCATCTTTAAGGCCTCATAACTAGACAAATCAAACCAAAACTCTTTTGAGATGCTTCTTGGTTTATCAAGGCGAAGCTTGCCATTAACAATCTTAGCTCGGTCAGTTTTAAAGCCTTGTCTGGGAGCCTTTTTTGATTTAAAACTAGGTGTTCCCCAATCAGGCTGCGCCTTATCAAAGAAGTTCTTCCAAGCATTCGCCAAGTCTTTAACAGCTAGTTGCAAACATCTAGCAGACAAATCATATTGCCAGTCAGCTTTATTAGCAACTAGTTCATCACGGACTCTGCGTTCATTGGGACTTAGATTATCTTGCTTGTTCAAGCTATGGGCTTCATACATTAATTGCCAAGTTTCAAGTCCTTTATTCCAGCAGTATCGGCGATAGTCACACAAGGCATCAAGATGATTTTGCATAGTTTTATTAACTTTTAGCTTAACTACTTGAGTTTTAATCATTGCTTCACCTCCTAAAATACAAACATAAGTTTATCTAAGGAAGGAAAGCAAAACAAGTAAGTATTGAATTAAAGCTTATTTTCCATGTTTAGCTTTCTAAATAAGCCTAATTTTCTATCTTCTTCTATAAATTTCTATATTTTGGTTAACAGTTAATCAGCTCCAGTTTAATTACTTATTCCCACCCAGGAAAATTTACAGAATAAGCAATCATATAGTGTTTTTAAGTGATTCTTTCTCGAAAGCAAAATTCTTATATTACTATAATATCCAATCCAATAATTAAAGTAAAATAATATGCTCACAAAATCACAAATATTTTTATTGATATAAAAAGGATGAAAGCCTAAATTGTACTTTCATCCTTCAATTTTGTGATATTATTCATAAAATCTTTCAAATCAATTACAGTCTCAAATGTTAAGAAAAACAATAAAGCTTTAATCCAAGATCGACTAAGTAAAAAGAAAAAGCAAATTGCTAATGCTATAAGCCCTATTCCCACAAACAAAGCTAAGGCAGTTAACTTTGCTCCAAATAAATTAACGACCTCCTTAAAACTGCTTGGCTCATTTTTAACTAATAAAGATAGGTCATGATATTGCTTACTAGTCCTTACTCGAAATGATAAAAAAGTAAATACGGTTCCAGTAATAATTAAGCCGGCTCCAAGTAATTGAAATAAAAGACTCATTGGCGGCTGTCTAAAAATTAAAATACCACCAAGAATTAGCAAGATGTCCGCAAGCAAATTATAACGTAAACGTTTATTTTCTAATTTAGTAAAAATTAATTCATTCGAATCCATACTTCATATCCTTTAATATTCTTCTTTCTACCAGTATACTGGTTAAACTAAAAATGACCAAGAGCAATTTTAACTCTTGGTCATCTAGGTCAATTAACGTCCTTTATGAACTGTGTCATTTTCAACTGGGATTGGCTGGGCTTTAAGCTCAACTGCACCATACAAAATACCGATTAAACCGGCTATTACTAATAATTGGGACATATTCAGGACTCCTCTCTTGGAATCTTCCCCCAGTACCTATCTTACAGGCTTAAGTCTACTTTTCAAAACAAAAAGACTTGGGTTGCAGGTGTCAAAGAAAGCCAAATCCAATAAAAGGTCATCATAATTACCGCTAAATAAGACATCATAGTTAAAAAGTTCTCAAAGTAACCTCCAACTTTATAATGAATTGGTGACTTTCTTTTTTTCTTATAAAATGGCGCTAGCCACTCTACTCCTTGCTTACTGAAACTATCTTCAACTAGATGCAAAAAATAGCCAATTACCAGCCCAAACCAAAGCGCACTCCAATAATTCTGAGAAGTTAAGTTGTTGATATGAATAGGAATAAATTTATTCATTAAATAATATAGACCACCAGAAAAAATGGCCCAGCCAAGGAAAGAATGAGTAATCCCTCGATGTTTAAGAAAAAGACTAAAATTGATCACTGACTTCTTGCTTGCCGAACTGTTATATTCATCAATATCAGGTAAAGAAGCGCCAATCGCAGTCGCAGCCAGAATAATAATGTTGTTAACTGGATCGATCAATAGACGATTAGTTAATAATAAGCTTAGTTCCACGATTGCAATACTGCAAATTCGATGTGACCTAGTTAGCACTTCTTTTCACCCTCTCTAGAACATATATTCTATTTTAACAAAATTCCCACCAGAATGGGAACTTGTATACGCCAAGGTATAAAAAAACTCTAGTTTTGCACTAGAGTTCTTAAGTAATATCATTTTATAGCTTTACATAATTATTTTACTTTTAATTGATAGTTTTTTTTAATATCTTGCTCAATTCTTCTACTCGCTGATCTTCTGGTTTAGCAATAAAAGCATATTCTTCAGTGAGTTGTTTTCCATCTCGCAACAAGAACAACTTTTGTACTTGGTCATCCTCAATATGGGCGGCTGTTTTTTCATTCATAATTAAGTAGCCAGATCCAGATTCAACCATTAAAACTGCTTCTCCTAAGGTTTCAACCGCAAGTAAATCACTATCAACTTGAAGAACATCTTTTAAATAGTGGTATTCACTCTTTTCTTCCTCTACTCCTGCTACCATAATGCAAGGCAAATTCTTTAAATCACTCACTTCAACAGTTTGTTGATATTTATTAAAATTACCCGCTTGCACCAGGGCCACTAAAGCAATCTTATCAACCGAATAAGTAGCTAGTTGCTGATAAATAATATGCCTTGAATTAACTAAGACTGCATCTAACTCATTGTTTTGAATCTTATCTTCAATCTCATCATATGACACAGGCTCTAAACTCACCTTTTCGTCTTTATGTAAAGTTTGCCATTTACCTGCTGCCTGTTCCAACTCATGTCTACCTAAATTTTTTAAATATCCAATCTTCATTTTTTCACCTGTATACAAAATAAGACCTTGATCTTTCAACCAAAGTCTTATTTATCTTAATTACTTAGCTTTGTCATGAAACGCAATTGTAAAACCATTCTCCCAAACTTCATTTGGAGCAATATGATTCATGCCACGTTTATGTTCTAGTTGCCCATCACTGTCTAAAGTATCTGCAATTCCCCACCATGGTTCAATACAGATATAGTTGCCAGCCTTAGGATATTGTGACCACAAACCTACAAATGGTGCATTTTCCATTTTGACATTAATGTGGTAGTCACTCTTATCAGTTCTAATAGAAATCTTGTTAGGTTGCTTTAATTCAAAGACCCAGGCATCATCCTTAAACAACTCATCACTAATTTCAAACAGTGAATCAGTTGCGAGCAAGGAACGATTTTCCCAGTCAAGGTATGGTGCCTTTAAAGGAATCTTCACATGGTCCATTGAAGGATCAAACTTAAAGTAGTAATCATTCTTATTCAAACCATTATCAGTTGGCAAATTAAAGCCAGGGTGTCCCCCAATACCAAAGATCATTTCTTTAGTATCAGTATTCGTTACTGTAAAGTGTTCTTCCAGTAAATTATTCACTAAACTGTAAGATACTCTTAGTTCAAAATCAAATGGATACATTTTTTTAGTATCTTCATTAGACGTTAGAAGGAAAACAATGTGCTTATCATCTTGTTCTTCAACAGTAAATTGTGCATCCCGAGCAAAACCATGTTGTCCCATATGGTAAGTTTTACCATCATAAGTATATTGATCGTCCTTTAAACGCCCAACTACTGGGAACAAAACCGGAGCGTGACGTCCCCAAATTTCGGGATCTGCCTGCCACATGTATTCTCGACCACTGTTTACATCTTTAACACTTTGAATTTCAGCACCCTTATCAGAAAGTGTTACTGTTAAAAAATTATTCTTTAATTGATAATCCATAATTTAACTTCTCTTTATCTACTAAAATTACAAAATAAATTTTGTTAAGTCTTTATTAATAATTATATCACTCAATTTTTGATCAACATACTTCTGAGTAATAGTGATCTCACCCATGTTCATATCTGGTCCTTCGTAAAGAACATCTTCAAGTAATTTTTCTAAAATAGTTGCTAGACGACGGGCACCAATATTGTCAGTTCCTTGATTTACTTCAAAAGCTATTTGAGCAATTCGATCAATTGCTTCTTGAGTAAAGACTAATTTAATACCATCAGCCTTAAGAAGTGCAATATATTGCTTCAAAAGTGAGTTTTGTGGATCCTTTAAGATCTTAACAAAGTCTTCTTGAGTCAAGGCATTTAATTCAACACGAATTGGGAAACGTCCTTGCAATTCTGGAATTAAATCGCTTGGCTTACTTTCAGCAAAAGCTCCCGCTGCAATGAAGAGGATGTGGTCAGTAGATACAGGACCATACTTAGTTGAAACAGTTGAGCCTTCAACAATTGGTAAGATATCTCTTTGTACACCTTCACGAGAAACTTCACCAGAGGTCTTCTTGTTACCAGCAGTGATCTTGTCAATTTCGTCGATAAAGATAATACCATTTTGTTGAGTACGTTCAATTGCACGTTGGTAGAGAGAATCGTAGTTAATTAACTTCTTTGATTCTTCTTGAATTAATACTTCACGTGCATCTGATACTTTTAATGTACGCTTAACAGTCTTCTTAGGCATTAAGTCGCCCATCAAACTTGACATGTCAATTCCCATTTGGCCCATCATATCGCCCATTGGGTTTACCTTTGGAGCTTGTTCTACTTCGATGGTAACTTCACGATTCTCAAGTAATCCCTTATTAAGTTGATCAGCTACGCTAAGACGTTCATTACGAATATCATCAGTTACTTCTTCATTATCTTGAGGTTGATTCATGTTGAAGTTACCAGAAAGCATTTGCATCATTTGTTGCATGGAATTTTCACGGTTTTCACGCTTAATTCCTGGCACAATTAACTTAACTAGACGATTATTAGCTTTCTTAGTAGCTTGCATTTTAACATGTTCAAATTGATCTTTTTCTTCCATTCGAACTGCTTCTTCAACTAAGTCACGGATCATTGATTCAACATCACGTCCAACGTAACCAACTTCAGTAAACTTAGTTGCTTCAACCTTTACAAAAGGTGCATCGACAATTTTAGCAAGTCGACGTGCAATTTCGGTCTTACCTACACCAGTAGGACCGGCCATTAACATGTTTTTTGGCGTAATATCTTGTTGCATTTGTTTTGGTAGTTGCAATCTACGATAGCGGTTATACAATGCAACAGCAACAGACTTTTTAGCTTCGTTTTGGCCAATAATATATTTATCAAGTAATTCTACAATTTGTTTTGGAGTTTTTTCTTCAGTCAAAATATTTCACCTAGATTTCATCAGTAGTAATGTGGTCATCTGTAAACACATCAATTCCGGAAGCAATCTTAACAGCTTCTTTAGCAATTTCACTTGCGCTCATCCCATTACTGTGGCGAGTCATAGCAATTGCAGCTGCTTGAGCAAAGTTACCACCAGAACCAATAGCCACCACGTCTTCATCTGGTTCAAGTACTTCACCATTACCAGAAATTAATAATAAGTCTTTATCATTAAAAGCAATTACCATAGCTTGTAATTTAGCTAAAGTTGGATCTTTACGCCAGCTTTGAGCCATTTCAACAGCAGCTCTACGTAAGTCACCTGAATAAGTTTCAAGCTTTCCTTCAAGCATATCTTGCAAGCTAACTGCATCTGCAACACCGCCAGCAAAGCCGATTACTACTTGATCATGATAAATTCTTCTAATCTTTTTAGCAGTTGCCTTAGCAATAACTTTTTCACCTAAGGTAACTTGACCATCTCCAGCGATGGCTGTTTTATTGTTATATCTAACAGAACAAATTGTTGTCATATTATTATGCCTCGTCTTTCTTATCTTTTCTTGGGAAAAATTTTTGATAATCTGCTTGTAAATGCTTCATTGTGACATGGGTATAGATTTGTGTCGTTGACAAAGATTCATGCCCTAAAAGCTCTTGCACACTCCTTAGGTCTGCCCCATTATTAAGCATTTCAGTTGCAAAAGAGTGTCTAAGCATATGGGGATGAACCTTTCCACCAACTCCAGCTTTAATGAAAACTTGCTGCATAATGTATTCAATTCCGCGGCCAGTTAACTTTTGTCCCCGGTTATTTAAAAATACATAGCCTAGATCTTCATTTTTACCTAGTAGAGCTAGTCGACTTTCATCACAATATTCTTTTAAAGCACTGGCTGCATCTTTTCCAAAGGGAACATAGCGGTCTTTATTCCCCTTCCCATGAACTAAGATAATCTTTAAATCAAAATCAATCTGATCTAGCTTTAAAGATGCCATCTCACTTAAACGCATCCCAGTCGCATAAAAAAGTTCAAACATCGCGCGATTTCGAACCACCAACTTGTCATGACCGGCAAGACTATCAAAGACTTGTCGCATCTCTTTTTCATAGAAAAATTGTGGTAATTTCTTTTCGCCTAATCTTAAACTAATTGTCTGCATCGGATCATTCTCTAGCACTTCTCGCTTAACAAGAAAGCGATAAAAAGATCTTAAACTAGACATTTTACGCGCTTGAGTAGTTCTTGACCTGTTTTGTGTTGCTAAGTTTTGTAAGAAAATTTCAACATCGCGACTTTTGACTTGATCCCAGCCGCTAAAGCCTCCATTTTCTTTAAAAAATTCCTTAGCTTCATTTAGATCATTTAAGTAAGAGTTTACAGTATTTTTACTATAATTACGTTCATAGTTCAAGTAATCTTGAAATTGTTTGATTAATTTATCATTTTCTTTAGACATTATTAATCAAGCTTCTTCTCTTCCTTAAAGGCTTCAAGATCCTTCAATGCTCGTTTAGAAATTTCTAAGTGTCTTTCTTGCTTGTTTCTTACCTTGTAATCTAATTTTGGCAAGAGTGCATATGAAGCATTCATTGGTTGGAAATGCTTTGCGCTAGTGGTTGTGATGTAGTTTGCCATTGAACCCAAGGCAGTTGACTTAGGAAAGACTAGCGTTTCTTCTCCTAATGCTTCTCTAGCTGCATTAATTCCGGCAACTAAACCAGAACCAGCACTTTCAACATAACCTTCTACCCCTGTCATTTGTCCTGCAAAAAAGAGACCAGTTTGCTTTCTAGCTTCATAATTTGCATTCAAAACTTCAGGACTAGCAATATAGGTGTTGCGGTGCATTTTACCATAGCGAACAAATTTTGCATTTTCAAGACCTGGAATCATTGAAAAGACTCTCTTTTGCTCACCATATTTTAGATGAGTTTGGAAACCAACGATGTTATACATTGTGCTAGCTGCATTATCTTGACGTAATTGCACAACTGCATAAGGAGTTTTTCCAGTCTTAGGATCTTCTAAACCAACTGGTTTAAGTGGGCCAAAGAGCATTGTCTTTTCTCCTCTTTTGGCCATTACTTCAATTGGCATACATCCTTCAAAAACATTCTTATCTTCAAAGCCATGTAAGGTCGCTGTCTCGGCCCCAACTAAGTTTTTGTAGAAATTGTAAAACTCTTCTTTAGTCATTGGACAATTCAAATATGCAGCTTCACCCTTGTCATAACGTGATTTTTTATAAACAATATCACGATTAATTGAGCTAGCTGCCACAATTGGAGCAGCTGCATCAAAGAAATGAAGTGAATCAGTACCGCAGAACTCCTTAATCTGTTCTGCTAGTGTATCTGAGGTTAATGGACCAGTCGCAATGATCGTGATCCCATCTTTTGGAATCTCAGTGATTTCTTCCTCATGAACATGAACATTTGGCAAATCCTTCAAAGTTTTAGTTACAACTGCACTAAACTTATCTCTGTCAACAGCCAAGGCTCCGCCAGCAGGTACTGCAGTTTCATCAGCTGCTTTCATAATTAAGGAATCCAGCTGCCGCATTTCTTCTTTTAATAAACCAACAGCATTTGACAGTTGGTTAGATCTCATTGAGTTAGTACATACTAATTCTGCAAAGTTTGCAGTTTCATGAGCAGGCGTATTTTTCTTAGGTCGCATTTCATATAAATCTACTTCAATGCCACGCTTAGCTAATTGCCATGCAGCTTCACTTCCTGCAAGACCTCCGCCAATTACGGTTACATTCTTTACCATGCAATCTTTCCTTTCTGCTCGACTCTTTCAAGTCTATATAAAAATGATATCATTAAACCGCTTTCGTTTTAATGATATCATTGATTTTTATTATAATTTAATTTTCTTCTGGTTCTTCACGGTAATCACCATTTGGACAAAGGATTACTAGTCCTTTCTTGTTCTTCTTTTGAACTAAGAAGTGACCATCATTTGGACAATTACGACCAATTGGTTGATCCCATGAAACAAAATCACAATCTGGATAGCGTGAACAGCCATAGAATTTACGGTTGCGTTTTGATTTCTTTTCGATAACTTCGCCCTTACCACACTTAGGACAAGTTACGCCAATCTTCTTAACGATTGGTTTAGTATTACGACAATCTGGGAAGCGTGAGCAAGCATAGAACTTACCATAGCGTCCCATTTTGATAACCATTGGCGCTCCACAAATATCACAGTTAAAGCCTGCAGGTTCATCTTTAATTTGAACCTTTTCAATTTGTTGGTCGGCTTTATCTAACTCTTTAGAAAATGGCTTGTAGTATTCATCAACTACTTTAATCCAGTTCTTCTTCCCTACTTCAACCCCGTCTAGGTCATTTTCAAGTTGAGCTGTAAAGTCGACATTAACAATGTCAGGGAAAAATTCTTCGATTAACTTATCTACGATTTCACCTAATTCTGTAGGTACAATTGATCTACCTTCAAGTTTTACGTAGTAACGTTTTTGAATGGTATCAATTGTTGGTGCATAAGTTGACGGACGACCAACACCATTTTCTTCAAGAGCACGAACTAAACTAGCTTCTGTATAACGTGCAGGTGGTTGAGTAAAGTGTTGACGATCATCAGTCTTCTTAAGTTTAACCTTGTCGCCCTCATTCAACTCAGGAAGTTCATTACTCTTTTCTTTTTGGTTATCGTATACCTTCGTAAATCCAGCAAATTTAAGTTTTGAGCCAGTTGTTCTAAAGGTTACATCATTTTGCTCAATATCAGCTCTAACTGTATCGTAAACAGCTGGAGTCATTTGACTAGCAATAAATCTTGACCAAATTAAAGTATATAGTCGATATTCTTCAGTTGTTAAATACTCTTTTACCGAAGCTGGAGTTCTAAAAGCTGAAGTAGGACGAATTGCTTCGTGGGCATCTTGAGCATCCGCATCATTTTTAAAATGTTGCGGCTTAACTGCTGCGTAATTTTCACCGTATTCTTCATGAATAAATTTTGAAGCTTCATGCTTTGCTACATTAGCAATACGCTTTGAGTCAGTACGCATATAAGTAATCAAGCCGACAGATCCCTTACCAAGGTTCACACCTTCATAAAGAGACTGAGCAATTCTCATTGTTCGACGAGTTCTGTAGCCTAAGCGCTTGTTTGCTTCTTGTTGCATAGTTGAAGTAGTAAAAGGAGCAGCAGGTTGGCGTCTTCTTTCCTTTTTAACTACTTTTGTAACTTCAAAGTTTTTCCGCTTATCAATTCGCTTTAAAACATCTTGAACTGCTTCGTTATTTGGCAACTCTTGCTTTTTGCCTTTAATGCCATAAAAAGCACCCTTAAACTTTTCTGAGCCCTTTTCAAAATCAGCATCAATAGTCCAGTACTCTTCTGGCTTAAAGTTCTTGATTTCATTTTCACGATCAATTACTAACTTCAAGGCAATCGATTGAACACGTCCAGCTGACAAACCTTTCTTTACCTTTTGCCACAAAATCGGACTAATTGAATAACCAACCAAACGGTCTAGGACACGACGAGCTTGTTGAGCATCAACAATATCCATATCAATAGTTCTTGGATTCTTAAAGGCATTCTTAACAGCATCTTTAGTAATTTCGTTAAAAGCAACGCGGTTATGTTCTTTTGGATCTAGATTTAATGCATGAGCGACATGCCAAGCAATCGCTTCTCCTTCTCGATCCGGGTCGGAAGCAAGATAAACATATTTTGCTTTTTTAGCTTCGCTCTTTAATTCTTTAATCGTATCGCCTTTTCCACGAATGGAGATATATTTTGGTTCATAGTCATGTTCTACATCCACTCCCATTTGAGACTTGGGTAAATCACGAATATGGCCTTTTGAAGCGATAACATGATAATTTCTTCCTAAATATTTTTCAATTGTCTTAGCCTTATGAGGAGACTCGACAATAACTAAATTCTTTTTATTTTTTCGTTTAGTAGGCATAGAATGCCCCTTCCTTGCACAATTTCTACCAAATTCTAAAATACCAAAAATTTTACTCTTGTCAACTAAAGCAAATTTTTAAAATCAGCATTAACTAATGGATAAGCTCCAGCGGCAATTAGCTCATTAGGGCCTTCTGACAAAGGACTTGAGACTGGTCCCGGAACTGCAAAAATATTGCGATTTTCTTCTAAAGCAATATTTGCAGTAATTAAGGAGCCCGATCTTTTTCTAGCTTCAGTCACAATAATATTTTTGCTTAAGCCCGCAAGTATTCTATTGCGCTCAGGGAACCGGAGTTAAGTTCTCCTTAGCTATAAAATTCATTATTATAGCGGATTTTTAAGGGTTTATAAAAATACTTGTGTGTCAAATGTGTGCCAACTTTAAAAAATATTTCTACTTTATCTTTTCTTTTATTATCCATTGGAACAAAAACTATAATATAAAGATATAAAATAGTCCAGCTTTAAAGTCAATGTTAATATTACAATAAATCATACATATCAACTCACCTACTATAACTTATAACACAAAAAAAGAGCCACCTTAGAGAATTAATTCCCTAAAGTGGCTCTTCGATTTGTAGGATTTTTACATGTTATAGCCTACAACTAAAACATGCGCACTAAGTTCACGTAGAATTCCTTAGCGCTTTTCTCTCTACAATTATATCATAACTATTTAAAAGTACCCCAAGGTTCATTGGTATAAGCATTTCTACCGACCAAATACAAATATCCGCCGCCAGAACGTGGTTGACGTAACCATACATAACCATCATGGTTTGAGTATGCATCGTACTTAATCTCAGTACCTGGTCCAATTTGTGTAGCTACCGAACTAATAGTCTTGGCACCCCATCTCAAATTAATGTAAGTGTTAGAGATAAATGTTCCATGCTCTTCAACCCACTTATCGCCCTGTGCATCTACCCAAGTTTTAGGTTGAGTAGGTGTTGCTGGTTGTTTACCTGCATTTGATTGGGATGCGTTGTCACTTGCATTAAAAAGCTTATTACCGTTATCGGTAACAGTGATTGATCCATCAACACTCATCCCTAACAAGTTATCAGTATATTGCCAAGCATCCACATATTTTGCAGATGGAAAGTAGTTAAAGTCTGGATTCTTATCGGCCGGTCCTTTAGTTGGATAAGCAGCTAGCCAGAACCAGTCCATGTAAGGCTTAATGGCCTCCAAGTTAAATTTGGGCAGCATATATTTGTAAGTGTAAAAGCCGGTTTTAAAGCCGGCATCTCTTAATGCTTTTAAAAATACGATTACTGAACTAGTTGGCATACCATCAATTTCAGCATCCAGGATCATTAAAGTGCCTGGCTTAACATTAACTGTGCTCTTAGAATTATCAATGAAGTACTTAGCTTCTGCCCCGGCTTGGGCATCATTAGTAAAGCGACCGAAGTGATAGAAAGCAAAACCGTTAACTCCACCAGCAGCTGCTTTATCAACTAAGTCATGTATATACGGATTTACATAATTAGTACTCTCACTAATCTTTACAACGGCTTTTTTTACTCCTAATTTTTTGTAATCGTCTACTGTCTTGTCCTTTTGAAAGCTTGATAAATCTATAAAAATTTCTCTTTCCATTTTTTCTCTTTCCTTTCCTACTACTGAATGAATCGAAAATATATTGATTGTAGGTATACATTATTCGTGTTCTTCAATTTTGATCGGCTCAACAATAGTTGCTTTCTTAGGCTCTTCTACTTGTGCGGTAGTTGCAGTGTCTTTAATCTTTGTGTCATACATGTGTTGCACATAGTTACGAACTGTATCTCTGCTAATTGGCACATTAGGATACAACTTCAACATTTGGTCGTATACTTCATCTGTTGCATCGGCTAGCTTTCTATTACCTTCTTTACCATCAAGTGATGCTTGATAAGTAGTTGCTTTTAAGGCTAGTTGCCCTGTGGTTTCAAGAACAGTAGCTAGTTTAGGATGAGTAAGCTTTAATTTTTCAAGCTTCTGTTCATTGAGCTTATAAGCTCCTCCAATGCCTGCAATTACTAAAATAACGATTGCCCAAATTAAATTGATATCTAATCTCATTTTCTTAGTTTCTCTCCTTTTCGTTTTCATTTTTTAGGATACTTAACTTGTCTCTTATAATCTTCGTATTTACTCTTCAGTTCTGTAAGAATATCTTGAAAAGTATCTCGCTTGTTTTTGTAATATGCGTTATATGCAGTTGTTGGCTCTTCAAGTCATTATTGCCGATGTTAATTAGTAATCAAAGTTTACATTTAACTTTTTAATCATTTTTTCCCCTCTCTTCATCAAAAAAGGCACCATTAGTTGGTGTCTTCTGTACATATTCATCTACTAAAATTTGTTGTTGATCAACTTTACGTTGTAATTTCAAATTTTTTTCTTTTAGTTTATCTATTTCTTTTTCTTGTTCTTGGCATTTTTGCTGATAGTGGTCACGCTCTTCTTTGAGAGCATCAAATACCCACTTCCAGATAGCAATCAAGAACGTACCTATACCACCAAGATAAGGGAGTGCCCTTAGTAAATCGCCTATAAAGCACCACCCCTATCTAATAATTATGCTTCTTACTTTTGCTAATGATTGAAAAATCAAATAGTAAAATAATTACTTCTAGAAAACCAGCTGTAAGCATATGTGGGTGTCCCGATATATAACCGTGACAAAATTCCGCAACAGCTTCAAATGCTAACAAGCCGGCAGTAATAATTAATAAGTTGCGATTAGTAGAGATGCTGTTCTTATCACTAATTGCCCAACTAAAAAGCCAAACACCAATAGCAATAAAAATTCCACCTACCAAGTCGTCATTTAAAACACCAACCGCAAAAGGTGGCCAAAAGAAATAAAAGTCATTGCATATAAGAATTAGTCCAATGCCCATCATTGCAAAAGCTAAGATCTCATGTTGTGGGTGTTCAGAATGTAGGAGTTTTTTTAGTTTAAACTTCATACTATTTCAGTCCTTCCATGAGCCTGTCCATAGCGTTACCTCGCTCAATGATTGACTGTTGAATTTGTGCGTAGTCAGTAATCTTCTTAGATGGAATGTCCGGCCATTTGTTTTGGTCACGTTCATAAGCTTCTTCTGGTATAGCATCAATGTAATTTTTAAAAGCTCTAGTTGCTTGATCATTTCTCCAAACAGAATTGCGAAGCTTTTGCCATTGAGCTGCGATTTCAGGCTTAAAGTTGGCATATAAGCGAAGTAACAGTTTGTTCTGGTTATTGCTTCCAGTAATCCAAGCGAAATCAAGTAGATTATTATCAATTTGGGAGCCATCCCAAAGCATGTCCCAAGTGGAATCTAGATCATATGGGATTGCATAGAAATAAGCACCATTGTTATAAGTCAAAAAGATAATCGACTTGTTGTAAAAGTCCCATTCGTGTGACCAATTACCAAAAAGATACAAGTTGATTAATGAGTTAACATCAACATAGTCAGATAATGACGCTTTAAACTCCTCATCAGTTGAGGTGTTGATGAAGTTTAAGAACTTAATCCAGTTGGTATTAAGTACATCACTAGCCTTGTCTTGAACTACAGTGGCGTATTTCTGACCATCAATCTTAACTTGAGGATCGTCTAAATTAGATGAAGAAGTCTCACAAGTGATGGCTTCTTCCCCTGCGATGTCGCTATCCATGCCAAAAGTCTTATCGTCTTTTTTGGTGTTGAAAGTCATCAATCCATAGTAGCCGTTGTCAAAGTACAGTTCGATTGGGAATCCCTCCATCTGTCCTAAACTTTGGGTTTTGTATAATTTCTTAGCTACGGTACTATCAACAATTGGAGTTACCTCGTAAGCAGATTTCACAATTTCACCATTAACGATATTACGAGCTTGTGTTGCATCAATATAGTTGGCCTTAAGGTTATATTTATGGTTTTCCGTCCAGGAAGCTTTTGGTTTCCACTTGAGTTTGTCCTTGCCTTTGCTATCTGAAAAGAACTTAACCTTAAGATTTTTCTTTGGATAATTTTTTGAAGAGTCGCCCTGCGCTGCAAACTGAACATATCCTGCTACTTTACGTACACCGTCACTAAACTTAAACGGCACAGGATCAGACCATTTATCTACTATTGTAGATTGACTTTGGATATATAGCTGTGGAAGTTTCTTTTCGCCAGTATTATCTAATGCCTTGGAATATTCGGCTAACACGTCATTAACCTGCAAGTTGGCATTGCCATATACTACTAATGCATATTGAATCCAATGTGTGTTGTTTGCAACACGATTAGTGAACTTAAATTTATTAAATTGATTCTTCGTATCAACGAAATTGTTATCTAAGTTCAAACTATTATCAACTTCATCATAGTATTTGTTATACTGACGCAATTCATAATATGTAGTACCTTGATTATCAGATAAAAGACCTACTTTGGCGTTGATAGTACTTTCAATTGCTGATCCAGGTTCTACTCTAATCATCGGAGAATACCAAGCTGTATAGCTACCATTCTTGTTACGAGTGCTGATAGTTAATGTACCACCAGCTGTGGTTGCATCTTTAGGAGTGAAAGTATAGCCTTGTGAAATTTTAGCATTGCTAAATAGGTTTGATTCATCTTCGCTGCTATAAGATTGGTTAAATTGATAATCTAACTCTGCAACATTTAGAGATGCAGTGCCTTTTACAATTGTCTTGATAGTAATATATTTAGTAGTCTGCTCAAAAGGGATATTATTAATAACTAATTCTTGTAGAGTACCAGTAGTAGGGACTTTTATATCGATGTTATTAGCTGCTAGAGATTGTAACTTATCATCATATTGTGAAATTTCAATATAAGCATCATTAGTTGTTCTATCCGCATTAGTACATGCCAATACTCTGACACTTGCACATTCGCCCTGTGTAACAGAAATATAATCTGAAACTAATCCATGGAAGCCGTCAGTTGCTGATCTAATTTTAGTGGTAGGTTTACCATGGCTAGTAATAGTTGTATCTTTTGAGACTACTAGTTTGGGAGAAGCAGTATAAGCACTCCAATTGGTATCAGGGAAGTTAATGTATTTGCCATTGTTTTCATCTTGGCTAACTTCAACTCTGCTAACTAATAATTTAGATTTTCCTTTAATTATTAACTTAATTTGAATATATACAGTAGCTGAATCTAATTTAATATGGTTAAAATTAAAGCTCTTCCACTCGTATGAATTTGGAAAGTATTTATCAATATTTGCTAAAGCTACTTGATTCTGATCAAACTGAGCAATTTCAACGTAAGCTCCATAATCTTCTGTTGCATTAGCTGACACTATGGTTTTTAAATTTAAACTTAATTCCGACGATACATTGATGATATTGGAAGCAAGCCAATGATATTCACCTACTGGATTAGCTGTGCCATCAATAGTGATAGAGCCATCCTTATTGCCAATGACTTGTGCCGAGCCAAGATAAGTTCGATCCCAATCAGATAGATTTTGGCCTAATAATAAATTTTCTGACGATTGTGCTACTTTATCAAGCAAGTCACTAGCAGAATAAGGACTTAGGTTAGGTCCAAAATTAGCCTGAGGACGTCTAATCTTAATTTGACCATTTCCATAGAAAACAAAACCAATATGCATTGTTTGAGGATTACCTGCTGGAAAGTCAATATGCAATGCAGTAATCTTATGGTATTTTCCATCTTGCCAAGAACTGGGAATGTCTCTGTGATAGTAATTGGTACTACCATCTGACATATTCCAAGCAAATTCAATACTTGCATTTGATCCACTAGCGTAATCAATCCCAGATAATGCAATTTCAGCTCCAAAAGATAATTGATTAACGTCTGCGACTGCAAAAGGTAAAGTAGTAGCCCAACTTTCATTATTAGAATTTTCTGCCATATAACCATTAATAACTAATGCATTTCCTTTGTTGGTTCTTTCGACATAGTAGCTTGGATTTGTTGCTGTTCTGCCAATGTCCCAAAGATCAGTACTATCGAAAGTACTATTAGGAATGATGTTATCAGGATTTGTTGAATAAAGAGCTTTTAATAATTTCGGATCAATCTCACCATAACTATATACGCCTGCATCATTCCAAACATGATTAGTGTAATCATATACCCATTGATGTGAATCATTGAGAGTCACGCATAACTTACTAGCACCATCGGGATATTTAGATCTTAAGTCATCAGCATTGTTGAAGAACTCTAAACCACTTTCTTGCATTTGAGTAATTTGTTGTGTTATTTGATTACTCAAATCAGTAAAGTCTTTTTTAGTAACAATGTTTTGAGTTGCGATTTGTTGCTCCATGCCTGCAACTTGAGCTCCTAAGCTTTTTTGTGCATCAATCGTGGCTTGGATTGATCCTTGTGCTAAAGCTAGCGCTTCATGAACACTTTGAGTTTCACCAGTATAACTATTTTTGGCATCACTAATTACTTGATCAGTATCATTAGCAAATTTAGCCTTCATCTTCTCTAATTCAGAACTATAATATTCTGTAGTTTGATGAATGCGAAAATCATTCCCCTGAATTTCAAAGATAATGTTCACGGAACTATATATATTTCCATTAGCATCCCTTAAGCCAAAAATACCTTTAAATTGACCTTGCTTGCAGAAGAACTGGTCTTCTAAAGTGTAGTAAACAATACCATCATCGGTTACATCAGCTGGTGTACCTTGCCAGTCACGATATACTACATCAGGTCCTGGCAGTAATTCATTATTATCATCTGGCGTCCAGTGCCCTACTCCACCTTGGATAAATGGAGAAAGTCCGTGGACATTCATTACCATCCCTTGATCAAACCATTTAACGGGTACTTTCTTACCATTGTCATTTACTCTTGTTTTAAGGTAATCCGTAATTCTGGCAGACATACCGCCTTCTTTAGCAATATCGAATCTAAAGAAATATGGTTTACCGTTATTTACAATATTTACTTCACCCATTCTGCTTTCCTTTCATCATTATTATTCATTACTTGTAAATCAATAGGTTGTGGTTCATTTTTATCTTCCTTCTTAGCTGGCACTAATCCAGGAAGGATTTGAAGATAGAACGTATTTGTTGTATTAACTACGCTTTTATCTTTGTTATAAATTTGAAAATAAGCTTGTGCATCACCAGCAATATCTATTGCATCTTTTTCTAAGATACACATTACTTGATTATCAGATAAACTTGCATTTTGTATATATACCTCACTATTTGGTTTTTGCAAGTGAAGTTCTGCATCATTATCAGATAGATCAAGAGCTTGATTATGATCTAATATAGTAGCTTGTAAAATTGTCGAATTGATTTCGCCCTGTCGAATTTTTATAATTTCATTTAGCTGATTAGTTTGTTTTGAAAGATCTAAAATCAGCTTAGTTATTGTGTTCATATTCATTTACCTTTATTACGCTGTTCATGAATCCATGCAATATCAGCTTGAGTTAGCTCAAGACCATTTATCATTATTCCTATATTGCCATTTGATTCTCCAAATCTATATATTTCTTCACCATTAGAATTAACATTTGCCAAGCCTTGGTTGCTCAAAAGAATATACCCACCATCAGAATTTTTAACTCGTAGTTCAATTGGAGCTTGCCAATTAGGGTAGCCATACACCAGTCCATCTCCTTGCCCTGATATCCAAGTTTTCATGTTGGTTAGAGTTTGCGTATTTGAGTTAATCGCATTATTTATATGATCTATCTTGTTTTTGACAATTTTATCTTGTTTTTCAACTTTATCTGATAGATCTTTAATATCATCATTTTGATCAGCATTTTCTCGCTTTAGTTGTTCAAAAATAAGATTATTCTTACTTTCTGAATGCTCTTTTTCCTCTTTTACGACTGCTTGAACATACGTATTAAGGATATGCTCAGGAGCTATTGGTAATTTTCCTAATGTAATTGTCGTAAATTCATTAGAAAGTACATTCCATACAACTGAATTGACCTGTGCAATATCTAAAATATCAAGCTTTTCATAATGAATTTTAACCAAATCATATAGATCAACCTCATTGCAAATCTGTTGATATTCAAGTGTAAATGAATTAGTTGGGTAGCCTATTCGGTTTTGCTTCATATATGTAGAAGCAGCCATACGCAACTTATTTACATTATTTCCAAAACCATAATTAGAAAAATCAACAGGCTTGATTCTTAATTGTTCCTCTCCATCTGTAAAGGGAGAACGTACAATCAATTCTGGAAGCATAACAGTTTCTTGCTGAGATTGTATCTTAATTGCAGAGTTGGTCCCACCATGACCAGGTGCAATATCTGATTCACCAGAAAAGTCAAAAAATATTGAATCAACCCATTGGTTTTTACCGATTTCATACCAAATATGGTTTTGATTCTGAGCTTGAGCTGTAATTTCCTTTTGTGTACCAATACTTAAATATTGTTTTGTATCTTCCAATCCTGTGGGGGTGCTATAAATAGGAACTTTTCCAACTACATGTTCGTCAATTGTATACACATTATCTTCCCCAGGAGTAATTAATCCCAAATTTTCAAAACTAACTGAATCATTATCAAGAATCCAAATATACGAGCCAATCTGATACCAAGTGTGTCCCGTTGAATCTTGAGCAATTTGAGTTATTTTCCGCTTAGATCCAGTCTCTGCATCCCATTCAACTTTATTACCCCCATTAGGTAAGGTCATTGCTACAACATTATTTTGTACAATAGTAAGAATACCTACTGTTGATGTGGTTGCATAGTTACCAGTTTTTTGCAATGAAAAAAATTTAGACGGAATCCATTGATCATTATTTTTACTTAGGCAATACCAAACCATTCCACTATAAGTAATAGCTTTTTTATATACTTCACAGCTTGTACCGTTTGTTAAATATTTTCCACTTGCTTGACCATCATTAAACGGACTACTCCATAGTGGTACTTTTTCCTTGCCGGTGTATGTTACAGAGCCTACATCTCTATAATTAACTATTAGTCCTTGCATATCTTTAGTACTATTGCTGAGAGAAATAGTACCTTTAGCTTTAATAGGATTTACAATATATTTTTTACTTTTATCATATGCAAAAAATATTGAATCAACCCATTGATTATTATCAATTTTATACCAAGTATCATTATTAACCGTTCCATCAGTAACAGTTTTGAGAATATGATAATATGTGCCATTTTGAAGTGTTCCACTTAATTTATGATTCTTAAATGGACCATCATAAGTTAAAACACTACCAGTTCCAATGTACTGAACAGGTGTAGACGTTGTACTATCTTTTTCTCCTTCATCTTTTTCTTGACTCTGATTATAAAAAGCATATGGCAATATTGCATTGTATGTGTTATCAACATTAGTATCTTGACTTAAAGATTTAAGTCTTCTTCCATATTTAATAATAATACCTGTATCCTTGTTGGGATCTTTATCATCAGTAAATGTCAAATGATAATTATTAAAATTCCATTCTCCTTGATAAAGAGATTGCATTGTATTTGTAATGGTATTGCCTTGTTCATCTTCACCCATCAGCAAATTAGTCACTGCCTTGCCATCTTTGAAGCTCCAGCCTAAATTAGCCACTCTTTGAATATTGCTTGTGAATTTCAATTCTGGTAGTGGATTAGCTAACGCCGATTTGATTGCATCAAAGGCTTCTGTAGGTGTTGCATTTGCCATGCTTATATCTTCTTTAATTAAATTATATGCAAGATCACCAATTACATGGGTTGCTTGTATAGAGAAAGAATTCAAACTATCTCCACCTACATTGAGAATACGAAACATTTGATTTTGTTCTTCCTCTTTAGGTCCCATTGTCGCAACTATAATTCTGCCCTCTTTAATTTCTGGAGCTAATTCATCGTCTTTATCATATGTACCGTTAAGAACAGGGATAGCATTTCTATCTCTTTGAATTGTCAAGCTTACAAACCCTCGCAAGGCCCCTAATCCCATTGAGTTAAAGTCAGAAGTTTTTTCTAGCAATATTGGATATTTCATTATGCTAAACGCCTCCAGTTTGCTTTATATTCAAATTTTGTATATTTACCTGAGATGGATATATCGTTATTACCAGGCAATAATTTTGGAAAATCATTATTGGGGAAGATAGCATGCATGGCCATATTTTCATCAAACTTATGATGATAAATCCATTCTTGTTCACTATCTATAAATATTTCATCTGCCACGTTGTTTAAATAGTAGCTATTACCATTAATAGCTATTTTTATATTTCCTTTACCTACAACATGTAAGATAGGTTCTGCACTTTCTTTTTCACTGTTAAAGATTTTAGTATTTGTAGTTATCGGTACAAAGATTAATCCATCTTTACGTTTCATATATGGTTTGCAATTGAGAGAGATAGTTCCAATAGCTTGTAAATCATCTTGTGGCTTTAAAGTTAAGGCTTGGGTAAGATATCCTTCTAACACCCAGTCTCCTAGATTGCTAAAGTAAAAAAGCCGATAATTATCTGATATCAGCCAATTATTAATATCTATTGCTAATTGTGACCAAGTTGTATATCTTGGTGGTTTTTGAACCAAAATATTGATTGTTTGCGTGAAATTATTATATCGATGATTGTTAGTTAATAGATCCCCGGAATGACCCGGGATTGTTGTTGCAGAAATATCTACAGTTGAATGGGATAAATCAAATGGATAAGTAATTTTTATTCCATAATCTAATGAACTATGATTATTTACTACAAAATGAGCATACCTCATTGATGTGCTAAACACCGCTTAACCCTCTCTTTCTTCTATCAATTGCTAATGCATTCTCTGCTCTAAATGCTGAATTAGTAGCTCTTGCGATAGTTCTACCGTCAACATTAATGTTAGTTACTCTTTCACCATTAACCAGTTCACTCATTAAGCTGATTAAAGTATCAAATTTATTGTTTAATGCATCAACTTCGTCTTGAAGTGCAGAAGAACCAGCATTGCCAAAGCCGCCATTATCTGGTTCATCTTTTGCAAAACCTGAAATGATTTGCGATAAAATTTGATATGCTCTTGGTCGCTTGGAAAGATCAAGTGGAATTATTGCTTCTGGTTTATTGTTTTCTGATATTTCAGCAAGTTGGTGAGCATATGAAAAACCACCGTTAGCAAATCTACGTCTACCAGATGGTCCCCAACCACCACCAGGTGCAATATCACTAAACCAGTTTGAATCGTTAAATACTGCCAAGATTTGGTCATAACCACTCCTAATGTTATTATGTCCCCTTACAGCATATGACCTAAAAGTTCGTGGTATAAATTGGAAAAGCCCAATAGCAGGGTTGCCATTTCTCATATTGATATCATCAACTGTCTGAACAATAGTAGGATTACCACCTGATTCATGTTGCATATTACTTAGTAGCTTAGATAATCCGGCTGCTGTTAAGTTAACATGCATAACTTTGGCTGCACGTTTAATAACAGGAATCCACCGAGTAACTCCCGCACCAGCAGGGTTTGCTAGTTGACCACCAAACTCATCAATTGCTTTTTTAAATGGTTCTTTAATTGCATTTAAGAAAGCATTAGAAATAGCAGGACCAAAATCAGATACGAACGGGCTTCCACTAAAGCTAGTTGCTCCATAGAAATGCTTTTTTAATTCTCCTAATGGATTCTTATCGATAGCATCCATAATCTTCTCTGCTTTATCAGGGTCCAAAGTATTATTTGTCCCATCAGCATAATGATGAACTCCTATCGAAGACATTACCTTATGCGTATCTTCTCCACTTAATACTTGTGTACCAACAGGAGCATTAGGAATTAAAGTATTTCTCTCATTGAACATCATCCATGGCTTATGTGGAAACTTAACAAGTTCTTTCCAATGTGGTCTTTGAGAATCGTTTACAAGCATGTGACCGCCAGGGTGACCTCCCTGAGTCCCATCAGCATAACGAATAGTAGCAAGTTTCTTATCGCCACCAAATTCACCGATTACCTTGTTAACTCCACCAATACCTCTGTTCATCTTTCCAATGACATCTTGCATTGCTGAACTAGCATATCCTGGTAACTTATTAACGCCACGATAAAACATGGTTTGGATCTCATCTATCCATCCAGACCATCCACGCTTAAAGCTTTTATAAAATGCACTTGCTCTACTACTTAATTGTTTAAAACCACGATAAAGAGAAGTGTCTACTCTGTCTAAACCTTTTGCACTGACGGTATGAAGATTATTCCATAAGTTTTTCCAACTTGTATTAAATGTGGATTTAAAGGATTTCAGTCTATCTTTTAAGTCTCCGGTTTGCTTAGTAAATTCTTTGGCAAAGTTATAATATTTAAGCGCATTGTAAGCCTTACTTGCTTCATTCTTAATGGTTGAACCAAAAGGATATTTCTTTAATACACTGTTTAGTGATTTTAAAGATGATGCAAATTTATCTAGCGCATTACTCTTCTTACCGAAGCTACTTAGTAAGTTACTAAAAGACTTGATCCCGTTATTAACAGGCTTAATATTATGTGCAACGGATTTTAAATTGGAAGAAAATGAACCTAATGAAGTATTTGTCTTTTTAATCTTGTCGGCTAATCCAACAGATTTCTTTCCACTTCCACCAAAGGCATCGCCCATTTCTTTAATTTCATCTGCAAGGCCTTTACTACCTTTTTTGGCATCAAATACTTTTTTCAGATCTGAGAAGCCTTTTGCCATATTTTCAAGTGGATTGGAATTTTTATCTTTACCACTGAAAGAAGAAATGGCCTTAGTAAATGCATTTAATGGTTTAGTAAGATCGTTAAAATAGCCTGATAATTTTTTAAGCGGATCATTTACCGCTTTCAATGAAGCAGCAAATCCACCTGTTGATTTCTTTCCTCCTGATCCTGCAAAAGCCTTTGTTAGATCTTCAAATTCCTTAACTACACCGTTCTTTGTCTTACCATCTGCTAAAGTCTTCTTTAAATTATTAAGGCTATCAACCATTGAATCTAAAGGATTTTTTTGCCCTTTAGTTGTTTGGAATACTTTCATGGTGGAACTTAAAGTATCCATTGCTTTGGCAAATTGTTTCATTGGCGATGACATTTTATCAAGATCATTAGCGATCTTTTTCAAAGGCGCTTCTATCTTAGATAAAATATCGTCAAGTTTGCTATCTTTAAGACTTTTGACCAGCTTATCTATTAAGTTTTGGATAGAGTTTTTACCACGCAGAATATGATAAAACTGCGTCTGCATACGATCTAAACCTCGGCCTACTCTATCAAATAGGGTATTCTTGGATCCTTTTCCTACAATGGATGAAAGAGAATCTTTCAAGCTCTTAAATTGAGTCGTTAATGATTTTATTGGTGTGTTAAGATTTTTAACCTTACTAATAAGTTTATCTAAGGCCTCAGTGATATTTTTGGCATATTTTTCAATGCCATTACCATGTTTACCGCCTTTTAGTGCATCCCCTAATTTATTAAGGTTAGATTTTAAGGAACTAACATGATTTTTAAGAGTCTTGTCTAATTTTGGTAAATCATTATTAAAGGCCTTGAAGACATCTTTCTTAGCCATTGCAGCTGCAAACTTAGAAAGATATTGGAAAGCATCCCCCATTGCTCTAATTGGCTTAGCTGCTTGATCCCAGCCCTTAGTACTGTTAATAATAGATTTATTCATATTATTAACGATATTGGATGGATCATTCTTTTTAACAGTAGCTTTTAATCCTCCTAAGGCATTCGTATAAGCCTTAAGTGCAGCTGTCATTGCTTTAATATTCGCAATATCTTGTTTAGAAGCACGGGCTTCGGATAAATCAACGATTTTCTTTCCCTTAGTTGAAGGAGATGATGACCTTTTAGGAGTTGATTTCGTCTTACCTAAGATAGTCTTATCCCACCAAGAACTAAATCCACTCCAGGCGGATTGGAAACTCTTTAGTGCGTTATTGCCTGCACCTTTCCAGTCCCCTTTTTTGATATAGCCAATAGATTTACCAACCCATGACTTAACACCACTACCACCGTGCTTATCGAACCATCTAACCATGCCATCTGTAAATTGATGGAATCCTTTTGAAGCATCTTTCCAAGCCTTACTAAAATCACCATGAATGATATCGCCAATAATCTGGAATGTGCCTCTAAAAAATTTTACGAATCCTTGTAGTACAGAAATACCAGTTTCCTTAAAGAACTTAAGGCTAGCACCCATTGCTCTACCAATTTCAGGAGCAAATTTTCCTACGGTGCTACCAATCATTTGTCCCAATGAAGCACCTGCTAATGTACCAATTCCTGGAACAATGGACCCTAATACACCACCAATACCGGCACCAATGCCTCCACCAATACCTGAACCAAGATCACGTGCCTTTTGAGTGGAGTTCTTTTCCTTTATGCCTTTAATAATGTTGAAGCCGTTATCCACTAAGCCGAAAGCTAGTGACCAGCCATTAAAAAAGCCATGGAAAAGATCGGAGCCAATACCTTTAATAGCGCCAAGTACTTTGGTGCCTTTTAATTTGGTTAAAAAGCCTGAGGTTGCTTTTGTTCCGGCAACAGCACCAGCTTTTTCAGCAGCAGTACTTACTGTTTTTGTATGGCGTCTGAACAGCTTCAAAGGATTTAGTTTAGATAAAGCACCTTTAAATTTGGAAATAAATCCATTACCAGCTCTACTACCTGCCTTATCCCCAATATTAGCCATGGTTTGAATAACAGGCCAATTTTTTGGATTAAGCTTAGAAATTGCTTTCTTAAATTTAGCAACAAACTTTTTACCAGAAAAATTACCAATTTTGTCACCCAAAGCAGAAAATTTCTGAATTAAATTGGTTGGATTAAACTTGGAAAGAGTGCTTTTAATCTTAGCAACAATTCTTTTGGCAGAAAAATTACCAATTTTATCTCCTAAATTAGCGAATTTTTGAATTAAATTAGTTGGATTAAGAGCAGAGACAAGACTAGATCCCCAACCTTTAATTTTTCCAAGAAAACCACGTTGCCAAAAATGAGCATGTTTTTCACCCATTTTTTCAACGTTCTTGGCTACTTTGTCGCCTTCTCCACCTTTCATATCGGCTACTGTATCGACAGCATCAGCAATATCTCCTACAACATCTGTTTTAGTCGTAGTGCCTTTACTAGTCGGATGTTCACCACTATGATTAGTATCTCCCCAACCTCGGCTTTTCTTTTCAAGTTCAATTTGTTGTTGAGTTAGTTTTAAGGATTGTTCTTGTAGCGCGACTACACGTTTCATCTCGCGTGCACGTTCATCGACGATCTTATTTCCAGTAATCCAGTTTTTAAATTGACCTACATCCAATAAGATTGCACGAATCCCTTGTGCAGTTTTTCTAACTGCTAGTAAAGGCACCGCAAGAGTAGCTAATGCACCAACAGCTTGACCAGCAAAACGGACAAATGCATTATTATTTTTATTTCCGCCCATTTGGGTATTAGCCCATTTAAAGAAGTCTTTAATGTTCTTAGTAATATCTTTAATTACAGGAGTATAGTTAAAGAAATCAGATACAGATTTAGTGATATTACCTATCCATTTTGATGCGGTTTTAGCTCCTTGAACAATACCAGAAAAGAATCCCATAATATCTTTGCTGTGTTTTGATACTGCATTAGCAACATCTCCAACAGCACTAGATATACCTTTGATAGCATCTTGACCGTCTTTGGATACACTCCACTTACTAAATGCGTCTGCAACGTTATTAATAGCAGGTAACATTTGCTTACCCATATTAATTGCGAGGTCTTGAAACGTCATTTTTAGACGTTCAAGTTGCATTTTAGTGGTTTGCATGTTCTTTTGGGCTAGTTGATGAACATAACCTGAACCTTCTTCTGCTTTTCGAGAGTTATTAATTAACTGGGTAAGTTGATCGTCATTATCTTTTAACCCACCAGCAGTTTGAGCTAAAATGGATGCAGCTTGCATCCCCGTAGCACCAAATACGGCTTTAAAGAAAGCACCTTTTTTAGCACTTCCCCATCCTGCAACTTTTTGGTTAATTGATTTAAAGATTTCATCCACTGGTTTTAATTGACCGGATTTATCTTGGAAGTCCTTCATAGATAATCCAGCTTCTTTTAAGGCATCACTAGCCCCTTTTGTAGGCTTGGTTAAAGATACAATAACTTTACGTAAACCGGTACCAGCTTGACTACCCTCAACACCAGCGTTTGATAGCATACCAATAGCAGCTGATGTTTGTTCAATATCCCAACCAGCTTGCTTAGCCGGTGCTGATACGTAGGCCATTGCAGTACTTAAGTCTTTAAAGCCAGTAGCGGTTAAGTCGGCTGAATATGCCATCGCATTCAATACACGATGCGTATTCTTAGCCATTTGTGCAGTATCACTCGTTCTTAGACCAAACGCATCAAGAGCCTGGGACGCACTATCAACAACGTCGCTGAATTCGTCACCGGTTGCCCTGGTGGCCTCCAATTCATCTTTCATAGCTCCTAAAGCTGATTTAGAATCATAACCTCGTTTGATTAAGTTAGTATATTGGTCTGCAATCTCACTTTGCGATATTCCATACTCTTTAGAGTACTTAGCAGCATCTTTTTGCATTAGAGCCAAATTTTCGGTTACTTCTGCTGCTTTTTCACCGCCTGTAACCATTAAGTTTTTAGCGGTTACCCATTTTTGTTGCATTTCACCAGCCATAGATGTTACTTTGCCGAGTCCAGCAGTAACACCAACGGCACCTGCGCTAACGGCTGCAAAACCGCCCTTCATAGAAGAAGCCCACTCTCTTGTGTGAGAAGTGGACTCCTTTAGCTTAGTATTAAATTGACCAATGGATGTGGTAAGACGACCTAAGCCTGTAGCTTTAAAGCCAGATGTTGCACGTTGGACTTTAACTAATTGATCTGCTGTTTTTCCAGCCTGTACAGCTTGTTTAGAGTACGCCTCAGTAGATTGAGTTACTTTTTCCCGTAAGCTGGTAAGACTTCTTTGTTGGTTAGTATATTGGGTGTTAAGTTGTTCAACTCTATCTCGTGCATTTTTGGCTTGAGTACTATTTGCACCATATTGAGCTGTAAGTTGTTTTAACTCATTTCTAGCACGGTTACGTTCGGTGTTAATCTTTGTTAAAGCTGAACGCTCTTGATCGTATCGTTTATATAAAGTGGTTGTCGAAAGTTCTAATTGATGAGCAACTTCTTTTTCTGCTTTGTATTGCGCAGATAACGATTGGTGAGCCAGCTTTAAAGTTTTAATATTAGCTGAATTAGCTTTGAAATAATGCCCTGTTTCTTTCATTGAAGAAACATAAGACTTATTTACGCTTAAAACACTTTTACTGATACGTTGATAATCAGCCATACCAGTTCTCAATTGTTTTAGTGTTTCTTCAGCTTTCTTCTGTTGCTCAATTAAACTTTGCTGGGCAGCTCTTTGAGTTTGTAAGTTTTTTAAGTCAGATAATCGACTTCTGGTTAGACTTTGAATAGAATTCTTTGTTTTAGTTAAGGCTTTTTCTGCATCTTTATAAGCCTTCGTATTCTCTTCGTTAGAGTTCTTAAGTTTGTCTAAAGTTGCTTGTTGTTCAGCTTCTTGATTCCTTAATTCAGTAAGCTTAGTTCCATAATTTCTTAAACGATTGTCTAAGTTAGCAATGACTTTATCGTACTGTTCAATAGCATGAGAAGCATCTGTTACTTTTTGGCTGTAAGCAGAGAATGATCCTTGAGCAGATTGTAAAATTGAAAAGTTAGCTCTCATCTCTGCTTTTAGCGCTTGTGCAGCAGCTTTCATGTTTCTTAGAGACATGGTAACTCCACGATCTTCTAAGTCGATGACAAACTTGTAACCTGAGATTGTAGGCATATGTTTATTCCTCCCTTCTTTCTGTTAAATAGCCCCAATTTGTCGTGCGTATTGAAGTGGATCTACTTCTCTATCCTCACGAGATTTAGCATTTTGTGCAGCTACCCAGTTAGATAACGAACTATTGTAAAATTCATCAGGAGGAATATTGTTTTTTACTAAGCTTTGCTGAGCGATATAGTCGATATCCTCATTGAAATTTCTTAGTTCCCAGCAAATTTTCCGACGTGCTATTTTGGGTCAACAGTTTTTAATTCTTCCTTTGATTGCTTAGTATCTTCACCAACGCCAGTTACTGCACCCATAGTTGGTACTTGCATTTGACAAAATTCTTCTGCAACTTTTTGATAAAATTCTGCTAAATCAGATCTACTCATTTCACTTAACTTTTTAGTATCTTCTGAGCCTAAGTTAAGTAATTTTGCTACATTCTTTAAAATGTATTCATTAATGACCATTCCGTATTCCGGTAAAAGTGGATCTCTATGTTCTTCTTTTGCTTTATCTTCGACATCGTCCATAGCCTTGAACATATCTAGAAGCCCTTTATTTGTTTTCTTAACATTTTCAAATGTATCGATTACTGAAAAATCCTTGCCTAAAACATTTTTTGCATTTAAAGTGACAACTTTACTCATTTGATTTTTTCTCCTTTTGAATACGTTTCATATCTCTCGTCTCTGTCTCATTAATTTTTTGCAATAAAAAAAGCCCTTATTTAGGCTGTCTTTTTTCGTGCCGAGATTCATTCTCTAAAGCATTAGTCGATTAATTAATAACCACATCTAGTGAATTTAAGCTTAGAATCGATCTCTCAGCACATATATAATTTCTTTATTTACCTGCTTGACTAGCGTCTTTGATGAAAGTTTGGTCAGGGAATACTCGATCAAACATTTTCTTTAAGCTGAAATCTTTGTTCTTTTCCCAGTAAACTGCATAAGGCTCTTTATCAAAACCTTCATATGACATTGCTGTAAAAGTTAAGTTGTCATCTTCACGAGTTTGTGCAGTATCAGTGTTGGTTTGAATATTTTGAGAAGCCTTTGCTAAAGTTCCACGACCAAAGCAATAAAAAATACGTGAGTGATAGATTGGATCTTCTGCAACCCCAATTAAACCAACTTCAACAACAGATTTACCTGGTGCCCAACCACCATCGCCTAGTGAAACACGACCTAATAATTTGTTAAGCTTTTCAGGATTAATCATATTTGAGTCAATAGCAACAGTAGGAGAGCTAGGTCCAACAGAAGTATCAACAATTTCATTATTACCAACAATCTTAGTAGTAGTACCAGTTAAGTTAGTAATGTTAAAACTCTTTGAACCTAAGTTTCCATTTTCCTTTTTAGTGTCAATTTCAAAAATACCGGTTTCGTCAACCCCTTGATCTCCAAGGGCAACGTGACCATTTGGCAATTTAATGCCTGTGTAAATTGTATTTAAGCCAATAGTAGCCATTAAACAATATCCTCCTTTTGATAATTAAATTTGAGTGTGTTCGTAATGTTTTGTTGATCCGGACTAATTACATGGCCCGCATTTGAGTAGCAAATGTATTTATGGGCAAACAAAAAGGACTTGATCTGTTGTTCAAGTCCTTCCATATCTTTCATGTAATTTTTAGGATAATAAAATTCAATTTGTAATCGTCGTCTTTCAAAAATTGGTATTCCATTTCCATAGGTATGACGACCACCTGGTTGTTCTGATACAACTATAATGGCATCAGTTTTAGTCTTGTCTTCTTGACTAATCATAAAAGAGTGAACATGTTCCCTCTTCAAGCCATCAAATTGATTAATGTTCTTTTTTATTAGAGAAACTACTTGCGCTGCTGGTGTCATCTTATAGCCCTACTCTCTTATCCATAACTGCTTTTGCTGCCTTGGTCATAGCTTCAATAACAGCATCATGTGTTTCATCTTCTGTGCTCTCCCAATAGTGTTCGCCAGGTATATACTTATACGGTCCACCATACTGATTAGAGGCTTGCCAGCCATCATTCAAAAATCGAGCAATATAAGCCTTATTTCCTTTTTTGGAGAATCCAACCTCAATAGATCCATCTTTATTAAGATTTTTAACCAATGTATGCGCCATATGTTCGGGATACCCAACTGGCTTTCGAGTAGGATCTTTGTGAGCATCTACTTTTGTTTTCAATACTGGATAAAAGACACCCATTCCTGTGTTATTAACAAAAGCTCGTTCTTGCATAGTCCAAGATTTACTAATTTCATCAATTGCATGGTCAAAACTTCCTTCATTAAGAATTTCGCTCATCCATGATGCACCTCTTTTCTCTTGGCAGTAATTAAATCAAAAGAATTAGCGCTTAACCCATCATCCCTATTAATATGGGTAATTGTGTACTCCTTACCATCTAGTCGTAAGATCATATCACTAGTGATATTTTTATCGTGACGAACAAAGAAAGTCATTAAGTCTCCTTGATTAGAACCAGCAAAAGTAGCTTCCTGTGTTTGGCTTAGGTTCCATTGACCGGCCCATTTAGTAAATTGTGGTACAAAACCATTCACTGTTTCGCCCGTATTTGGATTAATTTCGTCGGTTGGACCCATTAACCCAAACTCAAGTCGATACCGCATGCGCGCGATATTGATACTGGTGTGCTTAGTCACTAATCTTCATTCCTTTCTTCGATATTGGATTCTTTTTCTTTGTCATTTAGCCACATCCGATAACGATAATCATCTTTCATGGCATTAATAGTGGAATTGTATGTGTCTTGAATTTCAAAAGTCATAGCATTCGATGATGTATCACGATTGTTGTAGCTATGATATGTTTTCAACCAAACGGCATATTTAAAATTCCAGTTGTCGTCAAAGAAATCATCAATTTGATATCCTACTTGACCAATGATGTCTCGCCGAGCAGATAACATTAAGCCAGTAATTTCAGTATCTTCTAAGTTGCCATCAACTTTGCAAAAATTTTTAACGTCTTGTAAGTCTTCTGGTTCAACATGAGCTAATAAAGATTTAATAGACATCCCTAATCACCATCTCTAGGAATAAGTTTCAGCAAGTCATCCTTCTTTGCCGTTGAATCATATTTGATATTATGAGCATCTAAATACGTCTTAATATCATTCACGGTGCTACCATTTGTTGGTTTCATAACCTGACTTTTATCATCTTTCCCATCTTGCGGTTGCGATGGCTGATTATCATTTATTGTTTCAGTCGGCTGTGTTGTAGGTACCCCGCCTTGATCTGATGACTTTTGGGTATTAACATCAGTAGAGTGATCTACTTTTTCTTTATTTTTGTCATCAGACGGGGTAACTATTTTCCCGCGTCAACCTTAGCAAGACGGAATGCACTAGCCAACTTGATTTGATGGTCAAACCACGCAGTCAATTGGAAGTAGTTCATTCCCTTTTCATAATCCTTGTATTGTTCGTACAAAGAGCTGTTAATTTCGTAGTTTAATTGTGCAAAACTAAAGTCACCAACAACAGGAGTAGTTGCAGCAGAAGTAAACTTAACTGGGACACCTAAAACTGATTCTGGTTGTGCTTGGTAAAGTGTAGCTGAATTATTAGCTAAACCATCAAGCATATCGTAGTAATCACTTCTAGTCATTAAAACTTGTGCATTATCTTGGAATGCATCGTCTAAGTCAGCAATGGCTTTACGAATTGCATGGAACAAATCTTTGCCTGAAACAGATTTAATCTTAACAGTAGTAGTATCATAGAAACTCATGTGTTCTAGGCCTGCTGGATTTGAAGTACCAAGAGCCATAGAACGTTCTTTCAGTTGTAAAGCAGATGATAAAGCATTGTTTACGTATTGTACCAAACCTGCATCAGAACCAAGTAAAACAGTGTCGGAAATTCCTGCACGAACTTTTAACATGTGACGTTCAAAAGTAATTTGATCGCCTTTTAAGCTCATTTCCTCAGCAACTTCACCATCGTTTACAAATGAATCATCAGCAATTTCATAAGAAATACGTGGTAAGATCAAGTTAGTAATAGTTGATACAGTTTCCATATCACGTAAAGGATTAGTCGCAAATGGTTCAGAAACCAATTGGTTAGATACGTTTACTGGAAGTAACTTTGCGCCATTAGAAGTAGTATCATCTTTTAATTCTTGTTTAACTGTATTCCACTTTTCTTGAAATTCAGCATTATCAGGACGAACAGTCTTACGAATCCATGCAGCTTCTGCTTTAATTAGGCGTTGCTTTGGATCTGCTGGCATTTCTACTTGCTTATCTTTGGCTTCTGCTAATTTGTTCTTAATTTCATCGGATTGAGCTTCCTTTGCCTTTTCATAACGTTCCTTTAAAGTGTTGTAACGTAAAGCTGCACCATCTTTCTTTTGATTTAGCGCTTTAATATCTTCAAGTGCCTTTGGATCTGGATCAGTAGCAGCCTTTGCTAATGCATCTTCGATGTCCTTTAATGCTTGACCAGCATTGTAAGTTTCTTGTCGTAATTCATAAATATTCATCTAAAAATTCTCCTTAATGTTTAAAAGTTCAATAGAAAGAGCGCTGCTTGATTGCAACGCTCTCTTTTTAATTTCTTCAAGTTGTTTCATAGTTTCAGAAGCTTTTTTATCTTCTTGTTTAACTGGCTCATGTTTCAAAAGCTGCTCTGGCAAATGCTTGAATTTTCTAGCAAATGGATTATTCACAGAAGCAACTGCTTGATTAGGTTCTAACACTTCGTCAGCTAAACCATAATCAACGGCTTCTTCCGCCGTTAACCAAGTTTCGTTATCCATCAACTCTTTTAAAGTAGATTCGTCTAATTTATCTCCGGCTTTTGCTAAATAAGAAGCAATACTAGCCTTAGTAATTTGATCTAGATCATCTGCTGCTTTACGTAGTTCATTTGCATTACCAACTGCTAAGGTATAAGGATTGTGAATCATCATCATACTGTTTGAAGGCATAAAAATAGCGTCACCACTCATTGCGATGACGCTTGCAATTGATGCAGCTAAGGCATCAACATAAATATTTACTTTTGCTTTATTTTGTTTAAGCATGTTGTAGATTGCTATACCCTCAAACACACTTCCACCAGGTGAATTGATATGTAAATTAATTTCCTTTACATCACCTAGAGATTTAAGCGCATCCCTAAACCCTGCTGCTGATGTATCGGAATCTTCCCATTCGTCAGTTACAATTTCGCCATCAATATACATGTCGGCTGTATTGTTTGTTTTTGCTTCCTGTTTGATTGTCAGATAGCTTGGCATTTTCATTTTTGCTGTCGTCATCAGGATTGTCACCTCCTTTCAATTGTGGGACTTGCTTAATATCGGTCGATTTACTGAATTTATCAGCATCTTCAAGTAAAGCCAAATCTTTAGAGAACCATAATTTATCTGCATTCTTATCTTTAGTTTCAGGTAAATCTTCAAGTTTTCTCAATTCATTAGGAGTTGCAATCCCGTTTCTAATCATCATTGCGTAAAAACTTGTTCTTGATGCTGTATCTCCACGCATTAAGCCGTTGATGTTGAACTTAAAATAATAGCCCCTAGCACGTTGATTTTGTGTTAGGAGCTTTCTATTAAATTCAGCTTCATATTGTTTAATTATGGGGATTAATGTCATTTCAACAAACTGCGTCATAATACTCTCAGAGCTTTTAGCGTTATTAGTGTTACCACTATCTAAAAAAGATAAAGGGACGTTAAAAGCATTGGCAATTCTTTGCTTAGTAATATTGGATACGGTTTGGAGATCTCCTGGTTGAAACTTACTTTCATAACGATCAATCTTAAAACCTTGCTCTTGGAGGATGGCACCTCCATTTTCTTGGATCATTCGTCTGAAATCATCCATAAGTGCTTTACGTCTACCATCACTTACACTTCTGTCATATTGGATGATGTAGGCATCTTTTTTATCCATTTCATTCATGGAAAACTCTTCAACTGTTCTAGCAAATTTCAATGAACTAGACAGCACATCTAATGGACTGATCCCAACGAAGTCAGATAAGGGACTTATATGTTTAACATGAATAACCTCGGTATTAAACACCAAAAAATTATAAGTTTCAGAACTAACCTGATACCAAATATTTCCTGTTTCAATATCTCGCTTAACAACAACAGTTTTTGGATCAATCGGCCATAAATGTTGTGGCAATCCATAATCATCTCTTTCAATCCAGAGATATCCATTACCATCAACATTACGAGATGTTTCTAACTGGTTTAACAGTTGAAAAGATGTCATAGAAGGATTGGGTTCAACTGTTAATAAATTGCTTACAGAGGTAGAGGTTTGCTGATATTTTTTGTATTCATGTAATGGTAAGCTTGAAACAGTGTTAGCTAAACGTGTTACAACACTAAAAACTTCCTCATTTGTAGTTAAATCTTGATTTTTAAGACCAAAGAATGGTGTATTAGCCCAGTCACCAAAGTTGTAATGTGGACCTTCCCAACTATTACCTTTAGTCTGTTGAAATGGATTAAAAAATTTCTTAGCTTTATCCCAAAAGCTCATTTACTCACCCCCTCTCTATTCAGGTAGCCAGCTCATGAACTTAGATTTTACATATTTTAAAAGTCCTTGCTGGGATTGATTTAACTCAGCTTCATGTACTTTCATTAGTTGGTGTTTCCAACTTATATCCTCAAAAAACACAAGCATCTCAATTCTGTTAAAAAGTCTTTCACCACTAGTTCCTCTATTTAGAAGACACCAACTAGCAAGTGATATAGCTTGGTCTTTACCGTATATATCAAAAAAGCTCCACGGATCATTCCGTAAGAGCTTAATTTTTTGTCTTTTATTCATCTGTAAATCCTTAGCTTAGTATCCACCCATAGGTAGTCCATCAACGTAAATGATAGGCGAACCATCATTCATAGAAGGAAGTACCATAATTTGTGGATCATAATTATTTGATTGAGTTTGTTCTGATGAATCTTCATCTGCACATCCAGAACAAAAGCCAATAATTTCGATTATTAATGTAAATAGTAGTATTTTTTTCATATTATCTAAAAGAAATAAATTGTGATATTGGTTCAGTACCATCATCTGGCTCAACTAACATGTCAATCACACTTACATGTGCATCTAATGCAGCTGCAAAACCATCAATTTTACGTGAACGAGATGACTTAGTAGGCATCCAGTTATCATTTCTATCCGTAATTAATTCAACATTGTTTAAGTACCACTTGAACATAGATTGCTCGTTAAATACAACCTTACCGTCAAGTAGTAGTTCTTTGAAGTTTTGCATTGGACCACCAAGTGTGAAAAATCCTTGTCTGACTGGTTGTGTCTTAAAGCCAAATTCTTCCATCTGCTTATTAAGTCTAATTGCCTTCGCAGGGTCGTAATTAATTTGTACAATGTTGTACTTTTCAGACATATCTTTAAACCAGTCGTAAACGTAGCTGAAATCGACATAATCACCAGGAATAATCGTTATTTCTCCCTGTTTTTCCCACATTCTTATACGTTCTGGGTTCTTATCTTGCTCATATCTACGATGTGGAATCCAAGAATGTTCCAAAATAAAAACGCCACCATCATCTAATGGGAATTCCAAGCAAGCAGATGTAAAGTCCTCTGTATCAGATAGGTCATACCCTCCGATACAATCTCGATCTAAGAGGATATTCAGATTAATGTGCCGATTATTCTTTTTTAAAATCTCAGGAGTGATGAAACTCATCTCATCAGCATCTGCAAAGATATTAAACCTCTTGGTAAGCCAGTCAGCATATTCTCGTGGAACACGCTTAGCCGATTTAAAGTCAGTAATCATATCTACCATTTGCATCAGACCAATATTAGGATTAGCTTTAACCCATTTAGTAGGATCTTCTGTTTCTTTTTCGTTATCTAAGCTAGCAATATAGTAAAAAGTACGTGAATTGATGTCATCCTCGTAATTTTTTAATGTATCTTGTGCTTGTTCAACCATATCCATTAGTGGTCCATCGAGTACGAATCCAGCAGTGGTGATATAAACAATCAAAGGTTGAGTACGAGTACCACGACTATTCTTCATTACGTTAATCAAGCTATAATCTTGGTACTCATGAATTTCATCGAACACTGCAAAGTGAACGTTCTCGCCATCCTTATTACTTTTTTCAGCAGACATAGCCATGATTTTACCATCAGCAGCAGGAAAACGGATTTCACTACGATTAGGCACAAACCTTTCACTTAGCCATGGAGATTTGTTAATCATGGAGCGTGAAGCTTCAAATAATAACCGAGATTGTTGTTGTGAGTTTGCCAAAAAGTAAACATTTGGCCCATTTTCTCCATCAAAGCCAGCCATATAATCAGCTAGTCCGGATTCGAGCTCAGTTTTCATTGTTATTAACTGCAAGTTTTTTATCTTACACTCCAGAGGTCACCCTCATTTTCATCGAATGGTCAATTCCATTCTGGTTTAGCATATATTTTCATTCTTAATAGAATGTTGGATACTCGTGGAGCTATTATATTTATTCAAGCTCTATGCGTTACGGTGCTTAATAGCCTTTCGTAATCTATTAAGTTACCTCGGTATCTTCTACTAATGTCATAGTTTTCTACCGATTTTACCCAATTTTAAAACGGCAAAACTTCTACCGTTTTTACGTCCAACAAAAATTAGTGATTCACGGAATCGTCTCATTCCGGTGTCCTTGTTTACCCAACCAAACATGCTCCCTACGATGAAATGTTGCCATGGTTGCATAACTAAATGTTTAAAATTACCTTTTGTAGGATGACACTTTTTTTCGATAAAACGAATAGGTCGCCATGCTTTCTCTTCATCAAATACCCAAGGATAATCTGGATCTTTCTCTGATCTTTTTAGATCTTTAAGATGACGTTCACAAGCTCTTCTTACCCATTCATTACCTACAATCGAACCCTCGGCAACTAACTGAGCATAAAAAGTGGTTAATAAAACGGGAGCAGGTTTATCTAAGATGTGCCCTAGAGACCTCTCCCGTTCTTTATATTTATTAACCCATTCAACAACACCTTGATAATCAAGGTCTAATGGATTTTCATCTAAAAGTGACTTTGTTTCAGCCGTACATAAAACCTCCTTTTAAAAGTCATCATCTGACTTTTCAGGCTCATCATCTTTCTTGCTTATTGCAAGGGATGCACGCGCAGCAGGAGTTAAACCTAATTCTTTTGCTAATTTGTCTAGTTCAGCAGAGAGTTTAAGTTTAAAACCCAAATCAGGATCAAGTTTACCATCGTGATATTTACCATTTTTCTTCAAACGACGATTAGCTGCGACATATTCACCCCATAAATCAGCATATCGAGCCAAAGTGGTGACGTCTGCTTCATTGAACAGGTTTGAATCCTTGAAAACTTTTAAAATGCGATTATATTCCTTTTTCACCCCTGCATCAGCAGAAATTGGTATATCCATATCTTCTGCTGAAACTTGGAGCTTTTCTTCCTGCTTAAGCCTCTTCTTTAATTGTTTTTTTGTACGCTTATTCGGATTGCCGTTAAGCACCTGCATATAAGCACTTTGAGCATTTCTAGGCATAGCTAAATTGGTCTACCTCCTTTCGTTAAAAATTAACATTACGCGCGGTTTTATTATCTATATAAAATAGAATTGGTACACCCCATTTTGGGGCAACTTTTTTCAAAAATAAAGCGAATTTATCGTGAAGTGTGGGCCTGCACCGCTCCACCGGTTCCAACTAGGGTTTATTTTTACCCCCAGGGGGGCTATATCTGGTAATTTTTTACCATACTTCTTTGTTATTTGTGAATCGTTTCACTAAATTGGTATAGTTGTTTAAACGTCTCTTTTTCTTTTTTAAAGTCATAGGCTTTTCACGGTGTAACTCGTTATGACATTTTCGGCAAACACTCACAAGGTTTTCAAGGCTCAATTTTTCCGAGTCTGCTGACCTTATAGGCTTTATATGGTGTACTGTATCGGCGAATGTTAGTTCGTCGTGTTGTAAACAGATTTGACAAAGATGTTTATCACGTTCGAGCGCTTGACGTCTTAGCGTTCTCCACGCTTGCGAGTGATAAAACTTGTCGTTACTTGTCTCGTATCTGTATCGGTTCACTGTGTCTGCTCTTCTCTCACTGTATTGGGTTGCTGATAGTGTAGCAACAAACGACAAAGAAAGAAGAAAAATCTTTTTTATAAAACAAAAAAGAAAAAATAAAAGTAATTTATAATTGTTGTTCTTGTCGTTGTCTTGCTTGTCTATCGTGCTTGGTGTCGTACGTGCTTGCGTCGTGGTGTGTGGTACTATCTACCTATCTAAGTAGTAGCTAGATACCTACCACGTACAACCGTGCGCCTGAACTACTGTTCTTATATGGTATCAATATAACACCTTAAGCCGTCCAATGGTTCCGCAATTTTTCCGCAGTAAAAATATAGTTAAATAAATAAACTTATTTAGTATGTAATTTAACATTAGTTGTGTCCCTTGTGTGGACTGTTCCCGCGTTGCTTTGGCTTTTGTTAGCTGTATGCTTTCATATATTGTTACTAATAATATATAAGATATAAGTAAAGTAATATTGTTGGAAGTGCATTAGTTCTTTGCTGTGTTCGTGCTGTTGGTTAGCATGGTCTTAACCTTCCGCGTTGCTTTCCGTGTTATTTGTGCGGTTAGGGTTTACGCTGTCTTAGTGGTGTGCTTGTCTGTGGTTTGATTGCTTGTGTTGGTGTATAGAGTGCTGCTCGTCTTGTAGATGGTTAGAGATATAGTCTTTAAATCTAGCATTAATACAAACATATGTTCTTTAAAGAGTAAATAAAAAAGGCTACCTAAATAAATAGATAGCCTAGAATAGTAATTCTTTCAATTCTTAAACGTATTTAAATATAGTGTAATACTACATGATAAAACAACCAGCCCAGAAATTAGCCTATATGTATCAAAACTATAAAAGACTAAAGTTAAAAGAGCAATTAGCAACGCTATAAAACTAATAAAATTAGTAATAGTTTTCATTCTTTTTTCTTTCATAACTAAGCCCCCGCATGCTATAATAAAACCACAAAAGGGCAAGCCCTTAACGCTCGCCCTTCTATGGTTATTCCCTTAGTGTGATTGGTGGAAGAATAACCATGCTTGTAACAGCGCTAATAAAAGCTGTATTAAGGTGTTTAGATGGTTTATTAATTCCCATTTATTCGCCTTTTTTTGTGCTTTTATTTTTTGCTGGTAGTCTTTACGTGACTTATATGCCAAGTGGTAACCACCTCCCACAATCGGGATTGTAAAGAAGTCTACTCGGTTAAGGCTTTCAACCTCCTTACATATATTATAATATACCTGTAACCGTATAAAGTCAACAGCTTTTTTATAAATTATTTTCTTTTTTTAATTGTTCTCGGCGCTGTGCTATATAACTTTCATACTCGTCTAAATCTTTTAAGCTTGCATAATTCAAAATAAATGACTTGCCACGGCTTTTATAGTTATATATCTTACTCTTTTCTTTATTTTTTTTATTCCACTTATCGCGCGCTTTTTTTTGTGACTCAGTTGCCATTGTTTTCGTCTCCCAACTTTACAAATAAAAAAATTATAATACCTATAAAAAATATTGTTGCTAGTATTAAGCTTCTTTCTTTTATTGCACTCACTAAAAAGCCTAATAAAACAATTAAAGTGATGCTATTTTGAATTGTCTTTCGTCTCATTGCTTTCGCCTTCTTTCAGCTCTTGGCGCTTATCTTCTATAAGTTGCGTTAAGTCGTCTAAGTCTTTTAGGCTTGCTAACTCTTTAATAAAACGCTTAGCCGTTGACCGTGCTACATAAAGCTGTTGTTTGCTTGGGTGTTTATCTTTATATTTTTTACTTGCTTTTAACTGTGCTTTGCTTGTTTTCATCTATATAATTCCCCATATAAATAGAAAGGGCAAGCCGTCCGACTTACCCATTTTATAGCTATCTACTTCTTTTTATTATTGTTTACAACGGCAATTATTCCCGCTATAATGATAATTAAGAAATAGGGACTAGCAATAGTTATTGTGATGGTCATTGCTTACCCTTTCTATTGTTGCCGTGGGTTCTGCAAAAGCCCACGGCTTTTACTTTGCCACGTGTGAGGTTTCCAGTTTACCATTCCATCCCCCTCACAAGTATTATATTATGCCTTATAAGATATAAAATCAATAGAAATATATAATTTTTTCAAAATAAAAACGGCTATTTTTAGCCGTCTTTTTTATATTGTCTTAGGATATCTTAGAACCCTAAAAACTTTCTAAATTTCTCGCTAAATGCAAAAGCACCCACAAAAAAGCTAACTATAATAATTGCTATTAAATCAACCATTTTTATACCTCTTACTATTCGTCAATTTCATCGCTTGCAATTTCGCCCGTTGTATCGAATTCTTTGGCTTGTGCTGGTGTAAGCTTAATTGTTTCGTGCTTTCCCGTTTTAGTATTGATACTGTCGCGGGTTTCGGTCTTGCACTCGTCAAGCTGTTTCTTTATCTTCTTAATTTTTGCGTCTTTTTCCTTATTTTGGGTTTTAACGTCTTTTAGTTGCTTTTCATATGCTCTTAGTTTAATAAAACGCTTGTGGGCTACTCTCTTCCCTCTTATTCTTACTCTTTGGCTTGTCTGAATTTGTTCGGTTAAGCTATCAATATTTTTGCTATTTTGAATGTTTGAAAATCCTAAAACACAAACTAAAACCAATAAAATTGCGATTGCTAAATTTTTACCCTTTAACATTTTTGTGACCTCTTTCAATTAATAAATCTTTTCTACTTTTTACTATGATCTTTAATATAAAGCGCATTATCATAAAACACCCATAGGGCATAGCCTAAGAATTTTGCTTGCTTTAAAGTGGTGACTTCTCCGCTTTCCACTCTAGACAAAACAAAATCGCCCCAATACTCTCGAATGCTTTCGCTATAAAATACCTGGTTGTTGTCTTGCTCCTGCTTAATCCATTTTTTTAGTTCTTCTTTTTCTATAGGTTTCATTTTTATTGCTCCTTCAAAGTCTTAATAAATTTTTACTACTTTTACACCGTTTACTTGATACAAGTTAAATACTTTATTCCTTAATCTACTTTCAAAATTTTCTTGAACTGTTTCAGGTTGCCAAGCACTCATATAAAAAACAATATTGTTAAGCTTGTTTCTTTCATATGTTGCAATAGCGTTATACTTAGCAAAGTAAGCTAATTTTATTTGTTTACCGTTTGCTTCAAACCCCGCTAATTTATCGGCTTTATAACAATTAAATTCATTTCTTAAATTTTCATCTTTAAAAAAGTAAGATGATGCTTCTTTATCAATATCAAAGATCTTGAATCTTCTTTCTTCATTTCCTGCTAATTCATCTTTTATATATGCAATCGTCTCTTTTAAGCTTTCAAAGTATGTTATGCCGTCATTTATAGCCAGCGGCCAAAGTACCCACGCATTTTGGTATTGATCCCATTCAAGCGCTCCATACCGTTCATTGTTTAACTCTACCGTGTAATTTTTCTTATCTTCTTTAATAAATTTGATTTCGTTCATTTTTTAACACCCCTTCTTTTAACGGTAAATCTCAGCAGCCTTATAAGTTGCATTGCCTACCTGTCTAGGGTCTTCAATTGCATAACCTGCAATTAAGTCGCTATTGTTTAATAAGTCGTATTCTTCTATCATTTCATCGTAACAATCATATTCGCCATATAAGTTGCGTTCTAAGTCGTAAATAATCCAACCACCGAAATTTGTTTCACTTTCAATGTTTTTTACATATTCGTTTGCTTGTCTTACAATTGCTTCAAATTCTTCATTTGACATAATAAAAAACCGCTCCTAATCTATTTCTAATTCCATAGACTAAAAGCGGTTTAATAGTTCATTTATGCTATTAAAGGCTTCTAGCCTACTCTTATAATTGTTTGATCGCTTTTATAAGTTTTGAGTTTTAGCTCGCTGGTGGTACCAACACCAACGGGCTTTTTTTGTTCTCTCATCAACTTACATACTTATAATATATCTTATATATAAGATAGTCAATACTTTTTTATTTATTTTTTAAAAATTTTCCACGCCGTCAAAATCGGCAGCCGGCACATACTCAATAAACACAAATTTTATTTTTTCACTTTGTTTCTCCCTTTATCCGTAAATAAAAGTATTTTCATTCAACCGCTTTAAAAAATCGTTCCAATAGTAAGCAACTTCACTAAGTGAATAACACACCTCAAAGCTTGCCGATGGGTAGCGGTTGAAGTTCTCGCCCGTGTCATCGTTAAAACCGATAAATAGCGCCCCAATGCCATACCTTTCAAAACTTGCGTCAATGATAGACAATTCTAAAAATTGATGATTGTTAATATAAAATTCTTTATCATATTTTTTAAGTGCTTTATCAATTTTATTAGACTGTTCAGGGTTGTTATATGCGGTTATACTTCCGCAAACGTCTTCAACTGTATCAAAATAAATCTTTTTTGCTTTTTTGAATTCTGCTATTATATCTAAGCTTTTAACGTCTTCAACATTTTTTATAGTCTTCATTTTTAACACCTCTTAAAATTCAATTTCTACTTTGTTCTTGTTTAAGTTGATAGCTATTTCAACTAATTTATTATGTTGACTTATTACCCATTCTTTACTAAATCCAACTTGTTCAAGCTCACTATTTAAGACATTAGCTTTTAAATCATCAACAAAATTATTAAATAGTTCAGAACTTGAAACGCTGTTCGGGTTAAATTTACCGTTAATTTTTAGGCTGTATATTCCTTCTTGATTTAAAGCTTCTTTATATTCTCGTATTTCACTATTTTCTTTATTGCCTTCTAAGTTGTTTAACATGTCGAAAATTGTCCCCATACCAGAACGCCAAAGGCTTACACCGTAAACATTGCCATAAACGTTAAATTCTCTTACTTTATTTTTAACCATAATAAAAACACTCCTAATCTAATTTTTTTCTAGACTAGAAGTGTTTTATCGGGTATAATATAGATACTCAAATTAAAAGGCTTCTAGCCTACTCTTATAATTGTTTGATCGCTTTTATAAGTTTTGAGTTTTAGCTCGCTGGTGGTACCAACACCAACGGGCTTTTTTTGTTCTCTCATCAACTTACATACTTATAATATATCTTATATATAAGATAGTCAATACTTTTTTATTTATTTTTTGAAAGTTTTTTCTGCCGTTCTGCGATTAAATCGCGAAAAAGTGACAATTCTGCACGCGTTGCCTCATCTTTTATAAAGTTCTCGACTGCGCTTCTGCGTGTATTGCGCTTGTTTCTTTCTCCTTGTTTTGTCCCCACATTCTTTATATAGTACCTTCTATTAACTGCTTTTCGCCTTTCTTTTTTTTCTTCTTCACTTAATGCCATTTTATAAGCTCCTTTTCATGATATACTTATAGTAAGGGCAAGCCTTTAGGCTTCCACCTTCACAAATCTTATTTTTTTATTTTTGGGCTGTTTGCATAGCCAAACACAAACAGCTACAATAAATTTGTTTTAGGATCCGCAAAAGTTACTGTAATACTCATGGCTTTTGCGCCCTTTGCTATTAAATTTAGTAAAGTCTTGAGGTTTCCACCTTTAAGGCTTTTTGTTTTGCCTTAATCAACCTTACACAGATATCTTATATATAAGATAAATAAATGTCAACCCATTTTTTAAACTTTTTTTGCTAGGCTTTAACCCTTGATAAATAAGGATTTTTATATATAAGGATATATGAAGGCTCAAAAGATTTCTAAAAGTATGGATACAATTAGAAGTGTAAAGAAATTAAGGGCTGTAAAAAGTAATTATAGTTACTTAGGACGCCTTATATTAGTTCTTTTTAGTTTAATAATTGTTCTCTTCCTTATATAGGTAGAAAAAAGAATATAGGTAGAAAAAAGACAATAATATACATGTATATTATATATCATGCTATACGTGTATAGGATTTATACATAGAAGAAAGGTTTCTTCAAGAAAAAATTTTTCAGGGATGAAAGCTAAATAAGCATATTAAAAAAGCATGCTTTTTTCAGAAAAAATTTTTCTTCTGTATATAAAAAGCATGCTTTTTCTGGTAATAAAATCTCTCATTTTCCAGGATTAGTAGGATTTGTGAGAATGCAGCTGGTAAATATCAATTGAAATTGAGTGGTCATGTGCCACATATGTTGATTCGATGTAGTAATTTCTCAGATGACATGGGTCATTATATGCATCCAAGAAAAACATCATTTTTCGGTTACTAGCAATGTATGATTGCCAAACTACACGTGGTTGATATCGATATTGATCCATAAGTTCAGCAGGAAGTTTCAATTGTTCCCAAGTTTTATGAACTGATTGATATAAAAAGTCTTTATCTTGCATATTTAATGTACTTCTTTCTTAGGTTATGAGCTGCTTGTAGTTCTGCTTCTGTGTATTTATGCAAACTATAGTTTTTATCAGTAAGCCAGTCAATGCCACTGATTCTTGTGGCTTCATCATAAATCATTGCATTAGTGATGTGTGCAAATCTTTTCATCCAATTACTGTTTAACAGCATTTCAGCTTTCCATCTATCATGTTTGTTCATCTTATAGCATCCCTTCATGGGGTGCTTTTTATATTTAGCGGTTCTTTTGCTCACCTTATTAACCTCCTATTACATTTAGGACATCTCTTTACTATTGACATATAAGCGCTGCTTTGCCTGTAAGAATCTGTAAATTCTCTATATAAACCATAGCAATTATTAGCTTTAACCAGCATTTTAATTTCACTTATCCAATTAAGAGGATAATCCCACTCATTTTTCGTATCTAATGATGAAAAGATGTAGCCGTGATATAGATTTTTTTCTTTAACCTTTGTTGGTACTTCTAATTCAGCAATTTTAGTCGTCTCGTCATTTCCTATATGAAAATCACAAAAAGGACACCAATATTTACTCTTTGTTATTCTACTATCGTATATTCGTCTTATTTCACAAACTTGATCTGAGTTCAGATTTATTGGATCATTTTTCATATGAAATATATTGAAATCTGGCATTGCTAAGTCTCCTGCTTTACTGAAAAAATGATTTTTGAAATGAAAAATATACCCCCCCCATTAATTTTTGAAGGTCTAATTTTTTCGATTTTTGAAATGAAAATTTTACCCCCCCTATTGTTTTTGAAGACTCTAAATTTTCGAATTTTCAAATAAAAAATGTACCCCCCTATTATTTTTGAGACGATTATTTTTTTGGAGTTTGACTAGAACTACAATAATCTGGCCCAGAATTAAATTCCTCCCTTATTTGTTTAACATCTTGTTCACTCAACTTATTTAGGCCATCCTTTATTCCTTGTTCAAATTCTTTTGCAGTCACAATTAATTTTTTCCTTTCTATTTAATAAGCAACGCCCCAGTTTGTAAGAGCTAGGACGTTTATTTTTTATTCTAACTAAAAGCAGCCGCAAAAACGGTCGATTAGCTTTTCAACCGCATTTTATGCCCCTATAAAGCTATCTTAATTTCATTATAGGGATGATTAATAATGGTCACAATCGAGCTAAATGATTCCTCAAAAATTCTAAGCCCATCAATTTCGACCAGTTTAAATATGAACATTTAATGTTGAGGCGTTAGTTTACTAGCCCTCTTTTATTTTTCTTTCTAACTCGTCTAGTCTTTTCGATAGCTGGTCGTTTTTCCTTCTAATTTCATCAGTCCTATTCTCAAATAGAGTGGTTGTGTTAGAAGTTAATAGTCCAACAGCATCTTTGCTTTTCTTTTTATTATATCCCCAATGAAATGCTTTACTCATATTTTTAAAAGCCTCCTGGAGAGAATTTGCAAAATCATTTAGAGAATCAAAAGTACCTCTTTTACTTTTTTTACTTTGTTCTTTTTCAAGCTGCCATTTTGGTTTTATTCTTTTTGTCACTTTATCCATCCCTCCCTACAAAAAAGCTCTCCTGTAATCAGAGAGCTTACTTTGATACCTACTCCTACGGCCATCAAAGTTGATCTTAAAGTTATTATACTATCTATCTCTAATCAATGTATGATTCTTTAAAATCTAATGTTTCTATTTCGATTAATTAACGGCCTAAATACTTTTTAAAGAGCTTAGAATGCTCCTCTCAGCACTAATTATTTGTTAGTCTTATTCATTTTTTCAATCATCCAGTTACCAATTAGAGTCCCAATAAACGAACCTATAATTGATCCTAAAATAATAGTAATCAAATGTATTCCTCCATGTTTTTATCAATATCTACACTTTCGAGATCCGCTAGCTTAATGTACATTGTAGTTATTTTCCAATCGATCGCACGATCTTCAGGCTTAATTAATCCATCACCCCAATAATATTGATCGTAGTATTCTTTAATATGTGAGTAACCATTGTAAATTTTATAGCAAGCTTGTGTTTTGCTTTGGATTCTGCAAAACCGTAAATATTCTTTGTCTTGTAATTTTCGCATAGATTGGATTACTGCCTTTTCATCAATGAAGGATGTGAATTTCTTCGTTCCGTCTTCTGTTTTAACCTTAATTCTTGCGATAGCATCTGACTTATAACTGGAACAAAATTCATCGAACTTCTTTTGAATGGCTTTTTGTTTTATTAATTCTTGTTTCTTTTCAAGATCTTCTTTTTCTGCTCTTAGATTTTTATTTTCGGATTCTAATATGCTATTCCTATCTTCTAAGTCTTTTGTTTTCTTATCTTCAAAAATAGAATGCTGAGCTAAATTTTCTAGATCTCTGTTATGCCAGTACCTTAAAGTTTTTATCCAGTATCCTAATGCCACACCTATACCCGCACTTAAAATACAGACTGCAATTATAGTACCCAATTTAATCTCATCTCCTTTACCGAGTATAAGTATGACCGTTAATTTTAATATGCGTGTTGTCAGTTAACTCTACTGTATCCCCTACTTTAATCTTGTCATATATCTTTTTAGGAACAGCAATCACTTTATCGTCAACTTTAATCCATCGCATGTTTTTCTTTTGAGCTTCTTGTTTTACCTTAGTAGACTCATTATTGTTTGAATTCCAGAACCACCAAGGCATCCACGGATAATAATAGCTAAACATAGGTCGTCTATAATAAGCGTCGCAATACCCATGCCAATATAAGTAATCTGATCTATAGGAATTGCTACTTAAAGAATGATATGTTGTGGTCGTTTTTGCACGTTCAATACTTTTAGACACTTTAGGCGTTTGTGGTAAACGATTTATAGCCTTTGTAGTTGGGGATACTGTTCTAGCAGCCCCAATATTTGATGTTTTGTTACTTGTATTTCCCGGCCCAGTATTTGTTCTGGTTGTGCTATTAGGAGTATGCATAGTAGAAGTTGAACCCTGGAAGTTATTAGAATGTGGCGTGGCCGAAGTATGTGGTGTAGTTGCTGGACGAGATGTAGGTCTAGCCGTTGTTGGATGGCTTGTTGGATGTGAACTAGGGTGTGCAGAGGGATGCGATGATGGATGAGCAGAAGAATGACTTATAGCATAAACGTTATTACCAGTTGTGCCCAAAGAAACAGTTGCTAGTCCTACAATAGTGACTATTCTTGCTATACGCTTCATTATTCTTTCTTCGTTACCTTTCCTTTAATCACAGGCTGGTTATACATAGTATATGGCGCACGATAAATATAATAAGTATCATCTTTAAACTTAACATAGGGTGTCTCAAGATCAGGAACTATGATTTCTTGGTAATTATCAGAACCGTTTTTCAAATCTTTCTTTACCAGTACTCCCGACTTATAGAACCCCAAAGAATAATATTGATGTTCAATATCACTATTAGCCTTAGCTTCAAAATAGGCCAGCTTATATTCTTTATTTTCTATCATTGCGCTAGAATGAGGATCACTTGCAGCTTTACTATCACTGTTTGATGAGGAACATCCCGTTGTTAATGCCAAACAACTTAATGCAACTCCCAATAGTCCAATTAGTTTTCTTTTCATCTTATTTCCCTCTATCATTAAAGTTTTACTTCATCTACTTCTTCGATTTTGTTTACTGGGATGCTGAAATCAACTAGACAATAATTTCTTCCCCCATCTTTTGGCATTACAAGTCCACTACCCCAGCATACTGTTGCATACTCTATCCGTTTGGCATAACTCATTATCTTATCAAAAAATACAAATCCTTTTTCTGATCGTAAAGCTCTTTTCATGTCTTCTGGTTTGCACACTACATAAGTATGAGTAGATTTATCCGATTTGATGTATCTAACTTTATATACTTTTCTTCCATTTAGCATATTAGCTAAACGTGCACTTGCTTCTTCTTCATTCATTTTATTATTCGTCATTTTGTAATTTATCTTCTTTCAGAAACATTTTTTATATCACAAACACGGATCTTAAATTGAGTAACTTGGTAACTTCTAGCACTCCGAATTTTTGAATCTTCAAAGTCATCAAACCATTTATAACGAGAGTGAATTTTATCATCTTTCATTAAGTCAATCTCAATATTTAATTTATTTAAGTCTATAAAACCGGATTTTGTTAACTTTATATCAAGTTCATTTGGTTCATCAATGATGTAAATTGATCTCAACTTGTCAGCAACAAGACAGTTAACTTGATATATTTTCTTATTACCCTCTAATAAATCTGATAATGTATGTACTACTTGATTTTCCATCGGCTATTACTCTCATCTTGCTTGTTCTTCTATGAATTCAATGTTTTTTATAGGGATTTTCACAAATCTTAATCGATAATCCTTCACTGAATCGTCAGGTTCTTGAAAATCATCTTGCCACTCAAAATCTACATAATCTTCGGACGGATAGGTGCTACCCCGTTCACATACAGTGATATAAATATGTTTTCCCACATAAGACTCAATCTTATTGAAAGCCATTAGATTTTTGGGGCTGGATAATTCGCTTCTGTCGGCTACAACACAAACAAATCGCATTTCATTGCCATAAGTAAAATGAACGCGATAAATTTGCTTAGTTCCAATTAACTCTCTTAATTTTTCCGTGCTTTTATCTTTATTAGTCATTTTAGTAATGCAATTTCAATTCCTTTGCTATGTCTTCTAAAAAATCATTGAAAGCATCATATGCTTTGGTCTTGCTAACAGGGATGACATGTGCAATCACTAAATCAGCAATGGTTAAATACTTTCTGTTTCTTGGAGCCTTAAAATATAATTCATTTGCTATTTGCTGCACGTATTCCGGTGCTTCTTCATAGCATGCTTTAATAGTAAAGTGTTCACGTCGAAGATTGTTTAATCTGATATCTTCATCCAGTGTGATTAGCATACGGTCGACACTATCATTTGGTTTATATTGAGCTTTACCGCCACCCACATTTTCATCTACTGGAATAAAAGGGTGGCGAAGCTCAAACTCTCTTTGAGCCTTATATTTGTGATAGTTCATATAGTCTTCGAGTAGAGATTCGATATAAGCTCGGGTTTGTCTCCTCAATTGCTGTCACCTCTAATTCTTATGTGTAAAATGATTAATAAGTGCCGCTAAACCGCCAAGCGCGAAACCAACACCCCAAACAGCGAAATATGCCACTGTAATAAGTGCTAAAAAGTTAGCGATAAATAAAGTGCATGGTAACAAGGTATGCGTCATGTTAAAAATTAAATTATTAAAGAAATTAAACAAATGTTCTTTCCTCCATAAAAGAAAAGCGACCAGAAAAAAGAAAATCTGGACGCAAGACTTGTAATGATTGAATTTGAATTGTAAGGTTACAGCCTGTTAGTTTAGGCCATATAGATACCATAGGAATTGCACCTATATCTCCGGTGAATGTAAGGCGGGGCTCTACTTGAGCTAAATATCTACCGCAGGCTACCATCCTACCTACAAAAAAGAGCAGTCTGAAAATAGATAGTCAATTTAAGCAGCTCTGACACTTAAATTGAGAGTGACGGGTCACGGCACTACGTATAGAAAATGCTAGGATCGAACTAGAATAGTTAAGGTGTTAATATTTACGAGTATTATCTTGGTATTAGCAAATTTTCGGGCAAAAATAGCGATATCACTGTATAAACTATTACGACCATTTCGTCATTCTCTAAAAATGTGTGGGTCTTATTAGGACCTAGACAACTTTCACAAGGACTATATTAAAACTACTAGCAATATATCTCGTACTTACAGGAGCGACCTGTAAGCTGATATACGTTTTATAAGCTAGGACGTGGACCAATCCCACTCAACGTTCACTCGAAATACGATTGTATTCTGTATTTATATTGAAAATGCACCATTTGAGCTACTTGTACAATACTCGTGTGCTTATAGCTGGTTTTTATCCCAGCGTCAAGGTGCTACACTCTTATTCTCTAACACTCTTTTGGTTCTATTAACTAAGAGAAAGTCAATATTAACTAGAGTCCCTACACCTGCTATCATTCAACGCAGGTTCGGCATTTATTCGATTGCCACACGGTATTTGTTTTTAGTTTCCTGTGTGTTGCCCCTTGCTTCTAACCTAGATTGCTTTCTTTCACAATGCCCTCTAACAACTACGTTTTGGACTAGAAAATATTTGCGGTATCCCTCAAATACGTTCACTAGGTTTTTACAAGAAGTATTGCTGGAAGGATTTTCAGCCCCTTATGCACCAGCTTCACACAAATTGCGTATCAAGGAGTCGAACCTTGCCTCACTATATTTTCTTGAGTGCCAACATACGCACCACAAGTTTATCCTCGCCATTTGCACTCCATGGCTGTGTAATGATCCGTCACTAACTTGTAAAAGTGTTGCTCTTATTGGGGTCCACTATTTAAGCGCTACTAGTGGATCGATCTTTTATCGTAAGCAATAGCCCATTAATATAAGTGGCACCTGATGGAATTGAACCACCGACGACCTAGAACTTCACTCTAGCGCTCTACCAACTGAGCTAAGGTGCCAACGCGCACGATTTCCTCGTGACTAACTTGGTATTTATGTACGATTTACCATTACCGCACATAATTGTTTATTTGTTTATATTAGTCGTTAAACTCTCAAATATCGACTACTCATGGCAAAGGCAGGACTCGCACCTGCGAAACCTTTCGGTGGCGGATTTACAGTCCGCTGTCGTTGCTACTGGACCACTTTGCCCAAACAGGAAAGCCGCTTTCCTTAAGCATCGCTTTCACAATTAATTGAAGTTTCGCTTTCTCTGCGTTATTGACGGAATGATGCGCATTACACCGTCATCTCCAACTAATTAACCTATTATGCCTAAATTAGCAATTAAGATTAGTAAACCAGTTTCAGGGTTGTATTTATACCCTAATAAGTGAGCGTGGAGTCGAACCACCAGGATAGCGGATGTAAAAATATTCTGACCGAAATAAATAATTCAATATGATTTTTTGCTATCCCTTATTCACTTAGCAATTAGATTTGCAAACTATATATTGGTTAAAATCAAAAATCTAATTGCGCTAAGACAATCAAATGCACTGATACTTTTTCAAAAAAATAAAACGGATTTACTTACACTTTTCAAATGTGCATTTGACTGTCTCCAAAGCCTTAGTTGCGTCTGTACTAAAGCAGATCAAAAAACCTTCAAGAAAATTTGCCAGTAACTGGCAATAGCCACTAAAGGAATCGAACCTTTACTTTTAGCTTTTTCCTTATGCAAAATAATAAAAAGGCGGCTACAAAATATGTGGAATGTATTAAATGTCTTCTTTGTATAGGACATATTCTATGATATGCAGTTTTTAAAATGGTCACAAGCGAATTTTACAAAAAAAGAGCTCTACTCAATAAAATGAATAGAACTCTTTCGATTATATTTGTGTTACCTCGACTTTAACACAGGGCGTTAGACTATACCATTGCTCTTGCGTATCTTCTACTATCTGCTTATCGTCCTGATAAATTATTCCACTCATTGCATCAGCAACTCCTTTATAAACGTTATCAATATCTGGCTTTTTAGTTGGTCTTTCTGTACCTTCTAAACAAGCCTTTTTTCTTTTCTTGGAATAACTTTTGGGAATTTCAAAATAATGAATCAATTTAATTCTTATAGGCCCATCTAAGGGTTCTCCTTGATAAGCATCATACGCAAGTTTTTTCACTAGATTTTTATACTCTCGTGATTTTGGAGGATCAACAGCACGGGGATATCGTCCTTTAGTAGTAAATCTTGGTCTACCTTGTCCTACTGGCTGTCCTGGAATAACAAAAGAAACAGTGGTTTGTGACGCATTCAAGCCACTTATTTTTGTTCTCCCCTTTTAAGATATGGCTTTACATTTCGTACCCATTGCATAGCAGTATAGTTGACAAGATCTTTGCTTGTGTCATCCATCGATTTTATTGCATCTGCTAAATTCAAGGTAGAACTACCGTTTTGAATTTCTTGAACTTCTTTAGCCAATGAAACTAATCTTGATGCTTTTTGAACAACAGGCCAAATTGATACTACTACTGCATTTTTTTCATCAAACATATCCATTGATCGCTCAAATGCAGATTTACCACCATTATCATAGTTTTTACCTCTTTGTTCTTTAATCTTAACAGCTTCATCAAAAAATTCTTTTACATCGTTTGTTTTTGAATCCATCTATATACCTCGCTTAAAAATAATATTGCTCTCCTCGAGCATAACTTGCATTGTTTTCCTTAATATAAAACTCATCATGCTGGTGTGGGTTTTGATAAACAGCCCCAATAGGAAGTTCAGCCCAATGAATTTCATTTTTTTGTATTTCAAAAGAATCGTCTTTTCCTTGATTTACTGCTGAAAATTTATATCCAAGTTGACCACACCATTCTTGCACGCCTTTTGATGTAGAAAAATAAATTCTATTTCCAGTACTTTTCGCTACTACAATTCTTGTAAATTTAGCTGGTCTTTCTTTGAGATTTCTCAACCAATTTCTAATAGTTGATCTTTTAACAGATAGCTCTCTTTCAATTTCTACATCAGTATATCCTTGTAGTGCTAAATCATGGGCCTTCTTTTTAATTAGTCGCTTTGTACGACGAGCTTTATTTTTCAGTCCATTATTTTTATTAGACACATTTAAAGTCTTATCTGTAAGCTTATGTAATTCAATTAACATCGGATCATTATCAGGACACTTTAATACTGATCCATACTTATGCTCAATTTTTATAGTTAATTCCGAAATTGGATGATCTTTTAGCTTTGCCATCTTCTTTTCACAATCTCTTTCCTATTTCTTCAATCACATTAACAGTGACAGCATTTCCCGCTTGCTTATATAATTGCGAATTGCTTATGCCACCTTGCTTAGCTTTATCAAACTGCTTGTCACTAAAACCTTGTAGTCTCCAACATTCTTTAGGAGTTAACTTTCTAATCGCTAAGCTTTCTGTATTATCAAGAAGTACTTTCGGTTCTAATCCACCACCCTGTGCAGTGTTAAGCGTTGGTGATAGACCATTGGCACTGTATATTCTTCCTCTTTGTGGATTACTGAATCCTTTTTGCTTAACTATATTTCCAACCTGTCTAATTCCTACTTTGTATGATCTTTTGTAAGTTGTCTCTGTTGAAGGAAGGATTTTACTTTTTCTTTGGATAGGAAATACTTGTCTGGTACTTGTTCCTCTAAGATGTCCAATAATATATAGTCTTTCCCGGTTCTGAGGGACGACATCGGAAGAGTTGAGAACTGACCATTCAGCATCATACCCGACTTGGTCCATTTCAATGAGGACCCTTGCAAAATCCCATCCTCCATTGCTGGATAAGAGAGCTTTAACGTTCTCCATGATAAGTATGGTAGGTAACGTTTTCTCCCCCCCCAATTCGTTCTTTAAGGCATCTGATAACCTCAAAGAACATGGAGCTTCTTCCACCTTTAACAATGCCTGTTTGTTTTCCTGCAATGCTGATATCTTGGCATGGACTGCCGAAGGTCCAAATATCTGCATCTGGAAGCTCGGTTCCTTTAACTTCTTTAATATCATTTGCGGTATATTCTCCTTTTGTATCATAAATTAACTCATAACTTTTTCTAGCGTATTTATCCCATTCAATATAGCCAATACATTGATGTCCTGCTTTCTCTAAGCCTGATCTAAAACCACCAATACCAGCAAATATGTCAATAAATTTCATTATTTAGCTACCTATCTGTATAGTTTCATCGATTCTATCTGATAAATCGTATATTTCTATCGTCATATGTCGTTTTTGATTGCTTAAACATACTCTTGCAAGCTTTGACTGGCTATTAAGTGTAATAAAGGTCATTTGTGTATGATCTCGTTTGGAACTTAATAAGTACCACTCATAATCGGGATATTTTTCTATAAGTATTTCTCTCACTATATCTATTTCCCACATTTCATCACCTTTTTAAGAACTGACGTTCGTGATATAGGTAAAAAATAAAAAAGCTTGCTTTTTTGCTTATTATTCATTCTCCATTTCCTCACGCAGTTGCTTTGCCGCATTATATGTCAAATCATTGAAACGATTAAAAGCAATCTGATAGTCAATTAACGTATATAACTTTAAATACTCGTTTGTATTTCCTTGCTGCTTAGTAATTTTTTCTTCTAAATCTTTGCGAATCTTTTCGAGGGTTCCACTTCCCCAATCATTTAAATTGTCTTGGTTAACTTCCATACCATGTAGTAGCATTTTTATCTCCTATTCTTTGTAAGGATCACAAATTTCAATGTTTATTACTCCAACTTCGCTACGTGAAATAGTGATTGGTGTCTTAAGGTAGTAGACAATACCTACAAGATCGTTCAAATTTGTAATACCAACTTCAAACCATCTCTTCTTCCCCTCTTTACATATATCCGTTAGAGGATATCCAAAATGGTGCAAAATATACCTATAATCTTCTAAATCGCCGCGAGGATCAGCATTTGTTACTTTACCAATCATTAAACTGCTCCTACTACTAAAACTATTATTGCTAACAAAATTAGAAACGCAGCTACAACTATCCAATCATCCACGATGGTTCCTCTTTTATTGCCCATGCTCCATTTCCTAAATATTTAACAATATCCTTTTTGCTTGGGCAAACATAGCGACCAGATACTTTAAAAAGTAACATTTGTTCACTTGCGGATGTGACATACATAATTCCATGTCTATCTCCGTAAATTTTAGTGTCGAACAAATTCAAAATATCGTAAGGATCATTCCATTCATAAATATTAGGTATCTCTTCCATTGTTTACACTCTCCTTTTATTTTGCTCTTCGTTAATGTCTTATTCTATGAGGCTCCAAGATATACATAGGCTCACCAGTATTATCATCACAAATTTCTAAGCCGCCTAATCTATTAGTTTCTGTTTGCCATTTATCTGGGGCATTTAAATACGTACTTTGTAAGATTTGTTCCAATTTTTACTCTCCTTCTCTTATATTAAGTAACTTGCAAACATCAAGAATTTTCATTAGGAAGAGCCTCCTCGGCTAATTTATCCTCATCTCGTCTTACATAATATCCAGCCATAATGTTACCTAAACTATAATCATGCAGTAGTAGTTGACCTAATTCATCTGGATTTTTATCTGGAAACGTTTTGACTGCTATTTTTTCTATAATAGGTCCCACAGCCATTGCTACTTCTGCGTGCATCTGTTCTTGTTTTAATTCAAAATCCCATTGCTTTTCGTTCATTTATAAACTTCCTTTCAATTGTTCTTTCATTGCATCCCGAATTAATGCTTGCTCCATATTTTTAGTTTGTTGTGTTTTCACTTAACAGTCTCCTTCCGCATTTTGGGCAGTATTCAATAGTTGTACACGTAAGCACACGACTGTAACATTCGCTATCAGGGTTGTTAGTTACTAATTCAAAGTAATCCTTATGTGCATAGATATAGGTTACAGTTGTCCAATTTGTACCATCCCACCGGTCAATTTGTTCTTTAAACGTTTGATCGATTTGGCTACCACTTATGAAATCGGCCCCCATATGAGTTTCAGAATCAAAAGCACAATAAGAACACTTTTTTTGATTTCTTTCAAATCTAGTAAGTAAATCATCCACTTTATTCTTTCTAGTCATCATTCAACTCCATATCTGCTAATATTGATCTGCGTTTTTGTTTTTTATTTTTTCTAGTTTTACTTTTTTTAATTACTCTGCGCCAACCTTCAATAGTTTCTTGGTTAGTTTTTTCTTTTTTCTCTTTATGTGCTCGAATCTCCATAGTTAATCTCCCAGTCTGTAAAATATCGAAATAATTCCTCGTCCTGAAAAGTCATTGCATGGTTTAATATCATAGCTATCTATCTTTTCAGGCAACGGTTCAGTTGGTTGAATCTGATGCACCATTTTAATCAATTGTTTTTGACTTAATTTAACGTTAGGGTTGTAGTCTTCAACATATGCTCTTGCCATACATAGCATTATTTAGTCCTCAAAATCTGTATGTACCAAATTTTCATTAACAAAATCTCGTACAATTTTCAGTGCTGAAATTAATACCGTAATGCAAGAAGCCTCAATTTCTGTTTGCTGCATTCCATCAAATAAAAATCTTGGATTGTTAATTTCATCTATAACAACTTCAAATAATCTGTATTTGCAGTAATAAATACTAATAGTAGGTCCAGCAGCAGTGATGTAATAATCATCATTTTTATCGGCTAAGACCTTACTTAGCTTTTTCATTAACGGAGATTCTTCTTTAGTTTCTTTCATCATTCAATCACCAGCTTTGCGTTTGCTTTGTGCCAATAGCGATGTTTTACGCCATAGAATTCTGCAAGAGTTTCATAGCAATTGCCATAATGGCTAATGGTGCTATAGTTCCCCTTGTTATCAGGAACGATATCAATTAGACAATATTTTTCATCATCATTTTTCACAATCAATCCCACATGACTGTAATCATCTACAAGTACATCGCCCAATTGCCATTGTCCATCTTTTTCTCGCTTATCTATTACTTTCATTGTTTAATCCTCCACAACTTTGTGCCATTCTCGTAATCTATCTTGCAAAAAGTCTAATTCGTAAGCAGAAGCATAATATAATCCTGAGTTAAATGCACTTTTATCATTTGAATCAACGTTCATCAAAACATATTTTCTATCACTATTCATGATAATCATGGCGTTACGACCTTTATCGTCTTCAAGAATGTCACCCAAATGCCATTTTTTCTTAGCTAATTTCTTTGCGTAATCATCAGCTGAAAGACCATCAAACATACGGAAAAGCATTGTGGCAATAGCTTTGTAGTTACACCAGGCGTTTATCACGGTGTCATCTATCATGGCTTGAAGAGTTTTATATCTGCTTTTTTTGACTAAATCATTAATTCCAAATTCCTCGATGTAATCCGCTAAAAAGCTTGCAGCATCTGGATACTCAGAATCTAGCCCAACTGCTACTGTTTGACCGTGCACATTTTGCAAGACAACGCCACCAGTTTCAATTAATTCATCAATATGATTTTTATCGAATTTTTTCATAACTTATTTTTCCTTACACATCTTTAAATTATTATCAATACACGTTTAAGCTAAATACGATATAGAACAATACCGTATATGCCATTAAGCCAAGCCAAAAGCAATTTATTGTTTGAATATATTTGTTTTCTGAATGGTGACTAGTGTAAATTGACCAAATCACTACAATGACATTAACTAGGAAAAACGCACCTTTAAAATCTTCAAACGTCATAGTCATATTCATTTTTACAATCCCCACTCCGCTAATTCCAATCTTGCTCTTACACGTCCAAAATACTTATATTTTTTCAATAAATATTGGAATATACCTTTTACGGTATGTTCATTTGAAATATCTTTACCAGTATATAGTTCCCATAAGCCACATATGATATCTGATGTATCATCTTTGATTAAAATCCCATAATGTTTTTTACCTTCATCGTTGTAATAGCAAATCACATCGCCTGGTTTCCACTTCGTATAACGTGTTTCTAGAGGCGAAAAAGAAAATATAACTGCTGCTTTAAGTCGGCTTGGATTCCAACCAGCATCAATAAATTCTTTAAATAATTCCTCGATACTGAAAAAATTATTATAAGAAAAAAATTTTCCTTCTGTGTCTACTGCGTTGTATCCATTTTCTAGCGTACCAACTATAAAGTAATAGCCTCTATCATCCGGATTATCAACGCTCCAATGGTCATAATAACAACACAGAATATCACCAACTCGTAATTCATCTACCAAATTTGGCCGTTTATCTATTACTTCCATTTCTATTTCCTTTCTAGGAGTTAAAGTACATCACCTGTACAATTAGTTCCGCTCGTCTTCAAAATAGCATTCTTTAAAGCTGTTCAGTAATGCCTCTAAAACGTGAATTGCCTTGTTGGCAGTCGTAGTAGTAAGTACATCTAGAACATCGGTAAAAATTTCTTGTTCGTTCTCTGAAAGATCTACGAATAAAAACTTCCCCTGTAAATAAGGAATAGAAACATCAAAAAAATCTGCTAAGGCTTGCCAAACTTTTGGACTAGGTTGACGTAAATTTTTTTCATATAAGCTAATTGCTTGGCGTGTAATTCGTACATTTTCGGCTAAATCACTTTGACTTATATTTTTTTGTAGCCTTAATTCTTTTATCCTATTCATTTTTAACCTTCTTCAATTCGATACATCAAGAATCTTTTCCCGCATTTTTTGCTCTCTAAGGAGTAGTTAGTTGGGATAGATCAATATTTTTTTCCTTTGGAGTAGTTTTTGAAGTTTGTTCTAGCCACATCTGTAATCCACGAGCATAAAATATTGCATAATCACTAATATCTTTTCCTTCAGGCAACGCTTCCCACCAATCTGGATCAAAATCTATTAATTTACTCTCTAAATAACTATCTATTTGATACCCATGTTTTCCATGCCAATTTTCAATAAGATTTCCTTTCAATTCCTGACGTTGTTCTCTTGATAAAGAGTAGTCATCCTCATTTGTATCAGATAATCCTAAATAGTCATCAAGCTGCTCTTCCAAAAGGTCATAGTCATAATCCCATAATTCCTCACCAGCACGAGCTTTGGATACAAAATATCCTAAACTTTTACTATAATTTGCTATATCTTGTAATGTATTGCGGCTAGAACCCCAGCAAAATATTGCACACCCATAGTCGCCACTTATGCTTAATGTCGAATCAGTTCGATTAAAAAGATAATTAATTTTTTCGTGACACGGGGTTGTAAAAACCAGATATTCTACTTTATCGTCTAACAATTTGTAATAAAATTTTTGAGCCATTTTTTGTTCTCCTTTTGGACTGTCGTACCTTTTTATTCTTAATACTCTTACTCATAAACTGTGACATGTATGGAATCTTTAAAGTTTTTTAGTCTTGTTGCCATCACAACGTAATCTTCTTTTTGGGCATAGTCAGTAATATAAGTTACTTGAACTTCCAGAAGCCGTCCTGTTTTTTGTTTTGTTTTTGGGTCGATTTCATACAGCATCAGCCTGTCACCAACTTTGAAATTTCGATCGTTTTTCTGATTTCAAAAGTTTTTACTCTATTCTTTTCCTTGGCAAATTGCTACTTTACCGCCATGAACATTTGTTAAAAGAAGACCATCTTTTTCCTTTAATTCATTTAGTAGGTCATGAGTAAACCATTGCATTTTCTCTTTCTCCTTCTTTCAAAATTAGAATGGTAAGTCATCATCGCTAATTTCTACGCTGTTTGTATCAACAAAGGGATCTTCAACTACTGGTGCTGAATTTTGAGCAGTACTTCTATTAGTTGAACCATTACTACTATTGTTCCCACCTTTACTAGTTAATGGAAAGTTGATGTTATAGGCTACGACCTCAGTAACAAATACTTTATTGCCATTTTTATCATCATAGGTTCTTGTTTGAATTCGTCCTTGTACTTGCACAGCATCCCCTTTATGGAAGTAATTAGATAAAAATTCTGCTGATTGGCGCCATGCAACCACATTAATGAAATCTGCTTGTTGTTCAGCATCTTTCTTACGTGGTCTATCACAAGCTACTGTAAAAGTAGCAACCGCAATACCACTTTGTGTCTTTCTAAGTTCTGGATCTCTCGTTAATCTTCCTTCTAAAATAGTTAAGTTAAGCATTATTTTTCTTCCTCATCTTTCTTAATTACATAGTTATATAAAGCACGTTCGCTAGTCATTTTGTTTAGTAGCTCATCTACTCTTAGTTTTAGTTTCACCACACCGGTCAGAGGGCTTGCCGAAGACATTCCGAGTACACTGAACAAATCGGCAATATTTTGCATTGCTTGTGCTGCATGATGTAGATCACAATTAACTAAACTTTTCACCAGCATTTGATCGTTTAGCTCAATATATTTATAAATTTCTAGATATTTCTTATCGGTCATCGTCTTTATTTACCTCAATTACTTTTAAGTACTTATTCCAATGCTGATAGTATTTATGGATTTCTTTTTCATAATCTATTGGTGTCAACTTGTCATCGCTATCCACGTGATACCAAGCTCCTTTAGTGTATTTAAGATTTTTCGTCATGTTTCACTAAAAAATAAGCTATTAAACTCCAAAACACTAATAATCCAACAATAACGTAAAAGCTAAGCCATGCGCTCGATGTAACCCAGTAATAAATAACGGCGCATATCACGCCTAAGATTATCGTCAATGAAGCAACTAACAAAAAATAAAATCCGAAAGCATTCCAATTAAATTTTTTCATAGCACAAACACCACCCAATAAACCACAGTCATAATTACTACTATCATTCCTAGAACAATCAGCATTGCTATCAAGTCAGGTTCTTTTCTCATTTTCCCTATCCTCAGAAACTAATGTTGGTCGCATCTTCGATAATTGGAGTAATTTTGATATCCATGTTTACCTTATAAGCAACATTCTTAGTTGATGACTTGTTTGTCATACGTGCTAGCACCACTCCGCCGTCCTCAGTCATTTTGCGATAAATTAAGTAGTCTGGACTTTCTTTATACATACTTGCAATTGCTCGTTTTCCAATTTCGATTTTTGACCAAGCATCAATAGGTGGTTGTTTCTTCATCTTCTTTACCTTAGCAATCTGCTCGTTAAGTCGATTGCCGTAAGAAATATCTATTCTGTTTTCTTTCATTCGCTTACTCCTCATATTTTCTAAACTAAACTTAATTCTGCGTGGCTTAACATCTGCTTTTTTGCTTTTTCATAAATAGCTTTTTCTACTTCAAAACCATAAGTATTCCTCTTTAATTCAGCAGCTGCTCTTAAAGTAGAACCACTTCCTGCGGTTGGATCGATTACCACATCTCCAGGATCAGTGAAGAGGTTTATTAATTTTTTTAATACAGGAATTGGTTTCTGAGTGGGATGTATTTTTGGATAACCCGGATCTACTTCCCAATTCATATGGTCTAAAACCATATGCCCATCATTATTAAATTTCGGGAGCTTATTTCGATAAAACACTGCTGCAAATTCTGTTGCGCCTACAATTCGCATGTTAGCTTTCAAAACTTGAGAGCTAGTTTTTTTGATAAAGAATAGTGGGAAACAGTGATTAAATCCTTCTTTTTTCGCCTGTGCTTCTAACATCGGCATTTGTTGCCAAGAACAGAACACAATCATAGCTGGTGCTTTACCGGATTCTTTGGGTTCTTTAATTAACATTTTTCTGGCAAACTTCATAAAGTTAATTACATTAAATCCTTCATCCCTGTTAAAGAAGTTACTATTAGCTAACTTGCTTTCTCCATTACTTATTTCGCCCCCCTTGTACCACATCGGATTAGATGCATATGCATTGTTTCCAATGTTATAGGGGATATCGGCAATAATTAATTGTGCTTTGGGGATACCGTATCTTTTAAAATTTTCAAAATTATCATTAAAGAGTTCACACTTCAAATTTTCTAATTTCTTATATTTAATCTCGTCTTCTGATAGCATCTATTAACTCCTGCTTAAACATAATTTTATTTATGTAAAATATCTATTAGCTATATGTCTTTACTTAAACGATTTGCCCCTTATTAGAGGTTATTTAGTTTTCCAACATGCATGCGTATCATCAAAATAGATGTTATATAAAACTCGAACTACTTTGGTTAGCTCGGATTTACCTGTGTTAGTAAGTCCTTCACTAGTGCTAATTAATTCGTTAAGGAATCCGATTGCATCGTCAAGAGTATCTTTTTCATTTTCTAGCTTTAAAAATTCTTTTTTCTCATCTTGATGCTTAGTTTTAGCACTTGCTTTTTTATCTCCAAAATCTAATGGTGATCGCCCACAATAAGGACAATAGAAATACATATCTCTATCTTTTTTATCTACTAATACAAACTCGTTACCGCACCAGTGACATTTAGCAAATGAATGACCTTTTAAATATGAGACATTAACACCAAAATAATCAGATAATGCTTGCCACATTGCAGAAGTTGGTTTGTTCAGCCCATTTTCCCAACGTGATTCAGTAGCCACCGTGATCTGTCTTATTCCTCGTTGACCAACGTATTTATTTAAATTCTTCTCTAAAAATAAATTGAATTCGTTTATAAGATTTTTTTGAGATAAACCTCTATTTATTCGTAACTCTTTAAGTCTATTGTTCATTCTTATTCCTCTTTTCTAAGTCTTCCTTTCTTAGTTGAAGAGCTAAATCTGGTGTAAATTCAGTAATACCTTTTGCTTTGCATTTCTTATACCAATCCTGTGCATCGTAATACCATTTCTTCTTGCCACCATTTTCAAGCGCTCCTCTTAATTCTTTGGCTTTCAAATAAAATGGAAACTTAATCTTCAACATTTTGTTTTTGCCATATAGAACAACACCCTCACGAGTTGGAAAATCTTGTTCAATGATCTTTAATGACTGGACTAATTCGGTTTTGTTATGCGCATAAGCGATAAAATTGTTCTCATCTATTTCAATAGTCATTTCTTGAAAAACATGGCTTCCCCAGTGTGAATTAAAAGTATCAGTGTGATTAAGCACAATCCCATTTTCATCATTACTGATAATTGCTAATGGATATGCATGCTTGTGATGATATTTAATAATATGTACATCTTTTTCAGGATCAATAATTTCAAAAAGTAAGGTACTATCCCTATTCATTTTATCAGAATAGTAATTCTGAATTTTCTTGTAGTAACCCGTCTCTTTTAGAACTTGTTCAGCTAGTGGACTATACGTATCAGATCCACCTTTTGAATAAACTCTAATTTTGTTCTTGTCATTGTCATAAAAAACAACTCCAAGAAATCCGTCATGCTTCTTCATAATCCAGACCGGATAGTCTAATGAATCTAGGGATGTATCCACGTTATCGTTAACGTCTTGATCTACTACAAAGAACTTATTAAATCCTCGACCTACAATTTCACTATCACGAGTAAATAGTCCTCTTGCTTTTGTATTTAAGCGATTCCATTCATTCGTAAAAAATACGTGTTTATCGAAATTGTTTGCCATAATATTGTCATCAACTTCACGACGTTTAATGTGCGGCTCCATTTCTAGCTGCTCATCAAAGGTTGGCACATCAATTCGATCAATTTCGTGAGGAGTAATACCTTCTTTGGTAACTGTAATCCATCTAAATTTACCATCTGCGGTTAAGTTGTAACTGTTAGAACGAACAAATTCATTAAAACTGTTACGATGCCCATGAACATTAATATAACTTTTAGGAATGTCTTTGCATTCATCCCAGACTTTATCAATGTTTCTAGCATATGGAGCATTCCGATAGTCATAGTTACCTTTATTACCTAAGCCGTAGACAAACACTCCTCTTGGCTGACAAATAGCATCAAGTGTACCTAATGATTCACCAACTTGGGGTTCAAAGCCTGCATGAGAAACGAAATACCTTTTACCAAAATAATCAAAAATCATATAGTCTACTGTATTCTTAGTAAACTCTTTAATAATCTCATCAAGTGATTCTTCACCATAATGATCTAGCAATTTTGGTAAAGATAATGTAGCAAACTGACCGTGCTTTTCTCTTAGTTGCTGCCACTTTTCCCAACCATCTTCATGATTACCGGTACAGAAAAATAGATTCTTACCTTTTAATTCTTGCGTGATAAAGTTAAAGGTTTCAATGGTCTTGGTACCCCGATCTAAATAATCACCAACAAAGATATATGCGGTACCAGGTCTGTGACTATCAAATACTTTCATAAGAGCATCATAGTCAGCATGTATATCTCCAATAATCTGCAAACGGTCAAATTGTTCCATATTTGGTGTGATATCCAAGGATAAAGCATTGATAACATCATTCTGATTATTTGCATCTATTACTTTTATCCAATCAGGGATGTTTCGACCAAAGTTAACATATCGTGTGGTAAAGTCTTCAATTGCCGAATCTGGAACAGGATATTTACGTTTCTCATTGCGTGTTTTTAATTCATGAATAACCTTATCAAGTTGTTCTTGACTATAATCGCCATTAAACATTCCCTTCATGAAATCAAGAATATAAACTTGGTAATTATATTTTTTGCGTAACTTATTAGGATTCTTAAATGCACCCTTATAAAGTAATGTCGTATCTACAATGGTCGACAAACCATTTTGCATTCTTCTTTCAACTACATCCCATAATGTGCTCCAAACTTTTCGCTCGTTACTATTCCTATATCCAACTTTTTCAATCCAATTATCACTGGGATCTACTGCAAGTCGGTAACCACCTAGCTGTCTTCTTAAATTGTCAGAAGAAATTGAATAGTCTTGAAGATAATTATCTTCAATAAATGTTGATTTTCCACTAGCGGGAGCACCTAATGTTAAATAGAGTCTTCTCATTATCTTTTCCCCTAATCCTTTTCTTTCTTTTTGGTTAAAGTTTTATGGCTACATTTAGGACAGAATCTGTACTCATCAAACTCTTCTTTGCTATATATCTTAAATTTAGCCTTACAGTATTTACAGTTAACTAAATATCGATCATTTTCTTGTAAATAAGGAATTGATACTTGATAAAAGTCAGCTAGCTTACGCCATTCATCCCATGAAACTTGTCTACTTCCTTGCTCCGATTTTCGGTAAGTGGTTGCACTAAATCCAAGTTTCTCAAAGTCATACTGGTGTAAATGGCGTTTAAGACGCATTTCTTTCAATCGATTCATTGCCATTTAAAATGCCTCTATTCGTTTATCTTTAATGCCATTGAAATTCAAAATATGGCCTTTTGTTCCTCTTAAAATTCGACTAACGACCTTAGAATTATAAGTTTTAACTAATTGATTCTGTGTAAGATTAGTAGTGAAAATAATTCGTCTTTGACTGTTAGTAATGTTGTACAAAATAGTTTGAACAAACTGAGTGGCATCCCTAGCATTACCACTCATTGCTGACTCGCTTCCTAAATCATCAATAACTACTAAATTGACATCCTTTAAAAATCTTTCAACATTTTTTTCAGTCCACCAGCTAGTACTATCATCAAATGATGCTCGTAGTTGCATAAACAGGCTAACAACGTTCATAAAAACGCACTTTTGAGGAGGTTGAGCATTATCATTAACAGCATTCAACATTGCCATTGCAAGATGAGTTTTACCTACACCAGGTGGTCCTGATAAAATCGTGTTAAATTTAGCATCTGGGCGTTTTAAGTACTGACCAGCTATAAGTCTAGCTTGTTGTCTTAAATTAGCCTCTAAGGTGGTGTTTTTTACGATATAGCTATCAAAAGTACAAGTATATGTTGCTGGATCATCCACTAGTGATTTTCTAATTAATGTTTTTCTAGCATTATCTTCGTAGATCTTTCTAACCATCTCTTTTTCAGAATTATCAAGCTTTTCTTTTTCACATAAAGGACAAATCTTACCTACTCTTGGTGCCTCAATCATCGGCTTATGATGAATAGGACATTCGTCTTTTGTGGTCTTAAATATGTTTTTAAAAGCTCCTGCTAAGGAATAAAAATCGCTCATTTCTATTCCTCCTCACTAAAATGGCAAATCACTATCATCAAAATCAGCTAATTGAGACGCAGTCTCAGCTGCCATTTGTTCCAAATCAAAGTCTTGTTTATTTTCGGTTTTAGCAACATCAGTTACATTTAAATCATCGTCAAAACGGCCATTAAACCAAGTTGATCCGTACAAAATATATTGAGGACGAATATGGTTTTGCCGAATATATGTTAGGTATAAATCTAATTTATGATTCATAACTTCGGCTGTATTCTTAGTCGATTTTTTGCGCCATGTTTTGTAATGATTAAAAGCATCTTTTTTACCTTTTTTATTAGGATATCTTTTCCAAATTTTTTCAAACTCTGTTTTAAGTTCAGATAGGGATAAGGAACGCGCATCTTTGGATGCGCATATCTCTTTAGTCAGTTCTTGGTTTAATGAGTTCTTAGTGGAATCAGTTCTTAGTAGTGTGTGATTATCCGCCAGCGGTTTACCCGCCGACGGTTTATCCGCTAGCGGATAATCGACTTCTGGTGAAAACCTTGGTGTATCAACAAGTTTCCAATCTATTCCACCAAATTTCCCATCATCTTGACGCTTCTTTTGACGAACCAAATAACCAGCTTTTTCTATTTCATGCAGTGCGCTTTTTATTGCAGCAATACCCTCTTTGGAACTACGTCTTGCTAATTCTGATGTATAAAACTGCCAATCGTCAGGTTTTGACAGCATATAAATTAATAATCCTCGTGCTTTAAAACTTAAATTAGCGTTGTTAATCAAATTATTATCAATAATAGAAAAATTTCGATCACGTTTACTTCTAATAATTGTCATAGGATTTTCTCTCCCAAATTACAATCAAATAAGTTATTTATTTCTATTTACTTTTTTGTGCTTCCTTGGCTTTCTCAGCCTCTTTTTCTTTCATAAATGATCCATATTGCCTAATTAGATTACCTAGTGCACTGTCTGGATTATTGTGGTTTTCTTTCCACCAAGTTTGAGCCGTCACATCTTTTTCCTTAAAGGCTTTAGTGTAAACATTCCAGATGTTAGTCTTTTTACCACCGTAAGTTACCTGTGCCTTTAACATTTCAGCAGAAGTATATTTTTTAACCATCGGCTTAGGTTTTGGCAATGGCTTAGCATTCTTAACTTGCTTAGTTCTTGGTTGAGTAGGCTTAACTGGTTTACCAGACGTGGAATCTGGATCACTACTTCCATCGTCAATAAGAAATAGATTAGCTAATGCGCCTTTCTTGGCATAGCTAGCAGCAGATCCACTAATTTGTGGCGCATCCATCTTTTTTCTAGCTTCATCTTCCCTTACTTCATACACAGCAGTAATTTCAAAGTCATCATCGTGATACTTAGCTGTTGCTTGCTGATAGGTAGCATTGTCATGGAAAACAACAACCGTATCTAGCTTTACATAAGCTTGATATTCGTTCAGTAGTGGTTTTAATCTCAGCAAGATATCATCTAATGTACGATAGTTAAACCCACCGTAATCATTGTTTTTATCCAAAGGGACACTCATAGCTTGTTGAATTGCAATAAAACTTCTATCTACGTTAGTTGCTTGGTTTGCTTTCGCCATTAACTATTTGTCCTCCTTCAATACTGACTCTCCGACAGCTTTTAATTGGCCTACGATAGTATGCGTAAGTTTGCTTGTAGAAAGCTTTTCATCTTGGGTATGACTATTTATACTAGATCTGATTAAAACCGCTTCTAAGTGACTAAATTTTTCATTTAAGAATGCTTTTTGTTTTGGAGTAAAGTCTTTATTGAACATTTGTAACCTCGTTATTAAGTAATCTAAAAGTTCCATGTAAGCCATTATCCTTTAAGTAGGATTTGAGTTGACCGAGTTGATATTGGGTCAAGTCTCTAATAATTAAACGAACAGTAACCTTCTCATCAACTATTTCTCCATTTGAATTAACAACTTTTCCATTTGCTAAGACTTGATTCTTTTTGTCAAACTCTTGCTTACGTTCTTCTTTTTCAGCAACAATATTAATTAGTTCTTTCTTATAATTGCTCATATCACGTAAGATATCAGCTAAGTCTTTTTTGCCTACTTGTTCAAGAAATGGTTGAACGCCGATGCTTAGCTCATCTCCCCTAGCAATAACTGCTTGGCGAATTTCTTTAAGTTGCTTTTGAGCTTGTAGAACCTTTTCACATACTTCTTTTGCTTCATTAACGAAAGTTGGAAAAGCAAGTGATAAATTATCCCATTTAGGGTTATAGGTAACCTGATCTAGCTGTAAGCCATATTCATCAACAATTTGTTTGAATTTAGCAAATTGAATCTCATGTTTACCTGCACGGCGTTTGTCGTTATACTCATTCAATTGCTTTCCTAAATCATCAGAAACTGTCGATAACTTAGCAGTTAATGTTTTGGTACGATCATTAAAATCATCAATAGGCTTTTTGACTTCATTAACCTTATCAATACGTTGACGATCAATAATTTTGATTACTTTATTAATCTCTGCTCTAACTTCCTTAGATGGTTTATAAGTATCTTTTGTTACCACTAATCCAGTAAAGCGTTCAACCATCGCATCAACTGTTTTTTCTAGTTGACTTTGATTTTCAAACTCAATCGTGGGTAACTCAGACTGCACTTTAAGCGTCTTTGGATCAATTATGTTGTTCTCCAACTATTCTTCCTCCCATATGTTGTACAATGAACTTCTTCGCCCATTGATTATCCTCAGGAGATACGAGAAGAAATTCATAACTAATTTCATCAGGATCAAGCTCATGCTCGTTACAGAATGAGATTAATCCATCGGAATAAATGCAATCTTGTAGAAATGCCATAGGTTCACCAATTGGTTGCCATATTGTATCCGTTATTGGAACTAACAAAGTTTCTTTTGGAAAAACATTTTGTTCAATAGCATTTAAATTGTTAGTGTCTCTCATATATTTCGCTCCTGTGATATAATCAATATGTCGAAGGTTAATATCCAACATATGTGCGAATTGCTTACTTACTGATTTCAAGCAATTCGCCTTTTTTTATGCGTGAATACACTCCATTACCGAAAAATAATTGTTTATGCTTATCCTGGGGAGTATCTGCAATCGCATTACTTGAAAACAAAATTCCAGCTGTTGTTGCTTCTGAAAAATGACTATTCATTTTGTTCTCCTTCATCATCAAAAATACCAGCAGCTAACTTAGCAATTACATCTAATTGTGCAATCTTAGGAGTTAGAGCCTCTAAAACATCACTTGCATTAATATCATCGTCGTTAACCAATGCTATTAGTAATTGAACTTTCTTATCTTTATCCATTGAATCTAGTTGCTTACTAATGCTTTTAATGGAGTGATACGCATCCTGATCGTCATCAGTAAAATACTTTTTTGCAAAGATTTCAGAAGCTTTTTCTCGATCTTCTTTATTATCAGTAAGGTTATATTCTTCCCTTATTTCATTTAATTTTTGTGAAAATAAATCGTAATCATTCATGTTTTTACTCATTTTTAACTCCACCTTTCCTTTATTACTTTCTTTGTGTCTTTTACTTGCGATTGAATATAGTTATGTTGGCGTTCAGCTCTTTCTTGCAAGCTTTGAACTGAATCAATAATTTCATCCTTATTTGTTGAACATAAAGACACAATTTTGTGCATTAAATTACTATTTTGCTGAATCGCACCTGTAATATTTATCAATAAAGTTTTGATTTGTTCCATCTCCGAGCCGTTTGAATTTGGAATTGCTTGTTCACTGTTATGCTCTTCATCAAGTTTTGATTTTTTTCGGTGAAGTGCAGTTACTCTTTGCACTTCTTCCTTATGTGCTTTTTCCATCGCGGTTGTTGGATTGTACTGAACCAAATACGATGCCGTACTTCCGAATCCTATCGCTTTTGTCAATTGATATAAACGTTCAGGTGGTATTAAGTTTTTATAAGTTAAATACCTCGATAGACTTCCATGTCCCCATCCCAGTTCATCTTCTAACTGCGTTTGTGACTTTCCAGTTCCATTTAAATAGGCCATCACAACACTTTTCTTCAAATATTGTGGCTTTGTTATGCTTTTGACTTTTTTCATCTTCTTACCTTTCTACAACAAATTCCATCCGTAATACCCAATTACACTAATTAAAAATGTAATGGTTAAAATCATTAGAATACAGAAACTAATGGTCCACCAATCATGCTTAGGCTTGTTTTTTCTGGTCTCCATTTTCATCACCTGTATCATCAAGCTTAGGTAAGTCCACTTCGATGTAATTGTTTAAATACTTAGTAACCCATAGCTTCATACATTCGTTTAAGTAACTATTTAAGTCATTCAAAAACTTGTCTGAATCAAAGTGAGCTTTAGCTTTAATATGACCTAAATCCGTCACTGTCTTTTCTAATTCGTTCATTTAATTTCTCTCCTTTTTTGGTTCATCTCGCTAACCTCGTGAATAAAAATTCATTAGTTCTTCATGTAATAAACAACTCGGTTGTTTTAACTCCACGTAAACTCCGGCTTTATCTAGTGCATCCTTCAATCCGAGAGCATATTCTGCTAATGCTTCTTTTTCTTCTCGCGCTGTTAATAACTCTTCTTCTAACTTATCGTAATCATCATTTAACTTATCGTAATCATCATTTAAGTCTTCAAACTCGTCTTGGAGATCATCATATCCATACTCTGATGCTTCATAGTCATTTTGTGGACTCGCTATCTCATCATCTTTATCTTGCAGCTCATATTCATACGCATGTTGCATTTGATCTAATTGATCCTTAATGAAATCTACAAAATCCTCAGGGGCATAATTTGGATGTTCACTTAAAAACTCAAACGCAGTTTGTCGATAGTCTTCTGGAAGTATTAACAAAGCAGTTTGTAAGTCTGACTTATTCACTTTTATTAATTCTCTTTCTGTCTAAGTACAATTCACTCATTCCTAATAAATCAGCAATGTACGCTAATGCTTCCCAATTGGATACTTTTAACTCAGTCATAGTTTCATTTCTCCATTTTTTCTCGTCATCATATCTTACTTGTGTAATGTGATATCTATCATTGATGGCAAACAGAAAGTCCATCGCATCTTTTACATTTTTAAAATCCATAATTATCTTTCCTACCGTTCTAATTCGATTAATTCAGCTACAAGTTTGGATACTTGTTCTGGGGATGCACCCGCATCCATTTGCTTGCTTGTGTAATCTTTTAATTTTGTAATAAATTCGTTATCCATTGTCCTTTTCTCCTATCCAATCTTTAGGGTCTATATTTTTCAAATGGTATGTTCGATCTAACCCATATAACAAAGACGCCATCTTTTTCTCTTTATCTTTTCCTGTTTGAATGTAGGAACATTCTGTAAAGCCATTGTCATCATCTAAGTATCGTGTAAGAAGCATCCAGCCAGTAAAATAGCCAGAAAACATTGAAACGATTTCATATATTTTGGTTTTGTTTTCATTGATGAACATATCGCCAGGCTTTACATCATCAAACTTTGATTTAAAGAGTCTAATTTCTTCCATTTTTTACCTTTCTTTTTTTGCTAAACTGAAATCATCTAATAATTAAGGAGATGATGAAGTGAGTGATTTAAACTTGCAATGTGTAAAAGATATTGTTGACTATCTGCATTCAAATGCCACCAACGTAAATACAATGTACTTTATGGATGATTTTCTTTTTGCTAATCGTTATTCACATTTTGAGATGAATATAGCCGTTGAAAGTTTGGTAAAGAATGGCTATGTACTATTTGATGAAATAAACGGAAATAATAAGACTAGCTATCGAATTGGAAAATTAACATCTCTTGGTGAAAAAGCTTATCAACAATTTCTTAATTTATAATCTTTGAGAGTGCCCTTTTAATGGGGTCGCTCTCTTTTTTTATTAATTGCCAATCGGTAGCCACTAAATCTTCAAGCTTAGGATTCCAATTAGGCATTATCATTTTTTCTTTTTTCTTACTCCAAATTTCAATGTGAGAAGAGCCATTAGTTGGATAAAAAACGATATCAGAATCTTTTTTACTTTTTCTTTGTATATAGCAGTCTTGCTGAAAAGCTTTTTTTGCTGCTTGGTTAATGTCCATATCTTTATCCATACACATACCAATCCTCTGCAAGTAAATCGTCCAAATTAGGATTCCATCTATTGAGCTTAATTTTTTTCTTATTGAAAGGAATTACTATTACACATTTGTCAGTATTTGTTGGCAGTAAAATGGGTGGTTGAAATCCGTAACTTTTTCGAGTCATACCTCGTCCTTCTTTCTGTGCTTTCAACGTGACTTCTCTTATATTCATCTCTATTCACTTGCTTTCTGTGCTTTAGGCTACCAAGGTAATTTCTTGCTATTCTTTTCCATCCAATCAGCAGCAGCGCTTTCATAGATACGAATCGTGCGACCGTGTCCTGGATGAATATCAAATACAAAATCTGGCTTATATTTGTAAAAAATCTCTTCCTTAATCCAATCAATGCTTTTCCCAGGACAAAACTCTTTTTTGAATTGAGCTAAGGTAATTGTTTTTCCTTTTGACCCGTTTTTAGGAACAAAATCCAGTTCTTTCATAATTTCAATGATTTCTTTTTTTAATTCTTCTCTTGGAATAGTTACTTCCATCATTAACCCCCTAGATATCTAAATCAGTCTATGTTGGTCGATTTCTCTTTTAAATCTTTTTGTCTTTGAGCAAACGCTTTAGAAGTATTTGATCTGTACACTCAATTGCTTTTTTTGCATCTTCATAATTTAAGTTATGACTTCTCAAAATAGCGATAATTTCTTGAGCGATGCCTAATTGTTCAAATGTATATGACGTAATTCGATCTTCCATCGTTAATACCTCCTAAATATCTAGGTGAGCCTGTGCATTAATTTCATCGATCTCTCTCTTTAAGAGTACTGACGGATACCAACCATCAACAAATTCGATTGCTTTATCAAAATCTTCTTTTCTTAATGCGTCATAACGTGGAATTTCAAAGTATTCTTTGAAGTCATGTGCTAATTCCATGAAAACTTTACGAGATTTAGTTTTATAGAAATTACTGTCTTTGCCACCACAAACTTCAATAGCTCGCTTATTACGCGCTTTTTGCAATTGAAAGCGTTGAGTTGAATCTATCTCTGACTTGTTTTTTAAAAGGTCAATATCTTCTTCTACATTTGTCAGCCGTTCATCTGTATGAACACTAGATTCAAGTAACAGTCGAATTTGTCCTTCCGGTGTTTGCGGTAATTGATATGAACCAGTTTTACGAATTGTTGGAAGAACTTCACTAGTAACCCATCGTTTAAATTTCTTCGCATTTGGTAGGTTGCTTGAAAGTATTAAACTGAACATTCCTGATTCGTTAACAATTGTTTGATTAGGATTTCCTCTTGTAATACCGTCGCGAATTGCGACGGTATTCTTATCTTCACTATCAACATGTTTGTTTAATGCGTCTCTGGTATTTGAATATCCAAGAATTGTTGCTAAATCTTTTCCAACAAACCAAGGTTCATCATTAATTTTTAAAGTTCTGACTTCTTTTCCTTCAAATTCAAATGATTGAATTTTATCTTTCATTTTTATTCACCTTCCATCCCTAAAATTTTGTAAAGTCGCTTTCTAATCTCTCGAGATTGTGGTTTACCATCTCCACTAATAGCTCGGGATACAGCATCCCTAGAAACTCTAAGTGATCTAGCAACTTGCGCTTGTGTTAAATCACGTTCAATTAATTTAGTTTTTATTTCTTTTTCAAGTTTTTCTTGAACATGAACTAATTCTTCTTCAAGTGGCATTTGTCCGATCTCCTTTCATAAAATTTAGTGTGAAAAATGTAGGTTACATGTTGCAAACAATTCACACTAGGTTTAAAATCAAGGTATAACAAATAAACGAAAAACGTACTATCACTTGTTAGCTGGGCGGCTTTAATAGTGAGTGTGTTTGTCGGTTACTTGTTGTCATCACTTGACATAAATAATAATATAACTAAGTTTCAATTTAATCAAGTAAAAATTATAACTTAGTGTGAATTATTTTGTCATAGACTTGGAGAAACCTTGATATGACAGTATATTCCAGAATAAAAAAAGTTGCAGATTTTAGAGGAATGAGCTTAAGGCGGGTTGCTCTTCAATCTGGATTAAAAAGTGCAAATGCAATTTACAGATATAGAGATGGCATTAAGCCAAGAAGACCTACATTAGAAGCTATCGCTAATACTTTAAACACAACACCAGAATATTTACTTGGTGAAACTGATGATTGGCAAAAGCACGATGTTACACCAGAAGAAGAGCTAGGTCTTGATAAAGACGACCAAGAAATGCTTGCCCTATTCCGCAAATCTACCGATGGGATGACGGAAGAGGAAAAAGAAAAGTTTAAGCAATCATTTGTTAAGCTCCTCAAAGTAGCAAAAGATTTAAATAGTTAGGAAGTGAATTGATATGGAGTTTGAATTAGTTTCTCCTGAGGCTTATCGCAGCTGTCAAGAAATCGCTAATGGAATGTTAGACCAAACTTCTATGGCAACTCACAAAGACACTAGGAAGCTTAGAGCTAATGATGCACTAACTTATCTAAATAATAGGTACTCACCTCAAATTGTTTTTTACTACGCTAAGCCAGAAGAAGATTATGATGATTGGCATATAGCTGATAATCATATGGATTACTTAGCTAATGTAAACGCACAATTTGATATGAGAAATATAAATATACATGCGAGTAAGCTAGTTACAGTTGACGAAATCTTTGCCAGAAAGATATCGGGCTTTACTCTTTTTAAGTATGCTTTGCCTACTCTCTACTTAAATCTATCTACTAATAATTTTGAACGAATTGTGTTCACAGCCCTGCATGAATATTCGCATATGTACCAGAGCGAACGAGACCCAGACTATGCACGAGTGGCTGCACTAATTAATACTAGCAAACTTTTAAATATGAGTTATCCGGAAGAATACCAACCTCTAGAAACAGAAGCCAATATCGTGGCATCCCTATTAATAGTTCCAGATGTAAGTTTAAACGCTGATATTCGGTTGCGTAGCTTTGTGGAAATGCGTAATAAGTACTCCATTAGTGCACAAGCTCTACATAATCGTTTGATTAACTATTTTTACTTTAATTGTGGCTTTGATTACCGAATGGCGCTTCAAGCAACTTTAGGCTTTCGGAATCACAATAAGGAAGTAATTAAGCAAGTTAGAAAACATCTTCGTAATTCTAGGGAGGTTTAATATGCTACCAGATTATGATCCAGAATATGTTGACTACCTATTTTCCAGGATAGTTCATGATATGAGCGAAAAATATATTATAGAGATATTTACTAAATATTTTGATTGTTCTACTGAACAAGTCAAAAAGGCAATTAAAAAAGGATATGAAGTTGAACGCCCTCTTATCTTCCACGATTACATCGGTTCTGCTCTATTAGATGCAAGTATTAATGACAGTCAAGAAAGAGCTCAAAATGCCTTAGATGACGATTTTAAAATTTGGGAGTTAATGCAACTTCGCAATAATTGATTTATTTTAGGGCAAAATAAAAAAGCCACCCTTGCGGATGGCTTCTATGTAAGATTGGAGAGTGATTAATTAGAAAGGTATTAATCACTCCATATTTAATTGTAACATCAATTTACCAGATGGGCCAAAAAAGCGCCCTATTCCTATAATCAGGATAAGACGCCACGAAAAATTAACAAAACCATATTTCTTTGGAGGTGATATTTATGTCAGAAGATCATAAACATGTTGCCAGCCTTGATCCAAACAAAGTGCAACAAAGATCCTCTAGATCAGTAAGCAAGCAAACTGATGCTGAACGTAATGCTGATAAACCAGAAGATTAGCTATTCTCTTTAGGTAAAACTATAATTGCAACGAAATTCTGTTTAAAATTTACATATTCATACACTTTATGTTTCTTTCGATATTTTGATGCCGATACTTTTCTTTGCACCGCATCATAGCTTTTCAATCTTTCAAATTTATCATTAGGAAATGGTAACAAATTAATTTGAAAATTAGTTACTTCGTCAGCAGAGTATCGATCTAGTCGCCCTGCGCTAATTGGCTCGTGGTCTAAAGTAAAGAGATAGATAAATGTATTATCACTGTTTACCTTATCTAATGTCGCTTCCCATACATCTCTATCATCTGTTTTGAGTGACTTATTTATTTTTGTATGATCTGTTATCCAATCGTAGAACTTATAAGTCACCCAATGTAATGGGTAAGCTAATAAGCTAGTACCTATCCAAGCGATTAATATGGTTAATAATGTGACAATGATTTGAAGCCAATTAGGCGAAACAAAATATTTGAGCCATTGTAACAAAATTAAGTAAATTACATAATCGATTAATGACCACACTAAGCAATAACCTAGTCTAATCTGATTAGCGTCTTTATAAAGCTGTGTAGTGCCTAATTGATCGGTAACAATATAGTTAATGAATCCTACTCCGCCAATAGTTAATAGTGTAAGTAGTAATTTGTTAAATTGATACATAATATAGATCTCCAATTTTGCATTTATACTTTTTTACCGCTTTTAATATCGTCCATTATACCAGTGACGTTAAACCTAAGGTAATCGGAGGATATATATGAAAAGAAAACATCTTATAGCCTTATGCGGACTTGTACTGCTTAGTCTTACTTCAACAGCATGTAGTGCAAACCATAATAGTTCTACTACATCAAAGCAATCCAGTAAAACCGTAAAAGTTTCTAAATCTAAGTCCAAAAGCAAAAATAATAAGAAGGACAAGAAGAAGTCACAAGTTAAGAAGACTGATAACGAGAACGATAAGAAACAACAGGACAATGCAAAGTCCAAACCACAAAAGACCGTTACTAATCAGTCATCTCAACAGTCAACTAAACAACAAGCATCCACTAATCAACAACAAGCTCCTAACCAAGCTCAAAATCAAGGAAATGCTAATCAACATAACCAACAACCACAACAAAAGACTCAAGGTCAAATAAATGTTGAACGTGGTTATGATCCTAATGGTGCTCCCCTTCTTCCAGGTCAAGACCATGCGGCTGGTTCTAATCCAGATGGTAGTCCTGATGCATGGGTTCAAGGTCAAATTAATTGGGAAATCAGGAACGGTTATGCTAATCCCGACGGAACACTTACAGAAAAAGGTAAGCAAGCCCGAGATGAAGTTTATGCTAATATGGGAGATGATGACGAAGAATACCCTAATCCATAATTTTTTAATTACAAACAAAAAGAGCGCTACTCTCAATCGCCAAATTTTAAGTACTGCTCTTTAAATTAAATATTTTTTAGATAGGATAAAGGCTTATCTTTACCTAAGCTTTTATCTACTCTATTTTAAAAGAATGGAGGAATATATTCAATGGGCGTTTTTAAACGTGGTAAAACATGGACGGCCAGAGTTTTTTGGCGCGATCAACACAAGAAAAGACATAGTGCTTCACAAGGTGGATTTAAAACTAAAAAGGAAGCCTCAGATTGGTTTAACGATAAAAATGCTGAGCTAAATAAAGGTATCAACATAGGGAATAATCCAGAGTTTGTTGCTTATTTTTGGAAAAACTATGAAGTATTTCACAAGCCTCACTGTCGATATGAAACTAGACGGTCATATCATACGGCTAGAATCCCTTTAGAAGAATACTGGGGTGACACAAAGATTAAGGATATTACTCCTACAATGTGGCAAGCCTTCTTAAATAAGCTAGGTAAACACTATGCCAAAAGTAGCGTTAAGAATTTTTATAAAAAATATCATTCAGCTATAAAGATGGCTATGCAAGAAGGAATAATTGTTTCCGATCCTACATACGGGACAAAAATTACAGGTTCAACGGCTCGTACAAGGAAAGACAAGGTTGAGTTTCCATCCTTAGCACACACAAAAGATATCTTAAACAAAGTAATTGAAAGGCGTTCTCCCTACTTAATGTCGGCTAAGGAAATAACCCTTCATGGTCGTAAAGTTGGAAAAGACAAAGGTAACATTTGTGACTATGTTCTTGCCCTCCAAATTTTAACTGGCGCACGAATTGGTGAAGCTTTGGCTTTGAGATGGTGTGACTTACATCCCGATAATAATACTATCGATATACACCACTCTTATAACCCAGACACTCGAGAATTAGGGCCGACAAAAACGCCATCTTCGTATAGAACGATTGCTATTTCACCTCAAATTTTTCCTCTTTTAGATGAACTTAAAGAGCATAATAATAGTGAATACGTTTTTGGATCTCCTACAACAGGAAAACCTCCTTCGTCTAATGCCACTGGTGATGAACTAAAGCGAGTATTAGAGCTTTTAAAATTACCTACCTCAGGTTTTACCACTCACACTTTAAGACACGCACACGCCGCCATTTTACTTCATAAAAAGGTGGACTGGTATTACATAATGCAAAGATTAGGACATTCAAGTCTCAATACTACTCTTAATATTTATGGCTACCTGATTGATGAAACTAAAGAAATTGATGAGCAACTAGCAATTGATTCTTTTACAAAAATGTTTGGATAAAAAGGCACTCATGGCAGAGTGCCTTTTTTGTGTGCCAAATGTGCGCCAACTTAAAAATTTTTATAGTTTTATATAGTTTTCTGTTTTGTAGAAACGTTGATTTAGCAACACTCTAGTTTTATATAGTTTTATATTCGATTGCGCTCAGGAAATCTATAAGGCCTTGGAGGAGTATCCGGTAAATATTCACTAATCAATAGCCCGTTCGCCATAATTTCTTCCTGGAGCATTTTATTTTCTTGCGGATAAAAATGGTTGAGTCCATTTCCAATGACGGCAATTGTCTTACCGTGATTTTTTAATGTTTCTTGATGAGCAATTCCATCCACTCCGCGTGCTAAGCCACTAGCAATAACAAAATCTTGCTGTATCAGCTGCGGAATTAATTGTTTTAAGACAAAACGACTATAATTTGTCGGCTGTCTTGCGCCAACTATAACTGTAATCTCCTTTTTAAGCAAAGATAAGTCTCCTCTAGTAAAAAGAAGTGTTGGTGCATTATACATTTCACGGAGTGCATTTGGATAGATTGTATCAAAAATAGTGATAACATCACACTGTAATTCAATTCTTTCAATCCAAGAATTAAACTTATCATTTTTCATTGCAGCTAAAACAAGATTTTGGATATTTGATTTTAATGATAAACTCTCTATTTTGTCAACTGTTACTTCTTCACCAGCAGTAAAATTCGCTACAATTTTTCCTATACTAGTAATGCCAAGACCTTGCTGTAATTTTAACCTTAAACAAAATTCTTTCAAATTCATATAAATAAAACCTCCACTATCATGTACGCAAAAGTGAAGGTTTATTTTTTAATTATTTTTCGTATTCACTAACTGGAGCAAAAGATCTCCGATGAATCGGGGTTGGACCGTATTTTTTTAGAGCTTCCATGTGCTCACGTGTTCCGTAGCCTGCATTATGTTTAAAGTCATACTCTGGGTATACTTCACCATAGGCATCCATTAAGTTATCACGAAACACCTTAGCTACAATACTAGCGGCAGCAATTGAGTTAGACTTAGCATCCCCATGAATTAGTTTAACTTGAGGAATATTTAAAGGTACATTCATCGCATCAACTAATAAGGCATCCGGCTTTACTTTTAGACCTTGAACAGCATGAGCCATCGCTAAACGATCTGCTTCATAAATATTAATCTGATCAATTACATCATTATTAGCTAAGCCGACACTAACACTGACAGCCTTTTCTAGAATCTTTGGAAAAAGCGCCTGCCGCTTCTTAGGTGATAATTTTTTTGAGTCATTAACATCAATTAAATCAAAATCATGTGGCAAAATAACTGCAGCTGTAACTACAGGGCCAGCAAGCGGTCCACGCCCTACTTCATCAACCCCAGCAACAAGTTGATCCTTTTGCCAAAATTCTTTTTCATAAGAAAAACGGGATTGAAATTGAGCTAATGCTTTAGCATATTTAGCTTGTCTTTTTTCATAGCTAATTAAGAGCTTTTGGACACCCTTTCGTTCATCAGTTTTTAATTCTTCTAATTGCTCTTTGCTTACTTCTCCTTGAAGTAAGTTCTTTATCTCAGTAATCGTCATCTAAGATCGAACGTAATCCTTCCCAATTTTCCCTTGCGTAAACGTTGAAGCATAAAGAGTGAAAACTTATCATAGTCATCTCGCATACCGTATTTATTGGTCATTGCTAACAATAAATCTGGATTAGACATACTGTCCATCTCTTCACTTGAAATTCGTGCAAATTTAACAAGATCATCGCGATAATTTTGCTTCAAAAATTCAATCACAAATAAGGCAACGTCATCGGGATGGAAAATATCCGCCTTAATTGCTCCGCAAGCTGCTAATTTGTAACCTACTTCTTGATCAGAAAACTTAGGCCACAAAATCCCCGGTGTATCTAAAATCTGAACATTAGTCTTTGTCTTTAACCAACTTTGTCCACGTGTTACACCAGGCTTATCACCAACAATTGCAGCATTTCTTCCAACCATACGATTAATAATAGTAGATTTACCACAGTTTGGAATTCCTGCAATAGCTACTCGAATCATTGGATTTGATGCACCTTTTGCAATTAATTTATCTGTCTTTTCCTTACCAGCCAACTTGATAATTTTAAATAGACTAGTCATATTTGTAGTATGCTGGGCATCCATCGAAATCACGAAGTTACCCTCATCTTGATAATAATGAGTCCATTTTTTAGTTTGAATTGGATCAGCCAAATCAGCCTTATTTAAAACAATAATATGCGGTTTCTTCTTTGTTAATTGTCCAATCATTGGATTACGAGAAGAAACTGGTAAACGCGCATCTAAAACTTCAATTAAGACATCAATCAAGTCTAGATTATCTTCTAGCTGATTTTTAGCCTTATTCATATGTCCTGGATACCATTGAATAGTTGCCATTTTTAATCCTCCATTTCCTTTAGATTTAAACTCATTGCCTTCTTTAAAGCAGGATTATCATCTTGCAGTTTTTGTGCAACCGCTAAATAAAGTTGCGCTTGTACTTGCCCATTTACTATACCATCTGCTGTCAAGTCATGGGCTTTTTGAAACTCAATAACCGCATTCTTAGTTTCATCATCAAAAACTCCTGTAACATGCTTTGGCATATAACCTAAGGCAGTCAAATATTGCTGCAGAGTTGCCACATCAACACCAGTCATTGATTTCTTCAAAATACTCATACTTTGGAATTGAGGTAGTTTGGCTAAAGAAGATTCAGGTACAGGATAAGTTGGCTTTAGCCCCTTTTGGTTAATCCAAGTTCCATTTGGAGTAAGCCACTTAGCAATTGTATATTTATATTCAGAATCTTGCGTCTGCCCTACTTCCTGTACTGTTCCCTTACCATAGCTTGTTTGACCAACAGAAACTGCCCGGTGATTTTGAACAAGAGCTGCAGTAAAGATTTCACTGGCACTAGCTGTATTTGCATTAATTAAAATAATTGGCTTTAGGTTTGTATGGAAGCCACCAGAAAGCTTTTTATCAGAGCGAATAACTTCTTTTTGCTTGCGATCCTGATATTGCATAATAATTTTATTATTTGGCAAGAAATACGATGCAGACTTCAAAGCAGCATCCATTGCACCACCAGGATTATCTTGCAAGTCAATAATTAACTTAGGATATTTTTTAGTATCAATTGACTTTAAAGCACTCTTTAAATCTTTAGCCGTATTAACGTCAAATTGTGTAATTGTAATAATTGTTGCGTTACCTTCAGTTCGCTTAGTTAAGCTAGATTGGGAAATTTTAGCGCGCTTTAAGGTAACGTTAAAAGTAGAGTTAGCACGTCTAAGTTTCAAGGTGACTTTTGTACCAATTTTTCCTCTGACTAAAGGAGCTACTTTACTAAACTGAGCTGCACTTACTTTTTTATTATTAACAGCAACAATCTCATCCCCAGGCTTAATAGTACTTTTTGAAGCTGGAGAGTCAGCAACAATAGAGTCCACAACAACTTTATTGTTGCGTACTGCCATCTGAATACCTACTCCGCCAAAACTCGAACCCTCTAAAATATTATTAACTTGTTCTTGGTTTGCTCCACTTAATCCCTCAGAAAAAGGATCATTAAGACTATTAAGCATCCCATTAATTGCCCCTTGGCGCAATGTTTGCGGTGAGACTTTTTTATAATATGAACCTTGTAATTGCTCATACACTTTTTCAACTTGATAAAAAGGTGACTTTAGTTCCTTAACTTCCATAATTCCAAAGGTCAAACCTGCACCAATTGCCGCACCAGCTATACCAGTTAACAAAAATTGAGCATATTTGGGAAGATGCTTCTTTTTATTATTTGAAATTTCTTTATTTTGATGAGAATTATTTGGTTCTACTTCTGCCATATTAGCCTCAGTTCATATTATCTAAATATAATTGATATGCCTTGTCAAAAACGCTCATGCTTGGTAAATAGCCAGCATTTAATTCTAAATATTCTGACAATTTTTCATAGTCTTCTTCTTGTTTTGGAAAAGAACTGTCATGTTGAGCATTGTTAGCAAATTCAGCAATATCATCTAAAGAATCAGGATTTCTTTGAGTCATTAAAAAACGATAAAAGCTCTCACGATAAGCCATTAAAAGTCCTCCGTTGTATAGAATACTGCATAAGCACCACTACCAGCATGAGTTGCAATAATTGGACTAGTAACACGAGTTAACACTTTAATATCAGGATTAATTTCTTTAATTTTATTAGTCCAAACTTCCATATCTTCAGGCGTATCAACATAAGAAATTGCTACTTCTTTGATATCGTGTTTATGTTCTTCAATATCCTTTAAAACACGTTTATCAAAGTTCTTAGAAAACTTCTTTCCCCGACCTTTTTTAGCAACGTCTAAATTTCCACCTGGCATATGCAATTCAATTCTAATGTTTAGTAAAGTAGCAATTTTACCAGCTAATGGTCCAAGACGTCCACCCTTAATCAAGTTATTTAGGTTAACTACCATCATCTGTAATTTTTGCTTCTTTTTAAGGTCTTCAACATGATTTACAATTTCTTCAAGACTCTTGCCTGTTTGCGCATCCTTAGCTGCGGCCAGCACTTGATAAGCTTCTGCACGATCAGTTAGTTCAGAATCAATTAAAGTTACTTCTTTAGTCTTTCCAATTATGTCAGCAGCCTGTCTAGCAGCTTCAATTGTCCCGCTTAAAGAACGAGCAAGAAAAATTCCTACTACTTGGCTTCCATCGGCAGTTAATTCTTTAAATACTTTTTCAAAAATTCCAATTGATGGTTGACTTGTCTTTGGTAATTCTTCAGACTCATCCATCTTCTTTACAAATTCTTCTCGACTGATATCAATGCCATCTGTGTAAGTCTTACCATCGATAGTAATAGTTAATGGAACGACTGTAATATCGTATTTATCAATTTCTTCAGGAGTTAATTGAACTGAGGAATCAGTTACTACTTTAATCTTAGCCATTCTAAGTGCTATCCCCTATTCTTCTATAATTATTATTCTATGTTAGAATTTATTAAGTACAATCTCAAGTATATCAAAAATACAAAAATGAGTTAAAATTTATTAAATAGATTATAAAGTTATTATATAAGGCGGAATAAATGAATGTCTTTTAAACAATTGTGGCAAGAACCAAAAAATAGGTCTAAAACCTATAACATTTTGAACAACATTTTTAGTGCTATTACTCATGGAATTGGCTTTGGACTAGCTGTTGCAGGATTGGTAGTTCTAATTGTGAAAGCTGCCCATACAGGAAGTGCCCTGAGGGTAACAGCCTTTACTCTTTATGGCTCTAGTTTGGTTATCCTTTATCTTTTTTCAACACTCTATCATAGTTTAATTTTTACTCGAGCCAGGCGAGTGTTTCAAATATTCGATCACTCTTCAATTTTTATTTTAATTACTGGAACCTACACCCCTTATACCTTAGTCGCAATTGGCGGGGTAAAGGGATGGGTAATGTTTGGTATTATTTTAGCCCTGGCCATTTTTGGTATTTTATTTTATATCTTTAATCAGGGAAAACATGTTGTTTTAGATACTATCCTTTATGTATTAATGGGCTGGATTGTGATTATTGCTTCCAGTACCCTTTACCCAGTTCTTGGGCCAACTGGATTTTGGCTCTTAGTCTGGGGCGGAATTGCCTATACTGTCGGTGCAATTTTATTTTCAATGCGCGGTGTTCCCTACATTCATGTGATTTGGCACATGTTTGTTTTATTAGGTTCAATTCTGATGTATTTTTCAATTCTATTTTATGTTTAAAAAAGAAGCAGACAGTGAACACAATTATCACTGCCTGCTTTTTTAGTTAATGATTTAAAGAAATAAATTCAGTAATCGCTGCTTCGTTATTACTAATTACTCCCTCTAAAACGGCTTTTTTAATTTCTTCTAATAAAAGCCCAACTCTTGGTCCAGCTGGAATACCATTTTTCAATAAAAAGTGGCCATCTATCACTAGGTCACGATTATTCTTAATTGGCAATGCTTCGTAACTATCAACTAAGGCACTCCCATTGACTGGTTGGCCCAAAATATGAGCTAAATCGATTGTTGAAACAATTGTTTCTAAACCAGCTTTATACAGATCATAATTATTTGGAGCATGTGAACTAATTAAGTCAAAGAAAGCAACAATATCAGCTACTTGACGCTCCATTGCGTTAGAATTCTTCCACATCCGCATAAAGTGAGGAATCTTGTCATTTGGTAATTTTAATAAAATAATCATCAAAGCCCATAGATTAGCTTCAGTAGTAGGGCTAAAATTAAGTTGAGGATAAAGAGCTAAATTCTCTTTTTTACCCCTAAAACCAGGTACTTCTTCTGATAAACCAGTATCTAAAAAGATTTGGAATGCCTTTTGGCTGCCAGGAGCAATCCCCATTTTTACGAATTCATCTCTGATACGTTCAACAGAAATTTTACTTAGTAACTCATGATTGTCACTGATTGCCTGTTCTGTTTCTGGTTCAAGCGTAAATTGCAATTGACTCATAAATCGAACTGCACGCATCATTCTCAAGGCATCTTCATGAAAACGATTCTCAGCTTTTCCAACTGCACGGATCAAATGCTTTTCTAAGTCACCTAATCCGTCAAAATGATCAATAATATTTCCATCTACGTCCATTGCTAAGGCATTAATAGTAAAATCACGCCGCTTTAAATCTTCTGATAAGTTTTGGACAAAAGTTACATGGTCAGGTCTACGGAAATCTTGATAGCCTGATTCAGTTCTGAAAGTTGTAATTTCATAGCTTTCACCTTCATAAAGAACAGTGACAGTTCCGTGCTTAATTCCGGTATCAATTGTTTTCTTAAAAATCTGCTTAATTTCCATTGGATAGGCGCTAGTTGCAATATCGACATCATGAATGTGCCGATTTAAAAGTAAGTCTCGCACACTCCCGCCGACAAAATAGGCCTCATACCCCGCCTCATTAATCTCTTTTAAAACTGGAAGCGCGGCAGTAAAAACTTCCGGTAAATTATTAATCTTCATATATTCCCTATTCCCCTTAATTTTCACACTTCTTAATATAGAAAGAAGGAAGTAACATGACTAAATTATTCAATAAACAACTCTTTAAACAAATCTTCTTCATTACTCTAGGCTGTAGCATATATGCCTTTAGCTTAGATGCCATCAGCATCCCTAACAAACTTGCTGATGGCGGGATCAGTGGTATTGCCCTTTTACTTAGGTATTGGTTCCACATCAATCCAGGTTTATCCACGTTACTTCTAAATATCCCCCTAATTATAATCGGATATCGCTTTATGGGCAAACGGCTCCTTGCCTTAACAATCTGGGGCACACTTTGCCTATCCTTCTTCTTATCCTTTTGGCTTCATCTTCCTATTATAAACCAATTAAATTTAGACCATGATCTTTTTATTGCTGGTGTACTAGCAGGTTTATTTTCTGGTGTTGGGATAGGTATTGTATTTAAATACGGCGGAACAACGGGTGGAACAGATATTATTGCCAGAATTTTAGATTTAAAATTAGGAATTCCGGTTGGAAAATCTTTACTCGCTCTTGACGCATTTGTATTAACGATTTCTCTTAGTTATCTTGATATTAAGCATATGATTTATACTTTGCTAGCTAGCTTTGTTTTGGCTAGAATTACTGATTCTATTCAAGCTGGTTCCTATGCTGCACGGGGATTATTTATTATTTCTGATAAATATGAACAGATCGCTAAAATGATTGATGTTCAGCTAGATCGAGGATATACCTTCATAAATGCAGAGGGTGGATTTGATCGATCAGCTAAAAAAATTATTTACTGTGTAATTTCACCGCGAGAAATTAGTCAAGTTAAAGAATTAATCTTGCGTGAAGATCCTAATGCCTTTGTTTCAGTTATCGATGTTCATGAAGCACTAGGTCAAGGCTTTACTTATGAAAGAAAAAAGAAACATATTTTCTTTAGAAGATAGTAATTTAAGGAAGAAACTAGTTGTTGCTAGTTTCTTTTTTTATCTTTAAAAGCAAAAGAGTTTGGAGTTAACTCCAAACTTTTGTTTATCAACTACAGCGCCCTATTTTACATCAATTAAAAAACGAGTATTATAAATTGAGGATTTCATTTATAATATCGAGGAAAACAATGGAAAATAAAATTACTTGGGCAGCATTTTATGAGCTATCAGAAATTTATATTGCGCCTTTAAATCTAATTTGGTTCTTATTTGCCAGTGTAATTGCCTATCAGGATTTTCACTATCTAAGTATCATCAATATTTTACTCTGCTTTTTAGATGTCTTTTTATTTGATCTAGCAGTTAATATTGCAGATGACTATTTTGATTATTTGCACGGCAAAGATCCGCATTTCTTAACTGTTACTAACACCATTGGTCGCATGAAACTCTCACTACCTGCAGTTAAAAAATTAATGGTTATTATGTATATTGTTTCAGCTATTCCAGGCCTAATTTTAGTATACCGAACTAACTATATTGTTTTAATACTAGGGATGATTGGCTATTTCTTAGGAATCTTTTACACTGCCGGTCCTAAGCCGCTTAATGCAACCAAATTTTGTGAATTAATTGTTAGTGGGATGATTTCAGTTTTTATTATTGAAGTCGGCGTGTATGTTGCGATTTGCGGACAATACACTTTTACCTGGAACACTTTCTTAACGACCCTACTTAAGTGTTTACCAATATTCTTCTTATTTTTTGCCACCCAACTAGCTAATAATACCTGCGATTTACGTGAAGATCTTATTAATGGTAGAAAGACCTTTGCGAGTTATCTTGGAACTAAAAAATCTATTTATTTATTGAAAAGTCTTACCATTCTGGGCTTTCTTACTCCGATTCTTTTAGCAGCTATAAACCAAATTAGCTGGTTTAATACCCTAGTTGTGCTAATAACCCCATTTTTATGGAAAAATTTACAGACTTTCTTCAATAATCCGGACAAGCACAAAACCTATATGATCTTCATCAAAAACGAGTCACTGTACTTCACAATTTACATTGGTCTATTTTTCATTTTGGCCTTGATAAAAAGATAGCAAAAAACTACCGACTTTAAGTTAAAATCGGTAGTTTTTATTTTTGCGCGCGATTAATCACTAATTTTATCTGCTGCAACTCTACCTGAATAAATACAATAGCCTGCTTCAGAACCAGGTACGTTTACGCCATATGTATCTCTGACTAAAACACCTGAAGCGTCACTACCTGTAGCATATAATCCATTTATTGGTCGTCATTTTCACTAAGCACTTGATTTTCTCTATTAACTCGTAACCCACCCATAGTACAATAAGCTCTAATATTATCACTGGGTAAAACTCTATAGAACAGGTCTTTACCTGCAAAATAAATGCCCCACTCACCTTCATCCAGAGAACGTGCCTTAATCTCATCACACAAGTATATATAACCTTGATTTATGAAAATTGATCCACCATCCCACCAATAGTATTCAGGGTCTTCAAGTCTATTTTCATATTTCGGCTTTTCTTCAAACCATAATTCTATTTTTCTATTCCAATATGGGTCAAAAACTACATGAATTTCATCATTTTTAGCTTCAATACTTTCAATATGCGAATCATGAAAGCTCAAGGCACTACTCATCAAATCATCGATATCTTTTTGAGTTTTTATTTTTCTAATTTCTTGATAGTTATATTTTTTATCTATTTTGATACATTCTTCTAGATCTTGCGATGAGATTTCTTCACACATTTTTTCAGGATCATATTTATTCAAAAAATCCATTGAACCGAAATATGCATTTTTAGGACTCCAGTTAGAGCTATCACTATCAATAGTCACAACATGCATGACACCCTCCATAGAGTAGGTATCTATTTCTATCAAATTGGATTTAGAATTATCTAGGACTATGCAAAATTCATGCCATCCTTTTTCGTTTTCTGGCCAATCTCCACTATGAATTGCCCGAGCAAAGATCGGTGACAAATACGGCTTACTCATATCTTTAGGTATAATCCAGGCATACATATTTATTCCTCAAAAGATCTTTAATTTATCCCATTCTTCTGGAGTTAAGATTCTATCACTATGCGATTGCCCCATTCCTTTTTGCAATGCCTTTCGATTTGCTGAAGTAGATAATAAGTATTGTGTTTCTTGAGAAATTTGTTGATTTAAAGATACAGTTTTGTGATTGTTGGTATGAGTTACTTTATCTGTTGGCATTATTTTATTCACTTTAAACCTTCTCTTTTACTAAATCTTATTTTAACTTTAAGATACTAGTTTTCATCTTCAAAAAAGTCATCTAGTTCATAAGTAGTAATTACTTTCTTAGTCACATAGAGTTCATATTTAGCAATTAATTCTAGCAAGTGATCGCCATCGATTAAGGTAATTACTCTTGTGCCTGCACGGGATGCTTTAATTGCATCTCTAGTAAAAGTTGAGGTAGTAATAAAAATTCCATATTCAGCTCTGAATTTATCCATTGCACCACGAAATTTATCAATCTCAGGGGATGAAACTGAATTGCTAGGATTCCATCTTTTAGCTTGAATTGCTACACGCGCAGTTCTAAAATCATCTGTCTTAATGTAACCATAGCCGTCTACACCACCATCACCAGTAAGACTAGTTCCAATAGTCTCATCAATGTCGACATTCATTTTTGCTACTAAGGCACGACAAAAAAGTTCAAATTTTCCTGGACTTAGATTAAGTAGAGCATTTAGGAGAGGTCCTTTCCAATCTTCTTCAAGGTCGTCTAACGATTCTTCTTCTCTTATGTCAATGTTAGATGCTTTACTCTTTTTATTTTGTTCAATTTTCTTCTGCCACTGAGGAAGGGAGATTTTATAAACTGCATCACTAAGTTTAGTTCTACTTCCTTTGTATTCTCTTCCCTTTTCCGTTAGAACTACTATCCCTTGTTTAGGTCTTTTAAGCATCCCGGCCATAATTAAGTTAGAAATTGCAAAATTAAATGCAAAATTAAACGGGAGGTACTTTCTCCCATTTCTTGATGTTTTATACATCGTTAAGATATTTTCTGGGATATTCTCTTCTCTTTCAACAACTGCCCTCTTTAAATCTCTTGTAGTTGCTTGGCCGCCAACTTGTTTTAACTCATCAATTATGGGCTTCATTAAATAAGCTCGTTGTTCTTGTCTATTCATATCTGTAAAGTTCGTCATTATCTTACTCTTCCATATGTTTATCAATCTAATATCTACTTAAACATGTTAAAGATAAAATATCTGATTATTTAGTCAAATTTTCTTTATAGAAAAAAACTACATTCTTGTTTTGACCAGCTATCCGGAAAAGCCATTTGACATACTCCAACTGATAACATGCGACGACAATTCTTGTTTGAATGAATTAGACAGCGCATAACTTCATATGTTAATGAGTACCCACGCCAGTCCTTACCATACATATCATATTTTTCAGAATATACATTAGGATCACGTAACACTTGAATCCAAGGTTGTAATTGATAATCTAAAGGCTTACCCCGTAAATGTTTAGGACATGGATCCTCTGTTTTCCAAGAAGTATCAATTACTGCTACTCCCCAATCATCAAAATCCTTTTTCGGTGCTGGCTCATACGGTGCCCAATAAAATTTCCATTTATAGTCGCTTCTCTTAATTAAATAATATTTTCCTTCAAGCATAATACTTATTATTCCAAATCAATAACCCTTTTACACCGTTAATTTACAGTTTAGATACTGCATTAATTCTAACTCTCTCTATGTTTTAAGCTGCGCCTATTCCAGCATTACTATTAATTTCATCAATTGCTGTTTTCACTTTTAACCAAATAGTTATATCTGATTCAAAGAGTTCTGAAATTGACCCCTGATTTGTAAATGGAGATTCCTGTAATACATGCATATCAGTTAATGTTCCATTTTTAACAATATATTCAATAATTTCATTAATGAAGTATATCTGCTGTTTATTGAGTGGCACTGTATCTAAATACTTACTAAAGGCTTTCTTGGCCGCGTTTATATCTAAACCAATAATACTACGCACAAATTCACCAGGAGTTTTATTTCCAATTTCTTTTTGATATTCTTCCTTGCTTCCTAATTTTTGCCATAGAATATCTTCTAATTCTCTTAAATCCTCATTACTTAAAGGCTCATTATCCCTAATCTTACACATTAAATTTTCACTTTGATGCTGCTTAATATAAAATTCTGCCTTTGCTTTATAATTTTTTAAAGTATCAGTTTCAAGCTCAGCATCATGAATAGTTGAATCTAATATAGTATCAGTGAAATTTGTATAGTACACTACTCCATTTTTTGGAAGATACTGAATTAAATCACGTATATTTTGACGAATATGTTCTAAATCTTGAACATTCGTAGATTCGACATATTCTGGCTCTAATATACCTTTAATCAACTCAGCTTTTGCTTTAACTTGTGGGATGATCATTAAATCAGATAATTTAGAAATCTTATTACAAAGATCTATTTTTAATCGTCCATAGGATTCTTGTGACATTTTTGCCAGTTCCATTTTATAGACTAAAGCATCAAAGCGTAGGGCATTTGGTTCATCATTATCTGGAAGAATTAAGGGGGCTAGCTCTTTTTGAACATTTACGATGTCCTCGTAAGATAAATTATTATAGTTGTCGATTTGAGAGAATTTATCAACATAAGCAAGATGTTGTTTAACAGCAAAATTTTTTCTATTTAATTCTTTAACTTTCTTAGATAGGTCTTCAATCAAAGATTTTCGATACTGCTTAAAATCTTCCGTTTGATATGGTGCTTCTTGTAATTTTCGTACTAATTCCATTTTTAAGTTGAACAAAGCACTTTGCAACGTTTCTTGGACACCAGCTTCATGTCCTTTTTCCATACGGAAAAATTGGAAGTTATCACCAAAATCAAAGATGTAAAACTCTTTTTTATCTTTTCCATCTAACAAATTTGGACATAAACGGGTTCCTCTTCCAATCATCTGGAAGAACTTTGCCTTACTCATTACCTTTTTAAAAAATACTAAGTTCAAACACTCTGGTACATCAATTCCTGTATCCAACATATCAACGGAAATAGCAATTTGCGGTAATTTATTTGGATCGGAAAATTCATCAATTGCACTTTGCGAGTAATTAGTATAATTGTCAATTACGGTTGCATAAGGTTGCCCATGACCATTTTTACAAAATTGAGGATACTCTTCATTAAAGACTTTTAGAATTTCTTCAGCATGGCGATGATTCTTAGCGAAAATAATAGTTTTACCTATTCTTTCCCCATAATTAATCTTTAATCCTTGACTCATTAAAATATTTAGAACTTTGCGAATCGTGTCTTTATTAAACAGCCACTTATTCAACTTTCCGGATTCAATCTTCTTCGGCAACTCACCATCTTCATCCGTGAAAGTTTCCTCGTATTCTTCCTTTTCTTGATCACTTAAATCATCATAATTAATGCCCCTTTCCATAAATTTCAAGTGAGTCTCTATTGATTTATAAGGTACTAAATACCCATCGTCAACAGCTTGGGCTAGATCATAGCCATAGGTAGGCACCCCATCTTCCAAGTTGAAAATAGAATAGGTATTTTTATCAATATCATCTTTAGGTGTAGCAGTTAGACCAACTAATGGAGCGTCAAAGTAAGTAAAGATATTTCTATATTTGTTATAGATTGATCTGTGTGCCTCATCGACGATAATCAAGTCAAAATGTCCTGCGGTATATAGTTTTTGCTTTTCATCATCTGTTGCTGTATCAATGACATTCATCATTGTTGCATAGGTAGAAAAAACACATCGAGCATTATAGTTCTTCTTATCTTCAACTAAATTAGTTACAGAAAGATCGGGTAGTAAATTGACAAAACTTCTTTTAGCTTGTGTTACCAAAGCATCCCTATCAGCTAAAAATAAGACATGTTTAATCCAACCAGCGTTTAAAAGAACTTTTACTAATCCAACTGCAGTTCTTGTTTTACCCGATCCTGTAGCCATGACTAACAAAGCTTTACGTCTATTTTCTTTTGAAAAACTTTCGCAAACAGCTTGAATAGCAGCCTTTTGATAATAACGTCCCGCAATATTATCATCTACTACAATATTCGTTAAATGCTGACGTACTTTTTGCAAATTAAACAATTTTTCTAAATCACGCTTAGAATAAATTGATGAAACTTGTCTTTCAGGATATTGATTATCGATAATTCGTGTTTCAAAACCATTACTTAAAAACACAACTGGTCTACGGCCATACTTGTTCTCTAGTATATCAGCATATAATTTAGCTTGCTGGCGCCCAACTGCTACATCTTTACAAGTTTTCTTGGCTTCAATAACTGCCAAGGGTAAATGCGCATCATCATACAAGACGTAATCAGCATATCCTTTGCCAGCTTTGTTAGGCATTCCTTTAAGCTCAACCTCATTTAACCAGTTTTGTCCCTCAATCCAACCTGCTTCTGCTAGCATAGTATCAATATAGATTTTTCGAGTTTTAAACTCAGAGATTCCAAATGGTTTTGGAGTATAGCTCTCCTCTTGTGCTTTTCTTTGCGCAGTTAAAGATTCTTGTAAAGATTCATTCTTCTTTGTAAGTTTTTCAAGAGAAATTGTTGACTCTTCTATCGGAGAGACTTTCGGAATAAACTCAAGACGATAATTTCCAACAATCGACTTATCAAAATCTTTCTTCTGATAATTACTTCCATAACAATAATCAAGCATGTCAAAGAAACTAAACAAAGCCTTCAAACACAAAATAGCTTCATCTAATGATACTTTTCTATTAGTATGCACGGCAACATTTCCTAAACGGCGAATTAATTCTAGACCTTGCCAAGTATTAGGATCAACAATATCTTTAAAATCTAAGGTATTGATTAATGTTACTAGTTTATCCTGATAAGGAGTTTTTAGGTCTGAATCAACTGAATACATCCACTTAACTGCTAATTCCATCGCACGTCTACAGTCAATAACTGATGTTGCAGGATCAATAACAGCAACTTTTTCTGCTGCTATTGCTATTTGCACAAAATCTTTAAATTGTGGTTCTTCTAGTAAATAATCAAAGTTAGTCACGGATAACATCTCCTATTTGACTGAGAATTTTGCTTGAGAGCGTTTTATCTAAGTATACTATATTTTCAAATTTTGATTTGTCGACTTGTTGGATGAGAGAAATAAATTCTTGTTGTTTTTTTACTGGTGGCAAAATAATTGGAAAATTTTCTACTTGATTTAAATTGATCTGACGCTTATCAATTCCCCCTACACATACTTTCCGAATATATTTTCTATATGCTTCTCCAGTAAGAACAGTAACTAAAAAACGAGGTAATACAAGGTTATGGTTTTTCAGTCGTATCAAGTAAACGTGTCCATTAATATTTGCACTATTATCTTTGCCACTATATAACGCTGCACGCCCTAAACTGCTGTTTTGCGTATTTATCCTTCCCGTTTTAGTTATAAGAATATCGTTATTCTTTAATACACTTTTCTGTAATTTAAGATTGGTTTTCTCACTAATAAATACTACATCAGATGAATCAATATGATTTCTCCATATATTTTGACTTCTTAAGAACATAACACCAGAATTAACATAATTCTTACTCCCACCTTTTGGTGTTGATCCATTAGTTATTTTAGATGTTATATTTTTTAATTTTGTAGTATTCCAATTGAAATTATTAGAAATTGGATCACCAAACATCTCGACAAATCGGGCTTTGATTAATTTATCAAAAAGAGCTAATTCTTTTTGTCTAACTTTAATAATTCGAGTTAAACTATCAAGAATATCAACTATATTTTTTTGTTCGTTAAAGCCCGGATAATTTATATTTATTTGCTTAAGCCATTTAAAATGACGATTATATCCTGTATTTGGAATATGTGCTGCCTTTAACGCATAATATAAATATTTATAGTTAGATTCTTTTTCCTTACTCTTTAATACTTTTACTCCATCTGCACCAAGAAAAAAAGGTTTATCGACATATTTCACTATTCTTGTATGATCTCCAAAAACTATCACTGGGACCTCTTTAAATATACCTTTTTGACGATCTGTATAGCCTGCAATACTATCTTTTCCTTGATCAATTATTATATTTTTTCCCGTAGTTAAATACTCTTCTTTTGGAATTTTTGTTCCTGTTTTAGTCACATCGGTAAAGAGCGTTATAAATTTTCTAATCAAAACTCACCCTACAAACCTGAATTTGCTAGGATATGTATTTTCGATGTGCTGCTTTTACATTATTTTGATTAACAATAGCATATTGCATTGTAGTATCTATCTGAGAGTGACCTAAAATCTTTTGAACCTGTTCAATCGGCATACCTTTATCAATAGCTCTCGTTGCCATACTTCGTCTAAACTTATGTGGATGAATTCTATCTAGATGTAGTTTTCTCCCCAATTGACGTAATCTAATTTCTACTCCACTAATTTTCAATCGGTCATTTGGCTTATCTAAAGAGACAAAAAGAGCAGGATTATCATCAGTTCTACTTCTTAAGTAATTAATCAAATGCACTTTTGACTTAGCATCAAAATATACTCGTCTTTCTTTGTCTCCTTTTCCAAAAACAACACATTCACGCTCAGAAAAATTAATATCAGTTTTATTAAGTCTAACTAATTCACCAACTCTTATACCCGTTGAATACAATAAATCGATCATAGCGACATCTCTTAAACAAGAACAACCGTCACGAAGTTTTTCAATATCTTCATCAGTAATTACATTTTTTACAAGCTTTTCCGCCCGTATTTTATGAATGCGACGCATAGGACTCTTTAATATATAGTCTTCTTCTTCAAGCCAGGAAAAGAAACTTGAAATATTGCGCCTAATATTATCGACAGTTGTTTTACCACAATTATTAATCTTTTGATAATCAACCAAATATTCACGCATTTCTTCTGTAGTAACTCTTCTGACTGGTCTAACTACTTTATTTAAAAGTTGTTCAACTGTAACTCGATAATATTTGATCGTTCTATCAGAGCAGCCTTCCATTTTCTTAGCTTCTAAAAACTTAGCTAGGTATTCTTTATTACTGATCTTCCGTTTTCGTGGCTCTCTTTCTACCAAATGCTTCAACATTACTTCTTGAAGTCGTTTTAACTGCGAAGCATTAAGCACTTCAGCCATCTCATTTATTATTTCAACAAACTTTTCATTCATAGTGAATCTCCCAAATTTAGAGTTTTTCACTATTAAACCACTTTTTTAGCCAAAATATTCTTGCATTAAGCTATCATATAATTTTTGTGTCTCATCAAGTGATTTTTGAACTGCAACTTTTGATTTGTCGACTTGTTGGACAAAGTTTGCAAATTCGTTTTGGAGGGAAATTGGTGGATGTATAACTGATAAATTAGATAATACTTTTAAATTTATATTTTTTTGTGCAACCTGCGTCGCTTGAGATTCAATAATATTTTGAAAAAACGAGAACCAATAATGTAAAAAAACCGGTTTTATTTTATCTTTATTAGAGATGAATCCAACTACACTATCAGGAAAGCAGGCATTGAATGTAAGAATTGAAGTACTTGCAATATTGGCAGCAATTGTAATACAAAGTGTGTCCTTAGGCCAAAGTTTGCTTTGCTTTAAGCCAAATTCAGAATACGTATTGCTAAAATTACGAATATATAATCCAGATTGTGAGACTTCACCAGTTTGAATCAAAGGATATTTTCCTCCTAATAATTTAGGATCATTTCTAGGACGATGCTTTGATCGACCTCTTCCCAGCATTCCTAAATTTGAAAGAGTCGAAACTTCAAAATTTTTACTATTAAGAACAGGATCACCAAACATCTCGACAAATCGGGCTTTGATTAGTTCGTCCAATTTAAGCAATTGCTGTTGCTTATCACTTATCATTTTTTCTAATAAAGAGAATCTCCAAATAATTTGTTCTTGTTCTTTTTTTGAAACTAATGCAAATCTTTCGTGTTTATAGTTTTTAAAATATATATGAGGAATAGTAGCACCAGAATAGTATTTTTCTAAATGCATAGATGATACTGCGTAATACAAATATTTGGGTAAGACATTATTCTTCGGTATCAATGCCTGCATAGTTCCAATAATTGAGGAATTACTAGGTAAATATGTTGCTCGACCAATACCAGCTCCATCTTTCACCACACCCACGTATGGTTCATCATATTGAAAAGAATTCATAAATCCTACTGGTCCAGCAGCTCCATAGACAGGATATCTCCCACTCTCATTTACATCTTTTTGTCTAATATTTGATGTACCTTTTATACAAACATCTTTGAGTCTAACTATCAAAACTCACCCTACAAACCTGAATTTGTTTTTCCTTTCTAGTCTTTTAAAAGAGCTTTTAACTCTTGTAACGCATCATTTGCTTCTTTATCTAACTTTTCAATTTCAGCAATAATCTCTTCTGTTGGTGGATATTCAACCGGTTTATACTCAATTTCTTTATACCGATTAATTGAAAGATCATAATCATTGTCAACGATATCCTTCTTATCAACCATAAAGGACTTGTCGGTCTTCTTACGATCAACTTCTTTATCTAAATGATTAAAGCGTTCAATAATATCAGGTATATCATTTTCTTTAACTGGAGTTCTCTTGTCATCAAGAGAAAATCCGTCAGCAGTCATATCGTAGAACCAAACTTTATCAGTTCCGCCATTACCTGTTTTAGTAAAAATTAAGATAGCAGTCGAAACTCCAGCATAAGGTTTAAACACTCCCGAAGGCATTGAAATAACTGCCTCTAAATTATTATTTTCAATTATTTCTTTTCTAATTGACTTATGAGCTTTAGATGATCCAAATAAAACCCCATCTGGAACAATACAGGCACATCTTCCCCCTACTTTTAACATTTGCAAGAATAAAGTTACAAAAAGTAATTCTGTTTTTTTAGTTTTACAAATTTTAAGCAGATCTTTTGAAACCGAATCATAATCTAAGCTCCCCTTAAATGGAGGGTTAGCCATAATTAAAGAATATTCATCTCTATCAGTATTTTGTTCAGATAAACTGTCTTGATAATCAATATTAGGATTATCCACTCCATGAGATAACATATTCATAGCTCCGATACGAAGCATGGTTTGATCGGTATCATATCCTGTAAACATTTCATTATGGAAGTAATGTCTATTTTCTTTACTATAAAAAATTTCTTCTTTTCTCTTATCTTGAAGAAATTCAGCAGCTTCTACTAAGAAACCCGCTGTTCCTGCAGCTGGATCACAAATTTTATCAGTAACTTGGGGATTCATTAATTCCACCATCATTTTGATAATGTGACGTGGAGTTCTAAACTGACCATTTCTACCTGCAGTAGACAACTTTCCTAAAAGATATTCGTATACATCCCCACGAACGTCTCCTCTGTTTATAATCAATGCTTCTTCTTTATTTTTAGAATTATCTTTTTGGACTTCTTCGTCCATTAATTTATAAATATCATCTAATTCTCCAACTACTTTAGATAGTAGACCGGGAGTTGGGATTAAGAAAGTTGCATCTTTCATGTAGCGAGCATATGAACCTTCTTCATCATTTTTCAAATTCTTAATAAATGGAAATACTTCTGTCTGAACAATAGAAAACATCTTTTCTGGTGCAAAATCTTTAAATGTGGACCATCTTAGTTCATCACCGTCAACTGTTAGATCATCATCAATTTTTACCTCTCCATCAAAAATAGATTCGTAATCATTTAATCCTAATAAGATATTATCCTTTTTTCTTCTGTTATCTGAATCATCTAAATCTTTGATAAACATCAAATATGTAATCTGTTCAATTACATTTAATGGATTAGTTAGGCCACCAGTCGCAAAGGTTTCCCATAAACTATCAATCTTACTTTTTAATTCTCCTGCAATCATTATTAACTCCTAATTTTTCTTATATCAATAATATTTCTATTTTACCTTGAATAGCCATTTAACAACAAGATCATTAAGAAAATACGTTTGATCTATTTTACATAATAAAAAATATGATTCATACAAAAAGAAACTCTCAACAACTTATTTAATCTTCCCTTATCCATGATTAAATATTTATCTTGTTCGCTTTCTTTCAGAACACATGTTCGATATAATAACTTTATCAGATTTATTTGGAGAAAAAATATGATCTTAAAGCAGCTCTTTCGACCATGTCGTCATACCAAGCAATTTCACATTTTTATCGACGAAAGCATTTCTTTTCAATCTTACAATACGGCCGACAAGTTCTATACTGGCTTTTTAGTCATCCCAACTTTTCAACTAAGCGAGCTATATGATAGGTACTTTCAAAAAATCTATCACTCCTGTCGTAAAAAGGAGAAAAAGAGTGTAAATGTTTCAAACACGATGAATCGGTTAGCCTTAGACATTGTTAAGCCCTTTCTAACTAGCGCTTATATTTATCAACGGCCTACTTACCACAAGTCCGATAACTCACTTGATAACGCGATTGTGCAGCAAGTGTTAATACTTCAATCTTACATTTATCCAGTTAAAAGAATTATTGAAGATCTACGCCACCAAAATCCCACCGTTGACTTAAAATTACATATTTATCTTGATCAAACTAATTTGAATTCTCACCTTGAAAGTGAATATTTTGGCTGTAAGTTACTTTCCCAGATTATCAAAAGTTTAGGCGAAGAAAACCACGTACTTTTCACCTATCAAACCTGTGACAGCAAAAAAGAGTTAGGTATTCAAATGGCTGATATGCTCGTCGGTGCCTATCGCAAGCAAGAAAAACATGGCGTAAATGATGAGAATAGCTCTATCATTCCTTTTAAAGTTACATCAATGATTGATACTCTAGATTTTCAAGATCAAGATACCTTTTTGAAATTATATGGTTTAGTAAGTCTTACCATGAAAAGTCCTACTAAAAAAGATTTAGCAGCTTTTAAAAAAGTACTTAAGAATGAGCTAGACTCTGATTCTCACCAACATCAAAAAACAAATAACTTTAATGCTATAAGAACGACATTAACTAAGGCAAAAACTAAAACGGATGAAGAAGAATTTAACCGCAAATTTGTCAAAACTTTAATCTCATTGAATAAATTCCTACTTAAAATTTATGGAAAAGAAGTGCCAAGTGCTTACATTAACAACTTAAGTCGAAAATATAATCGTAAAAGCTGTAATCGTTCAATCACTAATATGCAACGAAATATAAACAAATTACAAAAAGTCCAATTAAGTAAACTTAAGATTTTTATCCTTAGATTAGGTCTCAAAAGATTTAACAAACAACTAGATAAATTACTGTAAAAAAATATCCCTCAAATTATCTTCGAGGGATATTTTTTAATATCAAAGTCTATTACTTTCTAAACAGTTGCTATCCTATTCTTCACTATTCAATTCATCTAACATATCTTGCATATCAAGATCATCTGGTTGAACTTGCAAGTACTTCTTAATCAATTCCTTAGTTGTTGGAATTTCGCGTAATTCATAGAACAAGCTAATCATTTGTCTTAAGAAGCTTGCATTATTTTGAAAGGCTGGATAGGCAAGTAAGAATTCACTCTTAGCCTTATCATAATCTTCAAGTCTTTGGTAAGAAACAGCCAAATTCCAGTGAGCTTGTGGCTCTAATTCTTCATCGTCAAGATCCTTGAACAAGCTAATATTAGCCTCGTCTTGATGCTGAAGAAGGTATAAGTTAGACAATTGCAAACGTAAGTCACTATTGTCAGGAGCAACCTCAAGTCCCTTTTTAAGCAAGCGTTCTGCTTCATCTAATTTATTCAAATTAGCAGCAGCTTTAGCACCCAAACTATACAAAACTTCATCCAATTCATTATAAGACAAACCTGTTTGCGCAGTTCTGAGTACTTCTTCATTATTGTCTTCTGCGGCATAGGCTTGCGCTAGAAGTGGATAGGCATTTACATAATCAGGTTGAGTTTCAATTACTTGGTCTAGGTACTTAATTGCAGCCTTATTATCGTTAGCAGACAGCATAATTAAGCCAGCTTCATAAAGAGCATCAATACTTAAAATATCATTTTCATGACTCTTAATTTCTTTTGCTGCTTCTTCATACTCACCCAATTTTGCAAGGCAGGCTGCAATTCTTTGACTTAAAACTACTTCACCAAAAGTCTTATTATTTTTAGCTAATTCACGGTATAAGTCTAAGGCTTCGCTGTAGTCACCGCTAAGGTAGTCTAATTCAGCCAAACCAAAGTTAATGGCATCTTCCTCAGGAGCTAATTTATGGGCTTCTAAGAGTTTTTGATGGGCTGTTTCAATTAGTCCATTACTTTGATAGTAATCAGCTAAATCAAGCAAACTTTCAAGGTAAGCATCACTATCTGGCTTTACATCATAAAGTAGCTGCAAGCCATCATCTTCATCCCCATCATTTAACAAAATTTCAGCTAAATAGACCTTAAATAAGTCTTCTTTAGGAAATTGTCCAATCAAAAAGCGATAAACTTCTTTAGAAAGATCAGTAAAACCAAGATCAGTTAAGTTTTCAGCTAAAGAAGCAAGGATTTCTGGATCATCATTATCTAAAGCCTTTTTCAAGAGAATGCGATTATCAGAAAAATCATGATTTTGAATTGTATCTAATAGTTGTTCAGAATAAGTCATTTTTTCACTCTTTTCATTTGTGCTCTCACAATAATTGTACACAAAAAACGTGCCAAGCTATACAACTTAGCACGTTTTTATTTTGCTAGTAACTGAACAATTACTTAACAGCATCCTTAAGAGCCTTACCTGGCTTGAATGCAGGAACCTTAGAAGCTGGGATTTCGATTTCAGCCCCAGTTTGTGGGTTACGACCCTTACGAGCTGCACGGTGACGTACTTCAAAAGTACCGAAACCGATCAATTGAACTTTTTCACCCTTAGCAAGATCTTCTTGAATAGAGTTAAAGATTGCATCAACTGCAGCAGCAACTTCTTTCTTGGTTAAGTCAGTTTTAGCAGCAACTTCAGAAACTAATTCTGCCTTGTTTGCCATTCCACTTCACCTCCCAAAATGAACTAATAATATTTTTAAACAAAAACCTTTGAAAATAAGAAAAATGAGTTATTCATTTATTCCCTGCAATAAAATTAGCACACTAAGACGCTTAGTTGCAAGCTTTTTCGCAGATATATCCCTATTTTTTTGAAATTTAAGGCTTATTTACGTTTTCTAGCTAAGATTTTAATTGGTGTTCCCACAAAATCAAAGTTTTGTCTTAATTGATTAATTAAAAATCTCTGGTATGAGAAGTGAAGCAACTCTGGATCATTTACAAAGACGACAAATGTTGGCGGCGTTACTGCAACTTGGGTCATGTAGTAGATTCTTAATCTCTTTCCATTAACAAGTGGAGTTGGTGTGATTCTAGTTGCTTCAAGAAGCAAGTCATTCAAGACACTAGACTGAATTCGACGAGTTTGATTTTCATGAACTTCTTTAACAAGCTTCAAGATATCTGGAACTCTTTGACCCGTCTTAGCAGAAACAAAAATAATTGGAGCATAGTCTAAGTATTGGAACTCTCTTCTGATTGTATCTTCAAAGTCCTTCATACTTCTACTGTCTTTTTTAGGTAGATCCCACTTATTTACAACAATAATTACACCGCGGCCTGCGTCATGAGCATATCCTGCTACGTGCTTATCTTGTTCACGAATACCAGTACTTGCATCTAAGACTAAAAGTGTAATATCACTTTCTTCAATAGCACTGATCGCTCTTAAAACAGAATACTTTTCGGTCTTCTCATAAACCTTACCACGCCGTCTGATACCGGCAGTATCAACGATAGTATACTTTTGCCCATCATTGGTAAAAGTCGTGTCAATAGCGTCTCTAGTCGTTCCTTCGATATTAGAAACAATTACACGTTGTTCACCTAAAATAGCATTTACAAGTGAAGATTTACCGACATTTGGACGTCCAATCACACTAAAGCGAATTGAACCATCTTCATGTTGGTTAGCCTTGTCTCCAAATTCACCAACAATTGCGTCTAATAAATCTCCCATTCCAGTTCCATGACTACCAGAAACTGGGATTGGGTCACCTAAGCCTAAGCTGTAAAAGTCATAAATATCTGTTCTTTGTTCAGGATTATCAGCCTTATTAATAGCTAAAATAACTGGTTTCTTAGTTCGATAAAGCATTTTAGCAATTGTTTCATCCATGTTAGTCATATGTTGAGTAACATCACCTAACATCACAATTACATCTGCTTCATCAATAGCAATTTCAGCTTGTGCCTTAATCTGTTCTTCAATTTCACCAGAGTCTAGAGTAATACCACCAGTATCAATCAGGATAAATTCATGACCCATCCATTCAGCACGGGCATAAATTCTATCTCTAGTAACTCCAGCCTTATCTTCAACAATAGCTACACGAGAATTGATAATTCTGTTAAAAATAGTTGACTTACCAACATTTGGACGTCCAACTAATGCAACTACGGGTAATGACATATTATTCTACCCCTTTCTATCTAATGAAATAAAAAAAGCTGACCGGAGTCAGCTTTTTTTAGACTAATGACGATTAATCCTTATCTTTAAGTTGATCACCAATAATGTCACCTAAAGCAAAACCGTTGTCATTGTCATTCATGTACTTATCAGCTACAGAATCTTGACGACGACGTGGACGTGAGTTGTTTTCACTCTTAGCAGCATTAGGATCAGCTTGCTTGATTGACAATGAGATTCTTCTGTCACTTGGGTCAACACTTAAAACTTTAACTTTAACAGTTTGACCAACCTTTAAAACATCACTTGGCTTATCAACATGCTTGTTAGCAATTTCTGAAACATGTACTAAGCCTTGAATTCCATCAGCTACTTCGATGAATGCACCGAATGAAGTTAAAGTCTTAACTTCACCTTCAATGATGTCGCCTTCATGTAAGCCTTCAGTAGCTTCTTCAAATGGGGATGGTAAAGTTTGCTTAATTGACAGGGAGATTCTGTGTCTATCGTCATCAATACCGATAACTTTAACCTTAACATCTTGACCAGCCTTCAATACATCGCTTGGCTTATCAACATGCTTGTAAGAAATTTCTGAAATGTGAACTAAACCGTCCACACCACCAACGTCAACAAAGGCACCAAAACCAGTTAAACGTGATACTTTACCTTCAACAGTGTCACCTACAACTAATTGTGAAGCAACGTTTTCGAAAGCTTCTTCACGTTCTTGTTCGATTAAGTCTTTTCTTGAAAGAATTAATCTGTTCTTGTTAGGATCAATTTCAGTGATCTTCAAGTTCATCTTCTTGCCAATGTAAGGCTTCAAGTCAGAAACGTAACGGTTAGAAATTAATGAAGCTGGTAAGAATCCACGTGTACCAACATCAACTAATAAACCACCGCGAACAGCACCAGTTACAGTACCTTCAACAGTCTTGCCTTCTTCGAAGACCTTTTCTAATTCCTTGTAAGCTTCTCTTTCCTTCAAACGAGTAACTGAGAAGAAGAATTCACCGTTTTCCTTGTCGCCACCAGCTCTTCTAAGAACTAAAGCTTCAAACTTATCACCAGGTTTTACCAATTGGTTCAAATCTGCATTACGGTCGTTAGTGAATTCACGCTTAGTGATTACACCTTCAACACCTGCATTTTCAACACCAACAGCGATTTGTCCATCTTCAACACTTAAAACTTCAACGTTAACAATGTTGCCGACTTCAACTCCCTGCATTTCTTTTAGAGCATCTAAGAATTGATTACTATTATCTGTCATAATTACCTCCCAATATCATACTTTATTTTAAAGTACTTGATATCTTTTTTCCACACTTTTGTTTAATTTTTTTGCTTTTTTTGAATTATCTCGGTTATTTTGGCTACAACTTCATCAATTGTTAAGTTTGTAGTATCTAATTCAATTGCATCATCTGCTTTTTTCAATGGAGAAATTTCACGATGCGAATCTTTATAGTCTCTAACCTCAATATCATGTTCGATATCTTTTAAGTCTTGATGAATGCCTTTTTCCTGAAAATCTAAGAAGCGTCTCTTAGCTCTTGATGCAACACTAGCGATTAAGAAAATTTTTACCTCTGCATCTGGTAAAACTGTCGTTCCAATATCACGACCATCCATAATAACATCGTGCTTGCCCGCCATTTCGCGCTGCAATTCAACCATCTTTTCACGAATTGATCTTAAGGCAGAAACTTGAGAAACATTCTCTGTAATTTCAGGTGTTCTGATGTCAATTGATACATCCTTACCATTTACGTAAACCTTTTGTTCTCCATCTTCTTGCTTAAAATCAATTGTACTATGGTCGATTAAGTTTAAAATTGCCTTTTCATCCCCATAGTCAACGCTATTATCGTGTGCAATTAATGTACATGCTCGATACATTGCACCAGTATCGATATAAATATAGCCCAAATTATGTGCGATAATTTTAGCAACTGTACTCTTCCCCGCTGATGCAGGACCATCAATAGCTACTTGCATTAAATAATTTAGTCCTTTCTTTTTCATTCAAAGTAAATTCTACCATAAAACAAAAAACAGAAGTCAAATGACTCCTGCTAAATAAAATTATTTTTACTATTTAAACTTTAAAAGTTACGTCTTACAAATTTTTCTAAAACTGGCAATAAGGTCTTAGCCAATAATAGAACGACAATACTATTAATTATCCCTTTAATTAGGTTAAATGGCACAATCGCTGAAACAATATAAGTTAAAAGCGATGAATTAAGCTTAAAGCCCATTAAAGAAATATACATTGGAGTTAAAACGAAGTAGTTTGCTAAAGACATTACTACCGTTAAAGCAATTGTTCCGACTGCTAATCCCAAAATTTGGTATTGTACTTTGTCTTCATGCTTTTTACTAATGAAGTAGAATGGCAAGATATAAGCTAAGCTTGCTAAAAATGCAGCCAACTGACCAATCATTGAAATTGGATTAAATCCTGAAATAAAGAGGCTCAATAATGATTTAAAAAGGGCAATCATTGTCCCGCCTAAAGGACCAAAAACCAAAGTACTTAAAGCTACTAATGAATCAGAAAAATCCATCTTTAAGTAATCAAAACCAGGAATAATTGGTACTTCAATCTTCATAATCAAAAATGCTAATGCACCAATCATTGCCCAAGCGAGCCAGTAGGCTAATCTTACATGACTTAAACTTGTTTTTCTTTGCATGATAGTTCCTCCATAACATACAAAAGGTCTGTCGCTTCAGCAACAGACCTTATTAATCATCTAAATCATGTTTAATTCTTTAGTCTGTCTTCTTCCATCTAGACTATAACTATCGGTACCTGAGGTTCAACTACATGTGTAGCTCGCGGACTCTAACCGCCGGTCGGGAATTTCGCCCTGCCCTGAAGACAACATCCTTGTATTTATTTTTTACAAGTAAATAATAATACTTCTTGGTAGAATTGTAAACATTATTGTTTTTTATTATCTTAATTTTATTGATTGGCCAATACTAATACTATCAGCTGACTCTAAATCATTAATTTGCTCTAAGTGGTGCACTGAAGTGTTATTTTCACGGGCAATCTTTGATAAAGAATCTCCCTCTTGCACAGTGTAAGATCTTGGTGCTTCATGTTCTGAAGAACTGCTTCCACCATTGTTTTGCCAAGTATTTTGATTAGTTTGAGTCGAGTTTTGAGTTGATTGTTGTCTTTGATCTTGAGTAGTAGTTTGACTAGCACTAGATTCATAAGATTGGGTACTACTGCTTTGACTAACCTGACTACTTTGAGATTCTGACTGACTAACAACAGCTGGTGTTGTGTCTTGAGATTGACTTGAGGAACTTTCTTCTTCTCTTCTCACACTGCTACTCTTAGATTTACTCTTCTTAGAAGAGCTGTGCTTACTCTTTTTACTTTTAGCCTTGTGAGACTTAGAAGATGAGCTTTTTGAAACCTTAACGCTCTTTTCAGCTAAGTTATTAGAGTTTGCGTGCAATCTTGAAGAAACAATCGGAATTAATGCAATGATAATTATTGCAACAATAATCAATCCAGCCCAGAGCTGACTATGATGTGGACCTTTTGGACTGCCTTCTGATTGAGTAGATTTTCTAGAAGTAACTTCTGGCTCTGCTTCTGGTTCTGACTCCCGATGATGCATTGCCCTTCTAGATGTTTTAGGACGCTCAAAATGCTTGTAAGGGCCTTTTGGTTCTTTATTGTCCTGAGATTTATTTTCCTTCATTCAAAAGTCCTCCAAATTATAGATGATTAGTTTTATTTTATCATAGCTTTTAATAAAGCGTTAGTCAGCTAAGTGATTTAAACGAAAGACTTCTTCATTCGTCAATTCACGATACTCGCCCGAATTTAATGACTTTAAAGTTAAAAAGGCATACTTTTCACGAGCTAATTTTTCTACAAAGTGATGTACTGCTTCAAACATTCTCTTAACTTGGTGGTAGTGACCTTCATGGATAGTCAATTGAACAATTTGAGTCTTCTTTTTCTCATCAGTCTTTAAGATCTTCAACTTAGCTGGTGCACTCTTTCGTCCATCAATACGCACACCATGAGTAAGAGAGCGTATCTCTTCTGGAGAAAGGATTCCCTTAATCTTTGCTACATAAACCTTTGGCACTTCGTTACGTGGGTGCATTAACTTATTTGCTAATTCACCATCGTTTGTCATTAACAATAAGCCAGATGTATCATAATCAAGACGCCCTACTGGATAAAGGCGATATGGTACATCTTCAAAGAAATCAACTACTGTCTTTCTACCTTTGTCATCGCTTACTGAAGAAATGACACCACGTGGCTTATAAAATAAGTATGTATGGAGGGCTTCTTTTTCAATTGGAACTCCATTTACTTCAATTTTGTCGCTAGGTTCAACTTTGGTTCCTAGTTCAGTAACTTTTTTACCATTAACAGTTACTTGTCCTGCACTAATCATCTTTTCAGCCTTACGTCTTGAGGCAACACCTGCCTGCGCAATTACTTTTTGTAATCTTTCAGCCATTTTACTCACCCTCATCAAAATTAATTTCTTTATTTCTACTATCATCCTGATTAAATAGGTTCACAGGATTATCATCTGCTTCAAATTCTTCAATTACCGGTAAATCAGCCAAACTTTCATAGTTAAAGTACTGTAAAAAATAATCGGTCGTTACATATAAGTTAGGATGTCCTGGGACATCCTTTTTTCCATCTACTTTGATTAATCCGCGCCAAACCAAAGTTTGCAGCGCACCCGCTGAGTTAACCCCTCTTAAGTCATCAATTTCAACTCGAGTAATCGGTTGTCGATACGCAATAATCGACAAGATTTCAAGTGCTGACTGACTTAAATTCTTAGATAGATCTTTTTGGAAAAATTTAGAAATAATATCTCCGCATTTCGGACTAGTGGTTAATTTATAAGTTTGATTGATGCAAATTAACTGCAAACCTGAATTTTCATCATTTTTCAATCGGTCCTTAAGATGATTAGCTAATTCTCTTAGGGCAGCTGGAGAAATTTCTAACAACTGTAGTAAATTCTCAGTTTCTAAACCATCATCCCCCGCTGCATAAAGTAAGGCTTCTAATTCTGCTTCTTTACTTGCCATTAATCTCAACTTTCTCTAACTCTAGATCACCAAAATCTCTATTTTGCTTTACTACAATTTTATGATCACGACATAATTCTAAAACTGCTAGGAATAAACCAATTACTTGATCAAGATCTTGAAAGTTTTTAATACAATCAAAAAAACTAGTCGATCTTTTCTTTTGTAACCTGTTTTTTAAAAAGCTTGTCATTTCTTCAATTGAAGTCTCGTGAACCTCAATTTTTCCAACTTGTGACTTTCTCAGTTTGAATCGCTCTAAAACTACTTTAAAAGTATTTGCAAGCTCATCACTTGTAATTTCTCCTAAAGGAAGTGGTTCAATCTCTTTTTTAGGGGAAACAGATGGATCCTTTGCCACTGTAATTGGCATTTCTTCATCTCTTTTTTTAAAGTATTCGGCAATTCTTTGAAAGACTGAGTACTGGACTAGTTGCTCAACAAGTTCAGTACGTGGATCTTCTTGATACTGATCTTCCTCAATAAAGTCATTTTTAGGAAGTAAATATTGAGACTTAATTCTAAGTAATGTTGACGCCATCACAAAATACTCTCCAGCAATTTGTAAGTCCAAAGTTTGCCAGCGAGCTAAATTAGCTAAATATTGTCCCGTAATTTTTGCAATTGGAATATCATAGATATCTATTTTTTGCGACCTAATTAAGTGTAAAAGTAAATCTAATGGTCCCGTAAAATTAGGAAGATCTAAAGTTAATTCATCAACATTATTCATCAGTTTTATTTTCCTTTAAATAATTTAATAAAGATGCCCAATTAGGTAAGGCAGTAATCATTTTATCAGGATAAAGATGCTTTAGGTCATTCATTACCAATTGCTTTGTTTTTTCATCACGCATTGTTGGATCAAGAGATAAATAGCGGATAATAATAAAATCTTTCTCTTCTTGAATACCAACAATACCGCGAGCATTACCATCTTGTTGATAGATAAGAACCTCGAATTGATTGGAATCGCTAGTATACAGTTTCATCTCTTCTTGCAGATTCTTAATATTTTTAAAATCTGGGAGATAAGATAAATATCCCATTACAGTTTTTTCGTAATCTTTTTTATATTTGCTGATCATAATAGTTAGGCACGTGGATGTGCTTGATTGTAAACCTCCAAAATATGTTTCTGCGTCAGATTAGTATAAATCTGCGTAGTTGTAATATCACTATGGCCCAATATTTCTTGAACCACTCTTAAATCCGCCCCATTTTCTAATAAATGAGTCGCAAAAGTATGTCTAAGAGTATGTGGTGTAACATTTTTGGTTATTCCGATAAGTTGACAATATTTTTTTATCTTTTGCCAAACAGCTTGTCTCGTCAATTGATGACCATGATTATTTAGGAAAATCACATCAGTAAATTGACCGCTTTTTAAGACTTGATTCTCTCGGACATCTTTTTGATATTTCTCTAACCATGATAAAGCAACTTCGGTAATCGGAACAAGACGTTCTTTTGATCCTTTACCAAGAACTCTAATAATTTTTAACTCACTGTGAATATCGCCAGTACGTAAATTAATTAACTCACTAACCCGCATTCCAGTTGCATAGAGTACTTCAAGCATAGCTCGATCTCTAATCCCCAAACGAGTATTAGTATCAGGAGCATCCAACAATTTAGTAACTTCTTCCTCACTAAGAGCTGTCGGCAATCTACGTTCGCTTTTAGGTGAATCAATTTTAACTAAAGGATCACGTTCAATTATATCTTGCCGCAAAAGCCATTGATAAAATTTTCGTAAGCTAGAGATCATTCTGCTGATTGAAGTTGTGGCTTTTCCCTTATCTTTTTGTGTTGCAAGAAAAGCATCAACTACTAGATAATCAACTTCCCAACTTGTTTCATTCTGATCTTCTAAATAACTTAAATATTCTTCTAAATCAGTTCGGTAAGAAACAATTGTATTGGGACTTAAGCCACGTTCTACTTGACTAAATCGTAAATAATCTTCTAAATTATCCTTCATTATCTGTGTCTGAGTCATCTTTTTCTACCAAGCTAATTGTTCCTGCATCTTTATCTTCAGTAATTAACCCATCCTTTAATAAATGTCCCAAGGCACGTTTAAAAGCTGATTTAGAAATACCAAAGTGATTTTTAATCTCTTGGGCATCACTCTTATCGTAAAATGGTAGAGTTTTTGTAGCTTCACGACGTAAACTTACTAAGATCATTTGTGCGTCATCGTCAATTTCTTCAAATCCACGAGGAAGAACACTTAAGTTCAATCTACCATATTGACTAACTCCAATTACACGTCCCTTAATCTTTTGACCTAGTCGTAATGGACGAAACATTTCAGACTTATGAACAAAGGCTAAGTAGTACTGATCAGTAATTACAAAGGAACCTACTTCATAATTTCTATAAACAGTTCCGGACATATTTTTATTCTCTAAATGTGCTGGGAAATTAGCAGCTAATTGCTCAAAGACGTTTTCTTCAGCCATTTTAGCCCAAATACGTTCTTTTTCATCAGTTTCAAGACGTACTAATAAGCGATCGTCTTTCTTTGGCCATTGATCCTTTTCAAGTGGAAGATCATCTAAAGATACAACAACATCTTTGTCGTTCAAACCAATATCTAAGAAAACACCCAAGTCACGGCGCACTTCTGTTACAGTTGCCCAACCATACTGATCTTTTTGAGCAAAAGGATAAAATTGTGTCATTTCTTTCTTTTTATCCTTATTTTCATAAATAAAGCCTTGTACTTCATCACCTAAATGGATTGGTTCATCTTGTGTAATTTCTATTTTCTTTAATTCAAAAGTTACCCCTTCAACCTGCACATAAAAAGCAGATTCATTTTCATCAGTAACTTTTCCTTTTCTTATTTCACCTAACATAATAGCGCCTCAATCCTTTTATTTTGTCTATCATCTTATAGTATAAGGAAAAAAAGACAAAAATAAAATAGCCAGCTTTCGCTGACTATTTTAATAAGCTATTTAATTCAGATTAAAGGTTAGTTGCTTCGCCTTGGTAAACAGCACCGCGACGAGCATCAACAGTAATCTTAGAACCATTCTTGATCTTTTCTACTGCATCAGTAGCACCAACGATAACTGGGATACCAAGTGAAAGACCAACAACAGCTGCGTGGCTAGTTAAACCAGAAGCTTCAACTACCATACCTGAAGCCTTCTTAATTGCTGGTAAGTAATCCTTATCAGTAGTCTTAGCAACTAAGATGTCACCATCTTGAACTTTGCTGTTAGCTTCTTCAGCAGAAGTTGCAACTACAGCTTTACCAATAACTGATTGTTCACCAACACCTAAACCTTTAACAAGTTGGGTACCGATTAATTGTAACTTCATCAAGTTAGTAGTACCAGTTTCGCCCAAAGGAACACCAGCAACGATAATTACTAAGTCGCCGTCTTTTGCAAGACCAGTTTCTTTAGCAAGTTCAGCTGCCTTTTCAAACATTTCTTCAGTAGACTTAGGCTTTTCAGTCAACATTGGCTTTACACCCCAAACAACACCTAATGAGTGTTGAATCTTGTCGTTGAAAGTCATAGCAATAATATCAGCGTTTGGACGGTACTTAGAAATCATACGTGCAGTGTAACCAGATTCAGTTGCTGCAATAATAGTCTTAACGCCCAATTCTTCAGCAGTTCTAACAACTGATTCACCGATAGCTTCAGTAACGTTTGAACCCTTGTATTCTTCGAATCTTTGAAGAGCTAACTTGTTACGCTTAGCAAGTTGCTTTTCAGTACGCATGTCGATTTCAGCCATAGCCTTAACAGCTTTAACTGGGTAAAGACCGTTTGCAGATTCACCTGAAAGCATAGTTGCGTCAGTACCATCAAGAACAGCGTTTGCAACGTCAGTAACTTCGGCACGAGTAGGACGTGGGTTTTCTTGCATTGAGTCAAGCATTTGAGTAGCAGTAATAACTGGCTTACCTAAAGCGTTACATCTCTTGATCAATTCTTTTTGTACAAATGGAACATTGATAAATGGAATTTCAACACCCATGTCACCACGAGCAACCATTAAACCATCAGAAACCTTTAAGATTTCGTCGATGTTGTCAATACCTTCTTGTGATTCAATCTTAGGGAAGATCTTTACGTATTCACAATGTGCTTCTTCAAGCAATTGACGAATGTCAAGAACATCTTGTGCTTTACGAACGAATGAAGCAAAGATGAAGTTGATACCTTCCTTCAAACCGAACTTAATATCGTTAGTATCTTTTTCAGTGATACCTGGGAGGCGGATTTCAACGCCAGGAGCGTTAACACCCTTCTTAGAACCGATTACACCAGTGTTTTGAGCTTCACAAACTAATTCTCTCTTAGCGTCATCTTTGTCCTTAATCAAAAGGTCAACTAAACCATCATCGATTAATACGTGACCACCAACGTGAGTATCGTCGTAAAGACCATCGTAGGTAACGTGGATCATGTCCTTGTTACCCTTCTTAGTGTCGTCCATAGAAATACGGATAGTGTCACCAGTGTTAATAGTGAACTTGCCGCCTTCTTGTTCAGTAGTTCTAATTTCGGCACCCTTAGTATCAAGAGCAATGCCAAGAAGTTTACCAGTCTTCTTTTCAACCTCACGAACCATGTTCATACGTGCACGGTGTTCTTCGTGGTCACCGTGTGAGAAGTTGAAACGGAATACGTTTGCACCTGCTTCAGCTAATTTAGTAATAGTCTCAACATCGTTTGAGGCTGGCCCTAAAGTACTAACAATTTTAGTTTTCTTCATCTTGAAAAAATCTCCTATAATACAAAATCAAAAACTACTTGGCTAAGTCTTTGTTTAATGAGTATAACGCATAATTACCGTGGTGTTTTGCATCAAACAAATCAAGAATATCATGGTGAGTAAGCTTGTTGTTTTCCATACCAACAGCTAAGCCGCCTTTACCTTCAAGTAATAACTTAACAGCGTAGGCACCCATTTCACTTGCTACTACACGGTCACGCATTGTTGGGCTTCCGCCACGTTGCATATGGCCCAATACATTAGCACGAGCGTCAAAGTCACCATATTTAAGAAGTTCATCCTTAAATTTTTCAGCGTCCATAACACCTTCAGCTAAAACAACGATTCCATGTTTCTTACCATTAGCAAATCCTTGCTTCAAGTTTTCAGCAATTTCCTTAATGTCATAAGGTTCTTCTGGAATAACAATTGCGTCAGCACCGGTAGCAACACCAACGTGCATTGCGATATCCCCACAATCACGACCCATAACATTTACAACAAATACACGTTGGTGACTTGTTGCAGTGTCACGAATCTTATCAATGGCTTCCATTGCAGTATTACATGCAGTGTCAAAACCAATTGTGTAATCAGTATAAGGAATATCGTTGTCAATTGAACCAGGAAGACCAATAGCATTATAGCCATGGCTTGTAAGCTTCAATGCACCGTGGTAAGAACCATCACCACCAATGACAACTAAAGCATCGATTCCGTGCTTCTTTAATTGTTCGATTCCCTTAAGTTGAACTTCTTCTTCCTTAAATTCTGGGAAACGAGCTGAATAAAGAAAAGTACCGCCGCGGCTAATTTTATCCGCAACTGTTTCAGAAGTCATTTGGAAAATATCACCAGCAACTAAACCAGCATATCCATAACGAATTCCACAAACTTCGATACCGTTTGCCAAAGCTGTACGAGTAACAGCTCTAATGGCAGCGTTCATACCAGGGGCATCTCCACCACTAGTTAAAATACCAATCCGTTTCATGAATTCACCTCTACGATTTTCTGTGTTTTACTCACATCGATTTTATCGTACCATTTTTTTTACTCAATGTCTTCAAAAAAAAGCCTATTTTTTCACTAATAATCCTTATAAAATAAATGTTTTCGCTTTCAACCTTATTAGGCTCTCTTTTGCTTGCTTTTAAAAAAATTGAATTAATCTTTAAAATTAACTTGCCGAGCATTAGAAAGTAGAAATTGAATTTTGTTAGGATTAAAACGATCACTTTGTGTCCTAACTTGAAGTAAATATATCTCATCAATCTTCAAGTTCTCACCTACTTTTTCCCAGACTTGAGGAAAAATAGTAAAGTCTTTTTCGCCACTAGTATCACTAAAAACAGCAAAAGCCATATTATCACCTTTTTTTGTGGTAATTGGTTTAACCTTCATTAACTTTCCAACTGCAATTCCTTGTTCATTACTCTCAAAAAATTGTAATCGTTTTGCATTAAACTTTCGAGCATATTTTTGAACCGCAATAATCGGATTAATGCCAGTACTAAAGCCCATAGCTTCAACTTCCATCGCTGATTTTTCAGCCGCAGTTGGCATTTTTTCTTCTTCTACTTTAGGCTCTAATGTTTCGAATAACGATAAATTTGAGCCTGCCATTTTTACACTCTCAACTAAATCTTTATTTATTTTTAACAGTTCATTTCTATTAGGAGCTAGTCGATCAAAAGTTCCAGCCTTGATTAAATTTTCGACCGCATCTGCACTCAGCAAATTATTATCTATTTTCCAGAGAAAATCAGTCATCGACTTAATTGGACGCTTAATTTCTAAAATTTGCTTCAATAAGTCGCTCCTTAGTCCCCGAATTGCCTTTAATCCAACTAAAATTTTTCCATTCTCTAATGAAAAATCTGCCTTACTATTTTCAATATCAGGTGGCAAAATCTTAATTCCAGCTTCCTGAGCTTGCGTTAGGTATTGAGCAATTTTATTTCGATTACCCATATTGCTGTTTAACAAAGCTAAATAAAAGGCTCCTGGATAATGCACTTTAAAATAAGCAAGCCAAAAAGCAATCTTACTGTAGGCAACGGCATGAGAACGATTAAATCCATAATTAGCAAACTGTGCAATGTAGTCATAAACTTTTTCAGCGGTTTCCTTTTTACGGCCTAATTTAATTGCACCTTCAATAAACTTAGCTCGTTCACGCTGAATTACATCCGCATTTTTCTTAGACATTGCACGTCTTAACAGATCAGCCTCTCCTAAAGAAAAACCTGCTAAAACTTGAGCTGTTTGCATAACTTGCTCTTGATAAACCAAAACCCCGTAGGTAGTGCCTAAAATTTTCTTTAAACTAGGGTCAGGATATTGAACCCTTTCCTTTCCATGTTTTCTATTGATGAAATGATCAATATTATTTATTGGACCAGGCCGGTATAAGGCATTAACTGCAACAATATCTTCAAAACTATCTGGATGAAGTTGTTCAAGGACACGCTTAATCCCATCAGATTCAAACTGAAACACTGCATCCGTGTCCCCGCGTTGAAACAAGGCAAGTGTTTCTTGATCATCCAGAGGAATGTGGTTAGGGTTTATGTTAATTCCATCCGCTCTTAAAGCTGCAACAATATTCCCTAAAATCGTTAAATTTCTTAATCCCAAGAAGTCAATCTTTAACAAGCCTAGTGATTCAACATTCAATTTTGTCTGTTGAGTTACGGGAATTCCTAGGGGACCTGCTTGAAGTCCTACGATTTCAGCCAGAGAATCATCAGTAATTACTAAACCAGCCGCATGAATTGAATAGTGCCTTGGTAAATTTTCTAAATGCTCGGCGGTCGCAAATAAAATTTTACTCAATTCATTCGTATTCACTAGTAGCTGCAATTCTTTTGATTTTTGATAGGCCTCAGCTAAGGTGATTTTTCCCTTAGAGTGCGGAATTGCATCTAACCAACGATAAGTTTCAACCTTATTTAATCCAAAAACACGACAAACATCTTTTAAAACCTGCTTTGCCGCTAAAGTACCAAACGTTAAAATCTGTGCTGCATGATTCATCCCGTACTTTTCAAACATGTACTTAATTACTTCATCCCGCCGATTGTCTGGAATATCTAAGTCGATATCAGGCATTTGCTGACGAGCCGGATTTAAGAAACGTTCAAACAGCAAATTATATTCAATTGGATCCACTTCAGTAATTCTAAGGGCATAAGAAACAAGAGAGCCAGCTGCTGATCCTCTCCCTGGACCTGTTGTAATATTGACACTATGTGCAAAATTCATTACATCCCACACAATAAGAAAATAATCATCAAATCCCATTTCATTAATTACTTGTAATTCATAATCAAGTCTTTTTTGATATTGAGCGGGAATTTGATTATTAAATCTTTTTGCAAGCCCCTCTTGAGCTAAAGCATGCAAATATTCTTTTGAAGTAGGAAACTTATTTTGTTTAAATTTTGGAAGTTGCGGATCTTGAAATTTGATTTCTGCAGTACAGATTTCTCCAATTTCTTCTGCATTCTTCAATGCATCTTCAATATCAAACTTCCGATAACTTACCTGCAATTCTTCACTATTTTTCAAATAGTGTGAACCAGCTTGTTTAGCCAACTGTTCTATATTTTCTAAATGAGTATTAGTTTTAATTGCTTGAAGTGTACGTCTTAAAAATTGCTCATTACGGTTAAGGTACTGTCCATCTTCTACAGCAGTTAGAGGTAAGCTAAATTGTGTAGCCAGTGAGCGAATATAATTTATATATTCTTGCTGTCCTGAATCCGCATAGACTCCCAAATACATGGAAGATGAGCTCGGAAGAGAATCTTGCAACTTTCGTAAATAATTTGCTCCCATTTTAGGATTATTAGCTTGCAACATTTTTAGTTCACTATGTAAATTGCTTGGAGTAATTAGAATTAAATGGCCGAGATATTTTTTTAAATCTTCGAAAGTTAAAATATTTTCTTTTTCGCCATTTTCAGTTAAAAGATTAACTGCACTAGATAAACGTAAAATATTTTTATATCCCTGGTCATCTTTTGCAATTACAATGAGATCATACTTATTAGCTTCATCAATTAAACCATTAATTCTAAGTTGCATCCCTAGTAAAGGTTTAATTCCGGTATCTTTTGCTGCCTTATAAAAATCGACCAGGCCATAAGTAATATTGATATCGGTTAAAGCAATCGCAGAATAGCCTTTTTTCTTAGCATTTTCAGCTAAGTTTTTAACTTTAGTTGGACTCTCAAGTAGAGTAAAACCGCTTAAATTTTGTAAACTAACCGCTCCCATATACTCACCCTTTCTGATAATTTAAGTATAGCAAATTCTATTATCTTCGCTTGCTAAAACATCTTATTTTTGCTAAGATACCTAGCGAAAGAAGGAGAAATTATGCGCTACATTATTACAGTGATTTGGTCATGCATTTTTTGCGAAATTATCGGTTTTATTGCTGCATCTCTAACTCAGATGCAATTTAATCCTATGCAATCTTTGATTATTGGCGCAGTCTTTGGCTTGCTCTTCGCAATTATTATTCCTGCCATTACTGCCAAAAGTCATAAAGACAAAAGTAAGTATAGTAAATTATAATTGAATTAAATTTGAATATTATAAAAAGCTGTTTCAATTAAGAAACAGCTTTTTTTCTTAGTAAAATTTATAATTCTTACTTGTATCTACTTTAATATCATCATGAGTTAAGTACTCACTAAACATTTGAACATAATCTTGGTCAAAGATCTTTTCAATTTTATCCATACTGTAAGCTGGGTAGAAACCTCCACCTAGAGCACGATAGTTGTTTACGGCTAACTTATAAACCTTGTCATCTTCAAGATCTTTACCATCTAAAGTCACCTTAGTCAATCTTTGACCCACTGGCTTAGATAAATCAGCTTCGTACTTAATAGGATAGAAAAGATCAAAATGATATAACATTGGTTTAGGTGTAATCCAACGATCGATAAATTTAATTTTACCATCTTTATCTTTTTCTAAAAAGCCAGCTGAATATTCAATGATTTCCTTTAATTCTTTTCCAGTAAGGTTAACAATGCAAAGTTGATTTGCGTATGGATAGTTAAGCAAAACTTCTCTCATGGTAACATTCTTTGAAAATCCATGAGCTGATTCTGACATAATTGCAGTAGCTGAAACATCTGCACCAGTAAACCAAAGCTGCATTTGCTGGATAAGGTTAATGAATGGAGCTCCCTCAATTCTCCCCTGAATTGCATTTTCAATTGGAGCAGGCTCAGATAAGTGAGCAATAGGTTGATCTAACCACTTTTGAGTCTCTTCATCAAGGCTCTTAACAATCTTTTCAATAGCTGGATCAGGGGCGTAATCTTTGCTGTCAATTAATTCAGTAGTCATCTCATTAATCTTGACCTTGCCTTTTTCATCCTTGTCAAAATCAATAACTACTTTACCAACCGCTTCTCCTCGATATCCGGGTTGAACAATTGCAGTATCCCGGGTAACTAAGTTTAAGCGACGATGTTGATGTCCAGTTAAAAAGACATCAATTTCAGGAATTTCAGTTAAAATCTTATATCCTTCGTTTTCACCAGTGTGGGGCTCAGTTGCTTCCCCAGTCAAAGGATCACTCTCAAAGCCACCATGATACATAGCACAAAGAATATCGACCTGTGGGCGCAATTTCTTAGCTAATTTAGAAAGTACATCATAACCAGAAACAAACTTTAATCCTTTGATATGATCTTCTGATTCCCAGTGAGAAATATATTGGGTAGTAATTCCCATAATTCCTATTTTTAGGCCAGCCTTTTCAATAATAGTGTATTCTTTACCAAAAAAAGGCACATTAGTTTCTGCATCTAAAACATTGTCATTAATAAACGGAGTACGGTTATTATCCACGTAATATGACAAGTAATCTAATCCATAATTAAAATCATGGTTCCCCAATGCACGTGCATCATAGCCTACTTCGTTATACGCTTCAGTAAATTTGCGTAATCCTTCCTCTTCAGGGAGCTTATGTGTAAAGCTAGCTAAAGGAGATCCTTGCAAACAATCTCCACTATCTGTAACTAAAACATTATTTGCGCCGTATTTTTCTTTTTCACTTTTTACAACACTGCTTACCCGGCTAAGTGAAATTGGTGCATCATAATTGTTTTTATCTTGATAATCAGTTGGCATTAAAAAGCCATGCGTATCACTTGAGTGTAAAATAACTAGTTTCATTAATACCTATTCCTTTAATCAAAAATTATATAAAAAAAGACACCCCAAGGTGTCTTTAATTAATCGTTATTTTGTTGCTTGTTTTCGTTAGCAACTTGACGGCCTTTGTAAAAGCCCTTTGGTGAAACGCGGTGGCTTAAACGGTATTCACCAGTAGTAGCATCGTAATGCATTGCTGGTGTGGTTAATTTAATATGACCACGACGTGAACGTTTCTTTTGCTTAGAAGTTTTTCTTGCAGGAACTGCCATTAGTTAGATCTCCTTTTTTATAGAATTGAGACTTGCGAACCTTTAAATAAACAAATTCACTAAATACTCACGTATTTCAATGATACAATCTAAGAGCTGATAAATCAAGTCCAATCTTATTTTGTAGCTTCAGAATTATTAACTTTTTTTAATTCAGCTATTTGTTTATCTCTAGATTCAATTTCACTCCGATATTTATTATCTAATTCTTTCTTCTGTTTTGCTAGTGCTTTTTTTACATCGGGAGAAACTTTTTCTCCTTTGCCAATCAAAAGTGATACTAAAGCACCTAATAGAAGCATAATCACTAAGACGATGATTAAAGGCATTTTAGGTTGGAAAAAGCCAAAATTAATCGCTACAGGTTCAGTATTTAGGCATGCAAAAATCACAAGCACTAAAACGATAATTAGTCCAATTACTAAATTTCTTTGCTTATTCATCATTCTTCCCTACTTTCTGCTAGCAAACTTTAGACTTGCCCAGTCACCAATACGAGGGAAAATTTGGTAAAGCTTTGCTAAGGTAGCTAAGCTTAGAGGTAAATTCAATTCACGACGATTAGAGCCAAAGAAGTGGACTACCTGCCAAGCTACATCATCTGGATCAAGCATGAAACGTTGAACATTATTCACGTAAGAACCACTTTCATCAGCAATATTAAAGAAATTAGTATAAACTGGTCCAGGATTTACTGTCATGACCTTAACACCAAAAGGTTTCAATTCTAGACGTAAAACGTTTGAAAATTGAATAATAGCCGCCTTAGTAGCACTATAAGCTGCAGTCTTAGTAGTTGGTACAATTCCAGCAATTGAGCCAAAATTAATAATTTGCCCTTGCTTTTGATCGATCATGACGCGCGCAACAAGACGAGTGAAATACATCAAGCCTAAAACATTGGTTTGAAACATTTCAGTCACCACTTGAGGTGAAGTCTCTAAAAACTCTTTAAAGACACCAAAACCTGCTGCGTTGACAAGATAATCAATATGGTCAACATGACTAACAATTTCATTAAAGGCACGATCAATTTGATCAGCTTTGCTAATATCTGTTGGAAATACATATACTTCATTTCCAGAAAGCTGACGTGCTTCGTTTGCAATTTCTTCTAACTTATCTTGATGACGTGCCATCAAAATAACTGTTGCACCACGACTTGCACTTTCTAAAGCAATTGAGCGTCCAATACCACTAGAAGCTCCTGTAACTACTACGACTTTATCCCTTAATGAATTACTCATATTATTATCCCCTCAATGTGATTTCAAAATTATCTAAATCATTAGCTAAGTGAGTATGTTTAAAAATCTTTCTAGCATCATGTTCTAATTGTCTACCAGCTCTTCCAGTATAGCGAGCAGAAATGTGAGTTAAATAAAGCTCTCCAACATTATGATCTCGAGCAACTCGAGCTGCATCCAAACAAGTTGAATGGAAGTAGCGATGGGCCATTTTTTCTTCTCCACCATCAAATGTTGATTCATGAACTAGAACATCAGCGTTATCTGCTAATTCACCAATATTTTTTGTTGGCCGAGTATCATAAATAATTGTCACAATTCGTCCTGGACGCTCTTCTCCAAGAAAATCACGTCCATCTAGTTTTTGACCATCACTTAATGTGATTATTTTTCCGGCCTTTAATTGACCAAGAAGCGGTCCATTAGGCACATTGTATTCTGCCACTTTATCCATTAATAATTCACCTGGACGTGGCTTTTCAACTACACGAAAGCCAAAACTCGGTACTCGGTGATCTAAACGAGCTGTGTAGACCGCAAAAATATCATTTTCAAAAATTAAGCCATCTTCTTTTAAAACCACATACTTAATCGGATATGATACGCGAGTTTTAGAAACTCTGAGAGAAGTTTGTACAAATTGTTCAATACCAGCTGGTCCATAAATTGTTAGTGGACCACCATCGCCTTGAAAAGAACGAGATGAGAGAAAACCTGGAAGTCCAAAAATATGGTCACCATGAGTATGTGAAATAAAGATTCGCGTTACTTTTCTAGGTCTAATGTTAGTCTTTAAAATTTGATGTTGTGTGGCTTCTCCCACATCAAATAGCCATACTTCATTTAATTCATCTAATAATTTTAGTGCGGTACAAGAAACATTTCTACTTTTTGATGGTTGTCCCGCACTTGTTCCTAAAAATTGTATTTCCATGAAAACCCTATTTCTAATATTTTCCTTCAGTAACTAAAACTTTAGTTATATAGGCACTATAAAATTTCGATCCTTCTGGAGTTGGATGTGTATGATCATCGTAGAACCAATCTTGATGACTACCAGCAAATTCATGCCACTTAATAATGGTTAAGTTTGGATATTTTTTCGTTGCTGCATCTAGTTCACCATTAACTTGATCTTGCCAATCACGTGTTGGCACATGAGTGTTAATCCAAAAAACATGTCTCTTTGGGCCAATAATCTGCATTAAGTGATCAAGTTCTTGAGGTTGAAAGGCTCCGTTTGTACCTAAGCCAATTAACACATTATCATTTAAAGCACCCTTTGCCTTGTATTGTTCAAAAAGTGGAATAGTATCACCCAATTGTCTAGAAACTGCTGCATCAATGATTAAATGTGGCATCAATTTTTGTAAGTTTTGGCTAGATCCAGCCATTACTGAATCTCCAATGGCAGTCACCTGAATTTTTTGTGCTAGTTGTAAATCAACTTGAGAAATTCCGTATTTTTCAAAGTCTTTATTTACCGGTTTGGTAACTGCCGCTTTCTTAGCTTGTTTTATAAGATCAGCTCTTGAAGTTGGTGCTTTTTTCTTTCTAGACTGAGCTTCTTTAATTAGTTTCTGATTATTCTTTAGTTGTTTACTACGATTTGATTTAATCTGTTTAGCTAGTTGAGAGTGATTAGGATTTTCCGCTTTGACAGTTGGCGCTTTTAAAATTCCAAAACTACCTAGAATAAAAACTATTATCCCTGTTGCGAAAAGTATCTTTGCTTGATAGTGTTTTGCTCGTAAATTTAAGGCCTTAGTTAAGAATTGACGAACCTTTTCCCAATCAATTCGACCAAATGGTTTTTCAATAAAACGATAACTAAGTTCAGCAATTATCAAAATTAAAATAACTTCGATTGAATGATACAAAACCACATGATCGGCAATATCTTTAACCTTATCTTCAAAGAAAATCATTACTGGAAATTGATACAAGTAAATTCCATATGAACGTGACCCAATCCATTTAAATACTGGATTAGTTAACCACTTGTTCCAGCTACTGCCTGGATGAGCAATGATTCCAACAAAAATCGTTGTTACTAGTGAAAATAAGAACATCCCTCCGCGATAAGCAAATGCTTTTTGCGGATTAAAAATTGGACTCGTTGCCATTAGTAAGATAGCTACTAATGATATAGCTCCCACAATATTTAATAGCCAATGATCTCTTTTTTCTAGATTTGCATTTAACTTCCAAGTTGGCCAAAAAACTGCTAGCATTGCCCCCAAACCTAGAGAGAAGAATCTTGTATCCGTCCCATAGTAAATTCTACTTGTATCAACACCTGGTTTAAATAAAAATGCCATCTCTAAAGCAGAAAATAAAGTTAAGGCTGTAATAATCCAAAAAATTGTTTTTTTCTTTTTAGCGAACTTAACTAGCAAAAAGATTATTAGAGGCCAAATAATGTAAAATTGACCTTCAATTGACATGGTCCATAAATGAACAAATGGCGATTCATTAGCTGCAAATCGTTCAAAATAACTTTGTCCATTCTTTATCTGCCAAAAGTTATAGACGTTCAGTAAATTAGTAACGACTATTTGATTCAACTTCGCTAGAAGATTCTGCTGAAAAAGTAAGATATAGGCACTACATCCCCACAACAGTGTAATCATTTGAGGGTATAACTTTTTGATTCGCCTGATGTAGAAAGATTTGAAATTATACTCTCCCCGCTCCTCATAGGCATGAAACATATGGTCTGTAACTAAATAACCCGATAATACTAAAAATATCGGTACTCCTAAATATCCACCCATAAACTGGTTTGGATTAAGGTGATATAGAATTACTCCAATAACGGCTAGAGCACGAAGTCCGGCATAACCTGTAATAAAGCGGTTCTTTTTATTCAAAAGTCTTACTCCCAACTTTTTCAAATTTTCTAATCTACAAATTCAAAAGTAAAGTCAGCTATTGAAACATCGTCGCCAGTTACTGCTCCATTTTCTCTTAAAGCTTCATCTACACCCAAGCGCTTTAATTTACGAGCTAGAAGCATAATTCCATCAGTATGGTCAAGGTTAGTTCTTTGAACAAGACGCTCTAGCTTATTGCCTGTAACAACAAAGCTGTGTTCGCCTGTTCTTTCAACCTTAAAGCCTTCATCTTCTGGTTTCTTATAAACATATTCTTTTTCGGCAACTTTAATTTCTGCTGGTTTTTCAGCTTCTTCTTTAGCAACTTCTTCAACAAGATCTGCGGTCTTACCCATTAGTTCACTAACACCTTTATGGGTAACACTAGAAATAGGATAGACAGTTTTATCTCCTAGTTTCTTCTTAAATTCCGCAAATTTTTCTTCACTACCAGGAATATCCATTTGTGTTGCTACAATAATTTCTTTCTTGGTAGTTAAATCCTTAGTGTAGCCTGCTAATTCCTTACGAATTGTCTCATAGTCTTCATAAGCATTACGGCCATTGTTTGGATCCATTGAAACTAAGTGCAGAATTACTTTTGTACGTTCAACATGACGCAAGAATTGAATTCCAAGTCCAACACCTTTTGAAGCACCTTCAATTAATCCTGGCAAGTCAGCCATTGAAAAATCACGACCATCTGGAAGAACAACCATTCCTAAGTTAGGAGTTAAAGTTGTAAATTCATAAGCGGCAATCTTTGGCTTAGCCTTAGTTACAACAGATAACAAGGTTGACTTACCAACAGATGGGAATCCTACTAGCCCGACATCAGCTAAGACCTTTAATTCCAAACGTAAAGTACGGAATTCTCCTGGTTCACCATTTTCAGCAATTTCTGGAGCAGTTCTTGTTGGAGTGGCAAAGTGAATATTACCTCTACCGCCTTTTCCTCCGTGAGCTACTACCAATTCTTGACCATTTTCAACTAAGTCGCCCAAAAGCTCGCCAGTATTAAAATCATAGACACTTGTTCCCATTGGAACTTTTAGTCTTACATCTTTAGCTCCACGACCATATTGTGATTTAATACGACCATTTTCACCGTTATCTGCCTTAAACTTACGTCTAAAGCGGAAATCCATTAAGGTTCTTAAGCCGGAGTCAGCAACTAAAATAATACTGCCTCCGCGGCCACCATCTCCACCGGCTGGTCCACCAAGTGGAACATATTTTTCATGTCGAAAAGCAACGGCACCGTCGCCGCCCTTTCCTGCTTGTACATCTATTTTTGTTTGGTCGACAAACATTATGTGTGCCTCCTTTATATATCAATTTATAATTAAAAATTTCCTTAAAGTTTCTTAACTATAATACCATATCAAGCCCCATTAAATCAGGTCTTTTATTGGTTAATTTATAAACTCAATTTTACAGTTTGTGCTTGTGGAAGAGTTAGACCAGCTTCTCTTAATTCATCCACTGATGCTTCTTTAATTTTCTTTAAAGAACCAAACTTTCTTAGGAGCTTATTTCTAGATTTAGGCCCAATACCCTTAATTTCATCTAATTTACTTGAAAGAGCATTTTTGGCATGAGTTCTTCTATGAAAAGTAATTGCAAAGCGGTGAACTTCATCCTGAATTCTGGTCATTAAGTAAAATCCCTCAGATTTTGGATCTAAAGGAATTAGCTTTAATTCTTCTCCCTTCGTAGGATCACCAAAAATCAAGTGATTAGTTCGGTGATGATCATCCTTTACCATTCCGGCGACAGGAATATTTACATTCAATTCATTTCTTAACACATCCAAACAAGCTTCAACTTGAATCTGACCACCATCCATTAAAATAAGATCTGGCATTTTTTTATGTTCTTTTAAAAGTCGACTGTATCGTCTTCTAACTACTTCACGGGTGTTTCCTACCTCATCAGCCGCATTTTGATGTTCAACCTCACCCTTTAATTTGTATTTACGATATTCATGTTTATCAGCTTCACCATCAGTAAATACTACCAACGCAGAAACCGGGTCAGCTCCCTGAATATGAGAGTGGTCAAAACTTTCAATTCTATGTCCATATGGCAGCCCTAAAGCGTCAAAAATTTCTTTTTGTGCACCCTTAGTTTTACGATTGCCTAGTTCTAAGAGTCGGAATTTTTCATCTAGTTTCAACTTAGCATTGTCATGAGCCATTTCTAACAAGGCTTTCTTTTGACCACGTTGTGGTGTCCTTACTGGTACCGTTAGTACTTCAGATAAAGATTCATTATCAATTCCAGCTGGTACTAACACTTCTTTTGGTAAGACGCGATTGCGCTGTCCATAAAACTGAGCAATAAAAGAAACAAAGGCATCTTGTGGATCATTGGCATCAGTTAGAGGAAATAGTCTTGTTTCACGACGTAATAACTTAGCCTGTCTTAAAAAGAAAATTTGGATTGAAATCCAAGACTTATCAACGTAAAAATTAAAGATGTCGCGCTGAGTATGATCATTAGAAATAATCTTTTGTTTCTCAACAGTTTGTTCAATATATTTCAATTGATCCCTAATTTCAGCAGCACGTTCAAATTCTAGATCCATTGAAGCTTGCGTCATTTTTTCTGTCAGATCTTGCTTAACTTGTGCGATATCTCCATTTAAAAATCGCTTTATTTTTCTAATCTGAGCATCATAGGTGCTCTTTGGCACTTCCTTAAAGCAAGCTCCCAGACATTGCCCCATGTGATAATAAAGACAGGGCCGGCCTTGATGACCTGTACATCTTCTTAGAGGCCAGACTTTTTGAATAAATTTCAAAGTTGCTTGTGCTGCATAAACATTTGGATATGGTCCAAAATAATAACCATGATCCTTATGAACAACTGATGTTAAACGTGTTTGCGGATCACGTTCATTAGTAATTTCAATGTAAGGATAGCCTGTACCTTGCTTTAATTGGACATTATAGTAAGGCTGATATTTTTTGATTAGTGTAATTTCTAACAGAAAAGATTCCTTGTCAGATGAGACAGTAATGATATCAAAATCACGTATTTCACGTACAAGTTCAGCACGTCTTCCCACTTGCTTACTTTTAAAATAGGAACGAACGCGGTTCTTTAAGTTCTTAGACTTTCCCACATAAATCACATTGCCGTTAACATCTTTCATCAAGTAGCAACCTGGCTTATCGGGCAAAAGCTTTAATTTATTTTCAATATGTTCCGTTGCCATAAATTATTTTTCCTTCCTATTAAAATTCCCATAGTATTTTATCACGTTCCTTCTTAAAACCAAGTAAGATGACTTTTTTGTTTACTCAATCCTTCATTTTCTTATAGAATAGTAAATAGCCAAAAAGAAAGGTCTCAAATAATGAAAAATATTTATTTTAATCATGATGGAAACATCGATGATTTAGTTTCACTTCTTTTACTCTTACAAGCGCCTGATATTAAACTCATTGGGATTAGTGCTATTGATGGTGATGGATATATTGATCCTTCAGTAGAAGCTTGTCGAAAAATGGTTGATAAATTCAATTTACGTGGCGATAAATTAGAAGTTGCTCGCTCTAATTCACGTGCTGTTCATCAATTTCCTAAAGAGTGGCGGATGGCAACATACTCATTTAACTACTTTCCAATTTTAAATGAGAGAGGTGAAATCAAGACCCCAGAAGCTGCTTTACCTGCTCACCTAGATATGATCGATAAAATTAAAAAAGCAGATGGACCAGTTACCTTAGTAATGACTGGCCCAATTACTGATTTAGCTCGAGCATTAGACGAAGATGCTTCAATTCAATCAAAAATTGAAAAAGTCTACTGGATGGGTGGCTCTCTAGACGGACATGGAAATGTAGTCAGCGTGGATGCCGACGGCACTCAAGAATGGAATGCTTTTTGGGATCCAGATGCAGTGAAAAGAGTTCTAGATTCAGATCTTGAAATTCAAATGGTTGGATTAGAAAGCACCGAAGAACTTCCCTTAACTGATGAACTTCGCCAGCACTGGGCTAGTTTAAGAAAGTATCCAGCTATTGACTTAGTTGGTTTAGGATACAGCTTAATTATTTCTGTTCCAAATGCAGAGCTATATTTGTGGGACGTTTTAACTACCATGTCAGCTCTCTACCCTGAACTTGTTGAGACACGTCAAGTAAAAGCAAATGTTATTACATCAGGATTGGCAAGTGGCCGTATGTTTATCGATCCTAACGGAAAAGAAATTACTGAAGTAACAAAAGCAGATAAAGATTTATTCTTTAAGAAAGTAGATAAAATTTTAGAAAGACAATAAATATATAAATGACAATTTGGTTAACACACTTTATCGAAAATTTCGGCTATCTTGCCATTATTCTTTTAATTGCCGTTGAAAATATTTTTCCACCTATTCCTTCAGAGGTGATTTTGACCCTTGGAGGATTCTTAGTTAGTGGAACTAAATTAACTCTAATCGGAGTTATCCTAGCTTCAACTTTAGGATCAATTATTGGTGCGATTATTTTGTTTTCAATAAGTCGTAACCTGACGCTACCACGATTTGAAAAATTACTTGAAACTAAATTATTTAAACTTTTAGGATTTAAAAAAGATGATGCCCAAAAAGCCATCAATTGGTTCGACAAACATGGAATTGGCGCCATTTTTTATGGACGTTGCATCCCTGTCGTTAGAAGTTTAATTTCAATTCCTGCAGGTATTGCACATGTCGGCTGGACTAAATTTCTAGTCTTGACTACTTTAGGTAGTTTAGTTTGGAATAGTGTATTAGTTGGTTTAGGACACTATATGGGAAAAAATTGGCAAGTCGTAGTTAAAATCTTTGATGATTATACCCTTATAATTATTGCCCTTTTACTAATCCTATTTATTTATTTTGGAATTAAATGGTACAAAACTCGAATTAAGAAGTAAAATTTTGCTATAGACTGGTTGGCGGACTGGAAGTTCGCCAACCTTTTTTGTTATAATCAAGTATATGTTAAAGTAACAATTACATTTTTGTTAATGAGGTATAAAAATGCTATTTCCCTACGAAAAAAATTTTAATCAATGGTGCAGTAGTCAAAATCTTGCGCCGCGAACAATTACTTCAATTAATCAATCGATCTATTATTTTTGGAACTATTTTTTACAAAATTCAAATTTAGAACCTAAAGTTAGTAATGTTTCTGCTCAAGATATCCGCGCCTTTATTGACCACTTAGAGCAAGATCAAAATAAAACAATTAGTACGATTAATAAGTATGTTACCCATTTAAAAAAATATTTTTCTTTTCTCTATGACCATCAATTAGTTAAAAATTATCTTTTTACCGATTTACATGGCTATACTTTTGATCGAACTCCGCATATTTGTATTGATTGGATTGATCAGATTGATGAAATTATAACTTGGCCTGAAATTAGTCTTGATTGTAAAAAAGTTCTAATTTTGATTGCTCACGGCTTTGACCCAAAACAATTTCTTAATTTAAGTAAGGCTAATATTTCAAGTATTAAAAATTCAAACTATCTCTCTATTCTCCTGACTAATACTGAAGAAAATCCTCTTATTTTTCAAACAAAGACCGGTAAACAAATCTCTGCCTTAACCTCTTTAACTAGAAAAATTGCTCCAGACAAGGATATTTTAAATTTTGATCTTACCCCAGGGAAACTTCGCCTTTCTTACATTTACTATAAAGTAAATGACCCCAGCCTCTCTGATTTGAAATTAATGGAAATCCTACACTGTAATCGTAAGAGTTTAACTTATTATCGTAATCAACTAGATAAGCTTAAACTTGCTCCCTTTACACCAAAAAGAACGGTTTAAAAACCGTTCTTTTTTCTTATTCATTAAATTTAATACCAAGCTGGCTTATCACCGTCAGTTCCAGGCTTATCTAAACCAACATTGCTTTTAAGATCCTCTTCCGGATTTTCAATTATATTAACTATATAGTCAGCTACGCTCAAGCGAGATACCTCAGTTCCTTTAAATGGAGTTTGAGCACCAACAGTCTTTTCGTAATTTACTTCATCTTTATTAGTTAACCAAGCTGGTCTAATAATAGTGTAATCCAAATCACTTTCTGTAATCTTATCAGCTGCTGCTCTATAAGTGGTTAAGTAAGAACCTAAAACATTCTTATTCCATTCACCAAATTTTCCTGGTACTTCATTATAGATTCCTAGAGAAGAAACCCAAATTAAGCGCTTAATGCCATTTGCATCCATTGCTTTAACAACAGTTTCGGCTTGATCTTCAATGTTTGCCCCAGCTAAGTTTGCGTAAACTAGGTCAACACCCGCTAATGCTGCCTTTAATTCATTAAAGTTGCTTGCATCACCCTTGATTATCTCTTCTCGACTTTCATCAACTTGATGTAATTTATTAGGATGACGCAAATATAAAACCATATCTACATCCGTCTTCTTTAATAGCATTGATTCAACTAATTGAGCAATTTGACCAGCAGCACCTAAAATAGCAATCTTTGTCATTTTTATTTTCCTCGCATCACAAAATCAATAATTTTAATGAAAAGTTCTACATATTTATTTGACTACAGTGCAAATTTGAATAATCTCAGTCATGATTTTCTCCTTACCTAGCTATCCTCACTTACAATTTCATAGTATTACTTATTATTAATAAGTCAACTACTTAAGATCAATTTTATTATCTTTTTTGAATATTTCGTATAGATTTACTATGCGAAAGCACTACAATAGATAAAGGAGAACATTATTAGATAGAGAGGTAAAAATATGACTAATAAAAGTTCCGTACCTAAGAAACTTTCCTTTATATCTATCTATTTCTTAGGTATTAATGCAGTCATTGGATCAGGGACATTCCTGCTACCTTCTGTAATTTATCGTTACATGAACTTAACAGCTATTCTTGTTCTTCTCTGTACTGCTGTCACTGTCAGCATGATTGCTTTATGCTATGCTGACTTATCCAGCCGTTTCACACAATCAGGAGCCGCTTGGCTTTATTCATATAATGCTTTTGGGCGTTTTTCGGGTTATGAACTAGGTATTTTTACTTGGTTTTTAGGATGTACAACTCTTTCTGCTGAAGTAGTTGCTTTATTAACCATTCTAAAGAGTTTTCTACCTATTTTTAAAAATAATGCAGTCTACATTAGTGGAGTTATCTTCTTAATTTTACTGTTTTCAATTATTAATTTCTTTGGTAGATCTTGGGTAAAAATTGTTAATAACATTTCAGCTGCAGCTAAGATTATTACATTACTTGTCTTCATTATTGTGGGAGCCTTCTTCATTAAGAAAGCTCACTTTACTCCGGTAATTCCACATGCAGCTTTAACCGGTGTTGGCCCATTCTTTAAGCATTTTGGGGCTGCCTTCACACCAATTTTTTATTTATTTACGGGATTTTCTTTTATTCCAATTGCCGCAAAGCAAATGAATAATCCAGAGAAGAATATTCCACGCGTTTTAATTGCAGTAATGACTAGTGTAACAATTCTAGATTGCTTGATGCTTTTAGTTGCAATTGGTTTAAGTGGGCAAAAACTAGGAGGCTATTCTAATCCATTAGCAAGTGCCCTAAAGACTGGTGTTGGCCAATGGGGTTTTGCTTTTATGATTGTCGGAATGTTAATTTCAATCTTTGGAGTTGCCTTCAGTGCTTCATTTAATACTCCTTCACTTATTGCATCCCTTGCTACCGAACACGGGATGCTTCCTAAATGGATTGGTAAGAAAAATAAACATGATGCTCCTTGGGTTGGTATTATTTTTACCGCTGTTCTTTCAGGAGCATTAGCTACTCAAAGTTACCTATTCCTTGTTTCCTGCACAGTTTTAGCATCCTTTGTTCAATATGTGCCATCAATTTTAGCAGTCATTAAATTTAAGCATAGTAATGAATACCCAACACACGGTTTTTCACTACCTGGAAAATACACTATTCCAATTATTGCTTTGATTATTTCTTGTTATATGGTTACTAACTTTACTCCTAAGACACTACTCTTAGGGGCTGTAGTTGCAGTGATTGCCGCTGCTTGCTACTTCTTTATTGATAAGGATGAAAAGTTAGAAAAAGAACACGAAGACTTTTTAGCTAAATTAAGACGGAAAAACTAAAAAAGTAAGCTGCTTATAAGATGCAGCTTACTTTTTTTAGTTAAGGTTATAGGGTATAATTCACTTATCTTAATTCAAAGGAGCTAAAGATAGATATGGGTTTAACTTTTGAAAAAAATAATCAATTAGAAAAAATGCTTGATAAATTTGCTATCTTGCCAGATGATCCTAAAAAGAAAAAAGCTCAAAATAGCAAAGATAAGGACAAAAATAAAGATAAATAATAAAAGAGGTCGAAACAATTATAGTTCCGACCTCTTTTATTGTCTATTAGTTTCTTTTCTTTAATTTTTTACTCCAAATTACTGCACCACTTACGGCTGCAATTAATGCACCGCAAATTATTACAAATGGATTAGTAGCCTTAGCCACAGTTTCTGGTAAGCGAGTAGCAACAGAAATTGGATTTGAACTCTTGTCCTTATCCTTTGAGTTACTTACAACACTAACATTTTTTTCAGTAACAGTAGTTGATCCTAAATCCTTCACAACTACATCTTTGTTAGCTTTAGAACTGGATTTTGCTGCTTGATCTTTATCAGCTTTATCTACAGTAGTTGTCTTTTCAGTATCATTCTCAGTGTCTTTGGCAGAAGTCTTAGCTTCACTTTCTACTTGTGAGCTCTTAGCAGTTGACTTTGATGCTACCGCAGCTGAAGAGTTTTTATCTGAAGAAGTAGTAGTTGTATTTTCACTACTTTGACTAGCTGCACCATCTTTAACTGTTACGTAAACTGCTAATCTTGATCTAGATCCATCTGGGAAAGTAACATAGACTGTTCCGTAACTAGTTCCGGCCTTATTAACTTCAGGTTTATTATCCCAAGCAGCTACTGTTCCAGCTGGAACCTGACTCCAATTAGAAATACCACTTGTTGCATCAGGTAAAACACCCTTAGTAGTAGTTAAAGCTTGTACAGTTAAGGGGTTAGTATAAGCTTGTAAATTCTTATGTTCTTCAAGTTGAGTTTGATAAGTCTTGGCTTGATCAGTAGTTGCGGTACTACTATCAGTACTTGCTGCAAAAGCAGTTCCACCTATACTCAAAGATGCTAACATTGCAGCTGCACCTAAACTTGTAATGATACTTCTCTTCTTAACTTTTCTCATCATAATTCACGCTCCTGAGCAAGGTAAGCTATACTTAAGCTTGCTGTTTTATTTACTTTTATTATACCGTAGTTTTACAAAAATGTTACAAATTAAGACTTTTTTTACATTCTTTGTAATATTTTAAGAAATACGCATTATTAGCGCTTTCACAATTATTTATATCATAGGCATTTTAAAAACAAAAAACATATGCTTAAAAACTTAATTATGATGGGAAAGTTATCAGCTGGCTAAATAAGTCAAAGCAACCTGTAATTGAGTCAGATCGTTAAGTGTAGCTGGGATATCGTCTTGATCTACCACTTGGTAAATTTCTAAGGTCTCTTCATCAAATTCGAAACCAGCTCCAATTACAATATTCATTGCTTCTTCAAGTAAATCTATATTTTCTTGACCAGGATCAAGTTTAAATAAAGTCCCTCCATCATCAGTAATGCGGTAATAATTGTCTTCTTTTTCAATCCAGCAATATACTAAGTCCCCATATGCACCAATTAAGGGTGTTGCTACCTCAATATCTGAACCAGCTTTTATAAAATGAATATTTTCTTTTAACCAATTCATGGCATTTTGCCCAATTAACTCTATTTCAGAATTTTTCATAGTTCTCTCCTTGTTTTTATTCAAATTATAACTTAATTAGGCAAAAAAAAAGAAGCTTCTGCTTTCAGCTTCTTCTCTTGTAATTAAATTATCTATGGATTTGGGCAAATTCAACTACACGATTTAATAATTGAGTAAAGTTGTTTACTTCATTTCTAAGATCGCGAGCATTAATATAGTCACGTGTTAGTTCTCCGCGATCATCTAATAATACACCAAATTCACTAGCTAAACGTGCCACATCACTGGCAATACTTGCGAAACTCCCAATATTATCATCAATCATTTGTGCCGTAAATACGCGATCATTCAAGGCATAGGTTCCGTTAGGATAAACAACTAAATAAAAGTGAATAGTATCGTTCAAGCCATCAACCACATTAGTTGAAACACGATATTCATTATCATCAACCGGCTCAATTGAAAATGCCGAACTGATGCCATTATCTTCTCTAAAAGATTTCATTAAAACGTCTTCAAGATCATACATAGAAACTGACCTCCAACATCTTTATCTAAAAATAAATTTAACAAATTAATTCACTACATATCTATTATATCTTTTCTAGAAAAAATATGTTCTTTGAACTCTCAAACTTGAAAAATAATATATTAATTTCCAAATCCCTTCTTATCAATACTTAATTTTACTGTTTTATATTAATAATTTTGGTTATAATAAAAGAAGTTTTAAATGGAGGAAATTAATTTGAAAAAGTTAATCGTTGGTGCTTTAAGTTGTAGTCTTTTATTACTTGCGGGTTGTCGTAACAATTTGGTTGAGCCAAAACATAGATCTTCTGCAGCAGACTATGCCATTATTCAGTCTTCTCATAAGCAACCTCATAAAAAAGTTGAAAAAGAGAAACCTAAAAATAAAGAAGATAAAAAGGAAAAAGCAGATAAAACTGAGCAGAAAAAAGCTGAAGACACTAAGATGGATGATCAACTAGATAGTCTCCAAAATAAAGAAGAGCAATCTAGTTCTGAAAGCCAAAGCTCTAGTTCATCAAGTATTTCTACACCTACTCAACGTAGTGAACATAAAGTAAGCAGTACTCTACCAAAATCCAACTTTGGTACATCTTCCTATACTGTTCCACGCCGCAATTATAGTTATTATAATCCTCAACCTAACTATTACTTTGATAACAGCTGGACTACTAACAGTAATGCAAATGCAACTACTCAAAGTTCTGCTACAAGTAGTTCAAACTCTGAGAATTCAAACACTTCATCATCTTCTACTGCTTCATCTGAATCTTCTTCAAGTTCAAGTAAGGAAACAGAAACGCCAGCTAGTCAAAATAATGAATCTGAATCAACTAGCTCAACTGAAAATACTCAAGACTAATAGAAAAGACATTCAATCGAATGTCTTTTTTTAATAAGTTTGATCTCTATCTCCATCTAAGATATGTTCACTTAACTTTTCATCGAAAAAGATTGGTAAATCATGATCAAAGTTATATGCTAATTTTGATTTTTTTATTTCTTCCCTTGTCATCCAAGTTAAATCTCCTTCATCAGAAGCTTTTAATGTACCAGTAAACTTAGTAGCTACATAGAAAAAGACAAGATAGCGTTCATCATTATGGTCAAAAAATTGCTTTACTCCAACTAAACGCGGATCCTTAATTTCTAATCCCGTCTCTTCTTTTATTTCTCTAACCACTGAATCATGAAAAGCTTCATGAGATTCGACATGGCCACCTGGAAAAGTTAAACCGGGCCAAACCGGATCAGTTCTATTTAGAACTAAAATTTTGTCTTTATCTTTTATCATACACATATTAGTTAACGTTACAGCTTCTGATCTTTTCATTTCTTCTCCATTTTACATAATTTTAATTATATTATTTCTATAGTTTATAATTGTTTAAGTTTTATTTTACTGCTGTTAATTCATTTCTCTAAGTAAATTTTATTAGTATAATTGAATTAAATAGACTAAAGTTTTTCAAAGGAATTTAGATATGACATTACAAATCAATACCAGAGTAGACTCAATTACCTGGCCTCTTAATCAAAATTTGACCAATCAAGAAATAATCTCTCAATTGGAACTTACAGTTACAGAAAATGGCCATCTTATTTCAAATGATAATCTTAGTATAAATAAAAAGGCGGTTAACCGGTCTGAAGCAGGAGTATATCCTGTAATTATCACTGCAATTGGTACTAATAATGAATATGCGACCAAGAAAATTCAAGCCTGGGTAACGGATAAAAATAATGTAGTTGATTCTTCTCCTACTCCTCAACCAGCTCCAGCAAAACCAGCACAATATACTTCTTCTCCTAATAAACCTACTAGTCCTAAAAAGAAAAGCAAGAAAAAGATAGTATATATTGTTCTTGGAGTGCTTGTTTTATTAATTGCCATCATCTTTGGTATTTCAGCTTGCCAGGCTCATAATGATACGGTTCAAAATGAGCAAGCTCAAAATAATGCCCTCAATAATACTAACAGTAAATTAGATAATCTGTCTGAACAAAACAAGCAATTAATGCAACAAAATAAAGAGTTGCAAAGTGCTATCAATACCTATAAGCAGGATCAAAATAAGGAAGAATTACAAAACCAATTAAACCAAATCAAATCTGAAAACGAACAATTGAAAAATAATGCTGCTAATAATCAAGCCTTACAAAATCAGATTGATCAACTGGGCTCTACTATCGACCAAATCAAACAAAATCCAAATCAGGCCGATTCATTATTAGATCAAATGAAAAATAATCAAAACGAATTTATGCAGAATTTAAATGCAACTTTTCAAAAACTAGTTAGCGATTTCCAGCAACTAATTGGACAATAATGCTACCTAATAAAAAAACTGAGAATTATGAAATACCCTCATAGTTCTCAGCTTTTTTAATATTTAATCAGTCATCTGTATCAGCATCACTGCTTGTATCGGCACTTGAATTTGTGTCTGTACTTTCGTCAGAATGTGAATTGCTGTCTGCATTATCGCTAGATTTCTTAATGGTTTTAGACTCATAAACTTTTACAGTTAATGATTTACCAAATTTAGAATCGTAAGGGTCGAATACATAATGGGTTGCATTAGTTTTAGCGCCATTTGCAGGATCTAATTTATATACTATAACAAAATTACCGGTCATATTAGGCTCAACCTTCTTACGACCTTCCTTAATCTGATTTCCCCAAGGTGTTAATTCATTTTCAATGTCTGTGGTGACCAAAACAAGGTCATGAGTAGCCTTGCCAACTTTTTCCATTACTTTTAAGTGATTGCTAAAGAAAGATGTTGGATCAACGCTTTCTTTAGCATTATTACTGAAAGTTCCTTGCACTAGAGCATAATGGTCATCGCCATCAGAACCCTTAACAACGACATTGGTTACATTATTGATAGCTATGTATCCCTTGCTATCTTGGAAATTTCCCCCATAAGCTTTACCGTCGTTACTGTTACTATTATTAGCTTGATTGTCAGCCGCTGTACTTAAATCTTTTTTAGAGCGTTTTGTACTCTCACTACTGCTTTCATCTGTCTTTTCGACAGACTTCTTTGACTTACTAGTAGTTGTTTGTTTGCTGCTACTATTGTTTGTTTGACTAGAGCAAGCACTTGTTCCCAATCCCAAAAGTACTAAACCTAATGCTCCTAAAAGATATCTTTTTTTCATCAAAAAACCTCCCTATTTGAATACATCAATAATTCTAGCATTTTTAGTTAAAAAATTATACAGATTATATAACGAATTGAGTTTTCAAATTACGGATTAGCCTGTTATGAGAGCAGGCTTTAAACCCGCTTTACGTGATGATTTTACAGCTGTACAACAAGCAGAAGCAGCTTTATTTCATAACAAGTAGAGTTAGTGTATTTAGTTATGGGATGATAATTTGAATTATCTTTATTAAATATTTAAGTCCTATTCTCGAGAAAAAATACAAAATAAAAACGACACTCGTTTGAGTATCGTTTTCTTTAAGACATGCAAGGCGAGATTTACATAAATTTTCCCTATAACTAATGAATTTGATTCACTGGATCTATAGGTTACCTCCACATATGTAGAGAACACTTGACGACACCAATAGAGAATTTCACTCTTAGGATCATCTCCACACACGTGGAGAATACCATTCAGCTGTCTTATCTGCCCGTTCTTGGTCAGAATCATCTCCACATCCGTGGAGAACACCCCCCTAAAAGATCTTAATATAATGTCATCCTCTAACAAAAATAATATCATTTTTAATCAGTTTCTATCAACAAAAAATCGAATGCTGCACCACACAAAAAGACCAAATACCATCTCATGATATTTGGTCGTGTTTATCCTATTTTATCTGATTACTATTTTCTAGACGTTCAATTCTTTTATCCAAAGGTGGATGATCAGAAAAAAGACGGCTAATCCAATTATGAGCGCTCGGAAAATTAAAATACAAATGTTGTAGTGCTAAATCTTGTGAGCCAATTTCCGGAGTACCCTCCCCTTCTTCTAGCCTTTCAAGTTTAGACAAGGCTGAGATTAAGCCACTTGGTTCACGTGTCAAATCAACTGAACCAATATCCGCTAAATATTCTCTCTGACGTGATACTAGTAAAAACAGTAACTTTGCTATAGGGATTCCAACAATAGAAATAATTCCACCTACAATAATCAAAAATAAGGCAAAAAATTTGATGAGAAGACCTAACAAACCTTTATTCTCACTAGTTAGTACACCCCATCCAAATACAACGATTCCTATACCAGTCATTGTAATTAAACTGGTTAGCGCACTCGCTAAAACTGTAATACGAGTATCATAGTTTCGAATATGAGAAAGTTCATGGCCAATGACACCTTGAACTTCTTTTTTATTCATCATATTCAATAGTCCCTGCGTTAAAGCTAAACTTGCATGTTGTGGATCACGTCCTGTAGCAAAAGCATTCGGTGCCTGATCAGGAGTAATATATAATTTTGGAACTGGCAACCCACCTGCTAAACAGAGTTCTTCAACTAATTCATAAATTTGAGGCTCGGTTTCTTTAGTAATTTCAACAGCATTTGTTACTTTCATAAGATGGCGAGTTGCATCAAAATAGACGTGTGCAATGTAAATTAAACCTATAACAAAGAAAGCTCCTCCAACATAAACTGTAAAAAGCATTCCCAGAAAAATACTTATTATTAGTATCAACAAGGTGTATAGACCTAAAATAATCCAAGTATTTCGTTTATTCTGTTCAATTTGTTTATAAAGCATTATATTCACTCCAAGTACTATTCAGAATCATTTTACCTCTTTTAAAAACAAGTTAACAGCCAAATTTATTCTTATTATTTATAGGTATTTTAAGGTTAAGAGTTATTAAAACTCATTAAAAATGTTAGTATTTATTTTGGGATTTATTATTACATTGGGATTTTCTTAGTCTATTCTCCACGGATGTGGAGATGATCCTACCACCAGAAAAAACCTCTATTTTCTGCTTATCTATTCTCCACGGATGTGGAGATGATCCACTCGTCACTGATATTTGTGCCCATGACTTCTATTCTCCACGGATGTGGAGATGATCCTAACTTTATCAACCTTTTCTAAAACGTCGTTGACTATTCTCCACGGATGTGGAGATGATCCTTTCTTCAACTTCATCAACCATATATGATGGTACTATTCTCCACGGATGTGGAGATGATCCTACTTCTCCATCAATATCAGTTAACCGATACTTCTATTCTCCACATCTGTGGAGATGATCCCCAGCTCTTAACTCTACGCTCGTCTCGAAACCGCTATTCTCCACGGATGTGGAAGTGATCCTTTAGCTAGTTTTATGGGTGGCTTATTCATGCACTATTCTCCACAGTCGTGGAGGCAATACAAAATCTAACTAAGTACATTAATATTTTCCCATAATTATCCATATTAAAAAGATAGTCCCTTGAACAAAAGGACTATCTTTTTATCTACAAATATTAACCTGCCAAATAAACCTTAATTACTAATTCTAAATTTTTACCATCCCAATGAAAAGTTTTTACACGACCAAATAAAAGATTTCCTGCATCAATTAAGCGACTAAATATCAAATTATGTTCGTGTGGAACATAGCCCAGTTTCAGGCCAGAAGGTGTAGTAACAGAAATTGCATTCTTGTCGTATTTATTATCTGCTTCACGTACTAGCAAAACTGGGTCGTTTTCCTTTAAGCGAGGAACTATTTTATCTTCCAAATGCAAATAATCCGAGCCACGTACCTCACATCCATATAGAAATGTACTATGACTTTCTCCAGATTGTTTATAGTATATCTTTTTTAATTCAGTCATTTGATTTTCCAAATTACTAATTCGATCCATCAAATCTGTAATTAAAACATCATCATTCCTGTACATACTCATTACACTTACTCTTTCTATTGAATAATTTTAGGTTTAGTTTGCCGGTTCTTTGAAATACTGTTTATTTTTTTCTATACTTATATTCTACAAAAAGGGTATGCCTAAATTCTATGATTTTAATAATATTATTGGTTTTATCTTTACTATCTTTTCTACATGATTAATAGAGCAAGCAAAAATACGGCTCATTCAACAAGATGAAAATACATAGCCTAGCCAACCTCATAACTATTCAAAATAGAGAAACTATTCCACGCCCTACTATTTCATATGAACAACACTTTAAATTATCAATTATGCATGTTTCCAGTCCCCCAATCCTCATATCAGTACTCCTAAAGGCATCAGTTTTATATTAAAGTTTATTAGGGTAACTATTAATTTAAGTACATTCAATGTAGGATTATAGATAAAATATAGTGTGAGGTAGTCAATATGATAGCGATACCTAAAGAGTTAAATAATATGCTAACTTTTCCTAAAGATAAGCCAGTACCAATATTGAAAAAAGGCGCAAATAACAACCAAAAAATAATCTATGCCGATTTCATAACTGCACTCCTATCTGATAAAACATGTTGCAGATATGAAGATGATTTTTTTCAACCACATAAAGCCTAACTATGGTAACAATTATATTAGTATCAAATTCAAATAAAGAAGTTATCTATAAATTTTTAGATGGTAATGATAATTATAAGGGACAAATAACCGTCAATAAGGCTGATTTATCTTATAAATTAAAAGATAAAGAGAAATTTACTAACTCATATGAAACCCAAGCATATAGATTAGTTCAGCGATGTATTGAACTAAATAAATATCCTCCAATAGCATCAAAAGGTTGGGGCTAAAATTTTACTTCTATATTTTTTAATCTTTCATGAGATTATATGGAATTATTTATACTGCTTATTCATCCATGTTTTTATCTGAAGAAACCTGACCCCATTTACTCCTTCGACCAGTCTGCATAATCCCACGCAGCCTCAAGTCTTAGACCGTCCTCATTTAACTCCCCCGTTTCATTCAATGAGGTAGCTATATAATACCCAACTATATCAAAGTAATAATCATAATCCCTTTCATTTTGCATAGGGACATTAACAATTCCATTTTCTTCATAACTATTCTTAAATTTAATAAATAAACTAGGATATGTTGTTCTAATGAATAGAAAATCATCCTTTTTAAATCTTAGATCTCTCATTTTTTCTGTTCTATTGTCCTTTTAAAACTAGAAATTTTAATTAATAATAGTTAAATTATTGAAGGTGTGTATTTTGAACCAAAAATAAAACCAAAAGGAACGATAACATGGTCTGGCTAACAGACGGTAAGTTCTCTGAAGAATATTTTAATTACTTAGAAGCAAAAGAAAATGGTAATTTAGATAAGATTTCCAAATTCAATAAAAGAAAAAGTCATTAATATCAATATTTTTAATTAATACTAATGATTTTTATAAAGAGTAAATATTTTGATCTAACAACTAGTTAAAACTAGTTACTTGGTCTTGAACCCTGCAATCTTTATTGATCTAACAACCATCTAAAACTTGCTAAATCATCAAGTTGACCAATATCTTGATCTAAACCTTATTGATCTAACAACCATCTAAAACAAATTGATAGAGACCTTGACATTGATAAGAGATCTAAACCTTATTGATCTAACAACCATCTAAAACGCCTAGAGATTACAAAGCATCTGTTGTCGTGATCTAAACCTTATTGATCTAACAACCATCTAAAACCCCAGATAACGTTAACTACAAGACAGAAAAGATCTAAACCTTATTGATCTAACAAACATCTAAAACATCGAGGTTAAAGATGATAAAGGTAACCCAGATCTAAACCTTATTGATCTAACAACCATCTAAAACCGTCACTCATGCCATTGTGCTCCATTGATAGATCTAAACCTTATTGATCTAACAACCATCTAAAACCTGCCGTGCTAACACAAATGGATAACGATCGATCTAAACCTCATTGATCTAACAACCATCTAAAACAATTGCCAGAATTATGGGACTTATTGGTTGGATCTAAACCTTATTGATCTAACAACCATCTAAAACTAGCCTGTACCTTCTGATAGTTTTACGATAGATCTAAACCTTATTGATCTAACAACCATCTAAAACCTCCATTTTGCTAAAATAGGGTAGACGAAAGATCTAAACCTTATTGATCTAACAACCATCTAAAACATTTAGTCTTCATTTATGTACCTCAATAATGATCTAAACCTTATTGATCTAACAACCATCTAAAACTTCCTTATCTGATTTTTTTCTAGTCATAAAGATCTAAACCTTATTGATCTAACAACCATCTAAAACTGTATAGTTACCCTCTTGTACTGCTCGATTGATCTAAACCTTATTGATCTAACAACCATCTAAAACTGCTTCATACTCATGAGACAAATTCAACTTGATCTAAACCTTATTGATCTAACAACCATCTAAAACTCATGGCTTCGCAAAGCCCAGCAACAACAGGATCTAAACCTTATTGATCTAACAACCATCTAAAACTCTTCTTTACTTTACTAAAGAAGTTCTTTAGATCTAAACCTTATTGATCTAACAACCATCTAAAACCTCAAGCTCTTCTTTTTCTTTTTTTCGTTGGATCTAAACCTTATTGATCTAACAACCATCTAAAACCGACAATTTATAATTATCTTTTAATAATAGCTGTCAGTACCAATCAACAAGGTCCTGATCAATGTAGAAGTAATCAGCATCTTTGGGATAAACCAGAATATCATTAGATGTGAATTCTATTAAAATCACTTTCAATTTCATTGACTTTAGCAAATTGTTCAACATGTTTAACTGTGTACTATCTAAATAATGAGCGACATTACAAACAACTGGCACAGTCTTCAAATTACATGTTTGATGGATTCTTAAGATCGATTCAATTATAGCATAGGGCTCTTTTAAAAACTTAGAATCTAAATGCAAATTCTCTAATTTTAGAAACTTCTTTAAATCCTCACTAAAATCAAGTTCTAGCGGTAAATCTTCTAAAAATAATGAATCCTGAACTAAAGATTCTAAATTATAATATGCTTTTACTATCTTATTTCGATTATCTTCATCTAAATTTTCGATATATTTTTTTATAATCAGAAGCATATATTTATCTAAAATATTTTTAGTTAGTAGAAGGTCTCCAATAAAATCAAAATTTTTATTAATATCTAGTTGATTATATTCATCATCAGAAATCAAAATCATTTGCTTCTCACTCTGAAAACTTTGCGTAATATCCCGATACGCTATTGGACTAGAGGTTGCAATTATCTTCATACCATAGCCATTTAAAATCATTTTTTTATGCGATAAATATGAAAAAATCATAAAATCACTGTCCTATCTGAACTATTTCTTACATCTCTAACTGGATCTCCTACTAAAAAATGCATATTATTGTATTGCTTTTCTGTAACCATTAAAGATTGAACAACCCCACTAGTCGGTAAGAAACTTTTTATTCTATTTTCTAAAAATGTAGCTGTTTTCCGACTCACACATACTCTTTCATAGATAGAATATTGAATCATTAAAAATCCCTCATTGATTAGTCGCTTACGAAATTGTCTGTACTCTCTTCTTTCATCAGCCGTATCGACAGGTAAATCAAACATTATCATTAATCGCATCATTCGGTACCTCATGAATTAGCTCCATTTCTATTTTTACTTTATCAATTTCACCACTTAAGAATCTTAAACAATCTCTTACATAAACCGTGATTGCATTAGATAAAATTGTTCTTTTCCCATTAAATTTTATTTCTAAACTTAATAGTTCTACTAAACCAAATTTAATATCAGGAGTAAATTCACTAATATTTTCATGTGCTTTTACCCAGTAGTCTACAACCGGTCTAAATGGTTCCATTAGATCAGAGCCGAGATTAAATTGATTTTCTTGAGAATGATGATGAATACCTAAATAAGATAAATATCCATTGACTGCAATTTCTCGATCAAAGGCAGAGAGTAAAATTGCATACCCATAATCTAGGGCTGCATTAATTACATCCGAATTTCTCCTAATAAAATCTTTTCCAAACATTTTCATAAAATATTTTCTCGCTGCTAAGGCTTCCCGATTAGTTGAGTCATTAATTTCAATCCGATCGAGCTCTTCCTGAATGTCTTCTCCATCCAATTTATAATTCAGTAATACTGCAATTTGATTTTGAATTTTTCTAGTAACAATTTTTGTCCATAATAATTCTTTACGTTTCTCATCCCACCGAAATTGATTTTCTAATTTAGCCAAATTTCTGCTTCCGGGATAATAGTCAACCGTCTCACTAATTGGTTGATACTTATCATCTACAAATATTACCTTAGATTGTTTTTCAGCCAGTTTACTGATCAGTGCACTAGTAATTACTGCCTGAGAAGTAGAAATTAAGACCAAATTTATATCATCAATTGGAATCTGATTCACCCCATCTCTTGTTTGAACAATCATCATATTCATTGAATAAGTTAATTTTGCATGCTGTGTTATTATCACAGACCGCCATCCCATATTCTTCCTCCTTGTATAAAAATACATTTCATGATACTATTACTGTGTTGGGTAGCTCCCAACATCTAAACTTTATTGATCTAACAACCAGATTTAAAATCAAGCAATGCATCTTTTGATGCAAAGTTTCAATATTTGTCCCACGTTATCGAGGGACTTTTTTTATACAAAAAATAGGGAATCACATTGGTGGTTCCCTATTTTCTTTACAAATCTGAAATCTTAACGCTCTTTTTAAATAAACCTGTTGGTGATTGATAAATTAACTTTGCATTTTCTGAGAGTATTACGCCATTAGGAAACTGCATAAATCCTAATGGTGTTGACAACCCAATAGTTGGGATTTTTGTCATTACTGCATTATCATGCAATCCCTCCAAAACTTTTAAGATGGTATCTTTTTTATCCTCTAGAGATAATTTAGTGAATTTTTCCCTTCCTGAATGCAGTTTTTCTCTAAATTTATTGATATCAAATAAAGGCAAATATTTATCAACTTTATCCAGTATTTCATCATAAGCCTTGATCAATGCGTCATTTTCATCACTATCTTTATCAAAATTATTCGTAATAGCTTTCATTGACTCAGTTGATAATGTTAATTGTTTAGCATTATATACATATGTTGAGCTACCAAGCATAAACTTTTTATCTCCATCTTGAATTACTTGCTTATATGAGATTTTTGACTTAACTATTTCAAATGAGGTAATCTTTTTATCTCTTTTTCCATTCTTGTTATACAAAATTCTTGGTGCAAGTATTTCTTTTAAATAAGACTCGTAGTGATCTTCCTTCTCTGCCTTTTTTAAATTAACTAATTCTCTGGTAGGTACTCCTAAAATCTTATATTCTGTTCCTTTTTTCTTGTCTATTCTCACAATTACCATATAAGCATCAGAATTATTTGTATATCCACCATATATATCAGGCGACATCCCCATCTTCTTAGGAATCAAATTACGAGGGGCTTTAACAGTGTCATTACTGAATCGTGGATAGACAGTCATCTTAAACATTTCTTGATCTCTAGTTTCTGTTTCTCGAGAGACAAGCATATATTTAAATTGATATGCTCTCTTCAATTTTTTAGCTATTTCTTTACTATTTTCTGATTTATTTTTCAAAAGTTGTGAGATAAAAGAGAATTTTCTAGTCTTATTAAAAATTGCCTTTTCTTTATCAGGGTCAGAGCTAAATTTCTTATATTGACCATAAACAAAGAATGGACGTAAATTAGGATAGTTTTGATATAAAAGATTGCCACAAATCGCTGAAAGATACGCATCTATTGCATGATGATAGTCGTTTACCTCTCTACTCTTGTATAGATCGAACTTTTCTCGTAAATAGTGATTATATTTGGCTTTCACGGTTATTATCTCAGTATTAGGATAGCGAGACTGTAAAATAGTTGAAACTAGTTTAATAATTTGACTTGTTTCAACTAATTGACGTCGAATAAAACCTGCAGACTTATATTTATTAATATGATCTGGATCTGTCAATAAGTTGTTATATTTGGTCTTACTAATTAAACCAATATTCTTCCATTCTTCCCACATTTTTCTAATAGTTATGCCTAAATTACCAGCCATTTCATTACCGAATAATTTTACTGGTACATTATCAGACTTGTCATTATTTACTGCTTTAGAAACTAAAACTCTATTATCTAAAGCATCATCTTTAATGAAACTTTGTGGCAAAATATGGTCAATATCATATTTTTGAATCTCGTCAATATTAATTGGTTCTCCAGTATAGGCATCTCTACCAAGCTGCATAAAGTATAGATAATATTTATCTTGCACAAGTTTTTTATCTTTAATAGCTTCATTTAACTCTTCTGCAATTGCCTTAGATGCTAATTCAGTTGACAAATCTTTATAAACTTTTTGCAGCTTACTTCCTCTAGTTTGACTTCTTTTAGGATTATCATCGGCATCTCTAGTAAATTCTATTGCAATCTGTTTAGGAACTTTTCCAGAAGCTGCTTTGACGATGTCATCAACTACTTTAATTACTTGACGAATTGCTTTTTTGTTTGCAGGTGAAGTATAAGCATCATTTAAAATATCTTCTACACTAGTAGCAACTAATAAATTTTGATTAGCTTTTGCAATTGCATCTTTAAAGTCAGCTTGAGTTACTATCTGCATAAAATTATTTTGACTATCCCAAAGTTGCTCAATAATAGTTTGACCATTATGATCATGCAATTGAGCTAATAATTTTTTAGATAGTCTACCCCATCCCTGTAACCTAATATTACTTAGAGCATTAATCTGCTTCTCATTCAGCCAGTCAATAGATCTCAGCTTTTCTTTATAGATCGATTTATCTTCAAAAATTGTTGACCATTCGATAATCTTTTCAAAATCTTTTCGATATTTTAAGTCATCAATTTGATTGTCAAAAATATTCAAATTTTTAAATCTATTATACGTAGTTAACCCAGAATTGAACTTCTTCTCATCAGCTAATCCTTTAATTTCAACCTTAACCAAATTATGATTTTGTTTTAGATAGTTTTCTAATTTTTTTACCGTTACAGTGGTATGTTTCTTAAACAAGTTCTCATATATTTCTTGTTTCAAATCAACTGATATTCGCTTACCATTAATTCTGATATTATTAAGCTCATTTAATACCGTAAATTTTTGGTAAAGGAGACTATTAGCAGGCAAAACATCTTCACCAAACAAATAAGTATCTTTAGTTGTCATCCGCTTAATAAACTTATTAGCGGATTCAATACGATCAACTTTTTGATCAAAATTCCATGGTGTTATTCGTCCCTCCTCTTTTCGAATCATCCATGCAAAATTTTGATTTTTATTTGTTTGAATATCTTTGGTAGACTCATTTGGCGAAATCAATGGTCCAACATAATATGGAACTCTAAACCTGATTAACTCATCTAGCTTATACGGTGCTTCTTTCAAATGTGACGAAACAGGATTAATCTCTTTTAAAAATGGATAATACTTACTCTGATTTTCAATAATTTTATCCAGTTCTAATTGATGTAATTGATAAGGAATTACACCGTTAGCATTAGTCCTTTGTTTTGGCATAAAGGAATCTAGTTCTATTTTCTTTTTTATTTCTTTAGATGCTCGAGAATCATCCAAATTTTTATTAACAACTTTATAAAAATCTTCTTTTGATCCAGGCTTGATCTTTCCCAGTTTTTTCTTTGCTTGTAATAATTGTCCATGCCGATTATTGACATATAAATCATAAGCTAATGCTAATTTCTTGGCTTTCTTTCGATCAATATGATTCTCAATAACTTCCTTTAGCAATTTTAAATCATCACGATGATCGTTATATTTATTAATCATTGATTCAGACAAAGTATTTCCGTCTTCAACAATTCCATTCAGAGTAACCTCATTAAACAATTCTTTAATAGTTAACAAAATAGCTTGTTCATTTTCATCAAGATTACCCATTAATGCTTCAAATTTACTATCTGCATCGATATCGCTAAGCTTAAAATTCCAGTCTGATAATTCATCTTTACTAATTTCTTTTAGTGCTATAGTGTCAAATCTTGTTTTATAACCTAAAACAGCATTGGCTACTTGTTTAGAAATATCTTTTATACGTTTACTTTGTTCTTTATTATCAGTTTTGATAGCAAATAATGCTGCTATCTTCTTAACCTTATCTCTTTTGAAAATTTGTTTATCTTTAATAACTTTTTCAATTTCTGCTGTATTAGAGATATTAAACTCAACATTTAAATCTAAAGCCAACTTATCGTATAACTTATTCAATTTTTCAATACTACTTTTTACATCAATTTTTGATGCTTTAAAATCTTTTACCGATGTATTATATAAGAAATTTCCACGATATTTAATAATGTGATGAATTGCTAGATAGACTTCTCTTAAATCAAATTTTTCATCTTCTGTCATTAATTTATACCGAAGATGGTAAATAGTAGGATAATCATCGTAAAATTTCTTATCTTCAGCAGCAGTTGGAAAAACAATTGAAGATACGTTTTTTCTTTTATCTAATGGAGAAAGGCCTGATTCTTTCAACCTAGCAAAGAAATATGGATCTACTTCTGCCATATAAGGATCAAAAAATTCCTCCAATAATTTCAAACGCCATCTTCTTCTTTTTATTCTTCGATGGGTTGTTCTAAATAAACGCCGATCAGCTGCTGATTTTCCAGCCTCAAATAAATGTGATCCAATTGCTGTTTTACTTTGAAGTTTGAGGATATCATTGTCAGAATTCATTGCTACCCATCCACATGAATCAGTACCAATGTCTAATCCTACGATGTAGTCGTCTTTAATCTTGGTCATTTGGGACCTCCTTAAGAATTTAAAAAAGCGCTTTCTTAGAGCCTTAAAAATAATGTGAGTAACTCTTTTAACTAGCATTCATTGATCTAGCAACCATCTAAAACTACTAACCAAATCAAAAAAGTTATCTCACATTTTTAGTTTACTACTAACCAAATGTTTTTCAACTTAAATGGATAAAAAATTTAAGTTTGCCGTTGCATTTAAAAAGTAGTCTTATACTCAGAGACCCCTATACAAAAAAACATCCCTATATTAAAAACAGGGATGTTTTCCACTTCCGGAGTTGATATTAAATAGTTAACTAATATATCAACGCGAAATGTCGATTTTATAATACTTTTTAGATAAAAAAACCTTCGCGATAAGACGTATCCATTAAGCGAAGGGCTTGATCTTTTTGTAACAATTTCAGTGCAATAAGTTGGGATAATCAAACGCTTTATTCACGTAGTTATTTCACTATTATATAATTATGCATTTCAAATAAGTGTTCACTAAATTATAATCAGTATAAAAGAAAAGTCTTGGTATAAAAATTATACCAAGACTTTCTTTAGTTTAGAACCTAACTCCTACGGCCTCTAAACTTGATCTGTTAAATATAGTTTATAGTTTACTGCCATAAATTTCAATAGAAATATTCCAATAAAAGCACCTTTTTATGCTAAAAGGTGTTTTTATTGAAATATTTTTCTCTATAAAATTATACTTAAAAACAGCGTGTTTTATGCAATGCCTGCCTCAAAAAATCAATGGCTCACTTTAATATTATTAATAAAGGCTGCTATATCTCTAACACGTCTAAGCGAAAAATGCTTTCTGCTCTTACTGAAGATCGTTCAATGACCAGCATTGCTAGAGAACATAATGTATCTGTCAACACGGTTCAAAGAATATTAGAATCCTGCTCTTCTAAGTTCTATGATGATTTTGATTGTCTGCCTGAACACTTAGCTTTTGATAAATTTAAAGGTGTAGGCAAAAAGCTTCACTTTATTTGTCTAGATGGTGATACTCACAAAGTTGTTCAAATTCTTAGAACTCGTTTCAAACCTGATATTCTACGCTATTTTTACAAGGGTCTCCCCTGAAGCTCGTACAATAGTTAAAACAGTAACTATGGATCTTAATTGTTATTATTCTTTAGTTGCGAGAGAATTATTTCCAAATGCTCAAATTGTTATGGTAAAAGTTCAACTTGAAATGATTCAGCTGTTTTTAGAATCTTTTTTCATTTCTTTTTAGGACATCTACATTACCTAAAGCATCTCTAGCTAAAAAGAATAAATACTGACCAATAAACCTATTTCACCTTAAATAAAAACATAGATTCCGTAAGTAATACAGAAACTTTATTGATTGTAATTAAAACATGGAAGTCGAAATTTTAACTATATCTGTTTTTATACGCTTACTAAATATTTATAAGTTTGTTTGACAATCAAATTTAATATTCCACCCGATTGTTAACCTTAGTATTAATTCAAGTATAAGAAAAAGATAGATAAAAACATAGTCATCTTTCTATCTACCTTTATATTTTAGAATGTTGCAAAAGAGCAGATTCATCTTTCTACAATTAGATTGTTTGTAAGATCTTAAGTCTCCTCATTATCTTCTACAGATGACAACTCATCAAGTTTTATCTTATTTTCTTTTATTATTTCCTTAATAACATCTATACCAATTTTTTTTGCAAATTCCACTTTTTCTAACCTGAATTTTGATTTATTATTGCAAAAGGCTTCTCTTAGTATAGGGATTAAATAAGTATATATATACAATATAAGGTTTTCATTTTTTTCTAATCCATTTGGATGGGTTAGAAATTCAGAATCGTTTACATATATAAGCGCACCACAATGACTATCAAGTTTACATGAAATACTACAGTTATCGCTGTCTTTCAAAAATATACTTACTTCTTCTAAATTTCCACCTGTACTGATAAATGCTCTTGTTGCTATCAAATCAATCGCTTCCATAGATTTACTAGAAACTATATTTTCATTATCAAAAACTGTTCCTGTAAATCCCGAAATAGAGGTGATTTCTATCTTTGAATTAAGTTTCCCATCCTTTTCAGAATATAAATATACTAGCCAATTAAACAGATCGCCACTTAATATCCATTCTTGTCCTTTTATATATTCTGCTCCTATTAGATTTAATATTCTCCCAATTTGATTAATATTAGAGGTTTGGATTACTACATAAAAATTTTTGTCTAATTCAAAAAAAATAACATCTATATCTTCAGTATTTAATCTATCTTTCTTTGGAAGATATTGATTATTGTCAAAAATTTTTCTTTTAGCATATTCAATCTCAGCTCTAGCTTCAATGAAAGAAATATCGTTACCGCCAATAACAATTGGTAATGTTTGTATTTGCGAAAAATATATCCATTTATACTTATAAAACTTTTCATTTGCAGAAAGCTTATTAAATTCTTCTTGATGTCTCTTACTATGTTTTACAGGTGAATTAAATTCTTTCTTACACCATTTCTCAATTTCACTAAAACTATTTATACCTTTTAATTGATAAATAGTAGTATAAATTCGATTACTCATTCTTACCCTCGCATTTGAATTTACATAATTCCACTTTACACAATAGCGATATTATTTTTTTAAAATATCCATTCCACCCATAATTGAGAACAACAGTTTGTTCCTTAACAATATCAGGTCTAATCTCAATACAAACTGAAGTCTTATACTGATTAGAATTTACAAGACTTACATTATAATTATTCAAAAAGAAAAATATTATACGTCGACTTTCCATTCTAAATTCATTTGATAATGTATTTGTATCTTCCAAACTCCAATTAGGATCATTTTCAATACCTATTGTTAAACTTTCAGGATTAAAAGATAATACCAAAGTAGCATTTAATTTCTTAAGTATCCACATTGTTATACGGCTTCCCGGATTAATTGTACAAACAAATTTCTCTTTTTGAGGCTTATATTCGCTAAATTTTGGCTTAAAACAAATAATATTTTTATCTGTTTCTATTTTTATCGACATAGGTGAAAAAAATTTTATTATCATTTTAAAGAATTCAACTACAAGCGTTACAAAAAGAGTAACTGACAAACTTATTAAAGAATTTTGCAAATTAACGTTGCTAATATTAAGCAAGTTAAACCAATGAAATACCCAATTCCATTTATTACTTATAATAAAAGCAGTTATAAAACCAACTATAAATTTAGCCAATGCTTCAAATATTTTCTTCATAATCTAAAGCCTTTTTACCTAAATTTATAGTGTCTATAAGTAATGGAATCTCTTTATTATATTTTTCGAAATAAATAATACCATTTTTTGTCACAATTATTCTATGTGCCTCAAAATCAAAAAAAGTAGTTTTTTCAAAGGAGATTAGTGGATCTAAAATTAAATCTTTAAGTATTTCTTTAGAAATCTTATTATCTTCGTCAAATATTAGCTCCTTTTCATCTCCTGTATTAAAGGTACAATTTATAAACTTCAAATTTAATTTAGCTGTACTGCATATTAAGAATGCAAACTTTTGATCAGTTACTATAGTTTGCTCTATTTTACAACTGCTCATTTTTTCATAAAAATTATATTTTTTTGATAATTCTTTAAGATGCTCAGGATTATACTCAATTGCAAAGGATTGTCTATTTTTTCCATTAATATAACTAACGGTATTGTCTTCTAAATAAGTTGTGAAACTTTTATTCAAAGTTTTAGAAAAATTTGTATTATATAGAATTTTATAACTTTGCATAAAAACTTCACCTCCATAAAATCTTTAATAATCCTAATTATCTTAATTATCTTAATTACTACTATAATGACTTATTATAGCGTCATTTTCAATATCTAATTATAATCTGAGTCTCATTTATTCTTCTTCAAAATTAGCCTAATCTTCGTCATAATTATATTTTCTGGACTCTGCTTAAAATAAGTAAATAATTACCTTTTCCGTATTATCCTTTTGGAAAATACAAGTGATACACATTATCTGAACCTTGGTAACCGTTGCCACGCCACTATTGATGTACAATGCCTTTGGCTTTATGTCGCATCCGAAAATAATACTTAACTAGTTGTTTTATCACAAATTGTTATTACGGCAACCTCAAAACTAAAACCGATGAAATTAATTATTTTATTCTTTCCATTCAGGACCTGAGTAAAAAGATATCCATATTTAACAACAGAATGATTCTGTAATTTATAGACTTACATTTTCTCCGATTACAGCTCTAAGATACCTTGGTTCTTAAATAATTCAAAACGTTTAATAATTGCTTCAACGTCATCTATCGAACCCGTAGTCGTTGGTAAAACAATTATAAAATCATTGCTATATTTTATATATACCGCCATGCGTTACCAAAAAATCGCTAATCAACTTATCAATTTTCAACATATAAACATTTACTAAACAACCACTAATTGATGAACCTTGTAGTCTTCCTTTACTGCCTTGATGATACTGACTACATGAGCGATATTTTTTAAATTCCAATAATCATATCTAGTAATTCGTCTAAAATATCGCATAGTAGTGGGAACTTAATTTATCAACTTACAATAAATAATATAATCGTCCTTTCATCAATTCTATCAAAAAAGCTAGTAAAATCACCAATCATGATATAAGAAGAAGGGTGCTGAGTCATAAAGTGAGATATTTTATGAAATTCAGCAATAGTATCAGTATGTAGATTTGTTCGATACGCTATTGGGACTTCGTAAATATAGTCTTGTTTTAGACGTAAATTATACTTCGCATTAATTAAGAAACTGTAATACTGAAAAATACAGCTATCAATATGTGCTGCATAGCATATGGTACGTTTTTTAGTTTTCTACCTTCCAACTTATTGTACTTATGGTAATTTTATAATTGGATAAAAGCCATGTCGTACAATATTTTCTGGATTAGTAATATAATTCCTACATTTGCTCAAATCAGTTCGAAGATCAAAATGTGCATATCCTCTTTTACTCTTTTCCAATACTTTTGGGTCTTCAAACTATTCATTAATATTCATAATTACCCCAATAAATGACGATACCCACTGGCAACGGAGAGTAGCGTTCCTAACCAGTGGGTACTGTGTAAAAAATCTTATAATCCATGACAGATAAACACTGAGATGAATTACAACTACTCAGTAATATCATGCATCTTCATGTTATTATAAAGACGAAAGGAATTGTTATGAGTCTTTCTCAAAGATTACAAGTTCTTCTATTAATTGTGGAAGTCTTCTGGATTACCTTAGATCAAGAAACATATTCTTCAGTCATCAAACTTGGCATTGAATTTATTATTAATCAATTCTCGACCAAGATCTTGACTTCAATCCTTTTCCGTTATGCCTAATTCATCATAACGCAATTATATAATATAAATAAAAAATAATTTTATCAAGCAAATATTTCTGTTTAAGATTACATTTTTCCTTTTCCCCATCAAAAAAGGCCAAGCACAATGCTTAGCCTCACATTCGGTATTATTTAATTAAAAAACTTACTTCCCCAACTCATCAAAGAAGCCGTCGGCCTTTAAAATGTCTAAGTAGCGGCTGATAGCATCTGGCCAAGTTGGAAGTGGCTTAAAGCCGTTTTCTTCTAACTTACTCTTGTCTAAGCGAGAGTTAAATGGACGAACAGCCTTTGATAAGCCATATTCTTCAGTAGTTACAGGAGTAACCTTAGTCTTGTAGCCTGCTTGACGGTAGATTTCTTTAGTGAAATCGTACCAAGAAATATAACCGGTCTTAGTACCATTTTCGTCATGGTCGCCTTCACTTGCTGGTAATTCATCATTAGTTACATGGTAGTAACCGTACTTATCAGTTTCAATCATGTCTACCAATAAACGAGCTAAATCAAAAGTATAAGTTGGTGTACCTACTTGGTCGCTAACAACTTTAACTTCATCATGGTTTGAACCAACTTTAAGCATTGTCTTAATAAAGTTAGAACCATTTACACCAAATACCCAAGCAATGCGAACTATGAAGTACTTGTCCAAGGTATTAGCAACAGCTTCTTCTCCACCAAGCTTAGTTTCACCGTAAACATTTAATGGCTTGTAACCCTTAAAGTCAGGTTCCCAAGGAGTAGTTCCTTGACCATCAAATACGTAGTCAGTTGATAAGTAAACCATTGGGGCATCTAGCTTTTTAGCAAGATTAGCGATGTTTTGAGTTCCATCAACGTTAACTTTACGAACAGCAGCTACCTTGTCATCATCTTCAGCCATGTCCACTGCAGTCCAAGCAGCACAGTGAACAATAACATCTGGCTTTACTTCAGAAATAACCTTGTTTACTGCGTCTGTATCAGTAATATCTAAAGAAACGTATGGAGCTTTAGTCACAGCTGTGCCGTCAGCTACACCAGCATATTCAGGTGCTAGGTCTGATCCAACACCTTCATAGCCACGTTTAGCAAGTTCATTCATTACATCATGGCCAAGCTGACCATTAACGCCAGTTACAAAAACTTTCATTAATTTACCTCACTAATTAAAACTTAAAAGTATCCTTTAAGCCTTTCCATTCTTGATCACGGTCAGATAAAGTAAGCTTAGTACCATCATCAAGAGTGTAACCACTAGCATCTGGACTGCCTGGGTAATCACCCTTAAGATGTGGCCATTCGATACCAATTTCAGGATCGTTCCAAGCCATACCACCTTCATCGTTTGGATGCCAGAAATCGTTAACCTTGTAGCAGAATTCTGCTTCATCACTTAAAACAAGGAAACCATGAGCAAAACCTTGTGGAATTAAGAATTGCTTCTTGTTTTCAGCAGTCAATTCAACACCGTACCACTTACCGTAAGTCTTTGAGTCGCTACGAAGGTCAACAGCAACGTCAAATACGCTACCACGAACAGCACGAACCAACTTAATTTGTGGGTATTTCTTTTGGAAGTGCAAACCACGGAGCACACCCTTAGTTGAGCTTGATTGGTTATCTTGAACGAAGTTAATGCTGAAGCCAGCATCCATCATATCTCTTTGGTTAAAAGTTTCCATGAAGTATCCACGGTCATCACCGTGAACAGTTGGAGTGATAACTGCTAAACCTTCAATTCCACCAACATTTTTTTCAACTTTAATTTGTCCCATTTTAAAAAGCTTCTTTCTTAATTAAAAATTTTAGTAACGAACTTTACCTTCAGCAACAGACTTTAAGTGTTTACCATATGGGCTCTTGCCATAGTGCTTAGCTGCTTCAAGTAATTGATCCTTGTCAATCCAGCCGTGAATATAAGCAATTTCTTCTGGAGCTGAAACTGATACGCCTTGACGTTCTTCAATCATCTTAACGTAGTTAGAAGCATCAACTAAACTTTGCATTGTACCAGTATCAAGCCATGCATAACCACGACCCAAAAGTTGTACACCTAGGTTATCGTCTTGTAAGTACATATCGTTTAGACTAGTAATTTCAACTTCGCCACGTGCACTTGGCTTAACTTGAGCAGCCTTTTCACTTACACCAGCTGGGTAGAAGTAAAGACCAGTAACAGCATAGTTACTCTTAGGTTGTTCTGGTTTTTCTTCGATAGATACAACATTATCATTTTCATCAAAACCAATAACACCAAAACGTTCTGGATCATTTACGTAGTAACCAAAGACAGTTGCCTTACCCTTTTGGGCATCTTCAGCAGCATTCTTAAGCAACTCAGTAAAACCATTACCGTAGAAAATGTTATCACCTAAAACCATGGCACATGCTTCACCGTTAATGAAATCTTCACCTAATGTAAATGCTTGAGCCAACCCATCTGGACTTGGTTGAACCTTGTAAGAAAGGTTAACACCAAATTGTGAACCATCACCTAATAGTTCCTTAAAACGTGGAGTATCAGCTGGGGTAGAAATAACTAAAATATCTTTAATACCAGCTAACATTAAAGTAGATAATGGATAATAAATCATTGGTTTGTCGTAAACTGGCAATAATTGCTTACTAGTTACTAAAGTCAATGGATATAAACGAGTACCTGAACCGCCTGCTAAAATAATTCCCTTCATGCTGAATTAGTCCTTATCTAAAACTTGCTTCTTACCGTACATTTCGTCGTAATAGTTTTGGTAGTCACCAGAAATGATGTTTTCCCACCAGTCTTTGTTGTCAAGGTACCATTGAATAGTCTTCTTGATACCATCTTTGAACATGGTTTCTGGAAGCCAGCCTAATTCATTGTGAATCTTTTCTGGGTCGATAGCGTAACGACGGTCATGACCCTTACGGTCAGTAACGTGTTCAATTAATGAGTATGGCTTGTCTAAGTAATCACAGATAAGTTTAACAATATCAATGTTAGCCATTTCGTTGTGACCACCAATGTTGTAAACTTCACCAGGCTTACCATTTTCTAAGATAAGGTCAATTGCGTTGCAGTGATCTTCAACGTAAAGCCAGTCACGAACGTTTTTACCATCACCGTAAACTGGTAATTTTTCATTGTTTAATGCTCTTTGAATCATCAATGGAATCAATTTTTCTGGAAATTGATATGGACCATAGTTGTTAGAACAACGAGAAATAGTTACTGGCAAATCATAGGTTCTACCGTAGGCACCAACGAGTAAATCAGCACTAGCCTTACTTGATGAGTAAGGACTTGAAGTATGAAGTGGAGTATCTTCGTGGAAGAAAAGATCTGGACGATCTAATGGTAAATCACCGTAAACTTCGTCAGTTGAAACTTGGTGGAAACGCTTGATATTATATTTACGACAAGCATCCATTAAGACAGAAGTACCAATAATGTTAGTTTCTAAGAAAATTTCTGGATTTTCAATAGAACGATCAACGTGACTTTCAGCAGCAAAGTTAACTACTACATCAGGCTTTTCTTCTTCGAATAACTTGTAAACACCTTCACGGTCACGAATGTCTAACTTAACGAATTTGAAGTTAGGATTATCCATAACATCCTTTAACGTAGATAAGTTACCTGCATAAGTTAAACTATCTAAACAGATAATTTCGTAATCAGGATGCTTCTTTAACATATAAAAAACAAAGTTTGAACCGATAAAACCGGCACCGCCAGTAACAATAACTTTCATAATTAAGTCTGCCTTTCTTTATTCATTACTCATCATATAACATTACGTTACGTCACCTTCAAGAAAATAAGAATTTTTAATTCTATAGAAAAAGATCAAGCATTTAACTTAATGTGCTTGATCTTTGTTGCTATTTCTTACAAATAAAGTAACCTGCATCTTTAGTAATGTGGAAACCATCGCTTACTTTATCGTCAACATAATTTTTAAATTCATTATAGTGATCTAGTAAAATCGAATTCTGATTACCATGACAAGACAAAATATAAGAAATTACTGGCGTAGATTCAGACAATTCAATCGCATCTTCATACTTATAACAGGTAACATCAGTAAAATCATGAGATAAAATTTCTGCCCCATTGTCTAAGCCAAAGCGATCATACAAATTAGTTGAAGACAAAACAATCTCTGGATTAAATTCTTGAACTAAATCAGTAATTTCATGCATATGCCTCTTAGAATAAGTAGAACACGCAAAAGAAGCGCCCTTTTTCATTACTCTCTTTATTTCATTCAAGGTCTTAGGAATATTATCACAGTAGAAAAGCATATGGTTAGCAATTACCAAATCAAATGTATTATCCGCAAAAGGTATTTTTTGTGCATCAAATACCGCATATTGAAATTCTGATCTATCCCTAATTTCACTTTTCGCATCAGCTAAGATACCTTCAGAAATATCAGATAAAACAATGGTTAATCCCTTTGGGATTCTCTCTAGATTTTGTGACCAGAGAGTACCATTACCCGCACCCAGTTCTAGAATCTTCATCCCCGGCTTTAAGTCTAGCTGTCTAAACAACCAGTGGAACCATCCCTCTTTATTAAGAGAATAATCTCGGTGAAGCTTGATTCGCGCAGAAATATTGGAAGCATTTTGGTACTGAGTACTTAGGGATTGATTCATTGAAGTCAAATGAATCAAGTCTAGCATCTTGTTCCAGTCTACTTCTTGCCCAGCTTTCAAGGTGCTACTAGTTGAATCAATGGCAGTAGCTACATTCTCCATTTCTTTAAGACGCTCTTCTACCAATCTTTTTTGAATCTGCAAAGAGTCAAGTAATAGTTGCCTATCTCCTGATCCCAACGTCATTTCTCGAATGTCACTCAAAGAAAATCCAAGATACTTTAATAGAAGAATTTGTTGTAATTTTGCAAAATCTGTATCAGTATACCGCCTAGCACCACTTGTAGTATGCGTTGATGGTTTTAATAAATTTTTTTGATCATAATAGCGAATTGTACGAATCGACACATGCGCCTTTTTCGCAAATTCACCGCTTGTGTAGTATTTTGGCATAATATTTTACTTGTTAGAATTATTTATATACACATAGTGTACATTTTTTTGTTATAATTAATTTAACAAAGATAACTTGTGAAGGATTAAGCTAAGTTCCCGAATGGGAGTAAGGTAATGACTGAGAATTTCTCATGCTCCTGGGGGTTATCTTTATTTTTTTGCTCTATTTTTATTTAATTCATCTTTTATATGAATAATTATCGTTGGCTTTTTCATAATTTCTTCAACAATAAAAACAACAGTACTTCGAATTTTCTTTAAGATGATAAAATTTTGCAAAAAGTTAAAAATATATTAATAATTATTTCGAACTTATTCTCTCTTCTATCCTTAATAATTTATGTCCATCTTGCCAACACAATTCTTCATTAATTCTAATTATAATTTGTACCGTAAGTAATAATACTATATAAAAATTCTCCTCATTTTCTTTCTCAGAATAATTTGTTCTTCCATGCAAATATTTATTTCTTAATGCTAAACCGTTAGTATATTTTTTGTTATTACAAATATAAGAATAAAAATTATATTCTGGTTCTGATACTAAAGTATTCCCATTTCTAATAATATCTTTATCATATAAAATATCTAAATGTTTTTAGCTGTTTTAAAATAATATGGTTCAAATTCGCCGTGTTCATAAATACTTTTTATAATATTTACTAAATTCTTATTAAAAGATAAAATTCCATTATCTTTTTTTATAACTATTTTATTTTTAATCAAAGAATCTAAACTTGGTTTATCATACATTTCAAGATCATTATAGAAGATTTTATTTTTACTAATTCCTTCATAAAAACTTTTTACATTAAATTTTACTTGAACCGATACAAAGCATTGATCACTAAAAAGAAGATTAGAAACTACACTACCTTTTTTTGTCAGATAAATATACTTATGAGGAATAAGGCTTTTTACATTTTGTAAATCAACAGGAGTACTTTCAAACTCTAAAAATTGCCAGTCTAACTTTTTCTTAGACGAATACAAATCAAATTGTCCAATAATACTATCTAGTTCACTAAATAAAAGTTTACACTTTTCTAAAAAAGAAGTTGTGCTACTAGGAACATTATATTTAAAACCTTTTATATTAAATTCATCAGGTATATATATATTAAAAAACCATCCTATTACTTCTTCTATTCTAATGCCATTTTCTTTAAGCAATTGATAATAACTTTGCATCTGCATTCTTTGTACTATAAAAATTGACTCTAATCCAATACTATTTTTAAAAGAATGCTCTGTCCAATTTCTAAAAATTTCCTCAAGCTCTGAGCGTTGCGCCTTAAGACTAATAAGACTAGATCTAGAATAAAAATCTGCTAAACCGAATAAATAAATAAAATTATTTAGTAAAGTTGGATAATCTAAATTTTCTACTACCCATTTTTTTGACAATCTAATACTGATATTTCTATCTTCAATTTTTAGTGTTTTCCAGTCTTCTTTTTCAGAAAACCATATTCTATAATTAAACTTATTTTTTTCAAAATCTTTCTTATGTGTAGAAAATATCCCTTTGGTAATTTTATTTAATTGCTTCTTTGCTAAATATTTAGTTTCTGTACTTATTTTAAAATTACCAAAATTAGGAGTTCTAACGATATCCTCCAAATAATTAATATTTGGATCTGCTGAAGAAATATATGCACTTACTAATTTTTCCCAAGAATTTGGATTATCGACTTCTCTAGGAAGAGTCCAATCTTTAGAGAAATGCTCAGGATCAATATATTTCACCATCATAATCGGAATGATATTAGTATTTTCTAAAGCATATTTAAATAATTCTCTTCCCCAAATATTTATTAAATTTTCACACGAAAGGATGTATATAATTGAAAACCTCCTTGATTTTATCAAGTGTATAAATCCTTCACCTGTAAGCTCTTGAAAATCCTTCTTTTTTTCAATAAGTTTAAAAAAATTTTTACGATAATTTCGTATTTCGATTTTATCGAAATATGTAAGAATATTCTCATCGTTTATTTTTGGAAAATATTTATACTCTAGCTGTTTAATCTTTCTTAATGTTACTTTGTATTTATCCGTAACTTTAATTTCATCTTTAAAATGCACCATGAATTTTTCTGCTTCATATAATTCTAAAATATTTTCAAGTGAAAGCTTTTTTTCAGGTATATTTAGTAAATACTCTACTCTTTTCCAATCCCACTTGTTTCCCAAGTCAGCTGAACTAAAAAATATAATATGATCCTCCACTTTTCAAATCTCTCTTTCTTTAAATTATATCTTTATTAACAGTTTTCAAATTTTCTTTTATAGGTCAGCAAAATAACATCCTTAAAAAACGTATGTTCGATATATAAGTAAAATTATATAATTTACAAAAATTTTTGGCAATTATGTTTTCAAGATACTGGATATCGAATTTAAAAAATTAGATCTAACTTTCTAAACAAATATATTTTACCGCGAAGCATTAGGAGGTATTTTATTATACAAATTGTTTTCGAAATCAATACAAGCAAGAATACTTCTATTGTCTGTGGATTAATGAATGAAAAAAGATGATTAATAATGATAGTATGACTTCATACTACTACTAAATGATCTAGCTGTTTTTTCTAAATAACTACAAGTACATATTTTTGAAGCTACAATTATCTATTGTCGTAAACTCCAGATACTTTTTGAAAACTATATTACTCCTATTAAAGCTAAAAAAATGGATCTGGAGTTACATCATAATAAGACTGACAAAAATAGCGATTATCATTTGATCCTAATCCAAGACTGTCTTATCATCCAATTAAACAACCTCAATCTAAAATACATAAGCAATTGAACACATTAATTCATTTTTATAATCAACTTACTTTTAACTTTTAATCATTGTTAAAAATCAATTGCATCATAATATTCAATCTACTTTTCCTCAAATTGAAAAAATATTGTCTAATCCTTCCGGTAGAATTCATTAGATAATTATTTGTATATTTCGAATGCCAAATACGTTCCTGAAAAGACTGAAACCTAAGTAAAACAACTACTAACTCTATTCCTAGCATTGGAAACTTAACTGCCGGATTATATACTTTTGCTTAGAGACACTTATCCTTATAACTTTAAAGACAGTATTGTAGTTCGAGTCAGTCAACGAAATATATCCACATTGCTCTCACTACAACAAAAACGTGACTACATGAAAAAGCTAGCTAAATTAGGCAATAGACGTTCTCTAGCTATTTATTTGAGTATTCTTGGGGGAGTGCAGTCAGACACTAGCAGCTAAGTTAGAAAATTTAAGACGCTTTGATACTTCGACTCAAATTGATCATTGATCTCAATCTGGCGAAGCTCTCTTGGTATTACAAAGCATTGCAACCACATTGCTAGAAGCTTCTCTATCACACCATTGCTCAACTGTGCGGGCTACACAGCCTTATCATATAATTAGATTATTACGATAAAAAAACGATCTTCAAATAGCCAGGGCTATAGGAAGATCGCCATTACAGTTCATAAGATATAAGGTAACACATACAATATTTATACTTATCAAGCATAATCAAAAAACTAATTCAAATACTTAATAGTTATATTCTTTGTACTAAAACTACTTAAGTAACTTGGCTACTTCAGATTTCCAACTATTATTATGTATTAGCCTTGCTTTAGCAATGTTATTATCAATAATTTGTTTCTTAGTTAATTTTGATACTTTTTCCCAATCTCTATCAAAAACATATGTAGCTTGTCCATACATAATTGAGTCAAACACATACAGTCCTCTATTCTTATAATAAAACACTAAATATCCAGTATATGAATCAACGCCTTTATAGATTGTATCTGGGAAATAGGATTCAAGAAACTGAACTCGTTTTTGAATCATCATTTTTTCACTTTTAGAAACATGATTAATACCATGTTTAACTAAATCATAAATACGTTCACCCTTGGGCAAAATTTGCCAATTTACTGTTTCAATTACTCGTACTGGCATCTCAGTAATACTGTCTAAAGGAAAAATTTCAGCATTACCCACAGTTTCAATAAGTAAATTCACAATAAATTTAATTAAGTCAAGATTGTTCCTATCCAATTCCTGCTTTTTAAAAATATAATTTGCTATTAATATTTTTTCACCATTAGCTAAACTCTTTATTGTAAATTTAACATTCTTCGATTTAATAAAATTACGTGGATACCGTTGATATGGAACATATGAAACACCTTCATGCCAATTTCCACCCCAATCGCGTAATTTCCACTGCAAAGCCCTATAACATATTTCTTTCGGACGAGTTTTATCTGGGATATATTCACCTAACGTATTTCGTTTTGCATAAATTCCATTAACAATTTGAGGAGAATATACCTTATTTCCTTGTTTTGTTTCAAAAACATCAAATTTTTCCTTTAAAGTATTCGAAGACACTTGAATTCCAATTACAAATTTTTGCTTATCCGTAATATCTACTAAATATTTTTCTGGATTACGGATTTTATTTAAGATTTTCATATCTTGTATTCCTTTCAAAAAGCAAGTACAAGATGTTGAGGTTATTTGAAATCTACTAATTCATCGTTTATAATATTGAATTGAGATAATTGTATGACATTTGAAATAACCTATATCTCATACTTAGAGCTTAAAGCTGCTACTTTAAGCTCTTTTTTATTGCATTTATCAAAAGAAGAAAGCTTACTGGTTAACTTGTGCTGTCTTTAAGTCAAACATCATTAATGAATCTTGCGGATAATATCTTCCTTCTACTTTATATATCTTTTTAGAAATATTCCACTTCATCAAATTAGCTATTTCGCTCTTTAATGTTGCATTATTCCATCTTACTGTAAGTGTTTTTTTATTCTTATCTAAAAATTTTATCTTATTTGGATTCTGATCATTCGTCGCTACCAATGCAATACTTTTTTGTTCATAACTAATTAATACTTCCACAAATTTAGGTTTTCCCAATTGTACAACTGCAGCTTGTGAAATTGCGACCCCTGTTTTTGAAACGGTCATTGTATTTTTTCCAGGTACAAAATTTATTGGCTTAAAGGTACTCAAATCAACCATTTTATCACCTCCTTCTTCAATGATTTTAGCACTCAAAGGATAGGAGTGCAAATTAATATATGTTTTGTATTCAGTCTGTATCCATCGTCTATACTTTTTTCAGTTTCTAAGCATTTTAGGAAAATGCACTTCTCAATATAAGCTAACTGATATACCAGCTGTAATCTTCCTTTTAATCATGGAGAATATCAGAAACGATAAATGTGGATACAGCAAATAGTCTTAACTAACATCCCAAGAGAAAGATTCAAGGACTTCATAAACTCTTCACTTAAAACTTCATTCATTTTTGTTGCATGTACAGCCATTCTTTCACCCTCCCTTACCTTATCCCCATCGATTCTTCTTCAAAGTTAACCTAATCTTAGTCATAATCCTATCTTCTGGAATCATAATAGATTGGCTAGGGAAAGCCTTCTGAACTCTACTTAAATAAGTAAAATAATTGCCTTTTCCATACTGACCATTTGGGGAATACAGTTGATATAACTTATCGGCACCCTTGTAATACTTATTACGATAATATTGATGGGCAACGCCTTTGGCCTTATGTCCCATTCGATAATAATACTTGCTCGTCGTTTTATCACGAATTGCTATTGCAGTTCCATCAAAGGTAAAACCAAGAAAATTAATTGTTTTATTCTTTTCATTCAGGCGTGGTGTAAACAGATGTCCAATATTAACAACTGAATGATTTTGTAATTTATAGACTTGCGTTTTCTCTGGCTGCAGCTCCAAGATACCCCGGCCCTTAAATGATTCAAAACGCTTAATAATTACTTCAATATCATCTAACGAACTCGTAGCCATCGGCAAAATAATTATAAAATCGTCACTATATCTTCTATATATACCGCCATGCGATACTACGAAGTCGTTAATCATCTTATCAATTTCTAACATATAAACATTTGCTAGACATCCACTAATCGATGATCCTTGCGGAATTCCTTTATTATCTTGATGATGCTCAATATGTGAGCGATATTTCTTATAATCACTTTGAGAGAGAATTCTTAACTTAGAATTTAGCTTAATTTTGTCTTTTCTCTTTTTTAGATCAAGATTGTTTAAACGATAAATATCCTTTAAATCCCAATAGTCATAGTTGGTAACTCTCTTAAAAATTGCATAGTAGTCTGCCTTGAGTCGATCTACCTGCAATAAATCACATAATTGCTTCTTTAAATATTGATGGTTAATTCTATCAAAAAAGCTAGTAAAATCGCCAATCATGATATACGAAGAAGAGTATTGAATCATAAACTGATACAGCTTGTTAAATTCGGCAATGGTGTCCGTATGTAAATTCGTTCGGTAGGCAATCGGAACTTTATTAATATCGTCTTGTCTTAAACGAGAATTATATTTTTCATTAATCAAGCAACTATAATATTGAAAAATACAACTATCAATATGAGATGCATAACAAATGGTACGCTTCTTTGTTTTTCTTCCTTCCGTCCTATTATATTTATGATATTTAAGATCATATTTTATAAATGGATAAAAACCATGATGCGCAATATTTTCAGGCTTAGTAATATAGTTTCTACATTTACTTAAATCAGTTCGAAGATCAAAATGAGCATATCCTCTTTTACTCTTTTCTAATACTTTCGGATCTTTAAACCATTCATTAATATTCATAATTACCCCAATAAATGACGATACCCACTGGCAACGGAGAATAGCGTTCCTAACCAGTGGGTACAAAAAATCAGACTTATAATTCATAACAGAATAAACAGTGAGATGAATTATAACTACTCAGTAATGTCATGTATCTTCATGTTACCATAAAGACGAAAGGACCCAATATGAATCTCTCTCCTAGAACACGAATTCTCCTGTTAATTGTGGGAGTCTTCTGGATTACCCTAGATCAAGAAACATATTCTATAGTAGCCGATCTTGGGACTGACTTTATTACTAATATTATTAATAAAGTCTGGACCGAGATCTTGACAACAATCCTTTTCCGTTATGCCTAATTTCATCATAACGCATATATAATAATATAAATAAAAAATAGATTTATCAAGTTTTTCATAAATATAAAAATATTCAACTCCGTGAAAATATGTTTCCTTTAACTTTATACATATAATTTTTATATTTAAAAAAACTCATGATAAAATACTATATGCGGGGAGAAAATAATTAAATTTATAAGCTTTCCAACTCCTCGATAACTTACACTAATGTGCTTTTTTTGTACATTAGTGTTTTTTTACAAATAAATTTATAATTGCAATCTTTCCTCATACATTTTCCAAGCTTTTTTTAGAGCTAATTCAACTTTTTTATCTTTTCCATAAACATACATATATATATCTAGTGATTCTAAGTTACGAATATTTTTCGTAACCTTTCTATCAGAATATATTATTTTTGCTAATTCATTTAACCATCCTGATGTTTTCTTAAAGTTCATTATCCAATTATAGAATTTAAGTTCTTTTATACCATTGATTTTATTATCCAAGTGCTTTTTTAATCTTTTATCTTTATCAATATAATTACTTCGTAATTTAGAATAGCAAATTGATCTTAAGTATATGTTAGGCATTAGATCAACATATTTAATCAACTGTTCTAATTCTTCACCTGCTATTATATTTTTAGTAAGATAATTCTTTATATTCTTTTCAAAATATTTAGTAGAAACAAAATTAATAACTTTTTCTAAAGTAAAAATCTCCTCTAAATTAGTGATTATAATTTCAAAATTTATATAATTTTTTCTATACCAATTTTCCCTTACTATTGTTTTCATTAAATCAGGGTAATCAACTAAAAAAGTGATATTTTTAAACTGATAATTTTCTATACTTTTTTGAACTAAGCTAGCAAATGATGATCTATAATTTTGGGAAACAATACTACGTTGTACTTCATTAGCTTCTAAAAAGGCAACGTTAGAAGTTAAAAATTTAGTTATTCTATCAAAATTCTCTTGGTTTTTAATCCAGATTCGTAAAATTGAATCTATGATATTGAATCTAGACTTATTCGTAGTAGCCAATAAATCATCTAAGAAATTTCCCCAATACTTCAATATATATTCCAGATTCTCTTTAGCAGTTTCTTTCAAAAATAATCTATTTACAAATTCAAAATCTTTATTTCTTTCTATTTGATGAATCATAACTTCTATTTCTTTTAAGTAAGCCCCTGGATCATTTTTAACCATTTCTCTTAATAACTCTACTGAATATGCACACCTATAATCAATATTTATTTGTCTAAAATAATTCAAAACTTCAGATGGATACTCGAGAGTCTCAGATTTTTTTATTACTTGATGATTCAATACTTTATTAATAAACATTTTGTCTTTTGGTGATTTTAAAGAAAAATAAGTAGGTGAAAGATAATTATAATAATCTTCACTCAAAAGACCATTAGATATAAGATATAAAAGAATAGGATGTTTGAATAATTTCTTTAAATCTCTGTTAACTTTATCTGAAAAAGAAAAAGAATTAAAATTATCTTTATTTAAATATTGAAATATATTAATCCAAGTATTAGTAGGAAGTTTTTCTTTTTTTATTTTACACAATTGCTTTATAACTCTGTAAATATCTTGTTTATCTGCAATCAGCTGACTTAAAAATGCTTGACCGGTAATTAATTTATCAAAATCATCAGGGTATACATTCTTATATACAATTAATCCAAAAAGCTTATTACATGCTTCACGCTTATCTTTTTCATCTTCAAATTCAATCTTATAAATTTTTAGTTTTTGAGCATATGTATCTACGTCAGATATTATAGTAATAATTTGACGTCTATCATGTATATATTTTCCTATTCCATAACAATACTTATCATCAATTAACAATCTTTTACATTTATCTCGTTGTTTAATAAATACATCATAACTGTTTTCCAAACTATGGAGTGGAAAAATAGATATAATATAATCAAAAAATTTAGCTCGCATTTCAGCTGCATAATTCTCATTATAAAAACTAGTATCATCTATTTTTTTAGAGAACGTCGAATCTTTTAAAGTATAAATAAAAACTATTGGACTTTTTGTAAAAGTATTATTTAATCGTAAATTTAATGCTCTTAATCTTTGAAAAATAAGTGGATTGTTATATCTATCTAGATCTTCAAAAACTATAAACCTTTCTCCACTTTTTTCAAAATAATATCTTAATTCTTCGTTATATTCTACGAACTTATCTCTTTCTGCTACTGCATTACCAGGAGTTAAATTACTTTCAATAGTAGTATTAGAAATACTAAATTTTGTTGACAAACTGAGTGATATTTTATTTAAAAAATGTAATAAATAATAATATATTATAAATCCGAAAAATCCAATAATTATTAATCCTATAATATTTAATAATGTGTTTGAATTTAGAATGAGTTTCTTTGAAAATATAATTCCAATCAATAAAACTATCATAAAGTAGCTAATTAACACTGTAAAAAAACTAATTGGATATATTCTCTTGATAGAAGAATCAGGAAATCGCAATCTAGATGGTTTACTACCTAACAGTAATTGATCTAAAATATCTTTTTCTAGTTCTATCTCACCTTTCTTTTTATCATTTATGTCTTCGAAAAAATTAGGAACACTAATAAACCTGTAGCTTTTATTTCGCAATCCTAATAATCTGAGGAATCTATGCGTCGGACTTTCTTCTAATTTATTAAAAAAACTTAACATAAAACTACTTTTCCCAGTATCATATGGCGCTGAAATTGCTATGTTAGTAATATTTTTATCTTTTAATGCATTCTCAAGTTTTGTCCATTCTGGCTCTTTACTTTCTTTATTTAAATTGTTATATGCATATAATGCGCCAAAGGTCTTTTTAATTTTTTTATTTTTTTTTGCAGTTTAAATTCATTTTATTTTCCATTCTAATCACTTTTAATTGTCATATAATCTTAAAATTAGAGTACACAATAAAACCTCGAATTTCATGTTCGAATTTCGAGGCTTTATTAATTATTTATTCAATTTCTTAATAAACAAATCTTTACCCTCTTTAACAATCGATGCTTTAAGTATAAAGATTATTACTCCATAAACTACTATACCAACAATTATTTCAATACCCATCATTAACCACGAACTTTTTAAATGTGTATTCATCCAAAAAACAGGTACAAACATTACTAACCCAGCTATAAAATATTTCCACGAATCTGCAAATAATTCTTTAAAATTAAGTAAATGTCTTACTGCCCACATTTGATAGAGTGTGACTGAAATCTCAGATAGCACTGTTGACCACATAGCACCATTTAATCCCCAAATTCGTATTAATGGCACATTTAAAATTAGATTGACAACAGCACCTAATGTAACTGACCAAGTGAATTGTTTTTGCTTATGGATAGGTAACAAATACTGCACACCCAATACATTACTCCATGCAATGATTAAAATTACAATAGATTCAATCATCATCGCCGGACCAACAGGACCATAACCGGGACCATAATATTTGGGTGCTAAAGTTAATGAAATAGCCGCTAATCCAAACATCATAGGATAGGAAACCGCAGAAACAAAGTTAAATGACTTATACAACATTTTATTTACTTTATGCATATCACCATGTGAAACTGCATTAGCCACATGTGGCAACATAACAGTACCTGTTGCTGTAACAAGTGCCAAAATTAATTTAACTAAGTTATCAGAATACTGATAATAACCTGAAGAAGTTTCATTTACCATTACACCAAGCATTGTTTTATTAAGCTGAACATAAACCTGAGTTGCAATCTGGGGAATGAATAGTTCAGCCATAGGTAAAAAATGTTGCCATGGATTCAAAAACTTAATTGAAACTTTATCAAGATCACGTCTAATATTTGGCCATAGAGTTAAATTACCAATTAATGTTGATAAAGCAAGAACAACAATATATAAAGTTACATCATTTGGTCCTTTGATAAATATAAAGATAGCAATCATCGATAAGATTTTCACCAATGAATTTTTTAATACTGTAACTTTAAAATCTTCTATTCCTTCATAGAACCATGAAATGTCAAATGCAATTGCAATTAAATTTAAAGATTGTGCCCACATATACTCAGGTTGACGAGTATAAAAAAGCATAAAAATTTCAAACGCAATAAAAGCATACAGAGTCATAATAGTCTTTACAATTTGGATCTCCCAAAAAGTTTTTGACATTTGATCTTTATTTTCTCTCACATAGGCTATTTGTCTATTTCCATAATATCCAATTCCCATATTTGCGAACAAAATAAAATATTGAATTATGGAGTTAGTAAAAGAATTAGCACCGACACCTTCTGGTCTTAAAACACGACTGACATACGCTGAAGTAATCAGAGGCACAATTATTGCTAATACTTGATATCCAACATTGTAAAGGTAATTTTTAACGACCTTCATAAAAATTATTCACCAAACTCATTTTTTACAGATTCTAAAGCAGCTGCAATTACTTGATCCATATTGTAATACTTGTATTGTCCCAAACGACCACCGAAAATAACTTTATCATTTTCTTTTTCAGCTAATTCTCGATATTGCTTATATAATTCATTATTTCTTTCATTGTTAACCGGATAGTAAGGTTCATCCCCACGTTTCCAATCAGCCGGGTATTCTCGGGTGATAATTGTCTTATCTTTATCACCTTTACCAAACTCGAAATGCTTATGTTCAATTACACGAGTATATGGCGTTTCTGCGTCAGTATAATTAATTACTGCATTACCTTGATAATTATCTATATCTTTTTCTTCAGTTTCAAAGCGCAGTGAACGATATTCTAATTCGCCTAACTTATAATCAAAAAACTTATCAATCATACCTGTATAGACAACTTTATCAAAGTCTTTTAGATAATCATCCTTATTATCAAAGAAATCAGTATTTAGTTTAACTTCAATATTTTTATTATCAAGCATTTTTTCAACAATTTGAGTATATCCGCCCTTAGGAATTCCTTGGTAATCATCATTGAAATAGTTATTATCATAAGTTAATCGAACTGGTAACCGCTTAATGATAAATGCTGGTAATTCCGTAGCTTTTCTTCCCCATTGCTTTTCCGTATAACCTTTAATTAGCTTTTCATAGATATCACGGCCAATTAATGAGATAGCTTGTTCTTCAAGATTTTGTGGCTCTTTTCCTGCCATTTCTTGACGTTGTTCATTAATCTTATCAATAGCTTCCTGTGGTGTTTTTACTCCCCACATTTCACTGAAAGTATTCATATTAAATGGTAAATTGTACATTTTACCATAGTAATTAGCTACTGGACTATTAGTGTATCGATTGAATTCAGCAAATTGCTGTACATAATCCCAAACTTTTTTATCCGAAGTATGGAAAATATGTGCACCATACTGATGTACTTGAATTCCATCAACTTCTTTAGTGTAAATATTTCCCGCTAAATGATCCCTTTGTTCAATTACAGTAACCTTATTACCACGTTTTGCAGCTTCATGCGCAAACACTGCTCCAAATAATCCTGATCCTACTACTAAATAATTCATAATATTTCTCCTCCATAATTTTTTTCCTTAGTATAAGGGCTAATATAAAATATAAATGCAAACATATTAAATAGTAAAAAAGTATTTGTAAATAAAGTAGTTAATACCAAATAAATTATTAAAGATATAAACATTAACATATTTATATTTTTTAAAACTACGTTCTTTTTTATACCATATATTAAGCAAAGTAAATATGGTATAATTCCATAAATTCCACTATGTGCCATTATATCTATTCCCGTACTACTAAATCCCAGATTATAGCCTCTCCATAATGACATATAATTTCTTATTTCTAAAGACGAGATTCCCCATCCCATTATTGGTTTATCTTTCCATGCATTAAAAGCTGCTTTATAATCATCTACTCTTATGGAACCAGACTCAGTTCCCATCTTTTCAGAAAAAATATTTCCTACTAATACTAATCCTATAACTATTAATATTAAAATTAGAAGTGGTTTTAATTTAATAAAAATCTGGGATGAATCAGATATTAAAATTTTATATCCTATTACTAATATTATTACTATATATCCTGTAGAAGAAAAAGTGCTAAGAACACTAAATAGCAAAACAAAACTTCTAAAATAATGTCTTTTACTCTGTGATCTAAAAAGCATTTCAATAGTAAAGGCGATTGAAAAATGTAAAGATGCCATTGGTGCTTCAGTAAAAATAGCACTATTTCTAATAATGCCATTTACTTGTTGCGTTTCAAAGTACAAATTATGGTAGCTTGGCACAGTATTAGCAAAACCATTAAAAGATGCCCAGTTAGATAATACAGAAGTATTTGGACTAATAACATGCAAGATAGATCCGAATATCCAAAAAAATAGAGATATAACTCCAAAAATAGTCATTAAAAATACATACGATTTAAATAGCTGTGGAAGTTGATTATTACTGCAACAAAAAGCATAATAACTGAAAATTAAAGTAAACGCTACATCTAATTTAAAAATATATAAATAATCAGACACATTGGCTGGCTGAATAACAAGACAAAAATTATATATAAATAAACCTATTATAATTATTATATTACTTCTTAAGCTATACTCGGAGATTTTTACAGAAAAAAGACTTACTATTATAGCCATTACAAAACATATAAACATTATATTAAAATATTGTGTACTTTTTCCGGGGATCGAAGTAAATATTGAATTACCATTTAATATAATAATTAATGCTAAAAATAGTGCACAAAAATTATATAGCAACCGGTTTTTTATTTTAACGTTACTAGTTTCCATCTAAATCTCTATATTCCTTAATTACTTAGCTTGTATAAAAATCACTTTTGACTCTCAATAATATCTAATTGTTTATTCAAAAAATATCCCTTAGACATTTTTTTTGCTAAATTTAATACATTGGTTCTCATTTCTTCATACTTTTTCTTGTCTATGCTATTTACAATTTCCGGTATTTCTTCTAATGAAGAAATGACTAATCCTATCTTTTTTTGTTTCACAAGTGTGGCTTCCGCCGCCTTATCCCAAATAATAATAGGCAAACCAGCTACCATATACATAGATATTTTGTGTGGATCATTATATTGTAAGTACTCACCCATAAGCCCTGTACATTTATTAGTATCCGGGCCATCCCAAACTAATCCAAATTTTCCCCTCAGCTTTTTATGAATTTCATCTGGCTTAAAAGCACCACAATATTCAATGCTGTCATCAATCTTATCTTTATCTAGGCCATTTCCATATAACAAAAATCCTATTTTAGATAGTGGTTCTTTTAATTTATAAATAAATTGAGATTTTTTTAAATTACCCGAAAAACATACCGATCCTTTGTCATCAAAATGAGTTTTATTAATAATATCTGGTGTTAAATAATCAAAGACTTCTAAGTTATAGATAGAATCTTTTCTACAACCATTCTCAATTAAAAATTCTATCATTTTAGAATTTTGAGCTATTATATACTCACAATTTATTAAACTCTGAACCTGTTGCTTTCTTTTCTTAGCATCTTTCGTCATTCGTAACGAATCTAAATCATGTATTATAATTCCTACTCGTCTTTGTTTACAAATATATGGTAATAAAGTATTTCCTCCACTCATAAATGGATATTGAATGAACAAAATATCTTCTTTTGGAATTTTTTTCAAGCTACGTTTTAAAAAAACAAAATTTTTTATTTTTCTTAATACAATGTTTTTATCCACAGCTCTAGCATAGTTTACTTTTTTATATCCACGTGCCGAAAAAATTGCTTCTACATCTTTTCTAGCCTTATTTCCCGCATTCTTTTCATTAGTTATATACTCACTAAAAAAATATGGCATTATAATATCTTTCCTACCTTTTAAATCTCTTTTTATCTAGCAGTAGCATTACGTTAGGTAAATATAATGTTAAAAAAAAGCCCAGCTTATTCTTTACGGACATTGTTTTAGTTAAATTAACATCATGTTTACTCTTACTACACAACTTACTAATTTTTCTTTGCAAATCAATATTTTCAACTTTATTGTATAGTCTCAATTGTCTTAAAAAATTTGCCGCTGTTCGTCCTCTAAAAGCATATGCATCTATAAGTATATTGGCATCATCCTTAGGAAGATAATCTATTACTTTTGTACATACATATAAAAAATCTTCATTTGTTTTTATAAATCTATTATCAAATTTCTCTAATCTTATTTGACTACTTAGACTATTTTCCGTAGTTTTATATACATAGGTTGGTTGATTAGAGACATAAACTTTATTTGAATGTTGTAAATACTCAACTAAGAACAATAAATCTTCTGCCATACTAATAGTTTCATCTAATCTAAGATTGAATTTTTTTATAATATTAGTTTTCCATAATTTATTCCATAAATATCCTTTATGCCCATTCTCATAAAATAAAGAACGTAAAATTTCAAAAGAACTATACATTCCGGTCTTATAGTCGGAATATAGTTTTGTACCATTTGCATCTTCATAGCTTATACCAGAAATACTTAGATCAGTATTTACATAATCATATCCGTGTAACAGAATTTCTAGATAATCTTTTTTTACTAAATCATCAGAATCTACAAAGGCTACATATTTGGAATTTATATGACTCAACCCTATATTTCTTGCCTTAGAAACACCCTCGTTCCTCTGATTATAAATTTCAATTATTGGAGAAGGAAGAAATTCTTCCATTATCCTTAAACTATTGTCATTTGATCCATCATTAATCAAAATAATTTGATTGGGAGGTACCGTTTGCGACAAAAGTCCTTGGATACAATTTTTTATATTCTTTTCTGCATTATATACAGGTATAATAACTGAAATTGAATTATCCTTCATTTTTTTTTCCCTCTAAAAAAAGTGAGTATACTTTTTTTACTGATTCATCAATATTATATCCGGATGTTTTAAAATTTTCTTCAATTGTTTTTCTATTTTCTCTTTGAAGTGGACTATTTTTAATGTCTCTTGCCCATTTTTTTATCCCATCATTTAAATTTAAAAAATGAAAATTATTATTTATTTTCAATTCTTCTGGCGTAGCATTATTTGCTGCAAATACAGGCATTCCATTCGCTTCTGCTTCTAGACCAGCAATCCCTAATCCTTCAAATAAAGACGGAAAAATAAATATATCAAAAGCACTTAGCCAACCTTGAATATCGTTTTGTACCCCAGTAAAAATAACATTTTCAGTCAAATTCAATTCTTTTGACTTTTCTTTTAACATTTGTTCATCTGGGCCCTGCCCTACCAGAATTAGCTTTGTTTTTTTATTATTTGTATGATTTACTAATTCATTTAAAATTTCTAATGCAAATGTTTGATTTTTTTGAAAGTGTAAGCGACCAACATTTCCAATTACTAGAGTATCATCTGTAATATTATTTTTTTTACGTATTTCTTTTCTTTTATTTTCATTAAAAGATACTCTTTCAACGTCTATACCATTTTTAATAATTTGAACTTTATTGAGTATATCTTGAGGATAAAACCAATTAGCTGCCATGGATGAGCATGCCCAATAATCTGTTGCATAATTATCAATCTTTTTTTTATGTTTTGAATGAAACCAATAGGTTACTTTCCCTTTTAATCCAGTATCCATATTACGACTATTATGGCTATGGACTATCCTTCTTTTTATGCCATATTTTTTAGCAATTTTTAAATACTCAATATTTACTAACGTGTTTAAATTAATCCAAGCACAGTCATAATTGTTAGCATTTTCTTTAAAGAATTTATTTAACTCTCTATAAAACCTAACTGGATTTTTTCTTCGAGGGAAAATATGAAAAACTTTACTTCCTGATTCTTTAAGTTCATCTTCAAATGCCACTTTATTTGTTGTATTACATAAAAAGTCAAAATTTATGCTGTTCTTATTTATCTTTCGATAATTATTCATTATGAATGATTCTACTCCACCAGGATTTTCAGTCATTCCAAAAACTAAAACTTTATACATTTGTTCTCCTACTACTTTAACAAGGGTTTTAATTTAGTTCCTGCCATAACAAATATGCTTAACGTTAGCACTTGTCGCTTTTTACATAGATCAAAGAAAATACGCCACCTAAAAGGTAAAAAATGAAAATCAAAATTTTTAAATAATTTTATATAGATCTCTTTAGATAAAATCTTTTTTTCGTCGTTATACTTACTATAAAAATTTGCTTTTGCGCTATAAATATTATTACTAATTCCAATCAAGTCAACAATTATTCTGTTATTTAAAGCTTCATAATAGTCGTTTCCCAAAGAATATCTCTTTATAAAATCATTCATTGCTTTGTATAGCTTATCTCTTTTTTTAAATACATCGGTCCCTTTTTTATGAATCAGAGAATTCACGTTTGATTTATTGTAGTGATAAAAAATATTTCCATCATATATAAAGGTTTGAATTAAATTATTATAATTTATATTAAACCAAATATCTTCAGCACCAACTTTTGATAAATCTTCAAACTTTACCTTTTTACAAATATCGGCTCTATATAACTTTCCCCAGCAAGGTGATAAATCATCTATAGCAGCTGGTCTTTCTAGTTGTTTTCCAATTGGACCAAACAACTTACGAAATAATAAATTTCTCGTCTTTTCCTTTTCTAGACATAGTATTTTTTTTTGTGCAAAAATATTATTTTTTACACTTTTATGGGGATATTCCCTAATATAAGCAGTAAGTAATATGTCAACCTTTTGATTTTTTAGATTATCCACACATTTTTCAATGTAGGAACTATCAATCCAATCATCCGCATCTAGGAACATAATATAGTCTCCCCTACTATACTTAATCCCCTGATTTCTTGTATCACTAACTCCAGTGTTTTCCTTATCATAAAACCTGATATTACTATACTTATTTTTATAAGACTTAATTATTTGTTTAGAATTATCTGTTGAGCCATCATTTAGTATAATGATTTCTATATTTTTATAGGTTTGATTTACTACTGAATCTAAGCATTTTGTAAGATATTCCTCTGAATTATATACCGGTATCACAACACTGATTAACATTAATTTATCTCACCATCACTCAATGAATTGTAAAAACTAATATATTTTTCTTTCATAGTTTCATTGTTATAAATTTGCATTACATCATTATATGCCTGTAAAGTTAAATTGGATGGAAAATCTTTTGTAGCTTCTTTTATATGTAGCGCATATTCTTCAGCACTTTCACACGTAAAACCATTTTTTCCTGATACGATTACACTTTTATTTCCCATCGTATCACTAACTAAGCACAACTTCTTCATATACATATTTTCAATCAAGCTCATAGCAATTGCTTCGCCATAAGAACATAAAATAAAAATATCGGCTGTCTTAGCTATCTTTAAGGCTTCATTTCTATCTTTCCAACCGGTAACTGTAATATTAGGGGCCGTTAATTCATCACGCAGTTCCCCATCTCCGATCCATAAAAATTCCACATTAGGAACGAGTTCGGCAATCTTATTAAAGAGATCAGGTCTCTTTTGTTTAGCAATTCTTCCCAACGTATATGCTCTAATTTTATGTTTTTGAGCTTGCTTAACATTTTGTAATGTTTTTGCTAGTTCGTCAACATCTATTCCAGTTTCAATATATGCTGTTCTCTTAGTTAATGTCTTAGCTACTTTATCTTCACTTTCAGTACATGTCAAAGTGATAGCATTGGATTTTTTTCCTAAATATTTTTCTGCTTGCTCGTATATTTTGCTTTTCACTCCGGGCCCCATAAGGATATGTGCATATCCATGTGGAGTATATAAAAGAGCATAGTTCTTCTTCTTAAAAGCTAATCGACCAATTCCTCCCGCAATTGAAGAGTGTAAATGAATTATTTGGGGATGAATTCTTTCTTCTATTTGTTGAAGTTCATGAATTACTTTCTTGTCATTTTTTATATTTAGAACGCTTTTTCCAGCCCAACTTTTTACTTGGATTAAATGAACACGTGAATCAAGTTGATCTCTATAATCCTTAGGAGTCTGTGGTCGTAATGAGTAAGCAAGATATACATCAAAGTCATCACACATATCATTGCAAAGTTGTCTCACATATGTAAATACTCCCCCACCAAAAGCTTCACATACCATTAAAATCTTTTTTTTCATACTGTAAAACCTTTCTACTATATAAAAAAGAGGTTTGTTAAGCCTCTAATATGCACTATTCGGATGAATAACAACACCGACAGTTTTGAGTAAAATCTTAAAATCAAACCATAGACTACTCTTGTTGATATATTCAAGATCTAATTCTACCATTTCATCAAAATCCGCATCATTACGCTTAGTTACTTGCCAAAGGCCAGTACAACCTGGTGTCACTGTTAAACGTAATTTATCATATGGCGTATAATCTTCCACTTCCATTGGTAGAGGTGGACGAGGTCCAACTAGAGACATGTCGCCCTTTAACACATTCCATAACTGTGGTAGTTCATCAAGACTATATTTTCTAATCGTATGACCGATTTTAGTAACCCGTGGATCATCTTTAATCTTAAACATGGCACCATCAATTTCGTTTTGTTCTTCTAATTGTTCCACCATTTTATCTGCATTAACAATCATAGAACGAAATTTCCACATCTTAAACGGTTTCTCATTTTTACCGATTCGCTCTTGCGAATAAAAAGCTGGTCCACCATCTTCTCGTTTAATTAGAATAATCAAAATTAAAAATAACGGAGACAACAATATTAAAGCTAATCCACTGGCTACAATATCAAATCCACGTTTTACAGCACGGTATCCTATACGTCCATGAACTTTTGACGGATCTAGTTCTACCCTTTTAACCTCTTGTGCCATCATTTAAAACTCTATCCCCCAATATAAAAATCAAAATATCCAGAACCGTTTCTTTTTCTTTAAAGGTTTCCAATTTAAATTAACATTATCAGAATTAATAATGTTTCTTGCATTCTGCTTAAAGCTATTAGCAACATCCAATCCTTGCGTTTTTTCTAACTTCTCATAAGCGTCATGCATTCGACTTTCACGTTTTGGCAATGTATGTGCATCCGAAGCAAAAGTAGCTACTTGACCAGCTTCTACAAATCGATCAGCTAATTTTTCGATCTCTTTACCAAATACTCCCACATACGAACTAGCAGTTATTTGCGTTAAACAGCCTTGCTCAATAAACTCTTGTAATTTTTCTGGATGAGCCAAGATACCAGAATTTCTTTCTGGATGAACAATTATTGGTGTTATTCCCCGTCCCAATAATTTAAAAGTCATATCTTTAGCATAAGTTGGTACATCTTCACTTGGAAACTCTAATAACATATACCTGCCATTTTCATCACAGAATAGAATATCATCATCATCTAGAGCTTGAGGTAAATTACCATTTAGACGAACTTCTTGACTTGGAAAGACAGTCAAAGGAATATTGTGATTTTTTAATTCTTCCTGAAACTTAGCTGTCTCCTTAATGATATCTTTTTTATGATTTAAATATTTTCCATTTAGAGTATGCGGTGTCATTAATGCATGAGTAATTCCATCCGCTACTGCAGCTTCCGCTAAACCTAATGATGAATCCAAATCAGGAGAACCATCATCCATTCCTGGTAATATATGTGAGTGAATATCAACTAATACCATTATCTATTACTTCGTTTCTGTATCTTTTTCCTGACTATAACCGTATCCATAGCCATAACCATAGCCGTAGCCATCTGGACCAGTTCTTACATCATTCATTACATAACCTAAAACATGGGTTTTAGTTAAATTAAGCATTTCAATTGCTCGTTCAACACCCGCTTTTTGAGTAATTCCTTGACGTACAACTAGAACTACTCCATCCATTTCACCAGCTAAAATTTGGGTATCTGAGACCTCTAAAACTGGAGCTAAATCTAAAATTACTAGATCATAGTGTTCCTTAACCATGTTCAGAAAGGCACGCATTCTATTCGAACCTAATAATTGAGCTGGATTAGGTGGAATCGGACCAGCGGGCATTACTGAAAGGTTAGGAATAATATCTTCCTTAACAATGTTGGCCATATCAACTTCATTAGAATGTGACGTTAAAATAGTAGTCAAGCCTACTCGATTTGGAAGATCAAATGTTTGATGCAATGTTGGTCTATGCAAATCGGCATCAATCAATAATACCTTTTTACCAGCTTGAGCCATTGTGACAGCCACATTAACTGTTACAGTTGACTTTCCTTCACTAATATTAGCTGATGTAAAGGCTAAAGCCTTAATTTGGTGATCAACACTTGTAAAGTCAATATTAGTCTTAACAGTTCTAAACTGTTCACTTACTGGATTTTGTGGTTTTGCTACAGTAATTAACTTAGCACCATATTGCATGGTTTCATCAGTACCACGTTTTCTACGTCTATTAAACAATCCCATTTATACTCTCCTATACACGCTTCTTTTTACCAGAATTATTATTCTTCTTATTAACACTAAAATCATTAGATAAGTGGAAGTGAGATACATGACCTAAATTAGTTAAACCTAGTTCCTTAGTCAAGTAATCATCATCTCTGACTGTAGTATTAAATGAATCACGTAAGACAATTAAAGCAACGCTAATAATTAATCCAAGCACAATACCAGCGAGAGTAAATAGGGTAGTCTTAGGGAATGTCTTAATACCACGAGCAGCTGGTGAAACAATCGTTACATTATTAACATTCATAATGCTCTTAATTTTATTCTTAAATGTTTGAGCAACTGCATTTGCGATTGCTTGAGCCTTTTCTGGATCATTACTCTTAGCACTAATTGTAAATACTTGAGATTGTTGTTGTGTACTTACTGACACTGCCTTTTGCATTTCTTTAGCACTAACGTTGTAGCCCCGTCCTGCTCTTCTTACAACAGCTGGTTCAGCTGGACTAACAAGTTTTTTAGTCCCATCAGCAAGAGTACGATACTTTGCCTTCTTAGCTGGCTTTACAACTTCAGTTGGATTCTTAATCCACTTAGAAGCATCTTTTAAGATAACTGGACTAGTAACAATATCCTTATAAGTATTAATTACTTGCACGTCGGCTTGTTGAGCATTAAATGCTTGATTAGCATCTGTTTCACCGCGTTTTTGATTAACCAAAATCTGTGTAGTCGATGTGTACTTTGGCTCAACCACAAAAGCAGCTAAAACAAATCCTACTGCTCCCAAGCCAATGGTCCAGGCAACAATAGCCCAAATATGTGCTCGAAGAAGCATCCATAATCTACGTAAATCGATTGTATTTTCAGTTTTTGTACTGTTTTCCACTTTTTCCTATTCTCCTGTCTTTAAGGTTTCCGGCTTAAGCCCTAAGGCAGCACGTAACTTATTACTAATTCTTTGACATTCTGCTTGACTAACTGACTCGTAGGCAACGCCGTTTTCCCAGTCGCCTTGCCCTTGAGCATGATCAGTTGTGACATTATCAGTTGCATGGCGATAGTTCTGAGCTAAGGCAACCATATTATCAAAACTTAAGTTAGTCATAGTTTGCTTAGAGACTGAATTCAAGAATGCTTGGTTAACGACTGTCTTGTAAGAAATGGAACTCTTTAATAATGCCATAATTACAAGTCTTTGTCTCTCTTGACGCCCATAATCTCCTCGTGGATCGTCATACCGCATTCTACTGAATGCCAAAGCCTTCTTCCCATTCATGTGATAAGTTACGCCCTTAGTGAAGTGATAACCTTCATAATCAAATGTTAATGGCGACTTAACTGTCACTCCCCCAACTTGATCAATTGCCTTCTCTAATCCTCCCATGTTTACCATTACGTAAGCATCAGTTGGAACGTTGAAGTACTTCTTGATCGTTTTAACAGTTTCATCTACACCACCATAAGTATAAGCTGCGTTAATCTTAGCTGGTGAATAGTCTGGATAATCCGGTAAGTTAACTTTCATATCTCGAGGCAAGCTGACAACTGTTGTCTTATTGGTTTTAGGATTGATGACCATCATCATAATGGTATCTGTTCTCCCCTTGTAAGAACGTCCAAATTCACCTGTATCTGTTCCCAATAAAAGCAGGCTCATTGGCTTCTTATCTTTCAGTGTGTCGCTAACCTTCCGATCACTAATTTCATTACTCATCGGATTATACATATTGTTAGTGGCAACGTGGATATTGTGCCAAGCGATAATAACCGCAATGATGTCTACTGCTAGGAAGACACCTAATACAATCCAAAAGATACGCCAAAACTTTTTACGTCGATGATGACGGTGATGATGTGAGCGATGTCTTAATTCATTATCACTATTCTTATGATCCATTTTATTCCTCTTTTATTTTTTGCTTTTTAGTAACACTAAAAATCATTATACAAAAAATATATGAAAATTCATAGAAAATTCACAATTAGCATAAAAAAACACATTTATTGAATCAGAACATGCTCTAAATAGCGCTCTAACCACCTTCACGTTGATAAGTATACTGGCACCCCCCCCCAGAAATCAACCTCACTTCGGCAAAAATATAGTTTTCGTTATTTAATTTGCTGCGTTTTTTATTTAATTTTTCAAAGCGTTTTTCAATTTAAGGAGTAAATTCTTCTTCACTCTCTGCAGAGTTCGCCTTGAACATCCCGCCACCTCAACCAAATTTGTAATCTCTTTTTGTGCGAGCAAATGTTCAAAAAACACTAGTTTTTCAATTCCATTTAATTCCTGGACTTTATCTTTCAAAATTATTAAGTTATCCCATTCAATTTTTTCTTTCTTAAATTCAAGCTCGTTATTTATCTCTTCGCTTCTTTCTTCGCGCCGTTGAATCTTTCTTAACTCATCTAACGTATGCCAAAGAATCTTCTTAAAGGCAAGCCGATCAATATCTTGATCCCGACTTTTCTCAAGCATCCCCGCATAAATTAAAACCCCATCCTGGACCAAATCTGCATACTCTTGATAATCTTTCCTCACACCAGCAGCCTTAATTGCTCCGCAAACTAGCCGCCGATTTTCCCATGCTTTAATAAAACTCTCTTCTTTAATCATGTGACCATTCCTTTAAGTAATGTCACAAGCGTTTGTGCAGGTATTAGATTATCAAGAACAGAATTTTTCTAAAATCCAAGACCTACCTACTACAATACCGTACTGCTAAGCGATTTTTATTTTTATCTATGCTTTTTTTCTTTTTCTCTCTTTATTCCTTTACTGAATTTCTTGTAAAAGAAAAACACGCCTTCTTCAGACGTGTTATAAAAGTGATTTAATTCTTCTCGATAAACGATAAAACAGGTTGTGGTCGTTAATTTGCCAATCTTTAATATCAAAAAAGTCAGCGCAGTGCCGACCATAATTTTGATGGAACTCTTCAATTGCAGCTTCAGCAAGATCTTTCAAATTTAAAACATTATGGATTTTAGTTAAGTAAAGATATTCTTGATCGGCTACTAAGCTCTTTCTTCTGCATTTACATAACTTTAGATGGAAACCATGTGAATTGGCATAATTAACCAACATTTGACCAAAAACATGATTATGTGTAATTGCTTCTGCTAAACGTTTATGCAAATTTGGCGCATAATCATCAAATTCAAAATTATAAATGCAATTATTTCCTTTACAAGAAAATATTACTTTCTTTTTACATTGCTGCATTGTCTGCATATGATGTAAGCCAATCCAGCAGGTATGTCTTTCTGAATGAGCCCTTAATGAAAAATAGGCAATTTCTCCCAAAGAAATTGTATGCCGATAGTAAAATCCTAACTCTTTCTGCAATCTCTTTTGCAAAACTGCTCCTAGAATTAAACGATGTTTCAAAAAATGGTTAACCAATTGTCGACTGTTTTTTCGGCATAAAATAATACCATCTTTTTTATCTAAAATTACTGATTCATATTTTCCTGAAATAGGATTCTCATGGAAGTCATATAACACTAGCATATTTTCATTTAATTGATATAAATTATTTTCTTGAATAAATGGTATAAGGTCTTCGATAGTTACTGTACTAGTCAATCGTGCCTTAACCAGTTCTTTGGACCAAGTATTAAAGTTTTCATTACTTGGTAATTTAACGCTAATTTCAGTGTATTCTTTTCGCATCTTCAACTCCTTTGTCTATAAAATAACGTTTTTTATCATGGAAAATAATAATACCAAAAAATCAATATATAAAAAAGGTCCCACACCTCTAAACCGTGTAGGACCTAATTAAATAACTTTTTAAAAATTCAAAAATTCATCCGGTTTCATCCCCAAAGCTGCTCCAATGACAGTTTTGAAGGTTGAAACATCTTGAACTCCATCAAATTGCTGACCATTAATTAAAAAGTATGGCACAGATTGAACTCCGCGACTTTCTAAGTCAGCTTCTTCTTGCATAACTACATCTTGATATGCATTTGAATCTAAAATCTTTTTAACTTCCGTGGTATCTAGCTTATTCTTCTTTGCCACATCTAATAATACTTTATGATCTGCTAATTCCTTATTCTCGGTAAAGTAAGCATAGAATAAATCATCGGCTAGATTTTCAATTAGCTTAGAATCGTGATAAGTTGCCTTAGCCCATTGAACCATCCGGTGAGCATCCATGGTATTTGTGTTATAAGCAGTTGCTTCATTAATTGTTAAACCAACTGCCTTACCCATTGCCTTAGCGTGGTCATAGGCCGCATTTGCTTTAGCTAAAGGAATTGCCTTCTCATAGGCTAAGAGAACTGCATTAGTTTGCTTAGTTGACTTAGGCGCATCTAAATCAATTTGAAAAGCATTCAAGTCATATTCAATCTTATCTTGAACCCCTAACTCTTCAATTGCCTTTTGTAAGTTAGTTTCACCGATGTAGCAGTAAGGACATGCATAATCGCCCCAAATTGAAATTTTCATTTTTCAACTCTTCTTTCTCTTATTACACTCTCACCTCTACAATAGAAACTTTCTTCATATAAAGCAACTATTTTCGCTTACGTTTTATTTCTTCTTTAGTTGCAACTAAGTCAATTATCTTCTTTGGTGCTAGATTTGGATACATATGAGTTAGATAAGCTAATAATTCAACGAAGTTTAGTAAGTAACTCGTTAAATTATTGTCTTTCATCATCCCACCAGTGAAATTATTATCTTTAATATTGGCAAACATGTAAAAGTCTCGAACTGTATCCATATTTTGGTAAGTTACCAGTTCACTAAAAATATCATTAATTTCTTTTCGAATTTCTTGCCCATCAGTCACTTCTCGTTTAACCGGTAAGTCAATTGCATATGCTGAATCTTTTCCATGCGCTAAGTCAAGGTAAGACTTGCTCTCAAGCATCATGTCGCTAATCTCTTTAAACTTTTCATCGGTAAAGTCCATATTTACTTCTAGACTGGTTAAATATCCAGCTAAAGCTTCTACTAAATCGTCTTCTGTCTTAAAAGATGGCGTTAGCACATAAACATAGCGGTCTGTTCGCACAAATAGAAGAAAATATGTTAAATCTAAATGTTGCAAGTTTCTACTATATTTAATTAGTTCCTTTTCAAAGCGATAACCTTCAGGATTTTCTAAATCAAATTGACCTCCCTGATAAGGAGCTCGATATATTTGCCAAAAGTTTTCTACATTGAAACCATCAATATTTCGATCTTCAAAAGCAGCCTTATTGAGCAATTTAGCTTCACTAGGGCGCTTTTTTTCTAAATCTTTTATTAGAGCTAGTGGATTAAGAATATTACGGTTCGCATACTCCATTAACATCACTTGAATGTCATGATAAGTCGACATATTTTGATCGCTAGTATCGTGGAAGAAAACATCCCCTAACTGGGCAGTATAATTAACAACTATGACATAGTCCCCAATCTCTTTTTCACTAGCCAGTTCTTCAGCTAAGTCAACGATGTCTTCTACTCGTGTTTCTAGTTGTCTAAGTTTATTATCAGAAATCTCTTGATTAGGGCGCTTGAGCTTTCTCATAGCATGTACTTTAAATAGGTCACTTTCTAAATCGCCCTTTAATACATCAATAAATTCATAATAATCTAGATCAAGTCTTTGAACGAAAGTCTCAATTAACCTAAAAACAAGACCTTCAGCTCGCGCCGGTTGATAAGAGCGGCGTAAATTATCACTAATAAAAGTTTCTTCAAAGTCCGGTGTCTGTACTACGACTGCCAGATCCATTGTATTTGGTGTTTCATACACCTTGTCAAGCAGTTCTTTCATTTTATTACTTAACATTTTTATACCCTACCTATTCCAATCATCTCACTTTTTATCTATTATACGGATATTTATTTTTAGAGACAAAAAGTCTGCAAATAAGCAGACCTTAAGTTAGATATTCTCACCATACATAATATTTGAAAAGCTACCATTTAATGACTTGTCTTGACTGACATGTAAGTTAACAACGTTTCCCTTTCCCGATTCATCTACCAAAACAATTGGTTTTTGATCATGCCAGCAAAAGAGAAAAGTCTTATGTTGTCCATCTTTAGTTAAATCATGATTATAGATAGCCAAGACGTCATAATCATAATGGTGTTCGCCTTGAGGACTCCAGCCAATGCTTATCTTTTTACCATTTAGCTTAAAAGTATCTTTCTTAAAGGCATCTGGATAAACACGATTTGCTGAAGTAGAAAGCTTATTTTTACCATCATACTTGGTATAGGTTTGGTTCTTCTTTTTGCTATACTTATCCATTTCCTTAGCAAGTTTTTGGTCTTTTTTCTTATCCCAGTGCTTCTTTTGAACTGTCTTTGAACTCTTAACACTACTATTATTAGTTGAATTAGAGTTATTTGAACAGCCACTTGCACCTACCAAGCTGAGAGCAACCACACTCATTAATAATATTTTCTTCATAAATCTGTCTCCTTTTCTTCCATTCTTATCCTACCATTAAATTTCAACTTTCGAACCTATTTAATCTTGAATAAAAAAGGTGTAATTTCACTTTTTATGCGAAATTACACTTTGAATAGAAGAAATTTAGTAATAGAGCTTATTTTACCTTCTGATATATTAAATTGTTAATTGCTTCAATTAAAGCTTCTTTAGTAGGCACACCTTCATCATGATAATGGCCAATTTCAAAGTATGGCACTGCATCCGCATTTCGATTGGCTAAGTCATTTTCATCTTCGATAACTACGTCCTTATATTCTTCACTAGTAAGAATTTTCTTTGCAGATGAGTCATCCAACCCAGCGTCTTTTGCCAATTTTACTAAGACGTCGTTATCAGCAATATTTTGATTTTCAACAAAATAAGCTTTAAAGATTGCGTTAATTAACTGAGCTGTCTTTTTATTACTCTGTGTATCATTAGCCCATTTAGTTAAACGCAATGCCTTCATCGTATTGACTGGAAGTGTATTTGCATAATTAATTGTTAAGCCAGCATCTCTAGCTTGTTCAGTAATATTTTGAAATCTTTCATGAAGTTGCTTTTGGGTTAAACCATCTTTCTGCATCAACTTCTCTCCTCGCGTTTGAGTTGGATTTTCCGCAGCAGTTGGATCAATTTGAAAAGCGCGAAAGTTATAATCTAACTTATTTTGATCAATTCCTACTGCTTTAACTGCTTCAGTTAGTTTATGAAAAGCAATATAACAAAATGGAGATGCATAATCCATCCAAAAACTCATTCTCATATAGTATGCCTACTTTCCGGTTAATTAGCAGCTTTTTTAATTAAAGCTTTTAAATCATCATCAGAAAAATCTTTACCATATTTATTTTGTAATTCTTCTAGAATGAATCCATTATCACGATTACGGTGAATCATTTCACGAACGTCTTTAATAATAGCTTCTTTTTCACGATCAAATGTTGGAACTGTCATAATTACAGCCTTCTTTCATATATTAATCCGCTTCCACTTTTTATTGTATGATCTTTAGGATCTAATGACAAAAATTTGGGCTCAGCATAATAAAAAGATAGCCTTATCATAAGACTATCTTTTTATAAATCATGTTGATATTTTTTCAGTAAAACAACTGCAATCCAAATTGAAATAAATGATGGCAAAATAATTACTACTAAAAGATCGGGATTCAAAATTCGAACCGTTTTGATCATTTTAGTAATTGTATTAATTTTGCTAATATTATTGAATATTGATTGATAGACCGTAACATAAATTAATGACCATTGAATACAGTATTCAATCAGCGTTAACGTTATTTCGGAAATATGATAATGTTTATTGAATCTCTTTAATCCCTCATATAATAGTAAGCCTGATAGAATTACTAACGCTGCTAAAAGCAAGAAGAGATTTCCTAATTTCATATCATGAACCCGATCAATAAATAGTGCCGCAATTCCAAAGAAAATTGAGAAGTTAACTGTACTAAGCAGTAGTAATACTAAAAATAAAATAATTGCCCTTAAAAAATAAAACCGATGTTTAGAAGTAAAAATATATCCTGATACTACTATTGCTAAAATAACCAGGAAAATTGGTAAAACTTGCATTAGTTATCAGACATCTCGATCTTCTTAATAAGGGCCTCACAGCCGCGATAAATATCCTGGTAAGCCCCTTCAAAGTCACCAGTATACCATGGATCATCAACATCCAACATAGAACCAGCAAAAGATAAAAGCTTATATTCTTTCCTTTTAGGATCTCCAGCCGAAATATGATTCATATCAAAGAAGTTTTCTTCATCCATCCCGATAATGTAGTCATATTTCTCATAGTCACTTTTAACCATTTTTCTAGCCTGCCGATGGTTAAAAGGAATTCCATGCTCATTCATCACTCGTTGAGAACGTATATCGATATCATGGCCAATCCCACTAATAATTGCATCTTCAGTTGTAGCGGCTGAACTAATTTCATACTCATTTTCTTTACCTAGATCTTTAACAATCTTTTTAGTAATAAATTCAGCCATGGGTGATCGACAGATATTCCCATGACAAACAAATAAGATTTTCTTAGTCATTTCTTTCCCTTATTTCTTTAAAGTGTATGTTTTTATTCTAAATCTAATGCAATTATTTAGGCAAGAAAAAATACCGACTAGAGCTTATTCACTCCAATCGGTATTCTTCTTTTTCAAAGGTTGCTGAAACATTATTAGTTCAATATTTTCAACGTATCTAATTATATCAAAGATAGATCAATTTAATCAGTAAATTATGCAATTTTTTAAATTACATTTTATCTTCGACCCAATCCCAGAATTTATCTACATTTAATTTAGAAACACTAGAAAATGGTAAGAAAGATACGTTTGCTTGTGAAAGATCCAGACTCTTACCAATTTTTTGCTTAATCTGACTTGCTTCCATCTTTTTCAACTTATCCATTTTTGTTGCTACCACTAAGATTGGAATATCAAGATAGAGAGCATAATTAAACATATTGATATCATCTGCAGTCGGATTGTGCCGTGCATCAACTAAAAGAATTAGTCCCTTTAAATCAGCACGTGTCTCAAGATAATCCTGAATCATTTCACCAAAAGCAGCTCTTTGCTTTTTAGACACTTTTGCATAGCCATAACCTGGTACATCAACTAGGTACAACTCATTATTAACCTTATAAAAATTAAGAGTTTGAGTCTTACCTGGTTGTTGTGAAGTGCGGGCTAGTTTGCGACGATTAACAATCGTATTAATCAAACTAGATTTACCAACATTCGAACGGCCAGCCAAGGCAAATTCTGGTAAATCATCTTTTGGATACTGTTTTTCAGAAACAGCACTAATGACAAATTCAGTATCTACGACTTTCATTATCTAGTCGCCTCACTCGTATCTTCAGCCATATTCTCTTTATAGCTAATCTTAGGCTCTGCCTGCTTAGTAATAACATCCTTAGTAATTTGGACTTCTTTGATGTTATCATCACTTGGTGTCTGATACATTACATCCATTAAGGAATTTTCAACAATAGAACGTAAGCCACGTGCACCCATATGACGACTAATAGCCATATCTGCAATAGCTTGAAGCGCTCCATCAGTAAATTCAAGATCAACATCGTCAAGTGACAACAATTTCTTGTATTGTTTTACTAAAGCATTCTTTGGTTCAGTTAAAATTCTAATTAAGTCTTCAGTTTTCAACTTATCAAGAGTAGTGATAATTGGAATACGTCCAATAAACTCAGGAATTAAACCAAATTTAACTAAATCTCCAGTTGTAAGATTCTTTTGCCAGTCATCTGCATCTACTTGGTTAAGACCATTTTCTGCGCCAAAACCAATTGTCTTCTTTCCAAGGCGGTTTTTAACGATATTTTCAATACCATCAAAAGCACCACCGACAATAAATAAGATATTAGTGGTATCAATCTTAATCATTTGTTGTTGTGGATGCTTACGTCCACCTTGAGGAGGAACAGAAGCAATAGTTCCTTCTAAGATCTTAAGCAGCGACTGTTGTACACCTTCACCGGAAACATCACGCGTAATTGAAACATTTTCTGCTTTTTTAGAAATTTTATCAATTTCATCAATATAGATAATTCCACGTTGGGCACGCTCTAAATCATAATCGGCATTTTGCAACAATTTGAGCAAAATATTTTCTACATCTTCACCAACATAACCGGCTTCAGTCAAAGTAGTAGCGTCCGCAATAGCAAATGGAACATTTAAAATTTTAGCCAAAGTTTGGGCTAAATAAGTTTTACCCGAACCAGTTGGCCCAATCAAAGCAATATTTGATTTTCGCAACTCAGTTCCGGTACTATCAATATCCATTTGACTGATACGTTTATAGTGGTTGTAAACAGCAACGGAAAGTACCTTCTTGGCACGATCTTGGCCAATTACGTACTCATCCAATTGCTTTTTAATTTCCATTGGCTTAGGTAAATCTTTAGTTTCTTTAATGGAATCTGCTTTTAATTCATCATCAATAATTTTCTTGGAAAGATCAATACATTCATTACAAATGTAGACTCCATTTCCAGCCACAATTTTTTTAACTTGTGACTGTGGTTTACCGCAAAAAGAACATTTTACTTCTTCTTGCTCAGTAATTTGGTTAGCCATCAGCCTTCCTCCTTTTCACTTACTTTATGTCAAAATAAGCTTAGCAGTTCACTTTAACAGAGTAAAGAAAATTGTCTTATTAATTAATAGTAAAGAAAAAAGCGACTGTCATAGCCGCCCTTTTCTTAAACTAGTTATCAACTATTATTTATCAGCCTTTTTGTCGTCTTCTTTGGTTGACTTCTTAGCAGTTGACTTCTTAGTAGCTTTCTTAGCAACTTGCTTTGCCTTGTCAGCCACTAAATCAATAGCTTTTCTAATAGCAATATCATGCTTAAGCATATCATCACTCAAGCTACGACGAACAACTTTTTCGTCCATGTTGTAGTCGTGTGCCAAGTCCTTAATTTCTTGCTTAATTTCATCAGCAGTTGCGTCAAGTTCTTCTTTAGCAACAATTGCTTCCAAAACAAGGTTAGTCTTAACACGTTCTGCAGCACCCTTAGCTAATTGTTCACGCAATTGAGCTTCAGTAGTACCAGTTAACTTGAAGTAAGTTTGTGGGTCAATACCTTGACGTTGCATGTTGCCTAAGTATTGGTTCAATTGATTTTGAACATCTTCATCGATCATTGCTTGAGGAACTTCATCAATGGTTGCATTTTCAACTGCACCCTTGATTGCAGCATCTTGGATAGCGTCTTTTGCATCATCTTCCTTGTGCTTCTTCAAGTCTTTCTTGATCTTATCTTTTAATTCATCAAGTGATTCTACTGAATCATCAACATCTTTAGCAAACTCGTCATCTAACTTAGGTAATTCTTTAGATTTCACTTCATGAATCTTAGTAGCAAAGTGTGCTTCTTTACCAGCTAAGTCTTTTGCACCGTAATCTTCTGGGAAGGTTACAACAACGTCTACGTCGTCACCAGCTTTGTGACCAATAAGTTGATCTTCAAAACCAGGAATGAAAGTACCAGAACCTAATTCTAATGAGTAGTTTTGTGCACTACCACCATCAAATGGCTTACCATCAATAGTACCAGTGTAGTCGATAGTAACAGTATCGCCCTTAGCAGCCTTACCGTCCTTTAATACTAATTCAGCATTTTGTTCACGACGTTTGTTTAATTCTGCATCTACATCTTTAACTAAAACGCGAGTGTTTTGCTTAGGAACTTCAATACCCTTGTAGTCACCTAACTTAACTTCTGGCTTAACAGAAACAGTAGCTTTCATTTCCCAAGGCTTGTTCTTATCCATTGAAACTGGAGTAATTTGTGGTTGACCAACTGGGTCAATACCAGCTTCTTTAACAGCAGCAGTGTAAGCTTCTGGTAAAACGATGTTTAAAGCATCTTCGTAAAGAGCTTCTTCACCGTAAAATTGATCAAAAACAATACGAGAAACGTGACCTTTACGGAAACCAGGTACACGTAAGTTCTTCTTAACACGTTTGAAAGCTTGATCTAAGCCCTTTTTTACTTCTTCTTGTGAAATTTCAAAAGTTAATTCACCGGATGTTTTACCGGTCTTTTCCCATTTTACAGACATTAATTAAATACCTCCGATGTCAAATTTGGGTTTGCTATTGCACACTTAACTATCTTACCCTAAACCTTGCTAAAACACAAATCCAGAGAGAAATTTGTTAATTTTTGTATAAAAAAAAGATGTATCCTAAGATACATCTTTTTTAAGAAAGTTTGGAATTAGTCAAGAATTTCAGTAACTTGACCAGCACCAACAGTCTTACCACCTTCACGGATAGTAAACTTAGTACCCTTTTCAATGGCAACTGGCTTGATCAATTCAACAGTGAATTCAACGTTATCACCAGGCATAACCATTTCAGTACCTTCTGGCAATTCAATCTTACCAGTTACGTCAGTAGTGTGGAAGTAGAATTGTGGACGGTAATCTGAGAAGAATGGAGTGTGACGACCACCTTCATCTTTGTTCAAGATATAAACTTGACCCTTGAAGTTCTTGTGGGTTTGAATTGAACCAGGTGCAGCTAAAACTTGACCACGTTCAACTTGGTCACGGTCGATACCACGAAGCAATACACCAACGTTATCGCCGGCTTCACCAAGATCAAGAGTCTTGTGGAACATTTCCAAACCAGTAACAGTTGACTTTTCAATCTTGTCAGTTAAACCAACGATTTCAACTTCATCGCCGACCTTAACAGTACCACGGTCGATACGACCAGAAGCAACAGTACCACGACCAGTGATAGTAAATACGTCTTCAACTGGCATTAAGAATGGCTTGTCAGTATCACGTTCTGGAGTTGGGATGTATTCGTCAACAGTTTCCATTAATTTTCTGATAACGTCTTGTTGTTCTGGGTCACCTTCAAGTGCCTTCAAAGCTGAACCACGGATAACAGGAACATCGTCACCAGGGTAATCGTATTCTGATAACAAGTCACGTACTTCCATTTCAACTAAGTCGATCAATTCTGGATCGTCAACTAAGTCAACCTTGTTTAAGAATACAACGATGTATTGAACACCAACTTGACGAGCAAGTAAGATGTGTTCACGAGTTTGTGGCATAGGACCATCAGTTGCAGCAACAACCAAGATAGCACCATCCATTTGTGCAGCACCAGTAATCATGTTCTTGATGTAGTCAGCGTGACCTGGAGCATCCATGTGAGCGTAGTGACGATTCTTAGTTTCGTATTCTACGTGAGCGGTATTAATAGTAATACCACGTTCCTTTTCTTCTGGAGCAGCATCGATTTGTGAGTAATCTTCAGCTTGTGCCAAACCGTCTTCTGCCAAAACAGTAGTAATAGCTGCAGTTAAAGTGGTCTTACCATGGTCAACGTGGCCGATAGTACCAATGTTAACGTGCGGCTTAGTTCTTTCGTAATGTTCTTTTTCTGCCATTAATATGACCCTCCTGTAAATTTGCAAGAAGTCCGTTGAGTAAGTAACGGATAATTCTCTGTTGATTATTATACTACTTTCAAAGGTAAAAGCCTAGCTCGTACCCCTTTGAAAATATCCTTTATTGATTATACTAGATCCACAGAAAATGTAAACCTTTTTTGCTCAATATCGGAACTAAAAATCAGAATTTGTTGCTTTTTCATATGCCAAATATTCATATATTTTATTTAAAAGTTTCTGGTTAGCTCCGCCCTTCTTTTGCTCAAGGTAATTTCTAAAATCATGAGCAAATTGATCCGGATCTCTAATATAATCATTTAAACGAGGATACAGCATCCCTAAACAAACATTCATCTCACCTATCATTATTGGTAGTTTGCTTGGATCTTGTCTAAAGTAATCCGCTAAGCTAACACAAACTTCACGATAAATTGGGCTTTTTTCAAGTAAGTCGGTTTCTTTAGGAATGAATTCTTTTAACTCTCCTAAAATGTAAACTTGAACTTTTTCACTATATCCAAGTTTTATTAAATCTTCGCATAAGGATAGGCGCAAAGCAAAATTAGGAGATGGATCCATTAAAATACTTTTTGCCAAATTAGTAAAGTTTTCCGTACTTAAGCAATATAGCAGTAAGTAGTCTTTTTCTTGAATATATTTAAGCTGTTTAAAATTTTTCATTATTTCTAATTGCTTAATTTGACTAACTGGTTCAACTTTTACCGGTAGCTTTTTTTGTAGTAAGTGTTCCAGCTCAGCTGCTTCAATTGCATAATGCTGAAAAGCTAAAATTTTAAGATAAGTGTCGTATACTCTTTGATTAGAAAAAAGGTCAGGCTCTTCCTTAATTAAAGAATATGCCTGATCCCCCTTCTCTTGGCTTAAATATATTTCACATAGCTCACAAACAATATCTGAATCGTGACCTAACCGTAAAGCCTCAAGTAAATATTGCTTAGCTTGCGGCAAATCATTGTGCTTTTTAGCTTCTTTTGCTAAAAGAAGAAAGTTATCTTGACTTGCATGTGACATTAAGCTTTTGCCTTCTTTTGTTCTGAATCTTTTTTATGATGATTTTTTCTAACTGGACGTTTTTCAGAATTATTATCTTGATTATTCCGTCTAGCCATTGCACGGTGTCTATTTTGGTTAACTTCCATTACAACTGGTAAAACAACTGGACGACGACCTGTTTGCTTGTAAAGATATTTTTCAACATCATTACGAACATCTTGCTTTAATTCGGTCCAATCAAATTTCTTGTGTTCAAAGTTATTGTTTACTGCTTCTTTAATTACATCAGCAGCACCATTCATCAAGGCATGGTTAGCCTTAATGTATACAAATCCTCTAGTTGAAACACGTGGTTCTGAGATAATCTTCTTTTTCTTTCTGTCAATAGTAACTGCAGCAATGAAAACTCCATCATCAGATAAAACTTCTCGGTCTCTTAAAACGATGTTTCCAACATCACCGACACCAGAACCGTCAATCATGATATCTTCACCAGGAACCGCATCTGTACGATAGAAACGTCCTTTTTCTAAAGCATATGCATCCCCGTTATGTGGTAAGAAAATATCTTTCTTATTCATACCCGCTTCAATGGCTAAGTCTTTATGAATTTCAAGAAGACGGTATTCGCCAATAACTGGAATTAAGAACTTAGGATTAAGTGTATCAATTAACATTTGCAAGTCGCGCCCAGTTGCATGGCCACTTGTATGCTTGTCTCTGCCAAGTTCTTTAACTGTTCCGCCAGCACGGTAAATCATATCGCTAGTCTGGGCAACCATAGTTTCAACAGAGTGTGAAGGAGTGGTAGCAATGAAAACTAAATCACCCTTCTTAATCTTAATCATACGGTGACGGTTAGTTGCCATTTTTTGAAGGGACTTAAGTGGTTCACCCATACGACCAGTTTCTAAGATTACTAATTCATTATCAGGAATCTTCTTTAAGTCCTTACTGTGAACAAGTAATCCTTTAGGTACGTTTAAGTAACCTAATTTCATTGCTGTATAGACAATCTTACCAGCATCTCTACCTGTCAAGAAAACATGTCTTCCAGTGGAAGCCGCTGCTTGGAAAATCTCTTGAACACGGACGATATTTGATGCTTTTGCTGCAGCAATGATTCGACCATCATAATTCTCAAAAATATTGTAAATATATTTTTCAATACTAGTCTGACGATCATTTGGGAAGTTAGCTTCAGCATTAGTGGAGTCACTAAGAAGTGCGAGTACACCCTTTTGGGCAATTTCAGATAAACGAACAAAATCAGTTCGATAACCTTTTTTAGCTGATGGATCAAACTTAAAGTCACCAGTGTAGACAATCTCTCCTTCTTTAGTGGAAATATCAATTCCTAAAGAATCTGGAATTGAGTGCGTAGTCTTGAAGAAAGAGACATTTGCATTTTTAAATTCAATTTCTGTATCAGCGTCAATAACATGGAATAAGTCATTCTTACGACGTCTATTTTCACGTTGAACAGCAATCTTAGCCAATTCAATAGTTAATTTTGAACCAAAAACTGGAATATCGTGATCTCTTAAAATATATGGAAGAGCACCGATTGAGTCAGCATGACCATGAGTTAAAAAGATACCGGCAATTTTATCGGCATAATCTTGGAAAAATTGTAGGTCAGGAATAACAACGTCAATTCCTAATAAAGATGAATCAGGATACTTCAAACCCGCATCCATAATAAAAATTTCGTCTTCTACTTGAACAGCGTACATGTTTTTACCATTTTCACGTGCGCCACCCAAGATCATTATCTTAATCTTTTGTGACATTTTTTTGCTTCTTTCTATATTTACTTAAATTATTTATGGATCTTAATGATCAAAACGAAGTTAATCTAATTAATTTTACCATATAATAGTATGAATTTGAAAGGAACAAAAAAGCTACTCTTTAAGATAAAGAGTAGCTGAGGTTTATGAATTATTAGAATTAACGACGTAAACCTAACTTGTTGATTAATTCACGGTAACGTTGAATATCTTTGTTCTTCAAGTAACGAAGTAAGTTACGACGGTGACCAATCTTCTTAAGCAAACCAACGTATGAGTGGTGGTCTTGCTTGTTAGCCTTTAAGTGGTCGTTCAAGTTGTTGATATCACTAGTTAAAAGTGCAATTTGAACTTCTGGAGAACCAGTATCGCCATCGTGACGTGCGTATTCTTTGATTAATTCATCTTTCTTTTCTTTTGAAATAGCCATTAGAAAAATACCTCTCTTTTAAATAATTGCCATTAACAACGTTAACCGTCGGCGGCGGGAAAACAGCGTCAATGGTTCCAACAGATATTAATATTACATGGAAGTTTTTAAAAAAGCAAGTCCAAATTACCTTGCACCAACGGCTTGTATTAAGTATAATTAACGAGTAAATCTATTTTATCGAGGTGATTTTGATGCCACAAATTAAATCAGCAATTAAACGTGTTAAGACTAATGCTACTGCTAACAAGCGCAACGCTGCTGAATTAAGTAAATTGAGAACTGCTGTAAGAAAATTCAACGAAGCTGTTGAAAATGACGCAAAAGATGTCCTCGATTTAGAAGTTAAAGCTGCACGTGCTTTAGATAAGGCTGCTTCTAAAGGTCTTATTTCTAAGAACAAAGCTAACCGTGATAAGTCACGCTTATCTAAGAAGGCTGCTAACAAGTAATTATTTACTTGACACCTGATATTAGGCAAAATAAAAGCTCGGAGTTTTCCTCCGGGCTTTTTTGTTGTCTAAATTTTTAATAGAAAGAGCTTCAAGAACTCATCCCCATGATAAGTTCCGTTTTTGTAGCCAAAATCAAGTTCAATCGCCTGCTTTAACAACACTGTTAATTTACTTAATGAGACTTTATTTTCAAGGGCTAATTTTACTCGATACGGATTCACTTTTAACTCTTTAGTAATTTGATCTTTACTCCACCGTCTATTCTGCAAAACTTTAACACAAGTCAAAAATTCAAGTTGAGATTCAAAAATAGCTAGTAGCTGAATTGCACTTGCCCCTTCTCGTAAATGATCCTCTAAACGTTGAGTAGCCTCTTGATATTTTTTATCAAAAGCAGCTGTTAATATTTCAAAAATATTTTCTGAAAGAGAACGATCAATATTTTCATTAATTAGTGTTTCCGTGATCCTTTTATCTTCACCAACAATATTTTTTAATTTTACATAGTTACTTAAAGAGACATCTAGAACTTGGTCACTTCTTTGGATCAATATTTGAAGCGCCATATTCGTAATTTGATATCCTTCTTCTTTACTTATGGCCTTAATTATTCCACTAACCTCATAGGGCTTAAACGTAGTTTCAACTACATTAACATGTTCAAGCAAAAGTTTACTAATCTTTTTTCTACGATCGATTTTTTCATAATTAGCCACAAAAACAACTACATCTTCTAAATCACTCAAATGTTCAATGATTCTAGTTAATTTTTCAACTTGTTTTTTAAACTTTTGTGGTACTTTAGCCATTAAAAAGAAAGGATTCTTCACAACCACAACTTTCTGGTTACTGAATAAAGAAGACTCGGTTAAAGTTGCCATTAATTCATCAAGTCCATCTTCAAGGCAGTCTACAATCACTTGATCAAGTTCAGAAAAAGATTTTTGATTGAGGTAGTTGCGAACCAAATAATCATTAAAAAATGAATCTGGTCCTTGAATCAAAAGATTAGCATTCTTAGGATTAGTCTGTTTAAAAAGAGAGATTAATGTCATTTTGTATTTCCTTTATAAAAAGTCGTAATCTTATCACCTTGAAATGGTGAGTAATTCCAAGTAATTGTACCACTATCTTGCGTATTTAAATATGGAATACCTAAGTCTTTCAATGTTTTTAAAGTTTCTTGATGGGGATGTCCAAAACGATTATTGCGTCCTGAAGAAATAAAGACTAGGCGTGGATTTAACTGCTTTAAAAAATCTGGATCGCTAGAAGTTTTACTACCATGATGGCCTAATTTAAAGTAATCAACTTGGAAATTATAGTGATTTTGTATCTCTTTTTCTCCTTCTCTACCCAAGTCTCCGGTAAAAAGCCAGCGTTTATTCGCTAACTTAAACGTTATAGATAAAGAATCTTCATTCTTACCTAAGCCCGCTTTAAAAGGATAAAGCACGTCAAAGTCGATCCGGCCCTCTCTAACTTTATCCCCTGCAAGAAGTGGCATCAGTTGCACATCATTTAAATGATTACTTATTTTCTTCATAAAAGACTGATTATCAGTCAAACCTCTAGCAAAATATAGATGCTTTACTGGAATTTGATCCAGTAAGGCTTTTAAATCACCGATATGATCTGCATCCTGATGACTTAAAAAGACTCCATCAAGATGATCAATTCCCCGTGCATATAAAAATGGTATAGTGATCCGATTTAACTGCGGCTCACTTTTTCTTTTTCCAAAATTTAGCTTTCCGCCCGTATCTATTAAATATGTTTTTCTATTTAAGGGCGTCGTAATTAAAATGCTATCTCCTTGTCCTACGTCAATAAAAGAAACTTCTCCCTTAAGTGGAAAATGAATTAAGCAAAAAAAGCTAGTATATGCCCCAAGCAAAATTACTCTTAATTTTAATTTCTTTACTTTGTTCTTAGGCATAATAATCAAACCTAAAGTCACAGCCAATAAAAATATAGTTTGAAACCAATTTATTTGCCCAAAAGTTATTAATCCCACCTGCTTATCAGCAATAAAATTAGTTAAGTCCGCAATGACTTTAAAAATTGGTTCACTTATTCTGACAATATCTGGTAAACACCAAAATATAAAAATCACAATAAAGGTTAAAGGCAAAAGAATAAAATTAAAAATTGGAACAATCAAGAAATTATAAATGATAGTTAAAAAGTTAATCCGATAAAAATTATGTAATAGAATTGGCGTAATTAATAAATTAAGAACTATATTTTGTTTAATTTTTTTAAAATCTTTGCTTATTTCTAATCCAAAGACTAACAAATAACTTAAAATCGCCCCACTGTTTAAAAATAATAGCGGATTAAATAGGAGATGAGTTAACGCTACTATTCCTAATTTATCTCCGCTACTAATCATAATCTTTTTTCTTTTAAAGAATACATTCCAAAAGTAGCTTAAACTTGCTCGCACAAAACCAGCCTGAAAATTAGAAAGTAAGATTTCAATTATTAAAAAAAGAACACAAAAAATCGTTAATTCTTCTTCTGTTCTTTTCATAATTGTTCCAAGCCACATGATCCCTAGAATATATAAACTTACGTGTAGCCCAGAGATACTTAACAAATGGATAATTCCTAAGTCACGATAACTATTGAGTAAAACCTTATTTTCTGGACTAGGATTTTGTGCTAGAACCATTTCACTGGCAAAAAATCTTGTAAACTGGGGCATTTTTTCAAAATAATCGATCAGCCACTTACGTAAAATATGGATCCAATCAAAAATAGTAATTTTCTTAGGATAAAGCTCATAGCTTTCAAGTTTCACTCTCTCCCTTATTTTTTTACTACGATAATACTTTTGGTAGTCAAATTCACCTGGGTTAGTTGCTGGCATAATTTGTTCTACTTTTGCCTTGTAGTTTACTAAATAACATCCCCCAAAGCGATTTAATTCTTTTTCAAGTGACTTGTTTATACTTCCACTAATTAAAACTTTATTCTTTCCAATTCTTCCCTCCCCATAGAAAAATTGGTCACTCACCTTCACCTGATCACTATATATTTGAATTGGTTCTCCAATTTTCGTTTCACGTGTTTGCTGATTAAGTAAAGTTATAAGAGATATTATTCCTAAAAACAAAACCAGTAATTGTCGATACTGAGGAAATTTATAAATGAGCAAGAAGCAGAAAAAAAGCAAAAAAATTACAGCTACAACTCTTTGAGCAAAAGAAGTAGCTTGCAAAATTAGAAAAGTAACTGAAATACCTCCCAAACTAAGTAATAAATAGAATCCGGGAGCATAAAAACTAGAGAGCCAATTGATCTTTAAGCTTTTCAAAAGTCTTTTCACCAATTCCTGTCACTTTAGTTAAATCTTCAATTTGTTTGAAACCTCCATTTTGATCGCGATACGCAATAATTTGTTCTGCTTTCTTCTGACCCACTCCGTTTAATTTTTGTAAATCTTCAACTGTTGCAGAATTTAAATGGACCTGCTCAGAATTTGAACTAGCAGAATCTGAAGCAGATGAGTTAGTAGTTGTATTTCCGACTGCTGGTACATTCTCTATTTTTTCACCAATGTGGGGGACATAAATTTGATCTTGATCCTTTAAAAGAGCTGCTCGATTTATTGCTCTTGTCTCTGCCTTATCGGTTAAGCCGCCACATACTTTTAATAAATCATTTAAGCGTGCCCCATTTTTTAAGGTATAAACTCCACTATGTTTAACAGCTCCAGCAATATCTACAGTTACAGTATTTTGTTTAGATGGGCTATTAACTCCAGTAGCAGAAGGAGTATTATTACTTTTATTTTTAGAAAAATCTGTTGATTGGTTCTTATTATTTTCACTTAAAACTTGATTATTATTAACTACGGGCTGATTATTTTTTTGAATAAAATATCCACCAATTAAAATCATCCCAATAATTCCAATTACTAGTCCTTTCTTTCCTAAGATGAAGTCTTTTATTTTTTCAAAATCCATTTTTATCACCTCATTATTTATTACGAAAAAAAGCAGCAATTTTTTGCTGCTTTTTCTTATTTTTCTAAATAATTTAGTGCATCTTCAAATCGAGCTACGGGTACAATCTTCATTTTAGTATGAATTTTCTTAGCAGTTTTTACCGCTTCTGCATAGTTCGTTTCACTCTTTTTAACTCCCGCTGGTTGATCAGTTGGAGCAAAGAAGACTTTCATTCCCTGTCGACTAGCTGCTATTACTTTCTTATCAACGCCGCCAATCATTCCTACTTTTCCTTGATCATCAATCGTCCCAGTCCCTGCTATCTTTTTAGAACTAAGATTTTTTCCGGTAAATAATTGATAACATTCGAGCGTAAACATTAATCCAGCTGAAGGCCCACCAATATCTTCCGCATCAATTTTTACTGCAGGCTTTGTCACTACTCGCGTATGATCTACAAGTTGAATACCGATTCCGTAACGGTTAGTTTCAGAAAGTTTTACCGTTTCACCAGAGAAAGTTAGGTGTTTCTTTCCTCTAATAACTTCAATTCTTACCTTACTCTTCTTTAAAGAAGAAACATATTTAATTAATTCTTGACTAGAATTGAATTTCTTACCATTTACGCTAACTAATACGTCTCCTACCTTCAACTTATTTTTAAAAGTTGAATTACTCATTATTTCCATTACGTAAACGCCTAAGAACTCTTGACGATGCGGAACATTTGCCTTCTTAGCCGCATAGTAAATAGCATTATTTTGACTAGTTTCCATGTAATACTGCTGCATTTGGTTATATTCTGCACTAGGCGATGTTCCCATTAATTCATCCTTTGAGTAGCGACTATCTGCTGGCCTCAAAAAACTTGTCAAATAATCAATCATTACCGCTGGTCGTTCACTTACGATTACCAAATAAAAATTAGGATTAGCCTTTCTAGTACTTTTTACATATTTACTAATCTGAAAAGCTTCACCAGGAGCTTCAATATAATATTGCGTTGGCCACAGACAAAATACAACTGCTATTAAAAATGCTGCTATTCCTAGCAGCCAAAACTTTAATTTTCTATTTTTTTTCATTATTTCTATTCCTCAATTTTTCTTCCAATGCAGCTGCGACTGGTTTTGGAACTAAGGTTGAAACATCCCCACCAAAAAATACAGTTTCTTTAATCATACTAGAAGAAATAAAGCTATCTTCTGGGCGAGTAAACAATAAAACTGTATTTAAATCTGGATCTAAGGTCTTGTTGATTCCAGCTATATCACGCTCGTAGTTAAAATCGGCTGTATTTCGCAATCCACGAACAATTGCACCTGCACCAAGTTCATGTGCTACTTCCACGGTTAACTCGGCTGGTCGAGCAATAACTTCAACTTTTTCGTTGTTTTCAAAAACTTTTCTCGCCAATTCTAAACGTTCTTTTTCAGTAAAAAGATACTTTTTACTAGTATTGGTCATAATTACTACATATAATTTTTCAAACATATGAGACGCACCTTCAATCACCTCAACATGTCCATTAGTTATTGGGTCAAAACTTCCGGGAAAAATCGCCTTTATCATTTTAATCTCTTTCGTAAACCTTTACCTTTGTTCGTCCTAACTGATGATCCTTAATAATTGAAAAGCCAGAAACCTCTGGTAATTCATCATGTTCATCTGTCTCCGCTACAACAAGTGCCTTCTCATTTAATAGGTTATTCTCAAGCAATTTCGTCATAATCTTTACAATTTTTTGTTTAGCATAAGGTGGGTCAAGAAAAACAAGATCAAATTTCTTACCCTCATCCTGCAAAATTTTAATTGCGCGATTATCACTACACTTTAAGACTCTGAATCTTTCTTCTTCCTTGGTGAGTTCAACATTTTTTTTGATAACCTGGCATGCCTGACCACTAATATCTACTAAAACAGCCTCATCATAGCCACGAGAAACAGCTTCAATTCCTAAGGCACCACTGCCGGCATATAGATCGAGTACTTGGCCGCCATCAAAAAATTGCCCCAAAGAATTAAATAAAGACCCTTTTACTTTATCACTAGTTGGTCGAGTGGCATTCCTCTTCAATGTATGTAAATTACGCTTAGCATATTTTCCTGCAATAATTCTCAAACTCGTAAATCCTCGTTTTCTTCTCGTAATTTTTCTGCTTCTTCTTTTAGTTCCCGCATCATTTTTTCCTCGTGTTTAGCAGAGAAATCGAGCTCATCAGTTTTTGATGTTTCCACAGACTGCACATAACTTTTGCTTCTGAGCTCTGCAATTGTCTTAGCTGCGTATTGTGAACTGACATATAAAATCACATACTTATTTTTACGTGAAAAATAAATAATATTACCAAATCTACGCAACTTATACTGATCGCTAATTTGATTCAACCAAACAATTATCTGCGTACGGGGAGTCATTTTTTCATTTGACTCATCCTTAAAAACCAAACTCAAAGTACACTCCTACTTTCTACTAATGCTTTCTTTTCAGCAGCTGAAATATTTAAGACTAAACCTAAAGCAGCAGTTAGCACAATCATTGATGATCCCCCATAAGAAATAAATGGTAAGGTTACCCCAGTAATTGGCAATAATCCTAAAACTGCCCCTACATTAAAGAGCGTTTCTGTAAAAATCATGGTTACAACCCCGAAACAAACTAAAGCATTAAATTGTGAATCGGCATGAATTCCTACTTCCATAATGCGCCACATTAAAAAGAATAATAAGGTAATAATCACAATAGCGCCAATTACTCCCAACTCTTCAGCGGTAATAGATAAAATGAAATCAGTATATGGTTCAGGTAAGTAGCCTCTCTTTTGCATACTATTACCTAATCCAACACCAAACAAACCACCATTATGAATTGCATAATAGGAGTTTACCAGCTGTGCACCACCTGTTTTTTCTAGCTTAAAAGGATGGGCGAAAGCGAGCAAGCGCTGAAATTGATAGGAATCTTTGATGAATCCTGGGGTCCAAAATAATAAAATTGCCATCAATAAAACAATTCCTAGCAGTAATCCTACTAACCAATAAACGGCTAATCTTGTGGGGATTCCTGAGACACTATACATGACAAAAACAATCATAAATAGAATTGCTGAACCACCAAAGTCAGGCTCTAAAATTACCAAACCAATCATCAAAAATGAAATTACAGTTGGCCCAAATAAATTATGCCAGATTTGTCCCGGAATAAACTTCCCATCTCGTCTCGACAAGACAAAAGCCAAATAAAGAACTAGAGATAATTTAGCTACTTCCACTGGCTGAATATTAATAAATCCTAAATTAATCCAACCAACAGCACCATTAACAGCAGCTTTTCCATGACTAACAATTTTAAGAACGATTAAAAACATTAACATCAAAAATGAAATTCCTAAGTAGGACATAACAAATTTTCTGTTTTTGAATACTCTTAATTTTAAAGCAAAACAAGGAATTCCAAAGGCTATAAATGCTGCCAAGAAATATATAATCTGTCTTTTCATATATACACTCGGTGAAAAACCATTTACTAATAAAATGTCCGAGCTTGCTGAATAGACCATAATAACCCCGATAGTTGACAAAACAAGATATGGGATCAAGATGCTATAGTCTAAGTATCTTAGTTTTTGTCGCACAATATATCTGCCCCTTTAGTTAAATAATCTTTCTTATTATATCACTACCTCTGCATAACAAAAAAAGTAGCTCAATAAATTGAGCTACTTTTAAAAATTAAATAAGAAATAAACTATTTGTTACGTTTCTTATCTGCCTTTTTTCTTTCGTTAGTGTTTAAGATCTTCTTACGTAAACGAATACTTTCTGGAGTTACTTCACAGTATTCATCATCGTTCAAGAATTCAATAGCTTCTTCCAAAGTCATAGTCTTAGGAGTCTTAATTGAAGCTGAGTGGTCCTTACCGGCAGCACGGGTGTTAGTTAAGTTCTTACCCTTAGTTACGTTAACAGCAATATCACGTTCACGTGATGATTGACCAACAATCATACCTTCGTAAACTTCAACACCAGCACCGATGAATAATTCACCACGTTGTTCAACTGATTGAAGTGAGTAAGTTGTTGATTGACCTTGATTGATTGAAACTAAGGCACCGTTACGACGACCTGGTTCCCAGTTCTTAACAACAGGCTTGTATGAATCAAAAGTATGGTTCATAATTCCGTAACCAGCAGTTTGGGACATGAATTCGTTGTTGTAACCAATCAAACCACGTGATGGTACTAAGAATTCAAGTCTAGTTTGGCCGTTACCAGTAGATTCCATATTCTTCATTTCACCTTTTCTTTGTGAAAGAGAGTCGATAACAGAACCTACATAAGCATCTGGAGTATCTACTTGAACTGCTTCAAATGGTTCACACATTTGTCCATCAACTTCACGGTAAATAACTTTAGGACGTGAAAGTTGTAATTCAAATCCTTCACGACGAAGTTCTTCAACTAAAATTGACAAGTGTAATTCACCACGACCAGAAACAGTCCAGGTATTTAATTGGTCAGTTGGTTCAACCTTTAAAGAAACATCAGTACGAGTTTGACGAATTAAACGGTCTTCAAGTTTCTTAGGTGTAACTTGATCACCTTCACGACTAGCAAATGGTGAATCGTTTGCAACAAAGTCCATTTGAAGAGTTGGTGGATCAATCTTAAGAAGTGGTAGTGCTTCAGGCTTGTCAGCAGAAGCAATAGTTTCACCAACATAAATATCATTAATACCAGAAATAGCAATGATATCGCCGGCTTTTGCTTCTTGAATTTCGTTACGCTTCAAACCGAAGTAACCAAATAATTTAGTAACACGGAAGTTTTGAGTTGAACCGTCACGTTTCATAACAGTAATGTTGTCACCAACTTTAACTTTTCCGCGGTAAATACGTCCTACACCGATACGACCTACGTAGTCATCCCAATCAAGCATAGTGATTTGGAATTGTAATGGTTCATCAGAATTATCAACTGGAGCAGGAATGTTCTTAACAATAGTATCAAAAATAGGATCCATTGTTTCTTCTTGCTTAGCTGGGTCTGATTCGTATGAAGAAGTACCGTTTAAAGCAGATGCGTAAACAACTGGGAAATCAAGTTGTTCATCACTAGCACCTAATTCGATGAATAATTCAAGAACTTCATCCAATACTTCCTTTGGACGAGCACCTGGACGGTCAATCTTATTAATAACTACGATTGGCTTAACGCCAGCTTCCAAAGCCTTCTTAAGCACAAAACGAGTTTGTGGCATAGTACCTTCGTAAGCATCAACAAGCAATAAACATCCGTCAACCATGTGCATGATACGTTCTACTTCACCACCGAAGTCAGCGTGTCCTGGTGTATCCAAGATGTTAATAGTAGTATCACCGTACTTAACAGCAGTGTTCTTAGATAAGATAGTAATACCACGTTCACGTTCAATAGCATTGGAATCCATAGCACGATCTTCTAGATTCATGTGCTCTGGCAATGTATCTGATTGTTTTAACAATTGGTTAACCAAAGTAGTCTTACCGTGGTCAACGTGTGCGATAATGGCAATATTTCTAATATCGTCTCTTCTTTGCAAAAGAAATTCCTCCCCGAACTTCATAAAAAAACTGTGACTCCAGTCACAGCCCTTTTACGCAAAAATAATAATGCAGTTATTGAAGCTTTATATCTCTATAGTTTCGTTTTACAATTCTACTCTAAAAATATAATGTCGTCAACGGAAGTACAAGCTGTGAACTGTTTATTTTTAACAAAAATATTATACCAAAAACTTCGGTCGTTGCCGTCTTTTCTTTCAATTGTTATTATAGTTTATAGCAAATTATTTAATTAAGGAGATATAATTTTGATTTTAATGCATGATATTACGCGCGATGGCAATCCAGTTTTAAGACAAGTTGCTAAGCCTTTAACTTTTCCATTATCCGATGAATACAAAAAATTAGCTGATGACATGATGCAATACTTAATCAACTCACAAGATCCTAAGATTGCTGAAAAGCATCAATTAAGAGCTGGTGTTGGTTTGGCTGCTCCACAAGTTGGTGAAAGTGTTCAAATGGCTGCTCTTTTAGTTCCAAACGACAAAGGTGAAATCATCTTTAAGGAAGTTTTTGTTAATCCTAAAATTCTTTCTGAATCAGTTAGAAGAACTTGTCTTGCTGAAGGTGAAGGCTGTTTAAGTGTAGACAAAGACATTGAAGGATATGTTCCTCGTCCTGATAAATTAAAAATTCGTTACTATACAGTAGATGGTGAAGAAAAAACTATTCGCTTAAAAGACTATCCAGCAATCGTTGCTTCCCACGAAATTGATCACTTAAATGGTCATTTATTCTATGATCGCATCAATAAGCAAAATCCTTTTGAATTAGCAGAAGATACAATCGTAATTTCTTAAAATTAAACTTTTAATTTTCTACTAGGCGTTAGAGCAAGATGTTCTATCGCCTTTTTCCATACTATATATGAAGTAAATTGGTATACTTAAAAGTAAGTTTATGATAAAATTTTAATAGCTATGAATTTCTGCAAGTTTATGCAGAAGTTTTTTTGAACGTTTTAAATATAAGGAGATTATAAGAAATGATCTACAAAGTTTTATACCAAAAAGACCAGATCGTTAATCCAAGAAGAGAAACTACTAAGACTCTTTTTTTAGAAGCAGATAATGTAGTTGCAGCAAGAACTATGGTTGAGGATAATACCCCCTACAACATTGAACTCATCCAAGAATTAACTGGAAACTCCCTTGCTTACGAAAAGCAAAGTCCAGATTTCAAACTGACAACTTTTGATTCTAAGGATAACTAACGACCTTGAAATTAAAGAATAACGAAGTCGGCGTTTACGCTATAGGGGGTCTAGGCGAAATCGGCCGTAATATGTACTGCGTTGAGTACCAAGATGAAATTATCATCATGGACTGCGGTATCAAATTCCCTGAAGACGATATGATGGGAATTAATTATGTTATCTCAGACTATTCCTACTTAGTTAAGAATAGAAAAAAAATCAAAGCATTAGTTGTTACGCACGGACATGAAGACCACATCGGGGGAATTCCTTACCTTTTAAAGAAAATTCCTGAAATTCCTGTCTATGCTACTCCATTTGCTTTAGCCTTAATTCGAGGAAAACTTGATGAACATGGAATTTTAAACTCTAGTGAACTTCATGAAGAACATGAAGATACTGTTTTAAAATTTGATAAGTTATCAGTAAGTTTCTTCAGAACAACTCACTCAATTCCTGATACTCTAGGAATTGCAGTTCATACTCCTGAAGGAGCCGTTCTATTTACTGGGGACTTTAAATTCGATTTAACTCCAGTTATGAATCAACCAGCTCCTGATTTTCAAGAGATGGCTAAGCTCGGAAAAGAAGGTGTCTTAGCCCTTTTATCTGACTCTACTAATGCAGAAGTTCCTACATTTACAAAGTCAGAAAGATTTGTTGCTCATTCATTGCACGACATCATTACTGGAATTAAAGGCAGAATTATTTTTGCCACTTTTGCTTCCAACCTTTACCGTGTATCAACGGCTATCAAAGCTGCTGTTGATACCGGAAGAAAAGTAGCTATTTTTGGTCGTTCAATGGAAAATGGGGTTCAAAATGGTATTGATCTTGGCTACTTAGATATTCCTGAAGGAACCTTAGTTGATGCCAATGAAATTAACCATACTCCACCTGAAAAGGCAATGATCTTATGTACTGGTTCTCAAGGTGAACCTCTTGCTGCTCTTTCAAGAATTGCAGATGGAACTCACCGTCAGATTTCATTACAACCAGGCGACACAGTCATCTTTTCTTCTAATCCAATTCCAGGTAACACCACTAGCGTGAACCACTTAATTAATAAGTTAACTGAAGCTGGTGCTAATGTTGTTCATGGTAAGATTCATAATGTCCATACTTCCGGACACGCTGGACAAGAAGAACAAAAAATGATGATTGAGTTAACTAAACCTGAATACTTCATTCCAGTTCACGGTGAATATAGAATGCAAGTCGTTCATACTGAAACAGCTCAATCTACTGGTATGCCTAAAGATCATACTTTCGTTCTTAAAAACGGAGATGTTCTTGCTTTAACGAAAGATTCTTCTAGAATTGCTGGTCACATTAATATTCCGGATGTCTTTGTTGATACTTCTGGTAGCGATGATGTTAGTAATATCGTTGTTCGTGACCGTCAAATCTTAGCTGAAGAAGGTCTTGTAGTAGTAGTAGCAACTGTTGACTACAAGCACCAACGCGTTCTTGCAGGGCCAGACATTTTGAGTCGTGGTTTTGTCTACATGCGTGAATCAACAGAATTGATTAGTCAAGCTCAGAAACATGTCTACCATGTTCTTAAGACAGAAATGGCGAAAGTTCCACAACCAAAAGAAAATGAAATTAGAAAGGCAATTATTGAAAATCTTCAAGATTTCCTATATTCAAAGACTGAAAGAAGACCAATGATTCTGCCAATGCTAATTGAAAAGAAATAAAATAAGCCCCATCTCGGGGCTTATTTTTATATTACATAGGCAAAAAATAATGAAAAAGATTCATTTACTTGTAAACCTAAAATCCGGGAGCAACAGAGGCGAAAAAGCTCTCGAGCAAATTGAAACTGTACTTAAAAATGAAAAAATAGACTATGACATTCATATCTCCAATTATCCGGGACAATTGGTTCCACTTGCAACCAAGGTAGCCAATGAAATTAGTTCCGGAACTGAATATGTTATTGTGGTCGGTGGCGATGGTTCTCTAAACCAAGCTTTAAATGGTGTTAAAAATTCAGAGCAGCCTAACACTCCCCTTGCCTACTTCCCAGCAGGCACTGGAAATGATTTTGCTAGAGCAGCTAAACTTGAAACAGATCCTCTAAAATTGATTAGGCATCTAAAGAATAATCCGACCGTTACTAAAGTAGATTGCGGAAAATACCATGATCTAATTAACGGTGAGACAAGATACTTTGTTAACAATTTAGGAATTGGTTTTGATGCTTATGTAGTTAATAAAACGAACCACTCAAAACTAAAAACTAAATTTAATAAAATTAATATAGGTAACTTAACTTACGGAATTAATATTGTTCAAGCGCTCAAGGGACAAGACAATTTTAAGGTCAGAGTTTCAACCAATGGTCATACCTCTTACTATGAACACGCCTATTTAGTTACTACTACTAACCATCCCTACTTCGGTGGCGGCGTACCAATCTTACCGATTGCTAGCATTCACAATCATCACTTAGATATTGCAATTGTAGAAAAGCCAAACTTAGTAAAATTTATTTATCTATTTTCTAAGTTGCTAATTAATGGATCACACATGAAAAGTAACCAATTTCATTATTTTGAATCATCTGCAATTGAAGTTAAAACTGATGATCCTGAGTATGGTCAGTTAGATGGAGAAGAATTATCAAAAAGAAAGTTTCATCTAAAATTTGAAGTGGATCATTTTGATCTTTTGCAATAAACGACAAATAGCCAGCTCATAATGAGCTGGCTATTTTGCTATCTTTTTGCTTCTAATTTAATATCTTCCATACCAATCATGGGATCAATCTGCCCAGAATAAATTAGCTCAGGAGTCAAAATATAATTTTCTGGCTCAACATTTTCTTCTTTAAGTTCAGCTTTGTTTTTTTCTTGTTCCGCATTTACATTTGAAGTATTTTCAACTTCTTTAAGACCTAGTTCATGCCTAATTTTAGCTGCTAACTCAGTCTTACGGTCATTACCTGGAGTACGCAATGCCATAATATACGCCTTTTTTTCTCCTACCATAACTAAGTTTTTTTCGGCACGAGTAATGGCGGTATATAACAAATTCCGCCTCAACATCATATAATTTTGCATCGTAAGATTTAAAATTACTAACGGAAATTCTGATCCTTGGGACTTATGGATGGTAATGGCATACGCACGGGTAATATCATTTAAGTCTTTAATACCAAATTCTATTTCACGACCGTCAAAATCAGCAATTAATATTTTGGCTTTATCATCAGGATTAAGGCCAATAACTTTACCAATTTGACCATTATAAATATCTTTTTCTGGATTATTTTGTAATTGTAGGATTCGGTCCCCGATTCTAAAACTTTCATTGTGAGCTTCAATTACTTTAGTCTTTGCTGATAGTGGATTCATCACATCCTGCAAAATATCATTCAAGTGAGTAATTCCACCTTGACCATTGTACATTGCTCCCAGAACTTGAACATCATCCTTTTTGAAACCACGTTTAATAGCCAAATTTACGATTTGATCGATTGCATCCCCCACCAAGCTTGGTTGACATGGAATAAAGGAGTAATTTTTAGTTTTATTAAAAATAGTCTCTTCTGCTTCTTCATCATTAATTGCATGGGCCAACTTAATAATTGAGGAGTCTTCTCCCTGTCTATGAATTACTTGCAACTTTGTAGTTGGAAATGCCCCTGAACTTATTAAATCGCTGAAAACATTACCCGCTCCAACTGAAGGAAGCTGATCTTTGTCCCCCACAAAAACTATCCTCTTTGTTGAATTAATACCGGATAAAAGCTGTTTAAAGAGAAACATATCAACCATCGACATTTCATCAATAATTAAGATCTCACCGTTTAATTCGTTTACATCAGTCGCTTCATTTTCACCGATGCCTAACCCTAATAAACGGTGAATGGTTTTCGCTGAAATATCTGTAACCTCACTCATTCGCTTGGCAGCTCGACCCGTTGGTGCAGCAAGTAAAAATGGTGGATCATCGCTATACAAAGCTGCACTTGGAATTTCCATAAGTTCCTTTAAGCACATTAAAATTCCATTGATAATTGTCGTTTTACCAGTACCAGGACCACCAGTAAGAATTGAAATTGGATTATTTAACGCGTTTTTAATTGCATTTTTTTGAGTATCATCATATTCAATTTCAAGTGTTTCTTCGACATGTTTTATTGCTTTTTCAATATCGCTATCATCAAATTCTTCTTTTTCGACTTGATTATTAACTACATGTTTTAATTCAGTTGCTATATCAAGTTCAGTTTGAAAAATTGTCTGCAAAGCTGCCTTATCACCTGAAACAACAACTTTTCCTTGCCTTTGAAGTTCATTAACACTATTAGCAAGCTCATCATAAGAGGTAGATTGAACTAAATCATAAGCCTGTGTCAGCAATTCATCAAGTGCAACATAAGTATCTCCCAAGGTATTAAGAGCAGTCTGCAAAATACTTAAAATTGCTCCTCTAACTCTTCTCGGATCATTTAATTCAATTCCCAGCGCCTGTCCCATATTGTCTGCAGTTTTAAAACCAAAGCCGCGAACTTCACCAAGAGCTTGATAAGGGTCTTCCTCTAATTTCTTCAAGGAATCACCATGATATACTTTATAAATATTACCAGCTACTTTTTTGTTAATCCCATATCTAGCCAGCTTAATCACAATCTCTGAAAAAGAATCCATCTGATTAATTCCAGATAATAAGCTATCTTTTTGCTTTTGAGTTAAATCAAGATTGTCAATTTCAGTTGGATTTGACTTAATCAAATCTAACGCATTGGTTCCTAAACTATCAATGATCTTTTCAGCAGCTCTCTTACCAATCCCAGGAAACTTATCAGAACTAAGGTATTTAGCTAAACTACCCTCTTCATGAGGCAAAACTGGTTCATAAGAACTTATACGAAATTGTTTACCAAACTTTTCGTGCACGACAATATTACCGGTAAATTTATAAGTTGATCCAATTTGGATATCCCCAAAATTTCCAGTTACTCGGATATTATCACGATCGTAATCAGGTAATTTACTGATTAAATCTACATCAATAATCTTGAAAAGATCTTGATTATTTTCAAAAACAATTCCATTTATTCGTCCAGTAAAACTAGTTTCTGCCATTTTTACCTCTAATCAATTTTGCTACCGCATTATATTGCTTTTGTGCTTGAGCAAAATATTTGGGATCTTGATTTTTTGATAATTTAAAATATTTTTCTGCTTCATCAGGATTAGTATCAAATAAAGTTAACCCCAATAAAAAATTAACTTTTGCATTTCTTTGGTCTTCTGAAATTTTATTATAAGTTTGATTTGCAGATTTTAAATCACCCAAACTAAGCCAAATATCACCAATTAATTCTAAAGTTCGCTCATCCTGATTCTTTAAAGTTAAGGCATAGGCTAGTGCCTTTTGATATTGCCCCAATTTCATAAAGATCAAAGCTTTTTGATACATTGTTTCTTCATCATCAGCAATAGAATTAAGTAACGCAAGTGACTTAGCAAAATCTCCTTGCATGTAGTAGCAGACAGCAATGTTATAGGTTAGATCTTCAGGATGCTTAACAAGGCCACGAGCTTTTTCTAACAGTTCTAGCGCCTGATCAGCAGCATTTTGTTCAATTAAATAAGTTGAAAGCTGCAAATAATTCTCAATATCCTGGGGATGTTTGTTTATCTTTTCAATTAATAAATGTATAGCTTTATCTACGTTGCCAGCATCATATAAGTTGGCTATCTTTTTATCCATTTTAAATTGTATCCCTACTAGTAATTTTTCGATCTAGGTAGCTTGTTTCATTCCACGCTACTTCATCAAAAGTCTTTCCATTATCTTCCGTATCAAGAATTGTAAGACTTGTATTAGTTAAGCCGCCACGCTTTCTAATATCGGCAATATCGTACCCCTCTAGAGTTCTAATTAAGGCACACAAGGCAGCTCCATGACTTACTAATAATACTTTATCATCCTTGTTAGGATATCTTTTTACAATATCAGCAATCAATTTCTTTCCACGTTCTATCATATGGTCAAAATTTTCACCATGGAAAGTTGATGGATCATAACGATCAGGAAAATACCGAAATGCTTTTATTTGATCTGGATATTTACTTTCAGCATCAACAAATTTCATTCCTTCCAGATCCCCTAAATTGAACTCCTTTAAACGGTCGTCAATAATGACTGGGACAGTAATTCCCATATCATCTCTAAGCATTACTGCAGTTGTTAATGCGCGCTGTAAAGGACTAGAATAAAAAGCTCTAAACTTTGTTCCTTTTAAGTATCCAGCTAATTTTTTGATATCTTCGTAACTTTCAGGCAAAAGAGGTGAATTACCACTACCACCTTGATAGCGTCCTTCTAAGTTCCATTTTGTTTTTCCATGTCTTACAAAATATAATTGCATAATTTGCTTTTCCCTCCACTTTTATTACTATTATAAGTTTTAAGAGGAGAAAATAACAGTTTATAAAAATAAAAAAGAAGCCTCAAAAGAGACTTCTAAACTATACTAGTTGTAATTGCTTTTCGTTTTGGTATGCCCGGTCAATTGTAGCTCCACCTAAGCACTCTTCACCATTGTAGAACACAATAGCTTGTCCAGGAGTAACAGCACGTGCTGGTTCATCAAAGTCAACATGAACTGTATTCTCTTTTGCATGGTAGTGCATAGTTACACCAACATCAGGTTGGCGGTATCTAAACTTAGCAGTACACTTCAAATCAACGTCGTGATCTGGTTGGCCTGTAAAGAATGATACACCGCTTGCATCTAAGCTAGTAGCATATAAAAGCTTACTGTCATAACCTTGTTCAACAATTAGCTCGTTCTTCTTTAGGTCCTTACCTACTACAAACCATGGATCAGTTGATTCCTTAGTTGAACCTAAACCAAGGCCGGATCTTTGACCAATAGTGTAGTACATTAAACCAGCGTGCTCACCAACAACTTTTCCATCTGGAGTAACCATTTTTCCTGATTGAGCTGGTAAAAATTCACTCAAGAATTTTTTAAAGTTACGTTCACCAATGAAACAAATTCCTGTCGAATCTTTCTTTTTAGCAGTTGCTAATCCTGAAGCAATAGCAATTTCACGTACTTGGGGCTTAGTTAAATTAGCAAGTGGGAAGATTACCTTCTTCAGTTGATCTTGTGAAAGTTGGCTTAAAAAGTAAGTTTGATCCTTATTGCCATCCTTTGGACGCATCATATGAACAACACCGTTGTCGTCAACTCTGGTTGCTGCATAGTGACCCATTGCAATATAATCCGCATCTAAATCCATTGCGAAATCTAAGAAAGATTTAAATTTTATTTCTTTATTACACATTACATCAGGATTTGGAGTTCTGCCCTTTTTATATTCATCCAAGAAATATTCAAATACGCGCTCCCAATAATCCTTTTCAAAGTTAATAGAATAGTAAGGAATACCGATTTCATCTGCAACTTTTTTTACATCTTCGTAATCCTCAGTTGCCGTACAAACTCCGGAATCATCAGTATCATCCCAATTCTTCATGAAGACGCCGACAACATCAAAGCCTTGTTGTTTGAGTAAAAGTGCAGAAACTGAAGAATCAACTCCACCACTCATACCAACAACGACTCTAATTTTGCTGTTATCTACCATTTTATCCTTTTCTCCTTTTAGCAAGGTGCAATAATTTGGCGATCTTCAAGATCCTTTAAAATGAAGTTAAGCAGTTCAACCATTGGCGCTAGTTGTTTATTCTTAAAAATATTAACCTTTTGCAAACCATTAGTATCTGTAACTACCATTGTTAAATGATCTAAATCTTCATTAATTGTTAGCTTTAATTGACAGGTAGCATTATAAGGGGACTCATTATATAAGGGATGCTTATACATAAAATTACCTCTTTTAGTTTTTGTGAAACCTGCATCAATCAATGCATAACGCTTAATTTCAGGATTAATCGTAAATTTACGATTATCGCCGTTAATAATTACTGTATTTGCCATAAAAATATCACTCTCAATATTATTATCTTATTTTTTGTAAGTGTCAAGTATATGATTTTACTGTTATTATACCTTAAGACAAATTCTCAAAAAAATAATTTTACTATTTATCTAGACGCTTGCACATCTTAACTAAATCTGCTGCAAATTCTTGAATTTCTTCTTCAGTATTAAATCTACCAAAGCTAATTCTAATTGATTCCTCAATTCTTGGTGAATCTTCCCCATACATTGCCTGTAATACATGTGAAGGAGTAAGAGAACCTGCCGTACATGCAGAACCACCAGAAACAGCATATCCACTTAAGTCTAAATTAGTGAGGGCCGAGTAAGTACCTACACCCTTTAACCATAAGTTCAAAACGTGGTGGGATACTGAGCCTTTAATAGTACCATTAATTTCATAATCAATTTGATTTTTATCAAGTTCATCCAAAATTATTTTTTGAAAGTTTTGGTATTTCTCTTGTAACTTCTGCTTGTCCATTTCATTTAGTTCTTGAGCAGCTATACCAAAGCCAGCAATACCTGGTACATTTTCCGTCCCTGGACGGCGTTTAGTTTCCTGTTCGCCTCCTAAAAGTAAATTACTTACTTTTAGACCATCTTTTTCATAAAGAAAACCTAAAAACTTTGGTCCATTAACTTTATGAGCAGAAGTTGATAATAAGTCGATGTTCATTTCTTTAACATCAATTTCAATATTTCCGAAGCCTTGGACGTCATCTACATGAAAATATGCATTAGAATCTTTTACTAATTCACCAATTTCTTTTAACGGCATAATTGATCCAACTTCATTATTAACTGCCATAATAGAAACTAAGATTGTATCTGGTGTTAGCTCTCTCTTCAAGTCGTCTAAATTAATATGGCCGGTTTCATCGACATCAAGATAGACAATTTCGTATCCTTCTTGAGCTAAACGCTTCATAGGATTTAGGACAGAAGGATGCTCAATTTTAGTAGTAATAATTTTTTTACCAATATCTTTTCTAGCACGTACTGTACCAAAAATAGCAGTATTATTGCTTTCAGAGCCACCACTAGTAAAAATTATTTCTTTATCTTGGGCATTAATTGTTTCTGCTAGTTGATGACGAGCTGTTTCAACTACATGACGTGCCTTACGACCAAATGCGTGTTGACTAGAAGCGTTGCCAAAATCATCAGCCATTTCACTACTAATTTTTTCAATAACTTTTGGATCCATTGGCGTAGTTGCCGCGTTATCTAAGTATATATTTTTCCTAGTCATATTATATTATAACCTCTTTACTTTCCTTACATTTCGGAAGTGGCTCTTTTATTTTAACATAAAAATAGACTAAGTTACGATGAACTTAGTCTATCAATAGTTTAATCTAAAACTGTTTCTTCAAGATAGGATGCAATTATACTTGCAGCTTTTGCTCCAACTTCCTTGACGAATTTATCAAAGTCATTGTCAGCATTAGCATCTCCATTATCTGAAATAGCACGAATTGCAACCAATGGAGTATTAAAATGTCTAGCTACTTGTGCAAAAGCAGCTCCTTCCATCTCTACTCCCAATGCGTCAGAGAAATTCTTTTTAATCTCATCTTTTTGTGCTTCAGAAGCAATAAAACTATCTCCAGTTACAATCAATCCTTCTTTAAAAGGAATATCATGTTCCTTTAAATATGCTGCAAATTTTGTACGGAATGAATTATCCAGAGTATAGCCTGCAGGCTCCTGGGGAATTTGTCCTTCCACATAGTTACCTGCACTAGTATTATGAGCATCATAGTACATAAACTTATTAGGCAAAATTAGATCTTTTCTCTTTACATCTTCTTGCAGTGATCCAGCAGAGCCAGTCATAAAAATTACATCAATATCTTCTTTAGTTAACAGGCTAGTCAAATTCATAGCTGCATTAACTTTACCGATTCCACTTAATCCTAAGTAAATGTCATTTCCATTTACTGAAAAATGATCAAATTCAGTTGTGCCAAAGACTTCTTTATTTTCAGACTTAAAATGCTTTTTATAGAATTCTGCTTCTTCTTCCATTGGGACAATAATTGCGATTTTCATTTTTTACCTCTAAATCTAAAGTTTAAACAAAGCGAACAAAACTATAACTAACAAAACAACAACAATTAAAATCGCATAGTTCAGACGTTTTTTTAAACGATCAACCTTATCTTCACGCTTTTCTTTTAAAGCACGATTTGCGAGATCCTCTCTTGATTCAAATTTTGAAGAATCTTGAACCTCAATTTTTTGATCACTTACATCAGCTTGATGCTTATCTTTCCTCAATCGTTTAAAATTATCGAAAATTTTGCTTACTTTTTCTTTTTGTTGCTTTTTACGATAATCTGCTCGTTTTTCAGTCATTACTTTGATTTCCTGTTAAAATCATATTTTCCCAAAATGTAATTGCCATTACAGTTTTTGCATCCATAATTTCTCCAGAAGCAATTAACTGTTTTAATTCTGGCAGACTGTACCATTCTTGAGTTAAAAATTCATCTTCATCAAGAGGACGTTTATTTTCAATTTTTGACAAAGTATCACAATAGAATAAATGAATTTTTTCATCACAAAAACCAACAGATGTATAAAATTCACTTACCTTTTCCCAATACTCGGCCTTGTAGCCACCCTCTTCATTCAGCTCTCTTTTCATTGCATCAAGAGGTGAAGCGTCTGTCTCATCAATTAAACCCGCAGGAATCTCCAAAGTTAATTGTTTAATGGGCTCACGCCATTGCTTTACAAGAAGCATTTTTTTCTCATCATTGATGGCAATTGCAGCACTAGCATCAGGATGCTTAACTATCTCACGAGTAGCTGTTTTTCCATTAGGCAAACTAATAGTTTCAACATTTAAATCAATAAGTTTACCCTCGAAAATAGGTTTATTTGAGATTTCAGTTTCTCTCAGATTCACTTAATTTCTCCTTTTAGTCATGATCAACATAAACGTTGATACATTGTAGACCCTTTTTTCCTTGCGCTAATTGATAACGAACTCTTTGACCTACGTTCAGTTTTTTATAACCTTCTTCTTTAATTGACTTATAAAAAACAAAGTAAGATGAATGAGTTAAATCATCCTCAATAAATCCATACGCAGAGTTTGGATCAAATTGTTTAACAGTACCTTTACGCATTATTTTTCTAAACCTTCTTTTTCTGCTTCAGGAAAGTTTTCAGCAACGATAGCTGCACAGCGCGCACATAATTCTGGGAAACGTGGGTCACTACCAACATCGGTTGTAGTACGACGACATCTTGGACAAACTTCACCAGCAGCGTGTTCCACTACAATGGATGCAGTTGGCAATTTTTCAGCATTTTCAGGTGCTTCTTCATCACTAATAGTTAAATCAGAAACAATCAAAATTTGTCTGATATTAGCGTTTAATTTATCGAGAAGTGCCTTCGTTTCTTCAGTTGGGTAGAGAGTAACGTGTGCTTCAAATGACTTACCAATTACCTTAGCATTACGTGCTTTCTCAAGTGCCTTCAACACATCTGAACGAACTTTCATAAAGGCATTCCAATCTGCTAAAACTTCATCCTCATTAGCAAAATGGTCTACTTCTGGCATATTAGCAAGTTGAACGTAATCTTCTGGTTCCTTGAGATAACCCCAAACTTCTTCCATAGTATGTGGAAGGATTGGTGTCATCAATTTAGTTAGCTTAACTAAAACATCGTAAATTACAGTTTGCATTGAACGACGAGTTTCACTGTCTTCAGCATCAATGTAAAGAATGTCCTTAGCAAAGTCTAAGTAAAAGGCAGATAAATCATTAGAAATGAAGCTAAATACTTTCTTATAAACACTATTAAAATCAAACTTATTGTATGCTTCAATTGCCTCTTCGATCAAGCGATTTAACTTGATTTCCATATATTGATCTACACCGGACATATCTGGATAAGCAATTGCATCTTCCTTAGGATCAAAGTCAGAAGTATTAGCAAGCATGAAACGCATAGTATTTCTAATCTTACGGTAGCTTTCAGCAGATTGACGTAAAATATCTTGAGAAACTGCTACATCAGAAGTAGTATCTGCTCCGGCAACCCATAAACGAATGATTTCTGCACCCATTTGCTTGATTACATCATTAGGTGAAATTACATTACCTAATGATTTAGACATCTTGTGTCCCTTGTCATCTAAAACAAAACCTTGAGATAAAACTTGCTTATATGGAGCTTTACCAGTTACAGCAACTGAAGTAATTAAACTTGAGTTAAACCAACCACGATATTGGTCACTACCTTCAAGATATAAATCTGCTGGGAAACCTAAACCATCACGCTCTTGCATTACACCAGCCCAAGAAGAACCAGAATCAAACCAAACATCTAAGATGTCAGTTTCTTTTCTAAACTTACCATTTGGTGAATGTTCTGACTTAAATCCTTCTGGAAGTAGTTCTTCTGCAGTATAAGTGTACCAAGCATTAGAACCTTCTTTTTCAAAGATTTGAGCAACATGTTCAATAGTTTCTGGAGTAACAATTGGAGTATCGTCTTCTGCATAGAAAATTGGAAGTGGTACACCCCATGCACGTTGACGAGAAATTACCCAATCACCACGATCTTTAATCATATTGTAAAGACGGGTCTTACCCCATGCAGGGATGAAATTAGCTTTTTCAATTTCTGCTAAAATTTGATCTCTAAATTTGTCAATTGAAGCAAACCATTGAGTAGTTGCACGGTAAATAACAGGTTTCTTAGTACGCCAGTCGTGTGGGTATGAGTGAGTAAAGAAACTAAGCTTTAAGAGTGCGCCAGCTTTTTCAAGCTTATCGGCAACAACTTTATTAGCATCATCATAAAACATTCCCACTAAGTCTGGATCAGGTACTTCTTTAGTAAATCTACCTTGCGCATCCATTGGACTAAATACTGGTAAGCCATAGCGACGGCCGACATTGTAGTCATCTTCACCAAAACCAGTAGCGTTATGAACTAATCCAGTACCATCATCAGCAGTAACATAAGTATCATTCATTACCAACCCAGTTACATCATATAGTGGATGTTGGTAAGTCATTCTATCAAAGTCGGTACCCTTTAAGGTCTTAACAACCTTATAATCTTCCCAACCTAAATCTTCAGCAACTGCTGAAAGACGTTGTGAACCGATGACATACTTTTTACCATTAACTTCAACTACTGAATAATCAAATTTAGGATTTACAGTAATTCCGACATTACTTGGAATAGTCCAAGGAGTAGTAGTCCAGATTACTAGTGAAGTATCTGAATCTAGAATACCCTTTCCATCTTTAATTGGAAAAGCAACATAGATTCTTGGTGATTTAATGTCATGATATTCAACTTCAGCTTCAGCTAAAGTGGATTCACTTGACCAAGACCAGTAAACAGGCTTCTTACCCTTATAGATATAACCTTTTTTAAACATTTCACCGAAGACTCTAATTTCTTCAGCTTCAAATTTTGGTTGTAAGGTAATGTAAGGATGATCCCAATCAGCCATTACTCCTAAGCGTTTGAAGTCGGCCATTTGTTTTTGAACTTGTTCTTCCGCAAACTGACGACAAAGTTCTCTATATTTAGCCCGATCCATTGTTTTACGGTCAACGCCCTTTTTAGCTAATTGTTGTTCAACTGGAAGTCCATGAGTATCCCATCCAGGAACATAAGGAGCATAGTAACCATTCATATTTTTAAAACGAACGATAATATCCTTCGAGATCTTATTTAAGGAGTGTCCCATGTGAATATTACCATTAGCAAATGGAGGACCATCATGAAGGTCAAAACGGGGTTTGCCTTCATTAAGTTTTAATCTTTGTTCATATAATTTATTTTCTTCCCATTCTTTTTGCCATTCAGCTTCACGAACTGGAAGATTACCGCGCATTTTAAATTTAGTTTTACCTAAATTCAATGTATCTTTGACTCTCATAAAAAATCCTTTCTTAATCAAAAAAAGCTTCATCCCAAATAGGACGAAGCTTCTCGTGGTACCACCTAAATTGAATAGGATACACTTTACCCTATTCCACTTATTCTCTGTGTATCGTACAGAAAACGTTTAAGTCAATTGGCAGCTGATTAACTTTCGAAAGTTGTTAGTCTTTCACCATCACTAACTCGCTAAGGTATCTACTTGTTGTTACTGTCGACTTAAATTTTAATTATCTTTTACATCATCAGGAAAAATAATTACTGGGCCATCACGACGCTCAGAACTTTCTTCTGTAGCATGCATACTTTCCTTAACGGAGTTTTCCCCATCTAAGAGTTCAGTATTATCTTCCTTTTCTTGAACAGAGTTTACTTCATTTACTGTATTATTGTCAACCTCTGAAATAGCAGAAGTAGTTTCTTCAGCTGGTACTTCATCATCTACCGGACCATCTGGAATAGGATCATCCTCAAGTGGTTGTGAACCGTCAGCTGGATATAAGCGGGAGCGGCCATAGTATTTATCTAGGTAATATTGCCAATCAGAATCACTTAATTCTTTGATCTGATCTTTTAACATTCCTTGAACTGCTTCTCTAAAATCTTCTACTTTTGCCTTAAGTAACTCATAATCATGATTTAAGGTATCATATTGCTTTTGAAGGTCAGCTCTTTTTTTCTCGCCCTCATCTCGAGCTTTATTAACTATTTCATCAGCGTCTTGGTTAGCTTTTTGAATAATTTCTTGTGCTTCTTTATTTGTTCTTTTTTTAATTTCTTCAGCATTTTCTTGTGCTGAAATTAAAGACTCATTAATCGAATCTTTAACCTTTTCAAATTTATCTACTTTTTTCTTTAGTTCAACATTTTCATTTTTTAAATCAACAATTTGATCGAGTGCATCCCCATATGCATCAACAATTCGATCTAAAAAACCATCTACCTGCTTGGAATCATATCCACGAAGTTTTGTACTAAACTCCTTATTATGGATATCCATTGGCGTTAATGTCATATTATCACCTTTTCTTTGCTTGCCATACTTTTATTTCAAGTCTTCTTTTACCTTTCTTCGTAGTGGCAAGATTAATAATCTCATATCTCCCATAATGGCGAATACTAAGCATATCCTGTACAGAAATAATTATATTAGATTGTGTTACAAGATGCCAATTTAATTTCACTTCTCCCGCTTCAATAATTTTCTTAACTTGGCTTCTGCTTAAGTTCGTAATCGCACTGATAACAGCATCAAGTCGAAGTGAGATCGCTACTGAAGTCATTTCTTCGCTATCATCTTCCTGCACTAAAACTTTGGATAGGGGCAGTTCAGATAATTTCACTTTTGTTCTTCCAATTCGATCAATTTCCTCAAGAAAATAATCTTTCAATTCAGCTTTAACGAAGAACTGCCAATTTCCGTTTTCATCATTGATAATATCACCAAAAGTATCCAATTCAATTCCTAGGTGCGTCAAAACACCTAAGATTTGACTATGAGTGAGTTCAGACCATTTTTGAGGATAAGCAATTTCTAAAAGCGAAATATTGAATTCATTGGACTTGTACCCTTCACTCCAATCACATAAAAGCATTCGCTTCTTTTCCGCATTCGAAAAGCCGCCAAAACTATATAACTGTGCATATCCTCCAACTATTTCTCGAAAAATATATTGTTCTCTAGGATTAAGAAAATCAGTTAAAATCGGTTCATTTTTAAATAAAAACTGATTAAAAAGACCGACGAAATAATCCACCGTCGGTCTTTCACTTTCATCAAAATGTTGATAAAAACTACTAGCTTGTCTTTTTTCCATTTTATCTAATAAACACGTACCTAATTATATTTGCTATCCAATAAAGGACATAATTATTTACAAAATAAATTACTAACAAAGCTACAACGGGAGCAAAGGAAATTCCAGCTATTGGAGGAATAAAACGTTCAAATATCTCCAAATAAGGCTCAACAATTTTCCCTAGTACTCGCCCCACTTTAGTCACAAGTAGTCTTGGGATCCAAGTTAGTAAAGTATAGATAACAATTAGAAAGCTATAGATATTTAATAAATCAGAAATAATGCGTAATACCCAGCCTATAATTGAAAATACCATTAATCCATTTTATCTTTCTTTTCAACCAATTCAGCAATTTTACCATCAGTTTCAAATTTTGGTGGAGTTGCTAAGAAGATCTTGTCCCCCACACGTTGAATTTCACCGTTTAAGGCATAAACAGTACCAGTAATAAAATCAACGATTCTACGTGCCTGTTCATCATCCATACGTGCAAAATTAATAATAACAGCCTTGTTATTTAGAAGATTTTGAGCTACTTCTTTTGCATCAGAATATACACGAGGCTCGTATAAAACGATTTTACTCGTAGCACTAACACCAGAATTAATAGAAACAACATTTGCTCTTCTCTCATTTTTTTGAGTTTGAGGGATTTCTTCTTGTTGTTCCTCTGATTCAGTATATGGCACTTCATTCATTTCATCATCTTCAGAGATACCAAAAAATCTACCTAATTTATCGAAAGCCATAATTTCTTCCTCCAAATACTAATCTTGACGACGATGTTTGAAGAATGGAATATCATTATCTGATTCATCATCTACACTAGTTTCAATTTGAGAAATACTAGTGGAGTCGTCTGAACTAAATGAATCAAATTCATCGTCATCTTTTTCTTTATTCTCTACAGGTTGTGGACGATTGTTCTCTTTTCTATCTTGCTTCCAAACGCTTGTGGGGTCAAGTAAAGTATCTTGAGATTCTTTCTTTTCTGCTTTTACTTCAGGAATAGATTGAGTAGGAGCTTCGTGAGAAATAGTATTTTCAACCTTAATTTCGGTATCATCTGCTGAAGCAGGCTTAGATACTTCTGGTTGTTCACTCTTTGTAGGTTCTGGAGTTACTACTTCTTGGCGTGCTGGACGTGAAGGGCGACGCATTGGTTGTTTTGAAGCTTCTTCCTCAGCCTTTGAGTCAATTCCTGTTGCAATAACAGTAACTACTACTTCATCACCTAAGTTTGCATTGATTGACGTACCAAAGATAATATTTACACCATCTCCAGCAGCTTTTGAAACAATATCAGAAGCATCTTGCGCTTCAAATAAAGTTAAATCTGGTCCACCGGTAATGTTAAGTAGAACTTGCTTAGCACCATCAATTGATACTTCAAGTAATGGAGATGAAATAGCAAGTTTAGTAGCTTCAACTGTTCTATTTTCTCCGCTAGCACGACCAATTCCCATTAAGGCAGCACCTTGATTTTCCATTACAGTCTTAACATCTGCAAAGTCAAGGTTAACGTAGTCAGTTGAAGTAATTAAATCGGAAATACCTTGGACACCTTGACGAAGAACGTTGTCAGCTTCTTTGAACGCATCCATCATTGGTGTCTTCTTATCAACCATTTCTAATAAACGATTATTAGCAATGATAACCAAGGTATCAACATATTGCTTTAATTGAGCAATTCCTTCTGCCGCATTTTTTGAACGCTTTGGACCTTCAAATGTAAAGGGACGAGTAACAACCCCAACAGTTAATGCTCCAGTTTCACGTGCAATCTTTGCAATTACAGGAGCAGCACCAGTTCCAGTACCACCACCCATACCAGCAGTAATAAAGATCATGTCAGCGCCCTTTAAAGAGTCTTCAATTGTTTGTTGGCTCTCTTCAGCAGCTTTTTGACCAACTTCAGGATGAGAACCTGCACCTAACCCACGAGTAAGTTTAGGTCCAAGTTGAATCTTATTTTCTGCTTTATTACTATTAAGAGCTTGTACGTCCGTGTTAGCTGCGATAAAGGAAACTCCTTGTACTCCTTCATCAATCATTCGGTTTACAGCGTTACCACCGGCACCACCAACACCGATTACTTTAATGACTGCATTTTTGTTGTCATCAGAATCGAAAGTAAAATCCATTTACTAAACCACCTTATTTAATCAAAAAATTTCTTAAAGAATTCTTTGATTCCTTTTTTATTATTCTTATTATCATCATTCTCTTCAGACGTAGAGACCGTTGATGTAGCACTAGTCTTATTATAATCTTCTTTGGGCTCCATTTCACTAGGAGTTAGGCGTCTTTTGAAAAATTTCATATTTTCTTGAGACGAAGATTGGTTAGAAACCGGAGAAGTAATCTGGTTTCCATAAATAACACTGTTAACCAAGTAATCAATATCAGCCAAACTATAAGCATAATTTACTACTCCATAGCTAGCAGCGTACATTGGATTGCGTAGTCCCATTTGATCTGGTTGAAAAATTCTAGCCTTTACGCCAAAATCTTCTTTTACAATGTCATCAATTCCCTGGAGTGCACTACTTCCACCAGTAATCACAACTCCCCCTGGCAACTTGAAGGCATCATGAGATTTTAATCCTTTTCCAATTCGACTGAAAGTTTGATCAAGACGAGCATTTATTATTTCACTTAAATACTCTTCATCAATCATTTTTGGCGCATTTTCACCCACTACATTAACTGGAAATTGATTATCACTAGAAGTTAAGCTTGGATCTGCATAACCAAATTGTAGTTTGATTTTTTCAGCTTCTTTTTTCGAAGTATTTAAAACAACTGAAATATCATTGGTAATATCAATTCCACCCTCTAAATCAATTGTCGCATACTTAATCTTATTTTCATGAATAACAGTAGCAGTAGTTGATCCTCCACCTAGATCCAGAAGAACTGTACCAAAGGTTCTTTCTCCTTCATCAAGAGCAACACTAGCAATTGCTAACGGTGTAGGTACAAAGAAATTATTCTGATATCCTGCTCTTTCGATGGCCTTGCGAATATTATGTAAATCTGCACTAGGTGCCGTTAATAATATACCGTGTACCTCTAGTGAATGAGCAATCATTTTTCTCGGATCATCTACATCAGTTTTTCCATCAATTAAAAATTTATTAGGTAAGAAAGCAATTGCTTCTCGGCCATCTTTTAATGCTGTATCAATAGCAGTTACTAAAACACGTTTTACATCATTATCAGTAACTTCTCTGCCATTTTCTTCAATGTTAATTAATCCAACAGCATTTTCTAATTGAAGCAATCCAACTGGAATTCCAGTTACTACGCGATAAATCTTTGAATTTGTCTTTTGCGCTACTTTCTTTAAAACAGCACTAATACTTTCAGCAGTTTGATCAATATCAACAATTTTTCCATGCCGCATTCCTTTAGTAGGACCATTTGCAGCACCAATAATTTGCATTTCATTAGATGCAGTGTCAGCGACTACTGCTTTTACGCTTGTTGTTCCTATATCCAAGCCTACAAGTAAATCAGTTTTATCCAAGGTAATGCCCCCAAAACATAACTATACAATAAATTTTAACATATGGTTTAAGTTCTCACTAATATCAAGTCAGTCCTAATTTGACTTTTTCTGCCTGTGTGAGCGGTCTACTATAAGCACCAATTTCAAAATCAATTACAGATGGTTCTCTTAGCTGACTTTTAATTTTGTCATAGTAGCGCATCTTACTTTTAATGGTAGAAAGATTTCCAATAACTATATTATTATCTTTCATTACCAAAATAATCTGCGTTGGCCTTCGTGTTTCACCACTCAGCATTTTAACTTGGTCACGGATATTTTGTGGAAGACTGGCATAAACCTTGATATCTTCGCTAAGAGAGACTTTTTGATTATATCCAGTAAACAAAGGCTTATTTTTATCAATTTTGTTACTTGCGATAATTTGGCTACCTACTTTTCCAGTCGCCAAAATTTTGCGATAGCCGTCACCTTCATGAATATATCCGATTACTGGTCGCTCTTTGATATTTAAAATCAAATGATTTGCTTTTTGGACGCCCACTTGTACTTTCTCTATTTCTGGGAAAGTAGCTGATAGTTTTTTACTGTATTCTTTTCCTTTTAGGAGACAAAAGACAACCTTGTTTTCAGGAGAAATACCTACAGTCTTTACTACTTGCCTACTATTTAATTCAGGCGCTCCTTTAACCTGTACGCTTGCTACATTTGCTTTTGGAGAAATATAGTATCCTAAAGCTAAAATACAACACAGTGAAAAGAAAATTATAAAACCTAATCGAGTCAATAAAGCATGCCGACGTTCAGCTTGCAATTTAGTTAGTGAGGCAGAGACCCGTCTTTTTTCATTAGTGTTTGTCTTATTTTTATAATCAATCCATCCTGATAATTCTTTTTTAGGATCTTTTTTGGTTATTTTTCTCTTAGCCACATGCCTCACTCCCTTTCACTATTTATTTTTAATTAGACTTTCCATCACCGAAATTACTTGATCAGATGCATCTGGAACACCTAATTTCTTAGATGCTTCACTCATCTTCTTTGCATAATTTGTATCGAGTAGAATATGATCGATTGATGAAACAAAGTTATTAGGATTTAAATCATTTTCTGCAATAACTAAAGCAGCTCCTGCTTTTTCCATATCAAGCGCATTTTTCATTTGATGATTATGCGTTACATTTGGACTAGGTATTAAAATTACAGGAACACCAAGGGCGGTAAATTCAGCCAAACTAGTTGCACCAGATCGTGCTACAACGCATGTCACTTGTGGTAATAAGCCTGGCATATTATCAATATAAGGAACAATCTTTATATTTGAATTCACTTCTTTACCGGCTAATTTTTTCTTAACATCGCCATAATACAATTGTCCAGTTGCCCAAATAACCTGATATGGTTTTGTTTCAAGCTCTGGCAAAGACTTTTCAACGATTTGATTAATTGCTAAAGCACCGCGTGAGCCACCAAAAATCAGTACAGTTGGCATGTTAGGATTTAAATCCCATTTCTTAGCAATATCAATGTTTTCTTTATTTAAACCAAGAACTTGTTGTGAGCGTGGATTACCAGTTTTTACTAATTTCTTTTTCTCTGAAAATTGCTTTGCAGCATCATCAAAGGTATAACAAATTTTATCAACATAATGAGCTAAAAACTTATTTGCTAGTCCAACTACTGAATTAGATTCATGAATGATAGTTGGAACATGCATTTTAGCTGCCTCATAAACTATGGCACCTGATACATATCCACCAGTTCCAACGACTACATCAGGTTTAAAGTTCTTAATAATTTGTTTTGCTTCTTTTGTAGCTTTAATAAATAATTCGATTGTTTCGAAATTCTTTAGAGGATGCTTTCGATCAAATCCTTTAATTTTTAAAGTCTTAAAAGGAACTCCTGCCGCAGGAACAATCTTCGATTCTAATCCTCGATCAGTCCCAACAAACAAGATTTCATCATTTGTAACTAACTTACGTTCTTTCAAACGTTCAATTAACGCCATAATTGGATATATGTGGCCACCAGTTCCGCCACCAGAAAAAATTACTCTCATTTTTATTTAGTCTTTAATTCCTTAATAAATTTTACAAAAAAGTCTCCACGTTCTTCAAAAGTGTTAAATTGATCCCAAGATGCACATGCTGGTGAAAACAAAATAACATCTCCTGCTTCACTTAATTCATATGCTCGCGGAACAGCTTCTTGTAAAGTATTAACAATTACGATATTTTTAATACCCGCTTTACGAGCGGCATCAGCTAAAAGATATTTAGTTTCACCATAAAGTACAATTGATTTTACATGCTTTTTAAATAGTGGAACTAGTGAATCAAACATGAATCCACGATCTAATCCACCCGCAATCAAAACTTCAGGCTCTTTAAATGATGGAATAGCTACAGTAGCAGCTTCAATATTCGTTGATTTTGAATCGTTATAAATTTTACGATCATTATAAGTCATTACATATTGCAAACGGTGAGTCGCACCAGTAAAAGTACTTAATGCATATTGAATGTCACTATCATCTGCACCCATTAATTTAGAAATGGCAATGGCTACTAAACAATTTTGTTGGTTATGAATACCTGGGATCTTGATATCGCTGATCTTCATAATGTGATGATCGTCTTTGCTTTCAAGATATTCATCACCAATAAAATAGTCGGCAGTTTTATCTGTTTCCGAAAATGTCTGAACCTTAGCTTTTGTCTTATCAAGCTCTTTTTCTAAAATATTCTTTTGATCAAAGTTAGCAATGAAATAATCATCTTGATCTTGAGATTGAGTAATTCTAAGCTTAGCTTCAACATAATTGTCAAAAGTCTTATGGTAGTCAAGGTGAACATTATTATAAATATCAACAATGGCAGCTACTTTAGGCTTAATATCCGTTACCCCAAGTAATTGGAAACTAGACATTTCTACTACTAGGAGATCTTTAGAAGTTGCTTTTTCAACAACTTCTGAAATTGGAACACCAATATTACCAACTGCATAAGCATGACCACCATTTTTAGATAAATTATGATCCATAATTCTTTGGGTAAGCATGACCGTAGTTGTCTTTCCATTTGAGCCAGTAACACAAACATATGGTGCTTCACTAACATTAAGTGCAATTTCAGGCTCAGTAATAACTGGAATATCTAATTTTTCGGCCTTCTCTACCATTGGATTTTCATAAGGAATTCCGGGGTTTTTAACAAGATAATCAAATTTTTCCTCATCAAAAATCTCTACTGGATGGTATCCAGAAATAACTCTAACTCCTAACTTATCTAATTCAGCAGCACGATCATCATTAGATAAATCTTTTTTATCATTTAAAGTTAGCTTAGCGCCAAGCTTCAAAAGAAGTTTAGCAACGGAAAAACCACTCTTTCCTAAGCCTAAAATCAAAATATTTTTATTTTCGTATGTCTTAATTTTTTTCATTTTAAAATTAACCCCAGATAATTAAATAAATAATACTTCCAATTAAACCAACAATCCAAAATACAATATCAACCTTCCATTCAGACCAGCCAAGCATTTCGAAATGGTGATGAATTGGTGTCATCTTGAAAATTCTCTTTCCAGTAGTTTGGAAGGAAATAACTTGTAAGATCACACTTAAAGTTTCTAATACAAAAACAATTCCAATTAAAAGCAATGACCATGGACGATGAAGGAAAATCGATACAGTGGCTAATCCTCCACCTAAAGCTAATGAACCTGCATCTCCCATGAAAATTTTAGCTGGCTTATGATTGAAAATGAAGAAACCTACTAAACCACCAATTACACTGAGAGTAAATACAACGATAACCCAATTTCTTTCTTGGTAAGCTATCCAAGCATAAGTAGCATAAGCAATAATGGATAAACCAGTTGCTAATCCATCTAACCCATCAGATAAGTTAACTGCGTTAGAAAAACCAACCAACCAGAAAAGAACAAATAAACTAAAGAGGAAGGAATTTCTTACCATTCCTGCAAAAGGAATATATAATTCAAAGGCAAAATGATCACTAAAGGCTAGTGTAATAATTAAAGCTGCAATAATAATTTGTCCTAATAATTTTTGCCATGCTCTCAAGCCTAAGTTACGTTTGAAATATAGCTTAATTCCATCATCTAAAAAGCCAATAATTCCGTATCCTAAGAAAGCAATAATTAAAATCCATGCAGTCTTATTTAAATCTTTTTGCCAAATCAACACCCATAAGGTAGAAATAACACCGGCAAGCATAAAGACTACTCCACCCATAGTTGGTGTACCTGATTTTTTCTCATGCCACTTAGGGCCTTCATCTCTAATAACTTGTCCTTCATGTTTCATTCGCATGAAACCAATAAACAACGGTAAGAAGATAACCGTAAGAGCAAAGCTGCTAATGAACGGTATCAAAGAAAACTGCATTTTGTATTACTCCTTTAACTTTTACTATTTTAAGTTTACAGATAGCTTACTATTTTTATCAATTACTTTCCCAGCCGGAATAGACTGTTTAGTAACTTTTCCTTTTCCATTAATCGTAATTGGAATATCAGTTGTCGTCATGAAGCTATTAACCTCATCTTCGCTCCAGCCAACCATATTTGGACATGTAACTTGTCCTCCAGTATATAAGAAAATCTTTGTGTCGGTATCTTCTTTTACACCGGCTCCCACTGACTGCCGACTAACATTCTTTCCAGTTCCAATCACTTCAACTGAAACTCCTGCATTATTAGCATCTTCTTTTGCTTTTTCAACGCTTTTACCAGTTAAAGCTGGAACGGTTACTTTTTCATTAACCTTTGCTGAAGAATCAGAAAGTGAAATCAAGCGATTCATAATTGGTTTAAAAATAGAAGAAAGAATTGTTTCAGCTGGTTTGGACATTTTTTGTGGTTGCTTCATGGTTAAATAAACACAATAACGCGGATTATTAGCAGGTGTTACCCCAACTACTGAGAAAATATAATTATTATCCCCAGTCAAATATCCTCCATGAGGTCCAGCTATTTGTGCCGTACCAGTTTTTACAGCGATGCTCTTTCCTGGCATTTTATAAGCTGCACCAGTACCGTAAGATGCGTTTACAACATCTTGCATTCCTTTTAGAACAGTTTTAGCTGTTTTAGCAGAATAAATAGGTGTCCCGACTTTTGTACGGTGAAACTTTTCTACTACTTTACCAGAAGGTGAAACTATTTTTTCGACAAATTGAGGTTTTACCATCTGACCATTATTGGCCAAGGCACTATATGCTTGCATCATTTGCATTGCATTAACATTAACCCCTTGTCCAAATGCAGTAACAGCCTGATTCAACGGAGTAGAAAAGTTTAAAATACCTGCGGTTTCTCCAGGAAGCGTTACGCCTGTCTTTTTACCGATTCGGTATTTATTCAAATATTCTTTCCAAGTTTTTGAACCCATCTTTTGTTCAAGTTTTACAAAACCAACATTACTGGAACGAGGAAAGGCTTGGCTAAACGGAATGCTTCCCCACCCACTATTGTTCCAGTCATGAATTGTTGAGCCCTGAACAGTGACTGCTCCAGACTTGTATTGTTCATTAGGATTGTAATGACCACTTTCAATTGCACTTGAATAAGTTAAAACTTTGAAAACTGATCCCGGTTCATAGGAATCCTGCACTAACATATTTCGCCATGATGTATCTAATCCCTTTTTAGTTTGAGGATTAAAGGTAGGACGCTGAGAAGCAGCCAGAATTTTACCAGTTTTAATATCTTCTACAACTGCTGTTAAAGCTTTGGGCTTGTATTTATCTTGCACTTGCGACATTAAAACCTCTAAGTAAGTTTGCAGTCGTGAATCAAGTGTCAAATAAATATTGTCTCCATCTTTTGTGGCACGTGCATTCTTTTGACTATTAGGCAATTGATAATTTTCTGCATCTACAAACGCTTCGCGATACCCATCTTTACCGGCTAATTGCTTGTCAAAGTATGCTTCAATTCCCATCGTACCAACTAAAGTACTATTTCCCTGGTTCTTTTGGGGTTGTGCCAAACCAATAATGTGAGAAGCAAAGTTTCCATTAGGATAAAGTCTAGATGGAGTTTCGATAAATTTAATTCCTGGCAACTTCATCTCTTCAATTTTTTCCTTTTGAGATAAAGTTAAGCCTGTTCCAGCTGAACCAAATTCAACCTGGAAAGCCTTATGCTTCGGAGTCAAATATGAATATATTTTTTCTTCACTTAAAGGAAGTACTTCAGCCAACTTTTGTGCTGTTTTGCGTTTATTCGTAACATACATTGGCTTATTATGGTAATCAATTGAACTCTTATCTAAGATGGCATATACAGTAAAGACATGCGCATCTTCAGCAAGAGTTAAACCATTTTTATCATAAATTGTTCCTCGGGTTGCCTTTAAAACCTCATTTCGCCTATAAATCTGATTTACACGCTTATTTAGGTTTTCGCCAGCAACCTGATTTGAAATCCCTATATATAAAAATCTACCTATAAATACAAGAAAAACCAAAGCCAAGACTAGCTGGAGGATTCTCCCCACCGTAAAGCGGTAGCCGTGGGCTTTGGATCTATTTCTATTTAAGTTATTAAACTTTTTCATTAACGGACATTCCTAATGTTACTCTCAACCAAGTGCAAGCCTTGATCACGGGCAATTTTATTAATTCTAGTAGTTGACGTTAATTCACCAATCTTCTGACGAAGATCAGTGTTATGACTTTTTTGAGAAATTATTGTTTGCTCAACATTTGCTAATTTATGTTGAGCACTAGTAGCGGAAATGCTAGCTGAAACCAATAAAATCATTAAACCTAATGTAATGAGTGAACCTAGAACGACTAAACTTTTTTCAAATGCTGTCCAAGGAACGCTTTTAGGATTAAGAACAATTGCTTTCTTTGGCTGCTCAGTCTGCTGTTGACTTTGTTGATAATTTAAATTTCTTGCTGAGCTATCAGCCATCTTTTTCTCCTTAAATACTAACTAAAAATTATAATTTCTCTGCAACCCTTAACTTGGCACTGTGTGAGCGATTATTTTCCTCTAATTCATCGCTACTTGCCATGATAGGTTTGCGACTAATCAATCGCAATGTTGGTTTACTGTCAGCCGGTACCATAGGCATTCCCCGTGGTATTTCGACTTCAGAATACTTTTTAAATATCTTCTTGACGATTTTATCTTCATGAGACTGAAAAGTAATTACACTAATTCGACCACCTGGCTTCAATAGCTTAATTGCTTCTTCAAGAGATGCTTGTAATACACCTAATTCATTGTTAACTGCAACTCGAATAGCTTGAAAGCTCTTCTTCGCAGGATGTCCCCCACTTCGTCGTGCATATGCTGGAATGCCATCCTTAATCACATCTACTAAATCAAAAGTAGTTACAATTGGCTTCTCTTTTCTTCGATCAACTATTTTTCTAGCAATCTGACGAGAAAACTTTTCATCTCCATACTTATACAAAACGTCACTTAATTCTTTTTGTGACCAAGTGTTTACTATTGTATAAGCATCTAACTCTTGGCTTTGGTCCATCCTCATATCTAATCGAGCATCGAAACGATAAGAAAAACCCCGTTCAGGTTGATCAAACTGTGGAGACGAAACTCCGAGATCGTAATAAATGCCATCTATTCCATCTGAAATCCCCAGCTCTACCAGATTTTCTTTCAAATGACAGAAGTTATCATGAACCAACATTAATCGAGGTTCTGCTCCTACCTGTAACTCCTTGGCAAAACTCTCTTTTGCCATAGAAATTGCATACTCATCTTGATCAAATCCAATCACAGTACCCTTATTTAACTTACTGAGTAGATATCGGGCGTGACCACCACCACCAAAAGTTGCGTCTACATAAAGACCACCATCTTTTGGATTTAAATTGTCTATTGTTTCGTGCAAAAGCACGCTTTTATGCTTGAATTTCATAATTTTATAACTCGATGTCATCCAAGTCTTCTGCGATATCGTCATAGTTTTCGTTGGCTTCCTCTGAGAAATCATTCCAGCGTTCTGCTGACCAAATCTCAATTCTATTGGAAACACCAACAATTACACATTCCTTAATGAGTGCGGCATGCTCTTTCAGTGTCATGGTCAGATTAACACGTCCTTGCTTGTCAAACTCACTCTCCATCGCGCCTGAGTAGAAAAGTCGCGTAAACTTACGTGCACTTCTCTTAGTCAGTGGAAGTTTGGCTAACTTAGCCTCAATTTTTTGCCATTCTTCAATTGGATAGCCAAAAATACAGCCTTCCATTCCACGAGTAAATATCATCTTATCACCAATCTCAACTCTAAATTTGGCTGGTATAATTAGCCGGCCCTTGCTGTCGAGATTATGATGATACTCGCCCATGAACATGGTCTAGCCCCCTTTCCAATGAATAATTTACCACACTTCCCCACTTTCTACCACAAGTTTTATACTTTTTATTTATATATTACGTTATTTTATGATAATTATAATTTTATCCAACAAAAAATGCCCTCATTATTATGATTGAGGACAGTTTAAGGTTTATTAAAAAAGTGGGGAAAATTTTTATAGTAAAAGCAAAATTAAGAGACCAACGTACCAAACAATGGATGATGCTGCTAAATAGTGCCATAACATTCCAAATGTCTTACCCACCGAAATGTTTTTGTTTTTAATTGCAGTATAAATTGAAACAATTACAACTAAAATAAAGTAAAGTAAAAATCCATACGGTAAAAAAGATGGCTGCTTTGTTTCTTGAGTTAATAACTGACAAGCAACAATAAAGAAAAAAGGCAAAATGTCATAGCCACTAAATTGAGCCTTAGGAAATAATTTCACTAAAAAAGCAGCAACGATAATTCCACATAAAGGAATTAAAAAGATAAGCAAAAAATTCATGAAAACCTCCAATAAGTTTATTTTAAACTATTTCAATTAAATATAAAATTACAATTAAAACATGGTACACTAGAATTATTAATTTAGGAGGGACATATGAGAAAACGTAAGAAAAAATCCGGATTTCAAAAGTTAACTATTATTATGGCCTGGTTTATGGCAGTTATCACCCTTCTTGGGGTAGTAGCTACTGCTTTAATTGGAACTGGTGTCTTTCAATTTTAAAATCTTTTGCATGTTAAAAAGAGCCGCTTAACAGCGACTCTTTTTTGTTTAGAAATAGTATTCTTTTTTCAAAAATGGATACTCTTCAGCTAGTTTTACCCAGAACCAATAAGTACATAAAACAAGAATTAAGCACCATAGTAAATTAGGCAAAATACTACGTGAAAAACTAGCAAAAGACAATTGGATTATGCCTACCATATTAAACATCAAAAACACATAAGCACTTACGCATAAATAAGTAACTAAACAGATTAATAATCTAAACCAGAATACTTCTGGAAGAAAGCGAGCACTTTGCTGAATAATAAAACAGATTAAAGGAAAAGCTACAGTATAAATTCCAATAATTCCTAAATAGTATAGATCCGCAATAAGGCCTAATCCTAAGCAGAGCCAAATATCAGCATCATTTTTATCATCGCATAGAGAAATTAAGGTAATCCCAATAATTGTTAACCAACAACTTCCAGAAAAACCTCGATGAAAGATAAAAGTCTGTAAATTATAAGCTAATACTCCATCTAGAATTAATGCCACAAACAAAGCAATGGCAACATACCATCGACGTAATTCTGCCATTACTCTTCAACCTTTCTTTTAATTACAGATACAACTGATGGATCGTTAAGGTTACCTGCTGGTTGAATTTCTACAACATCTGATAAGCCAAAAGTATCACGTGTTGTCTTCTTAACCGTTCCTATTAAGAGACCTTTTGGAGATAGACCACCCATTCCACTAGTATAAACTCGGGTTCCTTTCTTCAATTTTTGACCATCAACTACTTGGGTAAATGCTATTTGATTATTTCCAACAACAGAAATTACTCCATGAACTTTTTTTCCATTAGCTGCATCAGCTTCTACAGCAAATTTATTTGTTGATTTATCAGTTGTAGTAATCAGTTCGACCTTTGAAGTAGTACTATTTACCTCAACAACCCGTCCAATTACACCTTCGCCTGCCATAACAGGCATATTCTTCTTAACACCTGCTCTTGAACCTTGATCAATAATTAATAAATCTGACCAAGTATCTGCAGCACGAGAAATCACCGAACCATTAATAATTGTATAGTCCGTCAAAGTTTTCTTTAATTTTAAAGCTTGCTTTAACTGAGTGTTCTCAGCTTCAAGTGAACTATTTCGAGCCTTAGTTTGAGCAAGATTATCAACTTGCTTTTTTAAATGATCGTTTTCAGCTTGAGTATTAAACAGATCTTCTACATTAGCCGCCCCATTAGAAATTAAGTTAATTGGCCAATTAACTACTCGGGTTACTATGGAAACCGTATCATTACCAATTTTTTGAACTAAAAAAGGTGATTGTCTCCTATTACGTAAGCGAACAGAAATAGATAACATACTTAAAACTAAAATAACTAGGACAAAAATTGTCAATAACTTTTTGTTTTTGAGAAATTTTTTCATCTACTACTATCTTCCTAATTTAAAAGTTAATAGAAAAAGACCGGCTTTTACGCCGGTCTCTAAATTAACGTCTCTTACGCATAACTTCAATATTTTTGAGAGATTCACCGGTACCAATTGCAACACAATCAAGTGGATCTTGAGCAATAAAGACTGGAACTTTAGTAGCATCTGAAATAACTTCCGGTAAGTTCTTCAAAAGAGCTCCACCACCGGTTAATACGATACCATGGTCAATAACATCAGCAGCAATTTCTGGAGATGTTTCTTCCAAAGTTTCTTTAATTGCTACAATTATATTTTGAACTACTTCTTGAATAGCCTTTGCAACATCTTCTGCATTAATATCAATTGACTTTGGTAATCCTGTGACTAAATCACGTCCACGAATATTCATTGATTCAATTTCTTTTGCCTTTTCAACTGAAGCAGAAGCAATTTGAATCTTAATAGTTTCAGCAGTTCTTTCACCAATTAATAAGTTGTAATTTTGATGAATATAAGTTGCAATTGAACTATTAAACTTATCTCCTGCCATTCTAGTAGAACGAGATGAAACAATACCACCTAATGAGATAGTTGCCACATCAGTAGTTCCCCCACCAATATCAACAACCATTGAACCTGTTGGATCCATAACAGGAAGGCCAGCACCAATAGCTGCAGCAAATGGTTCTTCAATTACGTATGCTTCACGTGCACCAGCAACTCTAGCTGCATCAATAACAGCTCTCTTTTCAACTTCAGTTACACCTGATGGTACACAAATCATTGCAGCTGGTTTTGAATTACCAACTGTTTTTTCCATGAAATACTTAAGCATAGCAGCAGTTGTATCGTAATCTGCGATTACTCCATCTTTCATTGGTCGAATAGCAACAATTGATCCAGGAGTTCTACCAATCATCTCTTTGGCTTCGGAACCAACTGCAATAACTTCACCCGTTTGAGTATTCTTAGCAACAACAGAAGGTTCACGTAAAACAATACCTTTACCTTCAATATAAACGAGTGTGTTGGCAGTTCCCAAATCAATCCCAATATTTTTAGATCCTAATCCAAACACGCAAAATCTCTCCTTAAATTTATCTCTTTAATTATTTTAGCCTAAATCGTATCTTTATTTAGTCTTAGATATTATAGCATAGAAACACTGATGTAAAAATTTGCTTTAAGGAAATTTGCCTAATACTTAAGGAAGACTTAAAGAAGTTCAGTCTCTCGAAAGCTTAAATAGGTATTATCTGTCACAATAAAATGATCTAAAAAATCAATTCCCATGCATTTACTTGCTTCTACTAACTTCTTTGTAAAGCGTAAATCATGTTGCGATGGCTGTTCATCCCCACTAGGATGATTATGGGCTACAAAAAAGGCAGTACTATTATAAATGACAGCCCATCGAAAGATATCTCGGGGATGAGCAACTGCTCTGTTTACCGTTCCCTGAAAAATTAATTTTTCAGCAATTATCTTATTTTTTGAATCCAGATAAATTCCATATAGCTCTTCTTGCGGACGGCCACATAATTTATCCGCGATATAGCATCCTACTTGTGAACTCGAGTAAAAGCTCTCAATTTTCTTATTATTGACGCTCTTTACACGCTCCAATAACAATTGAAGTAAAATTGCTACCTCATCATTGCAACTTGGGCTAGCAGCAAATTGCCATAGTTCCTTAAAGCTACTGATTCCTACCTCATCTAGTTTTCTAAATAAACTATTAAATGTAAGAATGTCTTTTTTCTCTAACGATTCAGCTAATTTCTTTATTAAATCAACATCAGTCTGCAATAATTCTTCTTTTTTCATAAATATCAATTACTCCTTTGATATTTATTACGAAAAAACTATTTAATTTTTTCAAGAAAAGCATAAAAATCTTTGCAAATTAATGTCGCCTTATCTTTATCTAAATTTGTTGGTTGCTTTAAATCTGGAACCATTACGCATTTTAAACCTGCAGCACTTGCTGCTGCAACACCTGTGCTTGAATCTTCAAATACTAGTAGATTTTCTTTAGGTAATTGCATTTTTTTAGCAGCCAATAGATAAATATCTGGTGCTGGCTTAGCTTTAATATTTCCAGATTCAACATCTTTATAACTTAGATAAAAATCAAAGTAATCTTTTATTTTTAAAACATCTAAATTATGGACAATTACATTCTCATAATTACTCGATGCAATTGATAATTTGATATTTTTTTCTTTAAATACCGCTAATGCTTCTCGCACTCCTGGTTGAAGTTTAAGTTTACCTTCATCAGTCCATTTCCAGACTAAGTCATCAGTTCTTTTAATAAATTTATCTCGATCAGCTTCAGTTTTGAAATGTTTATGATAAAAATCTTCCATTTCCTTAACTGAAGAACCAACTAGTTTCAGATAACTATCATCAGGAATATCTAAGTTTGCTTCTTTAGCAGCGACGATATTAGCATCCCAATACAACTTTTCGGAATTAACTAATAATCCATCCATATCAAAAATTATACCTTCAATAGGATCAGCAATATCTTCAACTTTCATCTTTACCTCTTTTACAGTAATTTAAAACTGCACCAACTAAATAAAAAGATCCTGTCACTAATAGCATATCATCTGCCTGCAATTTATTCTTCAAGCTTGTATAAGCTTCTTCAAAATCTTCTTTATATTCAAATTCTTTTTGTGCCTCTTTTGGAAAATCTTCTAATCTAGCAGCTCTAGGATAATCAATCCGTGTTAAAGTGACTTTTTCATCCTTAAATAATTTTGTGACTGGCCCCAGGTCTTTATCTTTCATCATTCCAAGTAACACGTAGATTTGTCCTTTTTTCTTCTTTCGAACTAAGTTTAAAAGATTCTCCATCGCTTGTAAATTATGTGCCCCGTCGACAATGATTCCAGGACTAGTTTGAATCACATCATATCTACCAGGAATACAGGTTTCATTAATTGCTTCTTCAATCTTTTTTCTATCTAAATCAAGTTGCAACAGTTGAATTGCTTGAACTGCTACCCCAATATCATAAGCTTCTACCAAAGGCCGTAATGCAAAATTATAGATATTCTTTGAATCTTGATATTCAATCACACCGGACATTATTTTTATTTGGAAATCTCTTCCTAATAAAAATGATTTTGAATTTTCACTTTGCGCCTTATTAAGTAAAATCTCTAGTACATCTTGAGGAACATTTCCTAAGACAACAGGTCTATCAGATTTTATTATGCCACTTTTTTCTTTAGCAATATCTTTTAAAGTTGGCCCTATTATTTTTTCATGATCTAATCCAATTGTTGTAATAACACTTACTTCAGGAATAATTACATTTGTCTTGTCATGCTCTCCTCCAATCCCTACTTCAATAACTGCATAGTCACAGTTTTCTTGAGCAAAAAATTGAAAGGCTAAAGCTACTTCATATTCAAATGTTACTAAAGAAAAATCAGAATCATCTTTTTTTAGTATCTCTATTGCCATCTCAATTTCATTAGCTGTTTTAATGAGATCATTATTGCTTATATTTTTACCATTTAATTGAATTCTTTCATTAAATTCATATATATAAGGAGACACAAAAAGGCCAGTCTTTTGACCGGCCTTTTGCAATAGATTACTCAAATAATAGGATGTCGACCCTTTACCATTTGTTCCGGTAACATGAATTGTCTTAACGCTATCTTGAGGATTATTTAACTGTTTCAAAATCCTTCGGATATAACTCAGATCATTTTTAGGATGAAGTTTGGGTAAAGAATATATTCTCTTAATTACCTGGTCAACATTAGTAAATTTCACTTCTATTTACTTTCCTTTAATTCTTTCATTCTTTCACGAACACCAGCAAGTTGACTTTCGTAGTCAGCCTTCTTTTCTTTCTCTTTATTTATAACTGCTTCAGGAGCATGGGCTACAAATCCTTGATTTGAAAGTTTCTTTTCAGCTCTTTCAACTTCAGCTTCAAGACGTTTTTCTTCCTTTTCCATCTTAGCGAGTTCTTCATCTACATTAACTAATTCAGTTAATGGAACAAAGATTTGAGCTCCTGGAATTACGGCAGTTTTAGCAAGTTTTGGTGCTTCAATATCAGCTGCAACGGATAAAGCTTTTGGATGAAGGAAGTTTTCTACATATTCAGCATTATTATCCAAAACAGCTTTATTATTATCATCATCAATTTGAATCATAATATCAATTGGGGATGACATAGGTGCATTAACTTCCATACGGATATTTCTAACAGCCTTGATTACTTCAATTAAGAAGGCCATTTGACTGTCAGCTTCTTTATTTTCAAATTCTTTATGAGTTTCTGGATATTTAGCTACCATAATACTCTTGCCGTCGTGAGGCATTGAAAGCCATAACTTTTCAGTTACAAATGGCATAATTGGGTGAAGTAAACGTAAGATTTGATCAAGAATCCAGATTAAGTTTTCTTGTTTTCTAGTCTTTAATTCTTCATCATCACCGTTTAATGCAACCTTAGAAATTTCAATGTACCAATCACAGAAGTCATTCCAGATAAAGTTGTAAAGTTCACGACCGGCTTCACCAAATTGATATTCATCAAATAATCTAGTTACTTCACTAACTGTGTGATTCAAACGATCAAAAATCCAGCTATCTGCCAAATCAAACTTAGAAGTATCTGGCATATGAGCAGGCTTAGCATCTTCTGGCAAGTTCATAATTACGAAACGGCTTGCGTTCCAAATCTTGTTGATAAAGTTCCAGGCTGCACCCATCTTCTTTGGATCATAACGAGTATCTTGACCAGGAGCGGTACCGTTAAGTAAGAACCAACGAAGAGCATCTGCACCATATTCATCAACAACATCCATTGGATCAACACCGTTACCCAAAGACTTACTCATCTTACGTCCTTGTGGGTCACGAATTAAACCATGCAAAACAACATCATCAAATGGACGCTTACCAGTAAAGTGTAAACTTTGGAAGATCATTCTTGATACCCAGAAGAAGATGATGTCATAACCAGTAACTAAAGTATTAGTTGGGAAGTAGCGCTTGAAGTCTTCTGAATCTTCATCAGGCCAACCTAAAGTAGAGAATGGCCATAATGCACTTGAGAACCAAGTATCAAGTACATCTGGATCTTGCTCCCAGTTTTCACTATCTTTAGGTGCTTCAAGACCTACATAAGTTTCACCAGTCTTCTTGTTGTACCAAGCTGGAATTCTGTGTCCCCACCATAATTGACGAGAAATTACCCAGTCATGAACATCGCTCATCCATTGTTCCAGAGTATGTTCAAATCTTTCAGGAACAAAGTTTACCTTGTCATCAGTCTTTTGGTTCTCCAAAACTTTTTCAGCTAATGGCTTCATTTTAACGAACCATTGTTTAGAAAGTCTTGGTTCTACTTGAACACCAGAACGCTCTGAGTGACCAACTGAGTGAACAATTGGTTCAACCTTGATTAAGAAGCCTTCTTCTTTAAGATCCTTAACTAAAGCTTCACGAGCTTCAAATCGATCCATACCAGCATACTTACCAGCTTCTTCATTCATAGTTCCATTATCGTTCATAACATTGATTCTTTCTAAGTTATGACGATTACCTACTTGGAAGTCGTTAGGATCATGAGCTGGAGTGATCTTAACAAGACCGGTACCAAATTCTGGATCAACGTGTTGGTCTTCAATAATTGGGATGTGGCGTCCAACAAGTGGCAATACTAATTCCTTACCAACAATATCTTTGTAACGTTCATCCCCTGGTGCAACAGCTACTGCAGTATCACCAAACATAGTTTCAGGACGAGTAGTTGCAATTTCAACAAATCCAGAACCATCTGCAAATGGATACTTAATGTGGTAAAATGCGCCCTTATCATCTTTGTGAATAACTTCGATATCACTAAGAGCTGTTTCCAATTTTGGATCCCAATTAATGATGTATTCACCACGGTAAATGAGTCCTTCATTATAAAGTTGAACGAAAACTTTTCTAACAGCTTTTGAAAGACCTTTATCAAGGGTAAATCTTTCACGAGAATAATCTAGTGAAAGACCCATCTTTGCCCATTGGCTCTTGATAATTGATGCATACTCATCTTTCCAGTCCCAAACTTGCTTAACAAAAGCTTCACGTCCCATTTCGTGACGATCTTTTCCTTGTGTACGAAGTTTAGCTTCAACTTTAGCTTGAGTTGCAATACCAGCATGATCCATACCAGGAAGGTATAAGGTATCATAGCCTTGCATACGCTTAAAACGAATTAATGTATCTTGAATTGCTGTATCCCATGCATGTCCCAAGTGCAACTTACCAGTTACATTTGGTGGTGGAATAACGATTGAATAAGGATGAGCTTTTTTATCGCCAGATGGCTTAAAAAGATCTTCATCAAGCCATTCCTGGTATCTTCCTTTTTCAACTTCATTAGGATTATATTTAGGTGCTAAATCTGCCATTTAAATTCCTCCAATAAAAAAGTCCTAGACAAATATTTGTCTAGGACGAAATTTTTCCGCGGTACCACCTACGATTAGGTATAGAAGCTATACCTCTCTTATAAGCGATAACGGCGCTGAAGTGTCCGGATTAACCTACTAAAAAATTCAATTAATCAGCTAATCAAGCTACTAGTAATATTCTTTAAGTCTCTCAGCATATTGACTTTTCTCTGTAATGCGAAATTACTCCTCTTGATTCTTGCTTTGTTTATGATTATAGCATGAAAGAAAATAAGAAGAAAGCTAAGAATTAACCTCTATTTTCTCTAATCACTTTCACTAATTGAATTAAGATAGTTGGAATAATTGCCAAAATCACAATTAGCCATACTTCTTGAGCAGTTAATGGTTGAACTGCAAATAGTCCATGTAATGCTGGTACAAAAAGAATTAAGGCTAAAAGTACGGTTCCTAATGAAAACGCTCCTAAACTGTACCAATTATTTTTAAATCCAATCTTAAAAATACTGTGTTGTGAGCGGCAATTGAACCCATGAAGTAAACGCGCAAATGTTAAAGTTGAAAAGGCCATAGTACATGCAATTGCTGGTGTATCTCTTAAACCGAATAAGAAAGCAGCAATAACACTTAGTGAAATTAAAAAACCTTGAATACTAATTTGTGTAACGAATTTTTTATCTAACAAACTAGCTTTAGGATCACGTGGTTTACGTTTTAAAATATCAGGATTTCCTGGTTCCATCCCAATAGCTAAAGCTGGAAGAGAGTCAGTAACTAAGTTAATGAACAAAAGTTGAACTGCAACAAACGGAACCGGTAATGCAGCGATTGAAGCAAATAAAACAGTAATGATAGCTGATAAGTTACCCGATAATAAATATCCAATCGCATTACGGATATTTTCATAAACTGTTCTACCATTTGCAACAGCTTTAATAATTGTCGCAAAGTTGTCATCAGTCAAGATCATACTTGCAGCATCTTTTGATACTTCAGTACCAGTAATACCCATTGCAACACCAACATCTGCCTTCTTTAATGCAGGTGCATCGTTAACTCCGTCACCTGTCATTGATACAATATGATTCTTTCTTTGCCAGGCATTAACAATTCTAATTTTGTTTTCTGGAGAAACTCGAGCATAAACTGCTACTTTTTCAATTTGTTGGTCTAATTCTTTATCACTTAATGCATCTAACTCTAAACCTGTTAATGCAAGATCACCATCAGTGAAAATACCAATCTTTTTCGCAATTGCTACTGCAGTTACTTTGTGGTCACCAGTGATCATCACAGTTCTAATCCCGGCTTCTTTAGCACGTGCAACAGCTGCAACACTTTCTTTTCTAGGTGGATCCATTTCGGAAACTAAACCAATGAAAGTTAAGTCTTTTTCACTATCAGTAGATAACTCTTCATCACTTTCCTTATAGGCAAATGCCAACACTCTTAGTCCATTTTCTGAAAAGTGATTATTTTGAGCCAAAATATCTTTTCGATCTTGTTCAGTCATTGGGCGGACATCATCACCAAAACGAATATTCACACAACGTTTAAGTAAAACATCGATTGCTCCTTTTACAAAAATTGTAGGAACAGTGTGAATTAAGTGCTTAGTACTCATTAATTTTCTATCAGAGTCAAAAGGCACTTCCTCTAAACGATCTAAATGTTCTCTTAACTCACTTTCAGATAAGCCTAATTTTCCGTCACCAAGATCAATTCCTGGAACTTTACGGTACATTTCTAATAAGGCTGATTCTGTTGGATCACCAATTTTTTTACCATCAGATAAACTTGCATCATTGTTTAAAACTACATCATATAGTAAATACCGATGCAACTGATTACTTAAGTTCAACTCTTCCGGCTTAAGAACTTTACCGCCAATATAAATGTCTTCAACAGTCATCTTATTTTGCGTTAAAGTTCCAGTTTTATCAGAACAAATTACTGAAACTGACCCTAATGATTCAACCGCAGCTAAATTTTTGATAATTGCATGTTCTTTAGCCATTTTTTGAGTTCCCATAGCCTGCACAATAGTTACAATTGAGCTTAAAGCTTCAGGAATAGCTGCTACGGCTAATGCTACTGCAAATAGTAATGCATCTAGTAAAGGTTGACCACGCCACATTTGCAATCCTAAGATCAAGGCACAGAAAATCAAAATTGCAGTTGCAAGCCGAGATGAAAATTGATCAAGTGAAACTTGTAATGGCGTTCTACGCTCCTTAGTCTCATTCATTAAGGTAGCAATTTTACCAATTTCAGTATCCATACCAGTTGCTGTAACTAAAACATTTGCACGTCCATAAGTTACAAGAGAACTAGAATATACCATGTTTACACGATCAGCCAAAGGAACTTCTTTTTCAAAAGTCGTGTCTAATTTGTCAATATTAGTTGACTCACCGGTTAAGGAACTTTCATTTACCTGCAATGAAAAATTATCTAAAATTCTACCATCCGCAGTGACTAAATCCCCTGCTTCAAGTAAAAGTATATCGCCAGGAACAACATCTTTTGCGGCAATTTCTTGTTTCTTACCATCTCTTAAAACCTTAGCGGCAGGTGCAGATAGGGACTTCAAGGCTTCTAGCGACTTTTCCGCCTTAACATGTTGCACTGTTCCTAAAATAGCATTTAGAATCAAAACAACAATAATAACTGCTGTACTTTCTAAGTTACCAGTAAATGCAGAAATCACAGCTGCAACAATCAAAATAATAACCATTAGGTCTTTAAATTGTTCTAAAAAGACTTCTACAACACTTTTTTTCTTACCTTCTACTAAAGCATTGGGTCCTACTTGAGCTAATTTTTCTTGAGCAGCTTTACTAGTTAAACCTTGCTGTTCATTAGCTCCAAGCTCTTTTAGAACTTCTTCTTTACTCTCACGATAATATGCTTTCACTTAAACCCTCCATCTACTGGGAAAACCAGACTTTGGCATAAAAAAAGAGACCATTGTCTGAACAAAAAACGTTTAGCCAATAGTCTCACCATTTAAACTTACAGCGGAAAAATTAATTTCGTTTTGACGCCGTAAGTACACCCTTATGCCGGTTACTCCCTATATGTTGATTATAAGTTTATCATGTTTTAATTAAGCGAGCAATAAAAATTATTGGCTCACCCACTGTGCACCACCCAAGTTATAGGCAGTTTTCCCGGGCATTTTCTTTACTGCAAAATAATTCCAAGCACTATCTTTACGTAATTTCTTCTCGGTTTTCTTTTCAAAAGCTGGATCGGTATAAACTTGAACATCATGTTCTAACTTGATTTTGCCAACTTGTGCTTTAGGAGCAAACTTATTGGAATTTTTTAAATTATCATAACTAATCCAAATATTAGGTTTTACATGATAAAAAAGTTGATTGTCTTTCATTTTAACTTGATCAACATAAACTTTTTTACCATTTTTCAAATACATATAACCTGAAATTGATTCACTGGGGTAAGCGGCTGCTTCATAGTATCTTTTAAAGACATTATTTTCATGTAAAATAGTGGCCAATTTAACTGGATAATCTGTCAATATTCCTGAAACATTTTCTTCTGGGCGCGAATACTTCTTCATTTGAGTTTCTGTATCAATACCCCAGAGTAAATACTTTTTATTATGCTCACCTAAATAATCCGCGGCTTTCTTAGCATAAAAATTATTTGCATAATACTGCAGCATTGGTGATATTTTAAAATCACCAGCTAATTGAGTTAGTGGAATTTGTGGATCACTTTTATGAATTTTTAAAAGAGCTAGCTCTGAGAACGATTCTAACAACACCCGATTTTGTAAATGATATTTTTTGATTAAACTAAGTAGATTATTGATATCGTTATCACTATTATCTTTTGGTTCAATCATAAATTTTACGTTAGAACTCTGATAACGTTTAAAGACATCGACAAGACGATGAATGGACTCACCATTTTGATTTTTATATGTAATTAGGTCATGATAAGGCAAGTTTGCAATGCTTTTATCGATCCCAAAAACTCTACTTAGGTTTTCATCATGGCTCACTACGAGAACATGATCAGCAGTTTGTTGTAAATCTAGTTCTAAATAGTCTACTTTTGCACATACTGCACGATCATATGCAACCCAACTATGCTCTGCAAACTTTCCTTGTTCATTATCTCCCCGGTGGGCGATGTTTAAAAAACCACAAGTAAAAGGAAAAATTAAAATAAAGAAACCAACCAAAATATATTTATTCATAATTCTCATTCTCTACTTGATATCTGTTAGAGTAATTTCCTGATATTGGCCGCGTTTTAGGTTAGCTGGCAGGACTAATTTTCCCATGGAAATTCGATCTAATTCTATTACTTTCATCCCCACTGCTCCAAACATTCGCTTAATTTGGTGATACTTTCCCTCTTGAATTTCAATCTCAATTTCTGATTGATCGGACTCTTTATCTTGCATCAAAATCTTTAATTCTGCTGGTTTTAGTTTTGTCCCATCACCTAATGTCATACCACTAGCAAAAATTTTAACTGTCTCTTCATCAGCTACTCCAGCAATTTTTGCCCGATATTTTTTAGTAACATGTTTATTAGGAGCTAGCAACTCATGAGCTAAAGCACCATCATTTGTTAACAATAATAAACCCGTTGTATCCTTATCCAGTCTACCTACTGGTGCTATGTCTTTATACCGATCTTTAGGGTTAAGTAAAGAAAGAACAGTTTTTTGACTTCTATCTTCTGTTGCTGAAATAACACCTTTAGGTTTATTGAGAAGAAAATAATGGTATTTCTGATATACCACTTTTTCTCCATCAACTGCTACTTGGTCTTCTTCTTTAACTTGCTCCTTGGGTGTCTTTACAACTTCTCCATTAACTGTCACAATCTTCTTTTTAATGAGATTATGAACTTCTTTACGTGAACCAACATTCATGTTAGCCAAATACTTATCAATTCTCATATATTTTGTCTTTCTAAAATAAAAAGCGCTAGCATTCTGCTAGCACTTTTTTATAACAAGTCTGCGTCTTCTTGAGCCTTATCATCCAAGAACTTTTGATTTGGATAAATTGGTGTAATCTCCATTCCATCAATTGCTCGCTGAATCATTCCTTCAGCATCAAGTCTATCTTCTAGCTTACGAGCTTCATCCAATTTTGGTTTAGTCTTTGGACGCGGCGGAGCAAAAATTGTACAGCAGTCTTCAAATGGTTCAATAGAAAGGTCGAATGTTCCGATTTGCTCAGCTAGCTTAATAATTTCAGTTTTATCCATTGTAGCCACTGGACGAAGAACCGGCGTTGAAGTCACATCATTAATTGCAACCATTGATTCTAGTGTTTGAGATGCCACTTGACCAACTGATTCACCGTTGAAGATTGCTAACCCACCCCGCATTGCACGAATACGATCTGCTAATTGCAACATAAAGCGGCGTTGAATGGTCATTAAGTAACCTTCTGGTAACTTTTCCTTAATTTGCTCTTGAATTTCAGTAAAAGGTACAGCAATAAAGTTAATCTTTCCAGAATAATTAGCCAAAATCCCAGTTAACTCTTTTGCTTTAGCAAGTGCCTTTTCAGTAGTATATGGAGGACTAAAGAAGTGCACCATATCAATTTCAACTCCACGCTTCATTGCTAAGTAAGAAGCTACTGGAGAATCAATCCCACCTGATAGCATCATGACTGCCTTTCCAGCAGTTCCAACCGGCATACCACCTGCTCCATGAAGAAGTTGGTTTGAAATATAGATTGCGTCTTGACGAACTTCAATTCTTAAGACTAGGTCAGGCTTTTTCATTTGAACCTTTAAATTATCCATATTATCAAATAGGTAATCACCAATCATCATGTTTAACTGATTAGTGTCATATTCAAAATCATGGTCACTGCGTCTAGTATTAACTTTAAATGTCATACCATCTTTAAAAGCTGCTTGCATCAATTCAAGGGATGCTTTTTTAATTGCATCAAGATTCTTATCGACTTTTATAGTTGGAGAATATGTTTGAATACCAAAAACAAGTTTTAAACGTTGATCAATCTTCTCAAATGGAGCGCCATTCAAGACAATATGCATACGATCATGTTTAGGATGGATCTCAATTTCTGGAAAATCTTGCAAAGCTCTAGTTACATTACCAGCAAGTCTTCCAATAAAATCTTTTCGATTTTTTCCTTTAGTGGATAGTTCACCATAGCGAACCATTACTTCTGTATATTGCATAATTTCACCTTATTTCAAATGATTAATTTCAGCGAAGTGCTTATATATTTTATCAAAAACTGAAATAAATTGCTCAGCTTCTTCAATTGTATTACTTGGATCAAAACTTAGTCTAATTGCACCGGTAGCTAAATCATCATCTACCTTCATAGAATTCAAAGTGCCACTCTCTACACCACTTCTTGAAGAACATGCACTAGTGGTTGAAACATAGATATCTTCAGACTCAAGCGTATGAACTAAAGTTTCCCCGCGAATACCTTCTAATGAAAAACATAAAATACTTGGAACAAAATTATCGTTAATTGGTGAAAAAATATGAATTCCTGGTTTTCCATTTAGATAGGAAACTATTTTATTCTTAACTGCCAATTCTTGCTCAGCATTTTTCTTTTCATCAGCTAAATATAAACGCATGGCTCTAGCAGTTGCCGCAATTGCAGGTAAATTTTCAGTACTTGAACGTAAGGCCTTTTCTTGACCACCGCCATCAATTAACGGCTTAATCATTTTACCTTCTTTTTTATAAAGAATACCTACGCCACGAGGTGCATGAAATTTATGAGCTGATAGACTCATTAGGTCTACTCGATCAGTAAATACCTCATCCCAAACATCTTTTCCCAAAGCTTGAACATTATCAACATGAAAAGTAACGTTAGGATAATCTTCTAAAACTTTACTAATAGCTTTAATAGGTTGAATTGTACCAATCTCATTATTAACACCCATAATTGAAACCAAAATTGTTTCTTTATCTAATGCTTCTTTTAAATCTTCAGGATTTACTTGTCCATTCTTATCAACTGGTAAAACAGTTATACGAAATCCCAAATTTTCTAAAGCACGTACTGAATTTGAAACTGCTGCATGTTCAACACTTGATGTAATAATATGGTTACCAAATTCTTTTTTTGCTAAAGCAGTACCTTTGATTGCCCAATTATCAGATTCACTTCCACTAGATGTGAAAAATATCTCATATGGCTTAACATTCAATAAATTAGCAATTTGTTTTCTAGAGGCTTCTAAAAGTTGATGAGATCGATCTCCCATTTTATGCAAACTTGAAGGATTTCCCCAGATATCCTTTGTTACTTTATCATATGTCTCTAAAGCTGCAGGATAGACAGCTGTTGTAGCACTATTATCAAAATAGATCAATTTTCTTTCTCCCCTAAAAAACGACCATAGAAGATGGTCGTTTGATAATCATATAAAATCTTAACTTAAAAATACTATTGCTTCAATCTTTTACTCTTCTTCATCTGCTTTTTGCTCGCTATAGTATTCTTTTTCAATTCTTTGATAGCTTCCTGGCTCTACCTTTTCTAGCGCTGTCGCAATTACGTCTAACGCTTCTTTATACTCATATTTATTCTGATATAAATCATAGGCTTCTTTACGTGCGCGTTTAATTTCAGGATTTGAAAGATATTTATTTGAATATTGCATAGTCAATTCAACTAAATCAGCAGAATTTAAAATCTCATCTGCTTCTTTCTTTAAACGTTCAATATCTTCCTGAATTTGAATCAGTTCACTAGATATTTTTTCCATATTTATTCTAACTTGATTCAATTCATTATCTGTATGCTTAACTTCATTTAATACTAAAGTATACATCTGAATAAAACTTTCAGGCTTTCCGGGTAACTGACGCCGTTCAACTTTTCGATAAACTAAAGAAATTTCTTGCTTAAAATGGACTATAGAATCATTAGCAATTTTTTCTGCATCAAATAGTCCATCTATATCATTTGAGAGTTTTTTCTCAGTCTTTTCAATTTCTTTCAAATTATCCAACATAGTTAGCCATTTATTTTCAATTTGAGAGTAAACACCGTTACCATCGGCTAGCTTTTGACAGTCAACATCAAAGTCAGAATTCATTCGGATAACTTGACTTTTTAGTTGTCTAGCTTCAGCTAGCTCTCCATGTGTCAATTCATAACTTTGATCCACATGCTCTAACTTAGCTACAAGTTGATTAGATGCATTTCCAACATGGGAAAGAATTTGAACAATTTTATCTTGATTTTTATCAACAAATGGCCGAGCTTTAAATTCTTTTGTAAGAATGTCATATAAGCTATCAATTCGTGTACTTATTTCTTTATTATTCTTTTCAACCTTTTTAAGCTCTAATTTGGTAAGACTCTTTTTAGTACTATCAACTAGTTCTCTTAAGCTCTTGATTTCTTCTAGTACATCCACTTCAGTAATTTTGTACTTATCTTTTATCATTTGACGGTAAGTATTGCTGAGTTCGTTAAGTTGATTGGGAAAAACATTTTTTAACTCTTGATCAAAGTTCTCTACCTTAGGAAGATCAGTCTTTAAAGTAGTAAGATTTGTATCGATTTTAACTAATACTTTCTTTGCTTCTTCATGATCTCCTTCACCAGATAAATTCTTTACAGTTTGAAAATCACTTTCTAAGGTTGCTAGATCTTCTTCAATCTGATCAATTGCATTCCCATAATTAAAAGATTGGGATAATATTTTTTTACGTAGTTGTTGGTAGTCTTTTGATAAAGCAGCATAGTGCTTTTGATTATCTCGATTTGCTTCGAGTAAATTAGTAAATACTTGCTTACTGTGTTCTACATTATCTTGATTAGTCTGTAATAATTCTGTTGCTTCTTTAATTAATTGGCGAGTTTTTATTAAATTAAATTTTGCATTAAGCCCAGCCGCTTGTTCAAGAAGATGCTTTAATTCTCCAACGTCCTTAGTATCAACTTTCTGGTATACTTTCTGCCATCTTTTAAAAGTTTCCAAACTTTTTCCGGCTAATTCCATTTTCTCTAAACGTTTAATATCTTCTTCAACGCTAATATCTTTCAATTCATCAGTTAGCGCATCTAATTCCGCAATCTGATGATTAAAATACTTATTAAGAATAACAACTGTAGCAATAACAGCAATTATAGCAATCAATATTACAATAATAAGAATAGATAACCCTGATGACATAATACCCTCCATATTTCATATTAATTATACCAGACTTCATCTTAATACCAGCTAGAAAATCTCTACTTTTACTTGCTTTAAAACATATTTCTTACTATAATAGTTTTCGTGTAAAATATTTGCAGCAATAAGTGACAAGAACGTCAACATCTTGAGGCGTTTAGTGAACGAGTAACCCGCGCTGCACTGGGCGAAACATGCAACTTGAGATGCACGAATGTTGAACTTATTTCTCATATTTTACTCCAAAAAATTATTATTTTTTATGGAGGATTTTTTATGTCAAGATATACTGGTCCAAGTTGGAAACGTTCAAGACGCTTAGGTATCTCACTTTCAGGTACTGGTAAGGAAATTAGCCGTCGTAACTACGCACCTGGTGATCATGGTCCTAACAACCGTGCAAAGGTTTCTGAATATGGTCAACAATTAAAAGAAAAGCAAAAGTTACGTTGGATGTTTGGTTTAAATGAACGTCAATTCCAAAACTTATTCATCCGTGCCGGCAAGATTCGTGAAGGTAAGCACGGTGTTAACTTTATGGCTTTACTTGAAAGACGTTTAGACAACATCGTTTACCGCTTAGGTTTAGCTTCAACTAGAGAACAAGCTAGACAACTTGTTAACCACGGTCACATCTTAGTAGATGGCAAGCGTGTTGACATTCCTTCATACGAAGTTAAAGTTGGTCAAGAAATCAGCTTAAGAGATAAGTCAAAGAACTTGCAACAAGTTAAGGACGCTTTAGATGCAGTTGTATCACGTCCACCATTTGTTTCATTTGACGACAGCAAGATGACTGGTACTTTAGTTCGTCTTCCAGAACGTGACGAAATGGAACCAGAAGTTGATGAAGCTCTTATCGTTGAATGGTACAACAAGAAGCTTTAATACTTACTGCTTCATTACAAAAAGTCTTTCCTCTTTTGGAAAGACTTTTTTGTTTTCTTCTTTTCCACTTGCTACACTAAGAATGTAATATTTTATTATAAAAAGGAAAAAGAAATATGACTGAAGATTTAAATACACGTCTTGAACATGCTGCTAAAGGCATTACTCCTCAAACTTGTCCCGATGAACGGAGAAGATATTTAGGTTCTTTACGTGAACGAGTTCTAGTAAGAATGACTGTAAAAGAAACTGATAACCCGGCCTTAGATACTTTGTTTTTAGACCATTTAAATGACTTTAAAAATTATACTATCTTAATCAATGGTAAAATGCCTCAAAATAAATTTATTAGTAAATTAATGAGTTTGTGTTCACAAAAAGATATTAAGTTCACTTTAATAAATGACGAAACTGCAAAAAACGAACCAGACTCCACTGGCGTTTTAGTAGTTTCAAAAACTGCTATTAATCATTATCGAATTGACATCAACCAAGTATATGCTCCAGAAGTGCCACATGAACAATTATCAAAACCAAAAAAAGAAAATTTCTGGGACAAATTATTTAGAAAAAAGGACTAATTATGCAACCTCTTGCTTATCGTATGCGCCCCAAAAACTTAGATGAAGTTGTTGGTCAAGAACATTTAGTAGGAAATAAGAAAATAATTAGACGAATGGTCGAAGCTAAACTTCTATCTTCAATGATTCTTTATGGACCTCCTGGTATTGGAAAAACTAGTATTGCCAGCGCAATCGCAGGTTCCACTAAATATGCATTTAGAAAACTTAATGCAGCAACTGACACAAAAAAAGATCTTCAAATCGTTGCTGAAGAAGGAAAAATGAGTGGAACTGTCATCTTACTTTTAGATGAAATACATCGTTTAGACAAAACAAAGCAAGACTTTCTATTACCTCTTTTAGAATCAGGGAATATTATTTTAATCGGTGCTACGACAGAAAATCCCTATATTTCCATCTCTCCTGCTATTCGATCCAGATGTCAGATTTTTGAATTACATCGTCTTAAAAAAATGGATATTTCGCATGCGATTGATCGTGCTCTTAAAGATTCCGAAACAGGATTAGGTAAATACAATGTAGAGTTAACAAAAGATGCGCGTAATCTCCTAATTGAAAAAGGAAATGGCGATTTAAGAGCAACCCTTAATGCATTAGAATTAGCAGTTCTATCGACAAAAGAAGAAAAACAGGAGAGTGCAGATAATAAACTAGTAATCGATAAAGCTGAAATGCAGGATTCCATCCAATTTAAATCTCAAAATTATGATGCAAATGGTGATGGCCACTATGATTTATTATCTGCATTTCAAAAATCAATTCGAGGTTCGGATACTGATGCAGCCCTTTATTATCTAGGGAATCTCTGCGAATCTGGCGATTTAGTAGCAATCTGTAGACGATTATTGGTAATTGCCTATGAAGATATTGGACTCGCTAATCCCCCAGCCTGCAGTCGTGCAGTTAATGCAGTACAAGCCGCTCAAATGGTAGGTCTACCAGAAGCGCGAATTATTTTGTCAAATGCTGTCATTGAACTCTGCCTATCGCCTAAAAGTAATAGTGCAATTACTGCAATTGATTCAGCAATAAGTGACATTCAAAATAAGCAGAATGATCCTATCCCTGATAGTCTAAAGGACGCACACTACAAGGGAGCGGCTACCTTAAATCATGGTGTTTCTTATCTTTATCCCCATGACTTTCAAGGTGATTGGATTGCCCAACAATACTTACCTAACAACCTAAAAAATGTCTCCTACTTTAATCCGAAGGGTAATTCTAAAGTTGAAGATGCATTAAAAAGACAATATCTACGCCTAAAAAAAATGCAAAAAGATGGGCTGCAAAAGTAAATCCAATTTATTGACATTAATCATATCTTTGCTAGAATAGATAGTGATCTGAGTTGATCAACCTAATTACAAAGTTGACCGATCAAACTAAAGACGTTGGAATTTATGAATAACATCTGAATCGGAATACTAGCTTGTCCTAGGATCCATATTCACTGCGACATAGATTCAAATTTTGAACACTGCGGGTTCAACAAGCGTCATTATGTTGCAGTCAACTCAGATTTTATTGAAATTCAAGGAAGCGGCGTAAGCCGCTTTTTTTATTAAGTGAGGTTTAATAAGTGGTATTAAAAGTTCTAATGCTAATTTTTATTTTATTAGTGTTTATTACAGCTTGGTATTTAATTAGAAGTAAAAATAAAGGACAATTTATTATTTTCACTTTTATTGGAAATAAAAAAATTAATATGCTGTTCTCAATTACTAGTTTAGTGTTAATTTTAACTGGTTTTATTGGGATTATTATTTTATTTACCTTACCTAAAATATTTAATTTCATTACCTTAATTATTGCTGCAATGGCGCTTTCTATCTTTTCATTTACTTTCATGAATTTAAATGAATAGTTTTATTATTATTCTATTTAAATCAAATTTTGGTAAAATATTGATGGAGAGGTGATCAACATGTTAAAACAATACCAACATATCCAAGTTGCCGTAGATGGTTCAAAAGAAGCTGACGTTGCATTTAGCAAAGCTGTTGAAGTAGCTAAAAGAAACGGTGCTACTCTTGAAATTTTACACGTAGTAGATACTCGTGCATTTCAAGATGTTTCTAGCTTTGACTCAGCAATGGTTGAACAAGTATCTGAAGAGGCAAAAACCAAAATTGAAGAATATTATAACCGGGCTAAAGATGCTGGAGTTAAAGATGTTCACTATTCAATTGAATTTGGTTCTCCAAAGAATATCATTGCTCATGAGTTTCCAGAAGAACACAATATCGATTTAATAATTTTAGGTGCTACGGGTTTAAACGCCGTAGAAAGATTACTAATTGGTAGTATTACGGAGTATGTTACCCGTACTGCAGCTTGTGATGTTCTTGTAATTCGTCAACCAACTGCACAAAACGAAGATATTAAGAAAAATAGAAAAAATTAAGAGCAAAAAAATACCTCATCAAAAATGATGAGGTATTTTTTTATACTTTTAAAAGTCTCCAGCGGTACTAAAAATATAATCTTTATGGTGCCACTTCATCGATAGAATCAAGCCAATTCCAATCATATTTCCTAATAAGGCTGATCCCCCTTGAGATACAAATGGTAGCGGGATACCAGTCAATGGTAAAAGATCAATTCCCATTCCGATATTTTCAAAAACGTGGAATAAAATCATCATGATAATTCCTGTAGAAATATAAGAGTAAAATGCATTTTTTGTTTCAAAAGTAATTTTGACCATTTGAAAAATTAAATAGAAATAAATCAAAATCAAAGCACAACATCCTACAAAACCTAATGATTCTCCAATAACTGAGAAAACCATATCGGAAGTTCTAACAGGAACATAAACACTAACTTTACCAAAACCATGTCCCCAGATTTGACCTGATCCAACCGCCTTCATACTTTGCCACAATTGATAAGCACCTGACGAAGTATCTTGAGATGGATTCAACCAAGAGTTAATTCTTTGAAACTGGTAGGCCCTAAAGTTAAATGCACTTCCTAAAAATGATTGTCCACCGGGGGTAGTAACCAGTAAGATTGCTGCTGCACCAATAATAAACACAACACCATATACTGGGATGATAATTTTCCAAGTAATTCCTGAAACTAAAATTACCCCACCAACAATTGCAAAGAACACAAGCATGGTACCGAAGTCATTTTGTAGCTTTAACAAAACCGCAACTGGAATTAACCATGCAAATATTTTACCAATCAAAAGCCAGTCTGTTTTAAAAGTATGGGCATACTGTTCATTATGCCGCTCTACTACTCTCGCTAACATTAAGATAAAGGCAGGTTTCATAATTTCAGACGGTTGAAAAGTTAATGGTCCTAATTTAAACCAACTCTTCGCACCAGTATCGGCAAATACTTGCCGGTTATACAAGAATAAAACTGCAATTAATAAAATTATTCCAATCCCATAAGCAATCGGAGCAATTTTAAAAAGTTGTTCTGCATCAAATTGCATTACAAAAATCACCAGTGCAATTGATACCAGATACCAAACTGCTTGAGTAATAACTGCTTTTACTGGGCTACCCATTTTAGGATCATTCACAGTTGCAACCCAAATACCGTATAGACTGATGACGGCTAATAAAAAGACTGGAACTACTACACCCCATGCGATGCGATCATACCAATCTGCTTTATTTTCAACTTTTGTCATTGTATATCCCTACTTTGTTTATTTTTCATGCAAAGTAAAGTATGAAAGTAATTCATTAATAGCACTTTCTAAAGTCTTGGAATAGAGACTGTGATTTGTTTTAGAAGATACTACATGGTAGCGTTCTTCTTCTTGTTCAATAATTCCAATAGAACGTTTGCCAGGAATAACAACTTCCCAGGTAGGTGCTGAAGTGCCTTTTCTTTCATTAACTTCAATATCAATACTTTCCAATTTTCTAGACATATATATTCTCCTACTTTTTATTCGAATGAAATGCCTGCGCAATAATTTCATCTTCATATCGTTCAGGATGAGGATTACGACGCAGGGTAAAATAATCCGGTACTGGATCTACTCCTCCCTTAATAAAAGGATTACAGCGTAATATCCGCGCTAGTCCCATTATTAAGCCTAAAATTGCTCCATGCTTTTTTAAAGCATCAATCATATAGCTTGAACAAGTAGGATAATACCTACATGTTGGTGGCAAAATTGGAGAAATAAATTTCTTATAAACATTTACCAACCCAATTAACAATTTATTCATTTTAACTTAAAAACTCAAAAAAATGAATCCATGTTGTAGGAAAGAAAATTGCAAAAGGATTGCCACTTGCAACACCACATCCAATAAAGGCTCCAAGGAGCATGGTTGCAAACAAGTATAAAATAATCTTTCCCAATTTTTTTAAATGTTTATTTACTAATGAAAAATTAAAACTTGCTCTCTTCATAATTAGTGTCTCTGATGATTTTCAATATTTTTAAGCAACACACCTGTTCCATTTGCAACAGCTTCTAATGGTTCATCAGCTTTTAAAACTGGAACTTGGAGATAATAAGTAATTAATTTATCAATATTCTTTAGTAAGGCTCCACCACCTGTTAACATAATACCACGATCGATAATGTCAGCAGACAATTCAGGTGGAGTTTGCTCCAAAACTTCTTTAGTTGCAGCCACAATTGACATTAAACCATCTTCAAGAGCCTTTTGAACTTCTAGCTCGTTAATTGTAACTTGCTTTGGCAATCCGTCAACCATATCACGACCACGAACAGTCATCGTCTTAGTTGGATCCGCTTCAAAAGCGGTCCCAAGTTGAATCTTAATTTGCTCAGCAGTGTGTTGTCCTACTAAAAGATTCTTACTACGTTTAATATAGCTGGCAATGGCCTGATTCATTTTATCCCCGGCCCAACGAAGTGAGCGGGAAGTTACGATTTCTCCCATTGACAAGACAGCAATATCAGTAGTACCACCACCAATATCAATAACCATATTTCCTTGTGGTCTAAAAATATCTAGCCCTGCTCCCACAGCTGCTACTTTAGGTTCAAAGTCTAGATATACTCGGCCTCCACCGGATTTCTCAGCAGCTTGAATAATAGCTTTTTGCTCAATTGAAGTAACTCCAGTAGGAGCACAGATTAGAATATTAGGTTTAGACATAAAACCTTTTACGTTTAATTTTTCAATAAAGTAGCTAAGCATTTCTTCTGTAATATCAAAATCTGCAATTACACCATTTTTCAATGGTCTAATTACTCTAATATTACCTGGTGTACGCCCTACCATTTTATATGCCTCAGTACCGACTGCGACAACTTTATCTTTATCAGTATCTACAGCAACAACAGAAGGTTCATTTAAAACGATACCTTTGCCAGATACATTTATTAGAACATTTGCAGTTCCTAAATCAATTCCTATATCTCTTGCCACGCTAGTGCCTCCAGTATTTAATCATTAAAAATTGTAACATAAATACCGCTTTACTTTAAGGACAAGTGTAAAGAAGTGCTTTTCAAAAGCATTTCTTATGAAAATCATTAAAAAAGCATTTTTAAAGCTAAGGATTGATCCACTAATGCCAAAATAAATTGTCCGACTATAAACCCTAAGGCAATCGACACAAATAGTAAAAATACTTGAATTTCAAATGTGTGTCCCTTTTTAAATAACTGGTCCACTCTCAGACCTCTCACTGCTCTGAACGAAAATGCAATCGTCACTAAATATGTGATTAGACTAACAATTGCATGAACTCCTACTTGTTTCATCATATAATTTTCTCCATAAAAAAAGACGAACTCATCGTTCGTCTTTCTCATTTCTATTTACTGTAATTTTCACGTACATGTAATCTATTAACCGCACGACGTAAAGCAATTTCAGCTTCTAGCATTTCTCTTTCGTTGTGCTTCTCTTTAGCTTCTTGCATATGTTGTTCAGCACGCTTCTTAGCTGATTGTGCACGTTTAACATCAATATTGCGAGCCCGTTCAGCACTGTCAGCAATAATGGTTGCTTCATTATTTGAAAATTCAATATAGCCCCCATTAACAGCAATATGGTCAATACGATCATTCATTTCATGCGTTCTTTTTACCCGAACTTCACCAATAGCTAAAGGAGTAACAATTGGAAGGTGATCATACATAATTGCACGATCTCCATCAATTGCGCGCATTGCTACCATCGTAGCATTATGCGAATAGACAATACCATCAGGTGTTACAACGCTAACTTTTATAATTTTTTCTGGATCTGCCATAACGCATCACCCTACTTTGCTTCTAGCATTGCTTTTGCTTCAGGATTTTTAGGAGTAACTCCCATCTTTTCAGCTTGCTTAATAACATCCTCAATTGGACCAACGTTACGGAAAGCATCTTCTGGAAGATCATCTAATTTACCATCAATGATCATCTTGAAGCCTTTAATTGTTTCCTTGATTGGTACATATGAACCTGGAATACCAGTAAATTGTTCAGCAACAAAGAAGTTTTGTGAAAGGAAGAATTGAATCTTTCTTGCGCGTTCAACAATTAACTTCTCATCATCTGATAATTCATCCATACCTAAAACAGAAATAATATCTTGCAATTCTTGGTAACGTTGCAAAATATGTTGAACCTTAACAGCTACTTCATAGTGTTCTTCACCAACAATTTCTGGATCTAAGGCACTAGAAGTTGATTCAAGTGGATCAACAGCTGGGTAAATACCTTGTTCAACCAAACGACGTTCTAGGTTAGTAGTAGCATCTAGGTGAGCGAATGTAGTTGCAGGAGCCGGGTCAGTATAGTCATCAGCTGGCACATAAACGGCTTGAATTGAAGTAATAGATCCCTTCTTAGTAGAAGTAATCCGTTCTTGCAATTGACCCATTTCAGTTGCCAAAGTTGGTTGGTAACCAACGGCACTTGGCATACGACCAAGTAAAGCAGAAACTTCAGAACCTGCCTGAGTGAAACGGAAAATATTATCAATAAATAATAATACGTCCAAACCTTCAACATCACGGAAGTATTCCGCAATAGTCAAACCAGTTAATGCAACACGCATTCTGGCACCAGGTGGCTCATTCATCTGACCAAAGACCATAGCAGTTTTAGATAAAACGCCAGATGCCTTCATTTCAAAGTAAAGGTCGTTACCTTCACGTGTTCTTTCCCCAACACCAGTAAATACAGAAATACCACCGTGTTCTTGGGCAATATTATGAATCAATTCCTGAATAATAGTTGTCTTACCGACACCGGCACCACCGAATAGACCAACCTTACCACCACGAACATATGGTTCAAGTAAGTCAATAACTTTAATACCAGTTTCTAGAATTTCTTCACTTGTGCTTAGTTCATCGTACTTAGGTGCTTCTTTATGAATACCTTCACGTTTTACATCTTTACCTAGAGCAGGACCACCATCAATTGGATCACCTAATACGTTAAAGACACGTCCTAAAGTGTCTTTACCAACAGGAACAGAAATTGGAGCACCTGTGTCTTCAACTTCCATACCACGTCTTAAACCGTCGGTAGATTCCATTGAGATAGTTCTTAAAACACCGTCACCAAGTTCTAGTGTAACTTCAAGAACAAGAGTATCACCATTGTTGTTTGTGACACGTAAGGCGTTATTAATATCAGGCAAATCTTTATCTAGTGGGAATTCCACGTCAACGACAGGTCCAATAACTTGGACAATTTCGCCTTTACTCAAAACATCTACCTCCTTTTCTATTTTATTCTAAGGCATTTGCACCACCGATAATTTCAGTAATTTCGGTAGTAATTTGTGCCTGTCTTGCTCGATTCAATTTAGTCTTCAAACCAGAAACAACATCATCTGCATTTTGAGATGCACTCTGCATCGCTGTCATTGAACTTGCATGCTCAGCAGTTTTAGCATCCAAAATAGCTCCAAAGATCATTGATTTAGCAAATTGAGGTAAAACTGTCTTCAATACTGAATCAATATCTGGCTCAATAATGTAGTCTTTTGGCATTGTTTCTTTATGATTAATATCAATATCAGAAATTGGTAACATGCTTTCTACTCTAAAAGCAGAAGTCAACGTATTTACGTGGTGAGTATAACAAACAAAAAGTTCATCATAAACGCCATTTAAGTACATCTTTACAGCGGTTTGAACAATATCTCTAACTTCATTGTAAGTTGGGACATCGCTTACCCCACTATATTCATATACCACATTAAGATTTTGCTTCTTAAAGAATTGTGCTGCAACGCTACCAACTGCCAAAATTTTAACATCTTTATTTTGGGCATCAGCATCTTTAAAGATACTCATCATATTCTTAATAACTTGACTGTTATAAGAACCAACTAAACCTCTATCTCCACTAATTACTAAGTAACCAGTCGATTTGATTTCTTTACGAGGTTGAACTAAAGATGCTAAAGTACCTAAATCGAAGAAACTACTATAATCAATATTAGATTGACCGCTAAATTCACTATATTCATTTGTCTCTTTACCTAATTGATTCACAATTTGTGAACTCATCAGATGAGAAACGGTTGCTCTAACTTTATCGTTATAAATAGTATATTCTTGATCAAGTTTTTCAGTTCTATTCAATTTAACACCTGAAACCATTCTCATAGCTTCAGTTATTTGACCTGTTTTCTGAATTGAAGCAATCTTTTTTTTCAGTTCAAGGAGAGATTCTGCCAATGAAAAAACCTCCTCTTCTATTTCTTACTGATTGAAAAACCTTCGTTGAAGTTCTTTAAAGCTTCATTAAGCTTATCTTCCTCAGGTAAATCTCCTGTAGTACGGATTACATCAAGTAAGTCGTTATAGTTACTTGCAAAGTAATCATATAATTCAAGTTCATAACGTTGAATATCAGGTACAGGAATTGCATCCAAAAAGCCATGTGTCAAAGCATAAAGAATTAATACTTCATCTTCAACAGGAAGTGGCTTATGTAGTGGCTGCTTCAATACTTCAACAGTACGACGTCCACGATTTAACTTAGCTTGAGTAGCTTGATCAAGATCACTACCAAATTGAGCAAAACTTTCAAGCTCTCTATATGATGCCAAGTCCACACGCAATGTACCTGCAACCTTTTTCATAGCCTTGATTTGTGCGCTACCACCAACACGGGAAACTGATTCACCGGCATTAATGGCAGGACGTGTACCAGCAAAGAATAGATCAGCTTCCAAGAAAATCTGTCCATCAGTAATGGAAATAACGTTAGTTGGAATATAAGCTGAAATATCCCCAGCTTGAGTTTGAATAAATGGTAAGGCAGTCATTGAACCGCCACCAAGTTTCTTATTCAACTTAGCACTACGTTCTAGTAAACGAGAGTGTAAGTAGAAAACATCACCTGGATAAGCTTCACGACCAGGTGGACGACGAAGAAGTAAGGAAATTTCACGGTATGCAACGGCTTGCTTACTCAAGTCATCAAATACGATTAATACATCCTTACCATTGTACATAAACTCTTCACCCATTGCAGTTCCTGCATATGGAGCGATATAAAGCATTGGTGCTGGTTCACTAGGACCGGCTTCTACTACAATAGTGTAGTCCATAGCACCAAATCGTTTTAAAGTTTCAACAGAGTTTTTAACTGTTGATTCCTTTTGACCAATGGCAACGTAAATACAAATAACATCTTGGCCCTTTTGATTAATGATTGTATCTAGTGCAAGAGCAGTTTTACCTGTCTTACGGTCACCAATAATTAATTCACGCTGTCCACGACCAATTGGAACTAAAGCATCGATAGCTTTAATACCAGTTTGTAAAGGCTGGTTAACGGATTGTCTATCCATAACTCCAGGAGCTTTACTTTCAATAGGTCTAGTCTTATCAGTCTTAATCTCACCTAAACCATCTACTGGTTGTCCTAATGGGTTCACAACACGACCAATTAATTGATCGCCAACAGGAACTTCCATAATTCGACCAGTACGCTTAACTTGATCACCTTCACGAATATCGTCAAAGCGACCTAAGATGATGATACCAACATCATTGGCTTCTAGGTTTTGCGCAATACCGTATGAACCATTAGAAAATTGTAATAATTCACTTGATAATACGTTATTTAGACCGTGAGCACGGGCGATACCGTCACCGACGTAGGTAACAGTACCAACTTCGTTGACGTTGAGCTTATCATCATATTTCTCAAGTTGTTGCTTGATCAAAGCGCTAATTTCTTCCGCTTTAATGCTCAATGGTTTCACCTCTTTTATCTATTTTCAATTAATTGCTCACGAATTTGTTGCAATCGAGTTCTTATAGAACCATCAATAATGCGATCCCCGACTTTGAGGATAATACCTCCTAAGATACTTGGATCAACTTTATTTGTTAGAATCAATTCTTTAAAGCCATACTTTTTAGCATAGGCTTGGCTTATTCGACTTAATTCATCTTCATTAAGCTTAATAGCACTTACTGCAGTACCAGAAGCAATATTCTTATACTCATCATAAAGAGTATTAAATGCCTCAATAATTGCAGTTAAAGATTCAAATCTGCGATATTCTAATAAGAAATCCAAAAAATTCTTAGTTTCACTTGAAAACTTATCGCTAAAACTGGATAAGAATTCTTCTTTTTGATTCTTTCGAATAATTGGATCGCTTAACAAACGCAGCATATCAGGATTTTCTTTAGCTACTTGAAGCAATACATTCATATCTTCATGTACTGCATCCAGACTATTAGCATCCTGTGCATAAGCAAATAAAGCTTTACTGTATCTGGAAGCAATTTCTTCTCTACTTAAAGCCATTAGTCATTCAGCCCCTTGATAAATTGATCTACCAAGTCTTTCTGATCAGCAGCAGATAAATTCTTGCTAATTACTTTTTCAGCAATAGCAACAGAAATGTCAGCTACTTGATCTCTTGCTTCATTGAGTGCATCAGTTTTTGCTTGGGCAGCATCTTCTGATGCTCTCTTTCTAATTGCGGCAGCTTCTTGATCAGCTTGGCTAATAATATTATTCTTAGTCTTTTCCGCATTGCTTTTTGCAGTAGAAAGAATTTGTGTTGCCTCTTGTTTAGAGTCTTTCAAGGCAGCTTCACGTTGATTAGCAAGCAATTCAGCTTTCTTTCGATCACTTTCTGCTTGATCAAGGTCGCTTATTACCTTTTGACGACGTTCTTCCATCATCTTTGTTACAGGGCCCCAAGCAAAGTGCTTAACTAAGAGGAGCAAAGCTGCAAAGATCAAAAGATAGTAAAGCGTGTCACCTAACTCTAATTTTAAGGCTGCAAACATAAATTGCATGTCTCAACCCTTCTTTCTCGTAATTACGATCTTGTTCTTAAAACGCAAATTACAGGAAGAGAATTAAGAAGCCAATAACGATAGCTAAGATAGGAACAGCTTCGATCAAACCAACACCGATAAACATAGTTGCTCTAAGGTTGTTAGCAGATTCAGGTTGTCTTGCCATACCTTCAATAGTTTTTGAAATAACTTTTCCGTTACCGTAGGAAGCAGCCAAAGCAGCTAAACCAGCGGCAATTGCGGCAGCTAAATATTTCATAGAAAAACCTCCGTAAAATTATTCTTCAGTAACCTTTTTACCAATATATACCATTGACAAAGTTACGAATACATATGCCTGGATAGAGCCAATAAAGACAGAGAAGCCTTGCCAGATTAAAGTTAGTGGAACCGAAGCGATGACGGTAAACCAACCCGCACTCTTTGCAAAACGATTACCGATTAAAGTTAATAATACTTCACCGGCATAAATATTACCGTAAAGACGTAGTGATAACGTCAAGAAATTAGTGAATTCCTCAATAATATTGATTGGAAGTAAAAATCCAACTGGTTTTGCATAATTTGCAAAATAACCTTTAGCACCAAACCTCTGAACACCAAAGTTATAAGACAAAAGCAATGTCATCATTGCCATGGTCATAGTAATTAATGGGTTAGCAGTTGGTGATTTGACAAGGATATGGTCATTAATTGAAAACTCAAAGAACAAACCTAACTGGTTCATAAAGAAAATGAACATGAATAGGGTAAAGGCATATAAAGATAGGTGCTTTTGTGCATCTACGTCAGCAACGTTATCCTTAACAATCCCATTTGTAAAATCAATCATATATTCCAAAAGATTTTGCTTTTTATTAGGTTTTAAAGAAACATTACGTCCTAAATACCAAACAAGAAAGAAAACCGCAATTGCGACTAACGTTCCCCCTAAGCAGTTAGTTACATTGAAATTTAAGCCGAATACATTAACGACTACAGATTTCTCATTCACTTCGTGACCTCCCTTCTTGTGCTGAATACCTCAAACACACTAAAAATGATAACACCCAAAAATTTCAATTTCAAAATATTTTTGAGTAAAATTACTTAGTTCCGAACAATCTATCTCCTGCATCCCCTAGACCTGGGTAGATGTAACCGTTATCCATTAATTTTTCATCTTCTGCTGCTGCATAGATGTCTACATCTGGATTTGCTTCTTGTACAGCCTTTACACCTTCAGGAGCAGCCACTAAAACAGCTAAACGAATATTCTTAGCGCCACGCTTCTTTAATGCTTCAATAGCCATATTTGCTGAACCACCTGTTGCAAGCATTGGATCAACAATAATACATTCACGTTCTTCAATATCTGGTGGCATCTTGAAGAAATATTCATGTGGCTTTAGAGTTTCTTCATCACGATACATTCCGATATGTCCTACTTTTGCAGATGGGATCATTTGAAGAACACCATCAACCATTCCAAGACCAGCACGTAAAATTGGTACTATAACTAGTTTCTTACCTGCTAATTCTTTTTGAGTTGACTTTCCAATTGGAGTTTCAATCTCAACATTCTTCAATGGCAAATCGCGTGTCATTTCATAAACCATGAGTCCACCAATTTCACCAACAATTTGACGAAATTCATTTGTACCTGTATCTTTCTTACGAATGATTGTCAACTTATGTTGGATCAATGGATGATTCAAAACGGTAAATTTACCCATAATGGCCTCCTATTTTAAAAATAATACTTCGTTCATTATTTTAACAAATTATTAGATAAATGTTTCCTAAATCATACGAAAAAAGGCATGTTTTTCTACATGCCTTTTTATTTTTAATGAAAATGATGACCAGCGGCAGCTTTGTTTAAACGATTCATGTAAGCAGCACTAATTGCACCATGGTCAAAACCTTGGACATAAATGCGCTTAATCTTATCTTCACCATCAAAATATCTTAAAGCACCAAACAAATTATGAGCTGCCTTATCAATGGTCTTGCCTAGACTATATTTATTAGGACTATCGATCTTTTCAAGAACTTCATCCAAAGCAGCTACACCAGTCTCATCATCCCATTGGATTTTCGAAAAATCTTCTTCTTTATCAACAATTAAAACAGGAGCACTAGGAGCGTAATGACGATATTTCATACCAGGAGCCTTTGGCACACCCTTAGTCTGCGTAGTTCCCCTATTCATCAAAACTTCTTCTCCTAGAACTGCTGAAATCTCTTCAGGCGTAATTTCTCCAGGACGAAGAACTGTTGGCTTTTCAACGGACAAATCAACAATTGTTGATTCTAAACCAATCTCGGTTGGACCATTATCAATAATCCCCGCTATTTTTCCTTTTAAATCATGAAAAACATGTTCTGCAGTTGTTGGACTAGGCTTAGTGGAAGTATTAGCAGATGGACCAACAATTGGTTTTCCTAGTCCGCTAATTAAATCATGAGTCATGGCATCATTTGGACAGCGAAATGCTGCGGTTGGGAGACCACCAGTTACAGCATCTGGCAAAGTCCCCTCTTTGACAAAAAGAATAATAGTTAATGGACCAGGCCAAAAGTGCTTAATTAGCTTTTTAGCGCGTTCTGGTACTTCATTGACATATTTTTCCATCATTTGTTCATCAGACACAGTTACAATTAATGGATTATCACTTGGGCGCCCTTTAGCTGCATATACACTCTTAACGGCCTTTTCATTAGTTGCTAATGCCCCAAGACCATATACGGTTTCAGTTGGAAAAGCTACTAATTCTCCTTTTCTCAACAGGGCAACTGCTTCAGGAATTTGTTCTTTATTGAAAATCTTCGTTTCCATTACTTCCTCCACCTTCCATGAACCATTCTTGGCTTACCTGCTAAGTCATCCCTAAATTCAATTTCAAAATCTGGTAATTCAGTCTCAAATAATTCTTTTAATTGCTCTTTTTCACTAAAACCGAACTCTAAGAAAAATTGTCCTTGAGGATTTAAATGTGACTGAACTTGCTTTGCAAATTTACGATAAAAATCTAGACCATCTTCTCCCCCATATAAGGCAGTATCAGGTTCGTTTTTTATAACATTTTGATCCATTAAGTTCTTTTCACTAGTCTTAATATAGGGTGGATTAGAAATAATCATGTCGAATTTTTCTAAGCCCACTAATACATTTGCCTTACGGGTTTTAACATCTAAATCATACTTTAAGAAATTTTCTTCGCTTTCACGTAAAGCGGAATCTGTAATATCACTTGCGTATAGATTCAAATTCTGAATCCCCTGTTTCTGAGCTTGCTTTACTAAGGCAACCATAATAGCTCCAGAACCAGTTCCTAAATCAAGGATTTTTTTACCAGATTCAATATTTTCAAGTGCCCATTTAACTAACTCTTCAGTTTCAAACCGGGGAATCAAAACTCCACGGTTAACTAAAATTTTGTAGCCATAAAACCAAGCGTATCCCAAAATATATTGCGGAGAAATTCCTCGACGCAATTTTTTCATATCTTTTAATGCTTGTTTTTCTTGTTCCGGAGTTAATTCATCATTAATGTGTAATTCAAATTCTGAAGGTGTATAGCCTAATCTTTCTCCCAGAACGTAATCAATATCCTCTGGACGAATTTCAGAATTATCATTTAACACAGTTTCTTTTATTTTTTTTAGACTTTTAGGCATTTTCTTCAGCCATCTTTTCTAATTGCTGAGTTTGGTAGTAAAGAACGAGTGCATTAATAATTTCATCCAACTCGCCGTTCATTATTCGATCAAGCTTGTTTAAAGTTAGACCAATTCTGTGATCAGTTACACGGTTTTGAGGATAGTTATAGGTTCTAATTCTTTCAGACCGATCTCCTGTACCAACAGATTCTTTTCTTTTAGCGTCATATTGATCACGATTTTGACTTTCATAGTAGTCATAAACACGTGATTTCAAAATTTGCATAGCCTTTTCACGGTTTTGTTGTTGACTACGTTGATCCTGCATAGCAACTACAATACCAGTAGGAAGGTGGGTCATACGTACGGCACTAGAAGTTTTGTTAATATGCTGTCCACCAGCACCAGATGAACGGTAAACATCTACACGAATATCTTTTGGATCTAAGTCGATATCTACTTGTTCGTATTCAGGCATAACGGCTACAGTCGCAGTAGAAGTATGGACACGGCCTTGAGATTCAGTTACTGGAACACGTTGCACACGATGAGCTCCGTTTTCATACTTTAATTTTGAGTAAACTTTATCACCTGTAATCATAACGGCAACACGCTTATACCCACCTACTTCAGTCGGCTCAGAATCAATTAAAGATACTTTCCAACCTTGAGTTTCTGCGTATTTTTCGTACATTCTAAGAAGATCGCCTGCAAATAATGATGCTTCATCCCCACCGGCAGCTCCTCTAATTTCCATAATAATATCTTTATCGTCGTTAGGGTCTTTAGGAAGCATTAAGATCTTAATCTCATCTTCTAATTCAGCAACTTCTTTTTCTAATTCGGAATTTTCTTCCTTCGCCATCTCAACTAAGTCATTATCAGATTCAGTAGAAATAATTTCTTTATTATCATTAATTTCTTTAATATCTGACTTATATTTGCGATATTTTTGTACTACTTCACGCATATCGGCTTCTTCTTTAGAGATTTCCATATACCGCTTAGTATCGTTAATAACTTCGGGATCAGCCATCATTTCTTGAAGTTCTTCATAATGGGCAACTAATCCTTCCAATTGGGCCATCACTTTATCCATAATTATTATCCTTTCTTAATTCTCTTATCTTTTATCTTTGCTTATTGGGATGAAAATAGTGAAAACGACAAACGGGATAGTAAGATTCATCTCCGCCAATTTGAACTTGTTCACCCTCATAAACAGGTTTTCCAGAATTAATTCGTAAATTCATTGTAGCCTTATGACCGCAATAGTGACAAATTGTCTTCATTTCTTCTACTTTATCAGCAAAAATCAACAAATTTTCGCTACCTTCAAACAAATGATTTTGAAAATCATTTTTCAGACCAAATGCCATTACAGGTATTTTTAATTCATCAACAATTTTGGCACATTCTAATACGTGGTGTCTTTTTAAAAACTGTGCCTCGTCAATTAAAACACAAGCCACCCTACCATTGCCAGACTCCACATCACTTTTATTTAATTCTGAAACATAATTAAATAAATTTAAATCTTCACCTATAGGCATAGCTTTACGATGTAAACCAATTCTAGAAGCTACTGTTCCTACTCCACTTCTATCATCTACATTACTCGTCATTAAAGCGATTTTTCGTCCTTGTGCCTCATAATTATGGGCAACCTTTAGTATTTCAATCGACTTACCACTACTCATTGCACCATAGCGAAAAAACAACTGAGCCACTGCAAAATTCCTCCATTGTTAAGTTTATGTAACTTCACTAATATTGCCTTAATTAGTATAAAGTAAATTTAAAAATCGTGCAGGTAAAAATAAAAAAGGTCGTCTTCATTTTCTCTATATGCTATAGTAAAATTTAGTTTTAAAGTGAGGGATAATAATATGAATTTAAAATCAGGCATCGCTAAGGTAGCTGGTAAATCATCTTACTGGTTTCTTCATAACGTATTAAAGGGCGGGACGAGTTTTCCTGGAAAATTTGCCATGAAAATTGATCCTGAAGTATTAAATTCATTAGCAAAAGGCTATGAAACAATCATTGTCACTGGAACTAATGGTAAAACAATGACAACTGCTTTAATCGTGGAAGCATTAAAGAAGAAATATGGTGATATTTTAACCAATCCATCAGGATCAAATATGCAACAAGGAATTGTTACAGCATTTTTAGCTCACAAGAATAAAAGAGCAAAAAAGAAAATTGCTGTACTAGAAGTAGATGAAGCAAATGTAAAAATGGTGACCAAATTACTTCATCCAAGCGTATTTGTTTTAACTAATATTTTCCGTGATCAGATGGATAGATATGGTGAAATTTATACTACCTACCAAAAGATTGTCGACGGAATTAAATTTGCTCCTGATGCAACGATTATCGCTAACGGAGACGCAAGTATTTTTTCATCCGTGGAATTACCTAATAAAAAAGTATTCTATGGTTTTAAGCTTCCAGAAGACAAGCCTGAAAATGACTTCAAGGCTCCCGTAAATACTGATGGTGTTTTGTGTCCTAAATGCGATCACATCTTGCATTATCACGAACGTATTTATGCAAACTTAGGTGACTATTTCTGCCCTAATTGTGGCTACCATCGTCCAGAATTAACCTATACTGTAAATCAAATTATTGATCAAACTCCAAATAGCTTAAAATTCAAAATGGGTGAAAAAGAATACAGCATTGGTATCGGTGGTACCTATAATATCTATAATGCTCTAGCTGCTTATTCTGTAGCACGTGAATTTGGTCTAAGTGAAGAAGAAGTTGCCCAAAGTTTTGCTGAAAACAAACGAATTTTTGGTCGCCAAGAATTGATTAATTATGCAGATAAAGAAATAGATCTCATCTTAGTTAAAAATCCAGTTGGGCTTGATGAAGTTCTCCATATGTTAAATACTGAAAAAGATAACTACTCTTTAGTTACTCTTTTAAATGCAAATCACGCAGACGGAATCGATACATCCTGGATCTGGGATGCAGATTACGAAGGATTAAATAAAGATCAAATCAAAAAAGTAATAGTCGGTGGAAAACGTTGGCATGATATGGGATTTAGACTAGAAGTTTCCGGCTTTGATCCGGGTTTAATGACAACTGCCACTAATAATGAAGCTTTATTAGATGAAATTTCAAAATTGCCAACTAAGAAAGTTTATATTTTAGCCACTTATACTGCTATGCTTTCACTTCGTAAAACAATGGGTGAAAAGAAAATTATTAAAGCAGGTATGTAATATAAAAGGGATAATGTCAATTGACATTATCCCTTTTTAATTTTTATAGACATTTTCCTTCAAAAATGTATCAACAATTTTCTCCCTCATTGCAAGAAAAATATGATTATGCCCGCTAGGATGGATTCGATTCGTTAAAACAATCATTGCTGTTTGATTGAGTCGATCAATTAGCATAAATGTTCCAGTAAAACCAGTATGATAAATCAATGGATGTTGATCAACAGGATCAAAACGTAAATCCCATCCCCAAGAACGAGGATGTACTTTCTTAGGCGTTTCAACTTGAAACAAATTAGCTAAGGTATCTTGCTGCAGAGGTAAAACGTCATTACGTAGCCCTAAATAAGCCTGGGTTATCTTTATTAAATCTTCCAGATTTGCAAATAAACCGGCAGACCCGCAATCCTTTCCTAATACCCGAGCTTTAGGATCATGTACAATCCCTCGTAACATTTTTCCATTTTCAGTTAAAGCAGTAGGAACGCACTCAATTGCCTTAGGATGAAAAGTTGTCTCTTTCAATTTAGCAGGTAAAATAATTTCCTGCATAATAATATCTTGCACAGGTAGCCCATAGATTTTCTCAAGAACTAATCCCAATAAAATAAAATTAGTATCGGCATATCGCATTTTTGTTTTAAATTCATCAGTAACAGGTAAACCAATGATCGCCTTCAATAAATCAGGTGCAGCTAATTCATCACGATTAGGAATCCATCCCCGAATTCCACTAGTATGGGTTAACAAATCACTAAGGCGAATACGTTCATCTTTAAATTCAGGAATAAAATCTTTAAGAGGTTCTGTAAAATTAAGTTTTCCTTCTTCTTTCAGCTTCAAAAAAACATTAGTTGTTCCTAACACCTTAGTTAAACTAGCTAAGTCATACAGAGCAAAAGGGCTAAGTTGCTCAACTTTAGGTATTAAACTAGCAAAGCCAACTGTTGAGGTAAATACTTGCTTTTTTTTAATAAAGGCATAATTTACTCCAGGAACAATCCGCTCACTAACCATACTTTCAACTAAATGTTGAGTCTTAAAAAATTCTATCATCCTTACCACCTGGATTATAAAATAAAACCGCCAGATCAGTGATCTGACGGTAACGTATTGAGATATTCGGGCTCGAACCGAAACATCCAGGAACCAGAATCCTGTGCCTTACCAATTTGGCTATATCTCAGTATATCACCCGTACGAGAATTGAACTCGTAACTCCACCTTGAGAGGGTGGCGTCTTAACCATTTGACCAACGGGCAAATTCAACATATGTAAATATAATTGAATATTGTAAATCTGTCAAGTTACATTGCTATTTTTCTTTGAAAAGTAATTTAAAGTGAAAAAAAGCTGCATCACGTCTTACTCACCATGATGCAGCTTTTCAATTATATCACTTATTTTCACTCTTTATGACATACTTTTTGTAGTTTTCTCAATATCTTCTATTTGATTAATATTCATTTTAGCTAGATTTTCTTTTAACTCCACCCATTGCTTACTCAATTTCTTATTTTTTTGTTCTGCTTGTTTCTCTGCATAAGCAACTAACTTTTCTAAGTTAGCATAATTTTGAAGTAACTGATGGGATTGATTTTGCAATAACTTCTGATCTAAGTCGGTTTTATTTGCATCTTCACTAACTTCTAAAATAGCTCGAACTTGTGGCTGACAAAAATCTTTCAAAATACCAGCAATCTCTTGTAATTCTTCAACACCGCTTCTGTCAAAATGTAATAAATCTTTTTGTTCATCCTTTTCCACTAAATCCGTTGCAGCTTCATTTCTAAAATAAAGCTCTTGAGCAAAATCGTGTATGTTTTTTTCCATAGCTAAAAAATTATTATTCATCTTTAGTTACACTTTCTTCTCTTGTAGGTTTTTCTTTATCTAGTTTAAACATAAACCAATCACACACTAAAATCAAAATTCCAAGACCAAAAGTGAAATAGAATGCGATTCGACTTCCTTGAGCAGTTAAAGTAGCATAACTCCCAGTTTGCTTATTTTGAAACACTGCTATAATTGCAGCCAAAATTGCAGTCCCCATTGAACCAGCTAATTGTTGTGCTGTTTGACAAACAGCTGTTGCATCTGCTTTCAAATTTTTATCGACTATTTTTAAACTTTGCGCCATCGTATTGCTAAAGGACATACGATGTCCTAACATCAAAATTCCATAAAAACAAATAATCATCCATGTGGTTAAGCTTAAGCCCCAATTAGCTAATAAAAAGCTCCCTAGCGCCATTAAAAACGCGCCACCATATAATCACCATATAATGGCACTTTTGCTCCTAGGCGGTCATATAGTCGACCAAAATAAGGATTCAGGAGTCCAGCAACAATACTGCCTGGAAGTAAAACGAGTCCCCCAATTAAAGATGTTTGTTTATTAACGATTTGGATATAGTTAGGTAAGACAAAACTCACTCCAATATTAATAAACTGAAGTAAAAAATAAGCACATGCTCCAAAAATAAATGCCCTATCTTCAAAAACTGATAAGTCAAGTAGCTTACTAGTAGAACGTTTAGAAATTCTGACAAATAGGATGAATAAAATTGCGGCTAATACTAATAAAACCCATAGACGCCAATTTTTCAGTCCCTTACTCAATTGATTTACACCGATTACTAAACTTACCATCCCTGCACTTAAAATTGCGTAAGCCAGCCAATTAAAAGATTTCTTTTTTACTGGATGGTAGCTTCCAATCACAAAAATTCCAGCAATAAAAACTAATAGTGCGAAAATTGTAGCAATTATAAAAATCCAGCGCCAATTAAGGTAATAAGAAATGCTTCCCCCAAAAGCTGGACCGAGAGTCGGAGCCATTGCTACTACTAAACCAGCAATTCCCATATATAGTCCCCATTCATCTCTTGGCATTACTTCTACAATCAAATTAAACATCATTGGTGTACAGAGACCCACACCTAGAGCTGAAATTAAACGCCCTAACAATAAAATATAAAAATTTAATGCAAATGCTGAAATAATACTTCCAACTATAAATGCAATGGCAGCTGTTACAAACAATTGCTTAGCAGTAAAACGCTCATTTTGATAAGAAGAACTAATCATAATTATTGCAATCATCAATAGATATCCAGTTGTAGTCCACTGAATTGTATCTAAAGATACGTTAAATTGTTTCATCATCGCAGGAAAAGTTACATTTAAACTTGTTTCAGTTAAAATTCCAACAAAGGACATGAACGCTGTTGCTAGGACAGCCAATGTATTTTCTGTCTGTTTTTTCATTTTTTCTCCAATAAAAAAGAGTGGAGGCAATTAGCCTCTACCCTTTCTTTAACTATTATCTAGTTATATTCGATCTGCATACTATAAAAATATGCTAAGTAGATTTATTTTAAGCGTTTAGTTAAATCATCATGTAAGTCTTCATAACCAGGTTTGTTTAAAAGACCAAACATGTTTCTCTTGTAACTTTCAACACCTGGTTGGTTAAATGGGTTAATACCATTTAAGTAGCCTGAGATACCTACAGCTAATTCAAACCAGTAGATTAAGTAACCTAAAGTATGAGCTGTTTGATTTTCAATATCAACAGTCATAACTGGTACACCACCATCAGTATGAGCTAGAACTACACCTTCGTAAGCACGATCATTTACGTAATTCATAGTTTTACCTGATAAGAAGTTTAATTGATCTAGGTTTTCCTTATCGTCGGGAATAGTTACATCATGTGTTGGGTGTTCAACACGAATAACTGTTTCCATTAAGTTACGACGACCTTCTTGGATGTATTGACCAAGTGAGTGAAGGTCAGTAGTGAAGTTAGCACTAGATGGGTAAATACCTTTTTGATCTTTACCTTCTGATTCACCCATTAATTGCTTCCACCATTCACCAAACATCCTTAATGATGGTTCATAGTTTTCAAGTAATTCAGTAGTGTAACCTTTACGGTAAAGGATATTACGCATTGCTGCATATTGGTAAGGACTGTCCTTTAAAACATCTGGATCAGTGTAAGCAGCACGTGCATCTGCAGCACCCTTCATCATAGCATCGATGTCACCACCAGCTACGGCAATTGGAAGCAAACCAACAGCTGACAATACTGAGAAACGACCACCAATATCATCTGGAACTACGAATTCTTCGTAACCTTCTGCATCTGCTTCAGTCTTCAAAGCACCCTTAGCACGGTCAGTAGTTGCGTAAATTCTCTTAGCAGCTTCTTCTTTACCGTATTTCTTGATTAACTTATCCTTCAATACACGGAAAGCAATTGAAGGTTCAGTAGTAGTACCAGACTTAGAAATAATATTAATTGAAAAGTCCTTATCTCCTAACCATTCAAGCAAATCGTAAAGGTATGAACCTGAAAGAGAATTACCACAAAATACTACAGTTGGGTACTTTTCTTTTTCTCTACCGTAGAAAGAGCTATTTAAGAACTCAATTGAAGCTTGGGCACCAAGGTATGAACCACCAATACCAATACCAACTAAAACTTCTGAATCATTTTGAATCTTTTTAGCTGCTTTTTTAATACGATCAAATTCGTCTTTATCATAATTAATTGGCAAATCAATCCAACCACGGAAGTCACTACCTGCGCCAGTACCTTCGCGTAATTCTTGATCTGCAGCAGTTACCATTGCTTGCATTTCCTTTAATTCATTTTCATGAACAAAAGGAGTTAATTTACTTGCATCAAAGTGAACAACTTTACTCATTATTTAAACTTCCTTTTTTTGTAACTTTTTCACATACAAACCTTATTTTAGCAGTTACTTCTTCATAAAACTAGAGTTTTTTCTTATAAGAATCTATAAATAATTCGATATAATATAAATCCAATTATAGTCCCGCAAACATTAAAAAATACGTCATCTATATCGCTTACACCAGTTTCTAAAACAAATTGCAAAGATTCAATAATTACGGATAAACATCCCCCAGCCAAAATGGTTCCCACCATACTTTTTTTCCGAATAACTGTAGGAAATAAGAAACCAAACGGGATGAACCATAAAACATTTCCAAGCGAATTATAAAAAAAGTCAAGTAAACTCTGACCATGAGTCAATTTCAGCGTTTCTTTCATAAATACTAAGTTTATATCGCTTAGACTACGATGGAAATTAAATGTCAACTGCCATGGAAAATATGTATCTCTAAATACTGTCAGCATTAAGAGCAAAATTATATAAAAACTAAATATCCATACACAAGCTTCGGACTTCAGGGTTCTTCTATGTCTCACCAATAACAGCCAACATAAACGAATAATTACAAAAATAATAAAGTAAAAAAGTGTCTTATCTAAGCTATACAAAATCAACTTAATTAAGGCAAAGTGATTAATATGCGCTGCATAATGGTGAAAAATATATTCATATAAGGGTTGTAAAAAAAGCATAACCTAACCGACTCCGTAATTTTGGCTTAATTATAACGTAAAGATCTCCATGAAAGATGATTTTTTTCAAAATATTAAAAAATCGCAAACCTTTAACAAAAGTTTGTCGTTTTTTGAAATTACCAGTAAAATATTCCTTATTAAAAGGAGTAGTGAAGCGTGAATAAAACAAAACGTAATTTCTGGCAAACTAGAATTGGTTTCTTAACAATCCTAACACTTTGTTTTTGGGCAAAATATATGTATGCGGCTTACTTTGATTTTAAGCTTGGCTTAAGTGACCCATACCAGCACTTCATCGTCTGGTTAACGCCTTTAGGCACATGCATTATTATTCTTAGTTTAGGGCTCTATTTCTCTAAGCCATTAGTCTCTTATATTGCAATGCTAGTTTTAGACACAATAAATACGATTTTGCTTTTTGCAAATGTCATTTATTATCGTCAATTTTCAGACTTTTTAACTAGTAAAACTATTCAAAATACCGGAAAAGTATCACAAGGACTAGGAAAGAGTACGGTTGCTTTACTGCATCCCAGCGATATTTTTCTTTGGCTGGATCTTATAATTATCATTATCTTATTGATTATTAAAGTTATCAAAATTGATCCACGTAAGTATGGATTTAAACGTCCATTTGCTGTCTCATCATTTGGCGTTTTCATGTTAACTTTAAATATGTTTTTAGCTGAAACCTCACGTCCACGATTATTAAGAAATACATTCGACCGCTCTTACGTGGTTAAATATCTTGGACTTGATACTTATTCAGTATATGACCTCTTAAAAAGTGCACAATCAAACCAAGTTAAGAAAAATGCTAATGCAGAAGATATTAATCAAGTACTCGACTTTACTAAAAAGCATTATGCAAAAGCAAATCCAGAATATTTTGGTAAAGCCAAGGGAAAAAATGTCATTGTCCTACACCTAGAAAGTTTTCAACAATTTCTAATTGGATTAAAAGTTAATGGACAAGAAGTTACTCCATTTCTTAACTCACTCTATCATAATAAAGACACCGTTAGCTTTAGTAACTTTTATCATCAAGTAGGCTTGGGACGAACCAGTGATGCAGAAAATATGCTTGAAACTGGAACATATGGTATTTCAGATGGTTCCCTATTTTCATCATTAGGATCTGAAAATACTTTCCAAGGTGCACCTCAAATTCTTCGTCAAACTGGCTATACTTCGGCTGTTTTTCACGGTAACACAGGAACTTTTTGGAATCGAAATGAAGTATATAAAAATTTAGGATATAACTATTTCTTCGATGCAAATTATTTCTCTCAAAAAAAGAACGACAAAATCGGATATGGCCTAAAAGATAAGTTATTGTTTAGTGAAAGCATTAAGTATCTTGAACAGATTCAGCAACCATTCTATGTTAAGTATTTAACTGTTACTAACCATATTCCATTTCAACTTGATCAAGAAGATAAAGATGATAACTTTACTACTACAAATACTTCAAATACAACCATCAATAATTACTTTGAGACAGCGCATTATCTTGACCAATCAGTTAAAGAGTTCTTTGATTATCTAAAAAAGAGTGGCCTTGATAAAAATACGATGGTTATCCTTTATGGAGACCATTACGGTGTTGGTAGTTCAGATGATGAATTATCTGCTCTGGCACCAGTATTAGGTAAAGATTTTAGTAAATGGACATCTTATGACACAACAGAACTTCAAAAAGTTCCTTTCATGATCCATATGAATGGAATTAAGGGGACAATTGATAACAAGCTTAGCGGTGAAATTGATGTTCTCCCAACGTTACTTCATCTTTTAGGAATTTCAAATAAAAATTATATTCAATTTGGTCAGGATTTATTCTCCAAACAATATCGACAAGTAGTTGTGTTTAGAAACGGTACTATTGTTACTCCGAAATATATAATTATTGGCGGTAAAGGTATTAAAGGGACAATTTACAATCATCAAACTGGGGAAAAGATCACTAAATTTAATAAAAAGCAAAAAGTTGAAATTGCTAAATTAGTTGAATATGGACGCACCTCTCTTCACTATTCCGATTTGTTAAATAATCATAATCTGCTACGGTTCTACACTCCAGCTGGCTTTATTCCAACTAATCCGAACGAATTCGACTACAAAATTAACTATCAAAAAATGTTGCAATTAAGAAAAGAATTAGGTAACAAATCTACTTCTCTTTATTCTCAGCACAAGGGAACGACTACTGATCTTTATACAACTGATGCTTCAGAAATCGATAAGGATGAAATTAATAATATTCCTGAGAATATTCAATCAGCTACAAGTGAAAAAAATAAAAATAATCAAAACAGTTCTCCAGGAAAAGATAATCTCGATAAATAGAAAAAGGGTAGTACTTATATTTTTAAGTACTACCCTTTTTGTTAGTCTTTAATAAATTCCTTATAACCCTTATCATATAAGGTTACGGTAAATGTTGCACCCTTTCCAGGTTCTGAATCGACGTTAATCTTACCGCCATGCTGTTTAATAAGAGATAAAACAATCGAAAGTCCTAAGCCAGATTCTCCCGAGCCAATTTTCGCTCTCGATGGATCTGCCTTATAGAATCTTTCAAAAATGTATTTCATCTGTTTCTTATTCATTCCAATTCCTGTATCGGCTATTTTAAATTGGGCGCCATGCTCAATCCTCTTAGCAGAAATTGTAATCTTTCCATTTTCAGTAAATTGTAATGCATTTTGAACTAGATTAACCATTATCTGAGTGAAACGGTCTTTATCTGCATAAACTTCAACTTGCTGCGGACAATTTAAAATCAACTCATCATTCTTTTGAGCAGCTTTTTGCTTCATTTGTGTTAATAAATTAGCTAAAACTTCAGTCGCATTGAATTTTGATTGAATCAGACTAATTTTATTATTTCTAATTTTTTCGTAATCTAAGTTTTCATTTACTAATCTAATTAATCGTTTTGTTTCACTGTGCATTAAAGCAATAGACTTAGGTTTGGCCTCTTCAGGAATAGCATCATATTCAAACCCTTCTAACAAACCGTTAATTGTAGTAAGCGGAGTTCGCATTTCATGAGCGGCATCAGCCATAAATTGCTCTCGTCGCTTTTCTTGTGCCTTAATTTCATCGTTTGATTCTTTTAAAGCATTAACCATAATATTAAAATTACGTGCTAAATCATCAATCTCATCAGTATCCTTGTGTTTTAGATGGACATTAAAGTCCCCTTGTGCGACTTTCTTAGTAGCATTAGATAAAAGCTTAATCTTTCTTGAAATATAGTACGACAAGATAAAACTGATCAACCCACCAATAACTAAAGAACTAAGTAAAGCTGTTAACAGATTATGCTTTTCTCGTACAATCATTTGTTCCACATTTTGCACACGTGAACCGATCCAGATTACTCCCACCAGTTTTCCTTTACTACGCCAGGGAACAATTACACTAGTATATGCATCTTTATTTGAAAAAGAACTTACTCGTCCATCCTCATGATCATTTCTAATGCGAATCTTTTTACCATTCTTTAATTGCTTAAATAACTTTTGCGGTAAAGCCCAGTTCATTGTAGTTTCTGGATAAACTTGTCTATTTTTATTATTAAAAATGCGAAGATTTACATCTTCGCCTTCCATTACTACCTGTAAATTTTTCAAAAATTTAGCATCTAATTCATGTTTAGGATTATCTTTCGCTAAAGCTAGTTTTCCAATCGAAGTTCCATATTCTTCTAAGCGAGTGTAACTTTGAGAATAGGCTTGAATAGTCGCAAAATGAATAGTTGATGAGCCAATAATTACAATACTAGTAATTATTACTAGCAAAAAACCTAAAATTTCTTGATAGAATAACTTCAACTTCTATACCTCAGAATCATCAAACTTGTAGCCCACACCCCAAACGGTTTGAACTACTTGAGGACCAGCTTTCTCTAATTTTTGACGTAATTTTTTAATATGAGCATCAACAGTTCTTTCCTCACCGAAAAACTCATATCCCCACACTAGCTCTAAAAGTTTGTCTCTTGAAAAAACCTGCTTTGGCTTTTGAGCCATAGTATAAAGTAAATCAAATTCCTTAGGGGTCAAACCTTCAACCACTTTATCATCAAATCGTACTTCTCGACGGTCCTTCGAAATTTTTAAATGCTTAGTTACTACATCATATTTTATACCATTAGAAGCATGCATATCCTTTTCCAGATGGCTTCTGCGATATAGCGCCTTGATCCGTGCTATTAAGGCCAAAGGACTAAAGGGCTTAGTAACATATTCGTCTGCACCAATCCCCAATCCTAAAATTTGATCAGTTTCTGAGTCTCTAGCCGTTAACATAATTATTGGTATTGAGAGAGAAATTGCTCTAATTTCCTTAGCTACTTCCATACCATCTTTTTTAGGTAAATTAAGATCTAGCGTAACGATATCATAAGAGCTGGGATTTGCCTTAAACATTTCAACAGCTTCTACTCCATCTTTAGCTATATCTACGTCCCACTGCTCTTTACTAAAGAACATTTTCATCATTTCCGCAACAGAATTGTCATCTTCAACCATTAATATCTTTAGCATTATTTGTCCTTAAATCCTTTTACTCTAGTATGTTTAATCTTATCCGGTTCAATATAATCATGTGGCAACTCATGCCGAGCACGTAAAAAAGCCTGCAATTTCTTTTCAGTTAAGATTATTGGAGCCAAGATAAACAAATAAAAAGTAAGCAACCAAATTAAAAAGTAGCGATCCCAATGCAAAAAATGAATCCCTAATCCTAAAAGAGTTTGGATCAAACCAAATAATATAAAATAATTACGGGCTACTTTTTGCGCATACTGGTAGCTTGCTTCATTAACTGAAGCTAAATAGGACATATATCCATAAATTCGATTAGGGTTGGGCGAAGGAGCAATTAGCCAAATGACCCCGATTACAAACATTATTACCCCGCAACCAATATAAATCATTTGACCAACTCCATTCACTTAAATTTATTCTTTACCGGGAGCTGAAATTACTAAACGTAAGTTACCGCTAAAACTAAAGTTCTTCATTTCGTTAGGAATAATAAAGTTGCTTCCTAATTTAATGTCATACTCTTTACCATCAGCAATAAACTTGCCGCTACCTTTAATTACAGATACTAGAAGATAAGGATGATCATTTAAACTCCAAGCAAAATCTCCATCAACATCAATCTGCCATAAATAAAAATGTGGTGACATCGGTGGTTGTGCTAGCGTAGTAATCTTAGCATCTCCTACTGTTTCTGATGTAATTTTCAGTTTCGGATCTTTATGTGGTACTTGAATAGTATCAAGAGATTGCTTAATATGCAACTCTCTCTTCTTTCCCGTCTTCTTATCTACGCGATCCCAATCATATAATCTGTACGTTACATCACTTGATTGTTGGGTTTCAATAACCATAATACCCTTTGTTAGAGCATGTACAGTACCAGAAGGAACGTATAAAAAGTCTCCTTCTTTTACAGGTACATAGCGTAAAAGCTTTGACCACTTTCCATTTTTAATCCAATCTTCTAGCTCTTCCTTGCTCTTAGCGTTGTGCCCATAGATAAGTTTAGCACCCGGTTCAGCATGAAGCACGTACCAGCTTTCTGTTTTCCCTGAATCATTTTCATGAATTCTGGCATATTCATCATCTGGATGAACTTGAACTGATAAATTATCATTTGCATCTAAGAATTTAACTAGTAAAGGAAATTCCTTTGCTTTTGGATTACCAAATAACTCAGGATGTTCTAAATATACTTCTCGCAATGTCTTTCCTTTAAATGGACCTGCATTAACAATTGAAGCATCGTCTTTGTATCCTGAAATTACCCAGGCTTCCCCAACCTTTCCATCAGGAATATCATATCCTAAAACAGTATTTAATTTACGACCACCCCAAATTTTTGGTCTAAAGTATGGCGTTAAAAATAATGGTTCCATAAAAAAATCACCTCAATAAAAGTATATATCTTTTTGAAATGATTTTGAAACCACTTTCAATTATTTTTTGGAAAAATTTTTAATTCCAGTAATCAATCGTTCAATTCCATCCTTTACCATCGATATTGGTGAGGCCAAATTAAGACGTAAAAATTGACTCCCGTTACCCCGATAAATGCTGCCAGCTGAAACAATTAAGCCAGTTTCTTTTCGAAGATAATCTGCTAATTTTTTACTATCTTTTGAAATTTCGCTTACATCTAACCACATTAAGTAAGTTGCAGGTCCAGAGACAATTTTTACATTTTTCAAGTTTTTATTTATTTCATGTTCAGCATAGATAAAATTCTCATTAATTGTATCTAATAAATCATGCAGCCAATTAAATCCTTCTGTATAAGCAGCAATTGTTGCCGGAATTGCCATTAGATTTGGCTCAGCTAATTCATCACTATTTAGTCCTCGACTAACAATCATGCGTAAATTCTCATCAGGAATAATTACCGTAGCAGCATGAAGAGCAGCAACATTAAACGTTTTACTTGGTGATACGAGGCTGATTACATTATTTTTCAATTCTTTGGTAACAGAGAATGCAGGTGTATATTTTACATTATTTCTAACTATGTCACCGTGGATTTCATCTGATAACAACACTACATGATATTTTTGGCATAAAGCTGCTATTCGCTCTACTTCACTACGCGACCACACTATTCCTGTAGGATTATGAGGATTACAGAAGAGCATTAATGTGGTCAATGGATCAGCTAATTTATTTTCTAAATCTTGCCAATCGATCTCATATTTTCCATCATGATAGCTCAAATCACTTGATAATACATGACGACCATTATTCTCAATCGAATTATAAAAAATATTATAAACTGGCTCTTGCACCAATACATTATCCCCAATATGCGATATGCGTCTGACAATTGATGAAATTGCTGGTACTACTCCAGTAACAAAGATCATCCATGTTGGATCAGCATTGACTCCATGCTCTAGTTGATACCAACTGCTTACAGCATTAAAATAGTCCTCTCCCGCTCCTTCATAGCCAAAGGCCCCAAGCTTAAGCTTTTCTTGCATTGCCAAAATAATTTCAGGAGCTGTTTTAAAATCCATGTCTGCAATGGACATTGGCAGTTCATTATCTTGTATATTCCATTTTACGGAATCTGTATGTCTTCTATTTACTGCTGTCTTAAAATCATATTTCAAATTTATTCACCTTCTTGATTTTGATCAGAAACGGATACTTCTCTATCAACTGGTTCTATAGAAATAATCTTTGTAGCCTTAGGATCAACTTTAGTAGGATCAATAATTACCGTTTCTATCTTTTTAGCCTTAATTATTCCTGAAATTGGATTTTTAATACTAGTAATTTTGCTGTTTATAGTTGCTTTTATATTACTACATTTTTCAAAGGCTAAAGGAGTTTGATTCAAGATACAATTTTCTAAAGTAACATGATCCATGTAACATAGTCCCTGATCACTCTCAATAGTACAATCTTTAAACGTAATATGACTACTATTCCAGCTCAAATATTCCCCATCTATCTGACAATTAATCAAAGTTACATTCTCACAATTCCAAAAAGCATCTTTTGAAACAAAACTACAGTTCTTACATACAATATTTTTAGCTCCATCAAATACGTAATTTCCAATTACTCTACCATTTTCCATGTAAATATTAGAGCTATCTTTTCCAAAATAATCCCCGTTAATTTCTGTATTTTTAATTGTAATATCTTCACAGGTCCACATTGTCTCTTCTGCATTGGAAAAGAAAACATGGTCTAATGTGATATTTTTGCATCTTCTAAATAGCTTTGGAGCTTGCAGATTAGAATTTTTAATAGAAATATTATTGGTATACCAGATTCCACTTCGAGACATTGTTTCAAAAATCATATCAGTAATATTAATGTTATTTGAATACCATAAAGGATATTTATATTTAAAAATAGTGGCTTTTATTTCTAAATCTTTGGTTTCTTTTAAAACAGTTTTTCATCCTAGGATAAATTATATTTATAGCAAAAAAAGATGAGTTCAACGGAACTCATCTTTTTTAATTTAATTATTGCGTTTACGTTTTGAAACACCTGTTAAACCAACAGCACCTAATATTGAACTTACAGCACCTAAAACAACTGCTGCAAAGCTATTTTTATCTCCCGCCTTTGGAAGTTTAGACTGACTAGTTTTCTTAACTGGATTCTTTGGAACTTCTGGAGTTGGAGTTTCTGGAGTAGTTGGTGTCTCTGGAGTGGTTGGGACTTCAGGGGTAGTTGGTACTTCTGGCTTATCTGGTGTGGTTGGGGTTTCAGGAGTAGTTGGTACATTTGGAATAGGAGTTACAGGTTGGTGTGGCTTCAAGTTGTATCCACCAATTAAATCCCAATCAACTGGTTTTCCCCATTCTCCAGGAAGGGCAGCACTATTTGGAACATCTTTTTCAAGTACACCCATCATATCTGGATTTTCACTACTATCATCCCAAATCCAATCCCCTTGGTTAGTCATTTTAGCTAAAACAGTAGTAGTGTTATCTGGATTAATTTGTAACAAGAAACTTGGTGCCCAAGTTGCATGCATACCCTTTCCAGCAACCTCACCACGATTAGTGATGTATGAAGTAATTAAAAGTTGATCATCTCTTCCTTCTACTGGAACTGCATAGTATGAATAAGTTGCAGTACGCCAGTTAGCCGGTACAGATGCAGTTAAAACAACGCCAGATTCATTCAATGGAACATAACCATGAGTTAAGTTATCAGAAACATAACCAATCATAGCTACGTTATCACCAACTGCTTTGTTAGTTGCCATCCAAGCATCATCGTTACTACCACGGTTTAATCTAGTAGCAGCAAATAAGTAATACTTATTACCTAATTTAACAACATCAGGGCGTTCAATTTCATCACTTACCATTGGTGCACTAATAAGTGGACTGTAGACCTTTGCAACACTTGGATTCTTAACATCATCATTTAATTTAATGATACCAATTGCAGCGTTTGACCACTTAGCTCTATCTTTAATATCGGAGTTAGATAAAATTTGGAAGAAATCACCTAAATTATCCTTGTTAGTACCGCCGTAATTTAACCATTGATAAATTTGATCATCACCTTGATAATTTTCGGTTCCAGTACTTGCTTCAAACACAAGGTAACGATTACCATTATCATCATCAATCACGTGTGCATCACGCATTGCGATATTGTCAGCACCTTTGTTAGTTTCTTTCCATTGGTCATAAGTTTGGTAGTGGTAACCATCACCTTCAAAGACAATATGGTCGTTGTCAACATGAGCAATAGAAATCTTATCTTGATCTTTTTCAAGATTTAAGTAAACAGTTGCACTAGCGAGTTTTTGGTGGTTAGTATTATTATCACTAGTATCAACCTTAGTGTAGTAAAGTTGAATTGAGCCATCTTTATTTAAAGTTGCTGATCCAGACCATTGTTGAATAACTGGAGTACCTAGGCCAAAAATAGGACCGGCATTCTTCCAATGATTAAAGTCATTATCACCATACTTGTTGTAAAGAAGATAAATGTGGTTATCATTGACGTTTGGAACTCCCATCATACCAATCACTAATTGGTAGCCATTCCAGTTAGATACGTAACCAGTTTTTGCATCTTGAACAGGCCATGAATCCCAAATTTCCAAATCTTCTACTTTTCCACTTTGAGCATCAAGTGTTTTAGCAACAGGCATATTTTTAATTTTACTTGCATTGAAGAATGGAACAGCATAACGAGCATCTTGTTCAATTAAAGTTTTAGCAATTTTCTTAAAGTCGTTGTAAGTTAACTGAGTACCACTCTTTGCTTCTTTGGAGAAATTAATTTTATTTAATTCATTAATTTGATCATTAGTTAACTTGCTAGTATCAACACCAGATTCTTCAACGATATCTTTAACTTGGCCTTTTAATTCAGCCTTAGTAGCATTTTCAGCTGGCTTTACTGAACTATCTTTATTTTCCTCAGCATTTGTTTTATCTACTGAGTCTTTCTTTTCAACTTGTTTTACATCATCTTTTTTAGTATCAGTAGTTGTAGCATTAGTTGTCTTTTGATCACTATTATTTACTACTTTATCAACAGGTGTTTCAGCTGTAACTGTGTTTGTATTTTTCACATCACTTACTGGCGCATTAGTAACAACTGTTTGAGTATTATTTTCTGCAGTTTCTGTATTTTCGTTTGATTTCTTGGTGTTAGCATCTTCAGCCACATCACTAGTACTTTTATCTGCACTATCTTTTTCAGTTACTTGCTTATTATTTTCATTGTTTACTGAAGTAGCAGTTACTTCTACAGTTTGATTTTCATTAACATTGTCTGCATTAGTAGTAGCAGCATTTGCAGTTGATGCACTTAATACAATTGCTGCTGTTGACAAGGTTCCCATTAACAAAGATTTTCCGCTTAAAGATATCTTTTTATGATTTTTATTTTCCAACATCTTTTCTCCTCCTATATGTTAAGCGTTTAACATTTCATCTAAAAGCCTATCATCTTTTTATAAAAAAATAAATAAAATTTAGAAAAAATTGTATAGATTTAGCGAAAATCCTTTATTAGTGCTGAATGTTAAACGATTATCAGTTTTATTTCAAAACAGAATCTGCTATTGAATCTTAAACATAGCAGTTAATACATAATAAAAAAAGCCTGTAAGTATTTAACTTACAGGCTTTTTACTATGGAGATGAGGGGAATTGAACCCCTGTCCAAACGTATTTCGTCGTTAACATCTACGATCATAGTTATATTACTTAAAATTCGCTTTGATAAAACGCCATATAACAGGGCTAAACTATCAAAACTAACCTAAGAATCTTATTTCTAACTATTAAGGTAAGTAGTTAAACGTAGCTCGTTAAATGGTAAGACCCGTAGATAGACACGAGCAATCCATCTTTGGATCACGCAGGCTGACTAAGCAGCTACTGCGTAAGAATTTTCGTTATTTGCAGTTATAATTTAACTGTGACGTTTTTAACGTAGACGTGACCTACGAATCGCAGTCAACGCGAATCTACGCCTGTCGAATCCCAAAACATCCCCCGATGTTTCAATGATATCACAGTCCCTATTAAAATGCTATAACTTTGATTTTAACCTTATTTGTTTAACTTATCTAATTTTGCTAAACGAACAACATCACGTGCAATCATTAATTCTTCATTTGTTGGAACAATCATAGCAGTAATTTTTGAATTTGGTGTAGTAATCACACCCTCATGATTAGCTTTGTTGGCTTCTTCATCATATTCAAGACCAAGCCAAGTAAGACCATCCATAATTTGCTTTCTTACACTTGCATCATGTTCCCCAATGCCTGCTGTAAAGACTAAAACATCTAATCCGCCCATTTCAGTCATGTAGGCACCAATATAACGAACAATTCGATTAATGAATATATCTTTTGTAAGTTGGGCCTGCTTATTACCATTTTTGATAGCTTTTTCAATATCTCTCATATCTGGTGAAATTCCTGAAAGACCCAATAAACCAGATTCGGTATTCAACATCTTGATAACTTCGTTAAAACTAGTGATGTTTCCCTTTTTCATAATAAATTGAAGTAAAGAAGGATCTACATCACCACTTCTGGTACTCATCGTGATTCCTGCAACAGGACTAAATCCCATTGAAGTATCAAAAGATTTTCCATCTTTAATAGCAGTAACTGATGCACCACTACCCAAGTGACAAAGAACCATCTTCAAGTCCTCAACTGGTTTATTTAAAAGATCAGCGGTACGACGTGATACATAGCGTGCAGAAGTACCGTGTGCACCATATTTTCTAGCACGGAACTTTTCGTAATATTTATAAGGAACAGAATATAAGTATTGAACTGGATCTAATGATTGGTGAAATGACGTATCAAAAACAGCGACTTCTGGTACATTAGGCAAAACTTTCATGAAGGCATAAATACCATCTGCCTCAGCTGGGTTATGTAAAGGCGCATAGTCACTCATATTATAAATTTTCCAAAGATTATCTTCAGTAATTACTGTACTATCAGTAAATTCTTCTCCACCAGCAACTACACGGTGACCTACGCCCGCAATATCTTCTAAGGAATCAATAACATTATATTCTTTAAGCCAGCTAAGTAACTTTTGAACAGCTTCTTCTTGGTTAGCAATATCACTTTGTTCATCATGTTGACTACCATCAGCTAAAGTCATAGTAAAAACAGAGCCTGGTAATCCTACCCGGTCAGCCATACCCGATGCAATTACTTCTTCATTATCAAGAGAAAATAATTTGTACTTAAATGATGAACTACCTGAATTTACTGCTAAAACTTTTTTCATATATATACCTCACATACTTATAAAATTAATCTTTATTTTTATCATACCAATCATTTAACTTCATATTAAATGCTACTAAAGATTCTGGTCCTTTTAGTGAATCTAATTTAGCTACCAGTACTTCCCGCTCCACAGCATGATCTCCATGATTTTGGAAAACTAAAATTGATTTTTGCTGAATTTGGCTTGAAAACATATTATCTGGCAAATCTACAATAGCTTGAATATTAACTTTTTTTGCTAACCAAGTCATGAATTCAGTAGAGCCTTTGCCAGTAAATAATAATCGTGGTACCACTAAAAATGCAAAGCCATCTCTCTTAAGATTATTTACAATTTGCTCAATAAATAAAGTATGGGCAAATGAATGTCCTTCTTTTGCATGATTTTCATAGCGTTGAGCATTATTATCTAGTGGATAGTAACCTACCGGTAAATCACTTAAGACAACATCGACCTTTTCAATCATCCATGGATCTAATGCATCTTGGCAATACAAATCAATCTTTAAATCTTCAAGATGCGCACCAATATCAGCCAAGTCTAAGAGAGATTCCTCGTTATCAATTCCAATTAGATTGTAATTATTTTGAGAATGATTCTCTTGTATTAACTGTCTAATTACTGAATAAAGTAAATTTCCAGTTCCAATGGCTGGATCAACCACAGTTTTTTTACCAGTAGGAACAATTTTTTGCCAAATCAAAGCAATTATTGTAGCAACCACCGATGGTGTAGGCATCAAGTTATAGTCACGAGCATCTTGAGTAATGGCTTTTAAAGCTAATAAAGTAAATATTTGTACTTTCAATGCCCGTGGCAAATTCTCATAATCTAATTGACGATATTCTTCAGTCAATTCAGCTACAGTTTCCTTATCGGGAGCACCTGACTCAACTTTGATCTTTCCGTTTTCTAAATTATCAAAGGTTTCCGTCAATGCAGATGAAAAAGAAACATTAAGAGCCTTTTGTAAATGCTCAATAGCTGTCTGAAATTTTGGATACAATTCTTCTACTTTTTGCATTTTTCTTCCTTCTTTAATATTCCTTCTAATATTCTATAGGTATCCTCAAATACTAGCAAGCACTCCTTATTACTTAGAGAAATAATTTATTAAAGAAAGATTACTTTCCATATTTTCAGTAAAAGTATGCTGGTACATTAACGTAAAAGTAATACAGATATTAATAAGCAGTAAACTACTAACCAAAGCACTCCCGTTTACTCGATTAACTCTTTTTTTCTTTCTCATCAGCTGGATTCACTTCCTTTTTTTCTGGTAAATCTGTTTTAAAATACATTTCACTTTGTCTACCATCTTTTTCAGTTATCAGGATTGTAAATGAATCTTTTGACGTAGAACATCTAATTTTTTTAACTTTAAAAAGTAGAGGCATATGTCCACCCTCATCTGTCCGCATTCTTAAAGTATCATTTGAGCTTAAATCAATCACATACGTCTCATAAGTTGGATCATTCTTCTTTTTCTTTTTATCAGAAAATTTTCTGAGAATAATTTTAGTTGGGTCCGATCCAGTTGTACTTACTTCAACATGCCCACTTTCTTTTAAAAAATTATTTACTTGTACATAACTATATGCAATTTCATTTATTCCACTTTTTTGATGATTAATTTTTCTAAGTGTATTTACGAGTCCAAAAAGTATTTGCGCACATAAAATCGTAACCGCAATTGCAAAAACTGCCTCTAATAAAGTAAAACCTTTTATTCTTTTCATTATTTTTACCTATGATAGACATGATCATGGACTAATAATGTTTTCTTATCACTATGTTTAAAAATATATTCAGCATAGGACTTATCTACTCTTTTTTCAATTTGTTTTTCTGTTTGCCTATTTTGCTTAAGTGTCAAGCCCAATAAAATTACTCCCAAACAAGCAATTGTAAATCCTAAACATGCTTCCCAGAAAATAAATCCTTTTATTCTTTTATTCTTCAACCATTCTTCCCCATGTCATTTGTATTTTTATTTTCTTTTCTTTCTTACCATTCTTAATGGTAATTGTCCGTGGTGAAATTGTTCCACGATTGCTAATGTAAAGATTATCAAAATTGTAAACCTTAATATGTTTATCTAAATAAACTTGCGAAACCTTATGAGGCTCCTTTATTTGAATCGAAGAATTATTATCAAAATATGACAAAAAATATGACTTCTTTTTTACTGTTGCTAGATGTAAGTACTTATTAATGGTAGATTTCACTTGACGTGTACTATTATCTAAAACCACCTGTTCCTTGATATTCTTGACATAAAGAGTTGGCATTAAGACTAGAAGACAAACCACTGCTAATGTAACTACTGTTTCAATTAATGTAAATCCTCTCGTTTTTTTGAAAATCATTTTTGTGGTAATTTTTCATATCTTTCTTTTTGCTTTTGAGAAATATACTCTTTCTTTACAAGTTCTTCTAAGGAAGTTCCATCTCCATTATCTTCAGCAAGCTGTCTTTGTGTCTCAATTGTTGTTCTTAAAGCCTCATCAGTCTTACTCGTAGCTCTATCTTTTTGTTTGCTTAGTCCCGGCACAATCAGCAAAATTAGCATTGCAATGATAGCAATTACAATTACCATTTCTACTAAAGTAAATCCTTTTACTTGCTTATTTTTTATAATAAATTGTTTTAATTTTTTCATTTTATTTTTCCTCTACATAGTTTCCATTAAGTGATACATCGGCATTAATATCTTTAAATACATCCCTAAAATACAAATCCCAATAAAAATAAAGCATATCGGTTGGATATTGAGAATTAGGCTATTCAATTTTAGATTCAGTTCATAAAAAAGTGTCTTGCTAAGCAATAAGGCACGCTTTCCAATTTCCTTTCTAGTTGTTCCAGTTTCTAGAAGCATGACCAAATTATTAGGTATGAAAAATTCTTGCTCAATAATTTCTTTAATTTCAGTACCCTTTTCTAGTTGATCTTTTACTTTTATCCCGATAACTTGTTGTAATGACCTATCAGGTTGCATAGCAGTAAGTTGACAGATTTTTTGTAGTGAAAAACCATTAATTAATAAAACTGCTAAATCAGACACAACTAGATAATGAACATATAACCGTAGAACAGCTCCAATCATAGGTAAATTTGTTAGTTTTTTAAGAGCATAATAATCTTGTTTATTAATTAATTTAATTGTTTTACTAATAAAAAATACTGCTACTATGACTAAAAGTACTAGACCACCAAGCATTACATTGCTAGTCCAGTCATTATCAGACATTTCTGTTTTTAGAAATGTTTGCATACAAATTAGCAAGGTAACCATCATCCCAACTAAAAGCGCTGGATAGGCTAATTCTCCCTTTAATTTCTTTAATTGCTTATTCTTTAATCGAATAAGCTTACTCATTTGATCTAAGCAAGATAATAGATTTCCATCAATAACTGCTAGATTTATTTGGGCAGCTAGAGTGCTAGAAAATCCCACTTCCTGCAGTACGTCTCCCAACTGGCTTCCTTCTTCTACTCGCTGATTTACATAAAGAAGTTGACTAGAATTACCCCTCCAAATTTTTGGTAATAGTCTCAAACTAGCATTCAAGGAATATCCATTAATTAAAGCCTGCCTTAAATAATCAATAAAAATCAATTGGTCAGCACTATTTAACTTATCCTTCTTCAAAAAGTTGCTGAGTTTTTTCACTAATCTTTCCTCGTTTTACTAATTGATTTAAACTATTCTGCCAATCATGCAAATTACCACGTTTATCGTTATTAGTGATTGCTTGATTAAGCATTTCTCCATATCCAATATCCATTAAACAAGCAACATCATTTTTATCTTTTATAGGTAATAACCGTTGATAGGAAACCGCCGTTAAGCAATTACTCAGTTCATCTTTAGTAATACCTAATCCTTCAAGACGCGATATTGTTTGCAAAGCCGTCTTAGCATGAATAGTAGCTAAAACTAAATGTCCGCTCAGGGCAGCATTAATACTGATTTTTGCTGTTTCTTGATCTCGAATTTCACCAATAATTAAAATATCCGGTCTATGCCGTAAAGCTGCTTTCAACAAATCGGGATATGTAATCCCCGCAATTAGATTCACCTGCGTCTGTAAGAAGTCTGGATTCCACACTTCAACTGGATCTTCAATAGTCATTACAACTTTATTTTTTCCAATCACTTGCGCTAACTCATACATGGTTGAAGTTTTTCCCGATCCTGTTGGCCCACTTGTAACTATTAATCCACGTTGATTGGTAAGTTTTTTAATTAAATTAAACTGCTCCGGAAGAAAATAATTATTATTCTTTTCTCCATAAATTAACCTAACTACTAAAGATTCAGCTCCGGCAAATTCTCCAACACTAGAAAAACGTAAAAATATCTTTTTTCTTTTAAACTCGGTCTGATACGCTCCTACCTGGGGTCTACGCCGTTCAGAAATATCCATCTGTGCTTGAAACTTAAAATAATTTAAGAGCTCTCTTCCACCATGTCGACTTAACTCTTGAATTTTATCTAAACCCATTGCAGTTCGAATTTTTACCTCGTATCCATTGATAATAGGAAAGATAAAAATATCACTAGCATGTCTTTCAATCGCCTCTTCTAAAATTCTTTCCGACATCTCATTCACTCTTAATCCCTCCTTTACTCTATATTTATTAGTACGCAAAAAATCAAAATTATTTTTTATTATTCAAAATAATTTGCAAAAAAAATGGACTGACCTAAAGGTCAGTCCAAAAAAATAGACCTAAAATATAATTTTAGATCTATTTTGCGATAAATTATTATTCATCATCATCTGCAGCAGCAGTATATACATTAGAAACGTCATCGTTATCTTCTAATGCATCAATTAAATGAGCAAATTGCTCTTTCTTATCTGCTGGAACTGGAGTGGTGTTTTGTGGAATCATAGTTAATTCTGCATTAGCTAACTTATAGCCAGCTTTTTCCAATGCATCACGTACAGCAGTAAATTGCTTAGGATCAGTGTAGATTTCAAATGCATCATCACTAGTTTCCAAGTCGTCTCCACCAGCATCCATAACATCAAGCAAAACTTGATCTTCATCAGCGTCAGTAGTTGAACGATCAATTACAAGGTACCCCTTACGGTCAAACATGTAAGCAACAGAACCAGTTGCACCAAGAGAACCACCATTACGAGTAAAGGCAACACGAACATCAGAAGCAGTACGGTTCTTGTTATCAGTTAAAGCTTCAACTAAAACTGCAACACCACCTGGTGCATAACCTTCGTAGGTAATTTCATCATAATGTTCATCTGAATTACCTTCAGCCTTTTTAATAGCACGTTCAATGTTAGTCTTAGGCATGTTAGCTGCACGTGCTTTATCCATAACCATACGTAAAGTAGGATTTCCTGAAGGGTCAGGACCACCACTCTTTGCAGCCATATAAATTTCACGAGATAATTTTTGGAAAACTTTACCTCTCTTAGCGTCTTGCGCATTCTTGCGGCCTTGAATATTGTGCCATTTTGAATGTCCTGACATAAGAATCCTTCTTTCTTTTTATTTAATATAGTTAACCTTGTCAATCATAACGCACTAAAGGTTTAAATTCAATCTAGGAATTACTTTTTTCTGCACGATGTCTAAGCCAATAAACAAAAATACAAATTAAGATCGCTAAAAGTGCACCAGCTGAATCAAGCGCTACATCATGAACACTAGGGGTTCTATCTCCAGTTAAATACTGGTGAAATTCGTCTAATCCGGCCAAACCAATGATACCTAGCCAAATAAATAAAGGACCACACCATTTCTTAAACAATCGATCTAATCCCAAACAAGCAAACAAACCCACTAAAAAATAAGATGAAAAGTGAGCAAATTTTCTCATGACAAACTGTGTCATCCCAGCTTCACCATTATCCAAAATTGCATTATGCCATCGTCCACCATAATAAATATTCCAATTTCCTACTATTCTTTCAATAATTGGAAAATGACGATGTATAAATCCTGGTGACATCTCTTGCTCATGATAAGTCATTGAACTAGAAATAAACAATCCCAGTAATACAGCAATCATTAAACATACAAAAATAATTTCTCGCTTAGTTAACAAAGTTTTTTTCATTTTATAACTTTCCTACTTTCAAGCTCTTCAGCAACTAAAGTAATTATTTTCTTAGCTATTTCTACTTTAGTTGTCTCTGCGATATTTTCATTTGCTTTATCTTTTCTTAATACCGTAACCTTATCCTTATCGCTTCCAAATACTCCCTGACTAACATTATTGGCTACAATCATATCTGCATTTTTATTTTTCAATTTTTTAGTCGCATTTTCGAGTAAATCATTTGTTTCAGCTGCAAAACCAACCACAACTTGCTGTTCTTGCTTTAAACTTCCCATTGTTTTTAAGATATCAGGAGTTTCTTTTAAATAAATTTTTAGTTTATCTCCTTGATCTTGCTTTTTAATTTTATGACCTATGTAGTTCACTGGCTCATAATCCGCTACAGCAGCCGCCATAATTAAAGCATCCGCAGTAGAAAAAGTTTTCTTCACAGCTGCAAGCATTTCTTCAGTCGTTTCTACGTGAACAACTGTCATTTTTGATGACTCAGGAATAGGAACTGAAATATGGCCTACAATCAAAACGACTTTTGCACCAGCTGTAAGAGCTGCTTTTGCTAAGGCAATTCCCATCTTTCCACTAGAACGATTGCCTAAATAGCGAACAGGATCAAGTGGGGAGATAGTTCCACCAGCAGTAATTACAACTTTTTTATCAGCTAGTTCATCATTTACTTGAAAAGATGAGTTTATCCACTGCATAATTGCTGTTGGTTCTGGCATTCTTCCCTTACCATTATATCCTTCAGCTAAACGGCCCGTATCAGGATCCATTACAAAGATTCCATCTTGCTTTAATTGCTGTAAGTTTCTTTGAAATGCAGGATTACTCCACATATGGCTATTCATTGCCGGAATAACATATTTAGGTGCAGCAGTTGCTAAAAACGTTGTACTTGCAGCATCATCTGCTATCCCATTGGCTATTTTTGCAATAAAGTTAGCTGTTGCCGGAACTACAACCGCAATATCAGTCCAGTCGGCCAATTCAATATGCTGGATCTTATCAGCTCTATTCTCCTTCCAGAGATCAGTTAATACTGGATGCTTTGTTAAGGCAGCTAAAGTTTGTGTTCCAATCAAATGAACTGCCTCTTCGGTCATCGCTACTCTTACTTCATGTCCTTCTTTTTGAAAATCACGTACAACACTAATTGCCTTATATGCAGCAATACTCCCCGTGATATATATTGTAGCTTTCATTTTTTATCAACCTTAATTCATAATTTCTTTCTACTATAACACAAGCTTACTAAGTCGAATTACTAAAAATAAATTAGCAAATTAAAAAATATTAGTAAATTCTGCTATGATTTATATTGAATGAAGCTCTAAATAATATAATTCGAAAGGATAAATATATAGAAATGAGAAAATATTATCAAAAGATTTTTACTCTCTTTTTTGTAATCAGTAGTCTTATTTTAATTCTTACTGGTTGCTCAAAAAAAGAAAATTCATCAAATAAAATTTCTATCGTAACAAGTACTAATATTTATGCCGACATCGCGCAAAATGTCTTAGGAAAATATGGTAAAGCAACTGCTATTATTACTAACAGTGCTACTGATCCACATGACTTTGAACCAACAACTGCAGACGCAAAAAAAGTTCAAAATGCAAAAATTGTTGTTGCTAACGGTTTGGGCTATGATTCTTGGCTTCCTAAGCTTGCTAAATCAACTAATAAGTCTGCTGTTTTAGTTGGCGAAGATTTAATGAATCTAAAAAATGGCGCAAATCCGCATATTTGGTTTGATTTAAACATGCCTAAAAAATATGTTAACTATTTAGTTGAGCGACTCTCTAAAATAGACAAAAAACATGCAGCTTACTACAAAGAAAATGGGAAGGAATATCTTGCAAAAATCAATAAGATACAAAAAATTGCAGATTCTATTGATGGTGCAAAACAAAAGCCAGTATATGTCAGCGAGCCAGTGTTTGACTATGCCTTAAATGCTACTCACTTTAAGATTGGTGATAAAGCTTTTGAAGAAGCAATTGAAAATGAAACAGATCCAAGTGCCAAAATTATTCATCAAATGAACCAAACAATTAATAATCGTGGAATTTCTTTCTTTGTTAAAAATTCTCAAGTAAGCAGTTCAACTGTTAATAATTTTGTAAAAAGAGCTAAGTCAAAAAATATTCCAATCTTGCAAGTTCGTGAAACCATCCCCAACAATACAAGTTACATAAAATGGATGACAGAAAATTATCAGAATTTAGCAAATATTAATAAAAAACTAGACTAAGTTAGTTTATTAAAAAGAGGGCCTCTAATACGAGACCCTCTTTTTTACTTTAAAATATCTTTTAACTTTATATTAAATTGCTGTGGAATTTCCGCCATAATTACATGTCCCGTTGGTGACATAATAAAGCTATTTATTCGGCTATTCTTTTGTTCAAGCTTCTTTTCATATCCCTCTCGATAATAAGGACTTTCCTTTGCAACAAAAAAAGTAGTTGGAATTGTTGTTTTTTCTAAAACTCTTCGCCAATCTAATGACATATGATTTTCAAGCAAATCTACATTATCTTTTCTATTAAATGGATTGGCTCTCTTGGCCTTCATTAACTTAGCATACACATTATCATTCAAGCCATTATATGTTTCATGAACCCGTGGCCTTTCTTGGCATTTTTTTAAATAATTTTCTTTTGTATAATCCATAAAGCCATATTTCCAATTTTCATCATCAAGCATTTTAGGTGACTGATCTATTAACAATGCTTGTTTAACCAGCTTTGGATTATTTTTCATTAAACAAAAGATGATAGAAGCGCCCATTGAATGTCCCATAAAAATAGCTTGTTTGATTTTCAAAAATGATGTCAATTCATTCAAATCTTGTGTCAAACGTTCGATAGTATGACCTTTTTCTGTTCGTTGGCTTTTTCCCATATTTCTGTGATCATAAGTTAAAACTTGATACTCTAATTTATTTAAAAATGGGACTTGTGCTGACCATATTTCTTGATAGGCTCCAAAGCCGTTAACCAAAACAATAGTTTTTCCTTTTCCCGTTAACTGGTAATTAATTTCTACATTATCACTTGTCTTAAATAGCATTTTTATTCCTGCTTCTGCTTAATTTTAATAAATAGACAGCCTACAGCCGCAATAATTGCGGTAATTAAAGCTTGTGTTAATCCACTGCTTAGGCTTACATTAATTCCGCTATACACACTTTCATGCAGTGAACTCGTGGCAATCTGGGCTGCATAAGATAAAACACCATATGATCCAATAGCCGCAATTAAAAGTGGAATAAGGGCTACTTTTTTTCCAAACAAAGCTAAAGCCATTGCCAAAATATATAGTCCAATCAACAAGAAGTAAATTAAATGATAAATCTCAGCAGCCTGTTTTACCGAATCAGAATTTTGCCTCAACTGTTCATTTACCAATTGTAATATGACTTGATTAAAAACTTGCTCCTGCTGCGTATCATTCTTTAAATTCAGATCAACATCCGTTAACTTATCATTAGCCAAATAATTAGTGCTTAATTGATTTAATCCTTGATAAGATGTCTTTAATTTGATATTTTTAGGCAACTGCGACAAGAGTGTATCTTCAATACCTGAATCTTGCAGAAAACTAACACCCATTTGTAAATCACTATTATTTGCTTGATCAACCACCTTATTAATAGAACTTTTTACTAAGCCGGCTGTACTGTCTACTTTTAATTCTACGGGACTAGTTAAAGTTAAACTCAATGATATATAGATGAGCCCAACTACAACCAATCTCCAAATCCATTTTACAAATTTCAATTTTTTCTCCTAATGAAAATTTTAAGATTATTTTTTTACACTTAATAAAGTAAATCCATAGATTTTTTAGTGCTATATAATAAAAGTGTAACAAATATCAAAGGAGTTCAGCATGATTGATGAAAAACTAAAAGAATTTTTCAATAAATTTCCTCATATTAAAGAAAATAAGCCTTTACAAAATACTTTAAGTAAAAAAATTAAAAACTTAATAAAAAAAGAAATTCAGCATGGTGCCAGTCAATTTGAAGCAGAACAAAAAGCACTTTTAAATTTAACGGATCTTGATACCATGCTTTCTCAACTAAAATCTTTAGAAGAAAATGACTATGTAAAATATAATGATTTTTTCGCCAAAATTTTCGATTCAAAACTAGTCAATGAACTAAAGATAAAATTAAATCAAATTGATGAAATTCATCTTAACTATCGCTTGGGTGATATTTTAGTTTTACCAACCAATTCTTCCCAACTAATCGTACATGACTTTATGTCTCGCGATATTAAAAACCTACACTCAACAGTTGAAAAAGTTGGAAATGTTTTAAAAATTACCCAAGGCCCTCGCAAACTAGTTGGTATTTTTAAAAATAAAACTTTGTTATTTTTACCTAAAGAGTTCACTGGTTTTCTAACTATTCGCAGTCAAAGTGGGGATGTCTATATTAATAAGATTTCTAATTATTGTATGGTAGATGTAACTGCGGTTTCAGGAGATTTTCTATTAGCTCACTCTACTCTTAAACGAGTACAAGCAGACTTAAAATCCGGAGACATTGTCATTTCTAATACTTCCGCTAATGTCTTTCATGTTAATGGTCACTCAGGAATGCTGGACAGTAATGATGTGAATGCAAAAGAAGAAATATCTTATCACACAATCAGTGGGAATATGGAATTAGAAAATATTAATACTAAAAACTTTTTTGTGGATACTAAAAGTGGCAAGATCGCCGTAAATGGGCTTACAAGTGAGAATATAGATTTAGTAACCGATACCGGATTAATGCTTCTAAATAATCTTACTGGAAGTGGTAATATTAAATCTGATATGGGGAAAATTAACTTATCACTGGCTGAAAAGTCTAAATTTAATTTATCAATTCAAAGTAAAGTTGGTAATATATCGGTTAATGTCCCACCGGCAATATTTTTCAAATTCAAAATTAATACCAAAAAAATTGGTCCAACTGATTTTCCTCTTGATGCCATTATTTACGGAAACGATGATTACGATAAAATTGAAGGCTATGTTGGTAAGGAAGATTCAACTAATTTAATTGATATTTCAAGCAAAGTAGGAAAAGTTTCGATTAAAAATCAAAATTAATAACTATCAAAAAAAGAATGTATCGGAATCTGATACATTCTTTTTTATTGAGATCTAAATCAAAGTACCTACTTTATATCCTAAAAATACTAAAATTAAGCCACCACCATATGATAGCAATGCATATAGGGTGAATACACTGTAATTACGATCTCGCCAATGAGACAGCAATTCAACGTTTAACGTTGAAAATGTTGTATAACCGCCTAATACTCCTGTTCCAATCAAAGCATAGATAAAGGGTGAGAATTTACGAGAAAAAATAAATCCCAATAAAAATGCTCCTGTAAGATTTATTAATAGCGTTGCGTACGGAAATTTCTCAGACCAATGTTTTTTACCATAGTTAGTAATGCCATATCTTAAAATTGCTCCCCAAATAGCTCCGAATCCGGCTGTTAAAACTGTTATCATGCTTTTTCTGCCAACTTTCTACCTGTTCTTTTACCTACTAACATTCCCAAATAAGCAAATAAAAAACCAATAAAGATCGAACTAAAGAAATAAATAGTTGCTTGACTATTCATCCCACTTTCTAATTGCTTAAGCGTATCTAAATTAAAACTTGAAAAAGTAGTAAAGGAACCAACAAATCCTGTACTTAATCCAGTAACTAGCCAATCTCTTCCTTCTCGGTATTCAACAAAAAAATAAGTAAAAAATGCTAATAAAAAGCAGCCAATAATATTAGCAGTCAAAGTTCCAGTCTGTGACCAGATTAAATTTAAATAGGCTCGCAGTCCACCTCCAAAAAAAGCAAAAATCCCTACACTTAAATAATTTTTCAATCGTCTATTCATTAAAAACCAGCCTTCTTAATGCATACGCTATTCCGTCTTCATTATTTGTTTTAGTTATAAAATTAGCACGCTTTTTTATCTCAGAAACCGCGTTTCCCATAGCTACTTTATAGAATCCCGGCACATCAAACATAGAAATATCATTAGTTTGATCACCAAAAATCATTACTTCATCTTCTTTTAAATTTAGTTTTTTAGCTAACTCTTTTAACGCATTTCCTTTAGATGCATGCTTAGAATTAATCTCAATCAAAGTTTCATCTGAAGTTGAGACATTATATCTTTCAAATACTTCCTCTGATAAATTCCCATAAATATTCTTCATTTCAGCTGGAGATCCTGAAAACATTGCCTTAGTAAATTTAATATCTTCTGAAATATCTTTTAGTTCAGAAACCTCTATTGGCATTCTTGTTAGCCAACTTTCACGTGATAGATAATAGTTAATAAAATGATCTAATGTAATAAACTTATCTCTTACTTCAATATGAAAATTTGCTTGTAATTTATCAGCAATCTTTTCAAAAAAGACAAAATCATTATAGCTTAACAGTTCTTCAACGATTGCTTTTCCTTGAGAATTTAACACTAAAGCTCCATTAAATGCAACCACATACTGAGTAGAATCCTTTAAGTCCAATTCATTAAGATAGTCCTTAATACCTGGAAATGGTCTACCTGAGCAAGGAACTATTTTTATTCCCATCTTTGATGCCTTTTGAAGTGCTTGCTTGGTTTTAACACTTATTTCTTGTTTATCATTTAATAATGTTCCATCAAGATCTACAGCAATTAATTTTATATTCATTAGTTTTTCTCCTTTTATGTAATCGGTTACTCTCCTTTCTATTATACAAAAAATGCATAAAAAAAGACGACACTACCTCCCTGTTGATCCAAGAAAGTAGGCGTCGTCAGATATTAATCGGTTAAATTGGTGAACACCATCACCATATTAAATTTTAAATAAAGCCAAAAATAATTAGTTTTTAGTTTGAACCCATTTCTTCTTCAACAACCTTAGCAACTTCTTCACAGTACTTGTCAGCTAATTCTTGTGTTGGAGCTTCAGTCATTACACGAAGCAAACTTTGAGTTCCAGATGGACGAACAAAAATACGCCCTTCATCACTTAATTCTTTTTCAACCTTTTCAATGGCTTCAGTAATGCGTTTATGTTCTTTCCAGTCTTTTTTATTTTCAACAGGAACATTAATTAAACGTTGTGGGTATTCTTTAAAGTCACTCAATAATTCACTGAGGGATTTACCGGTATCCTTCATTACATATAATAAATGTAATCCCGTAAGCATCCCATCACCTGTGTTGTGGTAGTCGCTAATAATAACGTGACCTGATTGTTCTCCACCAAGATTATAACCATTAGCTCTCATTTCTTCTGAAACATAACGGTCACCAACTTGTGTTCTTATATTTTTAAGACCACGTCTTTCCAAAGCCTTTGTAAAACCAAGGTTACTCATTACAGTTGTAACAATTGTATCTTTCTTTAAGCGACCATGATCAGCAAGATATGAGCCAATAACGTACATAATGTGATCACCGTCAACTTCGTTCCCATTTTCATCGACAGCAATACAACGATCAGCATCCCCATCAAATGCTAAACCTAATTGAGCACCTTGTTTTACAACTTCTTCTTGTAATTTCTTAGTATGAGTTGCACCCACATGATCATTAATGTTTAAACCGTCTGGATGAGTTGCAATGGTAGTAAAGTCAACCCCCATATCAGCAAATAATCTTGAAATCAAAGCACTAGCAGCTCCATTAGCGCCATCTACAACAACTTTAATTCCACTTAATTCTTCTGGTAAAGTATTTTCAATAAATTGTAAGTACTTAGAAGCTCCTTCATGGTAATTTGTTACAGTTCCTAAACCTTCTGCAGAAGGACGTGGAAGCTTATCTTCAGGTGCATCAATCAATTTTTCAATTTCTTCTTCTTTAGCATCAGATAATTTCAAACCATCACTACCAAAGAATTTAATTCCATTATCTTCAACCGGATTATGTGAAGCTGAAATTTGAACACCAGCATCTGCCCCTTGTGCACGTACTAAGTAAGAAAGACCAGGAGTAGTAATTACACCAACTTCTAAAACTTCAATTCCGACGGAAAGTAGACCAGAAATCAATGCGTACTCTAACATTTGTCCAGAAATACGTGTATCACGAGAAACTAATACCTTAGCTCTTTCTCCATTCTTTTTATCCTTAGTAAGAACGTATCCTCCATCACGACCTAATTTAAAAGCCATTTCTGGAGTTAAGCCCGCATTAGCAACCCCCCGTACACCATCTGTTCCAAAATATTTAAGCATAATTTTTAACAACCTTTCCTTGTTTTATTCTTTTTTAGCAGTAGTATCAGTTACTTTTATATGAACTGGTATTACTGATGGTGATGCCTTAATAACGCCATCTGGTAATTTAAGTGCGACATTTTTCGTAATGTCATGGTTAATACCGCTTAAATCAACCTTTAAAGGAAGAGACGTTATCTTCTTGAGCGTATTTTCATCACCATATATCTCAATATTTTCTTCCTTTGCAGTTAAAGAATAAACATGAGTCGAAGATTCATTCTTCGAAGTTACATTTATTTTAACCTTCTTCTTAGATAAGCTAATTGGGATAGTAATATATGCCGTTACTGGATCCATAACGACGTTAAGCTGATGTCCATCTTTATCAAGCGCTACCAGCATTTCTTCACGTTCAAATGTGCTGTCTATTCCCTTTGGTAAATTTGCCCGAGCTACTACTCGGTCAACTTGGTTAACTTCGCTTTTAGCTCCAGTAATATTAACTACTTCTGGATCACTTTTAGCAGTTCCAAGATTATACCCATGAGCTACAGCACTCTTATTATACTCTATTTGTACAGGAAGAGTACGAGATTTTCTCTTTTGAATATTTACGCGTACTTTACTTGGGCTAATATTATAAGTTAATTGACTACTTAAACCATTTACCTTAATTGGTACAGTATGCTCTCCTGTTTTTAAATGGCTTAAATCAATGTAGACACGGAAGTTTTGAGTATTAATAGTAGATGTAACTAAAGCATTCGATCCCTCTAAAGTTAAATTTACTTTTTCAGGATATCCCGTTACATAGTACTTATCCGTATTAACTGAAACTTGTAAGGGTACCTTAATTACCTGGGTTTTAGTTGCAGTTTTTAAGGTTTCTTCACGTCGGCCTTGAGTAACATAACCTTGCTGATTAGATGCTACATAAACAGCTAATAAAATAGCCAAAATCAAAGCAATAATTCGATAGAACCAAGGTTTATCAAAAAACTTTTTCATTTTTTATTTGACCCCCAATTCCAAACATGATTTACAATTCTTTGATACCACTTTGGCTTTTCTTCTTCCTCTTTTGGAACTAATTGAGCATTTAAATATTTCAAATATTCTTCTCTAGTTAGATCAAGCATAAACTGGCTATTACGAGTAATAGTTACCCCACCTGTTTCCTCTGAAACAACGATAGTAATTGCATCAGTAACTTCTGAGATACCAACAGCTGCACGGTGACGTGTCCCAAGTTTTTTAGGAATCATACTATTATCAGAAAGAGGTAAATAAGCTGCAGCAACTGCTATTCGATTATTGCGAATAATTACGGCACCATCGTGCAATGGCGTATTAGGTATAAAAATGTTGATTAATAATTCACCAGTGATATCAGCATCAATTGGAATACCGGTTTCAATATAGTCCTCTAGTCCCGTATTTTGTTGAATCGTGATCAAAGCACCAATTCTTCTTTTTGACATATACTGAATTGCTTTATCTAATTCTCCAATCATCTTTTCGGCAGCTTGCTTTTCAGTCATTGTAGTCCCACCAAAAATTGGTGATCTACCTAAGTGCTCTAAGCCACGCCTAATTTCTGGCTGGAAAATAACAATTATTCCAATTACTGACCAAGAAAGAATTTGATCGACAAAATACGTTAACGTATGTAAATGTAACAACCCAGCTACAATTCTGACAAGAATAATTAATGATATCCCTTTAACTAACTGAACTGCTTTGGTCCCTCTTACCAACATAATTAAACGATAAATAATATACCATACAATTAAAATATCAATAATATTCATCAGGTTTTGCCAGGTAAATATTTGCTCAATATTAAACTTCATTGCCACCCTCCTAAAATTCAATTATACCTAAACGAAGCTCTTATCGACCATACATTTTAAATTCGAGAAATAGATCATTATATTCTTGAATTTTCTTTGGACCTAAGTCTCGATAAACTTGTAAATTTTTCATTGCTTGTTTACTTGGATAAAATTGTTTATCGTTTTTTATTTCCTTTGGTAATAATTCTTGAGCTTTTACATTAGGAGTTGCATACCCGATATACTCTGCATTCTGAGCAGCATTTTTAGGATCAAGCATAAAATTAATAAAAGCATAAGCACCTTTTTTATTCTTTACGGTCCTAGGAATGACAAAATTATCAAACCATAAGTTTGAGCCTTCAGGCGGTACTACATAATGTAAGTGTTTATTATCGTTTAGCATTGTACAAGCCTCTCCAGACCACGTTACTCCAACAGCAGCTTCATTTTGAATCATATACATTTTTAATTCATCTGAAATAATTGCTTTTACATTGGGTCCGAGACCGTCCAATTTTGTTTTTGCTAATTTTAGATCTAAGGAATTAGTAGTATTTAAAGACTTCCCCATAGACGCTAAAGAAAGTCCCATAATATCTCTAGCAGAATCAACTAATAAAATATTATGCCGATAATCCTTGGACCAGAGATCATTCCAATGCTTTATTTGCCCAGGTTTTACAAATTTATCATTATATACAATTCCTAACGTTCCCCAAAAATATGGAACAGAGTAGGTGTTTTTTGGATCAAAAGAGTGATGTAAAAACTCACTCCCAATATTTTTGTAGTTTGGAATTTCTTTAGTATCAATTTTATCAAGCAAGTTAGCTTTACGCATTTTTGAAATCATGTAGTCTGAAGGGACGCAAATATCGTATGCAGTACCACCTTGTTTTATCTTCGTGTACATGGCTTCATTAGAATCAAATGTTTCATAAATTACATGATATCCAGTTTGTTTTTCAAATTTCTTGATTAGCTTGGGGTCAATATAATCACCCCAATTATAGATAATCAAATTTTTGTTATTAGTGCTAACACCATTATTATTTAATTGTTTAGCCCCAGCTTCTAAGCCAAAACAAACCAATAGAATAGTCACAATTCCAATTAATAGCTTCTTCATTGTGTACGCCCCTTACCAATATGGGTTTTATGATTAGTAATTACATAATAAATAAGTACTAAAATCATTACAAAAATAAACATTACAGTACTCAAGGCATTGATTTCTAGGTTAATGCCTTGGCGCGCACGTGAATAAATTTCTACTGACAATGTTGAAAAACCATTTCCTGTCACAAAAAAAGTAACTGCAAAATCATCTAAAGAATAAGTCAAAGCCATAAAAAAGCCAGCTAAAATCCCTGGTGTAATAGCCGGAATCATTACCTTGCTATAAACTTGCCAAGTGGATGCACCTAAATCTCGAGCAGCATCTACTAAAGAATAATCAAATTCTTTTAAGCGGGGCAAAACCATTAATACAACAATTGGAATTGAAAAAGCAATGTGGCTTAATAAAACAGATCCAAAACCTAAGCCAATCCCTAAAAAAGTAAAGAAGATTAAAAAACTCGCTCCGATAATTACATCTGGCGATACCATCAAAACATTATTTAAGGCTAACAAAGTTTTTCGTCCTTTTTTATTTTTAGTCTGACTAATTGCAATTGCTCCAAAAGTACCAATTATAGTGGCAATCAAACTAGATAAGAGTGCTAGTAAAATTGTTTCTAGAAAGATGGCTAATAGCCTATTATCATTAAAAAGATCCTGATAATGACTTAAAGTAAACTTTTCAAAATGATCCATATTATGACCACTTGAGAAAGAATAAAATATTAAATAAAAAATGGGTAAATACATCAAAACCAGAACAAAAGCAAAATAGATTCGGGACCATTTTATTTTTTTCATAGTTTGATCTCCTTTTTATGATGATGATCTGATGAGGTAAAGAGCATAACAATCACCATTAACACTATTAATACCACACCAATTGTCGAACCCATTGACCAATTCATAGTCGTCATAAAGTATTCTTCAATCGCAGTACCAAGGGTAATTACTCGATTTCCTCCAATTAGCCTAGTTAGCATAAATAAAGAAAGTGAAGGTATGAATACTGCTTGAATTCCTGACTCAACTCCAGATTTTGAAAGTGGCCATAAAACCTTAATAAATGTTTGCCATTTACTTGCGCCTAAATCATAAGCTGCTTGAATTACAGCTGGATTAATGTCACAAATTGCATTATAAATTGGCAAAATCATAAATGGAATTTCGATATAAGCTGCAACAAAAATAAAGGCAAAATCAGTAAACAAAATATTTGCAGGTGCTATTCCAAAAAGGCGTAGAAAATTATTCAATAAGCCATGCTTACTAAAAATGCCAATAAATGCGTAAGCTTTCAAAAGCAAGTTAATCCAAGTAGGCAAAATAATCAATAACAGCCAAAATTGTTGGTTTTTCATTTGGCTTAAAATATAGGCAATTGGATAAGAAATTAGCAGCGTAATTAAGGTAATTAAGAATGCATACCAAAATGAATTTAGAGTCATTCTTAAAAAAGTACCATTAACAAAAAATTGCTGAAAATTCTTTAAGGTAAAGCCATCATCCCCTTTAAATGCATTAATTGTAATCAAAATAATCGGGGCGATAACAAATAAGCCAAGCCATAGAATATAAGGAATGAGAAAAAACAATTTACTTTTTTTCATATTTTACTCCTCTCCTTCATATGCCTCTAAACGCTTATCAAATTCAGCTTCACTTTCGCCAAAACGCATAACATGAATATCTTCAGGATCAAAATATACTCCTACTTCCTTACCAATTTTAGTTGGATTAGTGGAGTGAATTAACCATTCATTTTCGTCACTATCAATGGCCTTAATTTCAAAATGATCTCCTAAAAAGAGCTGACTTTCAACCACAACTCTTAGTTTTCCATGTTCAATATCAGTGATATCTAAATCTTCAGGTCTTAAAACGACCTCTACCTTTTCACCAGGTTTAATACCTGCATCAGCACATTCAAAACGATGATTTACAAATTCTACTTCATAATCCTTAATCATTCGTCCACTTAAGATATTAGAATCGCCAATAAAGCGAGCAACAAAGTCATTAACTGGTTCATCATAAATATCAACCGGACTACCACTTTGTTGAATTTTCCCTTCATTTAAAACAAAAATTTCATCACTCATTGCTAGGGCTTCCTCTTGATCATGAGTAACAAAAATAAAAGTAATCCCCAGCTTTTTTTGAATTTCACGTAATTCAAATTGCATATCTTTTCTTAAACGTTTATCTAAGGCAGATAAAGATTCATCTAAAAGTAGTACCTTTGGCTGATTAACAATTGCTCTAGCAATTGCAACTCGCTGCTGCTGTCCACCACTTAATTCAGAAATTTCTCGGTTTGCAAAGCCATCCAATTGAACCATGTGTAAAGCTTCTTTAACAGCTAATTTTATTTCTTGCTTATCCTTTTTCTTGATCTGTAAACCGAATGCCACATTTTCAAAAACATTCATATGAGGAAATAAAGCATAATTTTGAAAAACAGTATTAATTTTTCTTTTAGCAGCATCTAAATTAGTAATATCTTGTCCATCAAAAAAAACTTGTCCACTCGTTGGTTCGCTAAATCCAGCAATTATTCTTAAAATAGTAGTTTTCCCCGAACCCGATGGTCCTAATAAAGAATAAAATTTTCCCGATTCAATCGTTAAATTAATGTCCTTTAGTGCTACAAAACCATCATCATATTCCTTACGAACATGCTTTAATTTAATAATATCGCTCAATTTTTTCTCACCATCTATCTCATAAAAAAAGCTACAAGCCGTTACTTGTAGCTTTGTACTAGTATCTAATCTTTTTCTTTTCCAATAATTCTTACTTCAGTTTGTAAATCAATACCAAAGTCTTTTTTTATTGTTTTTTGAATTAAATGAATTAAATCTAAATAATCAGTAGCTGTAGCACCGCCAACATTAACGATAAAGCCAGCATGCTTCATTGAATCTTCTGCTCCACCGATTCTTTTACCTTGCAGACCTGCTTTAATAATCATTGGTCCTACGAAATGTCCTGCTGGACGTTTAAAAACACTTCCACAAGAAGGATATTCTAGTGGTTGTTTTGCTCTGCGTAAACCATTAAAATATTCCATCTTTGCTTTGATAGCCCACTTATCTCCTGGCTCAAGACCAAAAGTAGCACTCACAACAATATCTCCAGTTTCTTGAACCACGGAGTGGCGATAGCCGAATTCCATTTCATCATGTGTGTAAGTCTTAAATTCACCAGCACGAGTTAAGACACGAACAGACTTAATAACAAATTCTGTTTCACCGCCATAGGCGCCCGCATTCATAAAGACTGCTCCTCCTACACTACCAGGAATACCAGCCGCAAATTCTAGACCGCTTAGACCAGCTTCACATGCTGCTTCAGATGTATCAATAATTCTTGCCCCAGCATCCGCTGTAACAGTTGCCCCATCTTTATTTGCAACAATTGTGTCCATTTTTGTCAAAATCAAAACTAAACCAGAAATACCACCATCTCTAATGATCAAGTTAGAAGCATTTCCAATAACAGTTAAGGGAATATTATTTTCTTTAACCGTATCTACTAATAGTTCGAGCTCATTTAAATTTTTAGGAAAAGCAAGATACTGCGCAGGTCCTCCCGTCTTAGTAAAAGTAAAACGGCTCAATGGAATATTTTCTTGAATGTCAATCCCCTGTTTTCTTAAATCCATCAGTTGCATTTTTATCTCTCTTTTCCTTAAATAATCATCTCTTTAATCATACCGCATTAAATGGATAGTTTTCTACCTTAAGTGTTATACTAAAAAGAAAAATAATGTTTTATTTAGAGGATAAAAATGAACTTTACTGCAATGGATTTTGAAACGGCAAACAGTCATCCGGAAAGTGCCTGTTCTCTTGCTTTAGTTATGGTTAGAAATAATGAAATTGTGGATCGTTTTTATACAGTTATCAATCCACAAATGCCTTTTGATGGAAGAAATATAAGAATTCATGGCATTACAGCTGAGGACGTAAAAAATGCTCCAACAATGGCTGAAGTCTGGCCAAAAATAAAAAAATTATATCAACCAGGAATGTTAGTAGCTGCCCATAACGCTCGCTTTGATTGCCGCGTAATGGAGAAATCGCTGGCTCGCTATAATATTCCGGCACCCCATTACTTTGCAATTGATACTTTAGCAACTAGTAAAGCCTTTGAACCCTATCTTCCTAATCACAAACTAGATACCGTCTCAGAAGCTTTAAATATCAATTTATGGCATCACCATAATGCTTTAAGCGATAGCGAAGCTTGTGCAGGTATTTTAATTGAGGAAAATAAACGTGTTGGAGATGATCCAATCAAAAAAATGGTTAAGCCTATCTAAGCTTAACCATTTTTTATTATTCAAAATATTTTTTTATTTCTGACAACCAAAGCTTGTTTCTTTCTCCGACAGCTTTAAATTCAACTATTCGCTTGGTAGAATCCCATGAATCATCTACACGCTTAATCGATAATTCAAGATAATCGTTAGGTAGGTCTTCAATAATAAATTGCGGCCATTCGATTACGACCAAACCATCTTCAGCTAGATATCCGGGCATATCAATACTTGACAAGTCTCCATCTTCTAGCCGGTACATATCCATGTGGAAAAGCGGTCTCTTACCTTCCCGATATTCTCTAACAATTGTAAAAGTGGGACTTTTAACAGGACGTTTAATTCCTAAAGCTCTTGCAATCCCTTTAGTTAATGTAGTTTTTCCGGCACCCAAATCACCAGATAAGAGCAATAAATCATGACCCTTACTACTTTTACCAATTGCGTTGCCTAACTTTTGCATCTGTTCATCAGAATTTATTTCTAATGAGTTCATTTTATTTCTCCATATTAGCTTGAGCAGCAGTTAAAATAGCTAATAAATACACATCTTCCGTCTTGCATCCACGTGACAAATCGTTAATTGGAGCAGCAAGACCTTGCAATACAGGACCAATTGCGCTAAATCCACCTAAACGTTCTGCCACTTTATAAGAAATATTACCAGATTGTAGTTCTGGGAAAATAAACACATTTGCGTGTCCAGCAACTGCAGAACCTGGGGCTTTTGCTTCTCCAACACGAGGAACAATTGCAGCGTCAAATTGTAATTCTCCATCACAAATTAATTCTGGATATTTTTGGTGTACTAACTCAGTCGCTTCTTGCACCTTAGTTACCATTGGGCCCTTTGCTGATCCCTTAGTTGAAAAGCTAAGCATTGCAATTTTAGGCTCAAGACCAATCATTTCAGCGGTTTTACTTGATTGATAAGCAATTTCAGCTAGAGTTTCACTATCTGGATCAATATTAATAGCACAATCAGCAAAAATATACTTTTCATCTCCGCGTTCCATGATCATAGCTCCTGAAACACGGCTCATACCTTTTTTAGTCTTAATAATTTGAAGAGCTGGACGCACAGTATTAGCAGTAGAATGAGTAGCTCCTGAAACCATTCCATCCGCTTTTCCTTCATATACTAGCATTGTGCCAAAGTAAGAAACGTCTTGTAGAATTTTCTTTGCTTCTGCTAAAGTATTCTTTCCTTTTCTTAACTCAACAAAGTCTTGACACATTTTTTCAAAATCTGGGTAAACTGCTGGATTAATAATTTCAATTGAGCCTAAATCAACATTCAAGCTTTGAGCAGTCTCTATTACCTCATCAGGCTTTCCCAGTAAAAGTGGTTTAACAATACCTTCTTTTTCGAGGCGAACAGCAGCTTTTATTATTCTGTCATCGTTTCCTTCCGGAAAAACAATTACTTTCTTTGATTCTTCTGCCTTTTTCTTAAGTGAGTCAAATACTTTCATAACAAATTAAGCCTTTCTTTTTTATTTATAGATAATATTTTACAATTTCAAAGCTTTTTCTCAAAACAAAAACTATGCCATATCTGCTGGGTTTACTTCTTGTGGTAATTGCCAATCAATTGGACTTTCACCAAATTTAATCAAAGCATCATTACATCTAGAAAACGGACGTGAACCGAAAAAGCCACGATCTGCTGAAAAAGGACTAGGGTGAGGAGATTTGATAATTACATTCTTTCCCTCATCAATTAAAGGAATTTTATTTTGTGCAAATTTTCCCCACAAAATAAAGACAACTTTTCCTCGGTCACTTAGCGCCTTAATAGCTGTGTCCGTAATTAGTTCCCAGCCTTTACCTCGGTGCCCATTAGCATTTCCATATGGTACAGTCAAAACTGCATTTAAGAGTAATACTCCTTGATCTGCCCATTTTTTAAGGTAGCCATGATTTACTGGGACTGCACCCACATCATCATATAGTTCTTTATAAATATTTTTTAAAGATGGAGGCAATGGAACTCCTGGATTAACACTAAAGCTCATCCCAGTAGCTTGACCTGGATTATGATATGGATCTTGTCCTAAAATTACAACTTTCGTATCTGCAAAACTTGTTAATTTAAAAGCAGTAAAAATATGATACATATCGGGAAATATCTGTTTCGTTTGATATTCTTCCTTTAAAAAATCACGTAATTCTTGATACTTTTCACTTTCAAAAGCTGGTGCTAAAACTTCATCCCAATCATTTCCAATTAATTTTTTCATACTTATTCTATCCTCTTGTCTCTCTAAGAAATCCAAGTTCATGATATCATATAGATAAAAGATTGGAGGACTTAAAATGATTAAACTTATTGCAAGTGACATGGACGGCACGTTGTTAAATAAACAAATGCAAATTTCATCTGAAAATATTGCTGCTATAAAAGAAGCACAATCAAAAGGCGTTGAATTTTTAGTTGCAACAGGTCGGGCACCTTCCGAATCTCAGGGCATACTTGCTAAAGCCGGGCTTCATACAGGATTCATTAATTTGAATGGTGCAATGGTCTTTAATACTGCTGGCAAACTAATTGTAAATGAACCAATTCCTAAAGACCAAAGTATTAAGATCAATAAATTACTCAAAGATTCTGGTTTTTACTTTGAAATAGTTGCTGCAGATAATGTTTATTCAGATTCTCGTTTGCGCAGAATTGCTAACTTTTCTGATCTATTAGTTGATCTCAACAAAAAATTAACTTTTAAAAAGGCAGTTTCTTTTGCTGCCGGCTCAGATGAAATCATGAGAATTAAATATGTTTCTGACTTTAAAGATTTGCTTGAAAAACCAGACTTTGAAGCCATGAAATTTGTTGCTTTTCATCCTGATGGCCCTAAAGTATTTAAACATATTCGTGAAGAAATCGGAAAAATGGGTGATTTAATTGTCACTGCGAGTTCTTCTACTAATATCGAAATTAACAATATTAAAGCTCAAAAAGGGATTGCTTTAATGGATTATGCTCGCTTGCAAGGCTACCAACCAAATGAAGTAATGGCCATTGGCGACAATCTTAATGATGAATCAATGATTCGCATGGCTGGCGTAGGTGTAGCAATGGAAAATGCTGCGCCTGAAATCAAGAAAATTGCTAACTTTATTACTAAAAGTAACAATGATAATGGAGTTGCATACGCAATTCGTCATTTTTGTAAATAAACATAATTTTTCTAAAGGCAGATGAAATTATGCGTTATACTGTCCAACTTACACATGGTCAAACTTGTGGTCAAATTCCAGTAAAAAATGATCAGGGTGAAATAGTTTATATCTTAAAAGGTAATCTTAATGAATTTAACCAACCAATCATTTTAACTGATATTAACCATAATGAAATTGGTCGACTTTATTTAGACTATAACCATCTTTTAGCAAGTTATAGTGTTGATGTGGTCAATCATTCTCTAGTCAAAGTAAAAAAACTTAATAGTCGTTTTACTAATTTATTCTATATTACTCGGTTAAATTATTGGATCAAAGGAAGTTTAAAACAAGGAAGATACGGATTTTACTCAGGTATTAAAAAAGTGGCTAGCGTTTGTTCACTAGTCACTGACATGGGGCTTACCTGGAGCTGTGATATCTCACGCCCTGAAGACGTCCCCTTTATTATTTTAATTAGTTTGCTTTTTACACAGTGGCATACTAAACCACTATTTTTGCCAACTTTTAATTTTCAAAATCAAATTAATGCACTTTCTTAATCACAGTTTAAATAATAATGTGAGAAATTAAACACTTGATATTGATGAGAACAAACGTGCTTTTGAAAATCAATTAATTCAATAATGATTGCTAAATCTTCCAATAAATAACTATAACTTTTATTGCAGCTATGACTAATCCAAAAACAAATTCGATCATAGAGGATATTAGTCAATTGTTTAAGGATGAGCTCTGAAAAACTTCCTCGCTTGTAAACATATGAGCGAATATATTGAAAAAAATGTTCCCTCATCTTTTCACACATACAGTTTTCTTCACTGAAATTATATGCATTATAGAAATATTGTTTATGTTTTTGAATATAGCTACATAAACTATTAAGAATTTGTCTTAAACTATTTTTTTCATTTTTACGTAACTCTGTTTTTAGCTCTAACAAAATACAAGCCTCGATACAGTTATTTATTTTTCCATATCGTAAATAGAAAGTTCTTCTACTAATTCCTGCTTCAAGACAAAGTTTAGAAATATTTATTTTCTTTAAATCTGGTTGAGATAACATATCATGTAAAGCTATTTGAACTCGTTGTAATTCATCCAGCATTTCATTCTAATTTCCTTTCTAATTAAACTATGATCACTCTCCAATCTTACATAGTTTTATTACTTTAACAGGTTTTTAAAGGGTATGCAACATTAATAATGTAATTAGTGTTATTTTTAAATATTTCTTTAAATTTAATAACAAAAAGAGAATCAATCTTTCTTTAGTGATTGATTCTCTTTTATTTTAATTAACTTTTTTAATCATATGGTCATACATACGATCTCCGATCGTCATGGTAGAAGTCGTTTTAAAACCCACATAATCGTACAAACGAGCAGCTCTAGGATTATCTTGATCAACATTCAAGCTTATCTTTTTATATCCATTTTGGCGTGCTATCTCAGGGGCGATTTTAATTAATTTCTGTCCAATTCCTTTCCCCCAATGTTTTGGAGAAACAGCAATAGCATCCAGATACCATTCATGCGGGAGTGCTTCTTTATCTGAAAAAATAACTGCATCAAGAGGTAATCCAACTTTCGGATATGCACTTTTTAATGAGATATCAATCAAACCTTGATCATCATAACCATACATTACTATTAAACCAATTGGTCGATCTAAATCATCGGTTTCTACCCACATACGATTATGTGAGTAACGATAATGAGGAGAATAAAAGCCATGTTTCATTAAATCATAAAACTGACTCTCTGGAAGAGCTTTAATAGTATCCATATCCATCTCGTCAAAGATTTGTTTTAAAATTGGATAAACTAAAGGAAAATCAGTTAATTTTGCCTTTCTAATCATTTAATTCACCTACTAAATCCCATACTTACGATGAATTTCACGGTCTTGATCACGCTTTTTAATAGTTTGACGTTTATCATATTGCTTCTTACCTTGTCCCACACCAATTAAAACTTTAGCAAATCCATGTTTTAAATAGACTTTTAAAGGAATAATAGCCATTCCCTGTTGAGCTTGAATTCCAGCTAGGCGAGCAATTTCTTTCTTATGAAGCAACAAGCGCCGTGATCGTAAAGGATCATGATTATAGCGATTACCTTCTTTATATTCACTAATATGAACATTTTCTAAAAAAGCAGATCCATTAATAATTTGAACATATCCGTCCCGTAAATTAACTCTACGTGCACGAATTGATTTAATCTCCGTTCCAGTTAATGCAATTCCGGCTTCAAGAGTTTCCTTAATAAAATAATCATGACTTGCTTTTTTATTTTGAGCAATCAAATTATCTGCTTTTTGTTTCATCGTTTTCTTCCTAATTATTTTTTATTGGACTTGACAGCTGTTGTTTTGCGATGACGAATCTTAAAATTATGGCCATTGTTTACGTGAGAAGTATTGTTATTTCTCTTGTTTCCACCATTTTTACGTCCTTTATCAAAGCTACGTTTTCCACGATTATTACTTCTTTGAGGACGCTTTGGGGCATTCGGATCATAAATTTCAAAGTCTAATTGATGTTGTTCCACATCAGCTCTAATCAACTTAACTTTTATTGGCATCCCAATCTTAAACTGCTTATGTGAATTACGTCCAGTTAAGGTTAATGATTTTTCATCAAAATTATAGTAGTCATCGTTTAAATTAGAAATATGAATTAAACCTTCAACAGTATTTGGCAATTGAATAAACATTCCGAAACTTGTTACTGAGGAAACAATTGCATCAAATGTTTGACCAACTTTATCAGCCATAAACTCAGTCATCTTGAGATCGTTCACACTTCGTTCAGTATCAATTGATTTTCTTTCTTGTGTTGAAGTTTGTTCAGCAACATCTGGAAGTTGAGCCTTAAAGTGCTTTTGAATATCTTGATCCATATTTTCATTTGCATATTCATGAATCATACGGTGGACCATTAAATCAGAATAGCGACGAATTGGGGAAGTAAAGTGAGTATAGTACTTAGCGGCTAAACCAAAGTGACCCAGTGGTTCAGGAGAATAATGTGCTTGCTTTAAGCTACGAAGCATCATCATTTGAACAACAGCTTCTTCAGGTGTACCCTCGGTTTTAGCTACAATCTTTTGCAAATCTTTTGGCTTTACATCATTTGGATCAGCCTTTACGTTTAGTCCAAATGCACTTACAAACTCAAAGAATGATTGCATTTTTTCTTGATCTGGAGTTTCATGTACACGATAAAGGAAAGGTGTATGTTTCTTATAGTAGTCTTCGGCAACAGTTTCATTTGCCATCAACATAAAGGATTCAATCATCTTTTCAGCAGTTCCACGTTCATGAAGAACAATATCTGTTGGCTTACCCTTATCATCAACTACAATTTTTGCTTCTGGTTCTTCAAAATCAATAGCCCCACGTTGGTGACGTTTTTTATACAAAATATTATGTAAATCGGCCATTTCATGAAGCATTGGGGCTGCATCTGCATACTTTTGCTCTAACTTTTCATGATTATTTGGATCAAGAACTTTATTAACATTATTGTAAGTTAAACGTCCATGTGACTTCATAACTGATGGATAAATTCTATATCCAACACGTTTACCTTCTGGAGTAATTTCCATATCACATGATAGAACTAAACGTTCTACACCTTCATTAAGAGAGCAAATACCATTTGACAATCTAAATGGAAGCATTGGGATAACACGATCAACTAAATATGTACTGTTACCACGAGCAAAAGCTTCTTTATCTAGCGGTGTGCCTTCTTTTACATAATGAGATACATCAGCTATATGTACTCCTAAGTGATAGTTACCATTAGGGAGTTTCCAAACTACGACTGCATCATCAAAGTCTTTAGAATCGTCACCGTCAATTGTTACAGCTGGTTGATCGGTAATATCAACCCGTTTACTTTTTTCTTCTTCAGTTACATGATCAGGAATGTTATTTGCTTGATCCATTGCTTCTTCAGGCCAATCAGTCCGAATATCATTATCAACAACAATTGACATGATATCAACACCAGGATCATTCTTATTACCGATTGTGAGAAGTGCTACACCCTGCATTTCATCTGGTTGATCTTCATCAGGATATTTAGTAATAGAAATTTTCACCATATCACCCATTTGTGGCTTAACACCATTATCAGTGATATTAATTTTATATTTCTTTAATTTTCTATTTTCACTAACAACATAACCGTAAAATCCACTTGATTTCACTACTTCATCAGAATATGGATGAAATTCTCCAACTAAAGTTTCTACACCACGTTCAGTAATTTCTTCGATTTTACCTTCTGGACCTTTGCCATTCCATGGATTAGCACCAGCAATAATTTTTACCTTAACGCGGTCCCCATCAATAGCAAATTTGGTATTATGTTTATCAATAAAGGCATCTTCCATGCTTTCATCATCAAATCTGACAAAACCAAATCCCTTATCATTTGCCTTAAAGGTACCTTCAGCAACAGTGTTTAATTGATTCAACTGGTACTTTCCCTGACCATCAGTTACAATCTTTTTACTATGCTCTAAAAAAGTTAAAGCTTTAACCAAATCAGGAAAATTCAATCTTTGGCTACGACTAAGATCATTTTCAAGTTGATCCACATCATATTGTTCTTGAGGATTATGTCTAAATGTTTCATAAACATCAGCTAAAACTCGTTCATTCTGTGTCATTATATAAATTGCCTCAATTTCTTTATAAAATAAGTTAAGTTAAAAGAAATTAAAAAAGCCCTCCTGTGACCGGAAGGCTTTTTTTACTTGGATGAAAGTACTGCCAAGATCAAAGCAAGAGCAAAAAAGAGAACCAATAATACAGCGGTAATCCTTTCCATTAATGCTTCAAATCCACGCTTTTTTGTCTGGCCGCTAAATACTGCACCGCCGGACAATGCGTTTAAGGCATCTTGTTGCTTTTGCGGCTGCATCAACGTAGCAATAATAATTAAAAAGCTAACAATGATGAGTAGCGTCATGACGATATTATACAAAGCGCTGCCTCCATTACCTAAATTTCTTACTGTACTGATTTTACCATATTTAGCCAATGAATGCTAAAAGAAAAAGGGAGTCACCTAAAGCAACGTCCCTTTTTCTTTTATTTCAACTATTAATTAAAATTGTTTGTGTAAGTTGTAGAAACTGTGAATTCCTTTGTATTGAGCAGTTGAACCCAAAGCTTCTTCAATTCTCATTAATTGGTTGTACTTAGCAATTCGATCAGTTCTTGACATTGAACCAGTCTTAATTTGACCAGCATTAGTTGCAACAACTAAATCAGCAATTGTAGTATCTTCAGTTTCACCAGAACGGTGAGAAACAACAGCAGTGTAGCCTGCTTCCTTAGCCATTTCAATAGCTTCAAAAGTTTCAGTCAAAGTACCGATTTGGTTAAGTTTAATTAAGATTGAGTTAGCAACACCCATCTTAATACCCTTTTCAAGGTAGTTAGTGTTAGTTACGAATAAATCGTCACCAACGATTTGTACCTTATCACCTAAACGTTCAGTGAAGACTTTCCAACCTTCCCAATCGTTTTCGTCCAAAGGATCTTCAATGGAAATAACTGGGTATTTGTCAACGATGTCTTCCATAAGTGAAGTCCATTCTTCAGCAGTGTATTCACGGCCGTCAGCAACAGTCACATACTTCTTAGTATCCTTGTTGTAGAATTCAGAAGCTGCACAGTCAAATGCAATAGAAATATCTTGACCAGGCTTGTAGCCAGCACGTTGAATAGCTTCAACTAAAATTTCAAATGGTTCTTCGTTGTTCTTCAAGTTTGGTGCAAAACCACCTTCGTCACCTACAGCAGTTGATTCACCACGTTCTTGAAGCAAGCTCTTCAAAGTATGGAAAGTTTCTGCACCCATACGAACAGCTTCATGAAGAGACTTAGCACCAACTGGCATAATCATGAATTCTTGGATATCAACGTTGTTATCGGCGTGCTTACCACCGTTAATAACATTCATCATTGGAGTTGGTAAAACATGAGCGTTTGGTCCACCTAAGTATTCGTATAAAGGTAAACCTAATTCATCAGCTGCAGCACGTGCACTTGCTAATGAAACAGCCAACATAGCGTTAGCACCTAAACGACCCTTGTTTGGAGTACCGTCAAGGTCAATCATAGTTTGGTCAATTAAACGTTGATCAGTTACATCTAAGCCAATAACAGCTTTTGCAATTTCACCATTAACGTTTTCAACAGCAGTTAAAACACCTTGACCAAGAAAACGAGACTTGTCACCATCACGTAATTCTACTGCTTCATGTTCACCAGTAGAAGCACCAGATGGTACGATAGCACGACCAAAGCCACCTAATTCAGTGTAAACTTCAGCTTCAACAGTTGGATTACCACGAGAGTCAAGAACTTCACGTGCGTGAATATCAGTAATAACAGACATGGAGATTCTCCTTTTTTCTTCTAATTCCGTTTAAATAAATTGTTAATTAATCTTGGTAGTTTACCAATGCTAAGAATGATTCTGGATCAAGAGAAGCACCACCAACTAAACCACCATCAATGTCAGGCTTAGACATTAATTCTTTTACGTTAGCTGGTTTTACTGAACCACCGTATTGGATACGAACGTTTTCAGCAGTTTCTTCATTGTACAAGTCTTTTACAGTTTCACGAATAGTCTTGCACATTTCTTCAGCTTGATCAGCAGAAGCAGTCTTACCAGTACCGATAGCCCAAATTGGTTCGTAAGCAATAACAAGTTTAGAAACTTGTTCTGCAGTTAAGCCATCTAAAGCAGCTTTAATTTGAGCTACTACCCATTCATCTTGCTTGTTAGCTTCACGAGTTTCAAGAGATTCACCACAGCAAATGATTGGAGTTACGCCATTAGCAAATAAAGCCTTAGCTTTCTTGTTAATGTCTTCATCAGTTTCGTGGAAGTAACCACGACGTTCTGAGTGACCAATAATACAGTAGTCAATACCCATTTCATTCAAAACTTTAGGTGAAGTTTCACCAGTAAAGGCACCTTCAACTTCAAAGTATGCATTTTCTGCACCAGTATGTAAGTTTGAGCCTTCAGCAGTCTTCTTTAAAACATAAAGATCAACTGCAGGTGCAGCAATAACTGATTCAACTTTACTTGGATCTGGCAACTTACCCTTAACTGCATTAACAAATTCAATGGTTTGTTCAGGGTTCATGTGTAATTTCCAGTTACCAGCAATAATTGGTGTACGCATTAAAAATTCCTCCTAATTTTACTTGTCAGAAACACAAGCGATTCCTGGTAATTCTTTACCTTCAAGGTAGTTAAGTGAAGCACCACCACCAGTAGAAATGTGGCTGATCTTAGGAGCGATTCCTAATTGCTTAGCAGCAGCAGTTGAGTCACCACCACCAATAATAGTTACGGCATCCTTTAAGTCAGCTAATGCACGACCAACTTCCAAAGTACCTTCTGCGTAATTTGGCATTTCGAATGCACCCATAGGTCCGTTCCATACAACAGTCTTAGCATCCTTTAAGATGTCTCTGAATTTTTCAACAGTCTTAGGACCGATGTCAAGACCCATTTCGTTGTCAGGAATATCGTCACCAACAACTTCGTGAGGAGCATCATTTGAGAATTCAGTAGCTGCAACGTTATCAACTGGAAGAACAATCTTGTCGCCAGCCTTTTCAAGCAAGCTCTTAGCAAGTTCTACCTTGTCAGCTTCAAACAATGATTTACCAATCTTGTGACCTTGTGCAGCTAAGAAAGTATAAGCCATACCACCACCGATTAAAATGTGATCTGACTTAGGAATTAAGTTTTCAATAACACCAATCTTATCTGATACTTTTGCACCACCAAGAATAGTTACAAATGGGTGAACTGGGTTTTCAACAGCATCACCTAAGAACTTAATTTCCTTTTCAAGTAAGTAACCAGCTGCTGCAGGCTTACCAGCCTTCTTCATAGCAGTTGCAATACCAACGTTTGAAGCGTGACTTCTGTGAGCAGTACCAAATGCATCGTTTACAAATACATCACCAAGACTTGCCCAGTATTCGCCAAGCTTTGGATCGTTCTTAGATTCACGCTTACCAAAGTCGTTGTCAATATCTTGGAATCTAGTGTTTTCAAGAACAACAACGTCGCCATCCTTCATGTTGTCGATAGCTTCTTCTACTTCTTTACCTTCGTTTTCTGGTACAAAAGTTACAGGCTTTTCTAATAATTCACTTAAACGTTCTGCTACTGGACGTAATGACAATTCTTTCTTGTCAGCATCTGACTTAACACGACCCAAGTGGCTAAGCAAAATTGCTTTACCACCGTGATCAATGATGTATTTAATAGTTGGTAATGCAGCAACAATACGGTTGTCGTCACCAATAACACCATTCTTAATTGGAACATTGAAGTCAACACGAACTAAAACTTTTTTACCTTTAAGATCAAGGTCTGAAACGATTAATTTAGCCATTTAAACTAATTTACCTCCGATAGATTATTTGAAAAAAGGCGGAGGAAGTAATTCCCTCCGCCTTCTCTCGTCTGCTTACTTAAAATCAGTAATTAATAATTAATGATTAAAGAGTAGCAAATTTCAATAAAGTACGAACCATTTGGCAAGTGAATGAGTATTCGTTGTCGTACCAAGCAACAGTCTTAACTAATTGCTTGTCACCTGCAGTAGTTACCATGGTTTGAGTTGGGTCAAAGATTGAACCAGCAGTCATACCTAAAACGTCGCTAGAAACGATGTTGTGGTCGTTGTATGCAAATGAAGGACTTTCGTACTTCTTAACTGCTTCGTTAACTTCGTCAGCAGTTACATCCTTGCTTAAGATTGAAACTAATTCAGTTACAGAACCATCTGGAACTGGAACACGTTGTGCGTGACCGTTCAACTTACCGTTCAATTCTGGAACAACAAGACCAATAGCCTTAGCAGCACCAGTTGAGTGAGGAATAATGTTGATAGCTGCAGCACGTGCAGAACGTAAGTTACCACCACGTACAGGACCATCTAAAAGCATTTGAGTTGAAGTGTAAGCGTGGATAGTAGTCATAGTACCAACTTCAATGCCGAATTCTTTTTGTAAAGCATTAACCATTGGTGCTAATGAGTTAGTAGTACATGAACCAGCTGAAACAATCTTGTCATCAGCAGTCAAAGTATCATCGTTTACGCCGTAAACAATGGTCTTCAAGTCTGAACCTGCAGGTGCAGAAATTAATACACGCTTTGCACCAGCCTTAAGGTGAGCTTCTGACTTAGCTTTGCTAGTGTAGAAACCAGTACATTCAAGAACAAAGTCAACGCCATCGTTCTTAACCCAAGGAATGTTTTGTGCTTGTGGTTCAGCGTAAACACGGTACTTCTTACCGTCAACTACGATTGAGTCATCAGTTGCTGAAACTTCGTGGTTGAAAGTACCATGAGTTGAGTCGTACTTAAGTAAGTGAGCTAAAAGTGCTGGAGTAGTCAAGTCGTTGATTGCAACAACTTCAATATCTGAAGACTTTTCGCCTAAATCCATAATACGACGGAATGCTAAACGACCAATACGGCCGAAACCGTTAATACCAATTTTAACTGTCATATCCTATATTCCTCCTTAGGAAATATGTAAGTAACAATTTATTTTAAACGGGAATTACTTCCCCTTTAAAACCAAGTTTGAGGCTCCTTCATCCGTGATTAACCACGTTTGTTTAGGAGCATGATGCATATAAGCTACAATTGCAGAAGCTTTACTAGCCCCAGCAGCAATTGCAAATACATGAGGTATTTTATCTAAGTCTTCTAATTGAAGACCGATCCGTGGGATACGTTTTACAAGTCTACCTTGTTGGTCAAAGAAATACCCAAAACATTCGGCCACAGCTCCATCATTTCGAAGCTTGGAACTAGTCATTACATCTAAGCCACGTCTTTTTGACATGACATCTGCTCTACCAATTCCATGTATCACCATATCACTATTATAAATGTTTGAAATCGCATTCGCAATATCTGTATCTTGAAGCAATAAAGTCAAAGCCTCAGATGAAACATTTTCAGGTAAATATAGCCCTTTATGCTTTCCACCTGTCTCAGAAGCCATCATCTGAGCAACAGTATTACTCTGGATTTCAACGCTTTCTCCAACTGCTCCTCTTCCGGGAACAAATAACAAATCCCGATAGCGGCTTAATTTAGGAGAAAGATGATAGGCTACTCCCGCCACAGTAGTACCACCTAAAACAGTAATAATACTTTTTCCTAATGGTAAAAGTAAATCAAGCGCAGAGTTAAGTTGTTCACCCATTAAGTCAACAACGCGCTCTTGTCGATCCATGTCACCAGGAACAATAATAGCTCGATCGATCCCTAATTTTTGTGCCAATTCAATTTCAGTTTGACTAGCATTAAACAAACGATCGATTAAAGGAGCAGCTTCCTTTAAAGTTCTCTTTCCTTTATCAGTTAATTCCATACCGTAGCTCTGGATATTAATGAGTCCTAACTGCCGCAGATAATCAGTTTCAGTTCGCACATTGCGCTCGCTTAATCCTAATTTTTTAGCAACAACTCTTCGCCCAACTGGAGCTAACAGCGAAATCTGTTCAAGAACAAGAAAACGTTGCCGAATTATTTTTAAAACATCAGGAACTAAGCTTTGCAACAAGGTTAAATCCGAGTCCATTGCTCGCTCCCTCTATTGGGTCAAAAGCGATACCGCCATATGACGGTAAGCGACCCAAAAAGCTTAAAAATATTAGAGAGACGCGAATTAACTATATTTCAATTCACATTTCTCTCTCGACAGTTTTTAGTATAGCAATATCTTTTTTTAAATTCAAGATATATCATTCAGAATAATTAATTTGTACTTTCTACATTTTCTGATATACTTATTTTAGTTTGTCGTGCCCTTAGTGTAATGGATCGCACGTAAGATTCCGGTTCTTAAAATCTGAGTTCGACTCTCAGGGGGCGCATAAAAGCAGCCAGCGTATGCTGGCTGCTTTTTTTGTATCATTTAATTACTCGGTTTATTTAGAAATAGCCTATCATTTGTAAGCATTTTCGTTATAATTAAAATCGGTGTTAATTATGTACATAGACAGAAAGGTTATTTTATGATCGAAGAAGAAAAAAAGTCTGATGCAAAAAAAATGCTTTGGCCTACACTGGCAATGATGGCATTTTCAACTGTTTGGGGCTTTGGCAATGTTGTAAATGGTTATGTTTACTTCGATGGTACTAAGGTCGTTTTCAGCTGGGTTCTAATGTTTTTACTCTACTTTGTTCCCTATGCATTAATGGTTGGAGAATTAGGCGCTACCTTTAAAAATGCAAATGGTGGTGTCTCATCTTGGGTTAATGCGACCATGGGTGCAAAATGGGCATATTATGCCGGATGGACCTATTGGGCTTGTCACGTCGTTTATATTTCCAGTAAAGGTACCGGTGGCTTAAGAGCGATGGCTTGGGGAATTTTTGGAAATACCAAATGGTATGATAGTCTTCCAACGGCCTGGACTCAACTTGCTACTTTAGTGGTTTTTCTATTTTTCTGCTGGGTCACTAGTAAAGGAATTCCTGTTCTTAAAAGTTTAGCCACTATTGCTGGATCATCAATGTTTATCATGTCTATTTTGTTTATCATTATGATGTTTGCTGCTCCGGCAATTAACCCTCACGTAGGATATTATTCAATTAACTTTAATTGGAAAAGTTTAATGCCAACATTCAATCTTAAGTATTTAACTTCTCTTTCAATTCTAGTTTTTGCTGTTGGTGGATGTGAAAAAATATCTCCCTATGTAAATAAAGTTAAAGATCCTTCAAAAAACTTCCCGAAAGCAATGATGGCTCTTGCTATTATGGTTATGATTTCTACTATTTTAGGAACATTTGCCATGACTTTGATGTTTGATCCTAAGGTCGTTAACAATAATTTAAATGAATATATTTCAAACGGTGCTTATATGGCATTCCAGCGTTTAGGTGAATATTACCATGTTGGTGGCTTGTTTATGTATATCTATTCATGGTGTAACGTTATTGGACAATTTTCTACCTTAGTTATTAGCATCGATGCTCCACTTAGAATGTTATTAGGTAGTAAAGAAGCTAAAAACTTCATCCCTAAGAAACTCCTTAAAGTTAATAAACATGGAGCATATATCAACGGTATTTGGATGGTTGTTATCCTTTCCGGTGGTTTAATTGCAGCTCAAGCTTTACTACCGGATGCACAAGCTGTTATGGCACAATTAGTTAAGTTAAATTCTACTACAATGCCAATGCGCTATTTATGGGTATTTGCAGCTTATATTGCTCTTAGAAAACATCAAACAAAATTTGATACTTCTTATCAAATGACAAAAAATCAAGCTCTTGCGTATACTGCTGGAATTTGGTGTTTCATTGTAACAGCTGCATGTTGTATTTTAGGAATTTACTCTCCTGATCCATTTACACTTTTCCTTAATATTATTACTCCAATTATCTTGATCGCTTTAGGATTGATTTTACCAGCAATCAAGAAAAAAGAAGATGGTAATAATCCACTAATGGATTAATTACAAATGGCCGATATAAAAATATATCGGTCATTTTTTCTACATAAAATTAAGCTCGATCAGTTGACATGATTAAAAGTAAGTGATTTAATTAGCACTGTACTTATTAGAGTGCTAATTTTGTTTAGGAGGTAAAATTAATGCTCGTACCTACAGTTATTGAACAAACTGCACGTGGCGAACGTGCTTACGACATTTATTCAAGATTATTAAAAGATAGAATCATTATGCTTAGTGGTGAAATTAACGATCAAATGGCTAATTCCATCATTGCTCAACTTTTATTCTTAGATGCACAAGATAACACTAAAGATATTTCTCTTTACATTAATTCTCCAGGTGGTGTTATTACCTCTGGATTAGCAATTATGGATACAATGAACTTTATCAAATCAGATGTATCTACAATTGCCATTGGTATGGCTGCTTCTATGGCTTCCATCCTTTTAACTAGTGGAACTAAGGGTAAACGTTTTGCATTACCAAACTCAACAGTTCTTATTCACCAACCATTAGGTGGTGCACAAGGTCAACAAACTGATATTCAAATTGCAGCTAATGAAATTTTGAAGAGTCGTAAAAAACTTAACCAAATTTTACATGAAACCACTGGTCAACCTCTTGATAAAATCCTTAAGGATACTGAACGCGACAATTACTTGTCTGCTGAAGAAGCTAAAGACTATGGTTTAATCGATGAAATTTTGGTAAACCAAAAGAAAGACTAGTTTATTTATTCAGACAAAAATAGAGCTCACGATGTGAGCTCTATTTTTTTATCTAATTTTCTTCTTTTAATTGCTTCGCTATTTCACGAATTTTTTGAAAACGATGGTTAACCCCTGACTTTGAGATTGGACCATCTGGTACTTGTGCTGCAACTTCCTTAAGAGAAAGTTCTGGATGCGTTAACCTAAAACGAGCTAGCACAGTCAATTTTTCAGGTAAGTTTTCTAAACCAAATTTTTCTTCAATCAATTGAATATCTTCAACTTGCTTAGCTGCTGCATTTGCAGTCTTTTTTAGATTTGCTGTATCGCAATTCACTAAACGATTCACCGAATTACGCATATCACGCATAATTCTTAAATCTTCAAAAGCTAGCATTGCGTTCACTGCACCAACTATATGGAGAAAATCACCAATTTTTTCTGCTTCTTTTAAATAGACGATATAGCCACTTCGTCTCCTAGTTTCTTTTGCATTTAAATAAAAGAAATTGTTCATTAACTTTAATAGATCTTGATTGTGATCTTCATAAAGAGAATAAATCTCTAAATGATAGCGACTAGTTTCTGGATTATTTACACTTCCAGATGCTAAAAAAGCTCCTCTTAAATAGGACATTGCTCTTTGTTCCGAAGACATAATCTTTTCAGGAATTCCCGTAATAAGACCATTATTACTATCAAAAATTTCTAAGTCAGTTAGAATTTCATGAACTTGTTTTTGAAGTCTAACTAAATACTGATAATTTTTCTTTAATTTCATCTTCTTAGAAACAATTAATAGAGGTTCAATTCCATAAGCAGTCTTAATAAGAGAAAATATTCTCCTTGCAATCGCTGGATTTTCAGTTGTAATATCCAAACTAAATTGATGATCGTGCAGGCTAAGTACTCCGTTCATTCGCAAAAAAGCTGCTAATTCTGCCTTAGCGTGTTCGGGATGAACTGGCAGACTTGTAAGTTCTTTTTTTACATCACTTGCGTATGAAACCATTAGCTAGTCCTGTTCCTTCTGTCTTCGACAATATGCTTCAAAAGCTAAATTCAAAATTTCATCAGCTACTTTTTTTCCATCATGAAAAACCAATCCACTATGTTGATCGATAAAGTCAGCTGTAATTACTCGACAATCTTGAGCCCTCAATCCGGCAAAATCATTCCTTACTGGTTCAAGATAAGCATCATAATCAGCTGGGTTAAATTTAGTCATATCAATCTTAGCGCCGTTAACCAAAGCTGTATTAATATAATGGCCTCCTAAGTGGTCATTAATAACTTGCACATGCTCAGCTGCTGTAAAATGATCTGTTTCACCTTGCTGGGTCATAATATTACAAATATAAATTACTTCAGCTTTAGTTTGTCTTACAGCATCCCCTAAATTAGAAATCATCAAATTAGGTAAAATCGATGTAAATAAACTACCCGGTCCTAAAACTACTGCGTCTGCTTGCATAATAGCTGCTAAAACTGGCAACACAGCTTTAGGTTCTTCATCTGAGTCAGTATCGGTAACCCAGACACGTTTAATCCTCTTGTCTTTTGATGTGATTTCTGTTTCTCCTGATTCAGTTGTTCCATCGACAAATTCCGCATTTAAAGTCAAAGGCTCATTCGAAGCAGGAAAGATTCTTCCATCAATTCGCATCATTCTAGATAGGGATTGAACAGCGTCAAAAATATTTCCCTGCATTTCATCTAAGGCAGCAATAATTAGATTTCCAATTGCATGACCTGCAAAAAATGAGTCAGATGAATTAAATCGATATTGAAAAATATCTTTTTCTTCTTGTGGTAAATCAGATAAAGAAACCAATACATTTCTTATATCCCCTGGTGGCACCACATTAATATAATCTCTAATTGCACCGGACGATCCGCCATCATCAGCCACAGTAACAATAGCTGTTATATCAGCGTTTTGCTCCTTTAGAGCATTTAAAATAACAGGTAAACCTGTCCCTCCGCCAATAACAACAATTTTAGGGCGACGTCCACGAATGACACGTACAATTTTATTTTCTCCGTACGCCATCTCCGCTCCTTTATTGTCCAATATAACGACTAATCTCTCGGTGAGAAATATCAACAGGATATTTTTTAGCTAAATCAACTGCTAATTGGCGTGCAATTGAAACGCTTCTGTGCTGACCACCTGTACAACCAATTGCAATAGTTAATTTTTCTTTTCCTTCAGCAATATATCCTGGAATAGCCGTCTCCAACATATCTAAAAACTTAGCATAAAACTCTTTAGTTTCTTTCTTGCTCATTACATAATCAAAAACTCGACGATCTAAACCAGTAAATGGCTTAAGTTGAGGAATGTAGAATGGATTTGGCAAAAATCTTACATCCATTACAATATCTGCATCAATTGGAATACCATATTTAAATCCAAAACTCATTACTTCAATTGAAAACGTCCGAGTTCGATTATCTCCAAACTTATCTACTAATTTTGCCTTTAATTCTTTAGTAGAAAGGTGAGAAGTATCAATAATTATATTTGAAATATTTTTTGTTCTTGATAAAATATTTCTTTCTTCTTGAATTCCATCAAGCAATCGACCTGTATGAGCCAAAGGAGGCAAACGTCTTGTTTCTTTATACCGAGACACTAAGACGTCATCTGAAGCATCTAAAAACAAAACTGTTGACTGAACATTTTGACTATCCTCTAAAGACTTGATTTCATCAACCAAATCTTTATAAAAACTCTTTACTCTCAAGTCAACAACTACTGCTGCCTTACTAAAATCCGAAGAATTGTTAATTAATTCCCAGAAACTTCCCAATAATTCCGGTGGTAAATTATCTACCACGAAATATCCCATATCTTCTAATGCTTTAATTGCCACAGTTTTACCTGCACCACTCATACCAGTAACAATCAATAATTGTTTCTTTTGTTCAGCCATAGTTATCCCTCCTTAATCGACATTATAACATACCGGGTGTTCCATCTTTTAAATAAAATAAAAAGTCGTTATCTTTGGTAGTCTTCCAACGATATACGACTTTTTATTTTATCTATGCATCCATGAAACAAAAATTTCATTAATTCCAAATACCATTAACCAAAATGCTACTAAGTAAACTAAAGTAATAGCAGCTAACATTGGGTTAAATAGTAAAGCAAAAGCAATAATTAAACTAATGATGTTTAAAATTAAGCAAAGAACAAAGTATCCAGTTGAATATTCACGTAAGTGCCATGAGAAAATGATCCCAATAATCGAATCAGCTAAGAACCAGATAGCAAATAAAATAGCTAAAGTTAATCCCCCAATTTCACGTGAGCATAGGAACAAAACACCAATTACAATATCAATAATTGCAGAAATTATTGTTACCCAGCTTAAATCAAAAATATTATGAAATTTCACATATGCGGAAATCCAAATAAGTCCTTGTAAAATTGATAAAATACCGAATACAAATACAAATGCTTGTAAACCACGACCAGGGTAGCGTAATAACAAGAATGATGCTATAACAAACAAAATCCCTGCTATAAATGAGCCCCAATCAAAGCCTTGATGTCTAGAATTATAAATGTCGTTCATTTTTATATCCTCCCAGATAATATTCTACACTTAATTTTCTAAAACACCATTAACTTTCTTCTTGCTCTTTTTTATTATTTATCATTTGCTTAGTTAATTCAGTATCTCTTTTAAGAACAGGTTTTAAATATTGACCAGTATAACTTTCTTTGACTTGAGCAACTTCTTCTGGAGTACCAGTAGCCACAATTTGTCCACCGCCATCTCCTCCTTCAGGGCCTAGATCAATTAGCCAATCTGCATTTTTAATGACGTCTAAGTTATGTTCAATAATTAAAACTGTATTTCCTTCATCAACTAAGCGCTGCAATACCTCTAACAGACGTTTAATGTCATCAGTGTGTAACCCTGTTGTAGGTTCATCCAAGATATAGAAGTTATTTCCAGTAGAAAGTTTTTGTAATTCAGAAGCTAACTTCATTCTTTGTGCTTCCCCACCAGACAAAGTAGTTGCTGATTGTCCTAACTTTACATATCCTAATCCTACATCAACAATTGTTTGTAACTTACGATGAATTTTAGGAATATTTTCAAAGAATTTGCATGCTTCGTTAATTGTCATGTTTAAAACTTGAGAAATATTTTTTTCACGGTAGGTTACTTCTAAGGTTTCTGAGTTATATCTTGTTCCGTGACAAACTTCGCAAGGGACATACACATCAGGCAAGAAATTCATTTCTATCTTAATAATTCCATCTCCATGACATGCTTCACAGCGACCGCCCTTAACATTAAAAGAAAATCTAGCCTTAGTATAGCCACGCATTTTTGCTTCATTAGTCTGTGCAAATAAAGTCCGAATATCATCAAATACACTAGTATATGTTGCTGGATTACTACGAGGAGTTCGTCCAATCGGACTTTGATCAATATCTATAATTTTTTCAATATTTTTATATCCCTTAATTGATTCATACTTACCAGGCTTTGCAGAGTTATTATTTAACTTCTGTGCCAGAGCACGTTTCAAAATCAAGTTAACTAATGTTGATTTTCCGGAACCTGATACTCCGGTTACAACAACTAATTTACCTAAAGGAAAATCGACAGATATATCTTTTAAATTATTTTCTTTTGCACCAGTAACAGTTATTTTTTTACCGTTACCCTTTCTTCGCTCTAGAGGAACTGGAACAATCTTTTTACCTGATAAGTACTCCCCAGTTAAAGAATGGGGATTCTTCATTACTTCTTCAGGTGTACCAGCAGCCATCACCTTTCCACCGTATACTCCTGCTCCAGGTCCCATATCAACTAAGTAATCGGCTTGCTTCATGGTTTCATCATCATGTTCTACTACAATTAGAGAATTTCCAAGATCTCTCATTTTCTTAAGGGAAGAAATAAGACGATCATTGTCACGCTGATGAAGACCAATTGATGGTTCATCTAGAATATACATAACGCCTGACAAGTTAGAACCAATTTGAGTTGCTAGTCTAATTCTTTGCGCTTCTCCACCAGATAGAGTGCCAGCAGAACGAGATAAAGTAAGATAGTCTAATCCAACATTAATTAAAAATGTCAAACGATCCCGTACTTCTTTCAAAATTGGCTTAGCAATCATTTCTTCTTGTTCACTTAATTTAACTGAATTGAAAAATTCTAATGCTTTTGCAATCGAAAGATCAGATGCTTCAGCAATATCTTTACCATTTACTTTCACGGCTAAAGCCTTTTCATTCAATCTTTTACCATGACAAGTTGAACAAGTCAGTTCAGTCATATACTTACCCATTGCATCACGCATGAATTTAGACATTGGATGGTGGTATCGACGATTGATATTATTTAAAATTCCTTCAAATTCTTGAACTGTATCGTTTACACCAAAGTCTCCTTCGAGATGGAATTTTATTTTCTTTCCCTTAGATCCATTTAAAATTAAATCCTTTTGTCTTTTAGTTAATTTTTTATATGGTTTATCTAAGGGGATTTTCAAGGCTGTACAGGCTTGTTCTAACATCGCTGTATAGTACTTAGAGTTAGCCCAAGGAACTAAAGCTCCTTCACCTAATGACTTATCCTTATCAGGAATTACTAAATCTTCATCTACTGAAAGCTTCATACCTAGTCCATCACAATCAGGACAAGCTCCAAAAGGCGCATTGAATGAAAATAAACGCGGTTCCATTTCACCAACAGTAAAACCACAAATCGGACAAGCATAGTATTCTGAAAAGTTAATGCGTTCTCCCTTAATCACATCAACATCCATGTAACCATCGGCTAAACGAAGGGCTGCTTCTACCGAATCAAATAACCGACTACGAATATTTTCTTTAACAATTAGACGATCCACAACAATATCAATACTGTGTCGCTTGTTTTTATCTAGCTCAAACTCATCAGTAATTTCATGCATTTCGCCATCTACAATTACCCGTACATACCCCGCACGCTGAATTCGCTTAAATACCTCTTTATGTTCTCCTCTTTTAGAACGGATAACTGGAGCTAAAATTTGAATTCTACTTCTTTCAGGCAAATCCATTACTCGATCCACCATTTGATCTACGCTTTGCCTTTCAATTAAAGTTCCATCATTGGGACAAATCGGATGACCTACACGAGCCCACAATAAACGTAAATAATCGTTAATTTCTGTTACGGTTCCGACCGTTGAGCGTGGATTATGTGATGTCGTCTTTTGATCAATTGAGATTGCGGGATTTAATCCATCAATTGAGTCAACATCAGCTTTATCCATTTGCCCTAAAAATTGTCTAGCATAACTTGATAACGATTCTACATATCGTCTTCTACCTTCAGCATATAAGGTATCAAATGCCAGTGAACTTTTTCCAGAGCCCGATAAACCAGTAATAACTACTAATTTATCTTTTGGAATTGATAAACTTATATCTTTTAAATTGTGTTCCCGTGCTCCGTGAATAACAATTTTATCATTTACCATTTAACTATCCTCCTCTACTTTTTCTTTTCATGCACCTGTTTTTTTAAGTCCATAATTGCATCACGCAAGTTAGCCGCTTCTTCAAAGTCCAACTTTTTAGCAGCTTCCTGCATTTGTGCAGTTAAAGTCTTAATCATATTTTGTTTTTGCTTCTTAGTCAATTCATCAAAGTTTAGGTCAGCAAAACTTTCTTTATTCTCTTTATCATCACTATCCTTAGTGATAGAAATTACATCTCTAATTGGCTTAACGATAGTTTTAGGAGTAATGCCGTGTTCTTTGTTGAATTTCATTTGTAGACTACGTCTTCTCTCCGTAGCGTCAATTGCTTCACGCATCGAATCAGTAATCGAATCAGCATACATAATTACCTTACCATTTGAATTTCGAGCAGCACGTCCAATCGTTTGAACCAAAGGTCTGGTAGAGCGAAGAAAACCTTCTTTATCAGCATCTAGAATTGCAACTAGAGACACTTCAGGAACATCGATACCTTCCCTTAAAAGATTAATCCCTATTAGTACATCAAATTTTCCTAGTCTTAAGTCTCTAATAATTTCAAGACGCTCTAAAGTTTTGATATCAGAATGTAGATATCGCACTTTTATCCCTAAATCCTTTAAATAGTCGGTTAAGTCTTCGGCCATTTTCTTAGTTAAAGTTGTAACAAAAACACGCTCATTACGTTCAATACGCTTATTAACTTCACCAACTAAATCATCGATTTGTCCCTTAATTGGTCTAACCTCAATTTCAGGATCAAGTAATCCAGTAGGACGAATAATTTGCTCAACCTTGTGATCGGTTTGATTAAGTTCATAATCACCTGGAGTTGCTGATACATACATGATTTGATTTACATGTTTTTCAAACTCTTCTAATTTTAAAGGTCGGTTATCTAAAGCAGATGGAAGTCTAAAACCATAATCAATTAAGGTTTGCTTACGTGCCCTATCTCCATTGTACATTGCCTTTAGTTCTGGCATTGTGGCATGCGATTCATCAATTAAAATTAAGAAGTCATCAGGAAAGAAATCTAACAAGGTATGTGGTGGCTGTCCAGCTTTTCGTCCTTCCATGTGTCTAGAATAGTTTTCAATTCCATTAGTGTAGCCAACTTCACTCATCATTTCCATATCATACGTAGTTCTTTGTTTAATTCGTTGAGCTTCTAAAAGTTTCCCTTTCCCTTCGAACTTTTTCACCTGAATATTCATTTCATCTTTAATTGAGGCCAAAGCTCTTTCCATAATTTGTTCATTAGTAACAAAGTGAGTTGCTGGGAAAATAGAAACTTGTTCTCGCTCTCCAATTACTTCACCGGTCAAAGAATCCACTTCAACAATTCGGTCAATCTCATCACCAAAAAATTCAACTCTAAATGCATGATCGGAATATCCTGCTGGAAAAATTTCTACTACATCACCGCGTACTCTAAAGCGTCCACGCTGAAAATCAATATCATTACGATCATATTGAATATTTACTAAATCTCGTAATAGCACATCTCGGCTAATCTCTTGGCCTTCAGATAAAGAGACTACACTAGCCGCATACTCTCTCGGATCACCTAAACCATAAATACATGATACTGACGCCACAACAATTACATCATTTCTCGACATTAAATCACTAGTGGTCTTATGCCGTAATTGATCAATTTCATCATTAATTGATGAATCTTTCTCAATATAAGTATCAGATTGTGGTACATAAGCTTCTGGTTGATAGTAATCGTAATAAGACACAAAATAATCAACGGCATTCTTAGGGAAAAATTCTTTAAATTCACCGTACAGTTGACCAACCAAAGTTTTATTATGAGAAATTACTAAAGTTGGCTTATTTAGCTTAGCTATTACATTTGCCATAGTAAAAGTCTTACCGGTTCCAGTAGCACCTTCTAGGATTTGTGCTTTTTCTCCTTGCTCAAATCCATCAGTCAACTTTTTAATTGCTTGCTCTTGATCTCCTGCTGGTTGAAATTTAGAGACAAGTTCAAATTTTTTATTTTTTTGTCGTCTAATCATTTTTCATCCTCCGCAAAAAAAGTTGGACTAAAATAGCCCAACTTCTATATAACGTATTCATTTTACTACAGCGAACGTATTTTCGCACTATTTTTGCATTACTTTAATAAATTAGCTAATGCATCTTGATACTCTTCTGCAGCTTTTTCTGCAGTTTCAATATCTTTCTTATTTACTCCAACATAAGCCTTGATTACAGGTTCAGTTCCTGATGGACGAAGAGCAACCCAAGTTTCATCATCTAAGAAGTACTTCAAAACGTTAGACTTAGGGAAACCAGTTAATGGAGTTTTCTTTCCATCTTCAATAGTTTCTTGGGTTTCGAAGTCTTGAATCTTAACAACCTTTGCATCATTAATTTCAGTTAAATGTTCTTTACGTAACTTACTCATTAATTCAGCCATCTTCTTTTGACCACCAATACCAGGCATTTCGATAGCCTTAGTAATTTCGTAAGCTACACCATATTTTTGCCAGATTTCTTGTAATCCATCAAAAACAGTCATTCCTTTAGATGCATAGTAACTTGCTACTTCTGCAAACATTAATGCACCTTGCATAGCATCTTTATCTCTAGCGAATGGCTTGAATAAGTAACCGTAACTTTCTTCAAATCCCATCAAGAATTTACCGTCATTTTCTTTATTCATCCGGTCAACTTCTTCACCAATGTACTTGAATCCAGTTAGCACATGCTTAGTTTTAATACCAAAATCATCAGCAATCTTAAATGGAAGTGCACTTGAAACTACTGAAGTCACTAATTCATAGTCGGATGAAAGAGTTCCGTTTTCCTTCATATGAACTAATAAGTAATAAGCCATTAATGTAGCAATTTGATTACCAGTTAAAACTTGGAAATCACCATCTGATTTTCTAACAGCAGCACCCATTCTATCAGCATCTGGATCCGTTGCAATAATAACATTTGCATCAACTTCATTAGCAAGCTTAAATCCTGGTTCAAATACATCACGATACTCTGGATTAGGTTTGATAGTTGTAGGGAATTCTGGATCAATAATGGATTGGTTTGGAACTGGAATCACATTGTCAAAACCACCTTGTCTGAATGCACGATCATATAGCATCTTTCCAGTACCATGTAATGGAGTGTAGATAATCTTTAATTTATCAGCATTAGCCTTAACCATTTCAGGATCAACAGTAACATCCTTTAAACGAGCTAAGTATGCTTCATCTACATCTTCACCAATCAATTGTAGCATGCCATTAGCCCGTAGTTCTTCCACAGGAGCAGCTTTAACACTAAAAATGTCATCAACTTTTTGAGCATAAGCAAACAAACGGTCAGCATTTTCTGGCGCCATTTGAGCACCATCTTCACCATAAACCTTATAACCATTATATTGTTTAGCATTATGTGAAGCAGTGATGTTAATTCCAGCAAAGGTATTTAAGTGACGGACAGCAAATGATAATTCAGGAGTTGGTCTCAAATCATCAAATAAGTATACATGAATTCCATGTGCACCTAAAATACGAGCTGCGTGTTCGGCGAATTCTCTTGAGTGATAGCGTGAATCAAAAGAAATTGCAACGCCACGTTTCTTAGCTTCTTCACCATTTTCATCAATTAGTCTTGCAAGACCTTCGGTTACTCTTCCCACAGTAAACAAATTAATTCTGTTTGTACCAGGTTCAAGTCTACCTCTCATCCCGGCAGTACCAAAATTAATATCTTGTCCGAAAGCATCTTCAATCCACTTTTCATCTTTACCTAGATCATTTAATTGATCTTTTAAATAATCGGGTAAATTATTTGCATTAGTCCATTGACTATAAATTTCTTTTGCGTTCATAATTTCCTCTTTACGTAAATTTTATGGTTTCATCTGCTATTTTAACGCAACTCATTGTGAAATTGCTATCATATAACCATAAAATTTTTCTATGCATCAAAGATACTTATGACCCTTACTTTATAATCACTTGAAATTCCAGTTGATTTCACGTTCAAACTTTTCATAAGGAAGTAACGTAATCTCTCCTAAATCGGTTCCCTCCGCAGGTGGACATTGAGCTTCTAATGTAATTCCATCATACTGTCCAATATTATTTGCCACACCAGTATAATTAAAGTGATTAGCTGTATACATCACAATTGCAGGTGCATTCGTAGTCATAATCATTTGATGATTTTTTGATGTTAAGATTGCAGCTGGCTGCATCCCATTTAAGATAAAAGGATGATCTAAACCATTACGCAATTTAATTTGGTCATCGTCACTGTTTAAAGCTAGAGAAATTCTCTTTTTCTTTCTAAAGTCAAAAGGAGTATTTTTGACATTTTTCATCCCTTGATTCGGTAAGCCATCTTCACCAACAGGCAAATAATAGTCAGCTGCAAGTTGTAGTTCTAAGTCAGCTGCTTTTTCTCCTAAATTAAAATAAGTATGATTAGCTGGATTAAAAATCGTCAATTGATCACTTACAGCTGTAAGTATATAAGTTAGGTTGTTCTCATTATCTAACTTATACCGAGCATGTAATTTCATATTACCAGAATAACCATTCTCACCATCTGCATCAAAAAGGAAAAAGTCAGCTTGAGCCTCTTGATCCGAATTCTTTAACTTAAAACTCCAAATCTTCATGTCAGTCCCAAGACCTCCATGAATATGATTTTTTCCATCATTTTGAGGCAATTGCTGGATCTGTCTTCCACGTCTCCATTGTCCTAAACGAACACGACCACAAATCCGACCAACTGTCCCACCTAAAAAATTTCTTTCTTTTGAATAATCTTCTGGACTATTCAAAGTCAAAATCATATTTTCCTGATTCAGTAAGACTTTTTCTAAAGTGGCGCCATAATTAAGAATATTAACTTGCATTCCATAATCGTTTTCAAGGCTAATCTCACACAAATCTTGGCTATCTTTACGTCCATACTTTTTAAAACTAGTTTTCATTTACCTATCTACCTCGCTTATTAAAGCATCAGTAAACTTTTGCCACCCTATTTCTCCATCTTTATTATTCTTAAAAACACCTGCACACTCGAGTACTTGATCAAATATTTCGACTAAGGCTTGCTGTAAAATAGAGTCGACATTTTCTTTGGTAATTTGAGAATCTGCTTTCAGTTTTCTAGCCCAATCAAGGTGACTATCAGCTATTCTATTATCTTGATTAAGTAAATACTTCTTAACTTCCTCTAATTCTCCTTTAAGTCTCCCAGGTAAAATTGCCCTACCCATCACTTCGATTAAACCAATATTTTCTTTTTTAATATGCCAAAGTTCAGCATGTGGGTGGAAAATTCCTAATGGATATTCATCACTAGTATTATTATCACGAAGAACCAAATCCAAAATAAATCTATCACCTTCACGGTGCATAATTGGCGTAACAGTATGATGTCTATTTTTACCCTCAAAGGCTTTAATTTGACGATTTGGATCGCTATAATGATCCCAAAAATTAATAATCTTAGTACCTAAATCAATTAAATCTAATGAATTTTTACTAATTAAGCGCAGATCACTCATTGGCCAATCGACTATGCCAGCTTTAACTTCAGGATATTTTTCAAAATAAATTTCTTTTTTTATTTTGGCCTTCATCATTGGAAAAATATGACGTCCACCTTGATAATGTTCATGAGCTAGCATTGAACCACCGACAATTGGCAAATCTGCATTTGAACCAACAAAATATTCAGGCAGCTGCTTTTCGATATCAACTAAATTAATTAAAGTTTGTTGATTAATAATCATTGGGACATGCTTTTGATCTAAGAAAATGCAATGCTCATTAAAATAAGCATATGGTGAATATTGAAAGCCCCAACGTTGACCCCCGATCATCATTCGGATTATTCGCAAATTGCTGCGAGCATTTTTTCCATATCCACCTAGATAGCCTTCATTTTCTAAGCACAACGCACATTTTGGGTACTTATTTTCCACCTTATGAGCTGCAGCTGCTATTGCTTTAGGATCTTTTTCAGGTTTTGAAAGATTAATGGTGATTTCTAATTCATGGTTTTTAGAACTTTTTCCGGAAAAAACAATATTTTTAGCAATAGCTTCTTTTTTAACATAATTATTATCAACACAAAGTCGATAAAACCAATCAGTTGCAGTCTTAGGCGACTTTTGCATCTTTTCCCAGAAAATTTCATTTACCTTTGAAGGTGCTGGTATTTTTAAATCATATAATTCATCATTCAGGACTTCCCGTGAGGTAACATCATCAGGAATAATTTTATGGTCCACAGCCATTTGAACAAGTTGCTTTACCGGTGAGAGATTTTCATCATATTCTTCATCTTCATCTCCTACCAAAGCCTTAATTTTATTAACTAGGTAAACATAATCTAGTTCTTTATACGTTCCACTATCAATCACTTCATATGCAAATTTTTCAATAACTTTCATTTTTGTAGCCCCTTAAGTTTAAATTTTTTTAGTTCCATCTACAATTTCTGCGTCATAGAAACTTGCATCATAACCTACTTTATCGTGATATATTTTACCAACATTTTTCTTGAATTCTTCTGCTTTGTCTTTTTTCACAATTGCAATTGCACTGCCACCAAAGCCGCCGCCAATCATTCTGGCACCTAGAACACCATCTTGTTTCCAAGCTGCTTCTGCTAGGGTATCCAGTTCTTTACCTGTTACTTCATAATCATAGTGGAGAGAAACATGAGACGCATTTATCAAATGACCTAATTTTTCAAGATCATTATCCTTCATTGCCTTAGTTGCTCTGATCGTTCTTTCATTTTCATTAACTGCATGACGAGCACGTTTTATCTCTGTCTCATCATTAATTAAATATGCATATTCATCAAAAGTCTGACTATCTAACTCACCTAAAGAAATAATACCAAGCTTAGTTTGTAATTTTTCTAAGGCATTCTTACATTCTCTTACCCGATCATTGTAGGCAGAATCGGCTAGAGCATGCTCTTTATTGGTAGACATAATAATAATTTCATAGTCTCCTAACTTAAGAGGCAGATATTCATATTCCATGGTGTTGCAATCAAGGAAAATAGCACTATCGTTCTTACCCATAATGCAGGCAAATTGATCCATGATTCCCGAGTTTAAACCGACAAATTCATTTTCTGTTTTTTGACCAAGTCGGGCTAAATCTATCCGATCAATATCTAAATCAAATTCATCTTTTAAGATCATTCCCATTAACATTTCAATTGCTGCACTTGAAGATAAACCCGATCCGGAAGGTAAATCAGCCTTAATATATAGGTTAAAGCCATGATTAATCTTATTTCCATCTTCTCTTTGTCGTAAATAAGTTATCATTCCTTTAAAATAATTTGCCCAGAATCGATCATCTTTTTCTACGGTATCGTCATTTAAGTCAAATTCTACAATTTCACCATCTATATTACCTGAATAAAGACAAACTTTATTATCATTTCTTGGACCATAAACACCATAAACACCTAAGCTAATCGCTGCTGGGAAAACATGGCCACCATTATAATCAGTATGCTCTCCAATTACATTAATTCGGCCGGGTGAAAAAAATACATCTTTTTCATTTTTACCAAATACTTTTTGATAATTTTTAATCAATTCATCTTTATTCATAATTTTTACCTCGTAAATCAATCAGTTATATGTAATCGTTTTCACAAATGATTATAAAACTATTTATCATTTTAGTAAATAAATTTACTACTTTTTATAAAAAAAGTGCATTAAATTTTTAATGCACTTAGTTAAAGCTTTTCCTTATAACTAAATTAGTATTCATGGTTAAATGCACCTGCGGCAACTCTGAGTTAGTAATTCGCATAAGTAAAACGGAAATTGCCAATTTACTTAAAGCAATTTGATCAATATTGTACGAGGTTAGTGGGGGTGAAACATACTTTACGACATCACTGTTGTTAATACTGATAATAGCAGTATCTTTTGGGACTCTAATTCCTACCTCATTAAAATACTGCAAAACACCCACACTCAGTGTATCAGAAGCAATAATAAAGGCATCGGGTAACTTTTTCCCTAATTTATTAACTACTTCTTTTGCTAAATTATAACCATTTTTAACACTAACAATTCCTTTGGCAAATACTTCAATATTCTTTATCCCTCGGGTTTTACAATACTCCGTAAAAGTAATCTCTCGAATATCACGTTGCGATTTATGATCTAAAGTAAAACTTTCAGCACCGATGTAGCCCAAATTGTCATAACCATGCGCTATTAATTTCTTGATTGCATCCTGTACCGTTAATTCCAGATTAGGCTGAACCGAATCAAACAGCTCTGGAGCAGGGTTAATATCAATAAAGACCCCATTGGGTAAAACAACGTGTAGTTTCTCTAATTCTTTATAGGTAAGTTCAGCTGTTCCGACTCCAATAAAACCTTGAAAAATTGAGGCTTGTTGTATTAACTCATTCAATTCAGTGAAAAAAGTTAATTTAATGCCTTTTTCTTTTCCCACTTTATTAACAGCATCCCGTAAAAAAGAAAAATATTCATCCTGAAGTTGTTCATTTCCATTTACTCGATAAAGTAATGCAATTTCAGGCTTTAAGTCACTTACGTTATTAATCTTTTTAAAATATCCTAATTCATTGGCTACTTTTAATATCTTACTTTTCGTTTCAGGAGTAACTGACAAATGCGGGTCATTATTTAATAAGCGTGATACAGTTGCCGGTGAAAATCCAGATTTGGCAGCTATTTCTTTAATTGTTGTCATATTTTCCACCACTTTTTCTATTCACAAATACTGTATCATAATCCTAATTAATCCGCTATTACTGAATAATTTATTACCTAAGTAAATAATTTATTGATTCTTTCACCATATAAACAATTTTATATACAAAAAAAGCTGTCTATGATAGACAGCTTTTCATTTATGACCTTAATCTTCATCAAGACCTTGATAATAGTTATATACTTCTTGACCAGCAATACTTCCTTCACCGACAGCAGTTGCAATTTGACGAAGTTCTTTTGCTCGAACATCACCCAAAGCAAAGATCCCATCAACTTTAGTACGCATATGATCATCCGTTAGGATCCAACCTTGGTCATCAGTAATGCCTAAATCTCTAAAAGCATCTGTTTGTGGTTGAATACCAACATAAATAAATACACCAGCTACTTTAATTTCTTTTTCTTCACCAGTTTCTTTATCCTTATATTTCACACCAGTTACTTTATTGCCATCTCCGACAATTTCTTCAGTTTGAGCATTCCAGATAAACTTCATCTTATCATTTTCGAAAGCTTTCTTTTGTAATTCAGCTTTCGCACGAAGTTGATCACGCCGATGGATAACAGTGACTGACTTAGCAGACTGTGCCAAATATAGCCCCTCTTGAATAGCTGAATCTCCGCCACCAATTACAGCAACATCTTCATCTCTAAAGAAAGCGGCGTCACAAACAGCACAATATGATACGCCTTTTCCAGCATATTCTTCTTCGCCAGGAACTCCAAGATGCTTATGAACTGCACCAGTAGCAATAACGACCGTACCAGCTTCGTATTCACCTGAATCAGTTTTAACGATCTTTTTATTGCCATCTTGGATAATACTTTGTACATCGCCATAAGCAAATTCAGCTCCAGCATTTGTAGCCGTTTGATACATTTTTTCGCCTAATTCAGGTCCTTGAATATCAACAAAGCCAGGATAATTATCAATGCCAGCAGTATTATTCATTTGGCCGCCATAAATACCACGATCCAAAATAACTACTTTCAAATTAGCTCGAGCGGCATATAAAGCAGCAGTTAAACCACCAGGTCCTGCTCCAATTACAATTACATCGTAGTTTTTTTTCTCAGCCATATTCTCGCCTCTATTCTTACTTTTTGTAAGTATATATTACTATGAACAAATAAAAATTGCAATCTTTTTGCTTATAGTTGAATTTCTGGCTTAGGATTTCTTCCCATCATTGTCTTAATTTCTTGATCTACATCGGCATTTTCATATAAAACACGGTAAATAGCTTCACTAATTGGCATATCAATATTCTTTTCTTCTGCTAATTCATGTACAGCTTTAACAGTCGTAGCACCTTCAACAACTTGGCCCATATGGTCTAAAACATAATCAAGACTCTTTCCTTCTCCAATTTGCTTACCTGCACGCCAATTACGAGAATTTTGAGAAGTTGCTGTTACAATTAAATCACCAATTCCTGAAAGACCTGAAAAAGTCATTGGTTTTGCGCCGAAGTATTTAACTCCTAAACGAGTAATTTCAGCTAAGCCTCTAGTCATTAAAGCAGCTTTTGCATCATCACCATATCCTTTACCAACTAGGATACCTGCAGCGATTGCAATAACATTTTTCACTGCTCCACCTACTTCAACTCCCACTAAATCATCATTAGTGTAGAAACGGACATAGTTATTTGAAAATATCTTTTGTACTCTCTTAGCATTTTCTTCACTAGTAGATGCACAAGCAATTGCAGTTAAATCCTTTTGAGCAACATTTTCAGCATGACTAGGGCCTGAAATAGCTACTATTTTTTTACTATCATTTGGATAAACTTCCTCAGTTAAAATATCTGAAATTAGTTTTTTACTTCCTGGTTCAATTCCTTTAGTTGCAGTTACCAATAAAGGAGTAGCGCCAGTTTTATCTAATATTTTACGTACATTTTTAGCAACAATACGAACTGCTTTAGTTGGTAAAACAAATAAAACAATTTCGGCACCATCCAATGCTTTTTCTAAATCTCCAGTAGCGGGCACATTCGGATTAAGTTTCCAATTTTTCATGTAGTGAGTATTAGTATGATGTTCATTAATTTCTTGGTTAACACTATCAATGTTTCCATATAATACTACATCATTTCCGTTATCAGCTAACATTGAACCAAGAACAGAACCCCATGAACCATTACCTAAAACTGCAATCTTTGCCATTTTTTTACTCAAACTTTCTATAAAAAATTATTTCTTTCAATCTCTATTATACGGGTATTTTAAACCGCTGCCAGCTAAATACCACTTTGGCTTTACAACTTTACGACGATAAATCCAAAGAATAATTGCGCCAAAAAACAAAATCAAGCTCAATGCTTGTGAAACTCTAATTGTATTAGCAATGTATAAACTATCCGTTCTCATCCCTTCAACAAAGAAACGAACAGCGGAATACCAAATTACATAACTTAAAAATATTTCTCCACGCTTAAAAAGATGTTTTCTATGACGTAAACTTAAAATCAAAATTAAGCCAATCAAATTTAATGTCGACTCATACAAATAAGTCGGTTGGTAATATGAACCATTAATATACATTTGCTGAATAATGAAATGTGGCAAATGTAGACTTTCTAGAAAGGATAAAGTGGTTTTAGCACCATGCGCTTCTTGATTCATAAAATTACCCCACCGAGCAATTACCTGGGCAGCCATTACACCTGGAGCTATGATATCAAGCATTAGAAATGGCGGTAGCATTCGTTGATGACAAAAAATCAACAACACTATTAGTCCAGCGATCAAACCACCATAAATAGCAATACCACCATTCCAAATAGCAATTATTTGGTCGGGATGTTGAGAAAAATAGCCCCATTCAAAAACTACATAATATATTCGAGCTCCAATAAAACCAATCGGAACTGCCCAAAGGAGGAAGTCAATGAAGTCATCAGGCATAATATGCCTTTTCTTTCCTTCATTAATTGCCATTAAAGTTGCTACTAAAACTCCCGTAGCCATTAAAATACCGTACCACTTAACTTGAAGCGGGCCCAGATTAAAAGCTACAGGATTTAAAGCTAAACTCATTTCCTGCTTTCACCCTCGTCTTTTTTAGAATTGTCTGAAATTAATTCAGTTAGATTTTGTTCAAATTTTTGACTAGCATCATAACCCATTTTCTTAGCTCTGAAATTCATAGCTGCCACTTCAATAATAATAGCCAGATTTCGGCCCACTTTAACTGGAACAGTTACTTGCGGTACATCTACTTCAAAAATCTCACGCGTCTTTTCATTAAATCCTAGACGATCATAATTGGCTTTTGGATCCCAATTTTGTAAACAGATTATCAATTGAATTTCAGTACTGTCCTTAACCGCTCCAGCACCAAAAAGGTTCATCACATCAATAATTCCAATTCCGCGAATTTCCATTAAATGCTTTAAGATCTTAGGAGCTTCTCCTACTACAGTCTTATCATCTTTTTGATAAACATCAACTCGATCATCAGCAATTAAACGGTGTCCACGTTTTACCAAGTCTAGGGCTGTTTCAGATTTACCAACACCAGAGTTTCCAATAATCAATACACCCATTCCGTAAATTTCTACTAAAACACCATGAATACTCTTTCGAGGCGCAAGCTTTTCATCTAGAAATTGAGTAATGACACTTGATAAATGTGTTGTAGCCATATTACTGGAGAGAACAGGTATATTTTCTTTCTCAGCTGCTTCAAGCATCTCTGACGGAATTGGTAAACCTCGTGACACAATGAAACAAGGAGTTTCTGGAGTTGCCATTTTGGTAAATACTCGCTCACGCAAATCATGATCTAGTCGTGCACTATAAGAAATTTCTGTTCTTCCTAGCAATTGAATTCTATTTTTAGGATAGAAATCAAAATAACCTGTTAATTCTAAACCTGGACGTGAAATATCAGAAGTATCAATTAACTTTTGATCCAGATATTCCTTTCCTTCAACCACTCTAAGTGAAGGGAGATCTTTTACTAATTCACTGACTTTAACTGCTTCAACCATTTTTGTTATCCTCTTTATCTTCTACATCTTTGACTGAAACATTTCGTGCTTTCTTTCGCTTTTGATTATTAGTGGATGGCTGCACTGGATTATGGCTATCAGTTTTTTCTGTATCTTTTTTGTTACCAGAAAACTTAGCCAGTAGCCAAATAATCAAAGCAACAATTATAGCAACAGGTAACAAGCCAATAAAGAATTTAAATATTGAAAATAAAATACTTAAAATCACTAAAGCAGCTAATACCAATATTAAAATAGTTACAAATCCCATAGATCTTTTCCTTAAACTTTAATTCGGATTTTTTTGGCTCAATAGCCACTGTAAATAAGCATAAATAAAATTATCTAATTTTCCATCCATTACACCATTTACATCACTGCTTTCAAAATTAGTCCGATGATCTTTTACCATATTGTAAGGATGAAAAACATAAGAGCGAATTTGAGAACCAAAGCCAATTTCTTTTTGATTACCTTTAAGTTCTTCTGTCTGCTTTCTTTTCTTCTCTTCTTCTAGCTGGAATAACTTTGCCCGTAACATATTCATTGCAGTTTCTCTATTTTGCAATTGGGATCGCTGAGCCTGCGATGAGGTAACAATACCAGTAGGTAAGTGGGTAATTCGAACTGCACTAGAAGTCTTATTAATATGCTGACCTCCAGCACCACTTGAACGATAAACGTCAATTCTTAAATCATCTGGATTAATATCAACCTCAATACTTTGATCAATCTCTGGTATTACTTCTACAGAAGCAAAAGATGTATGCCGTCTTTTTGCCGAATCAAAAGGAGATATTCTTACTAATCTATGCACACCATTTTCAGATTTAAGTAATCCAAAAGCATTTTTTCCTTGAATCCGGATGCTTACACTTTTAACACCAGCTTCTTCACCAGGTTCATAATCTTCAATTTCAAATTTCAAATCATGACTAGCTGCATAGCGTTGATACATTCTTAAAAGCATATCAGCCCAATCCATGGCCTCAGTACCACCAGCACCAGGATGTATTTCCATTAAAGCATTATGTTGATCATACTTATCTGATAACAATAATGATAATTCATAATCATGAAAACTTTGTGATAATGACACCATTTCTTCAGATAATTCTTCACTCAATTCAGGATCTGGATCTGCTTTAAGTAATTCTAAAGCAGTTTGAGCATCATCGAATTTTGCTTCAAGTTGCTTAAAGTTTTCACTTTTTTCCTTCATTCGATTAGTATCATTAATTAAGCTTCGTGCTTGTTCTTGATTATCCCAAAAACCTGGCTCTGCCATTTTTTGCTCATTAATCGCAATACCTTCATTTAATGAATCGAAGTCAAAGAGACCTCCTGAAATGCTCTAACTTAGGACTAAGATCATTTAATTCTGCTTGAATTTCACTAATCTCCATTTTTATTTTCCTCACATCATAAAATTAATTTTTATTTTAATAATAGCAAAAAAGAGAGACATTATCTGCCTCCCTTTGTTTTTATCGACTAATGTTTTGTCTTATTTGAGCCTTCATAAATAGACGGGTGGCATCAAATTCGATATTACTGATCATTTCTTCAAACATTCTATAGCCAGCTTCTTGATATTCAACTAATGGATTTAATTGTCCATATCCTCTTAGACTAATAGATTGTCGTAATTGATCCATCGCATCGATATGATCAGTCCAGCGTTCATCTACAACACGTAAGATAACAACTTTCTCAAATTCTAACATTTGTTCAGGATCAGCAAGTTGCTTTTCTTTTTCAGTATAATTGTCTTCTGCAATTTGATAAAGTCTCTTCTTAAGTTCTTCCGCACTTAAGTGCTTCATATTAAGTTTTTTAGTAGTTTCTTCATCAGTAATGGCAGAGGAAATGAAGTCTCTTATTTGATCATTACGCCAATCTTTTTTATCACCTTGGGTGTACATATCAATTTGATGATCAATAGTTCGCTTAATCATTGGCATTAAAACAGGTTTCAATGATTTATCTTCAGAAATAACCTGCATTCTTTCCCCGTAAATAATTTCACGTTGCGTACGCATAACATCATCGTATTGCAAAGTTTGCTTACGAGTATCGTAGTTATTACCTTCAACACGCTTTTGAGCTGATTCAACTTGCTTAGTAATCATACGTGATTCAATGACTTTGTCGTCATCATTATCAGATATTCGATCAAGGAATAATTTTACTCGATCTCCACCAAAACGCTTCATCAAATCATCTTCTAAAGACAGATAAAATCTTGTTACACCAGGATCACCTTGACGACCGGATCTACCACGAAGCTGATTATCAATACGACGAGATTCATGACGCTCAGTACCAATAACAGCTAGACCACCTAATTCTTTAACACCTGGCCCTAATTTAATATCAGTACCACGACCGGCCATGTTAGTAGCAATTGTAACTGCTCCTCTTTGACCAGCATTCATAATGATCTCTGCTTCTTTAGCATGGTTTTTCGCATTCAAAACTGCATGTGGAATACCTGCTTGGTTAAGCATTTGGCTTAAACGTTCAGAACTTTCAATAGCAACAGTACCAACCAATACCGGTTGTCCTTTGGCGTGACGCTCCTTAATTTCCTTTACTACAGCTTCAAATTTAGAATCTAAGGTTGGATATAAAATATCCGGTAAGTCTTTACGAGCAATAGGACGGTTAGTTGGAATAGTGATTACTTCCATGTTATAGATCTCACGAAATTCTTCTTCTTCCGTCTTTGCTGTACCTGTCATACCTGCGAGCTTTTTATACATTCTAAAGAAGTTCTGGTAAGTGATAGTCGCTTGAGTTTTAGACTCTTCTTGAATCTTAACTCCTTCTTTTGCCTCAATAGCTTGGTGAAGTCCATCAGAATAGCGACGACCTTCCATTACACGTCCGGTGAAAGAATCGACAATCATAACTTCGCCATTTTGAACTACATAATCAATGTCTTTCAACATAATGTAGTTAGCTCTTAACGCTTGATCAATATGGTGAACTAAAACTTGGTTATCAATGTCATACAAGTTCTTCAAACCAAAGTGTTCACAAGCTTTTTTAATTCCTTGATTGGTCAAATTAATTGTTTTGGTTGGCCAATCAATCTTGTAGTCACCATGGTCTTCTTCATCATCTACATCGTCATCACTTTTATCTTCAACTAAGGTTTTAACAAAACGATCAGCACGAATATACTCACTGTTTGCTTGCTCTGCTTGTCCAGAAATAATTAACGGTGTTCTAGCCTCATCAATTAAAATTGAGTCAACCTCATCGATAATTGCATAGTTAAGTGGACGTTGAACCATTTGATCTTTGTAGACAACCATATTGTCTCTTAAATAATCAAATCCTAATTCTGAGTTTGTTGAATAAGTAACGTCACAGTTATAAGCATCTCGCTTTTCATCTGCAGACATTGAATTAAGGTTTAACCCTACAGATAAACCGAGCCATTTATATAATTGCCCCATTTCGCTTTCGTCACGGCTAGATAGGTATTCATTAACTGTTACCACATGAACACCTTTCCCCGTTAGAGCATTTAAATAAACTGGCAAAGTAGCAGTTAAGGTCTTACCTTCCCCAGTCATCATTTCTGCGATATTACCGTAATGAAGTGCAATACCACCAATAATTTGAACACGGAAAGGATATAATCCTAAAACTCTTTTTGCACCTTCACGTGCTGTAGCAAATGCTTCTGGTAGAATATCGTCTAACGTTTCACCATTTTCTAAACGCTTACGGAATTCTGGTGTCTTTGCTTGGAGTTGCTCATCAGATAATTTTTCGTATTCGTCTCCTAAAGATTCTACCTTAGTTGCTAATTTTTCAAATTTCTTTAATTCTCTTCTATCGTTATCGTAAATTTTTTTAAGAATATTAGCCATTTAATCGGTCCTTAAGTTTAAATTTTGTGCACAAATCTAAAATAATACTATGTAATTTTAACATTAATTTGGAAAAATGAGAAACCTACTATTGCAAGAAAAAGCCTCTTAAGCTTATCGCTGCTCAAGAGACTCTTAATTTATAAGATTGTTTTAATTATTCGTTAGTTTCAATCAAGCCATAACGACCATCATTTCTGCGATATACAATACTTGTTCCATTTGTATCTGCATCTTCAAAAACAAAGAAATCATGACCTAACAAGTCCATTTGTAAAACGGCTTCTTCTGCACTCATTGGCTTTAAATCCAAATGCTTGTTACGAACAATATCAAATTCTTTAGGTGCTTTCTTTTCTTCTTCTAAGTCTTCATAGAAGAAATCTTTTAAGCCCTTCTCACGACTCTTTCTGTTAATACGAGTCTTGTATTTTCTGATTTGACGTTCTAGTTTTTCAGAAACAAAGTCAATACTCTTGTACATATCATCAGTTGTGTCTTCTGCACGTAAAACTAGGTATGGAAGTGGGATTGTTACTTCCACCTTAGCAGTGTGATCTGGATAAACCTTTAAATTGATATGAGCAATTACATCAGAATTAATTTCGAAGTACTTTTCGAGCTTATTCAATCTCTTTTGAACATAATCTCTTAAGGCATCAGTAACTTCGACATTTTCTCCACGAACATTGTATTTTAACATTGTAGATTCTCCTTTCAACGTCTTATGACGTTTTTTCTTACACATTCAGTATAGCAAATTGTAAGCGGTTTTACTAATGATTTATCTGCTAATTGTAAAACTATTTATTTTACAATTAGGATAAATTTCTAAAAGAGCATCTCGTGCATGATACAGCGTTCTACCGGTCGTATAAATATCATCTAGCAATAAAATTTTTCCACTAACATTTTTATTATCGATGGCCGAAAAGGTTTGCTTAGTCAATAACCGTTCCTTCCTATTCTTTTCTCCCTGAGCTTTCTCCGTATCTGCCTTAACTAATAATTTCGTTAAAGGAACTAACTTTTGATAAATAGCATAAATTGTATCAAATCCTCTTTTTTCTAGATGACTGGGTGAGCTAGGAACGGGAACATAATAATCAGCTGCTGGCAACTGATCAATTAATTCAGCTAGGACATGACACAAAATATAATCTCCATATCTTTTGTACCGCACCATAACATCATGAAAAGTATCATTATATTGATATAAAGAACGATTGTCTAACAAATTGCCTGTATATTTCTGCTTCCACTGTAGACAATCATTACATAGCCCCTCTGTATTTATTTCTTTATTACAACCTGAACATATTTTTCCTTTCTTTTTAACAAACTTTTTTAGACATTCAGAACAAGTATATCTTTCCTTATACTTAACAAATAAAAACAATTTTTCATAGTTTATCTCTCTGCGAAAAGAGGAGTGACACAATAAACAATTATTCACTTATTCATCATCCTAATCTGTTTCATCGCTTGTCGGATATTTTTTGTATATTTGTGATAACAAAATAAAACTAGCCCATCTCTGTCATCTGCACTTCTTCCTACTCGACCTGCAATCTGAACTAGACTTGGAGTATTGTAAATTGGGTCATCTGCCGCAATTACAATTACTTGAACATGTTTAAAAGTTACTCCTCGTTCTAAAATTGTTGTTGTTAGTAAAATATCAATTTCTTGATTACGAAATCTAGCGACTTTACTTTGTCTTTCTTTGTCACCCGCATATACACTCACGATCCTTTTCTCTTTAAAAACAGCAGTCAAATGTTTCTTATATATGGGCAAATCTTTGATTCTCGGAACAAATACCAGAAGAGGTTTGTTCATATCTATAATTTTCCTAATCTGTTTAATCAGAGCAGGATGAACTTTTCCTTTACGAGAAATAAAAGGTTTAAAGAAATATTTTTCTTTCGGTACAGGTAGTAATCCCTTATGAAATCTTCTCTTTAGTAAAGAATAATTAATTGCCTTACCTTTAGCCTGTTTTAGCAATTTTTCATCTGGAGTCGCAGTTAGAAAAAATGTACATCCCTTTTCTTTTACAGCATTTTTAGCTGCAAAATGAAGCATTTTATTTTCATAAAAGGGAAAAGAGTCTACTTCATCAATCACAATCAAATCAAAAGCCTGGTAAAATTTTAAAAGTTGATGTGTTGTACATATGACAAATTGCTCATCTTTTGCATCATGATATTCACGTCCATGGTATTTTCCAATTTCCACATTTTCAAATGCTGCTTGAAAGCGGGGAAATAATTCATCAACTACATCAATTCGAGGCGTAGCAATTGCTATTCGGAAACCATTTTTTAAAACTTCTTCTACTACTTTAAAAAGCATCTCTGTCTTACCGGCTCCAGTTACTGCATGAATTAAATGATTTCGTCGTTCTTTAAAGGAATTAACTAACTCATTAGAGATCAACTCCTGTTGATCAGTTAATTTTCCCTGCCAACTTAGTGGAGTAACTATTTTAGGATAGGTACTTTTTTCAATGTTTCTTTCTAAATTCTTCTCTTCACTTATTCTTCCAACCCCAATACATTCTCGGCAATATAGATATCCATTAGGTAATCTTGCATCTGCTTTAGTGTTACATCGTTGGCATAAACCATTTATCATTGCAGGAACTTTTGTCGTCTTACTATTTATGTTATGGTTATTTTGACTATCTATTCATTGGCGTCCTTTTAATTCACTCATCAATATCACCCTATATTAATTACGCAGTTGGAGGCGATTTTTTGTCATCAAAACAACTAAACTATTTAACAATCAGTAAATCGGGTCAACATGAGATAGTTATCAAAAAAAGTAGATTCATCTGCTCGTTAGCTCGTACTAAAACAGTGGAAGAAGCCCAAACATTTATTGAGCAAATTTCCAAAAAATATCATGATGCAACTCACAATACATATGCTTATACTTTAGGATTAAATGATAATCAAGTTAAGGCCAGTGATAATGGTGAACCTTCCGGAACAGCAGGTATCCCTGAACTAAAAGCTCTGCAATTAATGAAATTAAAAGATGTGACTGCTGTAGTCACAAGATATTTTGGTGGCATTAAGTTGGGAGCTGGTGGATTAATCCGCGCTTATTCAAATTCTGTAACTGAAGCTGCTCAAAATATTGGTGTTGTAAAATGCGTCATGCAGCAATTAATTGAATTTACAATTCCTTATAATCGACTTGATGAGGTTAATCACTATTTAAATGAAAATAAAATCCTCATTGATAATCAAATATATACTACTGATGTAACAATCCAAATTTTCCTAGATCTAGATCAAATCACTCAAGTTGAGGAGGATCTAATTAATTTATTATCGGGAAAAGTAGATTTCAAGAAAATAGACCAAAGATTTAATGAAATTCCTGTTACTAATTTAAATTTCCACGAACAATAAAAAAGATTTACGTTGTTTTAACGTAAATCTTTTTTATTTGTATTCTTTTTATTTAATCGTCTCACTTTTACTTCAGGATCTGCACGTTCCATTTTATTAATAGTGTGTTGAAGAAAATGCAGAAGTGGTTTATATTTTTCGCCTAATAATCCGATCGTTTCAACAAAAAGCTCAACTGCGAATAACAGACCTAAAATCAATAACCAGATCCCCCAGCGAGGAGACACTAATGAAAGCAATGAAACAAAAGAAAAAATAAGTGAAATTCCATAAATAGCTAACACAGTTTGACGATGGGATAATCCCATTCGCATTAATTGATGATGCAAGTGATGTTTATCAGCTTGAGATATATTTTTTTTATTTAATTTTCGCCTAATCATTGCATAAACTGTATCAGTAATCGGAACACCCAAAATAAGAATTGGAACTAATAATGACACAAAAGTTACATTCTTTAATCCTTTTAACGATAGGACGGAAATCATAAAACCAATATATAAAGCACCTGTATCTCCCAAAAATATCTTCGCAGGATGAAAATTATAAGGTAAAAAGCCCAATAAACAAGCTGCTAACATAATACACATAATTGGAACATAGTGTTGCCAACTCTTTAAAAAGAAGAAACCAACAATTCCCATTGTTACAAGGGAAATTAAGGTAACACCGGTAGCTAAACCATCTAAACCATCAATAAGATTGACAGCATTTGTTAAGGCAAGAATCCAAAAAATGGTAAGGGGAAAACTCCACCAACCTAGTTGAATATGGCCTAAAAATGGCAAGCTTAACTCTCTTACTTTAATTCCAGCTAAGAAATATACAACCAGGGATGCAACAAAAATCCCAAACATTTTTTGTCTCGGTTTTAATTCTAAAATATCATCAATCAAACCAGTTAAGATAATAACACTGGATGCCAATAATACTGAAAAAAGTTCATGAGTCGGAAAATCCTTCCGTAATAAGACAAATTCTCCAATATTAAAAGCTACAAATATTGCTAATCCACCAATAGTAGGCATTGGCTTTTTATTGATGCGACGAGCATTTGGATTATCAACTGCACCTAATACAAAAGCTAATTTTCTAATAAAAGGAGTTATAGCAGCAGTAATAATTACTAATAAGAATATTTTAACAATTGTTTGAAACATAACAATCTACTTTCTTAAACTTCTTTTTTTCATTATACCTACACCCCAATATAAACACAATAAAGCGATAAACAAAAAAGACGAATCTTAAAGATTCGTCTTTACTTAGCTATTGCAACAGCACGTTTTTCTCGAATAACCGTAACCTTAATGTTACCAGGATATTCCATATCTTGTTCAATTTGATTTCTAATATCATGAGCAAGAATAGTAGTACGAGCATCTGAGATCTTATCTGGCTCAACCATTACCCTTATCTCACGTCCTGCTTGAATTGCATATGCTTGTTTTACACCAATATGTCCCTTTGCAATCGTTTCTAGTTGTTCTAGTCGACGAATATAGTTTTCTAGAGATTCGCTTCTAGCACCTGGTCGAGCTGAAGAAATCGTATCAGCAGCTACAACTAATTCTGCAATAAAGGATAACTTAGGAACATCATCATGGTGAGCAGCAATTGCATTCACAACCAAATCTGGTTCATGATACTTTCGTGCAAGTTCAACACCAATTTCTACATGGGAGCCCTCAATTTCATGATCAATTGACTTCCCAATATCGTGTAATAATCCTGCGCGTACCGCTATTTTTTCGTCTAAACCAAGTTCAGCAGCCATTACGCCTGTTAATTTACCGACCTCAATAGAATGAGATAAAACATTTTGTCCATAAGACGTCCGATACTTTAAGCGTCCTAAAATCTTTACCAATTCTGGATGCATCTTATGAATACCAAGTTCCATTAAGGCACTTTCACCAGCTTCGTAAATATCATCATTTACTTCTTTACGAGCACGATCAACCATTTCTTCTATCCGCGCTGGATGAATTCGACCATCTTTAATTAAACGCTCTAAAGCTCTTTTTGCAATTTCACGTCTAATTGGGTCAAAACCACTTAAGACTACTACATCTGGAGTATCATCAATGATTACATCTACACCAGTTAAAGCCTCAAATGAACGGATATTTCTACCCTCACGGCCAATGATACGACCTTTCATATCATCACTTGGTAAATTAACAACTGAAACAGTTTTTTCAGAAACCGTATCGGCTGCACTACTTTGAATTGCATCAACAATTACTTTACGAGCAAAATGATCTGCTTTTGCCTTAGCAAGTTGATTACTTTCTTCAATCATTTCTGCTCTTTCCTTAACCAATTGGTCTGAAAGTTTATCTAAAACGATCTTTTTAGCATCTTCTTGATTCAACTCTGCAACTTCATAGAGTTTTTTCTCTCGCTCGGTCACTAATTGATCAGCCCTATTTTCTTTTTCTAGAACTTGAGCCTGCAATTTTTTAATTTGGTTTTCTTTCTGTGTGAGTTGTGAATCTTTTTGATCCAACAAACTATCTTTACGATCAATAGCATCTTCACGTTGCAGTAAGCGATTTTCTTGTCTGGAAATCTCCTGACGTCGTTCATTAAGTTCATTATCTACTCTTTCACGATAATGATGAATTTCTTCTTGTGCTTCCAGAATTTTTTCTTTTTTTGCATCCGCTGCTGCCTTCTTCATTGCTTCTTTTTGTGAAGCAAGATCAGCTTCTACAGCTTTAGCTTTACTTTCTGCATCTGCCAAGATGTGTTTTGCATCATGGGCTGCATTCTGTGCTTGAGTTTCCCACTTATTTTTACGGATACTATAGCCAGCGCAACCTCCAACTAAGACAGAAACAATAGCGACAGCAACAGGAACTAAAATTGTATTTACCATATTTTTACTATCGCCTTTTTTATAGAATTATTTCACACATTATTAATAATAAAAGTATCCGGAAGTGATGTCAATCATACAAAAAAACTTGGCCTTTAAAAGCCAAGTTTTAACTGTATTTGTCTATTATTTTTTTTCGCTTTTTTCATCGGAAGTATCTTTGTTTATTGTTACTCCTTTGTCCTGTTTTACCTTTTCAGGATTTTCACGTTCTTCAATTGCTTTAGCATCAATTCCATAAGCTTCACGAACTTTTTCTTTTACTTCTTCGTAAACATCAGGATGCTCTTCTAGATATTGCTTAGCATTCTCGCGGCCTTGTCCAATGCGATCATCGCCATATGAATACCACGAACCAGCTTTCTTAATGATATCTTTATCAGCAGCCATATCAATTAACTCACCAGTTTGAGAAATACCTTTCCCATACATGATATCGACTTCTGCCACTTTAAATGGAGGAGCAACTTTATTTTTTACAACCTTTAATTTAACTCGGTTACCAATTACGTCTGATCCTTGTTTAATTTGTTCTGCTCTACGTACTTCTAATCTAATCGTAGAGTAAAACTTCAAAGCACGTCCACCAGGAGTAGTTTCTGGATTTCCAAACATAACCCCAACTTTTTCACGAATTTGGTTAATGAAAACAGCAATAGTTTTAGTTTTAGAGATATTTCCTGAGAGTTTACGTAAAGCCTGACTCATTAATCTGGCTTGTAAACCAACATGTGAATCTCCCATGTCACCGTCAATTTCGGCTCTTGGTACTAACGCAGCCACGGAATCCACAACTAAGATATCAATTGCACCACTCGCAATAAGCGTATCTGCAATTTGCAAACCTTCTTCACCAGTGTTTGGTTGAGATAAAATTAAGGAATCAATATCAACACCTAATGCTTCGGCATAAGCTGGATCCATCGCATTTTCGGCATCAATATAAGCTGCTGTTCCTCCACGCTTCTGAACTTCTGCCACGGCATGAAGAGCCACAGTGGTTTTACCAGAACTTTCTGGTCCATATACTTCAATAATTCGTCCACGAGGATAGCCACCAACTCCAAGAGCTGCATCTAAAGCTAGTGAACCGGAAGGAATAGTGGAAATTTGAGTGTCTACTTTTTCACCCATGCGCATCACTGCGCCTTTTCCAAAGTCTTTTTCAATCTTCTTTAAGGCAATGTCTAAAGCCTTCTTTTTATCATCTTTAGCCAAATCTCTTCCTCCTTATTCCATTTATAATAATTATACTTGGTTTGACTACCTAAAAGCAAGAAAAATACGAACTAACGTTCAATATTATATTTCTCTATTTTTTATTACGCATTTTTTATTAATTTTTTTCAAAAAAAAGAAGCATCTCTGCTTCTTTTAATCTTAAATTTCACCTTTAAATACATCGCCGCTTTGCTTAAAGTAATCATAACCCGAGTAAATAGTAAAGATTAAGCAAATGTACAATAAGATTGTACCAATATAGTACACATCACCAAGCAATAAGAAAATAATCGAGAGCATCTGAGTCGTAGTTTTAATTTTACCTGGCATTTTTGCTGCTAAAACTTGGCCTTTATTTTCAGCCAAAATCAAACGTAAACCAGTGACGGCTAATTCACGACAAACAATAATAGCTACTACCCATGCAGGCGCTAAATTTAATGAAATTAAAAATACAAAAGCTGTCATCGTTAGCATTTTATCTGCTAATGGATCAGCAAATTTTCCGAAGTTGGTAACTAAGTTTCTTGAACGAGCAATATGTCCATCCAAAAAATCAGTTATTGATGCCACCGCAAAAATTACAGCTGCTAACACATGAGACCAATAAATATGTGCTCCTAGGAAAGTTGCCCCGCCTGCTGGCCAATTAAAAATTAAGACTAGCATAAAAACTGGAATCATGAAAATTCTAAACATAGTTAATTTATTTGGTAAATTCATTAACGGTTACTTTGACCTCCATTATTTTGGGTAGTATTAGTTTGACCTTGTGTGTTCTGCGTATTTTGCGTATTGTTTTGAGTAGTTTGGCCATTTTGTGTATTTTGATTTTGTTGGTTTTGTTGTGTTTGATTATTTACATTATTAGTTGAACTTTGAGTAGTTGCACTACTTTGACGAGTACTACTACTTTGGCTACTTTGGCTACTTTGATTGCTCTTTCCAGCAAATGTAAACCTAATCGTCATTGGTGAAGCTGGATTAGTTGCATTATGTGCATTTACCTTCTTACCGGCTAAAGTCAAAGTAGTTGATACACTATTCCCCATTTGTACAGAAACATTGTTTACATTTTCTGGTAATTGAACTGAGTGCTTCTCATTAGCTTTCAAAGTTCCTTGCCAAACAGAAGAACCATTTACTAAAATTTGTGCCCAAACATCATTCTTAGTGGTTCCTAAAGTTAAAGTTCGGTCACTCTTCAATCCACTAACACGGTAACTATTATTACCTAAACTAGAAATTTTAACTTCTGAGGTTGTAGTTTTTGGAGTTGATTTCTTCTTTGATGAAGCTTTAGATTTTGAAGATTTGATATGAGAAGAAACGGTTACATTCTCAGCTTGATTTGCTGACTGTTGATTGGTTCCAGTAAAGAAGCGAGTGTAAACAATATAAACTACTAGAATTACTAGAACAACACCAACTACTGTTGCAATTTGAGGTAAATAGTTACGCCATAGTCCCTTATGACTATTAGTCGTCTCTTTAATTCTTTCGCTCTTATTGTCGATTGAATTTTCAACATATTCTTCTGGTTTTGCTTCAGGTACTTCAGATTTATAATCTGCTAATAATTCCTTGCCGTTAAGACCAACAACATCAGCAAATTGCCTAATAAAGGCTCTAACGTAAAAATCTCCCGGTAATTGATCAAAATCATCATTTTCAATTGCTGTAAGATATCGACGCTGAATCTTAGTTATTTTTTCTACATCTTCAATTGACATGCCCTTTGCCTTACGAGCACTGCGTAATTTATCTCCAATATCTGCCATAATATCCTCTCAACTTTTTGCAATAATTCAAATATGAGTATACCAAACTAATCGACCATTAAACAAGCCAGCCACCATCGACATAAATAGTTTGTCCAGTTAAATAGTCTGAACGTTCATCAAGCAAATTTTCTACCCAAAAAGATATATCCTTGGGATCTGCCAATCTTCCTGCAGGAATTTCATTTTTAACTTCATTTAAAGTTTCAGCATCAAAAATTGCATTCATTGGTGTATCAACTGCTCCAGGAGCAATCACATTTACAGTTAAATTAGCCGATGCCACCTCACGTGCATATCCTTGTACAAAGCTTGATAATCCACCTTTACTGGCACTATACACACTCTCTAGCGCACTTGCTTGTCCTCCATACACAGATCCAATAAATATTATTCGGCCATGTGCCTGCTTTAAAAGCTGGGATTCTAAAAGGGAAGTTATCTTTATCGGAGCTAATAAGTTAATTTGGATAATCTTCTCAATTTCATCTAATTCTTGACTTCCAAGAAATTGATAATTAGTGATTCCTTGTGTAAAAATCACAGCACTTATTGGTAAGAGATTTGATACTATTTTTTTAATCACATCATCTTCAGCCAAAAAATTTAATTTTAATGAAAAAAATTCTTGGTCTGGATATTTTTCAATGAATTCCTGTACCATTTTACCGGCTTCTTGTTGGTTATGATTGTAATGAATATATAAAGACCAGCCATTTTCAGCCATATTTTCTGCAATAGCCCTTCCTATTCCACCAGTTGCTCCGAAAATTATTGCACGCTTCATTTAGTTAGCTTCCTCTTTACCTTTTAAAGTTGTAGTAAATATATCACTTTTATCCAATATATTTTCAACAGCTGTATAAAATTCATTAAAACTTAAAGATTGAATTGCCTGAGATGCTGAATTAAAACTATCATTTTCAAGTCCATATTCTGCTTCTTCAATAGCAATTGTACTAAGATCATCAAATTCTCTAATAGTCTGTGCCAATGCTTCCTTTTTTTGAAATACAAAGGACTCTTCCGTAACAGGAACTTCCAAAAGTTGGCTCTTAATATTCTTTAAAAACAAATCTGGCTTACTAGAAGCGCCGATAATTGTAGCAAAATTACCCGCAGTAGTATATGAGACCTGCAGCTCCATTGGTGAATTTAGAATACCTTGTTTTTGCATCTTTTCAAACCAAGGACTAGTTACTCCTAGCTTTGCTTGAAGCATCATTTCAAAAATACTTTGTGCTGTGCTATTCCTCAAACCTACTTTTTTAAAGTCAGGTAGTTTTATTCCTATACCGATCCTAGACGTAATTAAATCGGATGCAATAATTTTATTATGCTCTTTTTGAGAATTTACAATGGATAATTTTTTAGGTACAACTTTTTTAGAAATTAAATATTTACTCTCAAGTTTCCCTACCTCACGTAAAATTTCTTTAGTTTGGTTTTCGCTGAATCCACCACAAGCAACAAATTCCATCCGGCAACTAACATAGTTATTGTCATAAATTTCTTGTAAAATTTCTGGCGTCATTTTTTTCAAACTAGATTTTGTACCGGTTAAATCTTCTGCCAAACTTGTTTTCGGAAACATCATTTGCATTAACTCATAATTCACTTGCCAATTAGGGTCGTCTTGGTACATGGCTAATTCTTGAGCAATAATTTTTGATTCTTTAGCAACATTACTTTTAGTAAAATGCGTTGTTCCAACTAATTCAAAAATTAACGGTAAAACCTGACGCCAATGTTCAGTAAAGCTAGCGTAAAACATCGTTTCATTATACGTAGTAAATGCATTTGTAGAAGCTCCAATTTCTTCAAATCGTTGAGAAATGTCGCCACTTTTCTTAGTAAATAATTTATGTTCTAAAAAATGAGCTCCACCACATAATTTTTGAGGATCACTACCACCAAAATCTACAATTATTCCCATAAACTTTTGTGCAAAAAGTGGCCTTCTAATTACTTTTGCACGAAATCCAGATTTGTAGTCTCTAGTTGTTACATCTAATTTTTTCATTTTAAACAATAGCTTTCGTTAAAGTATAATTTTTGACTAAATTCAACTAATTTATCTATCTTGAAGTGATCAACATCAGCAATTCTCTGTACAAAAGTATAGTCACGCCCTCTTAGAGCATTGGCTAGCATCTGAATCAAAATCAAATCTTGCCGATCAGTACTAATTTGGTAGTTACGCTTTAAGGCAGATTTAGCCTTAGAGAAAATTCCTTCATCCACTTTTCCATCTTGTACTGCTTTTACACCCATTTTAATCGCTTTAGAAGCAGCTGCTATTTTATCTTTAGAAATTCCGGTACTAATCAAAAATAAAGAATTATTGACATAATTAGTAGCATCAATTGCATAGGCTGCCCTTAGCTTTTTCCTAACTTCAGTAAATAGCTTCGAAGATTCATCCCCAGCAAGATATTCTCCTAAAAATAATCCACCAAATTGTTTTAAATATATTGGAAGAGATTGATCATACCCATACCCAATTAAAAGCTGTGCTTGTTCACTCTTAAATTGTATCTCTCTTTCAATTGGATTTTCTTCTGCAGGAAGAGACAATGTAGAAACTACAAAATCATCAAAATAGCCAGGCCAATCAAGTTGTGTTTGAACTAAGTCAGCTAAGCTATCGGGATCTTGTGCTTGTCCTAAACAAAAAGCTGGAGCATTTTTCAACGTATTAAAAAATGACTTAATTTCTTCTAAACTAGCGTTTTTGAGTGTCTTTTCATCCCCAAAAACACTATCTTGGTAACTAGGCATATTTCGATACCAGATATTAAAAAATCCGCTTAAAGAAACATTCGCCGGCAACTCATAATATTGTTTTCTTTCTTGTTCGAGTTGCCTTTTTGCTAATTCTAATAATTGACCATCAAAAAGAGGCTCTTTTACCACCTTAAAGAAGGCATCCATTATTACTTTATAATTATAGTCCGGATCTAAGATTTCACGTGGTTCAACAAAATTTATAGTATAAAAAACTACGATTTGATTTCCAAATACTTCAGGAAAAACTTGCAAACTCGTGTTATAAAGGTTAGAAAAAGTTTTTGCCTGTAAGTTTATACCCGGAAATTCTTTACTGGCATTGCTCTGCATGCAAGCTAAGATATTTGCTAATGCCAGTGTTTTTTTATCTAAAGGTAAACGTAAAAAACAGCCCAACGTGGCTGTTTTAAATTTTAAATTATGGTCAATTCTAATATTTGTCATAATTACTGGTCATCGTCCTTTTCTGGTGGAATAAGTACTTGTCTAGGTTTTGATCCTTCGGATGGTCCGACAATTCCTTTAGCTTCCATTTCGTCTACAATTCTTGCAGCTCGATTATATCCAATTCTAAATCTACGTTGAAGCATAGAAACACTAGCTGATTGTTGCTTTCTCACTAAGGCTACTGCCTGATCATAAAATTCATCTTCAGGCTCATCTTCATTCTCAGCTTGACCCTCAGAATCATTTTTCGAAGGAATCATATCTTCGTTATATACGGCCTCTTGTTGTTCCTTTACCCAGGATACTATTTTTTCTACCTCAGTTACAGAGATATATGCTCCCTGAACTCGTTCAGGTTTAGCAGCACCAATTGGCAAGAAGAGCATGTCTCCACGTCCTAGAAGTTTTTCCGCACCAACTTGATCCAAAATAGTTCGCGAATCTACTCCACTAGAAACAGCAAAAGAGATTCTTGAAGGAACATTTGCCTTAATTAACCCGGTGATGACATCAACACTAGGTCTTTGAGTCGCTAAAATCATGTGAATTCCTGCTGCTCGCGCCATCTGAGCCAAACGAACAATTGCATCTTCCACATCATGCCCGGCAACCATCATCAAATCACTTAACTCATCAACAATCACTACAATATAAGGTAGCTTTTCCATTGCTGAATTATTTTTATCAGCATTATTTTCAACTACTTTTTGATTGTACTCAGTAATATTTCGAACGCCTCCAGCAGCAAAAAGCTGGTAGCGTCTTTCCATTTCTTTAACAGTTTTACGCAAGGCATTCGTTGCTAATTTAGCATCTGTAACAACAGGGATTAGCAAATGGGGAATTCCATTATATACAGAAAGTTCAACCATTTTTGGATCAATTAGCACTAACTTTACATCCTCAGGGTAAGCCTTCATCAAAACACTAGTAATAATTGTGTTAATTGCAACGGACTTACCGGATCCAGTAGATCCCGCGATTAACAAGTGTGGCATCTTACGTAAATCTGCTGAAATTACTTTTCCTTCAACATCTTTGCCTAACGGCACATCAAGCGAAACCTCTTTTGATTTTGCATCTTGATGAACCATAACATCTTTAAATGAAACGGCAGAAGTAGTTCGATTCGGCACTTCAATACCAATTAATGGTTTACCTGGAATTGGAGCTTCAATACGGATATCTTTTGCAGCTAAAGCCAAAGCAAGATCATCCGCTAAGTTGACTATTTTACTTACTTTCACTCCAACTGCTGGCTGGACTTCATAGCGAGTAACCGTTGGACCTAATACAGCTTTTTTTACGATAACATGCACGCCAAAGCTCTTAAAAGTTGACTCTAAAACTTCTGTATTTTTTTGAATTAAAGCCTTGTCTTGACTCTGATCTACATTTTTTATAGGTGACAATAAATTAATTGGCGGCTTTTTATAGTTGGGATTCTTTGGCTGACTACTTTGTTTTGTCTCTAAATCTCCATGATCAGCAGTTTGAAGTTCTTGTTTCATCTTTTGATCTTCTTCAGCATAAGAATGTGAAGCCGGCAAATCATCTGTAGAAGTATCTTCAACTTCTGTTGCTATCGGAGTGCTTTCTTGGGAAACTTCAATTGGAGGCTCAACTTTTGGACTGCTTTCTTCCTCAACTTTATTAGAAGCCGCAGGTTCACTATTAAAATCAGACATACTTGGAAAAGTACTATCATGATTATCTAAAGGATCAGTTAGTTTTTCTCGATTATTTAATTTTTCTTGCTTATTTTGCTCATGCTTTTCAACTAAATCGCTGTATTTACTTTTTAAAGCTTCCCCAGCATCTTTATTTTTCTCAATTACTAATTGTGAACCTTTTTGAAAACCGGACAGCAAGGTAGCAAATTTTACGTTACAGATCATTAAAATACCGATTAGCATCATCAACAAAGATATTACTTCAGATCCTACGGTTCCCAAAATTGGAAAAACAAGTTGATAAAACATGCTTCCAATAAAGCCGCCACCAACCTTAGTTGTAATCTGCGCCCGGGAAAATTCTTCACCAATTGATGTCAAAAAAGCATTTACAAATCCCTGATGAATCATCATTTGATTAAAAACGCGAGAACTTTCCCAAAGGAGTAAGCCTAAGTAAAATACACCTAACCCACTACCACGCTTCAAACTGAAATGCGGGGGTTGATTATAAATAACCATCACTAAGCCAAACAAACCAAGAATAATACTAGCTAAATAGTGGCTATCACCAACAAAAAATCGAATTAAATTAATTAGTTGTTGACTAAATAAACCGAAATGAACGCAACTTAAAACTGCTACTAAAACAAGTACTATTCCTGTAATGACCCAGTCCATACTTTGCTTTTTCTTTTTAGTAGTTGTTTTTTTCTTTTTTGTTGCCCTGCGTTTTCGCTTTTTAGCCATCAAGACACCTTCTCAATCTTTTTATTTGTCATCTTTATCTTTTTGATTATCCTTGTTCAACTCGTTAAAGTTCGACTTAAAACTAAGGTTAACTGGGTGATCTAAAGTTAATTGAGTAATTTCATAAGTCAAAGTTTCAATTTCTTCAACTAAAGGTCTAGAAAGTAGTTGATACTCTGACGGTTCTAAATCTGAACCATCCCCAAAATAGTCAACAAATTGAACCACTCTAGTAATTACTCCACTAACTGTAAAGTCACCTGGAGCAGGTGATACTTCAAAAGGAACGGCAATTTCGAAATATTTGCCATTCTTACCTTCATCTTGACTACCATCTTCTAAATCTTGATAAACCTGGCGCAAGGAAACATTAACTTCATTTTTCACCTTTTGTTCATCATTTAAATCATAGTGAAAAGAACGAACTACGATTGGGGTCATATTTTTAAAATCCATTTTAATTCTCTCCTAAATTTCTTTCATAACGTTCAGGACGATTGTAATTATCCTTTAACTTATCATTTTCATAATGGTGGCTCTTTTCCATATTTGGAAAACCTTGCTGTCTTAAAGCTTCCAATAAAACCATAGCAACTGAATTTGATAAATTATAACAACGAATATTATCAGACATAGGAATTCTAAGATTCCTATCATAATATTCTCTCATAAAAGTTTCTGGCAAGCCTGTTGTTTCTTTACCAAAAACAAAATAATAATCTTTATTGGGATCCGTATAGTCTACTTGAGCATAATTTTTTGAAGAAAACTTTGAAATTAAGTACATTTCATCATTTGGACCAAGTGTATTTAAAAAAGCTTCTAAATCATCATGCATTCTAATATCAACTTTATCCCAATAATCTAATCCAGCACGCTTCATTTTTTTATTATCAATTTGAAAGCCAAGCGGTTCGATTAAATCTAACACTGTATTAGTACCTGCACAAGTACGAGCAATATTTCCCGTATTTGCCGGCATCAATGGTTCATAAAGTACAACGTGATTTGTCATAAAAAACTCCTCTTGTAAAAAAACGCAGCACCTGTAATATGGCAAGTACCACGCTTAATTCTATCTTCAATTCTACTCTTTACTTCCTTGAGTATCACTATCTTCGATTGACTCATCATCATAAAGATTTGAAATCTTACGATAATAATTGAATAGTCTGGTTACAATTATTTTGATTACAGCATAGACAGGGATGGCAAAAATAACTCCCCATAAACCAGCTACTGCGCTTGCACCAATTAATAGCAAAATAGTTGTAACAGGATTCATATTCATCTTATTTCCCATTACTAGTGGTGAAATAACGCGTCCTTCAAGTGTTTGCTCTATAGCAAAAACTATTAAGACTTTGATCAACATCATTGGAGAGCTGATTAATCCTAAAATAATTGCAGGAATAAAGGCAATAAATGTACCAAAATATGGGATCATATTCAAAATTCCAGCTAAAACTGCTAATGTAATTCCATAATTTAATCCAATTACTGAATAACCTATTGCAAACATTACTCCAACCCAGAAGGCAACAGTAATTTGACCTCGAATATAGGAAGCAACTGCTCCGTTAATATCACTAAGTAAGCTTGAAAAACTAGGTTGTAGTTTTTTAGGAGCAATCTTAGTCACATAAGGATTCAAACGATGACCATCTTTTAACATAAAGAATAAAACAAATGGTGCTGTTAATAAGGTCATAAAAATCATTGTAATTACGTTAACAGCAGATGACAAGTTACTCAAGGCTAAATTGAAGCTATCCTGACCTGTTTTAAACATTTTAGTTTGTGCATCAGAAATAGCTTGATTAATTCCTCCGCGAACTCCATTTAAGCGTGGATCGCGAATCATCTTTTCGAAACCTTTTTGTGCATCTTTCCAATAAGTTGGCCAATTCTTTACTAGGGAATCAGTTTGATGCTGAATAATAGGGATCAAAGTATTAATGATCCAAATCAATCCTCCTACAACGATAACAAATAGTAGAATAATCGTAATTATTCGGGGAACTTTTAATTTTTTCTCCATCCAATCAACTACTGGATCCATTAAATAGTATTGGATTGATGCAACTAAAATTGGTGGAAAAATTGCATTAAAAAATGTCCAAAAAGGATTTAACACAAAAGAAATTTGGTTAAATACCAAAATAATCAAGAAGAACAATAAAATATTAAGTAAGGCTATGCTAAAACGGTTATTCAAAAACCACTTAACAAAAAAATTATTCTTCTGATGATGTTTTTTTACATCCATAGCTTTCCCTCTTATCTATGTTCATAGGTAATCCAGTCGCCTACCTTAAATTCTGGCATTTTTTCTTTAGAATCTTTTTCTAAATATATAGCATTAGTCATTGGCTTTTTCGGAACTTCATCAGTAAATACTAAAGTAGCATGACCAATAGCTTGCATATTCATTTGAACCATTGGCCCAACATATAGAGCTAAATAGGTAGTGCCATCAATTGTGATAGAATCTTCTTTTTTAAAGACAAATTTTTCTACTGGTGTTGCTTGATCGAACTCTTGCAATACAGCAACATCCCGCAACTTATCGGTAGCCTTATTATCAAATAAAATTACGATGTTATCTGCTGGATCCAATGCTTCCGAACCAATAGCAGTAATTGTAGAATTCCATTTCATTTTTATCAACCTCTTTATTAAATTTTACCATATCAACTTATTTATCCAATAACACTTAATTACGATTGCCTATTCTTATTAAAAGGTAGAAAATAAATATGTTATGGAAAGTTTTATCAGGAGGCTAACATAAAAATTATGAAAGTTTGGTTTGGTGGCTATACGAGCCATGACTCAAAGGGTATTTATACCGCTAATGTTGAAAATGATGGAACTGATATTAAACTAATTAATATTAAAAATACTGTTGAAGTTGAAAGACCAACGTATTTCCAATTAGTTGGTGATTTATTGTTTACTATCATCCAAAAAGACGACCAAAGCGGTATTGCTACCTATAGAATTAAAAATGGTGAAGCTGAAAAATTAGATACCTATTTTCACAAAGGAGCAGCTCCTTGCTACATCAGTGTTGATCCACAAAAGCATTTAGTTTTCACTGCAAATTATCACTTAGCAACTATTAATGTGTTTTCTTACGACAAAAATGGAAAATTAACCTTCATTACTAACGACAAACATGAGGGTCATGGACCAAGAGTAGAACAAGATCAGGCTCACCCACATTTCTTCGATGAAACTCCTGCTGGTAATTTAGTTTCATGTGATTTAGGAATCGACGCTGTTGATTTTTATAAGTTAGACGATAACAGATTAAAACACCTAGCACGCTATCAAATGGAAAAAGGCTTTGGTACTCGGCACCTTACCTTTTCACCAGATGGTAAAACCATGTACATTGTTGGTGAATTATCTAGTCAGGTTAATGTTGCCCGTTTAAATGAAAACACTTGGGAATTTGAGGATATAGCAACATATAAGACTACCCCGGATGATTTTACTGATCATAATGGAGCTGCTGCAATTCGAATTTCTAAAGATGGAAAATTTATTTATATTTCTAATCGTGGTCATGATTCAATTGCTGTCTTTAAAGTTTTAGATGATGGAAAACTAGAATTAGCCCAAAGAATTTCTGTCTTTGGTTCCTTCCCACGTGATTTTAACTGGGATAAAGCAGAAAAGTACCTAGTTGTAGCTAATCAAAATACTAATAACGCAACTCTTTACCGTCGAAACTCTGAAACCGGTAATCTAACTCCAATTCAAAAAGACATTTCTGTTCCTGAAGCTACACGCGTATTATTTGAAGAAGATTAAACTCATTCTATAAATTAAGCCATGAATATTCATGGCTTAATTTATTGGAAAAAGGATATACAATATGCAAAATAATGCAGCTGATAAACTTTCACCTTTCACGAAATTAACAATAGAACAACAAAATCTAATTACTCAAATTATTTCTTTTACTAAACAACACATTAATCGGAACTTTCCCGCTGTTTTCACCATCTATGGCGAGGCTGGTACAGGAAAAAGCGTTGTTCTTTCTTCCCTGTTTTACCAAATACAAAAATTACGTCATGATAAAACTAGTAGTATTTATCAAACTAACAATTATTTTCTTGTTAATCATCCAGAGATTTTGAAAGTTTATCGTCAAATTGCTGGAACTTTACCTAACCTCTTAAAGAAAAATTTTCAAAGGCCAACTACTTTTATTAATCAATTAGATAAAAAAAATGAACAGGCTGATATTGTGATAATCGATGAGGCCCACTTACTTCTTTCTAAGCCAGATCATTACAATAATTTTTATCATGATAATCAGTTAACTGAAATTATTAAAAGAAGCAAGGTAGTGATTTTAGTATTTGATCCATATCAAGTACTAAAAATGAAAACTCTTTGGACTAAAGATCGCCTAGAAAAAATTATCGATCCCTATCCTCATCAAAAATATCATTTAAAACATCAATTTAGGATGATTGCTTCTTCTGAATTACTTAGTTGGTTCAATTCATTTACTAAACATAAAATCATTGATCCTATCCCTACTAATGCTAATAGCAACTATGACTTTCGTATTTTTGATGATGCCGAGAAAATGCGAAAGGAAATCGTTAAGCGTAACTGTGAAGTAGGGTTAAGTCGAGTTCTTTCTACATCCGGCTATCCTTCGACCTTAGATGGAGGCAAACATTACATCCAAGAAGGAAAATTCAAAATGCCATGGGACCAGTATAATTACACTGCTACCCCTTGGGCTGAAATACCAAAAACAATTGACGAGGTAGGTTCAATATATACTTGTCAGGGATTTGATTTAAACTATGCTGGTATTATTATCGGACCGCCCATCAGCCAAATCCCAGGTAAAAACAAAATCCGTGTTAATTTGGACAAAATAACTGATATAGAAATGTTTAAAAAGAGAAAAGATCTATCTGATCCTCATGAAATCAAAACCCTTGAAGAAGAAATGGTTCTTAATTCTCTAAATGTTTTATTTAAGCGTGGAATCAAAGGAACTTATCTTTATGCTCATGATCCTTTGCTTAGAAAAACTTTAGTCTCTATGTTCAAGCAAGCAACACAGAAGACAAAATAAAAGATTATGGTTTAAAACAACAAACCATAATCTTTTTTAATTCTCATTTAAATAAATTGTTACATCTTTAAATTAAATTTGCTTCTTCAAGCAATTCTTCAATCCATGTTCCCTTAATCTTCTTCATACCAGCTTTTACAGCTAACTTTTCTGGTAATGGCATCTCTTGATCTGCTAATTTCTTTTTATCAGACATGTAATACATAGCACGAAGTAGTTCTCGAATATCATAAACAGAACTCCAAACTTCTGGAACTCCTCGATCTACATTAAGTAGTGTATAAACAGATTCCATAGCTGTTCTAACTGAATATTCTGTAGTAAACACTGTATCTCTAGTAGGACTTTCAGCAAAGTTACCAATAAATGCTAAATTTTTTGATCCTTCTGGTACAACAGCTGGCCGGTCCCCATCATGACGAGGCATGAAGTAACTAGTAATATAAGGCATATATACCGGAACGGTGTTCATATTTTCTTCTGAAGACAATTCTTTAATTTCACTTTCTGGTACACCCAAATGATAAAGCATTTCTTCAGCAATTTCTTGTCCAGTACAGTCGACTACCTTTTTCTTAATATAATTCCCCTCAGTATCTGAATACAAAGCATAGATCCAGACTACAATTTCATTTGGCTTTTGAGTTGGAAAATGAGGTTGACGGTGAATAGTAAAACTTAGACCCCAATTTGAATCTGTAACCGTAATAATTCCACCAGTATTTACTTTTCCATCATACAAACTACGTTTAGTCAATCTTTCAAAGTAAGGAGCTACTTTTTTATTCTTTAATGTTGTAGTTGCAGAAACAAACCATGATTTTTCAGGTAAGTTTTCACTAAAGACCTCAGGATGACCAAATGCCGGATCTTGTTTAGCTAAGTTTCCCCATAACTTCCAAGATCCACCCTTAGCATGCGTAATTGGCGCAGGCGTAGTTTGGTTCCCATAAGTAGAGCTTTCAGTAATTGATCCATTAGTTACAAAGACAATGTCATCTTCAGTTAAATCAATATCTTCTTGCTTACCGTTCTTCTTCATCACAATCTTTTTAGCAACTTTTTCATTTCCTTCATGGTCAACTAATACATTTTCTACTTGAACACCATATTCAAATTTAACGCCATGGTCTTTTAGGTATTTAAGTAGTGGCTTCACCATAGAATCATATTGATCGTATTTGTTAAACTTCAAGGCAGTAAAGTCAGGTAAACCATCAATATGGTGAATGAAGCGCATGCAATAGCGTCTCATTTCTGCTAAAGAATGCCATTTTTCAAAGGCAAACATCGTTGACCAATAAGTCCAAAAATTAGTTTCAAAAAATTCAGGTGAAAACCATTCTTCAATTGTTTTTCCTTGAATTTCAGATTCTGGTGTTAAAACTAACTTAACAATTTCACTAGCATGCGAACCCAATTGATATAGTCCATCTGTTGGCAATTCATTACCACGCTTATGAATCAATCGACAATTCGAGGAGTTAGGATCCTCTTTATCAAGCCAGTAATATTCATCTAAGTAAGAAGCTCCTGGTATCCGCAATGATGGAACTGATCGATACATGTCCCACATACATTCAAAGTGGTCTTCCATTTCTCTACCACCTCGAACTACAAAACCAGCATTAGGCCGGTTAGTCCCATCTAGAGAGCCGCCCGCAACATCCAATTCTTCTAAAATATGAATTTTATCACCAGACATCTTAGCATCTCGAACCAAAAAGAATGCTGCTGAAAGGCCCGCTAATCCACTACCGATTATGTAAGCAGATTTCTTGTCTACACCAGCCGGCTTTTTAGTATCCGCAAAAGCTTCATAGTTTCCTTTTGAATAGTACATACAAGTGATCCTCTTTTCTATATTTGAATAGTATTAACACTTCTTATATTCAATTCTATGTAAAGCGGTTACAATAGTCAATCAATTTAGCTGTTATATTTATAATTCATTACTTATCAAGTTCTTCCATAATATTTCCATATCAATAGGATCTGCTATTTCAATTTTTTGTCTTTTTTCTGAAAAAGGATCATCAAATTCAAGATAAAAACAATTTAACGCTTGTCGCTTAAAATTATCTTTAATTCCATACAAAGGATCACCGAACAAGGGATGTCCTAAATATTGCATGTGCACTCTAATTTGATGAGTTCGTCCAGTTAAAAGCTGTAATTCTATTAAGCTAGCACCTTTAACTTGATCTAAAACCCGATATTTTGTAACTGATCTTTGTCCGTTGTTTACTACTCCGCGCTTAACTCCGGTATCTATTTTGCCAATTGGTGCATCAATAGTTCCTTGTCTTTGTGCTTCTTCAAAATTTCCATGCACAATTGCATGATATTTCTTAATAAACTCATTCTTTTCCATCTTACTAAAACGTGCATGCGCAACTGCGTTTTTTCCTACCAAAACTAATCCAGAGGTATCTCGATCAAGTCTCGTAATCACATGTGGCTTAAGATCAGTTTGTTTTTGTTGTTGAAAATAGTGCAGTAGGCGATTTACTACTGCATCACTATCTTCATAGCGAGATGGAATTGACAAGATTTCGGCATCTTTATTAATAACTAAATAATCTTTTTGTTCAAAAACGATATTTAGCTTCTTAGAAGAAGGCTTCAACCATTTATTTTCTTTTTCTTCTCCTAAAATAAAAATTACTTCATCCCCAGCATGTAGCAAGTAACTAGTATACCGGCGGTGATGATTCACTAGAACCATCCCACCATGATGCTGGCTATTAGTCAAAGCGCGTTTAGAAAAACCATTTTTTAACAAAAAACGCCCCAGTTTCTGAGGTGTTTTATTTTCAAATTTTAATTTAAAATATTGCATTATTGTTTATCTTTAGGTTGGCCGATAAAAGCATCTTCTACACGATTCCAAAAATGAGTATGTTGATACTTATCGAAGCGAATAACATGTTGAGAAATACGGTACTCAATTTTTTTAATATGCTTGTGATTAAATTCATAACCATCAAATGTAACTACATAATGATCATCACTACCTGTTTCCGGCTTAATGGTGATCCATTCATCGGGTGCAATTACAATTGGAGATGAGAGTGTTCTAAACACACGATTATTAATTGAAGCTATTTCAGTCATTTGTAAAGCTTTTAAACGTGGATGAATAACAGCACCGCCTAATGACTTACTATAGGCAGTAGAACCTGTAGGTGTTGAAACACATAAGCCATCCCCCTTAAAACTTTCAAAAAACTGGTCTCGGATGTAAACATCAGCTTTTAAAGTCTTAGAAACTCGTTTAATAGTCGCCTCATTTAATGCAAGTAATTTTTTCTTTTCACCTGCTCCAGTAGTGATAATCAATTCCAAGAGTGGATAGGAAGCTGAAGATGGTTGCTTCTTAGTTAAATTATCTACCATTTTGTTAATTTCAAAATTACGCCAGTCAGTATAAAAACCTAAGTGTCCAGTATGAACACCAATGAATCTAATTTTATCAACTAGATTTTGGTATTTATGAAATCCCGAAATTAATGTTCCATCTCCTCCGATAGTAATTACCACGTCAGGATTTTCAGGATCAATTTCAATTTTTCTAGCATTTAGTAATTTTTCTAATGCTTTAACTACTGCTAAGGTTTCAACTTTATCATTATAAACGAGTGCGACTTTCATTATTGCTCTTTTCCTTTAGATTTAGTAAAAATTCTCTGTGCTTCCTGCACTTCATCTTTAATTGATGACATTTCTTCATCTAACTTATAAGCAGCCTCAGCTGTTCTCTTAAGTCGCTTAGAAATATCTTCCGGGTATTTTCCCTGATATTTATAGTTCAGTGTGTGTTCTACTGTTGCCCAGAAATTCATTGCTAAGGTACGAATTTGAATTTCAGCAATTATTTTCTTTGGTCCATCAGGTAAAAAAACTGAATATTCAATTACCATATGATAGGATCGATATCCTGATGGTTTAGCATTTTGAATATAGTCTCTTTCCTCAACTACTTGCATATCTTGCCGTTCATGAATTAAATCAACTACTCGATAGATATCATCAACAAATTGACACATAATTCTAATACCAGCAATATCTTGCATATCATTCTCAATGACCTCAGGGGCAATAACACGCCGTGTCATTTTTTCTTTAATTGAATCAACTGTTTTAACACGTCCGACCACGAATTCAATCGGCGAATGCTCACCCTTGTTTAAAAAACTTTGTCTAAGTGATCGAAATTTAACTTTTAATTCAGAAACAGCCTGTTGATAAGGCCATAAAAATAAATCCCAATCTTTCATGTATAAATCCTTTCCGTTTCAAACAAAATTATTCTACCATATAGAGGGATAACATTAACTAGTGAAAGGATAAAATTATGAGTAAAAATTTAGAAATCGAATCAAAAACTCTACTAGATAAAGAAACCTATGAGAAAATGCGTGCAGCTTTTACCGCAAAATCTGATTTTATTCAAAAGAATTATTATTTTGATACACCAGACTTTGATTTAAAAAATAGTGATGCTAGCTTAAGAATCAGAATTCTTGTTGATCATGCAGAACAAACTATTAAAGTTAAAGAAACTAACCCTAAGGAAAAGAAATATAGTGAACGAGTTGAAATTAATGATTTACTATCTGTAGCACAAGCTGAGCAAATGACTCAAAGTTCATATGAAGGTACCTTCTTTTTATTTGGAGGGGATGTGGGCGATTACCTCCAAAAGCACTATTCCAATGAAGCAATTCACTCTTTGAAATTAATTTCCTGGAGTCAAACTCGAAGAATACTAGCTAACGGTCCAGAAAACTGTGAATTGACTTTAGATTTAACAGAATTTCCAGATGGATACTATGACTTTGAATTAGAAATTGAAAATGATGATCCTGATACCATCAAAAAGGTACTTTCTGAATTAGAGAAACAATTTAATTTTACAGCTAATAAAGAAAATACTAATCAAAGTAAAGTACAACGTGCCTGGGAACATAAAAAATAAAACAAATTTTTTTCCATTTCATTCATTTTCTGATACAGTATTCATGAACTTGGATGGAGGAAATAACAAAATGTTTGAAATATTTTTCTTTGTTAATCCAATTGGGGTTAACTGTTATCAAAATGAGCAGGAAATAATCGCTGCAGTCAGTGGTTACAATCAAAATATTTCTTACCACTTTATTCCCATAACTACGATGAACACAATTCGGAACGATATCAAAGCTAGACATCTTTCTTTAAATAATGTCGAAGTTTTCAACACTTTTAGTCAAAGTGCTTACAACGCAACTAAAGATTATCACACTCTAAAATTAATTGTCGGCAATAAAAAGGCTAGACAATATATCATTAATTTGCAGCATGCGATTAATGATATGAATAGAACTTATTCTCCAGAGCTCGTTGATGAGATTCTAAATTCTTTAGATGTTTCAATAAAAAACTTCAAAAAGAATCGAGAATCAAACTACATAAAGCTCTCAATGGATAAAGATTTAAAACTCGCTGACGACTTAAATGTTGTCACTACTCCTACGACCATCATTTTTAACTATGATGATGACCGAGGAGATTCTGGCATGATGATCGAGGGCTGTGCAAATCGTGAAGAAATTGAGTCTGCAATCGCTGGGGATAAACAGACTAGTAGTGATAATAGTTTACGCTTGTTATAATTCAATTAGGCTAGATGATTTTTTGAATCATCTAGCTTTTTTTGTAGATAAGTTATTATTGGACTCTTTTCCTTAGGCCCTCTCAATTCTAAAAATAATTCGTCAGGTATATCTTCTATTGAAGAATGCAATTGGTATAACAAAGAAGCAACCTCTAACCCTAATTTACTTTTCTGGGTAATTTGTTTCTGTAAATATATTTTTTGATCTTGAATAGAAGAATACTTTATATTTCGTCGATTAGTTGGAGCAAAAGTAAATAAATTTGCAATTCCCTTCTCATCTAAAGAAAAATGTTTTATATCATAACTTATTTCTGAACTAACTGCAGCCTTTAAAATATTATATTTTAATGTAATTACACAACTAAATGGATTAATTTCTAAATAATACCATTGCCATTTTGGGCTATACCTTAGAAATATTTCTTTTGAACGATTAAGTTTATTTTTTAAATAATGCCTTTGACCCACAATCCAAATATCTTTTATGGATAATTTTTCATATAAACTATGTCGATGATTAAATTCGGTCTCACTTAACGGTGCACACTGCACTTCAAAAGCTAATTTATTTTCTACTAATACATCAGCTCTCAATTGTTGATCAAGCAAAGGAACCTCAACTTCTGCATTAACTCCATTTGCTTTTAGTGCAGTACATAAAAGTTGCTTAGATTGATAATGTTCTTCTTTCTCTCCTGTTCCCCTAACTTGATAGAAATGCTTAAAAAATGGTAGCTTTTCTTCTGATAGAATCAAAATCATTCGTTTTCTACAAGACGGACAAGTATAATAATCCTGATTTAACTTCTTAAATCCTTTATTAACTTGTTCTGCTTCCTTGATGGCTAAGACTAATTTTTTATTTAAAATAGCTGCGTACATTTTATCGCCCAATATTATATACGCAAAAAGAGAGATAATTTTTTTCATCTCCCTTTTTTAATCGAAATATTCTCTTATATTCCCTAATGCATCTTGGCCAATTAAGCACTTAGCATTTTTCTTTATTCTTTGGAATTGCTTTTCAGTCATTCCATTTCCATATTCATTAGCAATTACCCAAGTATCTTCGGGTTTCAATTCTACATAATTATCATCTAAATAGGCTAAATCTAGATAGTATTCATGATGATAGGTATATAAACTGGAGGCTAATCCTTCAACCTTTAAAGCATCGGCTAAGGCTGCAACTAAATCAATACTATCCAGCTTAAAGACGCGACGATTATCACTGACTAATTTTTCACGATCATCATTAATTTCAGTTTTGCGTTGATCATCATCTCCAGCCCCTAATCCCTTTAAAAGATCTCTTAATTGATCATTCGGATTGTTACTACTATCATCATCACTATCAGGTACTTTTGAAATAAGTAATTCTAATCCAGAACTACTTGGCATCACCTGAAAAGTAACGGGATCTCCTTTAGCAAAGGTATGATCTGTGTCGACTTCACTTAAAATTTGATAGAAGAAATGTTGAATTTGACTTTTGTTTCCTAACAAGTCGAGCATTGTTATTCCGCGTTCTTTAAGTTCATCTGCGTCCATTGTTACACGAATGGTATTTTCACTTATTCTGTGTACTTCCACTTATTATCACCTCGAAGTCTCTATCTTTAATACATTGTAACCTATTTTCCTACTCATATAAAAACGCTAGCTTAAAAAAGCTAACGTTTTTACAATTTTTAATTAAAAATCAGCAGTCATTGCTTGGATCTCTTCAAGTTCTAAGCGACGAACTTTACGAGGAAGAAATCTTCTAATTTCATCTTCGTTGTAGCCTACCTGTAAACGTCTATCATCCATAATGATTGGACGTCTTAATAGACTAGGATTCTTTTCAACAAGATCAATTAGTTGATCGATTGATAAATCATCTAAATTAATCTTTAGGTTTTGGAAAGTACGAGAACGAGTAGAAATAATTTCTTCTGTGCCGTTTTCAGTCATTCGTAAAACTTGCATGATTTCCTCTTTATTTAGCGGATTGGCGAAAATATTTCTTTCCTTGAATGAAATATCGTGTTCCTTCAACCATGCTTTTGCTTTACGACATGAAGTACAACTTGGTGATGTATATAAATTTAACACTTAACTCCACACTCCTTTGCGTGTAGAAAAATAACTACTGTTTCACTTACACAAGACATTGTATCACAAATACTTGTCTTTTATAAGTTGTAATCAAATTTCTTTTATTAGCTTACATAGTATACTTTAACAACAAATATTGAAGTTTGTGTGAAGTTCTAACAAAAAAAGAGTACTATTTTAGTACTCTTTTTTCTAATCAAGAATATTAAGCTTCTTCATAGTTTCTTCAACTAATTTCTTGTTTTCATCAGCAGTTTCTGAAACAAAACAAGCTTTATTTGCTAATTCTTTAATATCTTCAGTATTGATCTTCTTCATCAAACTTCTGATACGTAAAATTGAAGTTGCACTCATTGAGTATTCATCAAGTCCCATTGACAAAAGGATTGGGAACATAATGTCATCACCTGCAGCTTCACCACACATACCACACCAAATACCATTTTCATGAGCACCATCAATAGTGTGCTTAATCAAACGTAAAACAGATGGGTTGTATGGTTGGTAAAGATAAGAAACGTTATCATTACCACGATCAGCAGCCATAGTATATTGGATTAAGTCGTTAGTTCCAATTGAGAAGAAATCAACTTCTTTAGCAAATTGATCAGCTAAGACAGCAGCAGCTGGAACTTCGATCATCATACCAACTTGTAAGTCGTCACCGATCTTAACGCCTTCTTTAGCAAGTTTATCCTTTTCTTCAGCTAAGATTTGTTTTGCTTCACGTAATTCTGCTAAAGTACCAATCATTGGGAACATAATTCCTAATGGACCATATGCAGATGCACGAAGTAAGGCTCTTAATTGAGTTCTAAAGATATCCTTGTATTGCATTGAAAGACGGATAGCACGAACACCTAAGAATGGGTTCATTTCTTCTGGAAGATCCCAGTAATCTAAGTGCTTGTCTCCACCAATATCACAAGTTCTAATGATAGTTTGCTTACCATCCATGTCTTCGATAACTTTCTTGTAAGCATCAAATTGAGCTTCTTCGGATGGGAAGTCTTTTGAATCCATGTATAAGAATTCAGTTCTGTACAAACCAATTGCTTCAGCACCGTTTTCTTTTACACCCTTCATATCATTAGGAGTACCGATGTTAGCAGCGATAATAAATTTCTTCCCATTTGCAGTTACAGATGGTTCATTCTTTAGCTTCTTCCATTCTTCCTTTTGCTTAGCGAAGGCTTCACCTTTCTTAGTGTATTCTTCGATTTGAGCATCAGTTGGATTAATGATAGCATCGCCGTCTAAACCATCGGCAATAAGCATATCGCCATCTTTAACATCTTTAGTAATGGTTTCAGTACCAACAACAGCTGGAATTTCTAATGAACGAGCCATGATTGCTGAGTGAGCAGTTCTACCACCAACATCAGTTACAAATCCCTTAACGTACTTCTTGTTAAGTTGAGCTGTATCACTTGGTGTTAAATCGTAGGCTACTACTACAACTTCATGGTCAATAGCTGCAGGATCTGGCAATTTCTTACCAAGAAGATGTGCCATAAGACGCTTTGAAACATCGCGTACGTCAGCTGCACGTTCTTGCATATATGCATTGTCAGTCATACCTTCAAAAATAGTAATGAATTTTTGAGCGGTTTCATCTAATGCAGCTTCAGCATTAATTTTTTGATCTTTGATTTCTGTTTCAATAGCCCCAGTAAATTCTGGGTCGCTTAAGAATAGAAGGTGAGCATCAAAAACTTGTGCTTCTTCTGGTCCTAAACTTTCCTTAGCTTTATCACGAACTTTTTCAAGTTCTTTAGTTGATTCTTCAACAACTTTTTTAAAGCGAGCTACTTCAGCATCAACATCGCTAACTGAGGTTTTAGAAAACGAAAGGTCAGGTTCTACCAAAAGGTAGGCTGGTGCAACTGCAATACCATCACTGGCTGCAATTCCCTTTAAAGTTTTCGACATTATTCAGCTAAACCTTCCTTTTTCATAGTGTCAGCAATAGCTTCAATTGCTTCCTTAGCATCGTCACCATCAGCAGTAATAGTTACATCTGCACCTTGGCCAACACCTAAAGACATAACACCCATGATTGACTTCAAGTTTACTGATTTACCATTGTATTCCAAGTTAATATCTGAGTTAAACTTAGAAGCAGCTTGTACCAACAAAGTAGCTGGACGAGCATGAATACCAGTTTCAGCAATAATATGAAATTCGCGTTTTTCCATTTTAAATTATCTCCTTTAAAATCAAAAATAATCGGGAGTTTTATACCCACTCGTTTATTAGGTTATCATGTTTTTTAAATGAAAACAACACAAATGTAAATGTTTACATTATAAAGTACTTAATTTTCATTGTCAGATAAGGTATAAATTATATCCCCACCTCTTTGAGCAATCCCAGTTATACTCTGTCTTTTACCATAGCTTCTAAGAGCTAATTGGAATTGAAAAGCATCTTTGGGACTAACTCTATACTCTTTTAATTCACCACTTATAATTTTATCTAATATTTCTTTATAATCCATTTCTTATACTTATCTCCTTGAAGTTTCCGCATCTTTATCCTATTATATCAATTTTCCATAAAAATCTGGGCTTACCACTTGCAATTAGTAAGTATCCGTACTATGATATTAGCAAGTTAGCACTCATATATCAAGAGTGCTAAAATAGGAATATAGCCTGAATATTATAAGAAAGGCGGAAATATTAATGTTATGCGATAACTGTCACGAACGTCCTGCCTCTATTCATCTTTATACAAATGTAAATGGGCAAGATCGTGAAATCTCATTATGTCAACAATGTTATCAAGAATTGAAAAATCAACAAGGACAAAATAATAGTATGAATAATAACAATGCATTTTTTGGCGATTTTGATGATTTATTCAACGCCTTAAATAATAACAACAATGAACAAAATAATCCTCAAGGACGTGATCCACGCATGCAAATGGGTGGTGGCCGCAGAGGTGGAAACAATGGTGGTCAAAAATCCCTACTCGACCAGTATGGTACAGATTTAACCGACTTAGCAAAAAAAGGTAAGATTGATCCAGTTATTGGTCGTGATAAAGAAATTGCTCGCGTTATTGAAATTTTAAACAGACGGACTAAAAATAATCCTGTTCTTATCGGAGAAGCCGGTGTTGGTAAAACTGCTGTTGTTGAAGGCTTAGCACAACAAATTGTCGACGGTTCAGTTCCAGCTAAGCTTCAAGATAAAAGAATCATTTCTTTAAATATGGTATCAATGGTTCAAGGAACTGGAATTCGGGGTCAATTTGAACAAAGAATGCAACAATTAATCAAAGAATTAGAACAAAACGATAATATCATCCTGTTTATTGATGAAATTCATGAATTAGTTGGTGCTGGCAACGCTGAAGGTGGTATGGATGCTGGTAACATTATTAAACCAGCCTTAGCTCGTGGAGATTTCCAATTAATTGGTGCTACTACTATTAAGGAATATCGAAACATCGAAAAGGATTCTGCCCTTGCTCGTAGATTCCAACCAGTGGAGGTTAAAGAGCCTACACCTGAAGAAACAATTAAGATTTTGCAAGGCATTCGTAAGCGTTACGAAGATTACCACCATGTTCACTATACTGATGAATCTATACAAGCTGCAGTAGATCTTTCTTCACGCTACATTCAAGATCGTTTCTTACCTGATAAAGCTATTGATCTTTTAGACGAAGCTGGTTCAAGGATGAATCTCACTATTCCTTATGTTGATAGTGAAAAAATCAAAGAAAGACTAGATGCTGCTGAAAGCTTAAAGCAAGATGCTTTAAAAAATGAAGATTACGAAAAAGCTGCCTACTATCGTGATCAGATTGAAAAGTATGAAAAATTAAAAGATCAGAAAGTAGATCCTGATCAAACACCTAAAATCACTGAAAAGATCATGAATAAGATCGTTGAGGAAAAAACTAATATTCCTGTCGGTGACTTACAAAAACAAGAAGAAACTCAATTAAAGAATTTAGCTACTGACCTTAAAGATAATGTAATTGGTCAAAACAAAGCCGTTGAAACTGTTGCTCGGGCAATAAGACGAAATCGAGTTGGATTTAACAAATCTGGTCGTCCAATCGGCTCATTCTTATTTGTAGGACCTACTGGTGTAGGTAAAACAGAATTAGCTAAACAATTAGCCAAGCAAATCTTTGGTACAGAAGATGCAATGATTCGATTTGATATGAGCGAATATATGGAACAATACTCTGTATCTAAGCTAATCGGATCTGCACCAGGTTATGTAGGTTATGAAGAAGCTGGTCAATTAACAGAAAGGGTACGCCATAATCCATATAGCTTAATTTTATTTGATGAAATTGAAAAAGCTCATCCTGATGTACTCCACCTATTCTTGCAAATTCTCGATGATGGCCGCTTAACTGATTCGCAAGGTCGCACAGTTTCCTTTAAAGATACCATCATCATTATGACTTCTAATGCTGGTCAAGGAATCAAAGAAGCTAGCGTAGGTTTTGCAGCTGAAAACAGTCATCAAGAACAATTTAAGAATAGCTTAGGTCAATACTTTAAACCTGAATTCTTAAATAGACTTGATGATATAGTTGAATTTAATGCACTTGATAAGAAAGACTTAATCAAGATTGTTGATTTAATGCTTGCAAACACCAATGATATGGTAAAAGATCAGGGCCTACATATTGATGTTACACCTGAAGCAAAAGAACTTCTTGTCGAAAAAGGTTATGATCCTTCTATGGGTGCTCGTCCACTTCGTCGTACAATCCAGGAAGAAATTGAAGATAAGGTAGCCGATTATAAACTTGATAATCCAGCTGCTAAAGACCTAAAGGCTAATGTAGTTGACGGTAAAATAGTAATTAGTGAAAATTAATTATTTAGGAGCAAATAAGAGTCACAGGTTCCGTGACTCTTATTTTTATTTTTATAAATTCTGCAAAAAGGTTATACTTAAATTGGGATTTTAAAGACACATTATATATCGAGGTTATAAATATGATGCATTTAATTGATGTTACAAATAGCTACCGTGATTTAGTCCAAAGACAATTAGCAGCTACTAATAGTCAATTCGTAAAAGTTTACTCTTTAGGTAATACCACAGTAGTATACAGCGAAACAGCTGATAAAATTGAAATCGTTATGGAAAATCATAAACGTCCTATTAGACAAGATGAAGTAGAATTTGTTATTAAGCGTCTAATTCATGAAGATCGAATTTATGATATAACAGTTGATAAAAGTAGAAAAATTATTTCTATCACTTGTGATCGTTAAAATCGCAAAAAGCCGTGGAGTTGCTCCACGGCTTTTTTCTATCTTATAATCTTGAAGTCAATTCAACATCAGGATACTTATCTTTAAACCATCTCTCAGCAAATGCATTTTCAAATAAGAACAATGGCTCACCATCCCGATCTTTAACCAATAAGTTACGGGATGATGACATTTTAGGATCTAATTGATCCGGGTTAATCCAACGAGCCACACGGTTTCCTAATGTATGGAGCTCAACTTCTGAATTGTATTCATTTTTCATTCTGAAAGAGAATACTTCAAATTGTAATTGACCAACTGCCCCCAAAATATAATCATCAGTTGAATAGCCACGATAAAGTTGAATCGCACCTTCTTGAACTAATTGATTCATCCCTTTATGGAATGATTTTTGCTTCATAACATTTTTAGCAGTTACTCGCATAAAAATTTCAGGCGTAAATTGTGGTAACTCTGGATAGACAATTTTCTTCTTCCCAGCATAGATTGAATCACCAATCTGGAAATTACCAGTATCATACAAACCAACTATATCTCCAGCTACTGCATCAGAAACTTGTACACGTTCACTAGACATAAACTCAGTTGCATTATTCAATCGAACAGGCTTACCAGTTCGAGCTAAAGTTACATCAATTCCCTTTTTGAATTCGCCGCTTCCAATTCTTACAAAAGCAATTCGATCACGGTGGTTAGGATTCATGTTTGCTTGAATTTTAAAAACAAAACCAGAGAATTCTGGATCATCTGCAGCTAACTTTTCATCTTCATTAACCACATGTTCTTGAGGAGCAGGTGCTAAATTAACAAAACTATCCAAGAAAGTTTCTACCCCAAAGTTAGTTAAAGCCGATCCAAAGAAGACTGGTGTTTGATCTCCTCTTAAAATTTTATCTTTATCAAAAGTATTTCCAGCTTCTTTCAACAAGTCAATATCATCTAAAGTCGATTGGTATAAACTATCCTGTGCTAAAGCTTCATCTTCAGATAATTTGCCATTTTCATCTAATGGTAAATAGCGATCATCTTCATCTTTTCGATAGAGTTCAACCCGATTGTTTGCAATGTCGTATAAGCCTTTTAATTGCTTTCCCATACCAATTGGCCAGTTCATTGCTACACCTTCAATGCCTAGCAAATCTTCTAATTCAGCAATTAAGTCTAGTGGTTCACGTCCATCCCGATCTAATTTGTTCATGAAAGTAAAGATCGGAATACCTCTCTTCTTTACAACTTTAAACAGCTTTTTAGTTTGAGGTTCGATACCTTTAGCAGAATCAATAACCATTACTGCAGCATCAACAGCCATTAAGGTCCGATAGGTATCTTCAGAGAAATCTTGGTGTCCAGGAGTATCTAGAATATTAATTCTCTTTCCTTGGTATTCAAATTGCATTACTGAACTAGTAACGGAAATACCACGCTTTTTTTCAATTGCCATCCAGTCACTAGTTGCATAGTGACCACTTTTACGTGCTTTAACTGTACCTGCGCTTCGAATTACTCCACCAAAAAGGAGCATTTGTTCAGTAATTGTAGTCTTACCCGCATCCGGGTGAGAAATAATCGCAAATGTGCGTCTTTTTTTCACTTCATCCGTTAACTTTGTCATTAATCTTTAGCTTCTTCCTTTTCTTGTTTTTCTGGAATTGTGAGCAGCAGTGTTAATAAACGAGAACCTTTCATTCGTCTCGTGGTTAAAACCATCCCATTATCAAGTTTAACGCTCAACTTCTCTCCCTTAGCGGGAATTAGACCTAATTTAGTAATTACATATCCAGCAACAGTATCCACATTTTCCATTGCCAAATCAGTTCCAAATTCTTCATTGAAGTCAGCTAAAGGCATTTTTCCATAAATAACATATTCTCTTGGCCCAATTTTTGAAAATAATACCTCAGCCTTATCAACTTCATCGTCAATATCGCCGACAATTTCTTCAATTAAATCTTCAATTGTTGCGAGTCCAACAACGCCGCCGTACTCATCAGTCAAAATAGCAAGCTGTCTTTGGGTCTCCTGCATCTCGACTAACAATTCTCCTAATTCAATAGTTTCAGGTGCAAATAAAGGCTTAAACATAACCTGATCGTAGTCTAGCTTATCAAAACCAACTTTATGAGCTTTTCGTAAGACAGTTCTAATATGAATGACGCCTACAATCTTATCTTTATCTCCATCATAAACAGGCACTCTTGAATAAGGCTCTTTTAAGATCTTATCTAAGTTTTCTTGAAAACTATCATTAATATCGACCATGAAAGCATCAGTTCGAGGCACCATTACTTCTCGTGCCATCTTTTCCTCAAATTCAAGAATACCTTCCATCATTGAATATTCACGATCACTGATTTCTTTTTGCTCATGTAATTTATTTAAAATTTTATTTAGCTTACGTTGGCCATCAATATCTTCATCGCCACGAAACTTAGCTCTTAATTTGCTAAATATATCCCCCGCACCGGGATCACTACTCATCTTTAAATTCTCTCTTTCTATTGATGTGTTAAGGCCCATTTTAATCACAATTATCGGTAATTATATCACATGCAAATATATGATAAAATAAGGAACAAGAAATGGGGTCCTATAGATGAAAAAACAAAACATCTACTTAGTATTTACTTTTTTACTATTAATTCCGTATCTTTGCAGTTTAACCCTAGTTGGTATCTGTTATAATGCCTTAGTTAGACATTCTAGTGACATTTTTAGAAGTTTTATCGGTGCCCTAGTTGGTACAATTATTATGTTTGCAATTAAGGCCACTATTCAACGTCCACTTGATTTAGTCTCTGATGAAGTACCAAATAACTTGTTTAAACAGATTTTACGTTTTTATAGTATTCGTAGACGTAAATTTCTACTTATTTGTAATTGTTTAGTTGACTTTGCCCTCTGCTGGCTTGCCATGGACTTAGTAAGAAAATTCTTCTCACTATCTTTTATTATTGGCAATTCCGTTGGGATAGTCTTATTGATCATGCTAATTTCAACATGTATTGGCGCTTATATTGAATATGATAATCTTTCTATTGACCCTAAACAGAAGTAATTATTTTGAACTTTCTTCAGAACTGGTATCTAGATATAAAATCTGGGCCAGTTCTTTTGTTTCTAAGTTTAATTTAGCTAAAACATATGGTTTTTCACTATCGCCTAAATTTTCGTACATAGTAATGCCATCTTTTGACAATTTATCTAAAAAAGTAGGAATAACAAAATTTAAAGGTTGGCTAAAGAAAGCTAAATTACTATCTGGTGTATTAATTTCTGCAATTTCTGAAGCAGGTAATTCAAATTTATTTAATCCTGCAACAGGCATTTGTTTGTCATCAGCCAAGATTCCATACCAAAACATAAAGTTTTCTGGTCCAAATACCACCAAGCTTGCTCGTTCATTTTCATACCCATTGTCTTTGATAAACTTTTGGAATACAGGATCATTTTCCATCTCTTGAATAGCAGCTGTATATGTCTTATTTTCGTCAATTTGATTTGGCATAAAAACCTTACCGATAAAGTTATGTGCCGAGTATTTTTCTTTCTTCATTTTCTCTCCCCTTAAAAAAGCTTCGATCTAAGTCAGGACGTAATTGGTTATAGCGTTCATACCAAATTTGTACAAACTTTCTAGCAAACGGTCCCTTCTTTTGATCAATCCAATCTAATAATTCAAAACTAGTACTACGCAAAATACTATCAATCTCTTCGCTATAATGCCAGCGTTTTTTGTTCATTGCATACTCATCGGCATCTAGAAGTCTTTTTTCTCCATCTGGAAAAACTTTAATATCTAGATCATAGTCGATATATTTTAATGCTTCTCGATCTAAAATAAATGGACTAGCTAAATTTGCATAGTATGCAACACCATCTGGCCTAAGCATTGCTATCACATTAAACCAAAGTTTACGATGAAAATAAACAATTGCTGGTTCACGACTAATCCATTTTCTACCGTCTTCTTCGGTAATTAAAGTCCGATCATTAACGCCAATAATAATATTTTGTTCTGTTTTAACTACCATAGTGTCACGCCAATTTCGGTGTAGCGTACCATTATGTTTATAACTTTGTATTGCGATATAATCGCCTTCACGAGGCATCTCCATGATATTCGCCTCCTAACTAAATATTATACCAGCAAATTAATATTCATCTATTTCTTCTAAATTTACTACTTCACCACTTAAAAAACTATCAATCTCTCCACTAGAAAAACCATGTTGAAATAAGTATATTTTAACTTTCTGTCGTCTCTTAAAGTCATCATCTCTTCGATAACGACGCCAAGCTTTAATTCCTTGTTTTTTCAAGGCCTCTAGTTGATCATCTTCTGTACTTTCTAAATCTAACTGATCAACTACAAGTTCTCCTAGCTCTTGGTTAAAACCATGTGTTTGTAGTTTTTTTAGCGCTTTTTGCTTAATTTCTTTATACGACATTTTTCCTACTTGATGACCAATTGAATGTATTAAGCGCATACCAGCTTCTATCCATTCTTCATCATCTACTTCATAAAGAGAATCCTGAATAATATCGTTAGCTACACCTTTTTGTTTTAATTTACTACTAATTGATCTTGGGCCATCTTTTCCTACTCTAAGGTTATTCTGGATAAATAAGCGTGCAAAATTATTATCATCAAGATAATTTAATTCTATTAAGTTTTCTATAGCACTTTGACTAGCTTCTGGACTAATCCCCTGCTTATTTAAATAAGTTAAAACTTCATATACACTACGCGGCTGATAGCTTAAATAAGACATAGCTAGCTGGAGCGCATGACTATCTGCTTCAGCTTTTTTTATTTTTTCAATATCTTCAAGGCTTAGTTCAGTTCCTTTTAACAGTCTTTTTTCAGCTAAGGTTCTTTCACTGACACTGAAGGCATATTCATTATCAATAAAAATATTATAGCGTCCCTTCCGCTTTTGTGTACTAATCTTAGTAATAATTGGCATTATCACACCTTCTTCATTTTTTTATTTCTTCTATATTATAATAAATTAAATACTTGTATCACTTGAAAATAACGCTTATGCTTATTGTGACACTTTTTTCATGAATCAATCGAAATGAGGGCCTTATTTTGACAAAATTTACTAAAAACAAACAAGAAAGAAATATTATCATCACTATTAAACGCTTGGGTATTAATGGTGAAGGTATTGGATACTATAAAAAGAAAATTATTTTTATTCCTGGTGCGCTTCCAAATGAGGTAGTTGTTGCTAAGATCGTTGATCGCCATCCACACTATCTGGAAGGTGAATTAGTAAGAATTAAAGAAAAATCTCCTGACAGAGTTACCTTTCCTAAAGGAGTTGATCCTGCAGTTGGTGGATTAGAACTCGCACACCTTTCTTATCCAAAACAACTTGAATTTAAACAACACCTAATTCTAGAATCGCTTAGAAAATATCATCCAAGAGACTATATTAAATATAAAGTTAAAAAGACAATTCCTGCACCAAACGCTTGGAATTATCGAAATAAAGCTCAATATCAAATTGAATTTAATAAGGGGAAGAGTAAACTTGGTCTCTATGCTCCTAATTCCCGTCGTCTTATTGACCTGCCTGATATGCCTACTCAAACAAAAGAGACTCAAAAAGTAGAACGTGAAATTAAGAAACTAATCGATAAACTTCACATCCGAATTGCCGACTTTAGACGTCATACCGATGGAATTAAAACCATTGCCGTTCGTCAAAGCAATGCTACTGGTGAAATTCAGGTAACTTTAATTACAATTGGTAAAAAAATTAAAGATCTCAAGTTACTTGCTAGTCATATTATGAAACTTCCGAATGTAGTTTCTGTTTTCCAAAATGAAACTCAATGGCAAAATCCTCAAGTTTGGGGCAATAAAACTATTAAATTGTTCGGAAAGTCACATATTACAGAAGAAATACTAGGTAAAAAATTTAAGCTTTCACCACGCGCATTTTTCCAGCTTAACCCTGAACAAACTACTACTCTTTACTCAGAAGCCCTTAAATATCTTGACTTAACTCCTGATCAAACTTTGATCGATGCTTATGCGGGCGTTGGTACTTTGGGAATCTTAGCTAGCGATCAAGTAAGACAGGTTATTGGAATTGAATCTATTCCTGAAGCCGTAATCGATGCTCAAGAAAACTGCCGCTTAAATCATGTAAGAAATGCGGAATATATTCAAGGAAATGTAGAAAAATTACTTCCAGAACTAAAAAATCAAGGTGTTCCAATTAATGCATTAATCGTCGACCCCCCACGTACAGGATTAAGCAAAAAGTTAATTAAAACTCTACTTGAAGTAAAGCCTGAAACCTTTGTTTATGTTTCTTGTAACCCAGCTACTCTTGCAAAAGATTTAGTTCTTCTAAGTGAAGCTTATGATGTTAGGGTAATTCAACCGGTTGATATGATGCCACAAACACCACGTTGGGAAGGCGTTACCAAACTAGTTTTAAGAAAAAATAAGTAATTATATTAATTTAAGCAGTCGATGTGACTGCTTTTTTTGTGCTTATAAAAAAGGTTGTAGACTGCCTGGTCTACAACCTTTTTTCAAGTGGATGAGGTAAATACTATCTAGCGCCATAACGTCAGTATCTGGGTTTGATATTATGACTTGATCAACATCACTTGTTTGCATCTGTATTGAATAACGACTATTTGATCTTACTAAGAGAATCTTGTCTTTAAAACACTACAATCTGGAGATAAAAACTATTTACAATATTATTCTACCTCTCCACACATCTTATTATAACAACTATGTAAGCGAATACAAGTTATTTAACTTGATATTGGCGGATATCATTACGAATACCAGCAAAATAATATCTACCAGTTTCTTCATCACTGATAAGTTCAACATTATTTTCTGGATCTTCCAAACCTGCAGAAAAGATTTCCTCATATTCGGCAACACTAAGCTTGCTTCGATTATCTAATAAAGCTTTATCTCCAACCTTATCAAGTTGTTTTTCATAGCCTTCAACTACATTTGCGGAATAAAATTCAGCCATTGCACCTGAACCATAAGAAAATAGACCGACTAAGTCTCCAGCCTTTAACCTACCATTTTCAAGTAAACTAAGTAGACTCAAGTATAACGATCCAGTGTAAATATTACCTACATTTGCATTCAATTCTTTAGCTGCAGTAAAGCTGTCCATTAACCGGGCATTTGTTTCTTCATCCGTTCCCTCAACAGCTAATCTATTTGCCTTTAATCCCATCTTAGTAAAAGGTAAGTGGTAGACAATAGCAGCAAAATCTTTTGTTTCAAGATTCTTTTGTTCTTTGTAAGCAGAAAAAGTATGTTTGAAAAAGTCTAAGTAAACCTGGGTAGAATACTTTCCATCTACCTTGGCTGTTTTAGAATAGTTAGGGCGCCAGAAATCATTAATATCCTCACTATAAGCACTATGGCCTTCATTTAATTCTAAAATTCTTGGCTTACTAGAAATTAATAAACTAACACTTCCAGCTCCTTGAGTAACTTCACCAGCAGTATTAACCCCATAGCGAGCAATATCACTGCCGATAACAATAGCAGTTTGATCAGGATGAAGTCGTACAAAATCTTGGGCAATCATTAAGCCAGCCGTTAAGCCAAAACATGCTTCCTTAACTTCAAAAGCTCTCACAGTAGGATCTAACCCTAATGCCGATTTTACAAATAAAGAGCCAGATTTAGATTGATCCACACTACTTTCAGTACCAAAAATCAAAAGTCCTACTTTTGATTTATCAATCTTATCGATATAGCGTAGAGTTGCATTAATTCCCATTGAAACTGCATCTTGAGTTGGATCTGCAACGCTCATTTTTTTCTGTCCAATTCCAATTAAAAATTTATTTGGATCTTGATTCCTAGTATGGGCTAAATCCACCATATCAACATACTTATTTGGAGTAAAATATCCAATTTGATCAATTCCAACCTTCATCTTATTTTTGATCCTTTCTTATTTCGCTTAAAAATTCAAGAGCCGCTTCTTGAGTATATATCTTACTTTCCTGCAATTTTTTTAAAACTATTGCTTTTTCACCTTCACTAGCTTTTAAGGTTGCTACTAAATTTCTCGCCTGCAATTTCATATGCCCAGTTTGAATTCCCTTAGTAGAAATTGCTAAAAGAGCTGAAAAGTTATTTGCTAAGCCAGTTGTCGCAATAACTTCTGCTAGTTGCTTGGCAGATATATTACCTAATAAACTAAAGCTTTGTTGAACGTCTCGACGAGCCTTAATTGAGCCACCTACTACACCGATTGCTAAGGGAACTGTTACAGTCCCTACTAGTCTATCTTCTTCAATTTTCCACTTACTCAAAGATGTATAGGCTCCATTTTTATTAGCCCAAACAGCAGTTGCCGCTTCAACTCCACGATAATCATTACCAGTTGCAACTAATACACTATCAATACCATTCATAATTCCTTTATTATTAGTCACTGCCCGGTAAATATCAGCTTGTCCTATTTTACTCAATAAAGCTATCTTTTTAGCAACTTTTAATCCTCCTACACTGTCAATTGAAAGACTTACTTTAGCACTAGTCAATTGAGTAGGATAATTAGACAAAATTGCGTACAAAGTTTGTTCAATATCTGGCTGCTTCTCTAATTCATTTCCTAAAAATTCTAAAATAGCATTTGTTTTATTAGCTCCCATAGCTTCTGCTGGGTCAACCAAAACTCTAAGAAAAACTAAATTTTCTTTTTGAGAAGCTTCAATTTTACGAACTCCTCCGCCATGCTTGACTAAGCTAACGAATTTTTTATTAGCTAAGCTAATTAATTGAGAAAATTCAGTAGTAAACTTAGTTAAATCAAAATTATCAGTTACCTCTAAAACAATTTGACCATATATTCCATTTCGTTTACTATCAGCTACTGCTCCACCATTTTGATTAAAAATTTTAGCTGCATGGTTTGCTGCCGCAACAACTGATGGTTCTTCTACGGCCATTGGTACTTGATAATCTTTCCCGTTAACTATTAACTTGGGAAGCACACCAAGAGGAAGACGGACTTGACCAATTACATTTTCACTAAGTTTATCTAGTCTTTCCAAAGTTTCAGACTCAATCTCACTTAGTTTAATTCCTTTTTCGGTTAAAAAGGCTCTTCTTTCCTCCGGTAACCATTGATAAAATTTCTTTTTAGATGATTCTTCTAATTTCATATGCGATTCCTTGGCCACCGCCAATACATAGAGATACAATTGCTCTTCGACCATTAATTTTACGCAAACTGTTTACTGCACTCATTACTAAGCGCGTACCGGTTGCACCAAGCGGATGTCCTAAACTAATTGCTCCTCCAGCGATATTTAATTTTTCTTTTGGAATATTTAGATCACGGGCTACAGCATATGCTTGAGCTGCAAAGGCCTCATTAATTTCAATTAGATCATAATCCTCAATTGTGCTATTAGTTTTTGTAAGTAATTTTTTAATAGCAAAATATGGTGCGTATCCCATATAAGCAGGATCACAGCCAATTTCCGCATAGGCACCCAAGTATGCTAATGGAGTTAAATTTAATTCATCTAATTTTTGTTGATTAGATAATAACAACATACTTGCACCATCAGTTAACGGTGAAGAATTGCCAGCCGTAACTCGTCCATTTTCCTTAAATACAGGTTTTAATTGACCTAATGCTTCTAAACTAGAATCTGGTCGAATGGTTTCATCATGATCAAGAACATGACCATCGAGTTCAATTGGTGCATACTCTTCCTTAAACCAGTCATTCTCCTGAGCTGCATAAGCCTTGGCATGAGAATCACGTGCAAATTCATCCATATCTTGACGCGTAATATGGTATTTATCAGCTACATTCTCAGCTGTAATTCCCATCGGCTTTCTCGAATAAGCATCCCCAATTCCATCTATCATTAAGCTATCTTGATATGCTAGATTTTCATCATGCTTTTTACTTTTATCAAGTAAAAGTGGTGCATTTGTCATACTTTCTGCCCCACCTACAATTGCAATTTGAGAATCTCCTAGGAGCATTTGACCTTGAGCAAACCGTAATGCCTTTAAACTTGAACCACAAACGTCGTCTACGCTAGTACCCACTACAGACTCAGGTAACCCTGATTTTAAAGCTATTTGTCGAGCAACATTTTGACCTAGCCCAGCACTTAATACATTTCCCACCAAAATGCTATCTATTTTATCTTGTGGAACAATATTCTTTTTCAATAATCCCTTAAGTGCTAACACTCCTAGGTCAACAGCACTTTTATCCTTATAAAATCCACGATACTTACCAAAAGGAATTCGATTCATTCCTACTATATAAACATCCTGTAACACTCTTCCACCTCTTAATAAAAATTATTCTATTAACATGATAGCTCACGCCATGCATCAAATGTATAAAGTATAACTTTTTTAATCAATTCTAAAAAAGATTGCTAATCCATCTTAGCAATCTTTTACATATACTTACTCAAAAAGTTATTTACTTTTTCTTGATATTGAATCGGGTGAGTCGCAAATGATTTAGCATGTTTAGCTCCGGGAACAACCCAAAGTTCTTTCGGACCATTTGCTGCCTTATAGTTTTGATAGACCATCTTTGTTGGTACAAAAGTATCTTTAGCACCATGAATAAACAATATTGGTCTTTTATTTTTAGCAACTTGTTTTACGCTACTAGCATCTTTTAAAAAGTAACCTGCTCTAATTCTAGTTATTCCACTTAAAACTTCAACTAAAGGAAAACGGGGAAAAGCCGGAAAATGATATAAGTCTTCTGCTTCGTGTTCTATCTCATCCTTAACATTAGTGTAGCCACAATCCTCAATATAAGCTTTTACTTGTTTAGGCATTTTTAGTCCACTTGACATCATTGTTGTAGCACCACCCATACTTACACCAAAGATAGCAATCTGACTCTTATTTCCATTCCTTTTAATAACTTTCTCAGCCCATTTTTTAACATCTACTTTTTCACGCCAACCATACCCAATATAGTTTCCTTCACTTTGTCCATGACCACGTGCATCCGGTAATAGAACATTGTAGCCTAGTTTATGAAACATAGCAGCATAAGCTCCCATTGTATCTTTATTATTCATAAAACCGTGCAGGACAATAACTGTCTTTTTAGAATTATTTACTGGAATATAATTTGCATCTAACCTTAAATTATCATCTGCTGATTTCATAATCCACTTTTGTTTATGCACATTTTGATACCACTTTTTTTCCTTGTATAGTGGGTCAGTTTTAACTAGCTTAGTATCATTGTTAATAAAAGATTTATGTCCTGGAACAACAGCAACCTGATAGAAATATAGGCCTACAGCTAAAAAAATACCACAAACTGCTAAAATAGATATAATAGCTATTTTTATTTTTTTACACTTCAGCTTCATTAGAAGACCTCGGTTCTAAAATATAATCTATATTATCTCTAAAAAATATAGAAATCAAGAGAGGATAAAGATCTATGTATTTAGATGATTTCTTAATTTTAATTTCTGATCTCCATCCTAATTTTCAATTTTTTTATCAAAATAAGAAAAATGGCGTAATTGATCCAATCAGTAAAGTCCAAATTGACGGAGATCGATGCCTTTTATATACAGGAGAAAATGCTAAAACAATTGCTCAAATTAACCATTTACTGGGCAAATTAAAGTCTAACCATCTTCCTATCTATGTATGTACGAAGAATACAAACGAAAAAAGTAAAATTTTTGGTATCAAAATAAATTTAGTAAAGGGACAGGTTTATATTTTATAAGATAGCAAAAAAAGATGCAGAAACAATCTACATCTTTTTTTGCTCATCCTAGTTTTTATCTAAATATTCATTTAAAACTCTCAAAACTCCATTGTCATTATTGCTAGGAGCCAAATACTTTGCATGTTCTTTTGCAATAGCCATCCCATTTTCCATTGCATAGCTATATTTTGCAAAATCTAGCATTGGAATATCATTACCACTATCACCAAAAGCAATTAAATCTTCACCAGTTAATCCAAAATAAGCCAGTAACTTTTTCAATCCAGTTGCCTTATTAATTCCATGTTTAACAGCATCAATAGCTACTGGATTTGAAGCAAAAGTAGTCACAATATTCCCATATTGCTCATTAAATTTTTTCTCAATCTCTCCAGCTATTTTACTATCATGATGAAAAGTCAATTCAATAAAGGTATCATCAGGTAACTCTTCCCAATCACTGATCTCTACACTTTCTTTAGCGAAGTACTGCAAAAATTCCTTATCTTTTGCTGGTGCTTCAGTTCCAATATATGCTGTCTCCCTGCCATAGGCCATTGTCGCCATACTTCCATAGGTATGATGGACAAAATTAACTAAATCAATGGTCTGCTTTTTAGTTAATCCTTCAACAGCCACTTCTTTTCCTTCAACAATTAGTCGAGAACCATTAGCAGTCACGAAATCTACGCGATCAATAAATTCAGAAAAATCATTTTTTAAACGAGCAAATGGACGACCACTAGCTACAATAAATTGAATATTATGTTTTTCTAATTTATTTAAAACTTGAGCAAACAAATCATGGTCATAGCTTCTTTGGTCGTTTAAAAATGTTCCATCCATATCAACCGCAACAGCTTTAAAAGGAATAGTCATCATCTTCTCCTTACTAACGGTGATTTAAGGCACCATTTAATTTCTTACGATATATAAAGTAAATAATTAAAATAATTGGCACAATAACCAATAAAACTGGGTAAAAGTAATCTGGAGCTAGATTTTGAGCAGTCACACCACCGATCATTGGACCAGCTGCCATTCCTATATCAAGGCCCAAATAAAAAGTCGAACTAGCTAACCCTTGTTCTTCAATTGGAGCTAACATCAAAGCGGTAGACTGATTAACAGAGTAAATAACTCCATATCCAATCGAAAGCATAATTGCAGCTAATCCCATTAACCAGTTATTGACCATAAAAGTAGCAATAATTAAAAATAAAATCATCGCAACTAAACTTAGCCAGAACCAAAAGCCAAAGCGAATTAAATCAAAATACTTTTTTAAACCAATTCTAATTAATAATAAGGCGATCGCATAAATTACAAAAAAATAACCTACAGCAATTGAAAAATGCTGTCTTTCAACATACACTACAATGTCGGCTTGTGTAATAAAATATGGAATTGCAAAAAAAGTAGTTAATAACGCTACGGGAATAGCATCTTTTTGAATGATTTTTATTTTTCTTTTTTTATTATTAGTAATTTTAGGCTTAGCATGGTTTCCAACAAATTGAATAGAAACAATCATTAATAGTGCTGCAAGTACAGCGAGCCAAAGAGCTGACTTATAGCCAATTATTTTATACAAATTAATAGCTAAAGCTGGTGCAAGAGCCATGGCTAAAGCATTCATCAAGCCATAGAATCCCATTGCTTCTCCAACATGACTCCGAGGAACCAGAAATGCTAACCACGTAGTCATACAAACTGTTGCGAGCACAAAACCAGTACCATTAATTAACCTAAAAATTAAGAGCCAATTTCCCGAAGGAGAAAAACAGTAGCCTGCCACCCCAATTAAAATTAATACTCCTCCAATAAAGGACAAACTATACTTTGAAAAACGGTCAGTTAAATTACCAGCGACCGGTCTTAAGAACATTGAAACTACACTCATAATTCCTGTTATCACACCGGCAAATACCGCACTAGCACCTAAACTGATTGCATAGCCATTAATCAAGGGTGTTACAAACATTACTGAGAACATAAAAAAGAAAGACGCGGCCATAACCAGAATAACGTCTTTAGTATAAATTGATTGCTTCTGTTTCAATTTTTTACTCCTATCTAGCATTATCACTTTTAACTTTATCATACTTTGAGTTTAAGCAAAAAAGCCAGTTGAATAAATCAACTGGCTTATTAGTTTATATTACTTAATTAATACCCCATGTAACGGTCTCTTTCCCAATCAGAAACTGATTGAGTGTACTTAGACCATTCAAGGTTCTTAGAATCAATAAAGCTTTGAGTCAAGTGTTCACCTAAAGCTTCTTGAATTAGTGGGTCAGCCTTAAAAGCTTTTACAGCATTATGCAAAGTAGATGGAAGTGGTTTAATGCCTCGCTTAGCTCTTTCTTCTTCAGACATTTCAAAAACATTAGAAGTAATAGGAGCCATTGGCTTCTTAGCCTCTTTAATACCATTTAGTCCAGCAGTTAAACAAGCTGCAAGGAGAAGATATGGATTAGCAGTTGGGTCAGCTGAACGCATTTCTAGACGAGTGTTAATTTCTTCAGCATCTGGAATACGAACAAGTGGTGAACGGTTCTTAGAAGCCCAGGAAATATAAACAGGAGCCTCAAAACCAGGAATTAGACGTTTATATGAGTTAACAGTTGGATTACCAATTGCTGTAATTGCACGGGCATGTTCCAAAATTCCATTTAAGAAATAGAGAGCTGTATCTGATAAGTGGAATTCACCATCTTTATCATAGAATACGTTTTTACCATCTTTAAATAAAGACATATTAGTGTGCATTCCGTTTCCAGCTTGACCTTCTACAGGCTTAGCCATAAATGTAGCATACAAACCATGCTTTCTTGCTACTTCACGAACAACCATCTTAAATGTTTGAACACGGTCAGCAGTAGTTAAAGCATCATCAAATCTAAAGTCAATTTCTTGTTGACCATCACCTACTTCGTGGTGAGCAGCTTCAACTTCAAAACCAATACTTTCTAAAGTTTCAACAATATCACGCCGACATCTTGCACCAGCATCGTCAGAAGTCATATCAAAGTATGAAGCATGATCAGGAACTTCAGTAGTCCAGTTACCATCCTCACCTAACTTAAATAAATGAAATTCTGCTTCAAAACCAATATCAAAATCAGTAAAGCCCATTTCTTTCATTTCTTTAAGAACACGCTTCAAGTTGTTTCTTGGATCACCTTCAAAAGGTTCACCATTTGTCTTGTGAACTGAACATACTAAACGACCGATCTTTCCACCCTTTTCATCTCCCCAAGGCAAAACTGCCCAAGTAGAAAAGTCTGGGTATAAAACCATGTCACTTTCCTCTAGACGAACAAAGCCATCAATTGAAGAACCGTCAAAACGAATATCATTAGTTAAAACTTTATCTAATTGGCTAGTTGGAACTTCAACGGCTTTAGATGTTCCGTTAATATCGGTAAAGGCTAATCTTAGAAAACGAACATCGTTATCTTTAACACTCTTTTTAATATCTTCTGCAGTAATAGTTTTACTCATTGTACACACCTATTCTAAAGAACTATAGTCCAATATTATAATTGGTATAGTCCTTAAAAATCTATTCACTACTTGTGCTTATGCACATTGAATACAATAGCAGACCAAATTGGTCTCGTCAATAAATATTAATATTTCTTTAGCTATATTTTAAACTAATTGCTATAAAGAATACTAATAATACACTATTATAACCATAATTTTTTATTTGTTTAAAAATTCATTTATTTTTCTAAGAGCCTTTTCAGATACTTTTTCATCTTGCAAAGGATCAAGCCAAACAACAGGTAATTGGTGTTTGAAATATGTCAATTGACGTTTAGCATACTTTCGAGAAGCTTGTTTCAGCTTGTTCACACATTCATCTAAAGTCTTTTCTCCAGAAAAATATGGAAAGAATTCTTTATATCCAATAGCTTGAATTACTTGATGTTCACGAGACCTATTTTCATAAACGAACTTTGCTTCTTGTAGTAACCCATGCTCCATCATTTTATCTACGCGCATATTTATTCTCTGATAGACTTCTTCTCGATCACTATTTAATCCAAGAATTAAAGCATCATATCGCGGATTAATCTTTCGTTGTTGTTCACTAAACAATTTACCGGTTCTACTAATTACTGTTAATGCTCTAAGACTACGACGACTATTTTGCGGCGCTATTTTCTCTGCTGCAGCTGGATCTTTTGCTTGAAGAAGATCCCACAACTTATTTTCTCCATTTTCTTTTAAATATTCTTCCCATTGTGGATCAACGCTCGTTTGATACTCCCCTGGTTCACCAAGTTGAAGCTGGTTGACCAAGGCATTAATATAAAATCCGGTTCCCCCCACAACTAATGGAATGGCTCCATCAGCAACAATTTTATCTACTGCTTTGGTACCTTCAGCAACAAAATCTTTAACGGAATACTCTTCAAAAATTGAACGTTGATTAATCAAATAGTGTTTCACTCGTTTTAGTTCTTCATCTGTTGGCTTAGCCGTACCGATGCTTACCTCTTGATAGATTTGCATTGAATCACCAGAAACAATTTCTGCATTAATTTTTGGAGCTAACTCTAACGCTAGTTCTGTTTTTCCGATCCCAGTTGGGCCAATTAGTACAATAATTTTTTGCATATAAAATCCTCTTATTTTCTTGGTATCAATTCTAACAAAAATCTTCTCTTTCTTCAGAGTTAATATAGCAAAAGGCTTTATTGAATTAAGAATTATTGCTAAAATTTGAGGTGATAAATAATTTCTAGGGAGGCATTTATATGGCAAAGAAATTTGGTGCCGGTGTTGTAACTGGTGTTTTAGCAACTGTTGGTGCACTTGCAGCAGGACTTGCTACTTACAAGAAAAAGGTAGTAGAACCTGAGCAAAAAGAAGCTGATAGAATCGAACAAAATAGAATTAAAGCCAACAGAAAGAGCTACTCAGCTCACCAAGGCTAAATAAAAAAGAGAGATTAATCCCTGTAAAAAGGTGTTGATCTCTCTTTTAATATTTAGAGGCCTTAGTTTGACCATCCCATTTTTCAAAACCGTCTTTTAGCCAGTATACCTTTTCATACCCCTTCTTTTGTAAAAAGCGTGCTGCTCTTACTGTCAAGGCATTTGAATCAGAATAAAGATAAACTGGTAAATCTGGACGAATTTCTTGATATTGATATTTGAACATTGTATAAGGAATATTACGTGCTCCTAAAATATGTTCTTTTTTAAAAGGTCCTTTTTCACGCACATCAATAATTTGTGCTTTTCGCTTTCCCTTTTCAAATTCTTCATTAGTTAATGCACCACCGACTCTTTTGGATTGGATCCATGTCCAAAGCCAACTCAAAGCAAAGGCCAAAATAATGATGATTAAGATAATGTTGATAATCCCAAAAATATTCATTAATTACTTACCCCTATATAAGAATTTCTATAGTACTATGATAATCCATTACTATCTTTTGCGCTAGTTTCCTTTTCTTCTTCAATTTCATGTTCGTGACTTAAAATCAATTTTGCATTCATGTATTCTTTCTTAGAAACTACACCTGCATGATATAAATTATCCAGTTCAATTCCCATTAGTTCTATGTCCCACTTACGTTTACCAACATAAACGATAATATTAAACTTTTTTAATAGCTTTTGAACATCATGTAAATTTTTCATTATTAATTATTAATCACTATTCCCTGATGTAAACAGAAGACAACATAAATAATTATTACTACTGCTGCGATAACTCTTAACTTGTGATGATATTGTCTCAAATGGGCACTACCAAAAATTATTCCTAAAAGAAAACCAGATATTAATCCACCGAGATGGCCTAAGATATCAATATGACTTGCAAATAAATCAAGCGCTAAGTTAATGATAGCTAATGCTAAAGCTTGTCTTCCTAAATAATTAATTGCCGGAATTGCTCGATTGGCTAAATAAAGAGCAATTACTACACCAAAAAGTCCAAATAAAGCTGTAGAAGCCCCGGCACTAACTACCGAATCGCTCCCATATGCATAACTTAACAGATTTCCACCAATCCCGGACAATAAATAAACTGTTAAGAATCGCCAGTGACCTAAAAGTGGTTCCATAAATTGACCCATGTAATAAATCATTACTGCATTAGATGCGATATGTAACCAGCCGATATGCAAAAATTGCGCTGTAAACAAACGCCACCATTGATGTTCAACAGTAACAAGTTGATTATTCATTGCCCCAAGTCGAACTAGGGTATTAATATTAGTCGAGCCACCCATTATTGTTTCGATTATGAAAACAACAAAGAGTACAATTAAAATCGCATTTGTAACGAAAGTACTAGAAAATCGATTAGTATTCAACTTTTGCATTATCCATCATCCCCTTCATTTACTTAAAATAAGATTTTCTATTGGAATATCATGATCCTCAATTTTCCATTTTGTTTGATCAAAAGCCTGAACGGAATTAACTAGACTAAGGGTTTGAGTAGGATATTTCTTTAAAAAGCGATCATAATATCCACCACCAAAACCAAGCCGACTATTTTTATCTAATCCATAAGCTAATCCGGGTACAATTATTAAATCTAAATCATTTTTTACCTCAGCTTTTGGATCGTGATTTTCTAAAACTCCAAACTTGGTTTTTTCTAGAAAAGTGTTTTTATTATAAAGTGTAAATTCCATCTTTCTATTTGGTAAACAACGTGGAATATATACTTTCTTTTTTATTTTCCATAAAGTAGCAATAATTGGGGCTGTATCGACTTCTAGAGCCATTGAAATAGAAATCCCAACATTCTCTACTTGATGTAATAATCGGCTTTTAAGTAGCTTTTCTTTTAAGATTTCATCTTCTAATTGTTTTTGCTGAGTTTTTCCAAATTCAGTCAGTTTTCTTATTTGTAAATTTCGTAAATCTTTTTTATTAATTAAATTCATTAAATAAAATATTATTAGATACAAAAAAACAACAGGAATTGCCTGTTGCTTTGATTACTTAGTTTCGCGGTGAAGTGTTACCTTTCTTTCAACTGGGCAATACTTCTTTAAAGCTAAACGTTCCGGATGCTTACGCTTATTCTTTTCAGATAAGTAACTTCTATCGCCACATTCGGTGCATTCAAGGATAATATGTTCTGCCATGTTTTCCACCACCTACTTATTTAGTTAACTGTTAAACTATACCATGTTTTCCGTACTTTTACCAGTACTTTTCTATTTATTAAGTTTGAAGTAGTCTTCAACCATTGCCTTTGCCACTTGCAAAGTATATGAACCTTCTTTATCTGGGTCCAGTCCTGGGAAGACCACAGCTACAGCGATTTCAGGATCCTTTGATGGGGCATAACCAACAAAAGTAGCGTTAATAACTTCTGGCGCATTCGGATTACCTGGGTTATCTTCATCATAATAAAAAGTCTGAGCAGTACCAGTCTTACCAGAAATCGAAGGCTTAACATTCTTTAATGAATGGGCTGTCCCCCATGAATTAGTACCATGAACAACACGATACATCCCTTGATGAATAACATCAAGTTGATCCTGCGTCCAAGGAATACGCATCTGAACCTGTGGCTTAGTGTTATGAAGAATTGATACTTTATTACCTTGCGAATTAGTCTCACCAACTGATTGAACTAAATATGGGCGCATACGATATCCACCATTAGCAATAGTTGAAATATATTGTACTAATTGAATTGGCGTATAAGCATCATAGTTTCCGTAAGACAAGTCAAGAACAGAACCTGTAAGCAATTGACCAGCTGAGTTATATGAGCGACCTTGAATACCTGAAACTTCTCCAGGAAGGTCTACACCAGTTTTTTGACCCAAACCAAACATTGCAAAATTACGTCTCAATTTAGTAAATGCATCTGAAGGCATTGAGATAAAACTATGTGGAGTATATTTAGCATTTACCCATCTTAAAGCTAATTGCATCATGTAAATGTTACTTGATACTTCAAGAGCTGTTGGGGCATCAAGACTACCAAATGTACCAACTGGGTAAACAGATTTCTTAATTGGAGAACCTGGCAAGTAAATTGGCGTATCGGGCATTACGTTGTTAGTTGGTGTAATAACACCATTCATTAATCCACCCGCAACAGTTGCCCCTTTGACTGCAGACCCCATAACAAAGGATTTATTAATTACACCTAACGCATCATCAGTATCTTTATTAGTCTTTGCATTATGATCAATACCTGCAATCGCTAAAAGTGCTCCAGTCTTTGGATTCATCGCTACTGCATAGGCACCATTAGAATACTGCGTAGCACCTGCAGCTTTAGCAGCCGCATATTGCTTCTTCAGTGCATCTTCTACTTGTTGTTGATATTTAGCATTCATTGTCAAAATCAAACTGGCACCACTTTGTCCTTTATAGACAGTCTTAGTTTGTTCAACACCATCTCCGGACTTAGTAACTACCTGTGACTTAGACTTAGTTCCTTTCAGAAGCGGCTCATACTTTTCTTCTAAGTAACTTGTACCTACACGGTCATTTCGTGAGTAACCTTGTGTTAAGTAGTACTGCAAGTTATCACTTGGTAAACCAGCTTTTTCTGAAGAAACGGAACCAATGATACTTTTAATGGATTTTCCATTTGGATAGCTTCTGGACCAGTCAGTTCCAATACCTACACCTGGCAATTCAGATAGGTGCTCTCCAACTAAGGCCATTTCTCTATCAGTTAGACCTTTATTTTTAATATAGATAGTAGATAAAGTGTATGCTCCAGAAATCTTATTAAAAATTAAAGCAGCCGTTTTTTGACGTTTAGTAAAATGGATATCTTGCTTTTCAACACGTTTTAAGACATTGTTATAGATTTGACTTGAACTTAAAGCATCCCCATTACTGTCATAACGTTCAGATCGAGGCAGCTTAGCTGTTTCCTTTTCTGATATTTTACTGTTAGCTAAATAATAATCATAAAGCTGTCTTTGGGTAGGTTCTTCATCATCAAGTGTTATATATTGACTTAAGCGATTAGAAATTTTATATATTTGACTAGACGTAATGCTAGAATTTTTGGTATAAGTAATTGCGTTATTAGCTTTATTACCTACCAAAACTTTACCGCTGCTATCATACATCACACCACGTGGTACATTATTTGATACAATCTTTTGGTCGGTTTGCTGTACCTCTGCTTGAAAACGTCCACCGTAGAAAAGCTGTAAGTAGGCCAATTGACCAATTAATAATAAAAATAAAACTAAAATGACGCCCAAAATAATTTTCATTCTTAGGGGCGTCGAAGTGGAATTTCTATTCGAACCTTTACTCTGTTTTAAATAATTCAAAATTCTAACCTCACTAAACTAGAATTGATTTTAGCAAAAAATGCATCTAAATTCTATTTTTCTCCCAGTGAAAATCGCAATAATTATATATTCTTAAAAAGTAGGGTATTTATCAATGATTATCAACAAAGTTAAAACATATTTTAAAAATAAATATCTATATTGGCTTTCTTTTCTACTGCCTACTTGCATCTTTGCAAGCTATTTTTTATATCGAGGCCAGGAAATTTTAACCGTTGATCTAGGTCAACAATATATTGACTTTCTTTCTTTTTATAAAAATAATCTACTCTCTAATCCTTTAAACTTTATTTTTACATTCAGTAATGGTCTAGGGAGTTCGTTTATTGGAACTAGTGCCTATTATTTAAATAGTCCCTTTAATCTTCTACTATTACTTTTTTCAAATTCATCTTTATCAATAGCTGTTCTTTTAATTATTAGTCTAAAAGTCGGCGCTATTGGTTTAAGTAGCTTCTTTTATTTTCAGAAATTTTTCAAGGGTGATAATAAAATTTTCGCTTTAGCCGCTAGTCTTGCTTTTGCACTGAGCGGTTTTGTTGTTAGCTATAATTTAAATCTCATGTGGCTCGACAGTCTAATTTTATTACCTCTTTTACTAGACGCAATTGATAAATTATTTAAACAAAAGAAACACTATTTTTATCTTACCACGATCACTTTCTTACTATGGTTAACTAATTTTTATACTGGTTTCATGGTGCTATTTTTTGGCTTACTTTATTTTATTACTGCTCTAATTAATCATTCTTTCTCAAGCAAAATTATTTTCCACTATTTCACTAAGAGTCTCTTAGGCACTACCCTAGGCGCCTTTGTATTATTACCAGCCTTTTTTGAAATATTAAATGGAAAAATTAACTCCGACACTACCCTTTCGCTAGGTTTTCAGTTTGCACCATATCAAGCTCTTGATAAATTAGTAATTGGCGCATTTAATTTTACTGAGATGGAAAAAGGACTACCTAACATTTTTCTAACTAGTATTTTTACTCTATTGTGCCTCCTTTACTTTATCAATCAACATTTTTCCCTAAAAGAAAAATTTACATCAGCTATTTTACTATTATTTCTATTCCTATCTTTTAGCTTTAACCCATTAGTTCTGTTATGGCATTTAGGCCAATATCCTGTTTGGTATCCAGCACGCTTTAGCTTTATCTTTTCTTTCTATGCAATCTATCTGGGTGTTCAAGTTCTCGCACATACACACAAATTTAATCTTACGAGCAAAATAGCTAGTCTGCTTTTAGTAATTAGCTTAAGTATCTTTCTTTTATTAAGTATCCATCAAAAAGAATTTTTGAGCCAAACTAATATTATTCTTACCATTCTTTTTCTCTTATGTAGTTTACTAATAATTTTATTTTTTAACTATAAGTGGATCCCAGTAATCTTTTTCGGAATAGTAGGACTAGAAGTAAGTATTAATCTGCTAGCAAGTTTAGATAATATCTCTTATCAAAAAAACTTTGATTATGCTAATTTCACTAGTAATGTTTCTCAAACTACAACCTATTTACATAAATATGACTCTGGCTTATATCGCACAGAAAAGACATTTACTCGTTCCGATGACGACCCACTCAGTAATAATTATTATGGGGTCAGCAACTTTAATTCTATTTCTGATCGTGCAGCTATTAACTTAGTAGATTATCTTGGGCTAGAAAACAACGATAATTCTTTTACCAATAATTTCGCTACGCCCTTATCCGATAGTCTTTTAGGCATCAAATATAATATTGTTCCCATTAAGAATAGACGTAATTTACCTGAAAAAGAACAAGTTGTATTTACGAGTGCTTTTTATCGACCAGATTTAGTTACAAATACAGTTGTTAAAAGTTTTAAACAATTACAAATTAGAAAAAATTCATCTGCTTTACCACTTATTTTTATTTCAAATACCCATCAGAAAATCACCTTCTATAATAATATGCCTGCTACAAATCAAAATAATCTCTTTAGCAGCATCGTCGGTCAAAAACATAATCTTTTCAATAGCTTATATCTAACAAATCCAAGCAAACTTAAAAATACTAAGCACACCAAGAATCTTAATGAATATAAAAAAATTGATAAAAATAAAACTGCTACCATAACCTTTAATATTTCCTCATTTGAAAAGGGAGCTTATTATCTTGAGCTTCCTTCAAACTTAACTACTAATGTCACTTCTATTATTGTTAATAATCATCAACTTAATAATGATGACTTGGGAATTTCAAGTAAATTGCTAAATATTGGCTATTATTCAACAAATACTCCCATTAAAATTGTTTTCACTCTAAACACTGAAAATATCAATTTAAATGGTATTAGAGTTCTTCAATTTAGAGAAGATGAATTTAACAAAATTATCCGTAAATTCAATCAAAAACAGCCAGTAACTCATCAAACAAGTCCTATTTCTTTAAAACTTAATTACACTGCACAAAAAAATGAAACTTTAAATTCTACCATTCCTTATTCAAAAAATTGGCTGATTTTTGACAATGGAAAACTTCTCAAAACCCACAAATTTGCCCAAACCTTTTTAAGTACAACTCTAAAAAAGGGTACCCATCACCTTACGTTAGTTTATGTACCAATTGCTTTCTTAATTGGTCTTATAATTTCGATTATTTCAGTCACACTTTTATTTATTTTCAAACCAAAAAGGGATTAACTTACTAGCTTTTACGTAAGTTAATCCCTTTTTTGGATAAATTATTTAAATTAGTTCAATGTCTTAACGTCATTGATAGTAACATCAAAAGTTCCACCTGGAGTGTTGATAGTTACTTTTTCACCTTTCTTTTTACCAAGTAAAGCTTGAGCAATTGGTGAATCATTAGAAATTTTTCCATTAAGCGGATCAGATTCGTCAGATCCAACAATAGTATAGGTTTCTGGATCATCAGTACCTACTTCAGTGTAAGTAACAGTTTTACCAATAGAAACTTCATTAGGATCAACACTATCTGCATCAACAACTTGTGCATACTTAAGCATTTGTTCAATTTGAACAATACGTTGTTCTACAGCACTTTGTTCATCTTTTGCTGCATCATACTCTGAGTTTTCTGATAAGTCACCGAATGATCTAGCAACCTTAATTCGTTCAATAACTTCTGGACGTTTTACTAATTTTAAGTTTTTTAATTCCTTCTGAAGTTTTTCCTTACCTTCAGCAGTCATTGGATAAACTTTTTCTGCCATACTAAAAAATCTCCTTACCTATACCTATTTTTCTTTGCACCAAACAGCTTATGTTTTCTACCTAAAAAAGTCAACCATTTTTACTGGCCTAAACTACTATTTCGTTTCAAATGTTCATCATAGTTTTCGTTGTAGTAAACCTTACCAGTCTTAAGGTTTGCAACAAAGTAGAGATAGTTAGACTTAATTGGGTTCAATACAGCACTAATCGAATCTAGACTTGGATTGTTAAATGGTCCAGGTCCATATCCTTTATGAACATATAAGTTATATGGTGATTTTACTTTAATATCCTTTAGTGATAAAGAATGTTTATGCTTATTCAATGCATACATTACTGAAATATCTGACTGAAGTGGCATATTAGCTTTAAGTCTGTTAAAGAATACTCCAGCAATCATACGCCTATCTTTAGTTTTAACACCTTCACGTTCTACTAATGAAGCTAAAGTTAAAACTTCCTGTACTGTTAAGTGCTTCTTCTTAATTGAACTATAGTATGGTTGCAAAACTTGATCAGTCTTATCAACCATTTGGTTAACTAATTCTTTTAAAGAAGCTCCTTGATAAACATCATATTTCGCTGGGAAAAGATATCCTTCTAAATGATAGCGAACACCCTTACTGTTCATAGAACTAGTTAAAAGTTTAGGATATTGCTTCTCCAAACTCTTCATAAAGCTCTTATCTTTCATTAGCTTTAAGAAATCTTGTCGACTATACTTGGTATTCTTGCTAACTGTAGTAGCAATACTATCAATTGTTTGTCCTTCTTTTATTAGAACATGACCAACAACTGGACGACCACCTCCACCTTGCAATTGGCTCACAATCTCTTTGTTATGCATTGAAGGTGATAAATAAAAATTCCCTGCTTGAAAATTTGTCGCACTATGACTCTTTAACCAAAAGTTGAAAACGGCCGCATTTCTAATAATCTTTTTCTCTTGTAAAATTTGAGCAATTTGACTATTAGTTGCTCCCGCAGGAATATGAACACTAACAACATCTTCATCATGTCGATTGGCTGGTTGAAGTGCGTATCCTACGTAACAGCCTCCAATCAAGACAACTAAAACTAAAATCGCTCCTAGTCCACTAAGGATCCAACGAGTAACCTTTTTAGATGCCTGTTCCTCTAACTCATGATTTTTCTTTTTGTCTTGATTTAGCAAATGCTTTTCCTCCGAAAATCACAAAAATCTAAGACAATTATAGCAAAGCTCCCCAGAAAAGAATTAACGAACTTTAATCTTTAGACTTTCTTTCAGATCTGCTTCAATTTTTTCCATTGCTGTAGCTACAACTTCATCAGTTAATGTGTCTTTTTCATTTAAGAAAGTTAATGAGTAAGAGATTGATTTATGACCTGATTCAATTTGACTTCCGGCATAAACATCGATTACTCGAATATCGTAAAGATATTTGCCCCCATTTAACTTAATTTGAGCTTCAATTTGTGCATTAGTTACATCATTAGGTACTAATAGAGATAAATCTCGCTCAATAGCTGGGAATTTTGGAGCAGCCTTAGCTTTCATCCCTTTATGAAGCATAGAAACAATTGCATCTAAATCAATTTCATAAACATATATCTCACTGCCACGTAATGCTTTGTCAAGTGTAGTAACAGCATGTGCTAACATTCCAATTAGACCAACGTATTGATCATTAATATAAATACCGGCAGTTCTAGTTGGATGCATTCCTTGAACCAGTTCAGCGCGATACTCTACATCTTCATCTTTGATACCAATTGCTCTAAATAAGTTAGTTAATTGGCCCTTTACAAAATAGAAGTCAATCTTTTGGTCTAAATGTTGCCAATTGGCTGCTAAAGTATGTCCTGAATAAAGAGCAGCTAAATGTTCATGTTCATTAAACGTATTATTTTCATGATCATAAACTCGACCTTGTTCAAATAAGGCTAATTCTTTTTGCTTACGGGCCATATTATAGCTTGCAGCATCAACTAATCCTGTTATTAGGTTTTCTCTCATAGTTGAACGACTTGAGTTTAATGGCCATTGAACTTCAACTACTGGTTTAGGATCTTTAGTAAATGAAATTGCTTTTTCTGGGGAAGTCAACGAGTAAGAAATTGCTTCCATCAATCCTTGACCTTGAACGATATCCTTAATTCTACGCATAGCAGTTTCTTTTGCTGAGTAACCACCATGAGTTTCAGCTAAAAGTGGTTGAGTAGATTTCAAGTTATCATAACCATAAATTCGGCCAACTTCTTCTACTAAATCTGCTGGAATAGAAATATCCCATCTTCTATTAGGAATGGTAACTACTAACTCATCTTCAGAGCCTGCAACAGTAAAACCTAACTGATCAAAGATCTTTTCCATTTCAGCTCTGCTTAACTCAGTTTCCAATACCTTATTAATATAAGATACAGTGGTTTTAACTACTGAAGGATTTCTTTGAGCATCAGTTGCTTTTATTTCACCTTCATTAACTGTACCATCCGCATCATTACGCAATAACAATGCAGCCATATCCAAGGCTTTTTGAGTATTATCCCAGTTAACACCTTTTTCAAATCGACTTGATGCTTCAGTTCTGTTAGCGTGACGCAATGCAGATTTTCTTACACTAGTTCCATCAAAAACGGCAGATTCTAAGATTACATCAGTAGTATCGTCTTCAACTTCTGAGTTCTTACCACCCATGACACCGGCCATCATGACAGGCTTTTGACCGTCAGTAATGATGATATCGTTTGAATCTAATTCCACTTCTTTATCGTTCAATAATGTAAGCTTTTCATTTTTATTTGCTTTTCTAACTTCTAGTTTACCGTCCTTAAAAGTACGAGCATCATAAGCATGCATTGGTTGACCAGTTAAAAGCATTACATAATTAGTAACATCGACCACATTATTAATCGGACGAATTCCTGCATTCCAAAGGCGTCTTTGCATCCACAATGGACTTTCACCAATTTTTACATTAGAAATTTTTCTTAGGTAAAATTTAGGTGCTAATTTTTCATCAACCTGTACATCTAATTCCTGAGTCCAGTCAGGTCCATCTTCCTTAAGCACTACTGGTTCAACTTTAGGTTTTTCATCAATAATTGCACCAACTTCATAAGCGGCACCTTCCATTGATAAAGTATCAGCACGGTTTGGAGTAATATCAAAATCTAAAATATAGTCATCCATGCCAAGTGCTTTGTATACTTCTTCACCTGGTTTTACATCTGCATCTTTAGGGAAAACAAAAATTCCATCTGCATATTTTGCAGGAACGACTTTATCTTCAAAACCAATTTCTTGAAGTCCGCAAATCATGCCGTTTGATTTAATTCCGCGAATTTTACCACGCTTAATTTTTTCATTTCCGGCAATTCTTGCCCCGTGTAAAGCAACAATAACATCTTCACCAGCTGCAACATTAGGAGCACCACAAACAATCTGAATTGGTTCTTCTTCACCAACATCAACTTGACATTTGTGTAAGTGAGTCCCTTCAATATCCTCACATTCTAAAATGTGTCCAACTACTAATTTTTTTAATCCTTCTGCTGGGTGATCTACAGATGCGATCTCAACACCAGTTCTAGTAATTTTTTCTCCTAATTCTTTAGGATCTTCATCTAAATTAAGAAAATCTTTTAACCAATTATATGAAACAAGCATTAATCTTCCTCCTTACGGAATTGTGCCAAGAAACGTACATCATTAGTATAGAAATCACGAATATCAGAAATGCCGTATTTCAAAATTGCAAAACGATCTAAACCTAAACCAAAGGCAAAACCACCATAGACTGTTGAATCTACACCAGCATTTTCTAAAACATTTGGGTGAACCATACCAGCACCAAGTACTTCGATCCAGCCAGTATACTTACAAATTGGACAGCCCTTACCATCACAATTAAAACAAGAAACATCCATTTCAACTGATGGTTCAGTAAATGGGAAGTAAGATGGACGAAGACGAGTCTTTCGATCTTGACCAAAAACGTGCTTAGCAATCATTTCTAATGTTCCCTTAAGGTCCGACATAGTAACATTTTTATCGATTACTAAGCCTTCCATTTGTTGGAATTGATGAGAGTGAGTTGCATCATCATCATCTCTACGATATACCTTACCAGGACCAACCATCTTTAATGGACCCTTAGAAAAATCATGCTTTTCTAAAACTCTAGCTTGGTCTCCTGAAGTTTGCGTTCTAAGTAAGTTCTCCTCATCAATATAGAAAGTTGCTTGCATATCACGAGCAGGGTGATCTTTTGGCAAGTTCATCATTTCAAATACATAGTGATCAGTTTCAATTTCCGGACCTTGAACTACTTCATAACCCATTCCAATAAAGTAGCTTTCCAAATCATCCAAAATAATATTAATAGGATGTTTTGAACCTAAATGTCCCTCACGACCAGGCAAAGTAACATCAATTTTTTCTTCTTCTAATTTTTTGGCAATTAAAGTTTGTAAGAAGTTATTCTTTGCTTCATCTAACTGCTTTTGAAAGAGATCACGAACTTGATTTACTTCTTGACCCACCTTAGGTCTATTTTCTGGGGCAATATCTTTCATTGAGTGAAGAATTTCAGTTAATTCACCCTTGCGCCCCATTAACTCTACTCTAATCTTATCAAGCATTTTCTGGTTTTCAGCTTGCTTGATTTCATTCAATCCTTCTTCTTTTAACTTATTTATTCTATCGAATAAGTCCATCTCATTTTCCTTTCCAACAAAAAAAGCCCCGTCCCAAAAGGGACGAAGCTTCGCGGTACCACCCTAGTTTGAACTAGCACAAATAAAGTGCGTGTTCACACTCTTTTCGAATAACGGTGAAATACCGGAATTGATTAGATTCTGCTCCTAAGATGAAATTCATGCTTCTAACTTAAGTTTCTTCCACCAGTAAAACTCTCTCTAAAAAGCTATCCACACTACTAATCTTAATCATCGCATTTAATTATAATAGTATCTTAAAACTTTTTACCTAACTTTGCAATTACCTTTAAGCCCATTTATCAGCCCAATTATGGACTTGTTCAAAAACAGGTTGTAAATCGGCGCCCTTTTGAGTCAAAGTATAGCTAATGATTCCACTCTTTTTATCTACAGTACGGTTAACAATACCATCTTTTTCTAGTTCTTTTAGTCGTTCAACTAAAACACGGTCAGAGCACTTACTAATACAACGTGCTAAATCCTTAAAACGCATTGCGTTGGTATCACACAAAGAGCTAATAATTAAGCCGTTCCATTTTTTACCAATAATTCCAAAAGCATCAATAAAATGCGAACACAGTGAATAGTCTTCTGGATCCGGACAGTCAGTCATTTTAGTTTTGCTTTCAATTTCTTGGGACATATGTATTCCTCCTAAAAAATCAAAATAATTTTAAATCATCTATATTAAGATTATAGTGATAACACTTACTAAAAACAAGCTGCAAGCTTATGAAAAATGATAAATCATAATACCAGCCGCTACGGCCGCGTTTAGTGACTCTGCCTTTCCCTTTATCGGGATATAGATCTTTTTATCAGCTGTTTCAATTACCTCTTTACTTGCCCCATGAGCCTCATTTCCAATTACCAAAGCTAATTGAGGAACCGGGATACAATTATTTAAGGACTTAGCAGTTTTATCAAGGATACTTACATAGACTGGAAGACCATTTTCCTTAAAACTACTAATAGCTTCTAAAATTGGATTTTGGATAATTTGAATATGGAACTGGCTTCCCTGCATGCTACGTTGAACTTTGGGATTATATAAATCTACACTTTCTTCAGATAATACCACACCATCAAAACCAGCTGCATCAGCTGTACGAATGATAGTTCCAACATTTCCTGGATCAGTTAAATTATCTAAAACAACCCATTTTCCATATTCAAAACTAAATGATTTTGGTTGATTAATTGGTAATACCATAAAGATATCTTGACTATTCTTAGTGCTACTTAAATGCTGAGCAATTGCATCGGTAATCTGGATGACTTTATCATCTTTTAATTTATAGCTCGCATCTAATTTTTTTAAAGCTTCTGCTGTTCCTAAAACATAAAGATAGTTTTCATGACTCTTTAAAGCTTCTTCAACTAAATGAAAACCTTCAACTAAATAAGTTTGGGTCTTTTTACGATACTTTTTTTGTTCCAGCTTTCTAAGGCTTTTAATTGTGGGATTATTTACTGAGTTAATTTCTATCATAAATTTCTACTTCCTTCTAATCTAATATTTTAAATTACCTCGCCCAAAATTAACATGTTAAAATTTAAGTTAGAATACACAGAAAAGAGCGATAATTATGAAGACAGTCACAATGAGAGTTACAGGCTTAGTACAGGGAGTTGGCTTTAGATGGACAACTCAAATGATTGCTCAAGAGTTAGGAATCACTGGTACTGTTAAAAATAATCCAGATGGATCTGTATCAATTGTAGCTCAGGGGGATGAACTCCCTTTAGAGCATTTTATCAAAAAAATCAAAGCATCTCCTTCAGTTGCTGCTCATGTTGATCATGTGGATTTAAAGACAATTCCCAATACAGAAAAATTTACTCGCTTTAGCGTGGTTTATTGATACTTTAACAAATAACTAGTAAACTTTATTGCAGTAACAATAAAGTAGGAAAGGTTATAGTTAATGAAATCAAAAACTAAATATTTTAGTCTCTTTGCCATGATAACTGTGCTAGCACTTACCTTAACAGGATGTGCTAACAATGGTCAAAGTATCTATCAAGCACCCACTAGTGGGCCATATGCTTGGATCTTTAGTCTATTTGGTAAACCAATTCAAAATATCATGTTGGCCGTTGAACATCAAATTGGTGGATCAAATGGAGCTGGCTGGGCAATTATTATCATTACCTTTGTTGTTCAGCTCATTGTTATGCCACTTCGACTAGCTTCTCAGCGTAAAATGACTACCCAACAAGAAAAAACGCAAAAACTTCAACCTCAAATGAAATTGATCCAAGAAGCACTTAAGAAGCCAGGACTAACACAACCACAACAAATGCAAATTAGCCAACTTCAAATGCGTGTTTATAAAGAAAATAATATGTCAATGATGGGCGGAATGGGCTGCTTACCATTACTTATTCAACTTCCAATCATGATGGGAATTTATCAAGCTGTAGCTTACTCTAAAGAATTAGCAGCTTCAAGTTTCTTTGGCATTTCTCTTGGACAACGATCCATTATCTTAACAATTATTGCTACGCTGCTGTATGTAGTTCAGGGTTATCTTTCAATGGTTGGAATACCTGAAGAACAAAAGAAAGCAATGCAAATGACTTTAATTCTAAGTCCAGCTATGACTTTCTTTATTAGTATTTCTGCTCCAGGCGCTTTAGCACTTTACTTCTTAGTCGGTGGTCTTATTGCTATCCTGCAACAATTAATTACTACTTTTGTTATTATGCCAAAAGTAAAAAGAGATGTTGCAGCTGAATTAAACGAACGTCCACTTAAAGTAGTTGTTACTCAAGAAACAATCGATAACATTCTTAACACTACTTCTTCATCAAACTCCACTCCTGAGGCAAATAAAGATCTTCATCAAGATTTACGTGCACGTAATGCCGGTAAACAAAAGCGTCCAAATGATTCTGACAAAGATTAATAAATAAAAATAGGGAATCCTTAACGGATTCCCTATTTTTTATTTATCTGACTCAGATTTTAATAATGGAAATTCAATCATGAACTTACTGCCTGAGCCAAGTGTTGAACTAACACTGATCTTTCCATGATAACTTTCAACGAGTTTTTGAGCAATAGCTAAGCCTAGACCATTTCCACCCTTTTCACGGGTTCTAGCCTTGTCTACACGATAGAAACGATTGAAAATCTTGTCCTGCTCATCAGGAGCAATTCCTTCACCAAAATCTTGAACTAAAATCTTAACTTTATCTTCTTCAGTAGCAGCAGCCACTAAAATTTCTTTTCGATCAGTAGAATATTTAATAGCATTATCAATCAAAATGATTAAAATTTGCTCAAGATGATTACGATAAATCTTAACTATTGTATCAGGTTTTAAGTCTGCATCATCATAAGTAATAGTAAAGTCTTGATGAATCATTCTCATGTCATTAACAGTTCGATTTAATACTTCATTGACATCAGTCGTTTTATCAGGATACTGCAAATCAACCTGCTCAGCCCTAGTTAGATCTAGCATTTCTTGAATCAAATGTTTCATTCTCTTGCTTTCTTGAAGAGAAGCCTGAATTGATTCTTCCAATACTTGAGGATCATCTTTTCCCCACCGCTCTAATAAATTTAAGTGTCCTTCAATTACAGCTACGGGAGTCCTCAATTCATGAGATACATCTCCTACAAATTGTTTTTGCTGCTGCATATAGGCTTGCATTCTATCAAGCATCTTATTAAAAGATATAGCCAGTTCTCCTAATTCATCATTTCTATGAAGATCGGGTACTCGCCTTTTATCAGTGGGGTCTTTATTAATATCGTGAGAAATTTGAGACATTTTCTTAATTGGTTGTACAACGCTATTAACTATCAAGTAAGACAACCCAATAAAAACTACAATAGCAATAACTGATAGACTAATCATCCAGTGTCGAATAGATTTCAATACTTGATTTTGTTGATCCATGGAATTATCCACAATCAAATACCCAGTTAACCGATGTGTCCTCTCAGAAAAAATCTTCTGATATACCTTCATATGGATTTTCCCTTGCGTCGTTACAACTTTTAATACATGATTTTCAGTTTTACTAAATTGTGGCATCCCTTCATCAGGAACATTCCCATTACTAAAAACAACATCTCCAGCAGGATTATAAATCGTAATACTAGTATCACGATTCGATAAAGTAGCTAATACATCATCATTAAAAACATTACCGCCATTATTAGAAGTAATTGGTGTTTGTCCTTCTAAAATACGATTCGTATTAGGAGAAAGCTGAGGTACAACATTTGAAATTTGTAAACTTGTTGGAATTTCAACGAGTCTTCTTTGAAATGTAGTTGCTACACTCTCTGTCAAATTTCTTTCCTGTGAGATAATTTGTTGCTTAACTAAAGAATAAATTGCAATTGAAAATATAACAAAAGAGACCGTAATTGTCGCTGCAACTAAACTTACCCACTTAAAAGTTAGTGAGGACTTTAGGGTCTCTTTCTTAGATTTATTTTGTTTCTTCACGTGCTTCATCATTTTCATCAGTTCTTACCATATAACCGGTACCACGAACAGTCTTGATGTATGATGGACGGCCCGGTACATCAATCTTATTACGTAAATAACGCACATAGACTTCAACAACATTCGTTTCAATCTTAGATTCAGGTCCCCAAATTTTGTTTAAAAGCTGCTCTCTTGTAACAACATTATTCTTATTTTCAATTAATGTCATTAACAAGTTGTATTCACGTTTAGTTAGATCAACTGTACTATCTCCGCGGTGAACAATTCGATTAGCTGTTTCAATAGTTAAATCATTGAAGTGAACTACCTTTTGAACTCCCATCGTATCGCCCATAGCTCTCTTTTCAATTTGTACTCTTCTTAAAACAGCACGTAAACGAGCTAATAATTCTTCGATTGCAAAAGGTTTAACAATATAATCATCAGCACCGTGGTCTAAACCTGAGACACGGTCAATTACTGAATCTCTTGCAGTCATCATAATAATTGGAGTTGTTTTTTCTTGGCGAACACGACGAGCAATTTCTAATCCATTAAGATCTGGCAACATTAAATCTAATAAAATTGCGTCAAAATCTTCATTTAAAGCTAAATCCAATCCTTTCCGACCGTTTCCTTCAACTTGAGTTTCATATTTTTCATGTCTTAATTCTAGTTCTACAAAACGGGCAAGATTTTTTTCATCTTCAATAATCAGAATTTTACTCATTATTTTCTCCACTACTATTTAATCTGGTTAAAAATTTTATTAATAAATTAATATTAAATTTAAAGATACATTAATGCAAGGGTTTATTACTTGTTTTTTTCATCTTTAAATAAATCCTTAAGCTTAGCAAAAGCAGGATTTTCTTTATTAGATTGCTGTTCTTGATAAGCTTCTTGAGAAACAACCTTCCAGCCTTCTCCTTCAGGAAAGTCTCCTTCGGCCTCTTCTTTAGGAGTCAAGATCACTGATGGTAAGCTTAAAAGCAAGTTATCTTCTACAGCCTTTTGAAGATCAATTGTATCGTCCTTAACAGTTACAATTGTATCTTCTTCATCAAGCTGTTCTTGAGTTGGTTCAACTTCACTATAGTTCTCAGTAAAGTTGAATTTTTGATGCATTTTTACTGGTTTTAAGCTACGAGTAGAAGGTGCCACAACATCTGCTTCGACAGTAAAATTACCAGTAACAAAAGGTTCATCATAGAAGAAGTCGCCAGTAACATGAACATTCTTTGCATCTTCCAGTAATTCTTTACTTCTATCAAAAAACTCTTTACTTAACTCAACGTTTTCATCAACATGAGTTAACGGATTACGACTATTTTTAATTTGCAAATATGAAAACTTTAACATTATTTTACCTCGATTGGTTTACGACCAAAATTTTGATCTTCACCCATAATTTGTTCAAAAAGCCGATCTACTTTCACTTGCAAACCCAAAGTTCCACTTGCAGCATTTTTCTTATCAACTTTTGAAATAATCGGCACTTGAACATCTTTTCTAATTTTCTTAAGATAATTTCTTCCTCGACTACTGTAGCCTAACAGTAGGGTTGAAACATCTTGATAAGAATCCTTTATTTCTTTCTCAGTGACATTTAAAAGTGTGTAAAGACATAATCTTCTTAAACGAGCATAAGTATATCGCTTAGACTTAATTTGCCGTAAAAATGAAGTAAAATCTTCTGCCGTGTGAATTTCTTCCTTCATTTTATATTCTAGTCCTTCACTCATTTGATAAATTGACTGCAATTCTTCTAAACTTGCACTTTCAATTCGATACTTCAAAAAGTTAAATAAAAGATTCCAGTTTGGATAAACTTTTTGACTTTCTAAACTTACCAATTCTCCTTTAGGAAGATATTTTTTTAATTCAGATAAGTCATTGGGATGGTGCAAACAATAATTTCTAATCGCTGTAGCTGAGGAAACTATTTTATCTTGTAAAAGTGGATCATCATGTCCACTTCCTACTCTTGTTATAGGATGTAAATGAAGTGGATTTTTTAATTGTTCACTTGCAACTGCATAAGCAACGGCTAACATCATGTTAGGCTGATTTACTTCATGCCCCACTTCTCTAGCAACCATTTCATTATATTGAGTGGCATAAGTTTGAGTGTAGTCTCGAAAGTCCATCCGATTCTTTGGAATTTGATTTATTTTTTGACCTAAATAAGAGAAATTTAAATTCGCATCCTCTACTCCAAAAAATAACTCTGACACTCCCAAATCACTCAACATTTTAATACTACCATTAGCAAAAATATCAGCTGGCTGTACAGCAAAAGAAAATGGTAGTTCGAATACTAAATCAGCTCCAGAAGCTAAAGCGGCCTTTGCTCTTTGCCACTTATCCATAATTGCCATTTGTCCACGTTGAACATAATTACCTGACATTACAACAATTATTGGATCATTTTTAGCTGCTAAGCGGGCTTGATTCATTAAAAACTCATGGCCACTATGAAAAGGATTATATTCGGCTACAATGCCAATTACACTCATACTCTTACCTTTAGTCTAAGTTTAATTCTAGTTTCTTACCATTGCTCCAAAGCTTTTCTAAGCCATAAAAGTCTCGGGCATCTTCAGTAAATACATTTACAACTACATCTCCCATATCTACCAAGAGCCAGTTAGAATCACGCGTTCCTTCAATACGGTAGTCTTCTTTTCCATGTTCATGGATCTTATCAATAATACTGTTAACGATGGCATGAAGTTGACGGTTTGAGCCAGCTGTTGTTACAACATAGTAATCAGCTAAAATACTAATTCCTTGCATATCGTATGCTTCAGTATCTTCACCATGTCTTTCATCGATTGCTTCTACAGTTAGGTCTAATAATTTTTTACTATCCAATTTTATTTTTCCTTTCAAAATTCTAATCCTTTACTGCCCATTTATTGTAAGCAGCAAATGTCTTAGGATAAATCTTTTTTCTATTAGTTATTAAAAAATCAAGTGTGTGGGCTAATTCAAAGCCTACCCCATCATCTAAGTTAGCAAAAGCTACTTTTCTTGCTTCTTCTACGCCAGGAAAGTCACGACCTGGTTCAATAAAATCTGCTACAAAGACAATTTTATCTAGCGTGGTCATTTCTACATCAGCAGTAGTATGACGTTTAATAGCAGTTAAAATTTCTGGATCAGTTATCTTTAATTCCTTTTCAATAAAATATGATCCCACAATTCCATGCCAAATAGCTCGATTATAATTAAGTAAATCTGGATCAAAATGCTGTTCCTTAATCACTTCAATAAATCGGGCAGGAGAGACTTGTTTTGCATAATCATGGATAAATCCTGCTAAAGCTGCCTTATCAGGATCATAATTATTAAGTTCAGCTAACTTACGACTAGTTTCACTTACACCAATACAATGCTTAAATCTCTTTTCATCCATGTTGCTTTTTTCTTTGGCAACAATCTCATCAGAAGTTAACGGGGAATATGTTTTAACAAAATTAATTTCAGTCACGATATAAGCCTCTTGATTCAATATATAAGCGTACACTTTCCGGTACTAAATACCGAATAGAATTACCGGTAGCTATATTTTGACGAATTAAGGAAGATGAAATATCTAAATTAGGTGCATCAACCCAAATCATTGGAAACTTGGGATTTTGCGGATACTTTGGTCTCCTAACGCCAACCAAAGTAGATAAAAGTGCTATAGTCTCTGGTTCGCGCCAATTTTCAAAGTCGTTTACTTCGTCACTACCCATAATTAAGTAATATTGATTACGTGGGGCTCTCTTCTTTAAGTAACGTAAAGTATCAACCATGTATGATGTTCCACCACGCATTATTTCAAAAAGCTTAACATGAAAGTGTGGATTATCATGTGTAGCCAATTCAAGCATTGCACACCGATCTTTAGTGCTTATATTTCCCGCTATTTTTTTATGTGGCGGCGTATTATTTGGGATAAACCATATTTCATCTAAATGAAGCTGTTTTCTAACTTGCTCAGCCATTGATAAGTGAGCTAAATGAACTGGGTTAAAAGTTCCTCCCATAATTCCAATTTGCTGAGCAGAACTCGTAACTGGTTCAAATTGTACTTGTGGCTTTTCTTTTACAACACATTGCATTATATTAACGCTCTTCTAATTCCTAAACCAATTCCTTCTGGTGTATAAGCTTTTACTACAACATTAGCAGGTGTGGTAATAAACCCAACTCCGCCAAATAAAATATCGCTTTTTTCTTTTGGTGAAAAAGTTTGGCCTTTTAATGGTCCGAGATTATCTTCTTTACTTGGTGGGAGTAATAAATCATCTTTATGTTTTTCATAAAATGCATCTGCATTTTCAGTCTTTGTTCTGTGTACATAAAGGTCGCGTGCAACATAAATTGTAAATCCAGCAGATGGACCATCTACATAGTCAAAACGTCCTAATCCAGCTAAAAAGATTGTCTGTCCAGGCAAAAGTTGGTAGGTTGCTGGCTTCAATGGCTTCTTTGGTTCAACAACTTCAAGTTCTTTTCCACTTAAATGACTAGCCAATTGATTGGCATTCAAAATTCCGGGTGTGTCAATTAAATAATGGCCATTGGAAAGTGGAATTTTAATTTCATCTAATGTTGTCCCAGGGAATTTAGAGGTAGTAATGACATCCTTTAAATCACTGTTCATATTGATAATCGCGTTGATTAACGTGGATTTTCCAACATTGGTTGTTCCAACAAAATAGATATCTTTCTTTTCGCCTTTTTTAGCTAAAAATGCCATCAACTCATCTAAATTTTTCTTTTTAGCAGCTGAAACCAAAAATATTTTTTCTGGCTTTAAGCCATTTCGATTAGCTTCTTGGCGCATCCAATCTTTGATTTTGGATTCTTTAGAATTTTTGGGAAATAAATCTACTTTATTACCAACTAAAATATATTCATTACCACCAATAAAACGTTTAATTGAAGAAATCAATGAATTACTAAAATCAAATAAGTCAACCACATTAACGACTAGTGCCTTCTTTTGACTAATTGAATTAAGTAAAGCCAAGAAATCATCGTTATTTTCTTCAACGGGCATAATTTCATTATAGTGTCTTAATCTAAAGCAGCGCTGACAATATACCTCATTATCATCACTCTCTAGTGCCTTTTTTAAGGCAGAAGATGGTAAGTAGCCCGATTTTTTAGGGTCTTGATCTTGTAATATACTTCCACAACCAATACAACGTAATTCTTCACTCATTCTAATTTCTCCTTAAAAACTACAGGTTTTCTTAAATTCAAAAAGAAAAAGATAAATTTCTCAAAGAAGCGGTTGATTCTTGTATTCCACTTATCCGTTTCAACTAATGGTTTTACTAAAACCGTAGCTACACCAGCTAAATTACCCGCCTGTATGTCAGTAATCAACTGGTCTCCTACCATTAAAACTTGATCTTTTTGTAGATTCAAAGCCTTTAATTCCTTATTAATACCGATGGGCAAAGGCTTGCGTGCTTTTGCAATAAAAGAAATATGGTATGGATTCAGAACTTTTCCAATTCGTTCTGCATTATTATTTGAAATAACAACTAAGCGAATTCCATCCTTGGCTAAGCGCTCATTAAGCTGTTTCATTTCAACAGCTGTATCTGCTTTATTCCAAGCAAGTAACGTATTATCCAAATCGCTAAAAACAGCCTTAATCCCCATCTTCTTTAACTGTTTTGGATCTAAATGATAGATAGTATCTATTGTATAACGAGGTCTAAATAACATTAAAAAATCTCCACTTTTTTCTCATATCTATAGTATCAGAAATCTTTAATCTTTAGAAACATTTGATGATTGAAAAATTAAATTTTACTTTTCTTTAGAATAAAAGATGGTAAAATGATAACAATTTATATTTCCACCGTATTACATAAAGGAGTTAAATTATGAAAAACTTTATTGATCTCCATCTACACTTAGATGGTTCTTTGCCATACCCTACTGTTAAAAAATTAATGAAAGCTCATAACTTTCCAAGTTTAACTGAAACACAACTCAAAGAAAAGCTCTCCGTTTCTAAAAATTGCATTGATTTACAAGAGTATCTAACTAAGTTCGATTTTCCTCTACTACTTTTGCAAACTAAGAAAGATCTAGAAACAGCGATTTTTGATCTTTTAAAAAATTTGCGTTCTCAAGGACTAGTCTACACAGAAATTCGATTTTCTCCTCAGTTTCACACTCAAAAAAGCTCACTCAAGAAGGAGCGATGAGATCCTGCATTTCAGGACTTAAAAATTTTTACCAGTGGCAAGATGCGCAACAAGACAATTCTTACCCTCTACATGCAAATTTAATTCTTTGCCTCATGTGTTTACCACATCGGGACCAAGAAAATAATTTAACTGTCAAGTTGGCCGCTAAATATAGTTCCCAATGAGAAAAAAATGCTCCGCATATGCGGAGCATTTCTAATATTCTTAGTTCAAAGCTTTCTTAGCAGCATCTGCTAAATCAGCAAAAGCTTTTTCATCGTTGTAAGCAATGTCAGCTAACATCTTACGGTTCATGTCAATACCAGCTACCTTTAAGCCGTGCATTAACTTAGAGTATGAAAGACCATTTTGTCTTGCAGCAGCGTTGATACGAGCAATCCATAATTTTCTGAATTCGCTCTTACGCTTCTTACGGTCACGGAAAGCATATTTACGAGAAACAAATACTTGAGTACTTGCTGCTTTAAATTGTAAATGTTTTGAGCCACGGTAACCCTTGGCTAACTTCATGATCTTCTTACGACGAGCGCGTGTTACGGTTCCACCTTTAGTTCTTGGCATCTAAAATTCCTCCTCAAAAAGTCTTCTAATAATTAACGCATTTGGGAAAGCATCTGTTTGATGCGCTTTAAGTCACTTGCTGAAACCATAGCAGCTTTTCTCAAATGACGACGTTGTTTCTTAGTCTTACCGTGGAAACGGTGTCCAGTGTAAGCATGGTGACGCTTTAAACCACCATTAGCAGTTCTCTTGAAACGCTTTGCTGAAGCGCGGTGTGTTTTTTGCTTTGGCATATCTATTCCTCCAATTAACTACTTTTTCTTTTTATCTTTCTCACTTAATGGAGCAAGCATTAAGAACATTGAACGGCCTTCCATCTTTGGCTTAGTAACTACATTAGATAAGTCACTAGCTTCGTCAGCCATCTTTTCTAAGACCTGTTTACCTAACTCCTTGTGAGTAATTGCCCGGCCTCTAAAGCGAATAGAAACTCTAACTTTAGCGCCCTTGGTCAAGAATTTACGAACATGCTTTAACTTAGTGTCAAAGTCATTTCCTTCGATTGTTGGACTTAAACGAATTTCTTTGACAGCCATAACCTTTTGATTCTTACGGTTTTCTTTGGCTTTCTTTTGTTGTTCAAAACGGAATTTACCGTAGTCCATAATTCTAGCAACAGGTGGCTTAGCATTAGGAGAAAGCAAAACCAAATCAAGGTCAGCGTCAGCTGCTTTACGTAAAGCTTCATTCTTGGATACAACACCAACTTGTTGGCCATCAACGCCAATTAAACGAACTTCACGAGCACGAATATCTTCGTTTAAGATCATATTTCTTGGTATGAGTATTCACCTCCACGTTAATTTCGAGGACAAGAAAAAAGCGGGCAAAGTTAACGCCCGCTTTTAATCAACAGATATTATCGATCAGCCCAGAGGTAATATTAACTTAGGCGAGAAGCGGGAGCTTCTTCTTGTTCTCAACTTCTAAATTATACCATCTAATTGACTTACGTCAAGCAGTTTATTTTTTTAGACATTTTCCCTTAATATTGACACTACTTTTCAATAGTCAAATTAGAAGAAAGATAATGTCCCATTTTGCTTGATATTTTTATCAACTTTATTGAATACAACGATTCCAACAATTACCCAAACTATTGCATTGGCAATTGAAAAAATCAGATAATATGCAGCATTATAGTGAATTCCATTAATAGCCATGCGCATCCAACTTACCATTGGAACAAGCGGCAAAAAATTAGCAATATTTTTTATCAATACTGGCGCATTTTCAAATTGAGTCAAAAGCACTCCTAAATAAAAGTACTGGCAAATTGCCAAAAAACTACCTACTCTTTTAAATTTCAAAACCACACTAGTAATTAAATAACCTAAGCCAAAGAGTGCAACTAAAGAAAGTATTGCTGGCCAAATAATTATTGGTGCAAAATGAATCCCTTGTCCAGTAAGAAGCATCAATACTAAGCAAACAACAATAGATTGCACAAGTGAAACAATTATATTTACAATACTCTTGTTAAAAAATAATTTTTTGCTTGAAACTGGCATTAAGTATAGTTGTTGTAAAACTCCACTTTTAGCATTATTCATTACTCCATTTCCCAGCATAGAACACGTATTTTGAATTGTAGTCCACAAAGTAAAACCGATAATCAAGGCTGGAAGCGAACTTCCGATGATACCTGTGCTAATTAAATTGCTACCCCAAAAAATTCCCATAAACATTAATATCGTTAAAACTAAATCCGATATAGAACTAAATAAATAGCGCCGATAAATGATTAGTTCACGCTGAAATTCCGCTTTGAGTGTCGTCATAGCTATTTCCTTCTTTCATATAAAAATCAACTACATCATTTAGACTCTTGCTTTTAGTCTTAATGTCTACTAATTCAAGTTGCGCTAATCGCTGTAATAGCTGTCCTTGAGATTTTTTATCAAACAAAGTCACTTCATAGGTTTTATCTGCCAGCAAAACAACTTTTGAGATAGATTTTAACCCTATTTCTTGTTTATCAGATAATGGATGCAAAAATTTAACCGTAAAGATTTTTTCTTGGTTAAATTTGGCTAAGCATTCATTCTTAGTGCCACTGTAAATTAAGCGTCCCTTTTTGATTAACAAAATCTGATCGGCGACCTTTTGGGCAAAAGCTAACTCATGCGTAGTCAATAAAATCGTTACATTCTCACTAGCCAAAACTTGCAGAATTTTTTCCATAGTCTTAACTGCTTCAATATCTAGTCCTAGAGTAGGTTCGTCTAAAATCAAAAATTTAGGTCGAGCAATTAAGGCACAGCAAATTGCAATAATCTGTTGCATCCCCCTACTCAATTTGAAGATAACAGTGTCTTTTTTGGACGAAAGATTAAATTTCTCTAATAACTCTAAACCATTTCTGCGTGCCGTCTGCTTGTCTAATCCCCGCTGACCTCCCCAATATGCAAAATTTTCCATCGGCGTCAAAGCAAAGAATATATTTCGTGCACTCTCTAGCACTACTCCTGTTTGTTTTAACAATGGAGTAAAATCGTCTTTTAACAATTTGTCATCGAAATATATTTCTCCTTTATCTGGAACAAGCAAATTTAAAATAGCCTTTAAACTGGTCGTTTTCCCTGCACCGTTAAAACCTAAAAAAGCGGTAATTTTTCCTTCTGGAATTTCAAAAGATAAATTATCAACAGCCGTAATTTTCTTTTTTCTAGTATTAAAACTCTTGCTTAAATTTTTTACTTTGAGTAACATTTTTATCCCCTCTTAGTTTTCCTTGAGCTTATTATTAATTTCTTTGATGTCACGAAATAAATGTAGCAAGTAAGCTCCATAGGCAATTGCATACATTAAAAGAAATTCGCCAAACGCTTTAATCAATAATATCCATGAAAAAACGAAATCATTTAAAGCAAACGTGAAGATTAGCCATGCAATTAAACAGACAAAGAAGTTAACAATGATTTGTTTCCGCAATGACCAATCATCTTTAGCAAAAACAAAGCCAGCAACATAAAAGAAAATTCCAATTACAAACGAAGCAAAAATCCAAAAGATAAGGCTTGAAACTTCAACCGTCGCACTAGCAAAATGTCTACCATGGAGTGTAAGGAGCACTTCTATGCCAAACCAAATCATTCCAATCCCGATTCCAATTAATCCACTGATTATACTTTCATTTATCTTTTTCATAAGCCCAGCCTCTCTTTCAGATTCTTGATTTTTCGTCTAGAAATTTGTACGCGTAAACCATTTTTCATAACTGCATCAATATTCCCATTACTGATAATTTCTAAGTGATCGATAAAGCGATAATTGATAATTGCACTCCGGGATGCCTCAATAAAATCACTTGGCACTCTGTTTTTTACTTGATAAAGCCGTCCCTTAAACTGATAATTGCCGTTTTCAGTACAAATATAAGTTTTTTCATTTTCTACTTGGATTAAATAAATCCGCGAAAATTCGATTGGATATGCTTCACTTTCTTGATATCCCCACAGAAATTCTTGCTCGGTTTGCAAATCACTAACTACTCGTTTAACTTTAGTGGTCATTTTCTTAAGCCAAAACTCTGCTTTTTCTTTTGACAAATTCTGATCAATATTAAACTTTATCTCCATGTCCTCACCTCTTAATGTTTATAAGTATACTTGCTCGCACTTTTAAAACCAGCAAATTTCGGTAAACGGTAGGAAATTTTAGGTAAATGGCACTAAAAATTTAATAAAAAAAGCGAGAAGACTAAATTCTTCTCGCTTTAATTCTAATTTATTCAAAATTATTTTTCTCTTGAGTATGACTTAACATCTGCATCAATTTCAGCAATAAAGTCATCTAAACTCTTAGAAATTTGTTCTTCAGTACCGTAGCGACGAACATTAACACCGTTTGCGTTCATTTCTTCATCACCAAGAACTAAAGTGTAAGGAACCTTTTGAGTTTGTGATTCACGAATCTTGTAGCCAAGTTTTTCATTTCTGTGGTCTACTTCTGCTCTAAATCCGCGCTTAGCTAATTCGGCACGAACTTTATCAGCATATTCACCGTGAGCTTCTTCATTAACTGGAATAATTTCAGCCTGAACTGGAGCAAGCCAAGTTGGGAATGCACCCTTGTAAATTTCAGTTAAGTAAGCGATGAATCTTTCCATAGTACCAACAATACCACGGTGAATCATAACTGGACGGTGTTCTTCACCATCTTGACCAACATAAGTTAAGCCAAATCTTTCTGGAAGCATGAAGTCAAGTTGAATAGTTGACATAGTTTCATCATTACCTAAAGCGGTCTTAGTTTGAATATCAAGCTTAGGACCGTAGAATGCTGCTTCACCTTCTGCTTCAACGTAATCAAGGCCAAGGTCATCCATAGCTGCTTTAAGCATTGATTGAGATGTTTCCCACATTTCATCGTTTGCGTAGTACTTATCAGTGTTCTTTGGATCACGGTAAGAAAGTCTGAAGTAGTAATCAGTAATGTCAAAGTCCTCATAAACATCCATGATCAACTTCAAAACTTTAGCAAATTCTTCTCTAATTTGATCAAGTGCTACAAAAGTGTGTCCGTCGTTCAAAGTCATTTCACGTACACGTTGCAAACCTGACAAAGCACCTGATTTTTCATATCTGTGCATCATACCTAATTCAGCAATACGAATTGGTAATTCACGGTATGAGCGAATGTGGTGCTTATAGATTTGAATATGTGATGGACAGTTCATTGGACGAAGTTCAAGCATTTCGCCATCACCCATGTCCATTGGTGGGAACATGTCATCACGATAGTGTGCCCAGTGACCAGAAGTCTTATAAGCATCTACGTTCATTAAGACTGGAGTATAAACGTGTTCATAACCATCAGCTACTTCTTTATCAACGATGTATCTTTCAACAACACGACGAATAGTAGCACCCTTTGGCATCCAGTAAGGAAGACCCGCACCAACTTTAGGATCAACAAAGAATAAGTCTAAGTCTCTACCAATAGTTCTGTGGTCTCTTTCTTTAATTTCAGCACGACGCTTTAAGTCTTCATCTAAAGCAGCCTTCTTGAAGAATGCAGTACCAAAAATTCTTTGAAGCATTGGGTTAGAAGATTTACCTAACCAGTATGCACCGGCAACTGATAAAAGCTTAAAGTTCTTAATTTTACCAGTGTTTGGTAATAAAGCATCAAAGCCAAAGTCAACAAAGTCACCTAACTTGTAAACTGCAACTTCGTCTTCTTCATCTTTCAAAAGATCCAATTTGAATTGGTCATCCTTAAAGATTTCTTCCAATTCACTCTTCTTCATTGAAGTATATTCAATCTTTTCACCATTCTTAATGGCTTTTTGCATTGCCTTTTCAAGTTCTGGTAATTCAGTAACCTTAATTTGATCTTCTTTATCAGTATCTACGAAGAAACCACCTTCGTCAGCTTCGTGCATCCCCAAACGTAATTCTGGGTATTTGCGCTTTGCAACAGCTTCAAGTAAGAATGCTGCAGTAGCACGTAAAATGTCTAATCCTTCTTCATCCTTATCAGTAATAATAGCTGCTTCTACATCTTCATCAACGATATAATCTAAAGGCTTCATTACTCCATTAATCTTTGCACCAACAGCAGCTTTTCCTAGAGAAGTAGCAATTGAAGATGCTAATTCCTTAACAGAAACTGCCTTATCAAAATCTTTCCTAGAGCCGTCTGGCAAAGTTACAGAAAAACTCATAAATTTTTACCTCCAAATAAAAAATCCCAGCACTAAAAATAGTGCTGGGACGTTAAAATACGTGGTTCCACCCGAAATTCGAATTAATTATAAAATTAATTCCTCTAAAGGTCGTTAATGGTACCTAGCCAAATATAAAAAATTTCAGGAATGAAATTGGGGTCTTCTTCTAATCAGGAGCTTCCAGAACTAGGCCCCTGTCTCTGAAGTGAAGAAAATCATGTCTTTCATTGACTTTCATTATACTAGCTCATCAAATAGATGCAAGTAAAATTTTAAAATTAATTTCGACGATTTTTGCCACCAACAAAAACTTCTTTACTCAAAAAACGAACTCGTTCCATCAAACGTCTTGCCTTAACTTCATCAACGCTATTTCTAGTTTCGGCAAAATGTTCATTTAATCCGTCCATTGTTATATTCGAACTAAAAAATGTTGGTAAAACATTATCCATCCGCTTTTGTAAAATTACACCTAATACATCGTCTCGTGACCATTCACTTAACGTCTCTGCTCCAATATCATCAAAAATCAAAACCGGAGCTGAAGCAATGCGATCAATCTCATCGTTTAAACTATTATCTTGGAAATGGCTTCCTAAACTAGCAATAAAAGAAGGGACATGTAGAAAAACTACTCTACTTCCTTGTCGTGCTATTGCATTAGCTACACCAGCTAGAATATAGGTTTTTCCTACACCAAAATCGCCAGTTAGATACAGTCCCTTTATATGCTTATTTTTTTTAAATTCGGCTAAAAACATTGCTACTTCATTCAAGGCGTTCTCACGTTCAGGAGTTGCATCAACATTTGCTAATTCAACATGACGAAGCTTAGCAGGTAGATCAATCAGTTCAATTCTATTTTCTGCGCGCTTTTTAGCTTCTGAATTCAGTTTTGCTTCAGTAGGGACATAGGTAATATCAATTACTTTTCCATTAAGAAAAAGTTTAGGCGTATATCCCTCCATCACTGGATTTGGTGACTCAATTTGTTCAACATAGTTGAAAATTGTAGGAAGGGATGCCTGGACAATTTCTTTATTCAATCTTTCTTTATTCTGTGCGAGAAAGGCTTGAACTTTTGGATGCTTTATTGCTGTTTTAGCAATTTTTTTGCTATCTTCACCTAATTTGCGCTTCTTTATAATTCGTGTAATTACTTCAGAAATATCTTCCACCAGTACAACACTTCCTATTCATTTTTACCAAATTCTCTAAAAATTCGATTTCTTTCTTCAGCAGACATCGTTGTTTTTTTAGACTGATTTTTCTTTTCATACTTGGACCAGTCAGTTGTATTGCAGACGGTCTTCTTCTGAGTACGATAAGATGGACGTTTACGCTTATTCTTACGTTCCTTAAGATATGCAATTGCTTCAGTTGGCGTAGTAATTCCCTTTTGAAGCCAATCATTAGCAATTCGATCTGCTAAATTATTAGTCAAGACCGCATCATATTCAAAACAAGTATGAACTATTAGATTAATTAAAGGTGGCGTTAGACCCATTTGATCCTGCAAACGATAAATAACCTTCTTTTCATTAGCAGTTACATAACCACCCTTTTTTTCTTTTAACTCATACAAGTAATCAGTGGGTGTTTTACTATCTACTGCTCGAATCAACTCTGCATCTGCTGTTGACAAGTTCTTAATTGTTTTATCGGCATCTTTAGTCTTTTGCTGCAATTGCTTTTTGACCATTTCCTTATTTCGATTAAGTCCGAAATTTTCATTGACGGCATTTTGAATTGCATACATATTTAATTTATCTGTGCCTGCCGACATAGTAATTAAAGAGGTTTCCACAAATTCTTGTTCCGTTAAGTGATAAAAATCAATAATTTGCTTAATTTCCACCTGATGCTTTAAAACTTCTTCTTTATCAATATGATAACTTGCAAATAGATCGACCAAAAAACTCCAATCAATCTTCACAGGCTCATTTCCTAGCTTTATTTTACCTTTATTGTCTTTAGGAACTTCACTTGCTGCTTCTTTAACTTCGATAGGAGCGTCAATTGCACTCTCAGCACTTAGATGAAATACGTCAAAAAATCCACTAGTAACCTCTTTGGCATCCTTTAGGCCAATAAAAGTGCGCGGCGTGAATTTTTTTACCAAGCGATTAAAAGTTACACTTCCTACTCGTTCAAGTAATAAACTAGACAACAGAAAGGTATGAAAAAATTCACCAGCCGAGGGAACATTTTCTACTTCAAAAATTAACGTTTCTCCTAAAACAGGATTTGATCCTATAAAAGTCTTAATCAACCCTGTTGCTTCTAAATGATGTAGAGTGGAAAATAAATCCTCTAGTTTTAGATTTGTCTGGTCTTGAAGTTGATACAAAGTTTTATAATCTTTGGCAAACGGAACCTCATCAAACTCCTTAGTCAAAGTTATATACAATCCTACTCCTTGTATGCCTACAAGGGGTTCAAATAGAGTAGTTAAGACCCTTATATTTTCTTCACTAACAGCTACTTGATTAGCCACATAAAAAGGCTGTTTAGGATCAGCACTTTCAAACACCGGCTACCTACTCCTTATCATGCTTAGCCATCATATCTTCCATGGCTTCCATAAATCCTGAAACATCTTTAAATTGACGGTAAATACTTGCAAAGCGAATATAAGCAACATCATCTAAATTTGCTAGCTCTTTCATCACTAGATTACCAATATCTTTAGATGAAATTTCATTAAGACCTTGCTTACGAATTTCATTTTCTACATGGTCAACTAAAGCATCAAGCTGTTCACTTGAAATTGGTCTCTTTTGTGCGGCCATCATTACCCCATGTAAAATTTTATCGCGATTAAATGCTTCACGGGTTCCGTCATTTTTAATTACTAATAAAGGTGAACGTTCTACTCTTTCAAAAGTTGTAAAACGAAAACCACAATTTTCACATTCTCTACGTCTTCTAATTGCTCTATTTTCATCACTTGGACGAGAATCAATTACTCTTGAAGCATTTTTATGACAGTTTGGACATTCCATTTTTTTACCTGCCTATCTCTTGTAATAAATCAGATAATTTTTTCTCTAAGTCACCTATTGTACCAGTATTAGCTACTACATAGGTAGCCCTTTTTTCTTTTTCACTTAATGGCATTTGATTACTTATTCTAGCTACAGCTTCTTTTTTAGTGAAGGCATTTCGTTTCATTAAACGTTCAATCTGCAATTCTGGTGTAATAGAAATAACCAAAACACCATTACATAAACTTTCAAAGCCAGATTCAAACAGTAAAGGCACATCAATTACAACTAATTTTTCTTGATTTGCACGATATTGTGCCATTTGTTGTTTAATTTCTTGATGGACAAGTGGATGTGTTAACTCATTAAGTTTTTTCAACTTAGCTTTATCGTTAAAAACTATTCCACCTAATTTACGACGATTGATCGTTTGATCATCATTAAGAATATCAGTACCAAAATAATCTACTACTGCTTTGTAGCCATTTTGCCCAATCTCCATTATTCGATGAGCAATCAAGTCTGAATCAATAATTGGAATTTTTTTCTTTTTAAAAAATTCATCAGCTGTACTTTTGCCACTAGCAATTCCACCAGTTAAACCTAAAAAATATGTCATTTGTATAGCACCTGACAATGCGGACAGAAAGTAGTTCCGCGTCCATTTACTTTAATTTTCTCTAGAATAGTGCCACAATTATTACACTCTTCACCCGCATGACCGTAAACCTGGAGCATATTTTGGTAACCACCTATATCACCATTAGCATCCAAATAAGTATGTACCGTAGTACCGCGCTCTTTAGTTGCAACAGTAATCGTATGATTTATATTGTGATATAAATCTACTATCTTGTCAGCAGGAATTGACTTCGCACTACTTAAGGGATGAATTTTACTCTGCCACAATACTTCATCAACATAAATATTTCCTAAACCACAAACTACGGTTTGATCTAAAAGAGTATTCTTAATATTCTTCTTCTTTCGACTTAGAGCATTAATAAAGTATTCTACACTAAACTCTTCAGTGTTTGGTTCAGGGCCAAGGTGCCGAATTCCGGTCGTCTGCTTCTCTGTTCCAGTTTCTACTAGATGCATTCTTCCGAATTTACGTACGTCAGCATAGCGCAGAGCAGTTCCATCAGTAAAAACAAATTCCACATGCTCGTGCTTTCCTTTAGGATGATCAGGAGTCACTAAATGATATTTTCCTTCCATTCGTAAATGGGAAACCATAGTCAGGTCATCGCTAAATCTAAATAGTAAATACTTGCCATAACGATCAATTTTCAAAATTTTTTTATTCGTTAATTTTTCAACGAATTCGTCAGGATTATTAACTATAATCTTTGGATACCAAATAATAATTTTAGCAATTGTTTTTCCTTTAACTAAAGGAGTTAGCGTTCTTCTAACTGTCTCTACTTCTGGCATTTCTGGCATTGTCTCACCTACTTACTGTTTATTTTGCATCGTACCAATTATGTCCCCAATTTGAATCTGCAATTAGTGGAACATCTAATTTGACAGCTGACTGCATAACCTCTGGAACAATTTTCTTAATTGTATCTAATTCATCTTTTGGCACATCAAAAATCAATTCATCGTGTACTTGTAAGACCATTTTAGTCTTTAAATGTAGTTCATCAAGTTTTTTCTGCATATTAATCATGGCAATCTTAATAATATCAGCTGCTGATCCTTGAATTGGAGAATTAATTGCAGTTCTTTCCGCAAAACTTCTGACATTGAAGTTCTTTGAATGAATATCTGGTAAATACCGTCTTCTATGCATAATTGTTTCTGCATAGCCATTCTCACGAGCTTTTTTAATTGCTTCATCCATATAATTTTTAATTTGAGGATATTGTTCAAAGTAATTTTCAATAAAAGTTTTAGCCTGCTTACGGCTAATGCCTAAGTTTTTTGACAAGCCATAGTCTGAAATACCATAAACGATACCAAAATTAACAGCTTTAGCATGTCTACGCATTAATGGCGTTACTTCATCAGGTGAGTCCAAGTGGAAAATCTTCATTGCAGTGTGGGCATGAATATCATAGCCTGACTTGAATGCTTCTTGCATATGTTCATCCCCAGAAACATGAGCTAGCACTCTTAGTTCAACCTGAGAATAATCACAAGAGAAAATATAGCCATCTTTTGTTGAAGGAACAAAAGCTTTTCTAATCTGCTTTCCTTCCTCAGTTTTAGTTGGAATATTTTGTAAATTAGGATCAACTGAAGAAAGACGACCTGTTGTAGTCAAAGTCTGCAAATAGCGAGTGTGAATTCTTCCATCTGGCTGAATGCAGTCAAGCAAGCCCTTAACATAAGTGTTTTGAATTTTAGCAATTTGGCGATAGTCCAAAATTTCTGAAACAATTGGACTTTTCATTTTTAATTGCTCTAATACTTCAACAGATGTTGAGTAACCAGTCTTAGTCTTCTTAATTGGTGGTAAACCTAATTTTTCAAATAGGATATGCCCCAACTGCTTAGGTGAGTTCAAGTTGAATTCTTCGCCAGCTTGTTGATAAATCTTATGTTCTAGTTCTTGTAACTTAACTGCAAAATCATTACCTAATTGATTCAAAACGGATGCTTCAACCTTGATTCCAGTAATTTCCATCTTTGCTAAGACGAAAGCCACTGGAATTTCAATTGTTTCATATAAATCATCTTGTTCATGATCTTTTAGTTTTTCAAGAAGTGGAGTCTTTAATTTCTCAATTACGGCGACTTTAGCTGCTAAATGTTCAAAGAAATCATTATCGTCAGGTACAGCTTGTTTTTTACCTTTTCCGTAAACTTCTAAATCAGTCTTTACAGAATAATCGTCATATAAATGAGCTACTTCTCCAAGATCATTCGAGTTGTTTTCATTATTAACTAAATATGAAGCAAGAAGCATATCATAATCTAGACCTTCTGCCTTGATATCTAGTCGATGTAAACCTACATAAGTTCTTTTAATGTCAAAAACATTCTTCTTGATAGTCTTATCTTCTAGCATTTGACGAAGTGAATTTTCTTGCAACAAAACTGGATCTTTAGATACATAAATCTTATTACCAACTTTTAAAGAAAAGCCTTCAATTGGAGCTAGATGATAATTATCACCTAACATTGCTAAATAAAAAGTTACTTCTTTTTCACTGATTTTATCTAGCTCAATGATATTTTCTTTAGTTAACTCAAGATATTCATACTTTTCCGTTTCTGGTGTGTTACTAGTTGTACCATTAACATCTAACTCAGCTAAAAATTTCTTAAATCCTAAACGCTCATATAAATTACGCAAGTCTTCAATATTTGGTTCTTGTAATTTAGTATCAGCTAGAGTTACTTCCACTGGCGAATCACGATCAATAGTAGCTAATTTTTTTGCTAAAAAGGCCTTATCTTTATCATTAATTAAGTTCTCTTTTAGCTTAGACTTTTTCATTTCGTCTACATGTTCATAAAGTTCTTCAATAGAACCATATTTTTGAATTAGACGAGAAGCAGTTTTTGGGCCGACCTTAGTTACACCAGGATAATTATCTGAACTATCCCCCATCAAAGCTTTCATGTCAATGAATTCAGTTGGAGTAACACCGTTAACTTCTTTCATATGGGCTGGAGTATAAGCTTCTGTATCGCCAACTCCATTTTTAGTAATTAAGACTGTGGTTTTATCAGATGCAAGCTGAGTTAGATCCCTATCTCCAGTTACAATATCAACTGTATATCCAGCGTCTTCTCCCATCTTAGAAAGTGTCCCAATAATATCATCAGCTTCATAATTCTTTAGCTCATAACTCTTTATTCCAAGATCCTTAAGCATTTCACGAATTACAGGAAGTTGCTCTGACAATTCACTTGGCGTTTTTTGGCGACCACCCTTATAGTCCTGATACATCTCAGTCCTAAAAGTAACTTTTCCTGCATCAAAAGCAACTAATACATTAGTTGGATTAGTCTGCTTCATGATTGCGTCAAGCATATTTTTAAAAGTAAAAATTGCATTTGTATGCAATCCATCTGGACTAGTAAAACGATCAAGCTGACGGTATAAAGCATAAAAGGCACGAAAGGCCACAGAGTTGCCGTCAATTAAAAGTAATTTCTTTTGTGCCATATTTTTCTCCTTAAATAAAAAACTGTCAAATTAGTCTCTTAACTATTTTAACAGTTTTTCTTCTATGATTTAATTATCTACTTTGCTTTAGTTTGCTCTCAGATTAATTCTTTACCACTATAAAGAAAAAAGGAATCACATCTCTGCTATAATGTGATTCCTATGATGAATGCTTAAGTAAAAAATAATTATTAGGGGAATATTTTTACTTAGATTCTACTTTTTTCGTGAAAATAGTTACTTTTTGTTGATAATCATCTATCAACAAATTTAAAAATGGTGCTAATGAAATTGACTATGTAATTAATATTACTGAATTAAAAAATAAGAATTATGCTTATATTAAAGCAGAAATAAAGCAAATGGTTAATATTTGTCACAAATATCATGTGCCATGTAAAGTGATTTTTGAAAATTGTTACCTAACCAAGGAAGAAATCAAAAAATTAGCAGAAATTGCGAAAGAAATTAAACCTGACTTTATTAAAACTTCTACAGGTTTCGGCCGATCTGGAGCAAAAGTTGAAGATGTAAAATTAATGAAGTCAATCGTTGGAGACAACGTAAAGGTCAAAGCAGCTGGTGGCATTAGAAATAGTGACGATTTCTTAGCAATGGTAAGAGCCGGTGCAGACCGTATTGGCTGTAGTGCTGGCGTTAAAATAATTGAAGCTCTTAAACAGCGGATGCAAGATGACAACGTAACTACAATTGAGATTAATAGATAAATGACTGAAGCAAAATATAAAAAAATTGAAGCTATTTTAAAACAAAGAATTATCGATCAAACCTATCCTCTTAATAGTTTATTGCCAAAAGAAATTGAACTAGCTGCCGAATTCAACACAAGTCGCCCAACAATTAACCATGCGATTCACAATCTTGTTCAACAAGGATTCTTAGAGCAACGTAAACGATTAGGTACTATTGTTAAAAGAAATAAGATTGCACAAGAATTTACTCACGTAATCCAAAGCTATAATCAAGAAATGAATGATAAAGGATTAAAAGCAAGAACTCAAGTGATCTCTTTTGATAAAATTAATCCTACTTCAGAAATACAAAACGCCTTAAACTTATATCCTTCTGACTCAGTCTTTAAATTAGTTAGACTAAGGTATGTAGATACTACTCCAATTGTTAAAGTGACCACTTATATCCCTGCTAAGCTTGTTCCAGAGCTAGATAAAATAGATTTTTCCCAAGTATCCTTATACGATGAACTTAGGAAAAGAAATTTACCGGTCACCCATGTCACAAGAAAATTAGAAGTGAAACAAGCTTCTTCAACTATATCGAAAACTTTAAAAATTAAAGAAAATGATCCTGTTTTTTATTTTCATAGTTATGGAGATACAAAAAAGGATCAAAAAATAGAATACTCAATTGCCACTTATCGTGGAGATTTGAACTCGTTTATTATTGATCTTAATCTTAACTAAAAAGGATTGATTAAATCTTTTACTTTACTGCAAAAGTCTAATCAATCCTTTTATCATATTTCAAAATATTTAATTAAAGCAACTTTTCATAAGCATCTTCATACTTAGGAATATCACCAGCACCCATAAATACAACAACTGCATTCTTGTGCTTAGTTAAATCAGCGATGTTGTCTAAATCAATTACTTCTGAACCAGGAATATTATTTACTAAATCTTCACTTGAAATATCTCCACTTGCTTCACGAGCAGATGCATAGATAGGAGTAACATATGCTTTATCAACATCACGCAAAATTTCTTCAAAGTCCTTTTGGTATTTCTTAGTTCTTGAGAAAGTATGTGGTTGGAAAACTACCACTAATTCTTTATCTGGAAATTTTTGACGAGCAGCTTGAATAGTTGCACGCATTTCTGTTGGGTGGTGAGCATAATCATCAATTACGGAAACATTCCCAAAATCTTTTTCGGCAAAACGTCTTTTTGCACCCTTGAAAGTAAGCAGACCTTCCTTAATATCATCCATTGGAACTTTTTCAGTATAAGCGACTGCAATTACAGCAGTAGTGTTTAAAATACTGTGATCACCAAATAAGTGAATTTCAAAACGGCCAAGGTCTTTTCCATGTGCTAAAACATTAAATTTAGAGCCAGTAGTTGTCTTTTCAATATTAACTGCTTGAAAATCATCAGTATCCTTGAAGCCATAAGTATACTTAGGAATATCAGTCTTTAAACTTTGCAAACGCTTGTCATCTCCCCAAACAAAGAGAGCCTTCTTAGTTTGATCAGCTGCAGTTTGAAAAGCACTAGTGTAATCATCTTGATCCTTAAAGTAATCAGGGTGATCAAAGTCAATGTTAGTCATAATTTGGTAATCTGGATGATATGCCAAGAAGTGACGACGGTATTCATCAGCTTCATAAACAAAGAAACGTGAGCCCTCTACTCCTTTACCGCGACCATCACCAATTAAGTATGATGTAGGAGCTACTTCACCTAAAACATGAGACAAGAGACTAGTTGTTGAAGTCTTACCGTGAGTACCGGATACCCCAATTGAAGTATGCATCTGTACAATTTCTTCAACTGTATCAGGGTAGCTTTGCCATTCAACATTTTTGTCTAAACATGCTGCTACTTCAGGATTATCTTGTTTAAAAGCATTCCCTTTAACAATTACTTGTTCTGCATTGCTCTTAATATTGGCCGGATCAAAATTTTTTACTTCAATACCAGCTTTTTCAAGAGGTACCTGAGTAAACGTATATTTTTCAATATCTGAACCTGCAACGTTATAACCTAGGTCATGTAAAACTAGAGCTAGGGATGCCATACCAGTTCCTTTAATACCAATGAACCAAATTTGTTTATTTTTGTCTAACATATTATTAATATCTCCATAGTTTATGCCAAAATATTCGCTTTAATTCTACCATTTTTAGCACAAAAAAAGAACATAACCCAGCGTTATGTTCTAATTAGAAAGTAGTTAGCTCATCCTTACTCCCTACTTTCTTTAATATTTATTAATCTGTAATAAACTATTTATCGAACCCTAAAATATTACGTCGTCTTAGATCATCAATCCACGCCATCAGCATTCTTATGTAGGTGATAACCCAAAATGGTAATCATCAAAAAAACTCCGCATATCTTTTATACTTGGCCGATAAGTGAGGCTATACCCCCCCCCAGAATTTCTGGAGGATTGGCTAGTATTTTGTACATATTGCACTTCATCATTACTATCTTGCTCCATTATTTTATTCACCATATATATCAAATAAAAAAACATTATTCTTACAGTTTTACTATATCACTTATGATGATTAAATAACATAATAAAGATAGGTATTATTCATAATTTTCTGTTTATAGGTTAATAGTTTCAATTTATTAACACAATAGATAATTCCTTTTCTGTTATATGGCTTATCAAAAGAAGTTTAAAATTACACCAGCTTAACTTTAACCTAATAGCTTAGTGCCATGAACCTGTTTTATTTTTATTTGTTCAACAATCTTATTTACATTTACCTTAGTAATTCCGCCACCAGGCAAAATTTCTATCTTATTTTTTGCCTGTTTGACTACTTCCTTTAAATGATCAAGTGTATGGGAGATTGGTTGATTTAATGGTCCACCATAAGTAAGAATACGCTTAACTCTATTTTGGGATAACCAATCAATGGCTTCTTTTTGTTCAGCATTTGTTAATTCATCAAATGCCATGTGCATCACCACTTCTAAGTCTCCAGCATGCGCTACTGAAAGCAATCTATTCATTGCCCTCTTATCTAAATGTTTTTCCCTAGTTAAACACCCGAAAGTAACTCCATCGACACCTAGTAAGCTGCATATTTGAATATCATTAATCATTATCTCTAGTTCATCCTCACTATAGACAAAATTTCCATCACGAGGTCTAATCATTACAATTACGGGAACATCATGTTTATGTGCATACTCAACAGTCTTTTTAATTACGCCAAAAGAAGGTGTCGTCCCACCTACAGATAGATCATTATTTAGTTCTATTCGATCAGCAGCACGTTCAATCATCAAAGGTACGTTAGTAAAATTTTCGACACATACTTCTTTAATCAAAATTTATGTTTTTCTCCAATCTAAGATTGTTTCTACACTATAACTTACGACAAAACCCGAAATTCAGTTGAATTCCGGGTTTTATAATCGTTATTACTTAAGAGTATTATTTTAAAGACTAATTTGACCACTAGCTAATAATTCATCACACTTAGTTGGTTCAAATTCATCGCCAGCTTTAAAGTCGTCAGGAACAACCATAATACCACGCTTTTGAGGAGCATGTGCTAAGCCTAATTCGCGTGCTGAACAAATCATACCGTATGAATCAACACCACGAAGTGCACCTGGCCAAATTTGTTGACCATTTGGCATTAAAGTACCAGGAAGTGCCACAACTACCATTTGGCCTTGAGCAATATTTGGAGCACCACAAACGATTTGATGTTCTTCACCATTCCCCACATCCACAGTAGTTACATGTAAGTGATCTGAATCTGGGTGTGCTTCACAAGTCTTAACGTAACCATAAACAAGAGTTGGCTTGCCAATTTCTAGCTTAGTATCAAAACCAGCTTCAGCAATTTTCTTGTTTAAAGCATCAACTAATTCTTGTGTTGGTTTAACTTCACCATTTGGTAACTTATCGTAGTCTAAAAAGCTACTTACGTTAAAGAAATTAAATCCAATAACTTCTCCATCCTCATTTTCAACTCTTGTAACTTGATCTTTTTCTGTGAATTTACTACGACCTTTATCTTGGTCCAAAATCACAATTAAAGTATCAGGGTAACTTGTTTTATTGGTAGAAATAATCATTTCTAGTAAATTTCCTTTCCTAGACTATTTGAGAGAGTTAAGGAAGTTTTCTACTTCTTCTTTAGTCTTTCTGTCCTTATTTACTAGTCTACCAATTTCTTTGCCATCTTGGTAGACAACAAAGCTAGGAATTCCAAAGATATTTAATTCTTTGGCTACATCAATTGATCCATCACGGTCAATCTTATAGAATTTTGCATCAGAATTATCTTTTTCAATTTGTGGTAAAAATGGGTCTAAGAAGCGGCAATCTGGGCACCATGTAGCTGAAAATAGTAATACTACCTTTCCATTTTTGGTAATTTCTTTTAACTTCTCAGGAGTTAATTCTTTAATTTCTTCCATTTATCTCACCTTTTCTTACTTTTTATAAGTTATAATTATTTTACATCCTTTTATTTCAAAAATCTAGTCTCAGATCTTTTAGCTTAAATTAAAAACAATCTACAATAAAAATATAGAAATAAGGTATTAAAATAATGGTTGATATGAATAAGGAATTACTCCATGCCGGTTATCGATTACACTTAGTTTTTGACGAAATGGTTCAAGATATTAGAAAAGATCCTGATAATTGGATTATGATTATTGAAAAAAATATTGACCAAATTTCCTCATTAATTTCTGCATATCATAAAATCGCAGCTACAATTACTACCAATACTCGAAAAAATGGGCTACCTATCCACTTAAAATCAGCTTCAGATGATACCTTAAAAGTGATGGACGGATTTAATGATGAGATTCTTACTTTTGACAATTTTGTCGATAACAGTGACCATATCAAAGCCTTTACTAAATTTTTTAGGGCGGTCAATTATACAAACGAATTACTTCTAGAATTAAAATTGCAAAACAAATAATTAGACTAAAAAAGTGCCTAGGATTAAATTTTCCTAAGCACTTTTTTGTCTTTTCAAAATATTTTTAGCAATTTATTTTACAAAATGTGCATGCAAGCAGTAAATTGGATTACCCTTAGCTGCAAATTTATGTTCATATTCAGTCTCAACATTTCTTTCAAAAATTTCATCATCTGCGTGATGTAAATCTAGACTTACATAATCAAATTTCATTCCATAATTGTTAAGACTAACTAAACTGTATTCAAACAATCCTCGATTATCTGTCTTAAATTCTAAATGTCCCTCTGGCTTTAAAATTTGACGATACTTATCTAAAAAGCTCTTATAAGTTAATCTACGCTTTTCATGACGTGTCTTTGGCCAAGGATCAGAAAAGTTTAAATAAACAATGTCTACGCTGTTTTCTGGTAAATACATTGCAATATTAGCAGCGTCTGCACACATTAATTGCAAGTTATCGATCTTTTCTTCAAGCTTAGTTCTTAAAATCATCCCAGCAGCTGTTGTTTGAAGTTCTACTCCAATAAAGTTCATTTCGGGATGTTCTTTAGCTAAAGTAGTAATAAACTGACCCTTTCCGGAACCAATTTCAATTGCTAAAGGCTTAGAAAAATCATCGAATCTTTCTTCCCAGTTAATTTTCTTATCTGGATCTGGCTCATTTAAAATTGCTTCTGGATGTTCAGCTACTAATTTTTGAGCCCAAGGTTTATTTCTTAATCTCATTTTTTCACAACCTAATATCTAACTTTTTTAAATAACTGTTCAATTTTACTTGGTAAATAAAAATATAGCAATAAGAATGTTAAGGCAAGTAAAGCAATAATTCCACCAAATGCTTCTAATTTTTGCGGAGAAAAGATTATTATTGCTAAACTAATTAATCCCCATTCAAGTAACATTCCCTTTTGTAGAACTTTTCTTAATGCCTGTCCTCTAGAAGCAAATGGAATTGGCATTACATGATACATCATATTATGCTCATATACTGTTCCTAAAGGAATCAATTGATAAAGTGTTAGGAAAATTATCAAAGCACCAGTACCAATTGCCCAACCTGCATCTTGTAAGCAGGCGACTAATAAAATTGAAAAAAGAATCATTCTAATTAATAAATTACTGTACTCAGGATCTCGCAATAATACTCTTTGGTAAATGAAAGTATTTGGCGTTTGATCTGTTGTTTTGATTAAGAAATCTAAATATTTTCTTCTAGAAATTCGTACTTTCTTATCAGGTACATCAGTAAACATACTATAGAAATTATTTAGTAAATCTACTCTTCGTTCTTCATAATCTAATGCCTTGTACCAGTCAAACATTTTTCCTTGTGGCAAATAGTCTACTCCAACCCAAGCAGCAATTGCTACCGTAGTATAAATAATTGGATTAGGATACGGTCCTAAAAAAGAAAGATACAAGACTAAAAAGTTAATCCCTAAAAATAGCCACGTATTGTAATAATTATATTTATTAAAATAGAAACTTCTAACGATCAGCTTAAACTGCACATTCTTACTGGCAACCAAACCAATCACAATAAAAATAAGTCCACCAATGGAAAAGCCAGCTCTCATCGTTGCAAAAGGTAATAAAATTCCTGACACCAAAACAATTAAAACGACCGGTAAAATCATATTATGCATATATAAAGGCTTAAAATATACCTTCATTTCATTATCTTGATTAAAAAGAAAATGTTCATCAGCCCTATCAAACAAAGTCGCAAAATGACCAATTCCCAAAGTTGCAGTCCAAATTAAGGCTAAAAGGGGCTTATAAAACCAAAGATTATTTGGCCATTTTTTAATGTTTTGCGCATACCAAAACATTAAAGCTCCAAATAGAAAAATCAAAGCCAAAATAAAAAAGTCATTAAAAACTAGAGTTAGATAATGCATCTGTTTTTTGAAGTTTTTATTGAGTCTATTTTTAATTAAATCAGTCATGTTTCTTCACCGTTTCCTGATTTAAAATTTGATATAAACGATCAAAGGAATCGCTCGGCTTTAATCCATAAAACTGTCTAATTTCATTTAAACTACCTTCAGTTTCAATCGTGCCATTATTTAAGACAGCAAATGTTTGAACAGCTTCTTGTGCTTCAGCCAAAACATGAGTAGTCATTAAAACCATCTTTTGATCAGCAACAGCTTCTTTAACTAAATCAATAAAATTAGCTACTGCTAAGGGATCAAGACCAGTAAATGGTTCATCTATTACCAACAAGTCCGCATTTGCTAAAAAGCTAGTCACAATCATTACCTTTTGCTTCATCCCTTTAGAAAAGTTAATTGGAAGCCAATCCAGCTTATTTTCTAAACGAAACATTTTGCATAATTCTTTTGCTCGTACCCAAGCTTGATCATGATCCAAATCATAGGTAAGCATTACTAACTCTAAATGCTCTTTCAAAGTTAATTCTGGATATAAAATTGGGGTTTCTGGAATATAAGCGACCATTTTTTTAAATTCAGCAGGATTTTCGGTTAAGCTTACACCGTTCAAAATTATCTTGCCCTTTTGCATTCTTAATAATCCAAGTAAGTGCTTAATTGTTGTTGATTTACCAGCACCATTTAGTCCAATTAAACCTACAGCTTGTCCAGGTTCAATTGTTAAATTTACATTTTTAATGACATTAATCCCAGAGTATCCTCCAGTTAAATTTTCAATTTTAAGTGCCATTACTTTTTCCTCTCTACTGCAATAAGATACATATTTATGATAGCATGAACATAAGTTAAACTAAATTTTCTTTTCATTAAGAAAGGGGTCTTATCATGACAGAATTAGAAAAGGATTGTTTATTTTGTAAAATCATTAGAGGAGAAATTCCTTCTTACACAGTTTTTGAAAACGATGATGTCAAAGCTTTTCTTGATATTTCTCAAGTAACTAAAGGACATACTCTCATTATTCCTAAGAAGCACTTAGTTAACTTCTTTGACTACAGCCAAGAAGATGCTGCTAAATTTTTACAATATATCCCTGTTATTGCCCAAGCAATTAAGAAGTCTGATCCAACTATTAAAGGATTGAATGTTGAGGTGAACAATGGTGAAATCGCTGGACAAGTTGTAATGCATTCACATATTCATTTAATTCCACGTAGAAGCGAAAATGATCCTGTTTCTACTCCTCACGTAAACAATGCAGACGAATATTCAGAAGAAGATTATCAAGCGGTTGCAAACGCTATCAAAAACAATCTATAATACCAGTAATTTTGCCTTTAATGCGGTACAATAAAGGTGGTTATTAAGTTAAAAATTATTGAATAGATAAGAGGTATACATTATGTCTGGATTTTTATTAGGAATTCTTACAGGTACTGTTGCAGGTGGCTTATTGTCATACGCTAAGAATCCATTAAGTGGTAACTCAATTAGAAGTGATGTTAAGGATTCTGCAGATAATTTCACTGATTCCGTTCACCGGGTTAAGGCAATTTATGATGAACTCGAAGAAAAGAGAATGGAACAACCTGAAGAAGAAAATAAGACTGAAGAAACAGATACTACTGAAACTCCAAGTGAAGACGAAGATGTTGAAGTTTCTGACCGCCCTTCACTCAAAGATAAGGCTCATGATTTAGTTGATGCCTTCTCTGCTGCTTCATTCAAAGCTGTTGACCATGACCGTGTCTTTGCTGCAGTTAAGAACAAATTAAATGAAGCAAAAGAAGACCTTGAAGACGCAAGCGATGATGTGAAAGATGCTACTGAAGATGAAGAAAAAGTAGACAGTAACTCTGGCGCAAGCGAAGAAGAACATAAGGAAGAAAATTAATGAAATTTTTTGGAATTGGATTAGGATTAGGCAGCTTAGCAGGATTAGGGATCTCTCTTCTCCCAAATCCACAAACTGGTCATAAAGTTAAAGAAGACGTTCGCCTTTTTTTAGATGGCACCAAAAATGATGCTTCTTCATTAGTTACCAGTACAAAACAAGCTACGCAAGCTGCCAATGAATTAATGAATAATCTGCCGCAAGCAGAACAAACAGTTAAAGACATACAAAATAACTTAACTGATTTTCAAAGTTCAATTAAACCAGAAGTTGATCAAATGAAAGAAAATGTTTCTAATTTAACTAAAGAAGCAAAAGAAACAGTTGATGGAATTAAAAATGAACTTTAATTTTAAGATTTGTTAGTCTTTTTTATAAATATCAAGAAAACTCTTATTGTCCATTGGGCTAATAAGAGTTTTTATGTTATATTTGAACTTGTAATTAAGCAAAGGATGTGCAAATTAATATATGAATAAAACATGGAAAAAAGCAGCTACTGTTTTAGCTTTTGCAGGAATTGCCTTAAGCGCTACTGCTTGTTCTGGAAGTAAAGCTGTCGTTACTTATAAGGGCGGTAAAATTACCGAATCACAATATTACGACAAGATGAAAGAATCTCAAGCAGGTCAATCAACTCTTGCCAGCATGATTGTTTCTGATGCCCTAGAAAGTCAATATGGCAAAGACGTTACTCAAAAGCAAGTTGATAAAGAATACAATAAGTACAAGAAGCAATATGGTAGTCAATTTGACTCAGTTCTTGAACAAAATGGAATGACCGCTTCTACCTTTAAAGATAACTTAAAGACTAATCTTTTAACTGAGGCTGCTTTGAAGCACATCAAGAAGATTACTCCAGCTCAAGAAAAGAAAGCTTGGAAGAATTATCAACCAGAAGTTACTGTACAACACATTCTTGTTTCAAAGAAGAGTACAGCTGAAGATGTCATCAAACAATTACAAGATGGCGGCGACTTCAAGAAACTAGCTAAGAAGTATTCTACTGATACTGCTACTAAGAACGATGCTGGTAAATTACCTGCATTTGACTCAACTGATTCTACTTTAGATTCTAGTTTCAAGACTGCCGCATTTAAACTTAAGACTGGTGAAATCACTACTACTCCAGTTAAGACTCAATACGGCTACCACGTAATTAAAATGATTAAGCACCCTGCCAAAGGTACTTTCAAGGAACACAAGAAACAAATTGATAATCAAATCTATCAATCAATGTCCGAAGATCAAAACGTTATGAGAAGCGTAATTGCTACTGTTCTTAAGCGTGCTGATGTTTCTATCAAGGATAAAGACTTAAAGAACGTTCTTTCTCAATACGTTTCATCAGATAGTCTTTCAAAATAGAATTTTTACATAATATAAAAAACCAAGGTTAAAATCATCATTAACCTTGGTTTTTATTTACTCTAATTTTGGTGCTTTATCTAAGGCATCATCATTTTTAGGTCTGTAAAATCTCCGATTGTCTTGTGACTTAATGGTTTCAGTAAATTCTCCTGGCTTAGTTTGCTGCAAAGCATTAGTAATTGCATAAACTGTAGCGTCTAAATCATCAATTTTATGTAAAACTTCAGCCTCTAGCACTACTGGTCGATGAGCTGCGCCATATTCAGGTAAGCCGTGATGTGACAAAACTAAATGCCGCAAGAGCATTAAATCTTCACTATGCTCATCAATTTTTAATTCATGAGCTGCTAGCATAATCTGCTCATCAATTAAAACTAAGTGTCCAATCAAATTTCCTTCAGCCGTATAAGTTGTGGCTACAGGACCAGATAGTTCAATTACCTTTCCCATATCATGTAAAATGCATCCCGCATATAGAAGTGACCGATCAATTTGAGGATAAGTATTAGCAATTCCTTCCGCATCCCTTAGCATTGAAACAGTATGGAATGCCAGTCCGTTTCTGACGGCATGATGGTTAGATTTGCCAGCTGGATATGAGAAAAACTCTTTATTCCATTTCTTAAGTAAGTAGCGGACAATTCGATTCCAGGTTGGATTTAAGATCTCAAAAACACGTTTATTAATTTCTTCTTCAAGATCTTTTTGTTTAATTGGAGCTGAGTGAACAAATTGACTTAAGTCATATCCTTCATTTGGTCCCACTACTCTCAAATCATAAATTCTTATTTGCGGTCTATCTTGATACTCTTCTCGTCTTCCGCTCAATTCCACGATGGTTCCTGGACTAAAAGTATCCGCATCCTGCTGACTAGCGTTCCAAAGATTTCCTCTAATTGTGCCACTTGAATCGCTAAATTGTAAAACTAAGTATTGTTTACCATTTTTACTAGTACGAAGACTTGAATCTTTTAGAAGTAAAACCAAATTCATATCTTCGCCATCATTATAATCAAGCAACCTTTTTATCATTATTGTTCCTTTTCTATTCTTATTGGTTCCATCTCAAGACTAGCTACTAAATCTTGTCGTGCTGTAAAAATTAAAACTTGTGTCTTCTGGGCCAACTCTTCTAATAGTTTGACAATATAATTGGTTCTTTGTGCATCAAAGTTTACAAAAGCATCATCAATCAAAATTGGCAACGCAATTTTATCTGCAACTTGTTCCACAAAAGCTAATTTCAAAGCAAAATATAATTGCTCACTTGTCCCACGAGATAGATATTCAACATTAAATTTTTTACCATCTTCTCTTTTAACTTTAAGTTTTTTATCTAACTGAATATCTACATATCTTCCACCAGTTAAAAGATTGAAATATTTCTTTGCATCTTCAAGCATCTTAGGAAAACGCTCATTGGAGGCTAAATCTAAGCCTCGCGCAATCCAATTGCTAGTTAATAAGTTAGCTAAATATTCTTTAACATTTTCACTCAATGATGTTTCTAGGTCAGTTAATTTTTGTTTTTCAGCAAAATATTTATCAGAATTTGCTAAAACATGCATCTGATTTTCAAGCTTAGCATTTTCTGCATGTAAATCATTAATTTGCTCTTGCTTTTGAGAAATTTGCTTTTCTATTTGATCCTTATTTTCTGCTAATTTATTTGGATCTTTTGCAATTTCTTCTAATTGTGCGAGATCGGCTTGCAAATCATTTTGTAATGCTTCTATTTTCAACTTCAATTGTTCTTGTGCTTCGGCTTGTTGCTTCAGCTTGGAGAATTCCGCAAAATCAGTAACTTTACTTGCCGCAAATAAATTAGAAAGATCAATTTTATTCTTAGCTAATTGGTTCTTTTTTTCTTGTAAATGTACTGCCACATCATTTAAATGTTGCTTAGACAAATTATTCTGATCAATCACTTTTTGTAACGAATTTAACTGATTTACAATATCTGAAAATGTCTGAACATTTCTTTGAGTAAAAGGATATAACTCCTGAACAAAAGCTTGAATCTTTTCATTCAAAGAAGCCTGATCTTGATCTAATTGGCTAAGTGTTTGCCTTTTAGATTCAATTTGAACTACTTCGTTCCACAAACTATTTAAGTCAATGACATTAGGATCAAGTCCATACTTTTCAATAAATTCTTGGTCTTTCTGACTTTTCTTAGTATTAGTTTGCTTTGTCCAAACAAATAGTCCAAGCCCACCTAAGGCAATCATTATTCCCAAGAAACGCACAAATAAGTTATTAATCGCAATTGCACTAAAAAGTCCTGCAACTAATAAAATTAATGATAAAATTCCTGACAAATTATTATTTTCTTGCTTTTGACTCTTTAGAGCTTGATAATCATCCTTTATTTTGTTTCGAGTCTCACTTGATAATTTGCTTAATTTAACTGCTTCTGGCTGAAACTGTTCATAAGACTTTAAATCTTTCTTAGCAGTTTCAATTTGCCGGTGCAAATCTTTACTTTCACTTTCCCAATGCAAAACTTCAGCCTTATGATCAACTAATGCTTGAATTTTATCTTTGTTAGATAATTCGCTACTGTTCTTAATTTCATCAAGCTGCGTCTCTAAATTTTTAATATCAGCCGTTAAATCTGAAATCTTACTTTGAATAGCCCGTGCTTTCTCATAACTCTCTTTAGAAAAAGAAACAGGTTGTACTTCTTTTTTTAGTTGCTGATACTGCTTAAAATTAGTTAGCTTTTGCATTAATAGACTAATTTTTTGGTCTTCTTTATTTAATTCAACTAGTTCAGCTTGAATTTTTTTAAGCTCTTCCTTTTCTTGAGTTAATTTTTCTTCAAGTTCACGATAATCATTAAGTTCACTATTAGTTTGAGCCAAAACTTCTTTTTGTTCTTCAATTTGATTAATTAATTGATTAACTATCGGCTTACGTCCACTCTTTTTAAAAAGCTTCTGAGCATTACTTGAAAACTCATCTCTTAAATCAAGTAATTTGTGACTTTGTGATGCTCCTAAAAAGTAAATTTGTTCCATTAATTCTGCCTGAGATAATCCATTTACCTCGCGCAGCATATCCTGATTAAAAATAAAGCTGTCAGTATAAAAACTACCATCTATATTTTGGATACGATCAAAAAATACACTCTCTGGCACTTCTTGATCATTTAAACTAACTTTTAAAACCCCCTTCTTAGGATCCCCTTTTGCATATAATCGACTCAAAAGAAAGGTACCATCTGTATCTTCAAAAGTTAAACTTCCGCCCATTGGACTAACATGATCCAAAGGTTGATAATCCTCAAAGAAAGGTGATTTATTAGTTCTTAGGTGAAATCCAAATAGAACTTGCTTAACAAAGGCTACACTTGTACTTTTCCCAGCTTCATTCGCACCTAAAAATATCGTTAAATCTTTGTTCAAATTAAAAGTCACATCATTTAATTTTCCAAAGTGAATAATTTTAATTTGAGTTAACTTCATCATTTATATCCTTTAATTTTTGTCCCAATTTAACCTGTGCTAATTCTTTTACTTCGTCAATAAATTCAGGTTTCTTCAAAATATCAGCAACATAATCACTTTTTTTACTTAAATCACTAGCTAACGCATAAATCTTATCTAGTTCAAAAGTTTCATTTTTAGCTCGATCAAATGCTTCTTTATCCGCTGTTCTAAGTTGAAGCTTTTCATTATTCGTCAGATAAATTTTTACAAGTCTAGAATCAAAGTTCAAAGAATTAGAGAGTTGAAGCCAGTACTCACTGTCCTTAACTAATTCTAGTTCTTTTTCACTTAAATATTGGGCTCCTTCAATTGTTAAACCAAATAAAGTTTTTCGTACATTTTTCTTAGTCAAAGTTTCAACTATTTGTCTTGTTAGATCTTTTTGTGAAATTTCTTGATCCAAAGTTAGGGGTGCCATTTGCCAAATAATTGGTGCTGTCTCAATAAAATCTAGACTTACTTTTTTAGTTGTTTCATCTACTATACCAATATATACACCTTTACTACCTTGTTCGTTAATGTGTCTACCCTGGAGATTGCCACTATAAACAATTAAGGGGTCTTCACTTAAAGTCTGACGTAAATGAATATGACCTAAGGCAAAGTAATTATAATTTAAATCTTTAATTTCAGCCGTTGTAAATGGAGCATAAACATTTTGATAATTTGTAGTAGTTTTTGCACCCGCATGCATTAAACCAATAGTAAAGTTATCTCCTTTTTTAGGAAATTCACTAATCTTATCAGTTTCGATGTGATTATGTTGATAAGAAAATCCAACTACTGTATATCGAAAATCCTCTTTAGTTTTAGATTCAAATTCTTCTACTTCTTCATTAGAGCCTAAAAGTTTGAAGTATGATGTTTGTGGCAATAACATCTCATTAGGATTCAAATAATCATGATTTCCTAGAATCATCACAACTTGAATTTTTTGATCTGTAAGTCGCTTTATTTCACGACTAAAAAATAATTGACTCTGAGGACTAGGATAAGCTGAATCAAATGTATCACCAGCAATTAATACTAAATCGACATTTCTATCTAGTGCTGTATCAATTGCTTTAGTGAATGACTTTTGGGTAGATTGTTTAATGTTTTTAAATTCATTAGATGGCAAAAAAGATAGTCCTTGAAAGGGACTATCTAAGTGCGCATCTGCTAAATGCATAAATTTCATACTAATTATTTTGCCTTTAAATCATCGTACAAATCGCCAATTGGCTTAGTCATAGCTTGTTGAACGTCGTTGATCATTTGGAAGAGAGCTTGTTCCTTGGTAATCATGTCTTTTAATTCGTCATTATTACCAACTTCTTCATTGATCTTTTGATATTCTTTTTGTGCTTCTTCAGAAAGTGGTTGACCAGAATTTTGAGCAGCTAAAATTTGTTGTTGAAGCTTATCCATTCTTTGATATAAGTCTAAACTTTCTGGATTATTCTTTAAATTTTCAAGAGATTTCTTCAAATCTTTGAATTGTTCTGTTTCTTGTAAGTCCTTTGCTAATTGATTAGCGTTATCGTAAATATTAACCATTTAAATAAAAACTCCTTTTTTAACGACCTAAAAGTCCTTTAAGATTATTATACCATTCGTTGAACTTAGACCCAGTATCATTGATTCCTTTTTGTACTTGTTGACCTAAATTACCAAGCCAGTCTGAATTTGCACCTGTATCTTTTGCTATCTGTTGGGCACTCTTTTCTTTAAATTGTGTCTGAGAAGTATATGGAAGTAGCCGTTCTAATTCAGATTTATACAAGTGAGTAATTCCAGTTTCTGAAATACCCTCCATATAATGTTCCTGATCAGTCTTATCAAAACCTACCCAAGTTGATAAAACAACATCCGGAGTATAGCCAACGATCCATTGATCTTTTGTACCAAATCCATAACTATCTGGTACCTCAGTTGAACCAGTCTTACCTGCTACTCTAAAACTTGATGGTTGAGCTGATCTCCCAGTTCCTGAAGTAAATACTCCTAAAAGCATTGATGTCATTTCCTTAGCAGTATTAGTTGAAATAATTCTGTGACTACCAGGATTCTTATTTTGAGCAATAACATTACCGCTGGCATCAGTTATTTTAGTGATACAGTAGGATTGATTTGGTAAATTACCCTCGTTAGCAAAAGCACTATAAGCTCTCGCCATCTGCAATGGTGAAACACCAGTTGAAAGTCCACCTAAGGCTAACGCTAAGTTTTGGTCACTCTTATTAACGTGAATACCAAAGTTTTCAACTGATTGTACACCCTTGCTGACACCAATCTTATCTAAAAGCCATACTGCCGGTACGTTCTTACTTTGAGCTAGTGCTTCATACATTGGAATTTTATTCGAGTATTGATTGTCAACATTCTTTGGCTCATAGCCGTTTTTTCCAAACTTTTGTAGTTTATTTGAAAGTTCAGAATCATAATGATATCCATTCTGCAAAGCCGGTGAATAGACCGCTAGTGGTTTCATGGTCGAACCCGGCTGACGCTTCATTTGAGTAGCACGGTTATAGCCTCGAAAGACATGTTGTCCTCTCCCACCGACCATTGCTCGAACAGCTCCAGTCTTTGGATCCATTGCAACACTAGCTCCTTGCACCTTAGTACCATCACTGGCATTTGGTGGGAAATTCCAGCTTTCTTCAAAACTATCTTGCAAGGCAGTTTGATAGCCAGTGTCTAGCGTAGTATAGATCTTCAATCCTTTGTTCATTACGTCTTCTTCTTTTAAGCCATAACGATCTATTGCTTCATCAACCACGGCATCAAAGAAGTAAGGGTAGCGATAGCCATCTTCTTGAGAAAATGTATCATTGAGCGTAAGCGTAGTCTTCTTAGCATTATCAGCTTGTGTCTTAGAAATCTTGCCTGTATCGGCCATCAATCCTAAAACAACATTACGACGTGCAAGAGCATTATCCATATGATCAATTGGATTGTAGTAGCTTGGACTACGAAGCATACCTGCAATTGTCGCCGCTTCTCCTACTGTTACATCACTGGCATTTTTTCCAAAGTAACGTCGAGCGGCATCTTGAACACCCCAAACACCATTACCAAAATATGCATTGTTTAAATACATTGTTAAGATATCTTTTTTGGAATAAACGTGGTTAATTTCAATTGCAAAAAAGAGCTCTTCTAGTTTTCTAGAAAAAGTCTGCTTTTGCGTCAATAATGCATTCTTGGCTAGTTGCTGCGTTAGCGTTGAACCGCCTCCAACGATTCCATGATGAATCAATCCGCTTACTGCAGCTCTTGCCATTCCCTTTACACTAAAGCCAGGATTTTTATAAAAAGTTCGGTCTTCTGTAGCAATCACAGCATCTTGAATGTAAGGTGATATCTGATTCAATTCTACAAACGATCCTTTTTGCGAGTATAAAGAGCCAGCCTTCTGATTTTTATTATCATAGATTGTAGTTGTAGTGGAAAGAGCTGCCTTCATATTAGAGATGTTTGAAGTTTTCACCTTAACGGTATAATAAGTACAAACAAACAAACAACAGGACAGTAATATCAAAATTAACCAACGCCAAATTTGAAAACGATGGTTGAAGTTTTTAATCGCTAAATGAATACGATGCCAAAACTCATGATTTTGGGAATGCATAAAATTAAAACTCCCTTTTCGTCAATAAACCTAATATGACGATTTTAGCATATCTTTATTTGAAAAATAGTATTTAAAAAGTTAAAAATTAGATAAGGTGAAAAATATGACTACATACCATTATTCCTTCATGTATCCCGTATACTTAATGCCAACAAGTGTTGGTGAGCTAATGCGTAAATTGCTTATACCAAGAAAATGGCGTCACTTTTTACGTAGTGAAAAGAAAATATTAATTAACGGAAAATATCTACCACTCAATTTTTTAGTAAAGCCTGGTGATAGAATTGAAATTCAACTTGATCATGTTGAAAGTGATCAGCAAGCTTATCCTGCTAGTGGAAAATTACCTAAAATTGTTTATGAAGATACTGATATCCTAGTAATTAACAAGCCAGCAGGACAAAAGACGCATCCCAATTTACATGAAGTAGATACAGCCTTAAATGACTGTGCTACTTATTTAGGCTACAGTCCTTATATTGTTCACAGATTAGATATGTTGACAAATGGACTTTTATTAGTAGCAAAAAATCCAGCTGTTGTTCCTATTTTAAATCGGCAATTAACTAATAAAACTTTACATCGAGAATACTTAGCCTGGGTTTCCAACTCTAAACAAATTGAAAAACAAGGTATCATCGATCTTCCAATCGGTCATGATCCTAGTGATCAAAGAAAAAGAATGGTACGACCAGATGGATTAAATGCTATAACTCACTATGAAGTAATAAAAAAAGAGCAAAATAAAATTTTAGTAAAGCTTACTTTAGAAACTGGTCGAACTCATCAAATTAGAGTCCACTTAGCTGCTCTAAATGCACCAATCATTGGTGATCCTTTATATAATTCAGATTATCAAGAAGGAGAACAATTACAGCTAACAGCTTTCCAACTTACCTTTAGAAAACCGTTTAGCTTTGAAAATAAAACAATTAAATTAGAGGAAAAATAAAAGAGATATGTAAAAACATATCTCTTTTATTCATGCCTCAAACAGGAGTCGAACCTGCACTCACTTACGTGAACAGCGACCTGAACGCTGCGCGTCTGCCAATTCCGCCATTGAGGCAATTCTAGAACATATCTATCATACCAAAAAAACAGCGAAATTGAAAAGCTAAATCTTCCTTATCAAACTACAAATTATTTATCTCATTTAATTGCATATTCTAATTTGTAAAAGTTGATTACCAATTCTATGATGACGATATTATTTCTTAACAAAAACCGGGCTAGGTAATTTTCCTATATTTCAACAAATCCCAATAGCTTTTTTGTAAAGGAATAAGCCAGGATATTATCCTCTAATCAGAACTTCCTTACCAAATCAAGATTATTCAATCGAAAATTTTTAAATAATCATTAGTCTTTCTAAAATTTCTCAATTTCTATCGGCGTTCATAAACTATATCTACAATACCATTATAATTTCTAGTACTAATGAGCTTAAGTTTTTGTTCTTGTGAACTTACTCCGAAAAGCCGCAATCCCTTACCTAATAAAGTTGGAATAATTGAAATATAGGACTTATCCACTCACTCATCCTCAACTAATTGCTGAATCAGATTTACTCCACCGCAAATCCATATATCTTTATCCTCTTGGTGCTTCAGCTGGTTAATCAACTTAACTGAATTTTCATTTGTAAATTTAATTTCATCAGTAGATTTTTCTTGGCGGTGAGTAAAAATATAAGTCGTCATTCCAGAATATATCCACTTCTTCAGCGAAAGTTCAGTAGTAACTTGATGATAGGTATTCCACCCATTAATATGATATCGATATCTCTAATAAATTCAGAATATGTATCAAGATTTTCTATATCACTACTTTGACCCGCAATCCAGTTACCTCCAGCCCTAGTATCTGTAATATAACCATCAAGACTCGTCGCAATAAATAAACTTACTTTTCTCATTTTTCTTTCTTAATGCCCTGGTATTAATTTTATCCCAATTATACTAATAACTAATAAAACGATAAATAGCCATATTATTAGTGAAAACTGATCGTGAAATAGAATTACTCTAATAATAATTGAACTTAAAACAAAAAATGCCAAGTAACGATTACTCTCTTCAAAGACCTACTGAAAGTAATTATTACTTGGCTTCCCCGGTGGGAAATTTATTAGTTTTTAATGACTTAGAGTTTAGTAAATAAAAATATTCTTGTAAAGTTCGTGTGATGATTTCTTTTCTTCAACAATTTATGAATCGAAATAAATTCTTTTACAAAATTATATTCATTATCTCTATTTAGTTTTCTTTTTTAAAATATTTAATCCAAGTGCTGTAAACAAGCTACTAATGCCTACTAAGACTACTGCAAAGTTAGGATTCTTACTTCCTGCTTGTGGTAAGCTTGCATTATTTGTAGAAGTTGCAGATACATGATGCTTATTCATTTTTGCATCAAATTTAAATAATTTAGTAAACTCCTTCTTTTTATAGCTATTTGTCTCAGTAGATTTATTATTTGAATTTATTTCTGGCTTATTCTCTAGTGCATCTAGTTTGGTAGTTGATTTATTATCTTCAATTGGTAATTTTTTAGTTATTGATTCACTCTTCTTAAGTGAGTCTAAGTCGTAAGATGGGACGTCTAACTTGGTACCTTCACCTACTACTTCACCCTTCTTAAGTAAGTCTAAATCGTAAGATGGTAAATCTAACTTAGTGCTTTCGTTTACTGATTCTCTCTTCTTAAGGGAGTCTAAGTCGTAAGATGGGACGTCTAGCCTGGTACTGTCACTTACTGATTCGCCCTTCTTCAGTGAGTCTAAGTCATAAGATGGTAAATCTAATTTGGTTCCGTTACCTACTACTTCACCCTTCTTAAGTGAATCTAAATCGTAAGATGGTAAATCTAACTTGGTACTGTCACTTACTGATTCACCCTTCTTAAGTAAGTCTAAGTCGTAAGATGGCAAGTCTAGCTTGGTTCCGTCGCCTACTACTTCGCCCTTCTTAAGTGAGTTTAAGTCGTAAGATGGGACGTCTAGCTTGGTTCCGTCACCTACTACTTCTCCCTTCTTAAGGGAGTCTAAGTCGTAAGATGGTAAATCTAATTCGGTACCGTCACCTACTACTTCGCCCTTCTTCAGTGAGTCTAAGTCGTAAGATGGCAAGTCTAGCTTGGTTCCGTCACCTACTGCTTCACCTTTTTTAAGTGAGTCTAAATCATAGGTAGGTGATTCATAGTTTGTACCGTCACCCAAGATGTCACCGCGCTTATTTTGTTCAGGATTAGCAAAAATTGAACTTCTGAAATCATCAGTCTGCTTCAATTCAGCTGCTAATATAGCGGCTTTTAAGTCATTAATCAAGCTTGCACCTTTTCCTTGAGATCTAAGTGCTAATTCTTGATCAACAGTAGACTGCATTAGATTTTGTAAATCATCCCAATTATTTAATTGGACATTCTTTTTATTGAGAGTAATGGTAATTGGCTTAAAATCTTGTCGTTTATCAATCCGTTCCTTAAACATTGCTTTTTTAAAGGTCGCGTAATCGTTATTATATTCGCCCCTAAAAATCTTTTCTAAAGCATACGTATCACTCAATGATTTCTTATCATTTTTTGCATCTTTAGCATATTTATTAGTGACATAGGAAATAAAGCCATCATTCCAACCTTTGGCAGCAAGCAATTCAAAAGCAGTTTTCCGGAAAGTAATCCCACCTGAAGCAGATGTAGAGCTCTGTACTCCAGCATAATCGGGTGCATACATAGAAATCTGTTGATAAACATTATTTCCATAAGTGCCAGCTTTATATCCACGACTAGCGATGATATTGTTATCAATAAAATCATCAATTGAGGTTAATTTTTCAGCAACCTCACTACTAATTGGTCCTGTGATAACATCAGATTTTTTAGCAGAGTCGTAACTAATTTGAGAATACATTAATTGCTTCTCTTTTGCAGATTTATCTACCATAGCTTGAGCTTCAGCATAATCAAGTAGATAAGTTACGTCAAATAATCCGTGCATGTATTCATGTAGATCTTCTCTTGATTGAAAACGTTGCGGACTTTTATTTGTAGTTCGATTTGCTGCATCAAAAGTTAATACAGTATTCAATCCATACGAAGCAGGGGTTGAATTCCAAGGTGACTGCAGTAGACCTTCAGCATATAATTCTACTCCTGTGCCAGGGCGGTGCTGGAATCCATCTAAATAAATACTATTATCAAAAATATGAGTCATTTCATGTGAAAAAATAGCGGCACCGCCATAATCTGAAATTACTTTTGCAACATAATAACGAACTTCATTGCCTCCAGCATCTGCTGTAATACCAGGAGGCGGATAAGTTTTACCTAACGGACCAAAGAATTTTGCCATTGCCGGTATATCAGTATCCTTCTTAGTTAACCATCTACGGCCACCCTTTTTACTGGAATCAATTGCATCATAACTATCCCAAACTAGAGTATTAGCATTGGCTAAACGTGTCTTTCCTTTATTATTAGCTATACGATACCAGAAATCAAAATACTCTCTCCAGCCAGTTGAAAGGCGCGTAATTTCCTTATGTACCGCTTGAACTTTTTCTTGATAAACTTCTGGATCCTTATGATATTTAACATCAATATATGGATCATAAGAGCCAAAAATTACTGTTCCAAGTGCTGAAACGACATACATATCATCACTTTTAATATTTAAAAGTGGCAAGATATATTCTTGAAGACTCTTATTAGTTGATAAACGATGATAGATATGAAGATTTAAATCTGGTAATTCTTTTGAGAAAATTTCATCAATATAAACACCCGTATTCGATCTAAACCAATCTTCATCAGAAAGCTCTGGAGTCCATTTTTTACGCAAATCTCCTAAGAAAGTAACTAGATCTGACTTAGTATTTAACATTGGTGCTAGCTTTTCATTAAAAGTAGTTACCGTATTTCCCGGATTTAATTGATTAGGTGATAAATTTCCAATATTAGATAACCAATCAATTGAATCTAAATTTGATCCGAATGATTTTGGATTGAACATCATTGCAGGTAAAATAGTCTTATCTCCGTATGAAACATTATACCAACGATTAAGATAAGACATCCCTATCATAATTTCGCCTGCATTACTGCTTACTCGTTGCCTTGCAGTATCTATATTATCTGCATGTTCAAGAAGCTGCGGTACCAAAGTTGGCAATTGATTATATATATCATAAAAGCTATCAATCAAGCTGCTACTTGATAAAACAATATTATTCCAATTCCTAAGGTTTTGTTTTGGATCACCATCAAAGGCGTCATGCTTAACTTGTTTTAAGCTATCTGTAACTGATTTAATAAGATTAGGATCATACTTTTCCTCTGTTTGTTTGGATTGTTGATCACTAGTAGTATCATCAAAAATATTATTTTCTTGATTATTAGTATCTTCTTTTAAAATAGTATTTTGATTCTCTACAGTACTTTGATCATTTTTTAAATCTAGATTGTTGTTATCAGGAAGATCTACATCTGAGTTTGTTTTAGTCTCTACATTTGTCAGACTTGTTTTGTCATCCTGAGTATTATCTTGCGGAGTTACAGTTTCTATTTTTGCGGAGTTACTATTTGTATTTTCTGCAACAGTAATTTCATTTTTATTGTCTGAGGTCTGATTTTCAGTCGTTTGAACTTGTGGTTCACTATCAGCATGAACAGTCGTTGTTGTAGTAGCCATAAACGCTAATCCTACAGCAACAGAAGTCAATCCAACACTAAGCTTACGCAAAGCATATCGATATTGAGAATTTTTTTGCATATTAGGCCTCCAATTTCTTTAATTTAAGTTATTTCTCAATTATAACTTAAGTTACACTGATTTTAAATAAGTTAACTTCACTTAACTGAAAAGTAATAATGCCATAGAAAAATTTTAAAAAAATGAGGTATGAACTCGAATATCTTCATACCTCATTTTTTATATACTATTGCTTATTAATTCTTTTGCATACCTAAGAACTGGTAATTCTCGATTAGCAATCAATTGTCCTAGTTTAGTGTCAGTTTGTTTTTCGTATGCATCAACTGCTTCTTCATAAGTTAATTTTAAAGTCGACAAATGAAAATCGTCAATTTCTTCTTGGGTTAAATGTTTTTCACCAAAAAAATCTACTCTGCATAAAAAGTAATTATTAATATTATGCCGATGAATTAAGTTATAGAAGTCATTTACCGTACCGCTTTTTCAAAGAATATTAACGTTGGCACCTAATTCCTCTCTTAGCTCTCTTTTGAGTGCTGTTATTAGGCCTTCACCTGATTCAACTCCACCACCAGATGTTTCAATGAAAGTGCCCGTACCAAAAATATCGTCTCTATGAACTTTTACAAAATAATAGTTTTGTTGCTCATCTACTACAATAGCTCGAACAACTTGCCGATCATGATCAATATTAGTTTTAGGCCACTGCATATCTTGCAGTTCAAGTTTTAATTCTTGCATGTTTATTCTGCTCTTTTTAAATTTAGGCTATTCTGATAATTATGACGCAAGCTACATGGATTTTAAATAGGTTAATTTTACTTAACTAACGGTGCCATAGAAAAGACGTTTTGAATCTGCAGAAATCTTATCATCAATCGCAAAATCATGATTGTAACGCATAGAGATAAGGTACTCTAGCAAGTAATAGATTTCAGCACTAGGTATTTCTCGGTGAACATAATCAGCAGTGTTATGGATTACATCATTACTAACTTTCCAAAAAATAGAATTACTTTCTTTTAAGTGATGATATTTACTTCCAATATTTATTTTGTCTTTATACTGAACTGTTTTTCCTCTTCTAAATCTTTTGATTAAAATATATAAATGAGAAAAAATATTTACATTATATGGATAAGGTACAGTCGTATGAAGCGATTTTCGAATCCATTCAATTTGTGTAGTTAAAAATTGATTATCATAACTACTTAAGTCTTCAAATTCATTTGCCAAATCACTGATACTTTCGGTATTCATCGCTTTACTTTGAATAAGTGCATTATTAATTGCTTTACGTATATTTTCTTCTTCACCTTTTATAACTACGTAATTACCTTGGTGGGCTAATTTTAAGCTATATTTTTTTAATAATTCGCCGATTATAAATAAATCTTGGCGAATCAATTCGGTACTTACATAATATGAAGCATAAACGTTTTTAATATTAACCGACAATGGTGCACTAAAAAGCAATTTAATAATTACTTCATTCCGTCTTTCCAAAGGTGACTGGATCATTAAATGGGGCTTTTCATGAAAACCGCCATTTAACTCAAGATACTTTTCGTAATTCAAAAGATATCCTTTTCCTCTTTCAGATTTAATAATCGGAAATTCGTAAGTTTGGTTTATCTCATTCACTGCTCTATAAATAGTTTTAGATGAAACACCAATAATTTGAGCCAATTCTTGTGACGTCATAAAACGTCCTGACTTTACTAAAATGCTAATAATTTTACTGCTATTTTTAGATATCATTCCTCCCTCCTTACCTTAAGTTTAGCAATTGCTAATGGTCACGAAAGTAAAAGAATGTCCATTTCAATAGACATTCTTGTTCTTTAATTCACATGGTTTATATTTACTCATATGTCTGAGCTGATAAAAATAGCATGATTACTGAAAGATACAGTAATCATGCTATTTGATTATGTTTCTAATTATGATTAGCTACTAGAGACCTGAATTCTCTATTTTCTAATATTAAAAGTACACAAAAGATAATTTCAACACCTATCATACTCATTGACAAAATAGCAGGATCAAAATTAAGTCCGATGATTAATGCAAAAAATGGAATAATAATTGATAAAACAAAATATACTTTTGATCTATATAACCAGCTAAACGGCATTAAATGCGCACCAAAAATAATTGCCAATACCATGATCATCTTTTCAGGAATTGTAGGATAAATCCACATTGCAATTAATAAATAAAGTAATTGATTTACTGAGAAAAGAAGACCTAAATTGGACAAAGGATTATCTTTATTTTGAAAATCCACATTAATTATTTTTGAAATAAAAAATGATAGTGGTAATAACATCCCCGTACAAATAAAAGCAAAAAGATTCTTAGTAAGAATTGGCAATGCGGAGAGATAAATTGCAGTCATTGCACACCAAATAACTACTGAAGCCAAAATAAAATGTAGACCTCTTTTTTGCTTTTGAGCACAATCTAATCTATATTGATCGAGTTGTTTCATATTCTTTCCCTCAATGTTAATTTTTACAAATTATAGCATTACTTTTTATAGCTGTGAATTTCTTTTTCATACTGTCTTAACAGACCGTGCGAATATATTTTATTATTACTAGACTCGCGAACTAATTTCCACAAAATAGCAGCTACTTTTAAACGATCTTGATATTTCTTAGTAGCTGGATCCTCGAAAAAATCACGTACAAAATTATTCCACTGATAAGTCTGTTCTTCAGCAACTGACTCTATTTCTTCTTGCTTCCAATGCTCTATGTGATAAATCAAATCTCTAACAGTAATCTTAGTATCGTCCTCTGCTTCAGCTTTTCTTTTGATAATTGCCATTTCTTTTTTAAAAGAAAAATTCTTCACACCAAAATAATTTGCAAACCAGCGTCTTGCTTCATTATTAAATGAAAATCCTGAACCAATTAATTTCGTATCTAAGTTAATTTCTTCATATGTCAAAGACGGCCGTAATTTTTGTTTACGTTTAGTTTTAATTTGAGTAGCAGGCGTCCCATTTAAGTAAGCTGTAATGTATGAATTTAATTCTGCTTTTGTTCCAGAAGCCGGTAAACTTAATAATTTACAGATCTTTACTATATCAGTTTTATAGTAATATGTATGTTCAAATTCAGTTATATTCTTAGGAATTTTAATACTCATTTTTTCTATACACTCTTACCCAAACACTTCTGCTGCCGCAATCACCCTTAATAGCGACTTATCTATCTTATCTCTTCCATATGCATCAAGAAAGCGATCACGATATTTATTAGTCTCCAAATTAAACCAGAGCGTCCAAACACCCCAAAATAAATCAATATGTCGATCGCCAACACCGCTACAGTCAAAGTCAATAAAGCCTGAAAACTTCCAATTATCAAGAATAATATTTGGTAAACAATAATCGCCATGAAGTAAAACTTTGTCCTGCAAAGCATCTTTACCTGCTTCCAAAACCTGATGAGCTTCTTCTGCTGATCGGTAACCAAAGCTACCAGGAAAAGACGATTTATCGTAATTCCCAGTTCGATAATTCTGTTCAGCAGTTGCCAAATATTCGCTCGTTCTGTCCATAATTGGACAATCAGCGTAATCTGTTTCATGCAGTCTTCTTAATTCGTAAGCAATCGTATCACATAAACGCTCTGGATTTGCAAGATATTCTGAATCAACACAGTCTTTTCCCTTAACCGCCTTTGTCAAAAGCCAATCATAATCATTTGCAGTATAATCTAATACTTCTGCGCTAAGTCCCTTTGAGTGAAAGTATTGCGTCATCTTGGCCTCTTTTGCTAGCTTTCCAAGTTTAGCTCTTTTTAAATAATAGCCTTCGTCTTTATTTATAAAATATACTCTTGCTTCAGGTGAAGAGGAGCTGTCATAAATTGGTGATCCAGAAATAAAATTTTTAATCTCTTTTGGTAATTCTTCTGGAATCTGAGTAATATATTTAATCCTATGGGTAAAAATGAAGTATACAAAAGTAATAATTACAACTCTCCATAATAATGATGCAAAATATAGTCAGATGTTCTCTTTAAAGTTAGATAGTCAATATTATTAGAGAAGAGCATTATCATTTGCTTAGTTTTATAGTCAGCCACAAAGCATGAATTATATCCTGGAATACTACCTTCTGCGCGAATTATATTTCCCTTAAAATATACTCCGCCAAAGTAGTCTACTTCTTGACCTTTAGTTTGCTGATAAAATTGATTAATCATCTTAGGATCTTTTAAAACTTCGCTATAAACGAATTTCCAATAATCATTTGGAGATATAAATAAATTTCCAGCTCCAAAGTCAGAAGATGTAGTCACTGTTACTGTATGCCAGCTAACATTTTCGTTTAACGGCTGTGGAATTTCTTTTTTATTAACTTCAGAAAAATCTTTTATCTGGTTAAGATGAAGAGGCTTTGCAAATTGCTTTTGAATGTAATTATTATAAGTTAAATTACTTTCTCGACTAATAATTGCTGCCAATAATTCATAGTCCACATCCTGATAATCCCAAGTATGAAGATGATCATATTGCATATGATCAAGCATATACGCAATTTGCTCTTGTTGCGTTTTGAGAGGTTCGTTTGGACGAGCATTATTAATCAATCCACTTGTATGATTCATTAATTCTCGAATCGTTATGTCACTGCTGCCTGGAACTTGAGGGAAATACTTAGATAAAGGAGTATTCCAATTGAGCTGCTTTTTTTGTTGAAGTTGATAAATTCCAGTTCCTGTCATAATTTTTTGCAAAGAAGCTGTAGGAAACAATTGATTAGCCTTCACTATCTTTTCTTTATTAGTAGTTTCGTTATTTTCCACTACAACTGGTTTTCCATCTTTGCCACTGACTAACATTACCCCATTAATATGATGAGACTTCATGTAGCTTTTAAGCTCTTTCGGAGTATTTCGACTTCCTGGACTCATCTTATCGGTCGGTATTACAAATAAAAGTAATGAAAAAGCACAAAGCGCCATGATAGTATATAGAACAAATTTTTTTAGATGATGCATAATATTTTCCTTTTCGTGTTATGCCAGTTTTTAATAGAGCTTTTTCGTTTATTATCTTTCTTTAATTGTAATTCTTGAATATCAAGATCCTCAACCCTTTTGAGACAAAAAAATATGCTGCATGTTTTTTACAAAGCATACAGCATTTTTTTATTTTAATAATCGTTATTTCTTCTCCAGTACTGCTACAACTTCAACATGCAGTGACTGGTTTCTGACAATTGCACATTGGGGCTAAACGGTCATGTGGCGCGGTTGACTATGTCTGTGTAATGGTAGCTCTTATATCCACACAACCGTTATGACCCATGGACTTAAGCATTTTCAACGTTACTCAGAGTTAAGAATTTTAATCAGTCTGTGGAAACCTATTGGTGCCATAAATCAAGACAGTGAGTTTGTGAGAAACTTTAACAAGATGCTAGCTGTACCAAACATAAGGTTTGCCGTCGATATGTTGAAAATTATCTTCTCTTAAATATATAAATTTGCCATTTACGATTTCATACGTCTTATTGTGATCTTCATCTTTTAAAAGATTACCACTACGAACTAACCTCACATTAGGGTAATAATCATTGTCGTAGTAATACTTTTTGTCATCACTCCAAAGTGTGGTACCGTCATCCACTTTATAAAATTCATCCCTCATTTTAAATCACCATCTTATTCTGTCTTTCAATTGGTAACCAGTACCTTGTAAAGTACAAAGAATTCTCACATTCCTTACTCACTGAATTTGGTTCAGGGTGAAAAGTATTCTCCTCTCCCGCTTTACTTATATCTTGAAACTTCCAATGAAGATCAAACCCCTGCATAACATAATTAATACATTTTCTCCCAAAAATCATTGAAGATTTTAGTACTGGATGAATCGATAAATATATTTCATTAGTAAAATGATTAGGATCAAAAAAGCATTCTTGAGGATACTTGTGAATTATACTTTGAAGAAGATTCCAAGTATTTTCACTGAGTATCATATTTACCATAGTTTTAGAGTTCACTCCCTGCGGAATATTATTGTGTTCGATATCATTACGCAGTGGCTTATTACAAGATTTAAAAAGTTTTGGAAGTCTGCATTTTCTAATTTTTGACAAAATAATAGAAAACGTCTCTCGAAACTCCTAACCAGGTCCGAAGACGATCACCACTAGGATCATCCCAGAATTTCATTTTTTCTTGGGCAATTCGTCCTGTTGCTTGACCAATGATATTTATTCTGGCAGATGAAGAAGCATAGTAAAGTGGCTTGATCGCTTGCTTTGTAAAAGATTCATTATCAGGATCTGCTTGAATTTCTTGAAAAATTTTTTGAAATTCACTTTGCATATAATATGACCCGCCTTTCTCTTATTTTCTAAACTGATATAACGTGTATATTATCAACTAAGCAATAATTGCCTAATTAAACTAATTTTCGAATAATTCAATTCGACGTAATTGACGTTTCAGTTGACCTTGCTTTTCTAATAAAGCAAATTTACGAGACAGGGTCTCAGGTGTTGTTCCAAGGTATAAGGCTAAGTCCTTCATTTTTAAGGGTAAGGTAAAATTATTTTTACCAATTTCATCTGCATATGTTTGTAAATACTTTAATAACCGGTCTTCAACCTTCGGCAAAGCCAACAAGTGAATTTGTTTTTGCATTTCCGAAACTTTAACAATATTTAGTTCCAATAATCGAATACTTAATTCTGGCTGTTTATGCATTAGCTTCAGTAGATCCTGCCGTTTTAATAAACAAATTTCACTGTGTTCCGTAGCTTCGACGTAATTATTGATATTTTTTTGACCAAAAAGCCAATTCTCACCAATATAATCACCTGTATGCAAGATTTGCAAAACATTCTCATAGCCGTCTTCATCTAAGGTGTACTGCTTAGCGTTACCATCAGCGACAATTACTAAATTATCATTTATCGTTGGATTAATTATCACTTTACCCTTTTGATAGTTTTTATGCTGAACTAATTTTTCGATTTGCATCTTCTCATCCTGAGGTAAGGCATTAAATAGTGGTACTAAGTTAACACATAAATCAGCCATTAAATTCATCGTCCTTTAATTAAAAGTCATCATCGTCGTCTTCGACATACAATCCTTCTTTTAGTTCATGACCTAAGAAGTCTTGAGTTACCCGAATTTGCTCCTTAATCCAAGCCATTAAATTAGTTAAATTAGCAGATAATTCTAGCCAACTTTCATTGTTAGCTAAAGCAATTGCCTTAGTAATGAAGAGCGTTTGCGTATCAAAATCTTTTACCAAGGCAAACAATTGCTTATCACCTGCTAAATATTTACTACTACCATCTTCTTCTAGCATAGAATATTCCTTAAATTGAGCTGTAATTGTTGGAATACTTTCACCATTATTAACCAATAAGTGATTCAATTGGTCAAATTCCTGACGTTCATAAGCAATCCAACCAGCAGCTTTTTCGGCTAAAAAAAGACTAGCAGATCCTTTAGCAAATAAGTTAGCTTGGTTAATCTTTAAAGAATGGATTAACAAGTTAGAAATAATGTGACCAGTCATAGCAGCTGCAGTTGGCTGATGGTGATCAAGGTCGCTTTGCTTCAATTCCGCCTGGTATTTTTCTTCTGCATTCATCAGTTAAGCTCCTTTTCCTTAATTCCTTGTACTTCATAACCCATTTTTTCAATAGCTGTCTTGACGTCAACAGTTTTAGTCTTATCAGGATCCAGCGTAAATTTTAGCTTTCCTGCATTGAATAAAACTTTTATTTGGTCGGTTCCATCCAAACTACCAACCGCCCTTTCAATTTTGCTTAAGCATGAAGGACAGGTCATGCCAGATAATTTCATCATTACTTTTTCCATGATTAAATTCCCTCTTCCTTATTAATTTACATATCTAATGCTACTTTGTTTTGTTGATTATAAACTTGATGATCATCAATTTTTTGTTGAAATTTGATTAATCTCATTCCGTTCAAGATAACAATTAAGATACTAAATTCATGAATAAACATCCCACTTGCCATTTCAACATAACCCGCAAACAAACCGATGAACAACAATAAGACTGTCAGTAAAGCCATCCCGATATTTTCATTCATGTTCAAAATTGTCTTCTTGGATAAGCCAAGGGCATAAGCAATCTTCCGCAAGTCATTTTTAACTAAAACTATGTCTGAAACTTCAATGGCAACATCCGTTCCACTACCAACGGCAATTGCAACATTAGCATTAGCTAAGGCCGGACTATCATTGATCCCATCACCAATAAAAGCAATATGGTGTCCCTTAGCTCTTTCTTTTTTAACAAAAGCAGCCTTGTCTTGTGGCAACATTTGACCATGAACTTCATCGATCGACAACTTCGCCGCAATTCGTTCAGCAGTTTCTTGATTGTCTCCAGAAAGCATAACTAACTTTTTAACTCCTAATTCTTTTAAGCGGGTTAAAGCAGCATTAGCTTCTGGGCGCAATTGATCTTTAATGCCAAAAACAGCTAATTGACTTTGGTCTTCATTAGCAAAAGCGACAATTGAATTACCTAATTGACTCAAATGATTAATTGTCTTATCCAATTTTGCATTAGTACGGGTATTTTCAACGATTAAGTCTTGGTTACCTAAATAATATTTTTGATTATTTAAAATGGCGATGATTCCCTTACCCTTAACAGTTTCCACTTTAATTGAAGCTGGCTTTTGTTTATTTAATTTGGCAATTACCTGAGCTAAGGGATGGTTACTTTGACGCTCAATTTGAGCAGCTAATTTAATAATTTCATTTTTGGACCCATTTAATACCTCAATTGCACTAACTTCTGGATGTCCAACAGTCAAAGTGCCGGTTTTATCAAAAGCAATTTCATCAATCCGGTGAGTTTGATCCATTACTTGCGACCCTTTAAACATAATGCCGCTTTTAGCACCATTACCGATACCAGCAACTGTAGATACTGGTACACCAATAACTAGAGCACCTGGACAGCCCAGCACCATGACCGTAATAGCTAACTTAAGATCTTTAGTAATTAGGCTCACAGCAATCGCAATTACAAGTACGGCAGGAGTGTAATATTTGGAAAACCGGTTAATTAACTTTTCTGTATGTGACTTTGTATCTTGTGCTTCTTCAACCATTTCAATAATTTTACCGAAAGTCGTATCTTCACCGACTGCGGTAGTTTCGACAGTCAATGTACCGTTTTCAAGGATAGTTCCTGCATATACTTCATTACCGGCTTTTTTATTAACTAATTTAGATTCGCCGTTAACACTGGCTTCATTAAGATAACCGGAACCTGAAATAATCTTGCCATCGACTGGAACCTGATCACCAGTTTTAACTAAAATCTTCTCCCCAGGATCAATGAAATCGACGTCTTCTTTCTCAGTTGAGCCGTCATCTTGAACAACTAACGCAGTCTGTGGTGCCATTTTGGTTAAATCAGCAACGGCTGACCGGGTTTTCTTTAGGGTTAATTCTTCCAGTACATCTCCTAACATGAATAGCCAAGTAACAATGGCTGCTTCATTAAATTTACCAATAATGAAGGCACCGATTACCGCCAGCGATACTAAAACATCAATAGAAATTAATTTAACCCTTAAAGATGAAATAGCCGTCAAAGTAATTGGAAGTACTCCGACAATCCCCACGATAAGCATCAAAGCCTGGTATGGTAAATTCATGTGCAATAGCCATTTAGATCCTTCAGCAAGCAACAGCAGAATAGTATTAACAAGCAAAAGCTGCTTTTTGTACCTCATAAAAAATTGTTGTAACTTAATCATTTTTCCCCTCTCCCTTTCTTGACACTACACATTATAGGTAAAAAACAATTTAGGTGACTTGACTATTATCAAGATACTAGTGTCTTTTTATATTTATCTTTTAAGCAAAAAATCACAGTTTTATCGTGTAAATTTCGTTTAATAAAAGAGAGAATATACAAAAAAGACTAGAAACCATGCAAAAGGCATGGACTCTGGCTTTCAAATTTCAGTTCTATAAAAATTAATGTGCCAATTTAAGATCCGCTGGTACGCCGTGAACATAAACTACTCGTTTGTCTAATTGAAGATCGTCACTACCAAATGCTTGCTTAAATTTTACTTGTAAATCTTTTAATGGGACATCCTTATCATATTCATAATGACCGTATTTATCTGCAACCGGGTAGCCATCATGGGGAATGTTCATTTCTTGTGGTGCATCATCAAAAGGAACCATCGTTGTCCCAGATACTGCCTCTGTTTCAGGTAAATCAATAAAGCCATCATGATTCACGTCCTGCATTAGCGTCGGAACATGAGCTTGTTTCCCATCTGGAAATCCATGGAAATGTTCCCAATGTTCAATATTGGCAGGCGTATCAAATATTTCCACATGAATATGAAGGCTATTACCATTTTCACTGAATGTTGCTATTCCATGCGCCTGTGTTTCAATTTTATCCGCATTTATTGGTTTAATTTTCGCAATATAGTCAACCATATTTCTCATCCTTCATTTGATTATTGCGATATAAATCTGACATAAAAGCATTTTACAAAAATTGATTAGAATCAATAAATTAAATCTTTGATTATAAATATCTTTAATAATTAATATCCATTATCTTATCGTCATGTCAACCATTACTGCTTCTCTCATCAACTTAACCAACTCAACTCCCCAAAACGGACACTTATCTACACAACCTAAAAATCCAGCACGTTGTCCACTCGACTCTCTAGCTCAACAAGCAAAAAGTGTACTAATTCCAATCACCAAAAGAGGAATTAGTACACTTCCGATTACCTAAAAATGCCGTTACGCCGGCATTTATAACCTATTTTTCTGTACGTTCAAGGACTGCTACAGCTTCGACATGAGGAGTTTGCGGGAACATATCAACTGGATCAATTTCATCAAAGTCATAACCTTGTTCCTTGAAGAGTTGCAAGTCACGCACCATGGTTGCTGGATTACATGAAATATAAACAATCTTCTTGGGATTTGTTTCCACAGCAGCGTCAATAAATTCAGGAGTTAAACCTTTTCTAGGTGGGTCAACAAAGATGACGTCAGTCTTTAAGCCTTCTTTAGCCCAGCGCGGCATTACTTCTTCTGCTTTACCTACAACATATTCTGCATTAGTGATGCCGTTTAATTTAGCATTTGCATTAGCATCTTCAACAGCGGGCTCAATGACTTCCATCCCCCGCACTGCTTTAACATGTTTAGCCACACTAAGCCCAATGGTACCAATACCAGAATAAGCATCGATTACGACATCATCTGGCTTAAGATCAGCTTTTTGAATAGCTAAATCATACAAACGTGGAGTTTGCAGAGAATTAATTTGGAAGAAACTTTGTGGAGAAATTTTGAAACTAACATCCCCAATTTTATCGGTAATTTGTGGTTCTCCCCAAAGCAAGTAATCCTTTTTACCTAAGATCACATTTGTCTTTTTAGGATTATGGTTCAAAACTACGCTAGTAACGCCTTTGATCTCACTAATTTCTTTAGTAACTTCTTTTAATTGTGGAAAATCTTTATGTAAGCATACTAAAATCACCATAATTTCGCCCGTTGCTTTAGAGCGGCGAACTTCAAGATAGCGAACTTCTCCCTTATTATGAATCTCATCATATGCAGGAACATGATTCTTTCTCAAAATGTCGCGTACCTTAATTAAAACCCGATCAATTTCTGGATCCGTAGTAAAGAAGCTAGTTAACGGCACCAAGTCATGAGAATGTTTTCTAAAAAAGCCAATATCAAGCTTGCCATTAACTTCACGTACTGGCACTTGTGCCTTATTCCGATAACCTGTTTCTTCTGGACTAGGCATCGTTTGACCTACTTTAACATTATCTAAATCTGCTTTATGTAGTAAATTAACAACTTGATTACGTTTAAATTCAAGCTGTTTACCATACTTAATATGAGCAAGAGATGCTAAGCCAGTTTGAACCCATTGGCGAAGTTTCACGTTAATCCGATCTGGACTCTCTTTTTTAATTTTTTCAATTTTAGCAAAAGCAAAATTTTTCTTTACTTTTAAAAGTTTGGCAGAAACAATCTCACCTGGAAGAGCGTTATTTACAAAAACCGTCATTCCATCTAGATGAGCAACCCCCATTGCTTCATAAGACAAGTCTGTAATTTCTAAGTCAACTATTTGATTTTTTTGCATAATTCAATCCTCAATATTTAGATACTTGTTACTATTTTACTAAAAAATATTATTGCTTTTTAAAAGAGTACGCACTAAAAATACTTAAGATAATTCCTAATATTAAGCCGCAAATTACTAAGCTCCATGATCCAAAGACAAAGTCGCCTTTTATCCACAGATTATTTAAGAGCATCCCCCAGTCAAATGGCCACCACATGCTCCAAGTTGTATGACTTAAAAACATGGCTAAAATAGATCCTAAAAAACCAATTCCTAATGCAAAATATAGATTAGTAATTCGTACGAGCCAAGAATAAAATGGCACCAGCCATAAAGATGCTAATAAAACTCCAATTATTGAACAAATCATTAAGCTTATTTCTTCGGTACTCGAAAAAATAAAACGAACGCAGATCATCAAAACTATAAAAATCACGCTCATGATACATGCTTGAATAATTCCATGGAGAATTCTCCCAATTTCATAGCTCAATAAGTCTTGTGGAGATGTCAGTATTTCTCTAAATTTTGTAGCTTGCTTTTGATAATAAGTACTAAGACCAACAAGTAGTCCAATTGACATATTTAACCAGAAATAACTCCATTGGCCCATCATTAATTGAACTAGATATTGGTTATCCCAGAAAACAGCAGTCATCATCAAAACAGCAATCACTGGTAGTAGCCATACTAGTAAGCGAACTACACTATGTTTTGTTTTTAAAAATTCAACTTTTAAAATATTAGTCATGCTTTATGCCTGCCTTTTCTAAAGTTGAGATAAATAATTCTTCTAAATCTGTTTCTGGTTCATAGTCTTCTTCTAGGAGCAATTTTCCATCACCTAAAATAGCAATTCGATCTGCAAACTTTTGAATTTCAGAAAGCATGTGGCTAGCTATAATTATTGTTTTTCCTTGTTTTTTCTCTAGCATCAAAAGCTCACGCAACTCATGAATACCAAAAGTATCAAGACCATTTGTTGGTTCATCCAAAATAACTAAATCAGGATTTCCCATAAAAGCCAAGGCAATTCCTAAGCGCTGTCTCATCCCTGTAGAAAAGCCTTTGACTTTTTCATGATTATGATCACCAAAACCTAATGTATTTAATATTTGTTCCTGATTTTTATTTTCAACACGGTGAAGTTTTAGTTTTAATTTGATGTTTTCTTCAACCGTTAAGTTATCAAACAATCCAGGCTCTTCAATTAAGGAGCCAATTACTTTTAAATCTTCTCTCTTCCAATTTTTATCTTTGAAAGTAACTACTCCTTCAGTTTGCTTTTCAACTCCACTAATTATTTTTAGTAGTGTCGACTTTCCAGCTCCATTTGGTCCCATAATACAGTAGATTTTACCAGTAGGAACATGAAGATTGATTTGATCTAAAACATGCTTATGTTTAAAATGTTTTCCTAATTCTTTGGTGGTTAAAATATCATTCATCTTAATCCCTCAATTTAAATTTTTAGTTTTTTCTATACCTATTTATTTTACCGCTCAGACTGCATAATTCGAAATCTTATTATTTTTATTAATAAATTCATTGACATCTTTTTTTAAGCTTGCTATCATAATTGCAATAATTATCGTCACAGTAGTGCTTATGTTAGGCGTCAGAGAGCTGGTGGTGAAGTGCGAACCAGTCAGGCATAAGTTACGAATTACAACGATCCATCTTTATTCGGCCACAATCAGTGCCGTTATCACCTGATCAGAGTGCTGCAATTTGCAGTAAATAGGTGGTACCACGGTAATGCGTCCTGTTGATTAATTTCAACAGGACTTTTTTATTGGAGGATTTTTTATGAAAAAGAAAGTTTCTTTTACCGAAGCGATTATTATCTTACTTTTGCTTCTACTTATTTTAGGTATTTCAGTTATTAAGTTTGGACTGATGCCAGAAGTTCCCGTTCTATTTACAGTATGTTTATTATTATTTTGGCTTAGAATTCGCGGAAATGACTGGTCTTCAATTCAAGATGGAATTAAGGAAGGGATCGGCGTAGCTATTATTCCCATTTTTATTTTTATCCTAATTGGAACCTTAATTGGACTATGGATTAAAGGAAGTATTATTCCGTCAATCATGGTATTAGGTTTTCACTTAATTAGTGGACAATTTTTTGTTCCATCTGTCTTCATTGTCTGTTCAATTGTTGGTCTTGCCATCGGAAGTGGTTTTACAACAATTTCAACTGTTGGGATTGCTCTCTTCGGAATTGGGGCGAGCATGAATGCTAATCCAGCTCTTGTTGCTGGTGCAATTATTTCTGGAGCAGTTTTTGGAGATAAAATGTCTCCTTTATCCGATTCAACCAATCTTTCTTCTGCAGTTGCAGAAAGTGAACTATTTGCTCATATAAAGAACATGATGTGGTCCACTATCCCGGCTTTTGTTGTTTCTTTAATCCTTTTTTGGATTCTAGGAAACAGTGGTTCAATTGACGCTTCAAAAATTAATCACACCGTTTCTATCTTAGAGCATAACTTTACTATTACTTGGTGGGCAATTATACCAATCTTATTGATGTTAATTTGTGCATGGCGAAAAATTCCTGCAATTCCTACCTTATTTTTAAATATTACAATTACAGTCATTATGATTTTTATTCAAAATCCGCACCAATCTATTACTGACTTAACTAACTTAATTATGAAAGGCTTTGTAGCAAAAACTAGTGATTCATCTGTTAATGCCCTTTTAACCAGAGGTGGTATCTCCAGCATGATGGATACAGTTGGTTTGATTATTGCCACCTTATCTCTTGGCGGACTCCTCATGAAATTCAATATTGTTCAAACTGCTATGGAACCGCTAGTTGAACATCTTAAAAAACCAGGTCGTTTAGTCATCACTACTATTCTTTCAGGCATTTGTATCAACTTATTTGTTGGTGAACAATACCTTTCAGTAATTCTACCAGGGCGTGCCTTTAAACAAGCTTACGACCGAATTGGTCTTCATCCCCTTGCTTTAAGCCGTGTTCTTGAAGACGGAGGAAGTGTAATTAACTACTTAATTCCATGGGGAGTTGCGGGATCTTTTGCAGCTTCTACTCTTGGTGTGCCCGTCTTAGCCTTTATTCCATTTACTTTCTTTAGTTTGCTTTCTCCTCTTTTCTCAATTCTTTCAGGAGTTACAGGAATCGGCTTAAAGTGGCAAAAAAATCCTAAAAAATAATATTTCTGTAATAAAATCCGTACTCTTTTGCTATGTAAGCGCATATAGTACGGATTTTTTATTGACGTTTTTAGCCTAAGTAAAGGGATTATGTATGGGAGAAATACGGAAATTATGAACTTTTTAAAGCACCTAAATACTATAGGTAAAACAATTATTATTATCACGCATGATATGCATTTGATGCTTGAGTCCACTAATCGATCTCTAGCATTTGCGAAAGGTAAACTAATTGCAGATACTACTCCAATTGAATTATTGACCAATCAAGATCTAATAAAAAAGCTTCATTAAAGCGAACAAGTCTCTATGACTTAGCACAACACTATCACTTATCTGATCCAAATAAATTTGTGCAGCCCTATATTAATTTTGAACAACAGAACTGGAAGGATGAAGATTATGAATGATAGTAAAATTTTGGGCTACCAGCCAGGCAATAGTTTTATTCATGCCCTTAACGCAACTACAAAAATGATCTTTTTAATTCTAGTATCTATTGCTTGTATGGTTACCTATGATACTCGCTTCTTGATTGCTATCTGTATCCTATCCTTAATTTTGTTAAAAGTTGCTGGTATCAAGTGGAAGCAAGTTTCTTTTATTGTTAAATTCATTATTGTTTTTGCCATTATTAATATCATCGCTGTTTTTATTTTTCAGCCAACTTATGGTGAGACACTCTACCATTCAAAGACAGTTCTAATCAATGCAGGATATTTTACCTTAACCGCACAGGAACTATTTTATTTATTTAACGTAATTTTGAAGTATATCTGTTCTATCCCATTGGTTCTCCTCTTCTTGTTAACTACTAATCCTAGTCAATTTGCAGCTAGTCTAAATAAAATTGGTGTTAGTTATAAAGTTGCCTATGCTGTTTCTCTAGCATTGCGCTATATTCCTAATATTCAAGAAAGTTATTGGTCAATCTCTGCTGCTCAACAAGCAAGAGGAAATGAACTTTCTAAAAAAGCTTCTCTTGGAAAGAGAATTCATGGAACTTTAAATATCGTTACCCCACTTATTTTTTCAAGTCTTGATCGTATCGATACAATTAGTACGGCAATGCAACTTCGTCGATTTGGCTCTAAAAAGAAACGTACTTGGTATGTGGCAGAAAATTTCAACTTAGCTGATTATTTAGTTACTACTTTAGCCTTTATTTTGGTATTAGTTGTAATTTTGCTCTTTAAAGTTAACTCTGGTCGTTTCTATAATCCTTTTGTATAAAAGTTTCTTTTACTGTCAAGATAAGTTAAAATATACTAATAAAAAGAAAGAGGGAAAGGAAGAGCTATATGAATAACTTTTCACAAGAACCAGAACGTCGTACAATTGTTGACGTAACTGGCTTAAATAGATTCTTAAGTAGAATGTATGGCATGATGACAATTGCTGTTTTAGTATCAGCTTTAAGTGCTTACTTAACCATGACTGTCTTTAGAACACAAGTCATGACTTTATTTGCTAGGAATCCAGCTATGACTTGGATTTTATTGTTAGTTCCACTTGCTTTAACTTTCGGAATTAGTTTTAGAGCTACACGAAATCCAGTAGCAAGCTTTGTAATGCTAATGATCATGGCAATTATATATGGAGTTGAATTTTCATTAATTGCCGGTGCTTATACTGGACGTAGTATTGCTTCTGCATTCGTAGCTTCCTCTACTGTATTCATTACAATGGCTGTAATTGGTACTACAACTAAAAAGAACTTAAATAATTTAGGATCATATGCTTCAGCAGCTTTAATTGGTTTAATTGTTGCAATGTTAATTAACATGTTCTTAAGAAACCCAATGGTTTCCTATATCTTCTCATTTATTGCAGTTATTATCTTTACTATCTTAACTGCTTGGGATGCACAAAGAATGAAGCAAATCTACGAAAACTACAGTGGTCAAGTTTCAGTTGACGGCTTAGCAGTTGCGGGTGCTTTAGCACTTTACTTAGATTTCGTTAACTTGTTCTTACAATTTTTACAAATCTTTGGATTTAGCGATAGAAATTAATATTCTACATAAAAAGCTACTAAATCTTGGTATTAATGCCTTGATTTAGTAGCTTTTTTTGTTTATTAATATTTATTATTCAATTTTGCCAATAATTTCTTCTTCATAAGCCTCATCGTGTATTGAAGCAATATTTTCATCATAATTGAATTCTGCCGTATGCTTATTTTTAAGCTTAACTTTATAAGTAGCTCCCATCTTGAACCATTCATATTCTGAGTCAATATGACCTAAATCGATCAATTGATTATCTAAATCTTGGAGATCATCCACGATTACCTTAGCTGTTGGTCCAAGCATTAATAGAACTAATCTATCTTCTGCATTTTCTCGAATCATTTGTTCTATTTTATTAACTTTTTGGTATGCATTTCTTGATGGTGCAAGAATTCTTTTAACCGACTTGGTGTTATCAAATAAGTCGTTACCCACTCCTGAACGTGTTAACGCTCCTTCAACAATTAAGATATCTTTTTCTTTCCAAATCTGCTTAAGTTTATTAAACCAACTAGCACTTTTAGATTTATCAATTCGATCAATATATGGTCTGGAAATAAAGGTATTGCTATAGATATTTTCTGTTTTTTCTATTTCTGTTAGAAGATGTTGATTGTTAACAAAGAAATTAGTTTCATAAAAATCTTTGGTGTATTGACCATAATCTTCTAAACTTTCAAATACATCTGGAAGAGCAACATCGTATTTATTATTACTTCCAGCAAAAAGAATCTGTTTTAATTTTCTCGACAGATTTTCATCATATGCTTGATAAGTAATACCATTTCCATTAATTAAACTTAATTCTCCATCACCAAAGCGAATAATGGATTTTTTCTTATTAATAAGTCGATCTAGTGATTCATCCATTCCTCTGACCTGAATATTAAAAAGTTGAGGAGCTAAGTGGTCAGTAGGACTTGTTCCTAACTTTTGGATTACCTCTGCCATTTCATCAATTTGATCGTCTTCAAAGACTTTATAGGCATCATAATTTATACTTTCAGATCTTGAAGAATTAAAGGACAAAATAGGAACTTGGCGGTGCTTTATCCGATTAAGTACCATTTTATTTTTACTACCATAATTAATATCAAGGTAAACTGTACACATATTAATAAGCTCAATTTGTTTTTTAGCAGTAGCACTTGGATATATAGTGACGTTATCATATTGAGATAAATGACTTAATAAAAAAGCAACTGGAGTAAATGCTGCAATACTAAAGTGAATATTAGGTAATTTTTTTACTAGTTCTTCTAAATTTTGAACTTCAGCGATATTCGTAAATGTATAGGCCTCTCCGTCAAAGGTCTTATCATGACTATTATTTAGCTCAAAGTTCCTGGAAATAATTTTTGACCATTCTAAATTGTGATACTTCCACCATTTTTCTCTTAAAGCAGTCGTATTGGTAATATTAAAGGGCTTATCTTCATCAGTAAAATGAATAATAGCAGGTTCTTTTATACGATCAAAGAATGAATAAAAACTGTCTTTATCATTCCAATAACTGTTTCTCTCATAGCCAATTTGGTAATTATATTTTGGATCTAGCTTTCCATAGTTCTGTGCAAATCCTTCATTCATCATAACCTGAGTGTTATTTAGATTATATTTCCTCCCCAAATCCAATAATTGGTTTCCGATATTGTTGTTATGCCAAAATCTATTATTAATTAATAAGACCCCTGAATTAAAGTAATCAGGATTAAAGTAGTCCACTATAGTATAGAGAGGTCTAGCTTCAATATTAGTTTCAAAAAGCTGATCTAAATTTTGGTCCACAATTACATCACTATCTAAGTAAAGAACTTTATCTTCTTTAATTAATTCTGGGATCAAAAATTTGCCATATACCATCTTAGAAATTCGATCTTCGGGATTTGGCATATCTTTAAAACGACTAAGATCAATTTTTAAATCGATAACTTCCGAGCTCAGCTCTTTCAAATATCCATTAATATTCATAAACCACTCGTGTGGAATATCAGGATTAATAATATAGGTTTTTACATCTTGATTATTAGCATAAATAGACTTTAATGTTGTTTCTGCTTGATCAATCCAGCTATAGTCTACACTTAATGCAATTGTCTTCATTATTCAATTTCTCCAATAATTTCATTCTCATAAGTTTGGTCATGGATTGCCCCAATATTATCATCAAAATTAAACTCTGCCGTATGCTTATTCTTCAACCTCACTTTATAAGTAGCTCCCATCTTGAACCATTCATATTCTGAATCAATATGACCTAGGTCTATAAGCTGATTATTTAAATCTTGGAGATCATCTATAATTACCTTTGCTGTCGGTCCAAGCATCAACAAAATCAACCTATCTTCTGCATTTTCTCGGATCGTTTGTTCTATTTGATCAATTTTTTGGTATGCATTCTTTGATGGAGCAAGAATTCTTTTAATCGATTTAGTATTAGCAAATAAATCATTTCCTACCCCAGAACGTGTAAGGGTACCTTCAACAATTAAGACATCTTTATTCTTCCAAATCTGCTTAAGCTTATCAAACCAAATTGCACTTTTAGATTTATCAATTCGATCCATATACGGTCTGGAAATAAAAGCGTTACTGTAAATATTATTAGTACTCTCTATTTCTGCTAAATCTTTTCGATTTCTCGGAAAGAAATCATTTATATAGTAAACTTTTGCATACATCCCATAGGCCCCTAAGCCATCAAACACATCTGGAAGAGCTACATCATATTTATCATTACCACCTTGTAAGAGAATATGTTTGAGACGTTTTGAAAGATTTTCATCATAAGTTTGATACCCTATTTCTTTTTTATTAATTAAATAGAGTTCTCCATCCCCAAAACGAACAATTGACTTATTTTTATTGAGAATACGATCCAAAGTTTCATCTATACTTCTAACACGAATATCATACCTTTTTTCAGCTGTTTTTGAAGATTTTTTTACTGTATCTTCTATAGAATGAGCCATTTTATCAATCTCACTATCCTCAAAGATATGATAATTTTTATAATTTAAGTTTATAGATTTTGAAGCCCTAAACGAAAAAATTGGAATATTTTTAGCCTTAATTCGATCAATTACTAGTTCTTCTTTTCGTCCATAATTAATATCTAGGTAAACATCACAATTATTAATCAATTCAATTTGTTTGTGTGGGATGACACTTGGATATATAGTCACATTATCATATTGAGATAAATGACTTAATAAAAAAGCAACTGGAGTAAATGCTGCAATGCTAAAGTGAATATTAGGTAATTTTTTTATTAGCTCTTCTAAATTTTGAACTTCAGCGACATTGGTAAGCATATAGGCTTCTCCCTCAAATTGAGGATACTTTTTTGTATTAAAATTAATATCTTTAGAAATAATTTTTGACCATTCTAGATTATGATACTTCCACCATTTTTCTCTTAAAGCAGTCGTATTGGTAATATTAAAGGGCTTATCTCGCTCAGTAAAATGAATAATTTTAGGGATCTTTACTTGATCAAAGAATGCATAAAAACTATCTTTATCATTCCAATAACTTTTTCGCTCATAGCCAATTTGATAATTATATTTTGGATCTAGCTTTCCATAATTCTGCGCAAATCCTTCATTCATCATAACCTGAGTATTATTTAGATTATATTTCTTCCCTAAATCCAATAATTGATTTCCGATATTGTTGTTATGCCAAAATCTATTATTGATTAATAAGACTCCTGAATTAAATTGAGTCGGATTAAAATAATCCGTTACTGTATAAAGTGGTCTATCTTCAATATTAGTTTCAAAAAGCTGATCTAAATTTTGGTCCACAATTACATCACTATCTAAGTAAAGAACTTTATCTTCTTTAATTAATTCTGGAATCAAAAATTTGCCATATACCATCTTAGAAATTCGATCTTCAGGATTTGGCATATCTTTAAAACGACTAAGATCAATTTTTACATCAATAATTTCTGAATTTATCTTTTTCAAATATCGATTAATATTCATAAACCACTCGTGTGGAATATCAGGATTAATAATATAGGTTTTTACATCTTGATTATGTGCATAAATAGACTTCAAAGTTGTTTCTGCCTTATCAATCCAACTATAATCAACACTTAAGGCGACTGTCTTCATTACCTAATTTCTCCGATAATTTCACTTTCATAAGTCCTATCGTGAACTGTTGCAATATTTTCATCAAAATTGAATTCCGCTGTATGCTTATTTTCAAGCTTAACTTTATGAGTAGCACCCATCTTGAACCATTCATATTCTGAATCAATATGACCTAAATCAATAATTTGATTCTCTAAATCTTGCAAATCATCCACAACTACTTTCGCTGTTGGCCCAAGCATCAACAAAATCAGCCTATCTTCTGCATTTTCTCGAATCATTTGTTCTATTTGATCAATTTTTTGGTATGCATTCTTTGATGGAGCAATAATTCTTTTAATTGATTTAGTATTAGTAAATAAATCATTTCCTACTCCTGAACGCGTCAGTGCTCCCTCTACGATTAGGAGATCACGACCATTCCAAAGTTGTTTCAATTTATCAAAGTATGCAGCACTTTTACTTTTATCAACTAGATCAATATATGGTCTTGAAATAAAAGTTGAACCATACCAATTACCAGTTTGTCCAATTTCTTTTAAGAAACTTTCATTATTTGGAAAGAAAGATGTTTCATAGAATGATTGAGTAAAATCTTGATAACGCTCCGGTTTGGTAAATACATCTGGTAAACAAACCAAGGTATTATTAAATTGGCCCCGCAAAATAATATCTTTTAGTCGATTGGCAAGTTCTGAATCATAAGTTTGATAGGGAATTGAGGCTCCTCTAATTAAATCAAATTCTCCATCCCCAAAGCGAATCACAGATTTATTATCTTGCAAAATCAAGTTTAAGGATTCATCCATATCTTTTACTCTAATATTATATTTTGGAGCATTAGTTTTTACTGTCTCTTTAATCGCTTCTGCCATTTCATCAATTTGATTACCATGAAAGACATGATAATTATCATAATCCAAATTTTGAGACTTAGTCTGATCAAAAGAAAAAATCGGAATTCTTCTCTTCATAATTCTTTCGATTACTTCATCAGCTTTTGGTCCATAATTAATATCTAAATAAATATCTGCTTCATTTATCTCTTTATCTAATGTTTTTCCTATAATTGTTGGGAAAAGCCGCACATTATCATATTGCGTTAATTTCAATAAAAGAAAAGCCATAGGTGTATAGGCAGCAATATTGAATCTTATATTTGGTAATTTTTTGATCAACTGTTCAATATTTTCCGTTTCAGCTACCGCAGTAAGAATAAAAGCTTCCCCATCAAAAGATAGATCTTTAACTCTACTTTTATCAAAACTGCTATATTTAGAAATAATTTCTGACCATTCTAGTCTTCTATAATGCCACCATTTGTTTCGTAAACTAACTGTTGATACTAAGTTAAATGGTTTATCCTCAGTAATAAAGTGGATTATTTTTGGTTTTTTAACTTTATCAAGAAATTGTGTAGTTTTTTGCAGATTTCCCCAAAAAGCTGCTTTTTCAAAACCAATTTGGTAATTATAAGATAGATCTAATTCTTCGATTTTATCTTTAAATACTTCATTAATCACAGTCTGATCACCATTTCGAAGATTAGGATCTTTTGCTTTTTCTAAAAGGCTAGAAACTATGTTACTTTCCTTCCACTTTTTATTATTAATCAATAACATTCCCGCATTAAATTCTGCAGGAACTTGATAGTCACGCACACCACAAACCCATTTATTTTCTAAATCAATATTAAATAATTCATCTAAATTGGCATCCACAACTATATCACAATCTAAATATAATACTTTATCTTCTTTAATTAATTCAGGAATTAGTATTCTTGCAAAAGTAATATTTTTAATTCCTCGAAAAGTGGAATTCACGTCATCTAAATATGCTTGATCAATTTTTTTATCTACAATTTGTGAACCTATTTGATTAAGATATTGATTCAAATTAATAAACCATTCGTGTGGAATATCGGGATTTATAACATAGATTTTTACTTTTTGATTATGATAAATAATTGACTTAATAGTTGTTTCAATTTTATCCACATATCCATAATCACCATTTAATACTATCGTTTTCAAACTTACCACTCATTTCTGCTAATATTTAAACATCTAACTTTTTATAAGTTATCTAATATGTGCTACTTAAAATCTATTATATAACACTTATATTCTAGTTTTTCCATAACCATTTAATACTATTTTTCCTTATTAATAAAGATCAATTAACAAGCTTTTATATTGTCTATACCGTATAAAAGAAAAAAGGAACCAAACAGTATTTCTTAACTGCTTAATTCCTTATAGAAGCTTAAATACAAATTAATTACAAATAAAATCTAATACTTAAAAATATCGCTTTTATTTCTTTTTGATTTTCAGAATTATTTCTTTTTGATACTGTGGATTATCTTCCTCACCCAAATATCTATCAGCAACTTCGGCCATATGCTTATTTTTGCCAATCGGTACTACATATTTAGCACCCATTTTAAACCATTCATATTCTGTATCAATATGGCCGATATCAAGTATCTGATTATCCAAATCTTGTAAATCATTAACAATTACTTTGGCCGTCGGCCCTAGCATCAATAAGATCAACTTATTCTGAGCATTACTTCTAATTGCTTCCTCAATTTCATCAACTTGATTAAAAGCATCCGCAGCTGGACAAATTATTCGTTGAATTGACTTTGCATTTTCAAAAAGATCATTGCCAACACCGGAACGAGTATATTCACCTTCAACAATTAAAATATCCTTATCCTTCCAAATATCCCTAAGTTTATCGACATAATGTTGGCTTTTACTTTTATCCCTAAAACTTATATACATTCTAGACATAAAAGTCGAGCCATACGAATACTTTGACTTTTCAATTTCTTTAAATAAGTCACTAAATTTGGGTAAAACCCCTAAGGCATAATAGCCTCGCATTTCATTATATCTGTCTAAATTAGTAAAAATATCTGGCAAGCACGTTAATATCTTAGAATTATGGTTATTTAGAATACAATCCTTTAACACCTTTGCTAACTTTGAATTAGAATGTTGATAGCGAATATCTTCACCATATATCAAGTCTAGTTCACCATCTCCGATTCGCACCACAGATTTCTTATTTTCAATTATTTCATCTAAAGTTTCATCAATTGATTTGACTGAAATATCAAAAACATCATCAAACGTTTTTCGAGAATTATTTGCTGGCAATTTATTAACTTGATTTATCAAATCATCCATACTCTCAAATACATAATAGTTGTTACCCTTTTCAGAATATTGAGTGTCACTAAAAGCAAAGGTAGGAATGTCTAACATATTTAATACAGTTTCAATATATGTATCTTTATCACCATAGCCGATATCAAAACAAAGATCTGTTTTTTCAATAATTGATTTTAAGTGATAATTTAAAATTTGAGGATATAAAGTAACATTTTCATTCTGTGTTAAAACATCTAAGCCTGCATATAAATCTCGTTTGGAGACAATATTAAAGTGAATGTTTGGTAACTGTTTAATTAATTCTTCCGCTCCATGATTTTCCGCATAATTCAGAAAAATAAGAGCTTCTTTATCAAAATTCTTCTTAATTCGGTTAGGGATTACACGGGCAACTACTTCTGACCATTCACTACTATAATAATTCCACCATTTCTTATTTAATCGTTTAGGAGAATTTTCTCTAATTAGCCTATAGTCAGTAGCATATTGGATAATTGCAGGCTTATCCACAGTATCTTCATAATACAGATATGAGTTTGTCAACTCAAAATTAGAATTTCCAAAGCTAATTTGATAATTATAAATTTCAGGTAGTTTACCAATATTGATACCGAAACCATTATTAATCATCGTTTGATCATCAATGAAATCATAATTTTTAGCTAATTCTAAAAATTGATTACCAATATTATTATTGCGCCAATAGATATTGTTCATAAGCATAACATTCGTATTAAACTTATCAGGATGGACAAAATCAACTGTTGCATATAAAGGCTTGTCATTAACATCAGTAGCGAATAGCTTATCTAAATTTTTATCAATAATTGTATTATTGCCTAAATAAAGTACTTTATCTTCATTTACCAACTCTGGGATTAAAAACTTGCCATATTCTATTTTTGACCGATTATCCCCTTTTAATTCTGGCAATTTATTAAAACGATTCAAGTCTATTTTTTTGTCAATTATTTTCGAATTAATATTATTTAGAAAAGAATTGATATTTACAAACCATTCGTGTGATATATCAGAATTAATAACATAAACTCTAATATCTTTATTATTAGTAAAAAGAGACTTCAAAGTTGTTTCTATTTGGCTAAGCTTATCATAATTAGCGCATAAAACAATTGTTTTCATTTATTTTCTATACTCCTCCACCATATTCCCAGTATCTTCTAACTACTATCATTATTAATAAAAAATCTACTCTTATCAATAAAATTCTATAATGTAAGCAACAATATCTAAAGTAATTTTGCTCTTAGATATTTCTGTTAAAAATTTAAAGACAATAGAAATGAAAAATAGTTAGTGCATTAGTTATATTTTCTAAATATGCAGTCGTCAACAGATTTTTCAATATTAATACTCATAAAATAAAGCCTTGAAATTAATTTCAAGGCTTTATTTCTATTCTTTATTATTTTCTATTTTTTCTCTTTTTGCTTCTCAATCCTAATAAAGCTCCTAAAGTAGTTGCAACAATTCCTAACAAACCTGAATCATTTTTAGCACCAGTTTGTGGAAGTTTCCGATTGATAGAACGTGCCGTCCTTCTATGAACTTTATTTACTCTAGTTACCTCAACTGAATCCGATTTTCTTCTATTTGGATAGAAATGCGTCTCAGTGGTTGTACCTGGAGTTATTTGTTCAGTTTGATTGTTAAGTGAAGTTGATGGAGTTTCAGAAGGTATCAAACTTTGAGAAACTGAGTGACTATTCAGCGTAGAAGTTGATATGTTTGAGTTGCTCAAGCTTTCACTCATTGATACTGAGTTACTCATACTTTCTGAGTTACGTAGGCTTATCGAATGGCTTGCTGAATTCGAAGCACTAGCACTAATAATTCCTGATAGTGGGAAAGAATTCAAACTATAACTAGTTCCATCGTGAAGTGGCGTACCAATCTGACTATTACTCATAGAAGTTGAGCTACTCAAACTCTCACTCATGCTTGCTGAGTTGCTTAAGCTTTCACTCATGCTTACTGAATTGCTTAGGCTTTCACTCATCGATACTGAGTTACTCAAGCTCTCGCTCATGCTTACTGAGTTACTTAGGCTTTCACTCATGCTTGCCGAGTTACTTAAGCTTTCGCTCATTGATACTGAGTTAGATAAGCTTTCGCTCATGCTTACTGAGTTACTTAGGCTTTCACTCATGCTTACTGAGTTACTTAAACTTTCACTCATACTTACTGAGTTGCTCAAGCTCTCACTCATGCTTACCGAGTTACTTAAGCTTTCGCTCATTGATACTGAGTTAGATAAGCTTTCGCTCATCGATACTGAGTTAGATAAGCTTTCACTCATGCTTACTGAGTTACTTAAACTTTCACTCATGCTGACTGAGTTACTCAAGCTCTCACTCATGCTGACTGAGTTACTTAAACTCTCACTCATGCTGACTGAGTTGCTCAAGCTCTCGCTCATGCTTACTGAGTTACTTAGGCTTTCACTCATGCTTACTGAGTTACTCAAGCTCTCGCTCATGCTTACTGAGTTACTTAGGCTTTCACTCATGCTTACTGAGTTACTTAAGCTCTCGCTCATACTTACTGAGTTATTCAAGCTCTCACTCATGCTTACTGAGTTGCTCAAGCTTTCGCTCATTGATACTGAGTTACTTAGACTTTCGCTCATTGATACTGAGTTACTTAAGCTTTCACTCATACTTACCGAGTTACTCAAACTCTCACTCATGCTTACTGAGTTGCTTAGACTTTCACTCATACTTACTGAGTTACTTAAGCTTTCACTCATGCTTACTGAATTGCTTAGGCTTCCACTCATGCTTACTGAGTTACTCAAGCTTTCGCTCATGCTGACTGAGTTGCTTAGACTTTCACTCATACTTACTGAGTTACTCAAACTTTCGCTCATTGATACTGAGTTACTTAGACTTTCGCTCATTGACACTGAGTTATTTAAGCTTTCACTCATGCTTACTGAGTTACTTAAGCTCTCGCTCATTGATACTGAATTGCTCAAGCTCTCGCTCATTGATACTGAGTTACTCAAGCTTTCACTCAGGCTGACTGAGTTGCTCAAGCTTTCACTCATTGATACTGAGTTAGATAAGCTTTCACTCATCGATACTGAGTTACTTAAACTTTCACTCATACTTACTGAGTTGCTTAAACTTTCACTCATTGATACTGAGTTGCTTAAGCTCTCACTCATACTTACTGAGTTACTTAGACTTTCGCTCATGCTTACTGAGTTAGATAAGCTTTCGCTCATTGATACTGAGTTGCTTAAACTTTCACTCATGCTTACTGAGTTACTTAAACTCTCACTCATGCTTACTGAGTTACTCAAACTTTCACTCATTGATACTGAGTTACTTAAGCTTTCATTCATGCTTACTGAGTTACTCAAACTTTCACTCATTGATACCGAGTTGCTTAGACTCTCGCTCATCGATACTGAGTTAGATAAGCTTTCGCTCATTGATACTGAGTTGCTTAAGCTTTCACTCATGCTTACTGAGTTACTTAAGCTTTCTCTCATGCTTACTGAGTTACTTAGACTTTCGCTCATACTTACTGAGTTACTCAAGCTCTCGCTCATACTTACTGAGTTACTCAAACTTTCACTCATACTTACTGAGTTACTCAAGCTCTCGCTCATGCTTACTGAGTTGCTCAAGCTTTCGCTCATGCTTACTGAGTTACTCAAGCTTTCGCTCATGCTTACCGAGTTGCTTAGACTTTCACTCATTGACACTGAGTTAGATAAGCTTTCTCTCATGCTTACTGAGTTACTCAAACTCTCACTCATTGACACCGAGTTGCTTAGGCTTTCACTTTCTCGTTCACTAGCACTAGTTGACTCACTTTCAATAATAGCTGTAGAGATACTTTCCGACGTTCTTATAGAATCCGAAATACTTTCTGAGTGTTGAGTTTCACTAGTATATTCTACCCTAGTTGTACCTGACTTATTAATATCGGCCATTACATTTTTAACAGCCGTTTCACCATTATTTTGCTCACCAATAGTTATCCCAATTGTATAATTTGTTCCGTTAACCGTACTTCGATTATTAGCAAAATAATTTGATCTCTTAGTTACCCCATTCTTAGTTACAATTACGTTTGTATCAGTAGCATTTATTGTAAGATTTGAAGAGTTAGTAGAGTAAGTCGTTCCAGTCGTTGTATTTAAAATCACATGAGCTGGATCATCAATATTTACCGTATTATCCGATCCACCGAAGTAGAAATTAGTATTACCAGAAAAAGTAGTATTAGTTGCTGCTTCAAAGTTGACAGTGTTATTCGTACTTCCACTCGCAATGTAAATATTTGCTCCACTGGTACTTAAATTAATATTTGAATTTTTTCCAGCAGTAAATTCCGCCTCACCATTAGTTAAAGCAATATTACCGACATTATTCCAAATTTCCCCACCTGAATAACTATAAGTATTATTAATTCTTAAAGTAGCATTTTCACCAACTCGTACAGCATGTTCTCCATTATTGGCCAACATTGCCACATCATACGCCGACATATTGTTATTAATGATTAAGCTCGCATTGTCATCAACAATTAAGTCGTTTCCGGCATAGAGCAAAGTGCTATACCCAACAAAATTAGCAGAACTCGTGTCATAAGTATTGCCATTATATTGATATGAGTTTACTCCATCAATTGTAGTATGACCTTGAATCTCAAAAGTTTTTAGATAGCCACTAGAAGCATAAGTATCGGCAAAAACTGCCGCTCCACCAGTAGCATGGACATTATCATATATTAATGTTTCTGCACCGGAATTAGTAAGGGCAAAGCCTCCATGATCATTGGCCGTATAAAGATTAAGAGACTTAATAATCGTGGTAGTCTTAGGTGAAGCAGAATTATTGAGCCAAATACAATTATTGCCTAAGTTAAGGTCATGATTAGCACCATCAATTGTCAGATTACGAGGAGGAATTTGAATACTTCCGATACTTGACTGTCCTAAATCAATGTTAGCTGTCAAGCGAATAGCATTTACAGTTGAATTATTAAGAGCATTTTGAAATTCAGCACCAGTGCTTACATCTACTGCATTTTCATCATTAATTTGAAGTAGGTTGGTAAAAACACCAGTTAAATTCAATTTATCTATCTGTAGTTTTTTATTATTAGTTTGTGTTTTATTATCAGAACTATTGTTAATAGAATTTTGAATAACTACAGGGATTTGAAAATTCTCACCTATAAGCTGTGTACTGCTCAAACTTAAGCTATTTATTTCACTAGTATTACTTTGAAAAGGACCTTGACTTCTATCAAGAGAGGAGGTCTCACTAGAATAGAAATTTCTTATATTTGTTTTATTACTAGATCTGTTAGTATTTGAGCTTGAAGTAAGAGAGTTTTCTTCACTTATTTTTTTATTCTTCGAAGATTTAAAAGTACTGTGCGTCTCAGAATTAGATATCTTTTTTTGAGTATTACTTGAAGAATTTAGTTTACTTTTAGAATAACTTAAAGACTCCGAAAGACTCTGCGAATTACTTAATGACATAGATTGTGAAATCTGTTGCGATTGACTCAAAGAGGTAGATGCGCTCTGAGAGATCCTTAAGCTTTTTGAACTAGAAGTAGACATACTCTTAGCTTCTGAATTACTAATGCTAGCTCCCTTTTCATCAGACTTACTATTTACCTGTTTTGACGTCCCAGTTTGGACACTCTCAGATACTGATCCCACAACTTGAGATTTAGCATCTACAGAAGTTTGTGCTGCATATACACGATCATTGGGTAAAATCGCAATACCAGTTGTTCCGGTACCTAAAATTGCTGCTAATGCAGCAAGTTCTTTAATATAGGACTTTGAATTATCACTCTGATCCTTTAATCTGTTGGGGTCTACATATTTTTTCTTTTGACTATCTTTTCTTTTATTTTTAAAATTTTTCTCTTTCATGCTTTTTCCCAATCCATATCATAAATTACAATTATATAAATATTAATAGAACACATAAATAATACATTACTATACACATTTATAATATATCATTTGTAATTAAATTAAAGAAAAAGCACTTAGTATCGTAAATAGTGCCTATAGGAAAAGAATATTCTTGTTATTTATTAATTTAAAGTTATCATTAAAAATAATATGCATTATATAAAAAGAGTGCACTTTAATCAGTCCAAAATCTAGTATTAAAATATTAAAAAATACACTATTCTATAAAATCAGCTACTCATAGAATCGTGTATTCTTTTAATTATTAATTTTTATAGAGGTATATCCTTACATTTAAATCACAAACTTTTTAAGAGCTTTTGCAATACCATTATGATTATTATCATCGGTTACGAAATCAGCTTTTTCCTTAATATCTTCAATTGCATTTCCCATTGCAATCTTCTTAAAGCTTGGATTCTCAAACATAGAAACATCATTCCCTTGATCACCAAAGACCATGACATCTTCGGGGCTAATCTTTAAACGTTGCGTCAAATTCATTAAAGCATTTCCTTTTGAAGCCCCAATTCCATTTAGCTCAATGCAGTTATCTAAACTACGAACTATATCATATGATTCAAAGGCCCAGTACGGAATAGAATTCCATAGTTTTTCAATTTGATCACTATCTTTTGCACAAGTAAATCCTACCTTGTTAAAAGTAAAATCTTTTGGAATTTCTTTACGTTCACGAACCCTAATTTCATTATCAGTTAAAGCAGCATTAATTTGCATTTGTACCGAAAGATCACGATCTAAAGTCCAAAAACGTTTAGTCGTTTCAAAGTGTAAGTTTACGTGAGCAAGTCTCTGCAAGCGAAGCATTACTTCAAAATCGCGATAGTTCATCTCTTGACTCATCAGAACTTTCCCAGACAAGTCTTGTACAACTGCGCCGTTAAAGACAACTGCATATTCTTCTGGTCCTTCAAGCCCTAATTGAGTTTCAAAAGGCATCACTCCAGAGAGAGGACGACCAGAAGCAAGAACTACCTTAATTCCCATTCCATGTACTACCTGTAAAGTTCTCAGAGTTTCAGGTGAAATTGTATTTCCACTAGTTAGTAAAGTTCCATCTAAATCTACCGCAATTAGTTTTACTGCCATAAATTACCCCTATCTTCCAAAAATCATATAGAAAATTACATTTATTAATAATCCCATTAGTGCATAAAAGAACACTGCATTAGCTTTAATTTTTTCTTTTTTTATTAAATATATAAGGCTCGCAATAAGGCCCACTAAGGGAAAAACAGTGTAAAAAATAATTGTCCATTCAGCAATTCCATTAACATCTGTACTTAAATTATGAATGAATTTTTTCATTTCTTCTCCAACAAAAATAGAGACTAATAAATTATTAGTCTCTATTTTATATTAACCAACATAAAATTCAATATGCTGTTTTAGATTTTCAAAATCAATTGGTAAATGACCACCAATCTCACCATCTAAATTCACAGGAATAGGATCCTTATCTTTACTATCACCTAATAATTCTACCTTTAAATTTTTAGTCTTAGTATAGATAATCTGTGGATCATTAACATGATTTCCATTCAAAGCCATGGCCATTAAACGTAAAACATCTACTGGATTTGCAGTTTTAACTACAATTAACTGAAATAGTCCATCGGATAATTGAGCATCCGGCATGATACGTTCAAAACCTCCAATTGAATTGGTCATCCCTAAAAGAAACATTGATAGGTCTCCCTCATAGACTCCTTCATCATAGGTTAAACGCATCTTATTGCTGCTGATTTTTGGTAGCATTTCTGCACCCTTAAGTAAATATGCACTATAACCAAGGACGGATTTTACTTCTGATGGCACACCATAAGTGAGCTCAGTTAATGAACCGCTAGCAGCAATGTTCATAAAGTATTGCTTACCCGCACGCCCAATATCCATCTTTTGTGTTTTACCTCTCAGAATTACTTTAGCTGCCTCAACTAAATCATCTCTAGGAATCTTTAATGCGCGAGCAAAATCATTGGTAGTTCCTGCCGGAATGACAGCGAGTTTTGGCCTTTTTTCTAATGGAGCTACTCCATTAACTACTTCGTTAATAGTACCATCTCCACCAGCACCAACTAGTAAATCAAAACCTGCTAAGACACATCTTTTTGCCTCATTTTGAGCAGACAAAGGGTCTGGCGTAGTTCTAAAAGCACTGGCTTCAAAACCAGCCTGTTCTAATACATTTAAAATATCTGCTACATTTTGAAGCATTTGCTCGTGACCTGAGACAGGATTATAAATCAATCTTGCTTTTTTCGTCATCGCCTATCGCCTCCCTAAAATGATTAACGACTTTGAAGTTCCTTGTTAAGCAATTGGTTAACAACTTTAGGGTTAGCTTTACCACGAGTTTGTTTCATGATTTGACCAACTAAGAATCCAATTGCACGATCTTTACCATTCTTAAAGTCTTCAACAGATTGTGGGTTATCATCAACAACTTTAGTAACCATTGGCCCAAGAACAGAAACGTCAGATAATTGAACCATACCCTTATCTTCAACGTATTTCTTAGGATCAGTACCATTTTCAATAGATTCCTTAAATACTTTCTTTGCAATCTTAGATGAAATAGTACCATCTTTGATCATCTTGATCATTTCGGCTAAGTGTTCTGGAGTCAACTTAATATCTGCAATGCCAACTTGGTTTTCATTCAAGTAACCATTAACTTGAGTGTTTAACCAGTTAGCAGCTAAGGTTGGATCTGCACCAGCAGCAACTGCAGCGTCGTAGAAATCACTTGATTCCTTAGTTTGTAAAATAACGTCTGCGTCGTATTCCTTAATACCATATTCTTCAACGTAACGCTTACGACGTTCAAATGGTGATTCAGGTAAACTTTCTTCAATTTCGTCAATCCAGCTTTGCTTAATATGGTAAGGAGCAATATCTGGTTCTGGGAAGTAACGATAGTCTGCGTCACCTTCCTTAACACGTTCTAGGACAGTCTTACCAGTAGCTTCATCAAAACGACGAGTAGAAAGTTGAACTCTACCACCAGAAAGTAATACTTGTTGTTGACGTTTTTCTTCATAAGCAAGAGAACGACGTACGTGGTCAAATGAGTTCAAGTTCTTCATTTCAACCTTGGTACCAAGCTTTTCTTGACCTGCAGGACGAATAGAAATGTTGGTATCAACACGCATTGAACCTTCTTCCATCTTAACGTCAGAAGCACCAGTGAATTGAACAATTTGACGTAATTTAGTCAAATATGCATAAGCTTCTTCTGGATCTTCCATATCAGGTTCAGAAACAACTTCAAGAAGTGGAACTCCCTGACGGTTTAAGTCAACGTATGAATAACCGTTAGCACCGTGCGTATTCTTACCAGCATCTTCTTCAATGTGCATTTCATGAATACCAATGCGCTTCTTCTTACCACGAACTTCAATTTCAATATAACCATCACGAGCAAGTGGTTGGAAGAATTGAGTAATCTGATAAGCTTTAGGGTTATCTGGGTAGAAATAGTTCTTACGGTCAAAGTGAGTTACTGGTAAAACATGTGAATGAGTTGCCAAAGCAACCATAATACCAAGACGGTAAACGTCCTTGTTTAAACGAGGTAAGACACCAGGCATAGCCCAGTCGATAACATTAGTTTCAGTGTTTGCTTCAGCACCATAACTAACTGGTGATGGAGAAAAAATCTTACTCTTTGTTTTTAATTCGAAGTGGACTTCTAGACCAATAGTCGATTTAAAATTCATTAATTAATCCTCCATTCCTGTAGGTGTTTTTTCGTAGAATTTATTATTACGTTCAATGAAATCAGCAACTTTAAATACATTTCCTTCATCAAAACGCTTAGCCATAATTTGAAGACCAGCAGGCATACCATCAACTAAGCCTGCAGGTACACTAGCTGCTGGAATACCAGCTAAGTTAGCTGAAATAGTTAAAAGATCATTATTGTACATCTTAATTGGATCAGAAATTTCTTCACCAATACCAAATGCTGGCTCAGTAGTAGTTGGTCCAACAATAACATCGTTTTCTTCAAAAATCTTTTCAAAGTCGCGGCAAATTAATGTTCTAACTTGTGCAGCCTTCTTAAAGAATTCATCATATGCACCAGCTGATAAAGCAAAAGAACCAAGCATAATACGACGCTTAACTTCGTCACCAAAGCCTTCACTTCTTGATTTTACATAAACATCTAATAAGTTCTTAGTGTCCTTTGCACGGTAGCCATAGCGAATACCATCATATCTTTGAAGGTTTGAAGAAGCTTCACTAGAAGCAACAATGTAGTAAGTAGGAACAACATACTTAGTATGTGGCAATGAAACTTCGTTAATAATTGCACCGGCATCCTTCAAAACATCGATTTGTTTTTGGATAACTTCGCGCATTTCACCGTCAACAGCATCCATGTATTCCTTAGGAACAGCCACACGTAAGCCTTTAACATCTTGGCCTAAGAAGCTAGTGTAATCAGGTACTTCTTGTTCAGAAACAGTTGCATCATGTTCATCAGGACCAGCAATTACGTTTAATACTTCAGCTGAATCCTTAACACGCTTACTCATTACACCAATTTGATCCAATGAAGAACCAAAAGCAATAAGTCCCCAACGTGATACTCTACCGTAGGTTGGCTTAATACCAAAAATACCATTGAAGGCAGCTGGTTGACGAATAGAACCACCAGTATCTGATCCAAGAGCTGCAACAACTTCACCACTCGCAACTGCAGCTGCAGAACCACCGGATGAACCACCAGGAACTTTATCTAAGTTCCATGGGTTATGTGTTTCACCATAGTAAGAATGTTCAGTGGATGAACCCATTGCAAATTCATCCATGTTAGTCTTACCAACAAAAGTTGCTTGAGCCTTCTTTAATTTGCTAATTACAGTAGCATCATAAACGGGCATATAGTTGTAAAGAATGTGGCTAGCTGCTGTAGTCTTCATACCATTAGTAATGATATTATCCTTGATAGCAATAGGAATACCAGCTAATTTATTTTTATTAAAATCTAAATTTTCTGCTGGCTTTGCTTCTTCATCAACAGTAATCCAGGCATTAATCTTTTTGTCTGTTTCTTTAATGTTTTTAACTGTTTCCTTAGCTAGGTCTTCAGCTGTTATTTCGCCATCTTGTAATTTTTTATTTAATGAGTCAATGTTTTCATTTAAGTAATTCATTATTCATTATCATCCTTATCAATAATTACTGGCACCTTAATGAAGCCATCAGCTTTTTCAGGAACATTCTTCATTAATTCTGCGCGACTTTCCCAATGTTCAGGCTTGTCTTCTCTAAAGTCAGTCTCTCGATCAACAACTTGAACAGTTTCAGGAACTCCTTCAGTATCAACTTCGGCTAATTGATGTGCCATATTGATAATGTCACCCATTTGTTCAGTAAACTTATCAATTTCGTCTTCACCAAACTCAAGTCGAGATAGTGTTGCAACGTGATTGATTTCATCTTTTGTAATTTTCACCGTTTGCCTCCTATTCACCGCCAAAGACGTGGACATAATAACTATCGTCTGCGGAATTCTTAGCGATTAATGCCTGCGTATCATTAACAGAATTAATCTTAATTTCTATTGGTGCATCCTTAGGTAAGTACTTCTTAGCAGCTGACAACACAAGTCTTGAAAAACTCTCAATCTGCGCATAACCAAAGAATTGGGTAGTTACAGTAATGTTCATTTGTGTCAAAGTTTTATTTTGATAATGAACAGTCGCTGTTACCCCACTAATATTAGGGAAGTAACCTTGAATAGCTGCTTTAAAATCACTAAATGAAGCTGCATCAGTAGAATTGATTGCTTTTTCGCTTCCAACAGTCGGTAGCACTTGACTACGATTATTGACTGTTTTCCAATCATTTATTTTACTACTATTTGCATCAGCAATTCCATATGCAAAGTAATTTCCACCTACAAGAGAATCTTTACTGGTTTTACTAAAAAGTCCAACCAAAATTGGGATATCTTTTAATCCCTTCTTTTTACGTAAATACGAAACCAACTTATTAGCGGCTTCTTTACCAAAAGTCTCCTGTTCTGCACGAGAAATATCTTTATGATATTGGGGACCATCTTTAACTTTTTGGTAGTAATCAACCGAGTTAAGAGCTAGCCCAACACTCATACCATCCATTTTGTAACTAGAATTAGATTTAGTCAAAAAATCTTGTTCTAAAATTTGATCTAAAATAATAGGATTATACGAATTCTTTTTATTACTTTTTTCCGCATTTAGACCTTCTGGATTACTTTTAGACTTTCTTCCTAGCCAATCAGTAGCATCAGCAACCGAAATTTTTTGTCCTTCTTGAAAAACATACTTACTACTTGAAAAAGTATTGTGAGATAAATCAATTAACCCAGATTCTAACGCACGACTATCTACATTATTATCACTAGTATTTTCAGTTGTTCCTTCAATTGGACTAGTTACATACTCTCCATCTTTTAAAAGAACATTATACCCATTTTTACTAGTACTGGTAGTTTGATAACTTTTTTTCTTTGTTGTAGAAGTAGTAGGGTTATTGGCAAGATCAGAATTTTTTAAATTGCCACATGCACTTAAACTTAACCCAGTTGCTAGTAGTAGTGCTATTTGCAAAAATCTTTTCAATTTATTTTTCCTTCTTATTCTTTATTTTTCAATTTTTGCAATTGCTTCTTGTTCAGTTAACATTGGAACTTGAAGTTTTTCAGCCTTATCTTTTTTAGAGCCCGCATCTGCTCCGTAGATCAAATAATCTGTCTTCTTAGAAACTGACCCAGTGACTTTTGCACCAAGATCCTGAAGCTTCTTAGTAAATTCACTTCGAGTAAAGGCAGATAATTTTCCAGTTAGAACTACTGTCTTTTCCTTAAAGAAATTATCTGGTGCTTCTTCTTCAACTGTTCCTAAATATTCCATATTTAATCCACTGTCACGCAATTCTTGTAGTAGTTTCTGTGCGCTTGGTTGATTGAAATATGCTGTTAATGACTCCGCAATCGTCTCTCCTATTGTATCGATACTTGTTAATTCTGGCACTGTTAATTGACTAACCTTTTCCAAATTTTTATATTTTTCCAAAATTAATCTGGCAGCCTTAGCACCAACATGATCAATTCCTAAGCCGTACAGTAATAATTCAGCAGAGTTTTGCTTACTATTTTCAATAGAAGATAATAAATTAGTAATTGATTTTTCCTTAAAATGATCGAGTTGTCCTAGTTGGTCCGGAGTTAAATGATATAAGTCAGCTACATCATTAATAAATCCCTTATCAATTAACTGTTTTACAATTCTAGGACCAAGTCCCATAATATTCATCGCTCCGCGTGAAGCGAAATGAATAATTCCTTCTTCAATTTGAGCTGGACACATTGGATTAATACAACGAAGTGCTACTTCATCTTGCAAGTGAACCAAAGTTTCTCCACATGAAGGACAGACATTCGGAATCTCATACGGCTTACTATCTTTAGGTCTTTTGCTTAAAACAACACTAGAAATTTCTGGAATAATATCCCCAGCTTTATGCAATTTAACTGTATCGCCAATTCTTACGCCCTTTTCTCTTAGGTAATCTGGATTATGTAAAGACGCACGAGAAACAATAGTTCCAGCAAGTTTAACTGGATCCATCACTGCAGTAGGGGTTACTACTCCAGTTCGGCCAACTGTCCATTCAATATTTCTAACTACAGTCTCTTGCTCTTCTGGTGGAAACTTATAAGCAATTTCCCAACGAGGTACTTTTACAGTATTACCAAGTTCATTTTGTAAACTTAAGTCATCAACTTTTAAAACAATACCATCAATTCCATAACTTAAATCATTACGTTTAGCGGTATATTCATCAATAAACTTAAATACTTCGTCCATTGATTCAAAACGTCGCCCAGACTGATTAGTATGAAATCCTAATCGATTCATTTCATCAATCGCTTGATGTTGACTTGTAATGTTTCTTGGTGGATTAACCCAAGTATAAATAAAAGTACTTAAATTTCTTTTTTTAGTAATTCGCGCATCTAATTGTCTTAAAGAACCTGCAGCAGCATTTCGAGGATTAGCAAAAACTTGCTCTCCTTTTTCATCACGTTCTGCATTTAAGGTTGCAAATGCTTCTTTCTCCATGTAGCATTCACCACGAACCTCAGTTGTTAAAGGTTCAGGTAATGTTTGAGGAATATCTTTAATAAATTTTGCATTAGCTGTTACATCTTCACCAACACGACCATTTCCTCTTGTAGAAGCACGTGTTAATTTTCCATCAGTATATTCTAAGGATAAAGATAATCCATCAATTTTTAATTCCACATTATAAGCTACTGGGTGACCAACTAATTTCGTAATTCTTTCGTCAAATTCTTTAAGCTCATCTTTTGAGAAAACATCCCCCATTGAAAGCATCGGAACGGGGTGTTCAACTTTAGAAAGATCGCTTTTAATCTCTCCACCAACTCGTTGGGTAATTGAATCAGCAGTTACTAAGTCAGGAAATTTCTGCTCTAATTCTACTAATTCCTGATAGGTCTTATCATATACTGCATCTTCAACTACCGGAGCATCTTTTGCATAATAATCATCTGCCCATTTATCGAGCTTTTTTCTTAATTCATCGACTTTCTGAGAAGCCTCACTATGAGTTAAAACTGCCATTATATTAGCCCCTCTCTAAATCAAACTGTTCTATTTCATTATATCTTTTTAATCGGTGCAAAGGCAGCTAAAAGGCGTTTCACTCCTTGGCTAGCAAAGGCAATATCTAATTCCATATCTTCATCAGTACCGTTAACTTTGACTACAACGCCTTTTCCCCATGCTTTATGTGTAACTTGATCACCAACATTCCAGGACTTTTTCTCAGCTCCAACTGCACCAGTTGCTTTCTTAGCCTCCTCAATTGTAATCTTTGGAGGGTAAACATGAGAATTAGCTTGTTCCTTTCTATTAATAGCAAAAGGAACAGAGATGACAGAATTAGATGGCATTGGGTTAACAAATTCTAAATCCTTATCTTCAATCTCATCAATAAAGCGTGATGGTTGATTACGTTGCGGACGGCCATACATCATTCTAGAAAAAGCATTGGTTATGTAGAGTTTTTTTTCAGCTCGTGTAATTCCTACATAGGCTAGTCGACGTTCTTCTTCAAGTTCACTTGGATCTTCTGCTGCTCTTGAAAGTGGGAAAAGTCCTTCTTCCATTCCGACTAAGAAGACCACTGGAAACTCTAGTCCCTTAGCAGCATGAAGAGTCATCAATGCAACTTGGTTATCTTGATTTTCTAAATCATCTTGATCACTTAATAATGAAATTTCTGAAAGAAAATCACCTAAAGCTGTTGAATCTTCATCTTCGGGCTCATAATTATCATCAAAACGCTTAGTAACAGTCAGAAATTCATTTAAGTTTTCTAATCTAGTATCTGCTTCAATTGTGTGTTCATTTTCTAAAGCTTCTTTATAGCCGAAATCCGCTAATATTTTTTCCGTTAACCCTGTTACACCATGCGTCTTACTATATTCGATTGCATCTTTTAAGGCCGTTCCAAAAGTAGCTAAGGTTCTAGCTGGGCGACCCGTAATTGGTGCTAAGCTCAAATTCTTAAAAGTCTCTTCTACTGTAAAGTCATTATCATTAGCAAAACCGTTAAACTTAGCCATCGTAGTTGGACCCAAACCACGTTTTGGTACATTAATAATTCGATTAAAACTCATGGAATCAGCGGGATTTGCGACAACTTTTAAATAAGCCAAAATATCTTTAATTTCTTTTCGATCGTAGAACTTATGTCCTCCAACAATGCGATAAGGAATATTCGCCTTAACTAAGGCTTCTTCGACGTTACGTGATTGAGCATTGGTCCGATAAAGAACAGCAAAATCCTTGTAGTCTCTTTGATGTTCTTTTATTTCTTCTTTAATCTTTGAAATGATAAACAGTGCTTCATCATTTCCACTTTGAGCACGGTAATAATTGATTTTATCGCCAGCACCTTTATCAGTCCAAAGTTTCTTAGGTTTACGTTTTAGATTATTTTTAATTACTGAGTTAGCTGCATCAAGAATATGGCCAGTAGAGCGGTAGTTTTGCTCTAATTTAATAGTAGTAACTTCATCATCTTGGTAGTCATGCTCAAAATTAAGAATATTTTCCATGTTAGCTCCGCGCCAACCATAGATCGACTGATCTGCATCCCCAACAACACAAATATTTTTATATTGAGCAGCTAGCGCAACACAAAGTTGATACTGTGCTTCATTTGTATCCTGATACTCGTCCACTAAAATATAGCGGAATTTATTTTGATAATAATGCAAAGTTTCTTGGTCCTTTTTAAATAGGACGAGCGTTTGCATAATTAAATCATCAAAATCCATAATTTGATCACGCTTTAAGCGATGTTGATATTCGCTATATACTTGCGCTGTTACTTTTTCAAACGGACTAGCTGCTTGATCCTTAAAGTCTTTTGGAGTAAGTAAGTCATTTTTTCCATTTGAAATAGCTCCTAAAATTGCTTTTGGATCATACATTTTAGGATTAATATTAAGATCCTTTTCAATTCGTTTAATTAGTGTCAATTGTTCTGCAGAATCAGCAATTGAAAAATTATTGGAGTAGCCAATTTTTTCTGCATCACGACGTAAAATACGGACACATAAAGCATGAAAAGTTGACATCCAGACACTGTCAGCTGCTGGCCCTAATAACTTTTGGACACGTTCTTTCATTTCAGTTGCAGCCTTATTAGTAAAAGTAATGGCTAAAACATTCCATGGCGCAACGCCCTTTTCTTCAATTAAATAGGCAATTCGACGTGTTAAAACTGATGTTTTCCCACTACCAGCTCCAGCAACTACTAAAAGTGGACCTTCAGTACACTGCACAGCTTTTTTCTGCTGAGGATTTAATCCTGCAAGAATTGTTTCTTCGCTCATTGCTTCTTCCTTTTCTGTTAACTCAAACGCTAAAATAGACTTGTCTATTATAACAAAAAACGACAATAGCATTTACTTAACTATTGTCGTTTTTAATTTAATCATATTGTGTTAAATTGAATTCTTTAATTATATCAATTAATTTTTTTGCATAACCTGGATCTGTCGCATATCCATCTGTTTCTAATGCTTGTGCTTGAGTGGCATAATCTTTGGCAGCTAACACATGCTGATATTGGTTTCTATTCCAAGTAGTCCCATTCACAAATAAGCGTGTATGTGCCTCGATTGATTCTTCATAAGTATCATAAACTCGAAAACGCCCTGTAACGGTTTCCCAATGATCATTAACAAATTCAGAGGTCGTTAACTCACGGCTTGTATTAGGATCCGTTCCCTTAACACCAAATAAATTATTATATTTTCTAGAAAGCTCACTCTGACCAAAATTACTTTCTAAACAAGCCTGTGCGATTGTAACACTTGGAAAGAGATCATAAGGCTTGTCAGCCCTTTGAGCAATTGGAGCCACTACTTTAATAAACTTTTCTTTACTTTGAAGAGACTGTTCTTTTTCTAGTTGTGCCTGACGTAATCGTTCATTATTCACAGTTTGCTGACGCCAGTACAAAAAGCCTGATAAAATTATTACCAAAGTAAAGCAAATCGCAAATGCTCTTGCAATTATATACTGAATATTTTTTTGACGGCGTCTACGCGACATTTTAGCTCATCTTCCTTTTCACCACTTGCTTCAAAGGCATCGCAATTGCCGGAGTAAGAACAGCAGTAAAGATTGCTTCTACAATACCATTAATGCCTAAAACGCTAATTAAAATAGCAATTAAAGGAGCTGAATTTTGAGTTTGACCTAATGAATGAAGTAAAACAGAGGGATCGTTCATGTACCAAAGGCTAGTAATACCAACCACAAGTAGCGTATTAGTCAAAGAAGTACATAATCCCGTGATTGTATAAACAACAGTCTTTTGAAATTTTGAATCATCCTTTGCCGCTTGTCCAATCATTCCTGCGATAAAACCCGCAGCTGTCCGAGGAACTAAAGCAATAAGAATGTTTCGGAATAAAAGCATGCTGACAATGTCACCTGGTTGCGTATATGCAACAAACATACTCAATAAGCCCCAAAATAAACCAATTGATGCTCCAAAACCTGGTCCCATTAAACATCCGGCCAATGCAACTGTTAAAGGAATAGTTGTAATAGAGGGTAATCCTGGCAAAATCCGGATGTAGCCAATATAAGGGACAAAGGTCTGAACTAAAATAATTGCAACAAAAATAGCACTAATGGCAACTCTAAAAGTCTTCTTATTAATCATAGTCTTTCCTACTTTATTAACTTATAACTTTAACAAAAAAGGAAGCCGCATTTGCGACTTCCTTCTCTTAGTGGTGCGGGCGAGAAGACTCGAACTTCCACGATCTAAAAGCGATCACAAGATCCTTAGTCTTGCGCGTCTGCCATTCCGCCACGCCCGCGGTACTTAAATAATATACCAGATAATTTTTCTTTTAGCAAATGAAAATTCAAATTTTTTATTTATTTTTTCTGATTAATGTTAATCTTCCGCCGCATTTGCCACATCTATATTTTTTTGTATTTACTTTACGAACGCGAGGATACTGAAAATGACAATTTTTACATTCATAAATATAGTTTCGATTTTGTCGACGTCGTAAACCAATATCAGGCGTATAACGACTACCTCCAACAGCAGCAAGCAAATTCTTAAAATCACGATTACGATGCTGATAACCGCGACCCGCTAAATGTAAGTGATAATGCGTTAACTCATGCTTAATTATTCCAACTAAATCTGCATAATATTTTTTATCTAAAAAATGACCGTTAATATCAATATGATGATCCTTTAAAAAGTATCTTCCGCCCGTCGTTGTCATTCGATTATTAATTTTAACTTCATGTTTAAAGGGAACATGAAAATACTGTAAAGAAATTTCTTCTACTAATTTTTGTAACTCTGGTTGATTCATTATTTTCGTATTAATTTTTGATATATTTCAGCCTGTTTTGGAGAAGATATTCTTCTTTTTAAAGCCGTTACTATTTTTTGTTTTACTGATTGTTGCCCATCTATCCACGTTCCAGTAAACAAGTGAATGGAATATGAATTCTTACTTGGATTACACAAAAGTCCATCCGAATAAACATGAACTCCATCTTTTAATATTTGTTCCTTATTGCCTATTTTTAGACCATAATTTTCTTTTAAAATATCAGTTACTGAAATACTATTCACACCTGCCATTTGATCATTCTTATCAAAAGTAAAATCTCGATTATTGTAATAATTAAGAATATCCTTCATAAAAGGATGATTCATTTCAGCGCCAAAAATAGCTGCTGACAAGTAATCATTGTTTTCAAAACCAATAAATGCACGATTATTTAAAAGTGGATCTAATTTCTTAAGGACTCTAACGTCTGTATCTAAGTAAATGCCACCTTGCTCATAAATCACACGGGCTCTAATATAGTCAGAAACAAATGCCCACTTTTTGGCCTCATAGGCTTGTTCAATATACTTATTTTCATGTACGTTAAAATTATTTTCATTCCATTCAATAATTTCATAATCTGGCAATTTATTTTTCCAGGTGGCAATGCATTCTTCAATTAAAGATGATTTAGGGTTATTTCCTACCCAAATATAATGGATTTTTTTAGGAATCATTTTTGTCTTTTAATCTTTCTAGAAAAGCGAGTAACAAATTCAATCATATCTTGATTAAAATCTAACTTCATCATAAACATAATTGCCGCATAAATTACTAGCATCAAAATTGACTTAACTGCCATATTTAAAAAACTCGAGGTAATTAAATTTGGCATTAACATACCAGCAATTAAGGTAATTGTTCCAATTAAGAAATATTTCGGTACATCACAGAAGGCATCTTTAAAATTATAGTCATCTCTAACAATCCAAAGTCGTAAAATTAACACTACAAATTCTGTAATTAAAATTGCCACTGTAGCACCGGCTGCTCCATATGGTCGATCTAGTATAGCTGCTAAAACTAATTCAATTATGGCCCCAATTACAACTGGAATTGCATATTCTTTATCTCTTCGATTAGCAAGTGCAAATTGATTAGCAAAGACCCCACCCATCGGAATCATAATAATAGTTAATGCAAAGAAGAACATCAGCGGTGTCATTGGAATAAATTGTTTACCAAAGAAGAAAGGTACGAACTGCTTAGTATTTGCCATGATAATTACTGCAAATAAAGTTCCAAGCATTGTAGTTGCTTCAAGAGACTTCTTTAAAACTACCTTTTGGGTTCCTTTTTCTTCACTAGCCATCTTCGGCATAATTACCAAAGAAATGCTTGTAATTACCCCCAATACCATATTTGAAATTCGCTGTGAATTATCATAAAAAGCCACCTGAGTTGAATTACTGAAGAATCCTAAAATTGGCTTATCAAGAGATGTGTAAATCTGTGTGGCAATCTGAGGAATCATTAAGGTGATAATCGAAATAATGGTGGTCTTATATTTATAGAAATGTCCTACTGGTCGTCCTACATAACGATGAATATCAAGCCAAAATACAAAAGATCCTAGCATAGTTGAAACCGACATAATCAGGAAGTATTTCCAAAGATCTGCAGGCGATTTAATTAAGAGCAAAATCAAAACTACACTGGCTAATTTAACAATCGTATTTTTTAATACAACTCTACCAAAATCAGCCAATCCTTGAAAAAACCAAGAAATATCAACTTGAGCTGAGATCAAATATGGAACCATTAAGATTAAATAGTTCCAATATTGAACATGAAAAATATTCGTAATTAATAAAGTGATTAAAATAGTCACTAAACCTGCAATTGCTTGAAAATACCACAATCCCCAAAAAGCTTCAGTTAATTCTTGAGGGGTACCATAAGTTCTAGTCCGAGATACTGTCCTAATACCAATATAAGAGACTGATAAAGTACAAAATACCATCAAAAATTGCACAGTATTATTTACACTGCCATAAATACCATAAGTCTTAGGCCCTAACACTCTTGATAAGTATGGAACGGTGATCAGCGGTACTAAAACTAGAAAAATTTGATAGACCGCATTATATAAAATATTAAGAAAAGTTCGCTTCACTACTTTTTCCTCTAAAAATTCTTCGTCATGTAATCAAAGATAGGCTCGCAAGAATCAATATCTTCAACTTCATCAATTAATTCACGCCAATAAAAACGCTGATTTTTGTATTGCTTATCATCAGGATGTCTCAAAACTTGCAGAAGTTCTTTTTGTGAGTTAACACAGGGTCCCGGTGTAACATCTTCGTAGGGGCTTAATAATAAACCGCGTACTTTTTCATATTGCTTTAGATAATTAGTAATAAAAATAATTGGTTTATCCAAATACAAGTAATCAAAATAAATTGATGAAAAGTCAGTTATTAAGAAATCAGTATCTCCAAGCAATTCATATAAATCAAGGTTATTTTCAAAAAGATAATCATTATTTAAAAAAGCAACATTTGAAAACTGACTATTAAAGTTATCAAACATTCGCATTTCATAGGGATGAAGTTTCACAATCAAGTATTGGTGATTATCCTTTAAGGCATCATTTAACTCATAAGGGTCAAAGCCTAAAAAAGCAAAGAAATTACCTTGTTTTATCATTTCCATAACACTTGGATCCTCAAGCTCGTAGCGGAAAGTTGGCATATAAATTCCGATTTTAGCTTGCTCATCCTTAGTTTTAAATAAATCCTCTAATAATTTTTCTTTAGAAATTGCTGGTTGATCAATATAATCAATTCGAGGAAAGCCCAGCTTTTGATATTTTTTCCCCTCAATTGCCATACATGCGCTCATCAAAGTTTCGTATAAATCTGAGCTTGATGTTACCATATCAGCATTTTTATGCCAAAGCTTTTGATTTCGTTTATTAGCACGATAGCGTGTATTATGTGCCATAAATCCCATCCGCTTTAGCGGAACACCGTGCCAGAATTGAATATTAATTTGTGCGCGGCGTGCTTTAAAAGGTTGATGCGTAGTAATCACATACTTGGCTGCACCAATCTTTTTCCACGTTTCCCAAGACAAATGTGACGATGGCCACGGTTCAACTAAGGTTACGTCATAATCCGGATGATTAGCTTTAATGTATTTATAGAATAAATAACCGTTTGAGCCGGATCTACCCGATCCGTTTAGAACAACAATATTTTTTTCTTTAATTGGACGAAGACTCGCTAGCAAGCTCATCCCCCATAAGTACAAGCGAAAAAATAAACTCTTCATTAGATATTCCCCAGTAACACACATATATTATGTATTAATTTTTACATTTCATTCTCTACTAAGGGTATAAAAAAAGCCTGAGTAAACTCAAGCTTTTTTTGATTATTTGATAAAACTTTATTTTCTTCAACCTATTAATATTTTTTCCTTTTATAGCTATTACTTCTCATTGAAGTTTCATATAATTCATATTAGAGATACTTTTATATAGGAGAGTGCAACATGAATATTGGGGAAGCATTAAAACAATATCGTACCAGTGCAGGCCTAACTCAGAAAGAATTTACTCAAAATATCCTTTCGCCAGCACATTACTCAAAAATAGAACGTAATTTACATGAAATTTCCGCAAATGATCTTCTTAAACTTTTAAACCAAAATAAAATACGATATTCAGATTTTTTCTCCTCTCTTAACCAAAATAGTATAGAGGAACAAGATAAAAAAATTAGTGATCAATTGCTGTCTGCTTACTACGATAGAGATGTTGATAAAGCCAAAGAAATTTATACTCAAATTAGTACATCCGATAATGATTTACTCAAGTTACGAGCTGAATTGATCCTTGATACCTTGCAAGGAGGTCGTCGTAAACTTTCTAACAATAAAGATAAAATTCTGCAAAAGATCTTTTCAGGCAATCACTGGAATAGTGATTCTAGTAAAATTCTGATATTAGCTAATTTTATTGAGGTTTTTGATCCTCTTGATTTACCTTTTTTCTTAAATCAAATTTATAAAAAATATCAAAACAATCTTGCCCAACAACCTCTTAAAATTCAAGAAAGTGTTGCAACTTTTTGTATTAATTACTTATATTCCGCATCCCAAAATAAACATATTAGTTCAATTGATAAGGCTATTCATTTATTAACTCAATTAACAGAATCTCCTGAGCTAGGTATTGAAAAAATTTTAGGTTATTACTATCACTGCTACTTTACTAATCAGAAAGATCAATTAGAAATAATTACTAAACTTTTAAAACAAAGTAATTTAAGTAAAATAATAGATATTTTACCTCAATAAACTGCATATACGCATTTTGTTAATCAATTATGCAGAAATAATCTCTTCATTACATAAATTCTTTATCATTTGTCTCATCTTAAATGAAAAGAGGATCAACAATGAAGAAATTTATCAACAAAAAATATTTTACCTTAAGTATCTTGCTTGCATGCTTAAGTGGCTTAGAGTTACCCTTCGGAACTTGGTCATATTCAGAGATTTTCGCTCTAATTACCGAAAAAAATATTCCTAATACTATCAAGATGATAACAATTATTACTGCTGCTCAAGTTCTTTTGGTTGTCATCAAATATTTAAATACAAGGATGCTCAATAGAAATATTGCTTGTTTTAATCAAAATGTGCGTGAATATCTAATGAAAAGTAACTTTATTGAAATTAGTGAAAATAATGTGTCAAAACAAATTTCTTTTTTATCAAATGATCTTAACTTAATAGAAGAAAATTATTTTAAGCAGCTTTTTCAATTGATTTCTATGATTGTAACAATTATCGGAACTTTAATAATTGCAGTCGGCAATAGTTTTCTATTAACTTTAGTTTTTATTTCATTCGCTATTTTTTCAAGTATTATTCCTAAGTTCTTCGGCAAAAAAACAGCCCAACAATCAAATAATTGGAGTACTTCTACTGGAACTTACATAACGTTTATGTCTGATTTTCTAAAAAACATTAGAACAGTTTTAAATTATAATGCCTTAGATACATTTATTAAAAAAGGACAAAAAATTATTACTCAATCTACTGAAAATAAAAGATTACGTGATAATACAATTGCTAAAAGTAATTTTTGGGTTAATATTTTTGTATATTCTTTCAGTTTTTTACCTATCGGAATAGGAATAATTATGGTCATCAAAGGGATGCTCACTCTAGCCTCATTTGTGGCAGTTCAATATTCCAGTACTTGGATTATTAACAGTTTTTACAGTATTAATAGCTGCCGTAATCAAATGTCTTCGGCAAAACCCATGATAGATAAGCTGAACTCCTTTAAAACAGAAAAATTTAATACAGATGTTTCTAATTCTAACCTAGATACACTAATACTTAACAATATTAGTTTTGGATATAAGGCAGAAGAATTAGTTTTAGACAAAGTCAATTTAGAAATTAAAAAAGGCGATAAGCTATTACTTACCGGTAAATCTGGTCAGGGAAAGTCTACTCTCCTTAATCTTTTAACTGGTCGACTAAAACCAACTAACGGAAATATTCTTATCAATGGATTATCTAATAAAAGTTTTACATTTAGTGAGGTACAACAGACTTCTCAAATATTTAATGATACCTTGCTTTTCAACCTAACTTTAGGTAAAAAGTTTAGTGATTCCAAAATTGCAGAAGCTATCAAAAAGGCCGGATTATTGCCATATGTTAAGCGGTATGGATTAAATGCAATTATAGAAGAAAATGGGAAGAACTTATCTGGTGGTGAAAAGAAAAGAATAGAGTTAGCACGAGCTTTTTTATATGAAAGAGATTTTTTAATCGTTGATGAAGGAACAGCTTCGCTTGACCCCACTACAGCCAATCAGATACATGAAATGTTTTTGAATTCTCCATTAACTGTGGTTGAAATTGATCATCACATTCCACCCAAAATTATGCACCTCTTTGATCACCATTATGAATTACACAACCAACAATTAGAACGTATATTTTAATTTTAAAAAAAGACAACTAGTTAACAATTTAGCTAGTTGTCTTTTTACACATGTATTTTACTATTTAAATTCTAGAAAATAATATTCATCACTTTCTAGCAGCTTTTCTTTCAAAGAATTTAACAATTTCGACAATAATTATCATCAAAAATCCAGCAACAATGACTACAAGCCATTGCATCCCATCTAACTCAGTTACATCAAAAATCTTAGTTAAAAATGGAATTTCTACTGCCGCCATAACTAAGGCAGAAATAAGAATTGCTCCATTAAACCACTTATTCTCAAATGTTTGTGCTCTAAAGATTGATTTATGAATAAATTTAGAGTTAAAGGCATGGAATAATTGGATTAATCCTAAGGTAAGGAAGGCCATCGTTAAGGCATCTGCGTGTTGCATAGCTGCACTTCCAACATGTGGACCAACATGTAAACCAAGTTGATATGCACCTAAGACCAAAATACCCTCTAAGATACCTTGGTAAATAATCGAGCTTGCAACGCCTCCACTGAAGAAGTTTGACTTTCTACCACGTGGCTTCTTCTTCATAATTCCTGGCTCTACTGGTTCAACACCTAAAGCAATAGCTGGTAAAGTATCAGTAACTAAGTTAATCCACAACAACTGCACTGGCATCAATATATCCCAACCAAGCATTGTCATCATAAATACAGTTAAAACTTCACCAACGTTACAACTCATCAAATAAAGAATTGCCTTTTGAATATTAGCAAATACCTTACGCCCTTGCTTGATTGCTTCAACGATTGTCGCAAAGTTATCATCAGCTAAAACCATATCAGCTGCACCTTTTGAAACTTCAGTACCAGTAATTCCCATACCAATACCGATATCAGCTTGTTTTAGACTAGGTGCATCGTTAACACCATCCCCAGTCATAGCAACAATCTTATTATTTGCTTGCCATGCTTTAACAATTCTAACCTTGTTTTCTGGTGAAACACGAGCATAGACACTATAGTCTTGAACATGCTCATTGAAGTATTCGTCAGAAAGTTTATCAAGTTCCGCACCAGTAATTACAGCCTTATTTTTATCTGGACTTTCTTCTAAAATGCCTAAACGAGATGCAATTGCAGCAGCTGTAATTTGATGGTCACCAGTAATCATTACTGTTCTAATACCGGCACTTTTTGCTTCGGCAACAGCAGCTTTTGCTTCTGGTCTTTCTGGGTCAATCATTCCCACTAAGCCAGCAAAGATTAGATCTTGCTCAACATTATTAGTCGTTGGATCATCATAAGCTTTATCTACAATCTTGTAAGCCAGTCCTAAGACACGTAAAGCTTGTTCAGCCATCCCTTTATTTGATGCAAGAATTGTTTCTTTTTCATTATCTGAAATTGGCGTTACTTGACCATCTTTTTCAATTTTTGTTACTCGCTTTAATAATTCATCTGGCGCTCCCTTTACAGCCACAAAGAACTTATCGCCATAATGGTTAACCGTAGACATTAATTTTCTTTCTGAATCAAATGGAACTTCTTGAACGCGGCTATCTTTCTTAAGAAGATCTTCAACTTTAATATTTTGATCAAAAGCATATTGAATCAAGGCTGTTTCAGTTGGGTCCCCTAAAAGCCGGCCCCCGTCTTCAATCTTTGTATCATTAGCTAATATCATTGACATCATAGCCGGATTATCACTATTAATTGGTGCTTCATCATTATGAAGTTCGCCGTTATAGTAAATTTTTTCAACAGTCATTTGGTTCTGTGTCAAAGTACCAGTCTTATCAGAACAAATAATATCGGTAGCTCCTAAGGTCTCGACAGCCGGCAATTTTCTAACAATTGCCTTATGTTTAGCCATTGTTTGCGTTCCTAAAGCCAAAATAATAGTTACGATAGCTGGTAATCCTTCTGGGATTGCAGCTACAGCTAAGGAAACAGCCACTAGAAACATATCGATAATTAATTTATTAGTCGGCTCGCTTCCCTGTTTGGTAAACATTCCTACGATAAAGACAATCACACAAATTGCCAAAATCATAATCGTTAAAGTCTTACCAAGCTGATTCAAGTTTTCCTTTAATGGAGTAGCTGTTTCATCTGCATTATTAAGCATTGTAGCAATCTTACCAACTTCGGTATTCATACCAGTGCCAACAACAATACCTTCTGCTCGTCCGTAAGTTACATTAGTATTTGCGTAAGCCATGTTAACACGGTCACCTAATGCTACATCATCAGCTTTTAACACATCACTATCTTTTTCAACAGGTACTGACTCACCTGTCAAAGCTGACTCTTCAACTTTTAAACTTGCAGTCTTAGCTAGCCGCATATCAGCTGGAACAACGTCCCCTGCTTCAAGCAAGACAATATCACCAGGCACAATATCTGTACTTGGAATTTCTAAAATTGCACCTCCACGTCTTACATGGGCATTTGGTGTTGACATCTCCTTTAAAGCATCAATCGCAGCTTCTGATCTAGCTTCCTGAATTACTCCTAAAATTGCATTCAGCAAAACAACAATCATAATAATTGCAGCATCAGTCCATTCATTAGCAACTACACCAGATAAAATGGCAGCCACAATTAAGACAATAATCATAAAGTCCTTAAATTGATCGATAAAGCGCATAAACATACTACGCTTTTTCTTTGATGCTAAAGAATTGGGCCCATCTGAAGCTAATCTCTTCTTAGCCTCATTATCAGACAACCCATTGTCTAACGATGTGTTCAGCTCTTTCTCAATTTGAGAAATCTCTTGAGCATAGTATTTCTCTTTCACCGTAAAACATCCTCCCATAAACAAAAAAGACCTATGACCAGTTATCAGTCATAAGTCTCACTAATTAAGATAAGTCCAGAGATATCCATCTCGGTTGTTGAACTTATCGCAATAACTTGCCGTTACTCTCTTATGCATCTATAGTATATTAAACTATTTAGTCCGATACAAGTTTAGTTCTTTTTACATAAATCATCAAAAATAGTAGTTAAAATTTATAAAATTAAAGTCTAACAGCATCTAAATCGGCATCAGTAATATTTATCAAGTCTTCTTCTGAATAACTATCAGTCAGGGCTACGCGTACTGCTTGTTTCTTTATAATCTTATCATTTAAATTTCTGACCCAACGCCCATTACTGTTATCGTTATCCTTACTTAAATTATTCTTCAATAAGTCTGCATAACTTGAAGGATTTACATGATATTGTTGTTTCTTTAGAGAAAACAATCCAATTTGAACCATTTCATCAACTGTATAATCTTCAAAATCAAATTTATTCGGAATACGACTACGTAATCCTGGGTTTGTTTCTAAAAACTTCTCCATATCGTTAGTATAACCAGCAAAGATAATCATAATATTAGAGCGATGATCTTCCATAAACTTTAATATTTCATCAATTGCTTCTTTACCGAAATCATTCTGACCACCACTAGCTAAGGTATATGCTTCATCAACAAACAAGATCCCACCTAAAGCTGATTCAAGAACTTTTCTAGTTTTTTCAGCTGTTTGACCAACATATCCTGCTACTAAATCAGCTCGAGATGTCTCAATTAATTTATCTTCAGCTATTACGCCTTTTTCATATAGAACATGGCCAACAATGCGAGCAACTGTTGTTTTTCCAGTTCCTGGATTTCCTAAAAACAATGAGTGCAACGTTTGAGAACTAGTATTTAAACCTTTCTCTTCACGTTTTTTATTTAAAACAGTGACTGCAATAAATTCTTTAACTTGTTGCTTTACCGTTTCTAGACCGATCATTTCATCAAGCTGCTGCATACCTGATTTTTGAGGACCTTTTTGTAGATCCTTTTGGTCTTTTTCTGCTTTATTTGCCTGCTTAGAGTTAGATTCTTTTTTCTGGGTAGTAAAGTACTCAATATCGTTTTGTAAATTATCTTTTACTATTGTGTATTGATTATTTTCATCCAAATCATACTCATCATTAGTAGAATCAAATTTCAATACATAAACTTCAGGGACATTAAAAGTTACATTATCTTCAATTTTAATATTAGGTGAACTTTCAAAAGCTAGGCCAATCCAGTCTAGCTTTATATTACTTTCACCTTTAGCAAAAATGTTAATTTTCCCATTATCTCTACCATCAAGTAAAAGAGTTTCTCCAGTTAAAGCACTATGATCTTCTATAATAATTGACTCAACAATTCTACTTGTATTTCCTACATCTATCTTACTTTGATTATAGAGATATAAAGAATCAATTATTGAATTTTCTACTTTTGCCTGAGCAGCTTTTTGTAAATAAAGGGCCCCAGAATAATTAGGTTCTTTAATAATTGAAGAGGTAATATTGAGAATAGATTCACTACTAAAAATGCAAGGATAATCTTTTTCTTTTACTCCACCCGTTACAGTTACATTCTGTAATGTAGCAACAGTATTCGAATATAAACTAAGGACATTACTTTCACCATAGCTAAGCGTAGTATTCTGAAGAGTTAAATTTGCTTCAGTAGCAGTAATTTTACAATTAAGAGTACTATTCTTTATCTCTACATTCCCTTTTTCAATATAAATTCTATGTGCACCGTCACCAAGTTTATCCTTTTTAACGTACAAATCATCAAATTGAGCAGTAGCACCATCATCTACATAAATAATTGGATAATTTTGACCAGTCGTAGCGTCATTAACGACCGAAACATGTGTCGCAATTAATTGACTGTTATTTGTTACTTGAAGACAATTATTCTTATCTTGATAGTGTCTCAGAGTCAGATTATTTAATTTTACCTGGGCGCCATTTTTAATGATAAAGCCGCCTAAAATAAAAGTATTATCTTCACCAGAAATATTTAGACTCTTGTTAATTACATAATTTTGATCCTCAAGTGGAAACTGATAATCTCTTTTAATCAGAATATTGTCCCCATCTGAAGCTTGATTTAATGCATCTTCAAATTCCCAGGTAGTACGCTGCTTTTTGAAAAAACCTCGATCATCTGGTCCAACTACAAAAAACGTCATATTTCCTCCAAGAAAAATACTTAACTAATTTTGCTTATAGAAATCATCAAAAATAGTTACTGGCAAATGACGCTTATGTTCACTCTTTTTCCACAACTTTTCAATCTGTTCAGCTGCTTCTTCACTCACATCTTTACCTTCTAAGTAATCGTCAACATCTTTGTAAGTTACTCCTAATGCTACTTCATCAGGTAAGTCTGGACGATCTTCTTCTAAATCAGCAGTTGGTGCCTTTTCATATAAGTGCTTAGGACATCCAAGTTCCTTAAGCATTGCCTTGCCTTGACGCTTATCTAGTCTAAATAATGGGGTAATATCAGCAGCACCGTCACCATATTTAGTGTAAAAACCAGAGAAGTTTTCTGCCGCATGATCAGTACCTACAACAGCTCCATTATTGGCACCAGCAATTGCATATTGAACTACCATTCTTTGACGAGCTTTGATATTTCCTTTATTAAAGTCAGTAATTTTTTGACCAGTTGCTTCAACTACTTTTACCATTGCATCAACTGGTTCTTTAATATTAACAATTAGATCTTGATCAGGCTTTTGAAAAGCAATTGCATCGGCGGCATCACTTGCATCTGCTTGAACGCCATAAGGTAGACGAACAGCAATAAACTGGTAAGACTTATCCCCAGTTTCTTCACGCATTTCTTCAATTGCCATTTGGCAGAGTTTACCAGTTAAAGTTGAATCTTGACCACCAGAGATCCCTAAAACATAAGTCTTCAAAAAAGGATTTTCCTTCAAATAATCTTTTAAAAAGTCAATAGACTTTCTAATTTCTTTTTTAGGGTCAATTTCTGGTAACACATGTTCATATGCAACAATTTTTTCTTGTAATGGACGCATCTTAATATCCTCTTTTCACAATTCGACTACGAATATCATTAATTAAGCTCATCTTGTTATCATATAGCTTTTGGGATAAGTCCACTGGATAATCTTGTGGATTCAAACTACGTTTATATTCGTCCCATAATCCGTCTAAGTTATTAGCTGCGAATTCTTTTGTTTCTTTAAGAGTAGGTTCTTTATAAACAAGTTTTCCTTCATGGAAAATTTCTTGTAGTAAAGGACGAGCAGTATAATCAGTAACGACCTTATTAATGTAAGTGTATTGCGGATGGAACATAAAAAGCGCATCAAATTTTCTTGGATCTTCATCATAGCGTGATACCCAATCACCCTCATTTTTCTTCTCAGAGTTTGCTTGAATCCGCCATACCTGCTTTTTACCTGGAGTAGATACTTTTTCAGCATTTGAAGAAATTTTCAAAGTATCGCGCATCTTGCCTTCTTTATCTTCAATTGCTACTAACTTATATACCCCACCTAGAGCAGGTTGATCAAAGGCTGTAATTAATTTAGTACCGATTCCCCAAACATCAATTTTTGCACCTTGCATCTTAAGGTTTTGAATAGTCTTTTCATCTAAATCATTTGAAGCATAAATTTTTGCATCCGGGAAACCAGCATCATCTAATTGCTTACGCACTTTCTTAGAGATATAAGCCATATCGCCTGAGTCAATTCGAACCCCTTGGAAATTAATCTTGTCGCCCATTTCTTTAGCAACTTTAATAGCAGTTGGCACACCACTTCTTAAAGTGTCATAGGTATCAACTAAGAATACACAGTCCTTATGAGTCTCAGCATATGCTTTAAAAGCATCGTATTCATTATTAAATGCTTCAACTAAAGAGTGAGCATGAGTACCAGCGATAGGAATACCAAATAATTTTCCTGCTCTAACATTACTAGTAGCGTCAAAGCCACCAATGTATGCTGCCCGTGTTCCCCAAATAGCTGCATCGGTTTCTTGTGCACGACGTGAGCCAAATTCCATTAAACCATCATCACCAACAGCGACCTTAATTCTAGCCGCCTTAGTAGCAATCAAAGTTTGGAAATTAATAATGTTTAAAATTGCAGTTTCAACTAATTGTGCTTGAGCTAACGGTCCTTCAACCTGCATAATCGGTTCATTGGCAAAAACTAATTCACCTTCTCGAGCACTTCGAATGGTTAACTTCAATTCTAAATTACGTAAATAATCGATAAAGTCATCATCGTAGTCACAAGTTTCCTTGAGATACTCTAAATCACTTTCATTAAAACGAAGATTATTTAGGTATTGAATAACATGACTTAAACCAGCATTAACTGCGTAGCCATTGCCAAAAGGTTCTTTTCTAAAGAACACTTCAAATACAGAATTTCTTTCACTTATTCCCTTTTTAAAATAGGTATACATCATATTAATTTCATACAAATCGGTATGTAAAATTAATGAATCATCTTGATCAACTTGTGGGTAAAACATTTTGTCCCCTCATCACTAAAATAAATAATTTTTTTCTTGTATTTTATTATAATCAAACAAGAGCAGATATCAAAAAGAGACATCAAATTTGATGCCTCTTTTTGATATTTTAATTACTTATTATTCTTACATAATCCCTAATTGTAAAAAAATCTAGGATCTGTTCTAACTTTTTCTGATCATCTTTTTTAATTTTGTAAATAGTAGTTCCTTGACTAATTATTTTCATTAAATCGTAATAAAACTGATCTAACATATTTTTTGACAACTTATTACTAAACTCATCAATTTCTGTTCCCCAATATATTTTTGTACCTTTGGGAATAACAATTTTTGCAGTTTTTTGATGGTCAAAATTATTGCTAAAATCAACAATTGTTTTCAAATATACATTATCCAATTCAGAATCTTTAATATTTTTAACAACTAGAGGCGTGATTTCCTTTAAAGAAGTTTGGCCTTGTTTAAAAATTGATGGATATAAAGAAGCAATATGAAGCCGATTAATTAAATTGTATAAAGTCGCTTGTGTGGAATAGGCCGGCACATTTATCCGGCTTACAATATGATGCAAAGTCCTCAAATTTGTAGATAATTCAAATAAAGTTTTAGAATTATTTTGTTTTAGAGAATTATCACCTAAATTTACTTTTTTGGAAACCCGATATTTTAATCCAACAAAATTACCATTTACTACTCTTAATCCTAAATTATTTTCTGCATTATACCAAACGGGCATCCCATTAATTAAATAATTTTCATATACGCTGGTCTCAAATATCTCTCTTCGCCAAAAAGCATAATTAGTATAAATATTTTTTCCAAGTCCCAGGGCGGTTTTTATTAGACTAACTTCGTTTCGATAATAAGGTCTAACTAAATGAAATTTACCATCTTTTAAGCGCTGATACATAGCTCTAATTCCAACAAACATTCCGTCACATTTTTCACCAAGAATAGTGCTAACAGCACGATAAAAAACATTTTGATTGAATAGAATTTTATCGGCATCTAAAACAAAAATTATTTCTCCACTCGCATACTTCAGTCCGTGTCTAATAGCCTTAAAATAATTATGATGAGTTTGCTTAGTATATTTAAGAGGTAGTTTTGTATTTCCTAAGTATCGTCTTAAAATTTCTTCTGTTTCGTCCTGTGATCCATCATTAATTAAAATAATCTCCCAATTTTGATAGGTTTGATTTTTTATTGATTCTAGGGCTTCAACAATCGTCTTTGCGCTGTTATAAGCCGGGATGAGGACAGAAATTTTTACTTGTTTCTTCCCTAAACTAATATTTCCAAAGATATTAACAATAGATAAAGACAAAATAAAGATTAAAACTAAATAACTCGTATTAAGCACATTTGACTCAGCAACAAGCATACTTATTTCGTTAACAATTAAAAATATTATTATCCCGACAATTAGATGACTAGTAGGCCTTAAATGACCCTTAACTTTCAAATAAAATATTGATCCAATTATTTCTATTAATAAGATGATTGAACCAATACTCCAAGAAAGATTTTTTAAAACAAAATCAGGCAATTCAGGTACATACCAAACTAGAGAAATAAGTAGAACAATCAAGTAAACACACAATAAAAAAGGACGTAATTGTTCACTAAAAGTAACCACAACTCTAATCAGATAAAAGACAAAAGTCAAAACTGAAATAATTAAAATTAGCAAAGTACCTGCTTTGATTGATAATTGAGCTAAAATATTTAAATTAAGTAATAGTAATACTAAGTTCTTTGCATTAAAGTGTCGATCTAAAAAATATAAAATCCCCATGTAAGAGATAATTGTCAATTGATATAAAGCACCAATTTCTGATAAAGGGAAGATATCAAGATTATTTAGAACCACTGCTAACGCTAAAAAAACTGAAAGAAGACTCAAAGTTTTTTCTAAAAACCATTGATCTAAATCTTCAAGAGGAATTGATAAAGCTAATAAGAGCAATATTAATCCATAAGCAGCACTAACGATGAAAAAGCCATTATCACCCTTCCAAATATTGCTACTAAATTCAAAAATTAAAGGGAGAATCCCAATTAAAATTGCTAAAATCTTGCTTTTATGATAATTTTCCACTATTTTCACCTAAAACAAGTTTGTAATAATTTTCGATTGCCACTAATTGGTTTTTCATTGAAAAAGCGTGCATCAGATATGTCTTTTCTTTTTCAGACATAGCCATGAGATTTGTCTTGCTCTTAGCTGTAGCTTGTCTTATTTTTTCACTAATGCTGTCTATATCGCCAATTTTAGCAACAAAACCATACTCTTCACTAGGAATCATCTTCTCAATATCACCAACATCGGTTGACAAAATTGGCACTAAGTTATCACTAGCCTCTAATAAGACAAGGGGAAAACTTTCTGAATACGATGTTAAAACTGCCAAATCCATCTTTTGATATAACTTTCTAGTCTCTTGATGGGTCAAAAAGCCATGAAAAGTTACTTGTGAACTAATCCCTAAATCTCGCGCTAATGCTCTTAAATTATTCAATTCACTGCCATCACCTACAATATGCAAGCGAATATTTTGATCATTAAGATTTCTTATTGCCTTTAAAAGCAAGTCTTGTCCTTTAACTTTTTCAGTTCGACCAACATTAATAATATTGAAATAGGGATGAGAATATTTTTTAGGAATATCCTTATTTTGATGGAAAAAAATTCCATTATAAATTACACAAATTTTTGTTTTCGGAATGCCTACCTTTTCAACTAGAAGATTAGAAAAGTTCTGAGTAATTGCAAAGATACCATCTGCTTTTTTTAAAGCCATGATATTTAATTTAGTAAAAATATTTCCAACCATTCCTCGTCCTTCAAAATCTTTTAAAGGATCAGAATGAACAGTAATAATCCACTTTGCTGTGATTTGCTTTTTAATCATTGAAACAAATAGATTAGCCCTTGCTCCATGAGTATGAACTATATCAAAGTTTCCCTCATTAATAAATCTAGTAAGGTGCTTTAAAACACTTAGGTCATAACGGCTTTGTGCTCCTAAAATGGTTGTTTTAATTTTTGCTTTTTTAGCTGCTTTTGCTACAGGGCCATCTGCCAAAGTTAGGAGTTCGAAATCAGCATTTTGTTTTTTCGCTTCTGTCAACAAATTAACAATATGAGACAGTCCCCCACCTTTTTCTAAACCAGCATTAATATGTAAAACTTTCATTTAATTAATTCTTTCTTTTATTTTCTTTTTTTGATTTTTCAACTTCAACTACAAATTCTGGCAATGCAAGCATACGCTTAAAGCGAGTTGGATTAGTAATTAAGCGATAGAACCATTCAAGATGCGTTTTTTGAAATGCTTCTGGAGCACGTTTGACTACGCCAGAAAAAACATCAAAACTTCCGCCAACTCCCATCATAATTGCAGGCACTTTTGCTTGACGTAAGATGGAGATCAACTCTTCTTGTCTCGGAAAACCAATTGCTGCAAAAACCAAGTCAGGTTTTGATTCTTCAATTCTTTTAGCTACCGTCTTTAAGTCATCCTTAAAATAGCCATCTTCTGCTCCGACTAATTCAATTCCTGGATACTCACGAGCAATCTTTTCTTTGGTAATTCGCATTACTTCAGGCTTTGCACCAATTAAATATACTCGCAATTTTCTTAAGTTTCCCACCTGTAGCAGCCAAGTAAATAGATCATACCCTGTTACTCGTTCTTTAAGCGGTTTTTTTAACATTTTTCCACCTAGGACAATTCCAATTCCATCAGGTGTAATCAAATCCGCATTCTTGGTAATAAGTTTCATAAATTTTGGATCTTTATTAGCTGCCATTACAATTTCGGGATTAGCTGTTACTACCATGGTTGATAACTTATCATTTAACCTACTAATCAATCTATTTTTAAATTCTTCTAAAGAATAGTTATCAAATTCAATTCCTAAAATATTAACTTTACTCATTCTCTACTTTTAACCATTTCTATGTGAAGTAATATCTCTATTTATTATTTTAACAAAAAAGCACTTGAAACTTTTTCAATATAAAAGTTTCACTTTTTTCTACTTCTGCTAGAATAGTAACTATTATAAGGGAGTATTTATTATGAAAAAAATTATTACCTACGGAACCTTTGATCTACTGCATTATGGTCACATTCGTCTTCTAAAAAGAGCTCGCGCCTTAGGCGATTATTTAATCGTAGGTCTGTCAACAGACGAATTTAATGAATTTAGCAAACACAAGCAAGCCTATAATAGCTATGCTGAAAGAAAATATATTCTAGAAGCAATTAGATATGTAGATAAAGTTATTCCAGAAGAAAACTGGGATCAAAAAATTAATGATGTACAAAAATATGATATTGATACTTTCGTAATGGGTAATGACTGGGAAGGAAAATTCGATTTTCTAAAACCTTATTGTAAAGTTGAATACCTTGAAAGAACTCCTGGAATTTCTACGACACAAATCAAAAAAGACTTGAAATAAAAAATGCATAATGCAGTTCATATCACAAAATCAAACTGCATTATGCATTTTTTATTTTTCAAATGTAAATTCAAATCTTTCGGCCACATATGATGCACGAACATATTCAAAAGGATAATGATTACTGAGTTCAGTCACCTGGCGTCTAGTTACTAATGGCTCCCCCTTTTTAACTGACAATAAACGAGCCTCATTTTCATTAGCAACAGCTGCACCAATATTTTCTACAACGCTCCCAATCTTATAGCCACCCTTTTCTTCAAGCGTTTGATATAAACTACTTGAAATTTCATCTTTAGAAAAACGGGAAACTAATTCATAAGGAATTGTAGCCACTTCATAACAAATCGGCACATTATCTGCAAAACGAACACGTTCCATTCTTAATACGTTATCTGTATCTTGAATTTTTAGCTTTTCTTTTTCAGATAACGATGGCTTCGTTATACGATAAGATAGTAATTTACTAGAAGGAACTTGACCATTGGAACGAGTTATGTCAGTAAAACTCATAATCCCAGACATTTTCTCTTGAACCTTTTGACTAGAGACATAGGTTCCACTACCTAAACGTCTTTCTAAAATCCCTTCATCTTCTAATGTCTTAATTGCTTGGCGTAATGTCATTCTAGAAACATTGAATTTTGAAGCTAATTGCCGCTCAGCAGGGATCCGCTCTCCAACTTTATATTTTTTATTTTCAATATCACGCTTTATTTGGTTGTGAATTTTAATGTACATCGGTTCTTGCATGATAACCCCTCACTTCATTCTGCTACCACACTTATTTTAGCTTAAACTAGCTGATTAGTCATTGTTCTTCTTTGCTTCCCAACGCATTCCCAAAATATTAATATTTGGTCTCCTATTGCATTCAACCTCTAAATCTTGAGCACTACTTGAAACAATATTTAATTTAATCTTAGCATCATCCTGGACTGCAAGCCTACTCCCATTGGGATTAATAATTAAGTCTCGTCCTCCTAAAGTCGCTTGTCCATTTAAAGCTAAGAAATACTCAAAATCGTCTCTTCCAGAAAAGGCAACTCTAGTTGCATCTGCTGTGGCCTTATCTTGAAAATCTGCGTGACTAATAATAGTTGAATTGTTTAAGGTTACTTTCGCATTATCACATGCAATTAGACGGTCTATTTTACTATTTTGAATCAAAGTTCTCGTATTCTTATCAAGAAAAATGCCGCCTTTAAATTCAGATTGTAAAATATTTACCCATGAATCATCTGAAATATAGAAACTAGAGTCATCGTTCTTTTCAACCGTTGAATTGAGCATATTTACCCAAGTCTGCCCATGAATTAACCCATAGGAAATAGCCGTATTATTCAAATCAACTTCAGCATTTGAATTAGGGTATGTACTTAGATTACCATGAATCATACTGTTAGAAATAATTGCAGTCCCTTTTCCCTGAATACCTAAAGCTGCGTAATTTTCAGAATCATAATCAATTAATGAATCGGTCATTGTAAGTCTAAAGTCAGCTTGAGCAAATAGAGAAACACTAGAGTTCAAAATTTTACTTGAAAATAATTCTAATGTACATTTTCCATTTACAGCAATTGCGGCCATATCATCTTCATCCCCATAAAGGGTAGTATTACGTAAAGTAAGATAGGTATCGGCATCATCTTCAACGTAAATAGTATTATGGCCTGATTTTGTTTGAAGAGCAATATTTTCTAATGTAAAAAAGTTACAATTATTCTCTAACACAAAAAAGCCACTAATTACCGTCTCGTCGGGAGTATTACCTGTCCCCTTGATAGTAATATTATTTACTTCTAAGCCTCGATCTAACTCATAAAATCCAGGAGCAAGCAGTAATACATCATCGGGCTGCAAGTCTTTAAGAGCACTTTTCCAAGTAGTACCGTCTCCTCGACCACTGACTTTAATAAGACGCGCCATACAAATCGATCCTTTCTACATAAAAATTTCACACATTATTCCCTTTATTTTCAATGTTCTCTGCTTAAATATAATCATCAATGGAGGTAACTATGATTAACATTACTACAAATCAATTAGCAGAAATTTTAGCACAAGATTCTAACATCAATTTATATGATTTACGAACACCAATTGAATTTGCATCAGGTCATATTCCTGATAGTCATAATCTACCCTTTGAAGAATTAAAGTACTTCAATGATCCTAAAAATGAGACCTACTATTTTATTTGTCGGTCTGGCGATCTTTCACATCATGTATGCCAACTTTTAAAATCTAAAGGTTATAATAATTTAATTAACATTTCTGATGGTATTCTTAACTGGAAAGGTAAAATACAAAGTATAAACTAAAAATGCAATATAACAAAAAAGGTCATCATATGATGACCTTTTTTTCGGGTTGGGTGTTCTTTCGAACTATTGGGTTAGCTGGATTCGAACCAGCGCATGATGGTACCAAAAACCATTGCCTTACCACTTGGCTATAACCCATTTGATTGAACTTTTACTTGTTGTTCAATGCAACCAGCTGAATAAAATTCAGCAATGGAGGCCAGTGGATTCGAACCACCGAACTCAGAGAGAGCGGTTTTACAGACCGCCGCGTTTAGCCACTTCGCTAGGCCTCCGAAACGTTACTTAATTATAATAACGAACTGCCTAGCAAAAAGCAAGTAAAAATTAGAAAAAAATCTAATTTTTTATTTTAGTATTACCTACTTTAATTGAGCGATATGCTTCTTAATGATATCAGCTGATTCCCTTAGCTTTTCATCTTCTTCAGAAGTTAACTCTAGTGGAATAACTTTTTCTACCCCATCTTTTCCAATAATTGCTGGATATCCAATATATGTTTGTACTTCATCTAAATATACAGAAGTTGGTGCAAATAATCTGGCATCACTAAATACAGCTTGAATTAAGCGAACAGCACAAGTTGCAATTGCATATGAGGTATATCCCTTACCAAAAGCTACTTTCATTGAATTTTTATTAGGTTGTGCACTTAATTTTTCCTCTTGTTCTTTTGTGAACAGCTCTTTAGCCGACTTACCATTAACTGAGACAGTTGACCAAGCAGTAAATTGAGATGCTCCATGTTCACCTAAAACAAATCCTGCTACATTTCTTGGATCTTCATTAAGTGCTTCCCCAACAATTCTTTGCATTCTAGCAGTATCTAGGAAAGTTCCAGTTCCGAAAACTTGTTTTTTAGATAAACCAGTAGTTTCTTGCAAGATCGTTGAAATAGCGTCACATGGGTTTGAAATATTAATTAGGATGCCCTTGAAGCCAGATTCTTTAATTTTAGCTCCTACTTCCTTAGCATTCTTAGAATTAATTTCAAATTCACCAAATCTATCTCCAGTTTTAACTGTCGCAGCAATATTACCAAAGGAAGTTACAATAATATCAACATCCTTTAAATCGCTATAGTCACCTAGAAACACATTAACATGATAATCATTCCTAGCTAAAGTATCACGCAAATCATTATATTCCGCCTCTGCTTTAGCTTGGTTTTTATCTAATAAGTATAAATTATCAACAATTCCATGAGTAAATAAAGTAAAAGCAACTGTCGCACCAACATGTCCCAAACCAATTACGGCTACATTTCTCATTGTAATTCCTACTTTCTATAAAAACTTTCTATAAAAATTCTTACACCTTAAGGATAATCCATTTGAGCTAAGTTTTAAATTCATTTTATATCTTTTGACTAGAAACTATTTTTTCATGCTGCTTAATCTTTTCAATTCGCTTCTCATCTCTTTTAATAAGTAACAAAAACAAGGCTTCAATAATTGTAAAAGCTGCTACACGAGAGAAGTAATATTGATTTTGTAAAACTGTTTGTCTTACCCCGGTCCTTAAATGATAATCACTATTTAACGCAATCGGAGAATCTGGATTATTAGTAATACCGATAATTTTAATTTTATTCTTTTTAGCCAACTCAATTTCTTTTATTAGAGCTGCCGATTCTGGGGAATGAAATATCCATTTGATGAAAAACAATTTTTTGTAAATTAAAAGACTAGAGATGGTGCATTTTTTGTATCATCTCTAGTCTTTTCTATTAGTTAACAAAAATTGTATTTTTTGCCTTCCAATCGCGAATTTTTATTCCTACCCAAAAGCCATAAATGCCGACTGTAATAATAGTTAAAAGTAGCCACTTAATCCAATTCCCAAATAATCCAAAGGCACTTCCAGTAAATTTCATCCTGTGTCCTTCAATTACAGTATGGTTAATTTCCCAACCATAAATCATGCACACAGCCCAAGGATAGCAAATCCCTAATGTACAAACAGTAATAAGTGTTCCTAAGATATGCCAACCAATAAAAGAAATTAAGCCCCCATCAAAAAAAGAATTACGTCCATGCCTTGTTTCCATTATGATCTCTTCCAATCCAAATTTATGTACAAAAAAAGCCAGGTTTTACCTGGCAAATCTATTGGGTTAGCTGGATTCGAACCAGCGCATGATGGTACCAAAAACCATTGCCTTACCACTTGGCTATAACCCATCCTTCAAGCCTTTTACTTGTTGGCTCTATTTGAATGAACTTAATCACTCAACGATTAATATCATATTATAAATACGAACCTCTGTCAACAAAATCCTCTAAAAAATATTTATTATTTTTAAAATTAATTAGGAGCATAAAAAAGATCGCCTTTTGGCGATCTTTTTAAGCATAATTCAGTTGATATTTTAGTACCAGCCGTTAGTTTGCCAGAACTTTTGAGCACCAGTCCATGAACCGTAACGTGATTTTACGTAGTTATCTGCTACACGTTCTTGGTTTGCTGCTGAGTAGTCTCCACCAAGGTATGATGCTGATAATTGGTACTTACCAATGTATTGACCATTTCTTGCTGAGTATGAACCACCTGATTCACGGCCTGCAATCCAAGCTTTAGCTGCTGCTTCAGAACCAGATACGTTTGAAGTGTAGCTAGTTGTTGCTTGAGTTTGAGCAGGTTGTGCTACTTGAGTAGTTTGCTTTTGTGCTGGAGCATAGCTGTAAGTTCTTTGTTGTACAGGAGCTGAGTAAGTACGTTGCACATTATAGTTGTAGTTAGTCTTAGGAGCTTGTGCTTGTACAGCAGTTTGTTGCTTTTGTTGTACTGGAGCTTGTACTTGAGTAGTTTGTTGTGTAGAAGCTACAGGTGCTTGCTTAGTTTGAGCTTGTGCAGGTTGTGCAGAAGCTTGTTGTGAAGCTGCAGGAGTAGCTGGTTTTGCTTGTTGTACTTGAGTAGTTTGTTGCTTTTGTACTGGAGCTTGTACAGTAGTTTGTGGTTGTACTTGTTGTACAGGAGCTTGTGCTTGAGGAGCTACTGGAGTAGCAACTTGGGCACTAGCAGCATTTCCGCCTTCTACAGTGTACTTAGCCATGATCCATTGGTTTGCACCAAGATCATACCACTTGTTACCCATAACATCGTAAGCAGTTCTTATAACTTTCCAAGTAGTACCATGTACTAATTCTTTACCAGTAAAGTTGGCATTTTCAACGCCATCCCAAACGGCAACAGTAGAGTTTGCATTGTTAATAGTTACAACATTAGCATCATTTTGAACAATAGTAGCAGCTTGTGCGTCATTAGTATTTTGTGAATTTAAAGCTACCAAACCAGTTGCGGTAAGAGCAGCTGCTGCAAGTGACTTAGTTAAGATAGATTGAAATTTCAAGAGAAATTCTTCCTTTCATATTTATCAGTCATTTAATTTACAAGTTACATAATACAGCCTCAAAATGTCAAAACCATGACATGAATGCTACCACATTATTAAATAAAAGTGCCTTATGTTACAGTTTATGTAATATTTGTAACTTGAACACGCTTTCTTGTAATATTCCTATATAAAACTACTATGCCTTATGCATCAGCCCTATTCTGTCTTACTGCCCCCTTAATGATTTATTAGAGGCTAAGTGAGAAATAAGACGAGAATATCACAAAAGTGAATTATGTATTCTCCGTTCTCGAACTATGAGTACAAAAAAAGAGATATCATAACTGATATCTCTTTATATATATTCACTAACTTTTAGTACCAGCCGTTTGCTTGCCAGAAGCTTTGAGCGTTAGACCATGAACCGTAACGTGATTTTACGTAGTTATCTGCTACACGTTCTTGGTTTGCTGCTGAGTAGTCTCCACCAAGGTATGATGCTGATAATTGGTACTTACCAATGTATTGACCATTTCTTGCTGAGTATGAACCACCTGATTCACGACCTGCAATCCAAGCTTTAGCTGCTGCTTCAGAACCAGATACATTTGAAGTGTAACTTGATTGAGATTGTGCAGGTTGTGCTTGTTGTTGTACTGGTTGAGTTTGTTGTGTACTTTGAGCTGGTTGAGTACTTTGTACTGAAGAGTAAGTACCTACAGAAGTCTTAGGTGCTGAGTATGAACCTTGAGTAGTTTGAGTTTGTGCAGCAGTATTGTATGAACTTGCTTGTGAAGTAAACAATTCTGAAGCAACATTAGGATCAACAGTATCTTTACCTAAGCGAGTATACTTAGCCATTACCCATTGGTTTGCACCAAGATCGTACCACTTGTTACCAGCATCGTCATATGCAGCTCTGATAACTTTCCAAGCAGTTGCATGTGGTAAGTATTGACCAGTCATTTGCTTATCAGGACAGTATGAATTCCAAACAGCAATGCTCTTGTGTGGAAGGTAGTTAATTGTAACAACTTTTTCTTGTTGACCAACAGTAACTTCTGCAGCCTTTACAGTGTTTTGAGTGTTATTTACAATTGCAGCACCTGCTAAAGTAAGGGCAGCAGCCGCAGCAGTTTTAGTTAAAGTAGATTTCAAATTTTTATTAAGCATATCCAAAATTAAATTCTCTCCTTGATAAATTTGATTTGAATCATTATTTCGTCATTTCTATTTACAGCTTATATAATACATGGCCAATATTGCAGAATAGTTCCTAGAAAATTAAGGATATATTTCATCTTGTTACATTCCTGTAATATTTGCGCCTTAAGTTACAATAATGTAACGATGTAATCTTTCTGTAGCAAAACAAAGAAGAGAGAGTCATTTTTCTTAACTCTCTCTTCTTTTCTTTATCCATCTATTCTTAAATTGGTTAAATTTCTTTGTATCAGTAAACTTTAACTGCGGGAAACTCGTAAGGAATCGCTTCTGATTCCAGGATAATGTTTCCATTAATTTATCAAAGGCCTGGTTTAATTTACCTTCATCTAATTTCATACGAGTGTTTAAACGCTCATTCCAACTTTTAGTACTCATATGTAGTTTCTCTACACTAAAGATAGTAAGAATAAAGTCTGTTCCCATCACAATTACTATTATTAAAGCAAGATAGCCATGCGTTTTTATTTCTTCCCAAGTAATTAACTTTTGAACAAATGGCTGAATAACTTTTACAAGAAAGACTACCCCTATCCCCCAAAATAAAGAAATAATTGGTGCAACCCGGCCTTGAATATTTCCCCAGAGATGAGAATAGTCCCATAACTTCATATGGAAAACATATTGTAAAAATACACTAGCAAAATATTCAAAAATTGTCGCTACTATTACACCGACTACATATAATAGGAAAAGATTATTTTGAATGCGATAGGTACAGATTAAAATCGTTGTTACTGCAAAGCCATATACGGGACAATAAGGCCCAAACAAAAATCCCCGATAATCATAATGATGATCCTTAATCGAACAATAGATTGTTTCCCATATCCAGCCAATTACAGAATATGTAAAAAATAAAACAATAATTTCAGAAAAAGTAAACGGCATTTTTAATACCTCATAAGTAATTTTTAGACTCTTCTATATTAAAGATATCATTCTTTAATGAAATTAAGGCGTACAACACCTCTGGAAAAATTAACTAAAAAGCGTAAAAATATTCTTATCTGTAATTGAAAGGTACATATATAATGAAGAAACTTAATAAAACAGCTAGTAAATATGCTAATATTCTACGCTTTTTTACCATAATTGCTTTAGGAATTTTAGGAGCTTTAATGCTTATCCTGATGTTTAGTCAATTATTTGTAATAGGTCGTATTATGATTAGCAATAATTTAATTAACATACCTACGAAAGTTTTAGATGAAATAGTCACTTTCTTCTTATTCTTTGAATTTTCGGCTATGGTTGTGACAGCCTTAAAGCATATGGGTCATACAAGCTTAAACTTTTTAATGAGTCTAGGAATTACAGCCCTTTTAAGAAATTTAATTACTGCGCATGGTGAACCAATGCAAATTTTAATTCATGCAGTAGCAATATTATTACTAATTATTGGAGTAGTAATTTTGAACAAACATATCAAATTATAGATTTAGTTCATAGGCTAAACGACTAGGATCCTCTGGATCTTCATCAACCATAATAATCCCACGTTCAATAAAATTATGTTTTAAAGCTAAATGTTGCATAATTTGATTTTTACGTGATGTATCAATTCTAAAGTTTTTAATTCCTTGGTTTACCATAATTGAAATCAAATCTGAAAACATAAAATTAGCTAAATGCATCCCGCGATACTTACTGCTAATAGCTAAACGATGAAAAGTAGCATACTCATCTTTAGTATTTTCCCACTCTCCATTTATTTTCTGATAAGTTGGCTCTATCCCAACAACACTTGCTGCATAGCCAGCCACCTTATCATCTACTATTAAAACCAAGGCACTTTTATTTTTGATATCAGTTAAAATTGTATCTTCGTCCGGATAGGTTCCTTGCCATTGACTACTTCCGCTTTGCTTTAGAAAATCTTTTGCTTCATTAATAATACCCATGATATTTGATAAATCGGCGTTAGTGGCATAGCGTGTATAAATTAAAGTCATAATCTCACTCATTTCATTTTTCTACTAGTATACCTAAAAAGCAGAGCCCCCGGCCCTGCTTTTTTAGGTTATATTGAATATTAATGTAAAAAAGAGCCTGCCAAATAAAGTTTTCTAAAACTTTATTTGAAAGACTCTTAGTTAATACCCTGAGTGCTGAATGCCAGGATCGAACTGGCGACCTCTTCTTTACGAGGGAAGCGCTCTACCAACTGAGCTAATTCAGCGTTAACACTAGAATTATAACAAAGATTTTCTTCCCCTGTAAAGCATCAGTAAAATTTTACAAATAAAAAAGTCGAAGTACCACTACTTCGACTTTTAATTAAAAGTTAGCCGTATCTGGATCAGTAGCTAAGCCGCTAACCCCATGTAAACTATCTAATTTGCTCATCTGCTCATCATTTAATTCAAAATCAAATACATCAATATTGGCTGCAATGTATTTATCGTGAACAGATTTAGGTAAAGGTAAAAATCCATGTTCTAGCGACCAACGAATTAAAACTTGAGCCGGTGATTTTCCGACTTCATTAGCTATTTCGCCAACAACTTCATTTCCTAATAAACCACCAGTGCCTAATGGACTGTATGCTTCACTTAATAATCCTAGCTCTTCATTTACTTTCACTACATCTGATTGTAAATCACTTGGATTAAGCATAATTTGGTTAACGGCTGGTTTTATTTCTGCAGTTTTAAGCAATTCCTCTAGGTGATGCTTTCTAAAATTAGAAACTCCAATAGCTCTAATCTTACCCGCCTTAACTGCTTCTTCCATAGCTCTCCAGCTTTCTGCATTTGCTTCAGCCCAGTGATCTCGAAGAGCCAATGGATTAGGCCAGTGAATTAAATATAAATCTAAATAATCTGTCCCTAAATTTTGCAAACTTCTATCAATCGCAGCTTTTGATTCTTTATAACCGTGATCTGAATTCCAAAGTTTAGTAGTGATAAATAAGTCATGGCGGTTAATGCCACTATTCTTAATTCCCTCTCCTACACTTTCTTCATTTCCATAAGCTGCAGCAGTATCAATATGTCTATATCCACTATTCAATGCTGCTTCAACTACGTGTTTTGCCACATCCCCGTCTGGAGTTTGCCAAGTACCAAAACCAATAATCGGAATTTTGACACCATTATTCAATGTATATGTATCTTCAATTGAATTAAATTTCATATTTTTCCTCGTTTCTTTAATTACTTACATTATAAAAGTAATTTTTGCTTTTTTCATGAAATTTAGCTTTTTACAATTAATTTATTTAAATAAGTCATTAAAAGCTTCAGACATTGTCGGATGAGTATAAATCTGATCTCTTAAAACCGTATAGGATAAATGGGCCTTCATCGCTAAAGAAATCATATTAATCAATTCATATGACTCAATTCCATAAAGTGTAGCCCCTAGAATTTTTTCAGTTTCTGGGTCAACGAGTGCCTTAAATAAACCTCTATTATCTTTTGCAACCTTTGCTTTAGGAATTACTGTAACGGGCAACTTAAACAACTTGTATTCTTTTCCTAATCTATTTGCTTGCTTCTCATTTAAACCAACTTGAGACAAGGCGGGTGAAATAAATACACTATAAGGAACTACCTTTCGGTCACTAACCATGCGAGCACCCGTACCAAACAGTTGATCTTTAATAATTCTAAAATCATCTAAAGAAATATAGGTAAATTGAAGACCACCTTTAACATCTCCGATTGCCCACACATTCTCCACAGTAGTTCTTAGAAAATCATCTACTTTTATAGCGCCACGATCAGTTGTTTCAATCGCGGTATTTTCTAAACCTAAGTTTTCAGTATTTGGTTTACGACCAGTTGCTACCAAAATTCGGTCTGCATTAATCATCTTTCTTTTTCCATTTATTTGATAGGTAATTTTTGCATCACTTGTTTCATCAGTAATTTTTTCAATATCAGCACCAAGTTCAAACTTAACACCGGCGTCTTCCATATCTTTTCTTACTGCATTACTAATATCCTCATCTTCACGGGCTAAAAATTCCTCATTATGATCAAGAACTGTAACTTTACTACCATATTTTGCAAACATGCTAGCAAATTCCAAGCCAATATATCCCGCTCCAATAATTGTTAAATTCTTTGGCATCTTCTTTTCATCCATGGCTTGAGTTGAATCAAGGATATACTTGCTTTCTTTTAAGCCCGGGATTGGTAACATCACTGGAACAGCACCAGTATTAATGAAAATACGGTATCCTTTATACTGAACCTTTTTACCATTAGGAAGTTTTACTTCAATTTCATGATCAGCAATAAAATGCGCTTCTCCATCTAATACAGTTACAGTCTTTTCGTCTGCAAGCATATGATAGTTTTTCTCCCGCAATTGTGCGGTCATTTCATTTTTACCATTTACTGCATCTACATAAGAAACACCATTTGCGGCTTCAATAATTAATCTTTTTGAAGGTAGGCAGGCAATATTAATACAAGTACCTCCATACATCTTATTAGATTTTTCAATTACTAATACTTCTTCTCCCTTTTGTGCTAGAAACTTAGCTAAGGTTTTCCCACCTTTTCCAAAGCCGATAATTATGTTTTTAATTGTTTCCATATTATTTTCCTCTTACTTTTTATAAGTTTATTCTTTTAACTATTATTTTATACATAAAATATTAATTTGCATCTTTTATGCTTATAATTTTTATAAGAATTATTTTATTTAATAGGTAAAAAATGGGAATTGTAGAACAACATATACGAATGGCAAAAAAGCATAATGAAATAATAGGGAAAAAATATAAGGCTGAGATAAAGTGTAGTGCCATGCAAAGTAAAATATTTACCAATGCCTCAGAAGTGAAATATACAGGAAATAATTATCCTATTTTAAGTTTTAAAAATATAGATTCAGCACATGCGGGAATATCTCTAAAAGAAAAAGATCCTAATCTAAAAGTAGCTATTCTTAATTTTGCAAATTACACCATACCAGGAGGAGGCTACTTACACGGAGCACTAGCTCAAGAAGAAGTTTTATGTCATCAATCAGATCTTTATCAAGTTCTAATCAAATTTTCTCAATACTATAGCTGGAATCAAATTAATCTCAATCAAAACTTATATGAACATCGTGCTATTTATACTCCTAATATTGTATTTACAAATTTAGACGGAAGTTTTGTTAATACACTAGACGTTATCACTTGTGCTGCTCCTTGTTATACTATCGCCAAACATAATAACATTTCTTATGAAAAAGCTTGTATAGTACTAAAGAAAAGAATGGAATTTGTAAAAAACATCGCTGAATATGAAAGAATAGATAAATTAATTTTAGGGGCCTGGGGAGCTGGGGCGTTTGGCTTTCGTGGAATTGAAGTTGCTAAGATGTGGCATGATGTATGGCGCACTCCCTCACCGATTAAAGAAATACAATTTGCAGTAATAGATCATTTAGGATTTCAAAATGCACAAATTTTCAAATCAGAATTTTCAAACTAAGCTATTATGATAAAATTAACTTGATTCGGTTATTATTTATTTAAAAAGGAGTAACGTTAATGCGAGTATTAGTTATCGGCGGAGCTGGTTACATTGGCTCTCACGCTGTTAGAAAATTAATTGAAGAAGGAAACGATGTTGTTGTCCTTGATTCTCTCTACACTGGTCACAGAAAAGCTGTCGACAAGAGAGCTAAATTCTATCAAGGTGACATTGAAGATACTAATTTAGTAAGCAAAATCTTACGTGATGAAAATATTGACGCAGTAATGCACTTTGCTGCTTACTCATTAGTTGGTGAATCAGTTAAGAAGCCTTTGAAATACTATGATAATAATGTTTCTGGAATGATTTCACTACTTCAAGCTATGGAAGATGCTAAAGTTAAATATTTAGTCTTCTCTTCTAGTGCTGCTACTTATGGTATTCCTGAAAAATTACCAATTACTGAAGACACTCCATTAAATCCAATTAACCCATATGGGGAAACTAAGATGATGATGGAAAAGATTATGCACTGGGCTGACAAGGCTAATGGCATTAAGTCAATCGCCCTTCGTTACTTCAATGTAGCTGGTGCTTCAAGTGATGGTTCAATCGGTGAAGATCACGGACCTGAAACTCACTTGATTCCTAACATTTTAAAGAGTGCTATTGCAGGCGACGGTAACTTCACTATTTTTGGGGATGACTATAACACTAAAGATGGTACTAACGTCCGTGACTACGTTCAAGTTGAAGACCTAATTGATGCTCATATCTTGGCTCTTAAGCACGTGATGGACACTAATAAATCTGATGTCTTTAACTTAGGTACTGCACAAGGATACTCTAACTTAGAAATTCTTGAAGCTGCTAAGAAAGTTACTGGTATCGACATTCCTTACACTATTGGTGCAAGAAGAGGCGGAGATCCTGATTCCTTAGTTGCTGACTCAAGCAAAGCTCGTAAAGTTTTAGGCTGGAAGCCAAAACATGAAGATGTTGATGACGTAATTGCTACTGCTTGGAACTGGCACAAGAGTCACCCAAAGGGTTACGAAGATAAATAAATCAAAAAAATCCATTCAATCATCACGACTGAATGGATTTTTTTATTGCAATTGATTAACGCATTTTCTCATTTCTTCAATATCTAAAATACTATGAGCAAATTCTTTTCTCACTAATTCATCGGGCAGATATTCATCATATTTATCAAATACCGGTACTTCATTTGGATACACTAGCTCTAATGGGTCAAAATCTTTATTAGCTTCTTCTACTAAAATTTCTAAAAATTCTTCCTTACTTACATCCATTGCAAATTGCATAAAATACGGACGACTAGAATTAAAGCCACGCAAACCAATTCGCTTAGCACACTTAATTTTGATTAATCTTTCTAAAGCTAAGAATGCATATGTCCCTGTCCACGGAAAGAGACACCACATTTTTCCACCTAAGTTAATTAAGTTACTTTCTAGCATACCCGAAGTTTTAGCAGTATCACGCACTTCTTTAAGACGCGCAATAGCATGCTTCATTAGATAGGGGTATTGCTTTTGCTCGGTTAAAATTTTATTCATTCTTTGTAAAATCTCAGGCTGAATATCGCCTGCAACATCCCCAAAATATGCCGGAATACGTCCTTTAACAGGATGGCAATAGACTTGATGTCGTTTACGATCTACATCCTCTACTACCCAAACACGGCCCGCTATCGCTATTTTATCCCCAACGGGCGGCGGTTTAACAATAGTTCCCAGCTCTTCTGATTCTGACTTAACAGAATATTCTTCATTTTCTTGAAAAACAGCATAAAACTTAAAATTATTAACTATGCGTTCACCACTTAGACCTACAATTAAACCACCATTTTCAGTTTGCTGAATATGATCTTCTTTAATTAGATGTCTAAGTAATACTCGATAATCATCTTGACTAACATTCCGAAAATAATGCAGTGTCAATACTCGCGACGCTAGCTCTGCAGGCGTCATTTCACCATTCGAAGCTAAAGTAGACATGGTCTGATGGTAGAGCAAACTATACGGTAAACGATTTAGTTCAGGAGGTTCTACCCATCTTTCTTCTAAATATAGTTGAACTAAAGCAATCCCTTGTAATAAAGACCAAGGAATAATTTCAGGAAGCATAGCACGGGATTCAGGATGCGATTCGCGCATTACAAACCACATTTCAGAAGGATTGCCTCTACGACCTGTCCTCCCCATCCTTTGTAAAAATCCAGATACAGTAAATGGCGCATCAATTTGAAAAGCACGCTCTAGTTTTCCAATATCGATACCTAATTCAAGTGTGGCGGTAGCACAAGTAGTCATCAAAGAATCCTCATCTTTCATTTCTGCCTCAGCTGTTTGCCGATAAGCAGCCGATAGATTACCATGATGAATTAAAAAACGATCTGGTTCATGTTTTACTTCACAGTATTGTCTTAATATCTGACAAACTGCTTCACATTCTTCACGGCTATTAGTAAAGACTAAACATTTTTTGCCGCGTGTATGTTCAAAAATATAAGCCATTGATGGATCAGCTGTGTTTGGAGCTTGATCACTTTTCTCATCTAAAACTGGTTGAGCAGGATCAAAATCATTACTATCAGCCTGTGGGCCATTATCGTAAAAGTGTTCCATTGATAGCCGCCAAACTTGTCCACTTCCTTCTACTTTAGGAACAGTAGTTTTACGTTTAGAACCAGCCCCTAAAAATTCAGCCGCAGATTTTGTATCACCAATTGTTGCAGAAAGTCCAATACGACGAGGATCAACACCGGCTATTTTAGATAATCTCTCGATTAAACAAAAGGTTTGGCCTCCACGGTCAGATCTTAAAAAAGAATGCAATTCATCAATTACTATATATCTCAGATCATGAAACAAATTGGGGATATCCATGTGTTTATTAATCATCAATGACTCTAAAGATTCCGGTGTGATTTGTAAAATACCAGAGGGATGTTTAAGTAATTTTCTCTTTTGTGTCTGGGTCACTTCGCCATGCCAACGCCATACAGGAATATCAACATCCTGACAAAGTTCGTTTAAACGTTCATATTGATCATTAATTAATGCTTTTAGTGGGGAAATATATAATACACCCACTGATTGAGGAGGATTTTCATAGAGATCAGTTAAAATTGGAAAAAAAGCAGCTTCCGTCTTACCAGAAGCAGTCGAAGCAGCTAACAAGACATTATCTTGACTATTAAAAACAGTTTCTGCTGCTCCAACTTGAATGGAACGGAGATTTTTCCATCCATGTTCATAAATATAATCTTGAATAAAGGGAGCAAAACGTGTAAAAATATCCATTTTTCACTTAAATTCTAAACTCAGCAAAATCATCAGACTTTTCATTAGAAACTGCCTCTGATTCGGCATAAGAAAACTTATCCGAATTAAGTAATTTTTCAACATCAGTCTCTGGATTTTGCCAAACAATGTCTAATAATTCAATAAAATCACGAATAATCTCACGTGGCGTAATATTTGTTGATGCTCCCACACGTGAATATTCAATTTTTATGAACTTTTGTAAATCATCCTCTGTAATTGTTTTTTCATATCCATACAGATTAGCATGCATCTCTGCAAGTTTTTCAGTTAAAACAAGCATTTCTTCTGGAGTAAGGGGATCAAGCTTAATAACAGGTGCATACATATCTCGATTCCCGGCTTCAGAAAATTTTCCACTAGCAAGACGTGAGCGCAATGCTTCATATGAATATACTCCGCGTCTCTTATCTTCAATTGCCTGCGGAGTTCCACCCATAATAATTCCAAGATACTTCGACTTTCCTTGTAAGGCATCGTTGTACATTGTTAATATCTTTTCATAGTTATATTGGCGGCTAATACTATTTGGGATTTTATAGATGTTGACCAATTCATCAATCATAATCATCAAGCCCGCATATCCAGCTTGTCTAAAAAATGATGCGAATAATTTTAAGTACTCATACCAATCATCATCAGATATTACAATATCGACTCCTAATTCTTTCTTAGCCTGTGTTTTATTGGCATATTCACCTCTAAACCACTTAACAACTTTTGCTTTTGTTTTCTCATCATCCTTGATATAGGCTTGATAATACATTTCAAGTAACTTTGCAAAGTCAAACCCGTGCACTAATTCAGAAAGATTAGAAATTACTGCATAAATTTTCTTATTGACTGCGTCTTCAAAGGCAGGAGTATCATCATTTAATCCTGTATCTGATCTAACTTGCATTTGAACCGAATTAATCCAGCGATCCAAAATTAAGGTTAGTGCTCCACCTTCAGGTCTAGTTTTTGTGGAAAGGTTTTGAATTAGTTCTCGATAAGTTGCTAATCCTTGCCCTTTTCCACCCTGTAGCCGTCTTTCCGGCGATAAATCAGCATCAACCACAACAAAATTTTTATCCATTACATAATTTCTAATAGTTTGAAGTAAGAAACTCTTTCCCGAGCCATACCGACCTACTATAAATCTAAAAGAAGCTCCTCCGTCTTTGATTAGCTCTACATCATGTAACAAAGCTTCAACTTCGGCTTTTCTTCCAACAGTAATGTATGGTAATCCGATTCTAGGTACTACCCCACCTTTTAAAGAATTTAAAATAGTTTGAGCTATTCTTTTAGGCACTTTTCTATTTTTATTAATAGCCATACTTTAGTTTGTTCCTTTCAAAAACATATCCTCTAGATCTTCTTGGTAATCTTCAATTACTGTAGGTATATCATTTATAAACTCAATGACATTATCACCAAATTCATCAAAAAGTTTTTCATTTATATTATCAATTATAACGGCAGCCATTAAATGCTGTCCTTTAAGATATTTGTTTAGATCTTTTCCTTTTAAAAGCAAAGTTATGGTGGTCGTCTCTTCTGAGCTTAACCCGTAGTTTTCTTGCTCATCATCTACAACAGCTTCTTCAATTTGCTTATTTTCTTCTTGCTCAGCTTGAAGTTCTTCTTCAGTTAATAAACTGTCTCGAGTCCCCGCTGCATCTGCTCGAATTGTTAATAACTGGGACAGGTTAAATTCAATTTTAGGCTGTTTTAATTTTTGTTCCTCTATTTGATATTCTTTAATCCCATCCCTAATAGCTTTAAGATAATGCTTTTCTATTTTTCGAGGTTTTAAATTTCGTCCCAAATTAAAACATAATCTTATTTCGCGATCTACTTCATGCAAAAAATTACCCATAATACTTTTTTGACCAGTCAATCCCCAGTAAGACTCACAATACCATGTATTCTTTTCTTCATCATAAAAATATTCTCTAATTTGATCAATTTCATAGCTAGTTGTCTTTGGCTCTAGCTGATGATTAAATACGGCAGCTGAAAATAGTTGAATTGTCATCTGATTCTTATAAGCAATATAACTAGTAAAAAAATCAAATCCATCATTCCGTAAATCTAAAATTTTGTGCCAAATTAGGACTAAAAGATGTTCAAATTTTTCTATATTCTTTTTATACAAGGGACAATTGCTAATCTTATAATTAGATAACTTCATTAAGCTTTCTGCAACTTCGTGGTTAGAAAATTGATCTGGGTATAACAATTGTTCATACTTTTTATCATTAGTCTGTTCTTTAACAAAAAACGTATCATTTGCTTTATTTATATTGTAAAAAACAATATAATCGCGAATCCATCTTTCAAGATAAGCTCCTATTTCTGGTGAAAATCTTTGCGCATAATTTTTATTAAAAGTAATTAACTTATCTAATCCTTCTTCTGGATCCTTAATTCCAATTCCATTTAGTAATTCATACAAATAAATGTAGGCATATGAATCTGAAATTTTCTCATAAATATTTTGCCTAATTTTCGTACGCCAAGTAAAATACGTTCTTGCTTGCCCCACTGTTAAGTCATGGTAAGTTGGATAATATCGTAAGAAAGATTGGCGTCCTTCATAGTTATCTTCGTATGAAGCCATTAATTTACCCTGTAAATAAAAATTTTTTTCTCTACGAATAAATCCTGGTAAAGAATATTGATAGGACTCAATCATCTTTTTTATTTCTTTAGGAACAAACCGGGTATCTTCAAAATTCAAATTAATTTTTTCTTCTGTAGAGTTTGTTTCTTCTCGAGGTGCACTAGAAGATCTTTTCCAATTTTTAAAGTCTAATTTTTGCTCATGATAGACACTTTCTTCACCATTTTTAATAGGATCATCGGGAATATAAATCAATTTTTCGGGATTAGGACGTTTATTGGACATGAGCGCAATTTTAAAAGCATATTCCAACGCTTTTTTTATTTTTTGATTACTTAATCCTAAGCTAACTTCAACCCACTTAGCTTCTTTTATTAAGGATGACGCTGAAAAGCCGGGTAAGTCTTTAATTGTTGCCGCAAAATCTCCACAATTAATATTTAAACTTTTATTTCTAGGATCTAAATTTAAAAGAGCAAACCAATTCTTAGTAATCGGTGAACTAAAAGCTACCAAATTAGGATTGTCTTTAACTTCATTAATACTGTTTTTTCCAAAATGTCGTATAGCATAACTTAATAATTCATCGGTATTCATGGTCCCCGCTCCTTTCGAACATATATTCTACTATATTTTTATTTATCTAGCCACGAAGGTACAATAAAAAACGCTGAAACCATAATGATTTCAACGCCTTTAAATAGATTCATTATTTTACTTGGTTAATAACATTAATTCCATTTAAGCTGCGAGGATAGACAATAAATGGAACATTAGCTAAAACAGCTTTAGTTAAAAATTGTTGATCATTCCCTAGACCTACATTAGCTTTTGCGTGAGCCAACAATTGTGATTCACATCCTCCTTGAGCAGCTAAGTAACAAAAAGTTACCATTTCTCTCTCTTTATCATCTAGGCCATTTCGGGTGTAATAATCTCCAAAGCAATTATTAACCACTTATTAATAGTTCCTTTTTTAGCAAAATCTTTCATTTGTGATCCAAATAATCTAATTTGAGTTTCTTCACCTTTTTCAAGACGATTTTTCATAGTAGTGGTAGCTTGACTAGGTAATGGCAATTTAACACCACGATTGAGCAAAACTTGATTTGTTGCTTCAAAAAATGGTATCACACGTCCCAATCCTAAATAATCAACTGCTTGATAGATTACTTCTTTTGCTTCAACCGGACTTACTCCATTATCAAGAGCAACTGGAAGCATTAAACGATATTCTTCTAGGCCCTGCATCCCTAACAAATAGGCTAAATTAGATAATAATTTTATTTTATTTGGTAAGTCTATATCATCTTGTACTTCCTCAAAAGTAAAATGACTAATTCTTTCCCAACCTTCAGGATCATTTGCCTTTAAAACTACTTTATATGCATACAAAAACATACTATTAAAGCATAGATTTATAAATAACATTATAGTAACTAGTGTTATCATTTTATCTAATATGTTCACATATATATTTATCAAACCATTAGTTATTTCAAACCTATACGCTTTTTTTATAAAATAACATCTTTTTCTTGAAACTATAAGTATTAAATTTTATAGTAAAGATGATTAAGTTAATAGAAAGATTTCAGGAGGTATATTGTTATGACAGATTATGCAAAAAGAGAAATGAAAGCATTAGACAGAATTGCTAAGAAGATTTCAGATGCAGAAAGTCACTTAACAAAGATTGAAGATAGTATTGATGATAAGAAACATCGCACCGCTCAACATGAAACAATTAAGGATATTAAATCAATTCTTAAGCACGCAAGAAAAGTCGACAAAGACGAAGACAAAATCGAAGAGTTCAAAGGTGAAGGTCCTAAAGATTCAACCGAAAACCACTACGTCTATGAAGAAGAAGAAGAACCTGTTATCAACGATTTGAAGAAGGACTTCGCAGAATTAGATGACAAACTTGCTAAGTTAAATGACTTCAACGGTGGAGATATTGATGCTTTCAGAACTGAACACCACTATCTTGAAAAGGCTCAAGACATCTTGAAGAAAGCCGGCAAATTAAATTAGTCTAATTTATAGTAATAGTTTTATAGTTTAATTTACATACATACAGGAAAAGAATGATATATTCCTTACCCTCTTTGGTAAAGAATTATCATTCTTTTTGTTTTTGATCAAAATAAAAAAGGGGAAGCAATATATTGCTTCCCCTTTTACGTGCGAATTCATATTAATATTTCAAGAGAGATACGAAAAAATTAAGCTTCAATACCCTTTCCAGTGTATGTTTCTTTCATTAGATTCTTAATTTCACTAATCAATAACGCAGAAGGATTTGTTACAACGTTTTGGTCGCCATAGGCTTCAACAGCCATGTTTTCTACCTTATTATTAAAATCAGCTTCACTAATTCCATTAGCTTTAAGGCTTAACTTCATCCCAACAGCATGTCCTAATTCAACAACTTTCTTGATTAAAGCATCAATTAGTTCTTGGTCGCTATTTCCTTTTAGTCCCAGACTACGTGCAATTTCTGCATAATCTTTATCAGCTCTAAAAGTTGAATAATGTGGGCGCATTGCAAGCTTTCTAGGCTTTTTAGAATTGAATCTAATCACATATGGCATTGCAATAGCATCACTTAAGCCACTTGGAATACCAAACTCAGATGATTCTGTATGAGCAATTGCATGTCCTACACCTAAGAATGCATTTGCATATGCCATACCAGCTAAAGTAGCTGCATTATGCATTCTGCTTCTAGCATTTTGATCACCATTATATGATTTTTCTAAGTTTTCAAAAATCAACTTGATAGCTTCCATCGACCAGCCACGAGTAAAATCAGTAGCCATAGTCGAAACATAACTTTCTACTGCATGAGCTAATGCTTCAAAACCAGAGCGAGCAATCAATTCCTTTGGCATAGTTTCTACAAATTGATCGTCAACAATGGCAACATCAGGATTTAAAGAATAATCACAAAGAGTGTGTTTAATTCCGGTCTTTGCATCTTTAATAATTGAAAATGGTGATACTTCTGAACCAGTTCCTGAAGTAGTTGGAATACATACTAATTGGATAGCATTATATTTTGGAAATCTTACTGTTCTTTTTCTAATATCTAAAAATTTTGAATAAGCATCTTCAAAACTCATATCTGGATTTTCGTAGAATAATCGCATTGCCTTAGCAGCATCCATTACAGATCCACCACCAATAGCAATCACGACATCTGGCTTAAAGATATTCATCCGGTGAACACCGTCAGCAATTATATCAGTATCAGGATCCTTAGTTACTGCTTGAAAGACTTCATAGCTCTTTTTACCACGACGTTGACTAATAATATCAGTAATTTCATTAATGTACTTGCTTGCTACACCTTCATCAGTCACGATGAAAAATCTTTCAACATCAGGCATATGCTTTAAATAATTTGCTGCATTATGTTCAAAATATGTCTTCTTTGGAACCTTGATCCATTGCATATTATCACGACGTTTTGCAACTGTCTTAATGTTAAGCAAGTCTCTAGCACCAATATTATGTGAAAAAGTATTAGCACCATATGAACCGGTCCCTAAAGTAAGGGAAGGAAGCATATTGTTGTACAAGTCACCAACGCCACCAACTGAAGCTGGAGAGTTAACCAAAATACGGCATGCATCCATTTTCATTGAAAACTCATCAATTACTTTTTCATCTTGAGAATGAACCCCCGCAGTATGGCCGCGCCCACCATAATTTAGAAGGTCGGTACAAATCTTATAGGCATCTTCATGACCCTTAGCTTTATACATGGTAAATACAGGAGAAAGCTTTTCAGCAGATAAAGGATACTTTTTACCCACACCCTTGTATTCGGCAATAATTACCTTAGTATCTTCTGGTACATCTACTCCACATAATTTTGCAATTTGATAAGCCGAACGACCAGCAACTGGACCAGCAACAGTTCCTCTCTTAGGATCAATGAATTTTTCTTCGAACTTCTTAATTTCATCTGGTTTTAAGAAATAACAATTCCAAGACTTAAATTCATCTTTTACTTCGTTATAGATATCCTCATCAACTACTACAGAATTTTCGGAGGAACAAATCATACCATTATCAAAAGTTTTAGAGAGGACAATATCATAGACGGATTCTGGAATATTGGCGGTCTTTTCAATATATGAAGGACCATTACCTGGACCAACACCGATTGCAGGTTTACCAGATGAATAAGCTGCCTTAACCATTCCAGGACCACCAGTAGCTAAAATAGTTTGAACATTTGGATGATTCATTAAAGTACTTGTTGCTTCAAGACTTGGATATTCGATCCATTGAATAGCATCTTTAGGAGCACCAGCTTTAATTGCTGCTTCTCGAATAATTTCACCAGTTTTTACACAACTCTTTTGTGCTTGTGGGTGGAAGCCAAAAATAATAGCATTTCTAGTTTTTAAAGCAAGCATAGCTTTAAAAATTACAGTTGAGGTTGGGTTAGTAACGGGAGTTACTCCAGCAATTACGCCTTTAGGTTCTGCAATTTTAACTAATTGTTTTTCTTTATCTTCTTCAATAACACCAACAGTTTTTTCATGACGAAGACTATTCCAAATGTTTTCACTGGCAAACATATTTTTAATAGTCTTATCTTCTACTACTCCACGACCAGTTTCTTCAACAGCCATTTTTGCAAGTAAATAACTATTCTGTTCCCCTGCACTTGCGATAGCTTCACAAATTTTATCAACTTGTTCTTGATCAAAATTGGCCATCTCATCTAAAGCAACATGGGCTTTTTCTACATAGCCATCAATCATTTTATTTACATCAATTGCTTTTTCTTCTTTTGTCGCCTTTTTATCTTGCACCATTTAATTGGGCCTCCTACTCGGAAATCTAGGCATATTTTTTTGAACAATGACAGTATAGTCCTTATATCCAACACTTGTAAATGACTTTGTGCATCTTTTTACAAATTCACAATATGATAAAAAGTAAGAAATAACTGTTTTCAATAATGTTATCGGTTACATTTTTTATAATATTGAAAAATATTTCACAAAATTATCAAGTAATTTTTTTATTCATAATCTTATAAAAAATCTTAAAAACTATACGTTTTATCAGTTATCATAGATTTTTATGTTAAAATTTTAATAAACTATGAAAGGAGTTTTATATTTTAATGTCAAAAAATAGCTCAGAATCATCTGAGGTTAAAACTATGAAACGGAGTTTGACAAATGCCCATATTCAACTAATTGCATTAGGGGGAACAATTGGAACAGGACTATTTCTAGGAGTTGGAAATAGTATTGAACTAGCTGGTCCTGCAGTAATTTTTATCTATTGCTTAGTTGGATTCTTTCTTTTTCTGTTAATGAGAGCACTCGGAGAACTGATACTTTCAGATATTAAGAAAAATACCTATATTGATTTTATTTCAGAATACTTAGGAAAAAGTATTGGAACAACAACAGGATATTTATATTGGTTCAGTTGGTTAACTCTCGCTATGGCAGAAATTACCGCCTTAGGGATTTATTTTCAATATTGGTGGCCCAACCTGCAAAGTTGGATTCCCGGATTAATTACTTTATTAGTACTATTAGCTATTAATCTAATTTCAGCACGGGTATTTGGAAACTTAGAGTTTAGTTTTGCAATTATTAAAATTGTAACAATTATTGCATTTGTTATTCTGGTCTTCTACCTATTAATTACAAATTCTTCAACAAAGTATGGGCATGTTAGCTGGAATAACATGATGATTGATGGTGGTATTTTCGCCAAAGGTCCGAAAGGCTTTTTATTAGGTTTTCAAATGGTAATCTTTAGTTTTATCGGGGTTGAGTTAATTGGTCTAACTGCTGCTGAAGCTAAAGAGCCAAAGAAAACTATTACACGTGCGATCGATCAGCTGCCCGTTCGAATTATTTTATTTTATGTGCTTGCCATTCTAAGTATCCTATTAGCAATTCCTTGGACAAAGGTTTCAACTTCAAGTTCACCATTCGTCCAAGCATTAGGTGCAACAGGAATTAAAAATGCAGGTTCAATAATTAACTTTGTTGTTATAAGTGCAGCCATTTCATCAACTAATAGCTTTATCTATAGTGCGGGCCGTTTATTATTTTCAATAAATTACAATGGTAAAAACAAAATCAGTAAGCATTTAGGTAAGTTGGATCATCGACAATTACCTAAAAATGCTTTAGTATTCTCAACAGTTTTAATTGCATTAGCACCTCTTTTAAATCTCTTTTTAAAGGATGCTTTTACCTTTATTTCCGCCACTGCAACGAGTATGTTTTTATTAATTTGGTCAATTATGATCGTGACTCATATGACTTACCGTAAAAAGACACCAAAGAATGAACTTCCAACATTTAGAATGCCGTTATATCCAATATCAGATATAGCAGTACTAATATTTTTTATAGCAATGATTATTGTGTTACTAATATTTCCAAATTATCGAATTCCAATGATAAGTGCAGGAATAATTTTTACAGTTTTAGTATGTCTAACTCACTTTATACAGAAAAAAAGTAATTAATATTAAATCCTCTAGTTAAGAAAACTAGAGGATTCTTTCATGAAAAATAATAACTATACAAAAAAAGGAAGAACAAAGATAATTCTTCATTCTTCCTTTAACTCATCACTTTACTCCGGCTGTCAGACTCGAACTGACGACAACCTGATTAACAGTCAGGTGCTCTACCAACTGAGCTAAGCCGGAATATTAAAAAAGAGCACGGCGACTGCCTACCCTCGCAGGCAGTTTCCCACCAACTACTCTCGGCGTTAAGAAGCTTAACTTCTGTGTTC